>Ga0310786_10000227_pt1 | contig 95763 bp, 76 predicted proteins | sample AusTroGonzalo_MG_FD_203881 | JGI IMG/M metagenome (GOLD analysis project Ga0310786, IMG submission 203881) | Bovine rumen microbial communities from tropical cattle in Woodstock, Queensland, Australia - Gonzalo_03 (v2) (version 2) | ecosystem: Host-associated > Mammals > Digestive system >... | reverse complement strand
TACGCCCGATGCCATTCCGTATCTGCCGGAGAATCTCGCCGTCGGCGAAGATGCGTGTTCCCCCGCCCGGTTCTTCGAGCACCTGTGGCTGGGCAGTTACCCGAATCTGCTGATGTCTTCAGATCCGCGCGGGAACTGGCTTGATTTCTACCGGTCATACGTCCAAACCTACCTTGAGAGGGATGTCCGTTCGCTCGCTCAGGTGGCCGACCTCAATGTGTTCTACGCATTTCTCAAAGCCGTTGCAGCCCGGTCGGGGAAAATGCTGAACTACTCCGACATCGCACGGGACACGGGCATCAGCCAGCCGACCGCCAAGGGATATCTTTCCATTCTGGAGGCATCGGGCATCGTGAAGATCCTGCATCCTTACAAAACCGGAGAGACGGCTTCACTGGTCGTTGCCACGCCGAAGGTCTATATGCTGGACACGGGGCTGATGGCGTATCTGACGAGCTGGACATCGCCGGAAGCGCTGGCCGATGGCGCGATGGCGGGGCATTTCTTTGAGACCTGGTGCTTTTCCGAAATCGTCAAGAGCTATGCCGGTGCGGGACAGGATACGCCGTTCTTCTACTTCCGGGACAAGAAGCGCCGCCCTAAGGAGATCGACCTCATCATCAGCATGAACGAGACACTCTATCCGACGGAGTTCAAAAAGTCGGCGGTGTTGGATCGGAACGATGCCCGCCATTTCGATGAACTGGCGATGTTCAAACAGCATGTCGCGACTGGAGCGGTGATAAGCCTCTATCCCCAAAGGGTGCATCTGCGTGAGGATGTTCTGAACCTGCCTGCGACCTTACTTTGAGTTCCCGTGGCACCCCGTTCCCTCCCGACAGGCGTCTGAACTCGTAAGAATATTACCCTTGGATCCTGGATATTATACCAATAGCGGAAAACTCCACACTCGTTGATAGTTAGGGATAAATCATGTCTTCGTACGACGCATATAGAGATCAAGTTAATGATTGCCTTCGAAACAATAGACTTACCATGTCCACGCCTGCAGAGGAGAGAACATCCATCATAAGTAAGCTGCGGTATCCTGAAACCAGCATTGAATTGTATCAATACAGAAGATGTAATGAGTTTTCCTTTAATGATTTTTTGCAGAACAAAATCACCTTGGTGCATCCTAAATATTTCAATGACTGCTTTGAGGTCATGCCTTATATCAATTTAGAAAAATTTGTTGGGGCATTCAGGCAATTTGATCGTGAAACTGCAAAAAAATATGTTGAAATAGCAAATACTCGAGATTTTACCCCAGAAGAAATTAAGGGAATGGGTGGAGATAACATCGCATATTTTTTTAAAGCTTTTTCAAATAAGTTCAAAGAAAATAATGCGGAAAAAATTTTATATGAAAGATATAAAGAGATACAACATTCTGGTATGATGCAAATGGCCTCTCTCCTGAACCAGATTTGCCATTCCATGCAAGATGGAACAAGAATAGCTTGTTTTTCAGAATGCTACGACTCTCCGATTATGTGGGGGCATTATGCTGATTCCGGCAAAGGATTCTGTGTACGGCATTCATTTCCCGTCATGTTGAACATGACCCTTTGCCCTGTAGACGGCAATGGAAAATGTGAACAATCAGGTTCATGCATAAAAGAAAATTGCATAAAGAGTGGGAACAATTGGCTTCTGCCTGTTGTCTATTCTTCCGAAAGACCAGATTTTATGGAGAATTGGTCAGAACAGCTAATTCAGGCAGCGTTTATGCTTATGGGGTTAGATGCAGATCTAGCCAACTATGACATCCTTTCTCCTTTGAAGTTTTCATGTTATAAATCCTCTGATTGGGCTTATGAACACGAATGGAGATGGATACGGACCTTGTGCTCAGAAGAGATCCCTGACTTTTCATCTATTTCCGTTGGAAAAATCAGGGGATTGTATTTAGGTGAGCATATATCACGCGAGCACGAAAATATTTTAAGAGAGTATGCTTCTAAACATAAGTTGCCAGATGGAACGAATATTCCGATTTACAAGATGAAGAGTTCATTCTGTATTCATCAATACAAGTTACTATCCGAACGAATCTTGTAAGTATAATTCATGGTTACACTTCTGTGTCAGCTTAAATGCCTGCCTTCGGAACTCGTGTTTGTCAAGCTGGAGATTACAGGGAATTTTGCAGAGATGATCGCCGACAACACTGCGATCAGCAAAGCAGCGGCTTCTCGCGCTACAGCTACAGCAGCAGTCTAACCCTCGGCCACAGTCGCCACGATTTGCGCCAGAAACGGCGACAGGCGCTGCCGGTCGATGGCCGCGCCACCGCTTCCGTGCGTAAATGCAGATCTTCCGCTTTTCAGCAAAAACAGTTATTTCGCTCTTTCCGGTTCATTCCGCTCTCATCATTGTCCAGGCGAAGGCTTTCGCCGTTCTGATGTCCGCATCTCTGAAGTGATTGCCGGGATTCCATTCCAGAACTGTGTCGACTCCTTGGCTTTTCAGCAGCTCATGGGCTTCCCGGATCCGGGAACCGACTGCGGCCATCACGGGATTCCGGGTTTTCTCCTCTTTATCACCGAGGCTCAGGTAGACGGAGACCGCCTGCGGTCTGCGTTCCTTCATGTATTCGATAAAACCGGGGAACCAGACGGAGGGGGAAGCCGCCGCCACGGCCGCAAACACATCGGTCTGATACACGGCCCACAAGGCAAACAACCCCGCCAGTGAATAGCCTCCGATGATATGGATTTTCTTTTGATCGGCACAGAGTTTCAGCACCTCCCCGAGCGTATCGGCAGCGCCCGCCCCGAACGCCTCTTTGCCGAAAACGGCCGGAACGTTCCAAGGCGACAGATCGGTATTCCAGTTCTGCACCTTCATCGCGATCAGATAAAACTTCTTATCCGTCAGCTTCCGTATTTCAGCCGCTTCGGACTCCAGCCCCTCAAGATCGTGGTCATCGACCATCTGGATCAGGACCGTCGGGGCATCCGGGTCACCATATTCTGCACATGGCTTCATCGGCCGCCCGTGTCCTTTGCCGACACGACCTCCATCTCGGCATCGGAGCTGGAAATCAGGACAAATTCCTGAGAGAACTCCTTCTGAAACTGTCTCGCGACCGACAGCATCTTTTCCCGTGCGTCGGCAGGCGCAATGACCAGTATCACTTTGGAACGCTCCTTTGCCGTGGCGTTTTGCCCGGAACGCCAATATCCCGTAGCATCGAGAACGGTGTATCCGTCCGGAAACGCCTCCGAGACGTGCTTGTCGCAAAACCGTTTCCATGCATCTTCCGACACTTCGCCATTTTTCGACGACATACCGCAAAACACTTTATACTCCCGCCATGCGGAAGCATTCCCCGCCACACACCCAGTCAACAGCATTGCGCACAAAAGCAAAGCGGCAACGCTCAAAATTCGAATCGTTTTCTTCATGGTAGGTATCTCCATATCCAACTCGGCATTATATTTCGATGGTGAATGTTTGCAGAACATCGTAGTCGCTACCGACGTTCACGCCCATGAATCCTGGGACGACCTCACCAATCACTCGGCGATGTGTGTGTCCGCAGATCAGATAGTTGTTGAACAGCGGGTCGAAGGGCAGCTCGTGGACCAGGTCCTTCACGCCGGTGTAGAAGCTGTAGTGACTCGGCGCGTGCCCGTTCAGCCGGACGTGCGGGACGTGATGTGTGCAAAGAGCGGTCGGCATCCCAGGTTTCATCTTCGCCCGGATCATGTCTACGTAGTATGCGTTGAATTCCATATACCGGGATTCGATGTCGACGATGCGCCAGTCCTGCCAGCCGTCCCATTGGTCGACCCGCTGGTTCTCCCGAATCCTCATGGACCCGTCGAAGAACAGTGTCCCGCCGACGAAGTTCACCCCGTCGAGCTCGACCGCGCCGATCAAGTCGAGATAAAAGATGTTCGGGTCGGCCAGCGTCTGCTCCTTCAGTTTCGCCAGCGTGTCTTCGAAGGTGCGGCCCCAGAATTCGTGATTGCCCAAGGTGACGACCACCGGCAGGTCGGCCGGGATGAGTTTTCGCAGCGTGGCTGAAAGCAGGCGCACCTGCGCCGGGGAAACGGTGTCCCCCGTCACCACAACGGCATCCGGCGAAACCTCGGCCACAGTCGCCGCGATTTGCCCCAGAAACGGCGACAGCCGATTCTGGTCAATGGCCTTGACCACCGCTTCCGAGCGTAAATGCAGATCTGAAAGACAGAGTAACTTCATGTTTACATTTACTTCCGACTCAAGTCATATAAAAGCTGCATATTCGACCTATATTGTTGTTTTAATACCATCCTGCTGGCGCAGTAAAACAAAAAAATCCCTCAATTTTTTTACAATATTACTTGCACATTCATCACTGTCGACAATCAAAAATGGTATATCGTTGTCACGCGCAAATGAAAGTGCTGTCGATGTTTCCCTCTTCTGAAATCTATCTATAAAATTTACAGACCATGATGTTGCATCTCTCTGAAAAAGCCTTTGGGCAATAATCTCAGAAGGACAACGGAGAATAATAATTCCATCAGGTTTTATGCCGTAAAATGTCTGCATCGGGATAGGCTCGATTTTGTGCTCGCCATTAATAAGTGTAAAATGACCATCCAAAGCTATGTCACAATATTTTTCACGAATGGTGTTTAACCCCGTGAGCAGTTTAGTTTGATTATCTACAATATTATTTGCTCTTTTGTCTTTTGTCACATCGCCATCATTTTGGTGAATTATCAAACTGGCAGATGTACAGTACAAGCCATGCGGAAGCAGATAGGTCTGCGAAAAAGTACTCTTGCCAGCGCCGTGAACTCCCGCAATAAAAATGGTAGTCGGCTTAATGACTGTTTCACCCAGACAGGCTTTTAAACGCAAAAAACTTTTTCTCGGGAAGAAAGAATAGGATTGCGGCCCCGAGAGTTTAATTTTAAGTGAATCTTCAGCAGAGAGCGAAAACACTCGCCCCAGCTTAAAGGCAACTCCTTGTGATCTCCCTGCATAATATTTTCTGAATGCTTCACGCGAAATACCTGCAGCTCGTTTCGTCCTTTCCCATATACTATATGGAGACCCTGTTAATACGTATTCAACTTCCGCAACGGCGATCCAGCGTTGTACAGGTGCTGTTGCATAAATCACCAAATGAGAGACTCCTGTCGTCGGGAACGTCTTTCTGAATTCAAAGCGCTTTTCCCCGGAAAGTATTTTTGCAATATATTCGGGGTGGATAGAAATTAGCAAAAATGGTGTCGTCATTGCATCTCCATGAGTTTTGCGTAGGATTTATGATTCATTTTTCTGATTGTCTGAATGTTGCCTTTGATTCCGGCCGCTGAAAATGCTGTGCGCGAAATTGGAGGAATCGTTTTTACATAACGAAACAGAATAATCAAGGTCGGTTTTTGAATCCACCATCTCAATTCATCTGTTGAATATACTGTCCGCTTTGCAACTAATGCTGTCAAAACGGATAGATCTTGTGTGCGTATGGCTTTTTCAACAACACCGAGAACTTCTATGGATTGCCGATCGCCAGTCCGGTAAAAAAGGATAATATCACCAGGAGAAACTTGGTTGGTGTTTGAATGACTCAAATAAGCCTTTTTTATGGTATTGCTTTGGGGCTTTTCACAAGAAAACTCCTCGGCAAAAAGTCCCTGCGCGTCGTCAGAGACATCGGGGAACAGTTCATTGTGATAAGCTTTGTCGATGGGAACAATAAATTTATTTACCCTTTCATCATCAACAAAATAAGGGTAATATTTTAACAAATAGTCTATAGGGGGGAGCGCATAATCCCCTCCGCTCACAGGAGAAAACATTTGTTTATAATAAACTTCGTCAGCATTATATTTCCCGAGATGAGAGAAGCCGAAATCGAGGCATAATTCTATCAATTTATCTTGAGATCGAGTGTGTAAATAAACATAATTGATGTTATTCTTTTGTGCGAATTTGAAGGCTGTAAACAAAAGGCGTTCGCCCAATTTACGGCCTTGCAATTCTTTTGAAACCTTGAATGTGCAGAGCTTCAATACCCTGCCTGGGAGACGGTATTGTTCATTCGTGACAGGGGGAGAATTTTCTTCCTTATAGATACAAACGGCTAATGGATCACCATTTTTGTCACAAATACACCAGGCGCTTCTATGTTCCCTGCTGATTTTTTCAAACCATTGGTCAAAAGATTCACGATAAGATTCACGGAGGGAATCCCAAAATTCAGACTGAGGGTGTAGCGCATATACAGGTTTTTCTTGTATTCCGACTGGGACAGAAAAATCTGGAGCACATTGACATTCCAAAAAAAATAGGAATTGATCAATTCGAAAAACTTGGTCTTGAAGCCCTACTCGTCTTGCCTTGTTTAAAAGAGCGCGATCCTCAGTTACAAAAATGTGAATTGCATGAGAATACAGTGCATAGAGGAGGATATTATCTATCCTATCATGGTCATTGTTTTGACTCCACTCCAGCTGCTTAATATCCTCGGTGCTAGGAATCGGTGGCGATTGCAAAGAATTATATCGCACTAACCTCGACAGGTTTAAAGCCTTCCTTTCTGCATTTTCATCTCTTTCGAAGTCATCCTTTTGGACAGGATGAACGAAAACATGAAAAGACAAATGATCGATAAGTTGCTCAATCTTTGCCAGGCGCGGGTCCAACGGGCGCGTTGGATCATTAATTGCTATAATAATGTTTGTGTCAAATAATATATTCATCAGACTTCAACATCTCTTGCTTTTTTATCACCTGAACTATCATTGTAGACTTTAGACCCCATCCAAGAATATTCCTGTCTGCTTCCCCATTTCCTTGTGTACCAAGTCATCGAACCGATCATAGCTGGCGACCGGAGCCCGGAACTTGATGCCTACATCAGCCAATGCCGCAAAGTGTGCCTCGCCGCATTTGATCTTCGCCTGCTGCGGAGGTGGCAGTTCTCCGAAAAGATCGGTTCCCTTGGTCTCCACGACAAAGTAGAGCCGTTTTTGCCCCTCCTTTTCGACCAGAATCGCCCAGTCAGGATTGTATGTTCCCAGCGGAGTAGGAATCTTGAGCCAATCGGGCAGCTTAGCGAAGACCTTCACATCCTCGTTGGCATCCAGCTTTTCAGCAAACTCTCGCTCAATATCGGAATCGTAGACCGTGTACTCGTAGATGCCGTTGTGCGGTGTCTCCACCATATTCTGATTTATGTAGCCGGTAAGTTCCTCGCTCTCAAACAGTTCTTGCGCCCAGATGTCGCTTTCTCCGAGCCGATGATATTCGATGCCGTCCACAACGAATTTGCTCATCACGTTTTTGATGATGGCAATCGCACCGTCAATGAACATCTGCGGATTCTTTTTGAAGTCATCCAGCCGGTTCGAACGGATCAGCATCTCCGCCAGAGTTCGCCGGGTAAGATTCGTTTCGTTTTGCAGATAACTGATCACGTCAGGAATCGCAAAATCATCGAAAGTGAACGGCTGTGTCTGGTTTTTCTCGTCCGTAATGGTCACGCCGCCCGGCGTCACATTGACCTTGCCCTTTCCGAAGATGTACTTCGGATAGGTCACGATCAGCTTGCTCTCATCGGCAAGTTGTTTTGCGCATTCTTCCAGCAGTGCTTCCGGGTCGAAATCCACGCGGTAGGTAGTCTTGTATTTGATCTTGTCCCACAGTTCTTTGAACTCCAGAGAAAGGAAACGCTCTTTGTTCAGCCTGATAGGACGCGCATCGTCCTTGTTTTTGATGTTGAGGTTGCCGCAAATCTTTTTCAGCACGGCGGTAATCAGCGCTGCGTGTTTTTCGACCTCGTCCGGATACGTCATTGTCCCGTCGCGAAGGTTTTCTTTCAGTGCACTCTGCGCGATGCCGGTAGAGGAAATGAGATGGCGTTCCTGCAAATCCTTAAAAATCAATTTTGATTTTTCCAGTCCTAGGTATTCTGCCTGGCCATTTTCATTTTGAACGGAGATGTTGGCAAAGGAGTGTTCCTCCACCAGTCCGAATCTGATCTCTTCCTCTTCTTCGATTTCGTGCTGAAGATTGGTCGCAAAGTCCTGGAAGGATTCATTTGCCATGACCGTCAGTGTATTCACCTCAAAGCCGGGGACACGTTCGCCCTGCTGATTTACGCAGATACGCAGTCCGCGACCGATCATCTGACGGCGGCGCATATCGCTGGAAATCTCGTTCAGGGTGCAGATTTGAAAGACGTTCGGATTGTCCCAGCCCTCTTTCAATGCGGAATGGGAGAAAATGAACTTCACCGGCGAATCGAAAGAGAGCAGCAGCGTCTTGTTTTTCATAATCAGCTGATAGCCGCGCTCGGCATTGTCTTTTTCCGCCTGCGTGGACTCGGAAGTGTCGACCTCTCGCCCCTTTTTGTCGATGGAGAAATAACCGTCGTGCACTTTCGCCGGGAGCGTCTCAATATCCACATCGTGGAACAGCGTGTCGTATTTCGGCTTGCGGATGAGATTGGCATATTCTTCCTCGAACCACCGGGCATATTTTCCTTTCACGGCATTGCCGTCGGCATCGTATTCCCGATAATTGCAGACCCGGTCGATGAAGAACAGGCTCAGGACCTTGATCCCGAGGTGGCTCAACTGCAGTTCCCTGTCCAAATGTTCCTCGATGGTTTTGCGGATCTGCAGCCGCTTGATAGCATCGTCGTCCGTGCCGCCCTGCACATGGTTGACGCGAAGCGGCTCCGTCTGGTTCAGGAACAGGATGTATTCATCTCCTTCCTTGCAGCTGATGTCGTCAATCTGATACCCATCGTAGATGCTGCGTTTGCCGGACTTCTGCCACAGCGTATCACCGGATTTAACTGTAACCGTTTTTCGGGTGACTGAGCCTTTGACGAGTGCATCCAGTTCAACTTTGGCGGAAACGCTACCGCCCTTATTGCTGGTGGAGACAAGACGTACATACGCTTTGTTGTGGCTGTGCTGGACCCCGATCCCGGCGACAACAATCTGCTTGACCAGTTTCTGATCATAAGCGTCCACGGAATCCAGTTTGTACATCATGCAGAAACGATCCTTCTTCCGGTGGGTCGCCGAGTAGCGCAAGGTGCAAAGCGGTTTCAGGTAGCCCAAAGCCTCTTTCGCCTTGTCGGTGTTGTCCACGCTTTGCGGCTCGTCGATGATAACCACGGGGTGACACGACGCAATAAAATCGATCGGCTTGCCCAGCATCTTGTCATGGTAGCGGTGAATGATGTTCGCCTTGCTTTCCTTGTCCGGATTGTCCGCGACTTTGCGGAATGCATCAATGTTGATGATCATGATTTGAATATTGCTCGAAACGGCGAAGTTCCGCACCTGATTCAGCTTGCCGGAATCGTAGATGAAATAATCGAACGGCACGTTACTATACTGCGCTTTGAAGTGATTGCTCATCAAATCAAGTGAGTTCTTGACGCCTTCCTTGATGGCAATGCTCGGCACGACAATGATGAATTTCGTCCAGCCATAGAGTTTGTTCAGCTCGAAGATGGTCCGCAGATAAACATACGTCTTGCCAGTTCCTGTTTCCATCCAAATGCTGAAATTCATCGTCCGGGTCAGGACTTCCGGAGACTGCGCCAGCCCGTTCCTGAGCTGGATGGCATGGACATTCTCCAGGATCTCCTCCGGCAGCAGTTCCAACCGATTGGCATACCCTCTTGCCTCGCCCTCGAAGTTCAGTTCGTCGGCAATTTTCCGGACGGTGAAATTGCTCTGACAGACCTTCTGCCCGGCAAAAATATCGGTGATTGCCTGGATCGCCTCCTGCTGGAAGCCTAGATTGGCATCAAATTTCAGTTCTTTCATAGTCTTGGATTTTCCATTTTGAACTCATTTGCTCTTAAATGGCTCTTAATTTGCTCTTAACGGCTCTTAACGCATTTACGTTTGCAGTTGGGGCTGTTCTTTCGACATGTTTCCAGCCCCAAATCTGTCAATCGCCTTACAGAGTGGCCTGCTCCGCCGACATTACGGATAAGCCCAGCCCCTTTCATCGTAACAGAAAGCAAATTCCCTATTTTGCTTTCTTTCTGCGCATCAGTTAATGCCGCAGATAATTTGTCTTTCAGCAATTTTCTGATATCGCTGCGGGAAACGCTTTTTTTGAGGCAAATGAAATTTAATATTTGCTGTATATAAAAAGCGTCATCAAAAGCCCTGTTTTCTAAATATTCTTCCATCTTCTGGGTGTTTGCTGCGACCACCGCGGCCGGGTAAACATTGGGATATCGCCCTTCGATCAATTTCTTTTTGCGCAACTGATCTGAATCTGCCTTTGGAATTTTGACACCCTTTTGCAGTTTATCAAGCAAGATGATCTCATCCAGAGTCAAATTATCCTGCCGCATAAGCAGCCGCGAGTAACGTTCATCAAGAATTTTCCCGTACAAAACGACTCAAACCATGTCTTCCGGGTCTGAGGAAATAATGTAATCAGGCATGGGCATATAGCGCTGCTGCTGCAGCCTGAACATTCTCTTGATGCCGGAACCGATGGTATCGATCATGTTCAATTCGACCATTGCTTCCGCCAGCTGGCGATTCAAATAAAAACGCGGTCTGCCGTCATCATTTAGTGCCTTTTCCAAAGTAATCGGGACAAATGCCCCCATGTTGGTAAACTGGACACGATCCGGATACTCGGCAACGACGATGTTGCGGCAAAGGGTATAGTCCTGGTGCGCGATGCAATTGTGCAAAGCCTCGCGAAACACCCAGTTGTCGTATTGGGATATTTCCACCGGAAACAAAGTACCGTCCGGCATGGTTCGGATCGTAATATTTCTGACTTTGGCGAACACCTGATCCACTGCGAGCAGAAGCGGTGGATCGAAGTGTTTGTAATCAACGCTGACTCCATCCTGATCCAGCAGATTCCATGTGATTCTCGCGACAGACGGATTCAGCCAGTGTGCGGCCTCCGGCCTGCCAAGCAGTATGAGCGCAGCTTTGGTGATTTTGCCGTCAATAGTCAATTTTGCCTTGTTCAAAAATGTTTCATCGCTCCACTTGGCGATATCTTTGACAAAAGAGTCATTGCGATGTTTCTCTGTATATTTGACCCTTGCTGTCTGAACCGCCTGCGGATCAAGATCCTCAATAGATGCTCCGACAACGATTTCGGCAGACCAGTCTTTCCCGACCGTCCGGTAGATTTTGGCCTCCAGGGACGGATGTTTTCTGAGTTCCGTCAGAGCCTCTCCGATTCTGATATAGGCCTCCCCCAGCCACATGATCGGCTGTCGATATGCCGCCTCGACTTCGAGGATGACAAAATTTTTCCCATCTTGCTCGAACCGGTAAAAATCAAAGGCGATGTCCGGTTTCAGATTTACCCTCAAATATATTTCGAGCGGCTGATTGCCTTTTTTGACACATGCAGGATCAAAACTGGTCCCCTTGGCGGCCCGTGTCGCATTTTCAATGCCCCAGATCATATATCCGAATTCCCGGTTTTCGACACACGCCGAATTGGCAAGTGCCGAAATGTATCTCCCGATGGTGTCGGGATCATCATTGCAGTGCTTCCATTCCAGCCACCGCAATTCAGTGGGATATGAAAGAAGTTCCTTAAGAAGGATTTTCAGTTGTTCGTCACTGTATTTTTTCATTTTACTCCTCCCTGACTTTCAGTCTTTGCTTGTGAAGCAGCGGCGCGAGCCTTTGCCCTTTGTTGTTGGACTGCCTCCCGGATTTTTTCCATCCAGCCGGAATACGGCTCATCATTACCAAGAGCAATGTCTTTGATAACATTCAAAATGGCGGCTGATAAACTGTAGCAATCTTTCTGCGTAACCGTTTCCGGGTTTGGAACTTCGTCTTCATCAAATTCAATGTTGTAAACCCACCAGGAGTCCAATCTTTGATACAGAGAAATGATCTTTCCCAGCAGAATGGAATCCTCTTCCTGCCAGCCTTCCGTCAGTTTCCGAAAAAATTCATGCACAAAATCATTTCTGCGTTGTTCTGCCTTGAAAATGGTAAGCACCTCCTCTTCCGATAAAGCATTTTGTTTTTGAAACCACTGGACAGAAGCATGAAAAATTCTTTTTGAATCAAGGCTTCGGACCTTCAGTTTATAGGTATCATTCTCCTTATAAACGACTTTTTCATCCTCAATCTCACAGGAGTCAAAGCAGTAAAATCCCAGCGGGCGATCTATGATGAAATCCTTCAGCTGCTCAAAAAACAAGACAAAGAGTGCAACTCCCAAAATATTAGTCTGCAGAGTTTCTTTGGTTAAGATGTTTTCAAACATCTTTAATGCCTTGTCTTGATTTTCCTGCAGTGACATTACCTGTACTCCTCTTTCAATGATTTTTCAAGCCGGAGAAAACAGTAAATATCCGGCAAGGATAGAGATATTGTCTCCACCCTTGCATGCAAGTTCAATTTGTGTTCATTCGTGTTCATTCGTGGTTCTTTTTCAAATCGTCTGCACGGATTTTTCTTCGAAGCCAGCCTGTTTCAGAATCTGAAGCGTATTAGTCTTGGCCACATCCGTAAAGCCGTTGTCGCGGAAGACCACCTGCATCGGGACGATGGGCGCGTATTCGTCCCGGAGTTTCACGATCCCTTCCGCAATGCTCTGCGGAATGGTTTTATCGAGGCAGATCGCCAGGGCTCCTGCGCCGACGATATACACGGTGTTCTCTCCGATTTTCTTCTTTTCGATGGGCAGTGTCAGCGGCAGGTTGCACTTCAGCAGGACTTCATACAGCAGATCTTCGGTCGAACGGTCCGCAAGCACATTGTCCACGGCATCGATGAGGCTCTGCCGAAGTTCGGCGGCATTGGGGTTCCATGGAACCATGTTGCTGGTGTCCAGTTTGAAGACTTTGAAGCCCATGTCCCCGGCAAACAACGGATTCTCTTCTCTGATTTTCTTTGCCGCACGGCGGATGCGTTCCTTAGCAACAGAACAAATATCTTCGCTACAACTATCTGATTTGCACAAATCAATAGCATTTTGAATGATTTCTTTTTCAGACGGAGTTTTTGCCCGAATTAAGGCATCAGGTAGCATTTCAGGCAATTGAACAAGAATAAACTTCTTATTGCAGGAAATCTCCGAATTAAGTTGTAAAACAGCTTCCGCGGTTGTCGCTGATCCTGAAAAGAAATCCAAAATGATACTGTCTTCGTGTTCATCATTAAAACCGATCAGATATTTAATCAAGCTAACCGGTTTCGGATAATTGAAGACTTTTTTCCCAAAAAGTTGAACTTGGAATTCTCCTGCATTTTCGTTCGTTCCGACATTCACCTTTGAGTTGATTAAGTTTGCCGGGACTTCGGCATCATATTCGGTTTTTTCGTAGGAAGGACTGAATTTCATTGTTGGAATCTTTATTACAGTTCCACTTTTAAGTTCACTTTCCAAGTAGCTCTGTTGCCATTTGAACCGCGCTCTAAGCTTAACCGGCATAATAAAAAGCCCGTCACAAACTTCAGTATCTTCTAACAACTCAACAGCATAAGCATCTGTCCCATACATTCCTTTGGGGATTTTTCCGTTGGGAATTGATGTTTTTACAACATTTGCCGGGAATACTAGCGTTCCAACAGAATTGGGTTGATTCAACAATCCATTCGAACTTTGGCTTTCCTTTTTAATTCCCTTAAATTTTTTATCATCTCTTGTTTTTTGGTAACAAAGGACATATTCTATAATTTGCTTGCTTTTTTGGAAAGATTTTCCGGGGTTTCCGTTTTTGCCCAATTGAAGATATCAATAAAATTTTCCTCTCCAAAGACATCATTGCAGATCGCTTGCAGATTTGCTAACTCTGTATCATCAATCGAGATAAAAATAACCCCGTCATCGGTCAGGAGATTTCTCGCCAGAATGAGGCGTGGATACATCATGTTCAGCCAGTCGGTGTGATAACGGCCGCTGGTTTCCGGATTAGCGCGGGTGGATGCGCCCTTGGCATCGGTCTGTCCGGTGAGTGCCTTGTAGTTGCTGATGGAATCCCGGAAGTTATCGGGATAGACAAAATCCTTGCCGGTGTTGTATGGCGGATCGATATAGATCATCTTGACCCGCTTATGATACGGTCCCTGCAGCAGTTTCAGAACTTCCAGATTGTCTCCCTCGATATAGAGGTTCTCACTGTCGAACTTGCCGGGGGTTCCATCCTTGCCGGAACTCTCCTCCACACACGGCCGGAGCGTTCCCATGGACGGAATGCGGGCATACGCACGCGACTCTTCCTTCCCGTTCCAGGTGAATTTGTAGTACGTCTGCCGTTTTTCGATCTCCCCGCCCAGCAGAGCCTTCAGGACTTCAAAATCGATCTTCCCTTCCGTCACCGCCTCCGGAAACAAAACCTTCAGCTGCGCAATATTCTCAGCGACAAGATCCATCGATTTCCCCGTCATCTTTTCCATATCTCAAACCTCCTCACTTTTCACTGGGTTGCAAAATACATTGTCTGCAAGCCGCTTAATTTCTTTTGCTCGCTTTATACGCATTGATATAAATTTATTCCAATCAACTTCATCAATGACAGAAGTTTTGTCTTTCGGTGATAACCCCTGCATTTTTTCTAATTCACTAATGACAATGCCAACTTTGGAATCTGCCTTGCCCAATTCGTCCGCCAAGGCATAATAATATATCCCTGTAATTAGAGCTCTTGCAAAGCAACGTCTTCCATTTAGCTCCATTTTATAATTATTTTGGTCTTTACCAGTGCTCATTTCTTTTCCCCAAAAGATTGCATTTAGATAATAGCTTTTGGCAACTGATATATAAGTTTCTTTTTGAAAACACTTAATTTCTTTTATTGTATCAGATAAAGAATCAAGTGCGTTGGTGATTTTATCTAATTCTCTTTCGTTAAATTTGAAATTCAATAGCCCAACAATAACTGGCCATGCAATGCCAAAAATAGTAAGAATAGTTAAGAGAACCGAAAAATTGCTTTTATACTCGTCTACTGCTTCCTTTCTGGCTGCAAATGCTACGGACTTCAGCAATGTGTCCAAATCTTTTTCTGAAATAATACTTTGCTCTTCCTGTCCTGGAACAATGTTAGTTTTTTCGACAGTTTTTCCCAAAGGCAAGTATTTTCCCGAAGGATCCATCTTTGATGCTATCAAATATTCAGTCGTCGTTTCTTTGTGCGATTTATTGTTGATTCCTGAAATTCTTCTTTGGTTAATCTTCAATTCTTTAATTGCAGAAATTAGCCTGTCAAGTTCTTTACTTGATGATGGTTTTGTGTTTTCTATTAATTTATAGCCTCCCCACCAAGCTCCGCACAACAAGATGATATAGAACATTGTTGTAATAAAAAGTTTCATGTTATTTTCCTTTCGTAATTATCTATGTTTTCCGGGTTAGATTTTTTTGTGTATTTCACAAATTTCTTGTTCTATCTGTTTTGCCTGGATATTCAGGTCGACCTGTCGGGACAATTCGGTTTCTTTGTTGGCGGCGGCCTTGATTTCCGCCAGCTTCAGTTCCAGTTGATGCAGATCCTCCAGTAGTTTGCGACGTTCCTCGGGAGTCAGACCGTCTTCTTTGAATTTTCCCGTGATTCCGGCGCATTGAAGGACATCCAGCAAAGCCATGTAATGCAGGTAAAGTTCCCGGAATCCCAGTTTCCTGTTTTTGCCGAAATCGGCAGCCGTCCGGAAATCCGTCAGCGCCCCCTCCGGCATCCAGTCTGTATGGGTGACATGTTCCAGCACGACATTCTCCTTGCCGTCCCGGCTGAACCGCTTCTCCGCCATGGAAAACATCATCGAATCGCCGTCATGGAGAATGACGATCAGCGGGTATGGCATTGCCCGGTGGCAGAGTTCGGCTATCCGGACGGCCTTACCCGGCTTCTTGAGAAAAACATCCACCTGCGCCAGGCAGGTGTAGTCGTGTTCCTCATCCGAGTACGGGGTGAGCATGATCCCATGGTTTTCGTCCAGGATGTAAGAACAGACGATCTCTTCGATTTCGTTGCGGAAATCACGCCGATCAGCCGGAGTCAACGGTCCGTTGTCGGCGAATAAAGTCTTCCCGATCCGCTGGTCAACCCGGCATGCAGAAGGAAAATTGAAGAGGTTATCCATTCGTCCCCTCCGCAGCAGCATAATGTTTTTTCAATTCTTCGGACATTACCCGAAACGTATTCGGATAAGAGTTTTCAAAACAATCTTTAATCACTTCGCAGGGAAGGCCGCATGATTTCAGAATGATCGCGACATGGAGAAATTGCACAAATTGGATTTTGAGAAGCAGCAGATGGATATTCAAATTACCTTGCCCCTTGGAATTGGAGTGCGCTCCGGCATTTCGCAAATTTTTCAGATCATTTGCGATCTTGTCACATGTATCCTCGTTCAAAAGTTGAAATATTGAACAGACATCCGACAGCATGCCATGTAAACGATCACGGAAAGTTGCTCGCCAGCGGATTTCATCTTTTACAAATTTTTTTAAGGTCGCTGTGTCACATTTTTCTATGACAGCATTTCTTTGTTTTTCAAAGGCCTCGTAGTTTTCTTTGTTGGACGGGGAATCTTTTTCACCCAGCGAATGATAGAAGAGTTGCTGCGTTCCCTCCAACGAGAAAAGCAGGGTCGGGAGTGAATATAAATTGTATGAACTTGTACAGAGCGACGAACAAAGCACCTCCAGAATATTACCCATTTCCGCATAGTGTTTTTGAAAATTTTCTGACAGCACGAAGAGATAATCTTTTATTTTTTTGCAGGGGAACAAAACCTCGTGAGGCGGTATTGCCTTCCGTTGTTTCACGGTAATATTTCTCGAATACAGTATTTCCATCCGCACCTGTTGACCCGGTTTTTCCAGGGGAACAGGACCATGCCCAGACAAACAAAACGGGAATGTATGACCTTTCATAAAAAGTTCAAATAACTGGAATATCAAGGAAATATAAAACTCATAGGAAGCTTTCTCTCCATAATACTGCAAAGGATTCACTTTCGATTTGATGTAGATCAACGGCCTGCACCGCATAGAGCATTCCGTTTGCCCAGTGCCGAGCCCCGGAGCTTGTTTCCAGTAATCAATGGAAATCGAAACATATTCATCTGAAAAGAACGGTATTGGATCAGGTACGTTCATTTCTGCTGATACCCTTTTTAATCCATTATCAAAGTCAGCAGAGAATATTTTTCGTTCATCCAGCCAGTTTTCTAAATTATTCATTCCCAAAGAAAACGATGCAAAACTGACATCTTCCTGACTATTATAATAACAATTTCCGATCCATACATCATTAAAAGAAATAACCGTTTCTGAGACCCTTTGCTCACCGGGAAATGGGGCGGGCATGCGGCTTGCCCATGCGTGAAATATGGTGATTTTTACTTTCTTGTTATCTGTTTGGCACAGGCCATGGATGACATTGTACTTTACCAGAGATTCTGGGTATTTTTCTTCAAAATACCCCATGATACGGAGCCTCTGTTCCCCGTCGATGTCAAACGATAACGTTCCGTAGCACTTATGTTCTTGGCCGGGAATCCACCACAATCCGACGAGCGTTTTCTTTGCAAATGTGCGGGCTGGAGAAAAATCGTCCATGACTACTTATCTCCCAGCAAGGCGATGAAGGCTACGACCTCGAAATCCTCCACTCTGCGGTCCGTGTCCCTGGAGAGCCGGATGCCGCCGCGCTGGAAAAGGGTCTGAACGCCCTGTCCCTGCTGCCTCCCGACGACCGCCGTTACAGCGTGTTCCAGCAAATTCTGATAATGTCCCATGTTTTTGCCGGACTGCGTTTTTTGGTTGAACCTGGCAACGGCGGCAGCCTGCGGAGAAGAAAAGCCGAGACATTCCTTTTTCAGCACGTCCAGCACCCGTTTCGGTTCATTGAAATTCAGCTGGATCTTGCCGTCATCCGCTACGAACACAAGGTAATACGGCGCGAGGGAATATCCGGATTCCACCGGAACCTTGCCGCTCATATCCTTGAGGCAGAAGATCGCGCCAGGCAGGAACTCCTGTTTCAAGGATGTCAATTCCAGTGCTGCCGAGGCACGTGCACCGAAGGGAGTGCATTCCAGAAGAGGCAGATGGCCTTTCATGTATTCCGTCAGATCCATGCGGAAATCGTTCAGCGTCAAATCGGTAATGGAAATACCGCCGGAGATGTCCTCCAGATCGAGGACTGCATCCTGAAGCTGCTGAAGCTGCTTGCGGCGATATTCCAGATCGTTCATTTTTTTATCGTTGAATTCGATTATGTTTTCCTCGCCGGTCGCAGAAATGTCCAGCAGAACCATGCACCCGGAGACCCGCGCCTCCAGGTTGATGTACTCGTCCAGCTCCATGTTCGGCCAGAAGTTGACCAGCTGGATGCAGTCATTCATGGAGCCGATGCGGTCGATCCGTCCGAAACGCTGAATGATGCGGACCGGATTCCAATGAATATCGTAATTGACAAGGTAGTCGCAGTCCTGCAGGTTCTGTCCTTCGGAAATACAGTCGGTGGCGAACAGGAGGTCGATTTCCTCGGTCAGTTCCGGATGGCTCTTTGCCCGTTCTTTCGACCGGGGCGAAAAATTCGTCAAAATGGAATGAAGATCAAGCCGCACGTTTTTCATTGTCGTATGGTTTGAGCCCGTTCCGCTGACTATTGCGGAGTGGATGCCGAATTCCTTTTTCGCCCAGTCGGAAATATGCTGGTAAAGGTATTCTGCGGTATCGGCGAATGCGGTGAAGATCAGTATCTTCCTGTTCCCGGGGTTGATCGGATTGTTGATTTTTCCGGTGATCAGCTGTTTCAGCGCAGCGAGTTTTTTATCGTGCTCCGGAGAGATCTGTTCAGAAATATGGAGCAGTTCCACCAGATGGTTCTGGTCGGACTGCAGTTCCTGTTTCCAGCGTATGACATCGCAGTCCTGAATCAGCACCTTGACCTGATTGCCGATCAGCAAATCAGAAAGGACATCCGAATCGATTTCAATGTCGTTAATGTTCAGTTCATCGAAGTCAAAACATCCGGAATCCCGGTTCCGTTCGTATTTTTCAATTTTGGCAAGGATAGCGTTCACCATTGCCAGCAGTTTCCGGGTGGTAATGGCAAAGGAATAAATGGAACTTTCCATGCGTTTCAGCAAATTGACCCGCATCAGGTGAATAAGGCTTTCTTCCCGGTCTATCTGCTTGAAGATGGAGCCGCCTTCGGTTTCAACATCGTATTTTTCGTTGTATTCATCGCGCTTTTCCGGAAGGATGTATTTCAGCGGGGAATAAGCAGCCAGGTGCAGGCGCTGGATCGTCTTGTTGACCTCTTTGAGCGGGGGGAAATGGCCTTCCGTATCAATATCCTCTTTGACATTGATGGGACGCATGCGTTCGGGGAACTTTCCGATTTCCGTCAGATTGTAGTATTTCTCAATATGCTTGCGAGACCGGGCAATGGTCAGCAGATCCAAAAGCTGGAAATAATCAAAATTCATGGAGGCCAGCAGTTCGCGGGAATCTCGCTTTTCAGTATCCAGCCAGCGATTGAAACAGGTTTGCGCCTTCCGCAGCGTGTTTTCAATGCTGGGGATCCCGATATCCGCAAGAGCGGAATCATTACCCTCGGTGATGAATGCGACCTGATTCTTCAAATCATTCATTTTGCTGTTGACCGGAGTGGCGGAAAGCATCAGGACTTTTGTCTTCACGCCGGACTTGATGATGTCACGCATCAGTTTTCTATACCGGGAAAGCCCTTTTTCCTTGTTCGGCGCATTGTTGCGGAAATTATGCGACTCATCGATAACCACCAGATCGTAGTTGCCCCACTTCACCGTTTCCAGATTCATGTCTCCGGAGTAACCGGAAAACCGGCTCAAGTCGGAATGGTTCAGTACGTCATAACGGAAACGGTCTTCGCAGAAGATGTTCCGTTCATCGTTTTGCAAATACAGCGTCCAGTTGTCTCGGAGCCGTTTCGGACAAAGCACAAGTACCCGGTCATTCCGGAGTTCGTAATATTTGATAATGGCCAAGGCTTCAAATGTTTTTCCCAGACCGACGCTGTCGGCGATGATGCAACCGTTGTATTTCTCCAGTTTGTCGATTGCGCCAAGGACACCGTCTTTCTGGAATTTGTAAAGTTTCTGCCAAATCAGGTGTTCCTTGATACCGGTCTTGGTTTTGATGATTTTTTCCTCGTCCAGTTCGCCGAGCGTATTGGAAAAAATGTGATAGAGAATGAGGTAATAGATGAAATCGGGGGCTTTATCCGATGCGATCCAGTCGAGCTGTTCCAAAAAAGATTTTTTGATGTCCTGAATAAAGCGGGAATCACCCCAGATAGACTCGAACCATTCGGTAAGTTCCTGAATGTTTTCCTTTTCATCAAAACCGGTGCTCATATCATGCCGCACGGATGCGACAAAACCGAGTCCGGTAGCCGTCAGGTCGGCACTGCCCTGCAACGCAGCGTTCTCCAAGCAAAAAAGATTCTGGTGAACAATGTTTTTTTCTGTTGTCTGCCGAATTTCGCTGTTCGCCTCTAACCATTCCCGACATTTTTTTGCCACAAATTGTTGCGTCAGGTGATTCCGGAGTTTACGTTCATCGGCTTCTCCGATCAAGGCAAGGCTGTCCTGGATGTCTATGGGAGCCGAAAACAACAGCCGCAATTTCTGAATGAAAGGCAATTTCGCTTCCAGCATCTCAAACGCATAGATGGAAAAAAGCGCAGAGATTACAGATAAATGAGAGGCCATCATAATATGCTCTGAAATGAAATCGCCGGCCTTTATTCGTTTGTTATTGATAAGTTGCATTGAAGCTCCTTCTATTTTTCAGCAATATATCGCTATCACACGGACATCTAATGTCCTGCCGAAAGGCAATATATTCTGCTGTGCAGAAATCTTTCCAGGATATTAAGTTTCCAGGCAGGGAGGTTGTAGTTGCGGTCGCGGGTGAAGCGGAAGTCGATCAGTTTCCGGAGCTGCTTGCGCTGACGGTCGGTCATGAACGCGGCGGCGAGTTCGTCGAAGGATGAGCCGAAGACCGGAGTGCGGGTCTTGGCGTAAGCATTGAGATCGAGGAAGTCGTCCTCCATCGCGAACGGGAAGAGAGCCATGCCGTTGTCGAAGATCGGAGCGAAGGCACACGGTTTGTTGCTCCGGTTGTCGATCAAAAGCCCAAAATTGCCGAAATGCCGGTCGGTGTTGCACACCAGCGCATCGAAAACCATCATGTCGCAGAACGGCTGATAGAACTTGTCGCCCAGCTTCTTCAGTTCGGCGGCGATCTCAGTCAGTTTCTTTTCAGGGAAGCAGCGGTGGATCGGCACGAAGGAATGGTCGATGTCCGTGAAAAGTTCGCAGGTACTGCACAGCGTGCCCTTCCATTTCGCCAGCTTGTAGGAGACATGGGCGATCCCCATGGCCTCGGCGATCTGGGTGGCGTAAAACTCGGAATACGGCTCGTTGCCGGTGTTCGCCGCGCCGGAACTGCCGCCCTTGTAGAGCAGGATATTTCCGCCGATACGCCGCCAGCCCTTGCGCAGGTTCCCGTTGGTGGTGAACTCCGGCGACGACGAAAACGCGCTCGGCCGCACACTGCCGAAACCGGTCCAGGCGATCAGCGAAAGCGCCTTGTCGAAGCCGTTCTCATAGAGGTTGTAGTCCGCAAATTTTCCCTCGAACCCCTCCGGCACGATCCAATAGCTGTCGTTGACGGAGAGCCCCATGCAGAGTTTGACGATGCCGAGGATGTTGTTGTGGTCCAGCCCGTAGACGGAGAGGATCTTGTCCACGAATTCACGGTTGCGGGGGATGAAGCGGGACTTCAGCCAGTCGAGCAGCCCCTTGTCGGTCAGGGTGAGCCCCAGCGGAAACAATCGGCGGTTTTTCTCCGATTTTTTCAGGATCGTACAGACAAAGCCGTCCAGCCCCTCCGACCGCAGGTCGAAGGAGATCAACTCCGTATCGTATTGTTTGAGGACGAATTTCATTGTCAGCACCGAATTTTTCCGGTTTGCGGATCTTCCCCGAAGGGGAACACGACACACAAACCCACAATAATATACTGCTCCAAACGGTAAAATTCAATTCCGAAATATGGCAATTTTCAATAATGTCGTCTGCGAATCAACGAACTACGTCACAATCCGAACCCGCATCTGTGGCGGACTATGAGAAAGGTCGCAGACTTTGCCCGGTCTGCGAGCGGGTTCCGGACGGGCGCTTGGCGGTACCGCGGGGTGGTGGTTCGCTGTATATAGAAGCATGGAGTCGCGTTATATCAACTTGTCAATCAATGAATTGTCGATATTTTTTGTAATAGACCGCGCCGTCTCTGGAAAAAATTATTCCCGTTCGGGAAAATTTTCTTGACTTTTGAGAAAAACGTGGTATATTATTCCCGAACGGTAACAAAATGGAGGTTGGATCATGAGTCTTGAGACGATTCAGGACTGCGCGGCGCTGGGGCGGAAAGTGCGCGAATTGCGCCGGGCGCAGAAGGTCACACAGGCACAGCTCTCCGGGCTGGCGAATACCGGCATCCGTTTTATCAGCGACTTGGAAAACGGCAAGGAGACGTGTCACATCGGCAAGATGCTGCGCGTCCTCGAAACGCTCGGCGTCGATATGCTCATCCGCAGCCCTTACGACAAGGAGTGATGAGCCATGTCCGGCATCCACGACGAACTTCATGTGTTTCTGAACACGGCGCGCATCGGGACCCTGGCGCAGGACAACGGCACACTTTCGTTTGCCTACTCGCCGGAGTATCTGCGTTCGCCCGACGCTTATCCGCTGTCGCAGAATCTTCCGTTGACGGACGAGGTGTTCCACAATCCCGCGGTGGAGAACTTCTTCTCCAATCTGCTGCCCGACGAGCGTATCCGCGCCACGGTGGCGATGATCCTCCATGTCTCCGAGGACAACACCTTCGGGATGCTGAAGCGTATCGGCACGGACTGCGCGGGGGCGGTTTCGTTCTACCCGGCGGGGCAGACGCCGCAGTCCCCGAGTGATCCCGTTTACCGCGACCTTTCCGACGATGAAGCATACCGCATCCTGGACAATCTCGGTCAACGGCCGCTGGACGTTGGCGACGAGGGGGTCCGCATCTCCGGCGCTGGTTCGCAGGAAAAACTGGTCGCCTGCGTCCGCAATGGAAAAATATCCCTGCCGCTCTACGGAACGCCCTCCACGCACATCATCAAACCGGCGATCCCGAACTTCCCCGACAGCGTGTTCAACGAGTTCTTCTGCATGAGGCTCGCCGCAAAGTGCGGCATCCCGGCTGCGGAGTGCGACATCCTGACACTGAACGGTGAACCGTTCTACACCGTGTCCCGTTTCGACCGCGAGACGGCGGACGGCATTACCGTGCGTCTGCATCAGGAGGACTTCTGCCAATTGCTGAACGTGCCGCCGAAGCTTAAGTATCAGGAGGACGGCGGTCCGGGCGTCGAGGAGTGCATGCGCAGGATGACGGAGATCAAAATGCCCGCCGCAGGGAAATTGGGCTTTGTCCGGCTGCTCATCTTCAACTTCCTTACGGGCAACTGCGACGCCCACGCCAAAAATTACGCCGTGCTCTACCGCAACGGGCGGCCGTCGTTCGCCCCCGCGTATGATCTGCTCTCGACGATGGTTTATGACTCCATTGCCAAACGTTTTGCCATGAGCATCGGCGGCGAAACGCGGATGGGGATGCTGACCCGAGACCACTTCGCGGAACTGGCCCGGCGCTGTGATCTCAACCCAAAACTTGTACTGGCGGAACTGTCGCGTCTGGCGGAAGAGCTGCCCCGAACGGCGCAGGCATTGGCAGATGAGCTCAATGCGAGCCATCCCTGCAGCATATACGAGAGCATCGTATGGGAAATCGGCAAACTCTGCCGCAAAGTGCTTGACTGACACCGCATTTTCTTCCGGTTCGCAAAGGACCGGAGATTCTCTGCCCCCATCTTCTGACGGGGCGGAAACACACATCTGACGTCTCTGAAAGCTCCGAAAACTCTCTGTTTCGGGGCTTTTGTGTGTTTCCGGAGAGAGGCTGTCTCTGTCACAACGGTTTACGCAGTAAAGAGTTCAACGGCATCGGCCCGAAAAATCATTGTAAACTCAGACACTTCAGAGACTCTGAAAAACGGCTGCCATGTGGGATTCGAACCGGAGACCTCAGACGCCAGCCCGGAAAAAAATCCCGATTTTTTCAAAAATCAGGGGCCAATTTGCACCCCTGCTTGGCGATAACCCCGATAGAGGGGTCCGGTTGCCGACTTTTTTTCATCTTTTTTGAAAAAAAGTCCGTTTCCCTTTGATCATTTGCCGAAAAATTTTGAATATACGGTATGGAAGGTTTTTCCAGAAAAGGGGGTGAACGTTTCGCGATTTTTTGCGTATGTACGGGACGGTCGAAAGACGGGATCAAAACTTTTTTGAAAAAAAGTCCGTTTTTCCCTGATCGTTTGCCGAAAAAACCTGAATAAAGGGGATGAGAGATTGCGGCGCGGTCATCAGGATGGCGGTGTCGTGCACCTGCCGGGACGGTCGATTCCGAAAAATTTTTGAAATTTTTTCTGAAATCAGGGGCCAATTTTCAATCTGCCTGGCAGTAACCCCGATAGAGAGTTCGTGTGTGAAAACGGAAAACTGAACATAAGGAGCATGAAGATGCCTGTCAGACGGGGAACCTCACGGATCGGGCTTTTCCCATCTTTTTTCAAGAAAAAGGGAAAAATCACTGAGCGTTTGCGAAAAAATTACGAATATACGGCTTGGAAAGTTTTTTGAAAAAGTCGGAACACTTCGCGATTTTTTGCGTATGTACCGGGTGGCAGAAATGAGGAGTAGGATTTTTTTCGAGAAAATGCGGTTTTTTACTGAGCGTTTGCCGAAAAAACCTGAATAAAGAGGATGACGGGTAGTGCGCGTCCATCGGCGGATGTCGGTGTCGCACACCTGCCGGGACGGCCGAATCCAAAAAATTTTTGAAAAAATTTCAGAAAATAGGGGCCAAAATACCCCCCTGGGTGGCAATAACCCCGATAGAGGGATATTTCGTCGGCGAGTCGACGAAGTGTCGGAGAGTTTTGAAACGAAGAAGGAACTTAGTGAAAGGAGTCCGAATGGAAACGAAAGAAAAATTTGTGGAAAGCAAAGTCGTCATGATGCCCGTTGGCGAACTCAAGGCAGAACCGCCGTTTTGCGAGGTGTTCGATATCAGGGAATCGGATTTGCAACAGGTGATCGCAGCAATCCGGGATAAGGGTTTTGATACCCTTTATCCGATTGTAGTCTGGGAGGGGCATGGCAATGTCGTTGTGGACGGCCATACCCGGCTGGTCGCGGCAAAGCAGCTCGGTTATTCCACCGTTCCCGTTGTACCCCGCGTCTTTGCGAATGAGGAAGAAGCTATTCAGCATACGATCGCGGCACAACGGGTTCGCCGTTCCCTGTCACAGGCGGAACTGATGAAATGTGTCGCTGTGATGCGAATGAAGATGGCGGCCAAGAAAGAGGAACAGAGTGTCAAAGGTTTGACACCCATTCCGCAGGGACGGTCAACGCAGGTCATCGCCGATGCCATCGGCTCGACACGGGGAACTGTGGATAAAATCGAGAGGATCACACGGAACGGAAACCCGAAGCTGATTGAAGCGGTCCGGAATGATGAACTTACCATCAATCAGGCGCACGAAATCGTCAAGGGGGACGAGCGGAAAAAAAGACAGCTGGCGTATGCCGAAGAGGTTATGGGAAAGAACGCTCCTGCGAATCGGGAACGGTTCTTTCTCTACAGGGGCTTTGCTGAAAAATCTCCAATCTCTATGCGGAGTTTTTGAAGACGTATCAAGATGAGTTTCGTGACCGGGAAATGTGCGAATTCGACTGGGGAGATCTCCGGGAGCAACTTATCAGAGGGCTGGACCGAGATTTGATTTGCCATCTGGGAAAAACGGGCGAGGCGGATCGCGCGATACAATATTCGGCAACTTTGGAGAGTTACGAAGAAGGCTTGGACTATTACTATGAAAAACATCATAAAGAATGGGAGGCACAGCATGTTGTAACGGAATAAGCACCCTGTCCGGCAGGGGGCTTTGCCGGAAAGTCTTTTTCTGAATCAATGCACGGTTTCGGACCGGGACACCGGAGCCGCGCATTCTTTTTGTCCCTCAACCGAAAGGAAATACAATGACAGCAATCATGTCGGCACCCCCTGCTTCGGCAGGGCGGAAGTTCAATCTGTTCAGTCCTGCAGCCCGAGCGGACAGAGGACTGAACATTACCAGCGGCGGTGAAACTATGGATAAAACGCAAAATGACATCTTGAAGTGGGTCGATGAGGATCTGGAGAAATCCGGTCTGTCCCGGCAGGACATGGAAGTCCAGCCTTTCACAAATGAAAAATATCTGGACCAGACGGTCAGCGGATACAAAATTATGTTCCGCTATCCCGATGGCGCAGCTATGCGCGACCGGCACAATCATGAGTTTTTCCGGATGCGGTTCCAGCCGCCTCTGCCGGTGGGTGCCAGTGGAGAACGCATGAAATACGGCGTTGCCGTCGGCGCGGGCAACCATTGCTATATTCCGGCTGATGTGCATGGGTATCTGATGGGAGACCCTTCCGCTCCGCTGTTTTTGACGGAAGGCGAGAAGAAAGCGGTCAAAGCGACGAAAAGCGGCATTCCGACCATCGGACTCCCCGGAATCTGGAACTGGCTCGCCTCCAAAGATGAGCGCCGGGAGGCAGGGTCGGAGCACAAGATCCACGAAGACCTGACCCCGTATCTGTCCGGCGGGCGGGATGTTTACCTCATCTATGACAGCGATTCCCGCGACAGCAGGCGAAAGGCCGGGCCGTTTACCCGCAATGCGATCTATCTCGCCGCCGAACTGGACAAGTCCGGCTGCAGGTTGTTCCGGGTGGATGTGCCGCAGGAGTCGGAGGATGAAAAGACCGGTCTTGACGATTATCTTCTGGATCATACGGCGGAGATGTTTCTCGCCCATGTCAACGAGACCAGGGAACTGATCGACCCGCAACTTGCACTTCAGTTTGCCGATCCGTACCGGGAGATCACCGAGGAATTCGGGCCGCCGTTTGAAGTGAAATACACCAAAGAAGGAACGATTTCAAAGGTCATCTACAACCAGACGTGGAATGCCCGTTTTCTGGCAACCCGTCACCAGTTGCTGTTTGAGCCTGACGAGGGAAATTTTTACCGCTATGAAGAGTCTCGCGGCATCTGGCAGCAAATCACCGAAAAGAGAGTGATCGCACTTTTGAACGATGATCTGAAAGACTATTGGCGTGCCTATCATCCGGTGGAATGGCGGTCGCTGATGCTCCACTGCACCAACAACTCCTTCAAGCAGACAACGGAAATGCTTCGCGGTATCGTAGAGAAACACGATGCGTTCCGCAGAATCCCGGAAAGACGGCTGATTCATCTGCAAAACGGAATGCTCGACCTTGAGGAAATGGTCATAAAGGATTTTGACCCGAAATACCATTCGAGAAATCAGATCCCGTTGGAGTTCGATCCCGAGGAGGATTGTCCGCGATTCCTGAATGAATTGCTGGCTCCGGCGTTGGGCAACGAGGCCATTGAAGCCTTTCAGAAATATGCCGGGATGACGCTGCTTGGCGGCAACGACGCCCAGCAGTTCATGCTCCTTGAGGGTACCGCCGGGGGCGGGAAAGGCACTCTGGTGGAACTGCTCAAAAAGGTAATCGGCGAGGAGAACATCGCCGAATTGCGGACGATGCATGCCAATGACCGGTTTGAATTCTCCGGCTATGTCGGAAAGACTTTGCTCATCGGTGCAGACGTGCCGGGAAACTTTCTCCAGCAGTGCGGTTCGGAATCCATCAAAAAACTGACCGGCGGCGACCTGCTGGATGCGGAATTCAAGCACGCCAACGGCAGAAGCAAACTGCGCGGAGAATTCAGTATTGTCATCACGTCCAACAACTCTCTGCATGTTCGTCTGGACGGCGACAACGACGCATGGCGCAGACGGCTGATCCTGCTGCGCTTCCGGAATGCGCCGCCGACAAAACCGATTGCCCGTTTCGCTGAAACGCTCTTTCGCGATGAGGGAAAGGGCATCCTTAACTGGATGGTCCAGGGCGCGGCAAAATATCTGGATGACCTGGAGAAATTCGGGCGGATTCATCTCGGCGCACTGTTGCAAAATGATGCCGACGATTTGCTGTACAAGTCGGATTCCGTCCACAATTTCGTCGCAGATCGTGTGAGGCAGAGTGACGGCGGTACCATCATATCGCAGGATGCGTATTTGCCGTATGTGAACTACTGCGGTGAAAACGGGTATGTTACCGTGACTCGGGAACGTTTCTTCGCCTCGTTCAAGAAGGAAATGGAACGCAGTTTCAACGCCCGCTGTGCTCACAACACAGGTCCGAATCGGTCCAATCGCGGATACAAAAACTTCTCACTCATCTGATCATCCGGGACGGGTGGGACGGCATTTTTCTATTACTTGTAATACACAGCGGAGAAGATATGTATTGCATGTATGTAGTTCCATAAAAAATTGGATTTGCCGTCCCCGCCGTCCCTGAAAGGGGTTTCATGTCGGACAAACCGATCAAACTGAACTGGGATCTTTTCAAGATCGTCCGCAAGGGAGCAAATGCGGATGATCTCTTTACAAATGCCGATCTTGGCATGGGAGGCACATGTTCCAAGGAAAAAGCGATGACCTCGCCGTCAGTCCGCCGCACGCCCGCTCCAGGCGAGCCGCTGGTGTACTGCGCGAAATGTCGGGAGTGGACACCCATGCGCTGGCGGCCTAAATCTGAGCGCGGCAAACGCGCCGAGCAGTGGTTTCAGTGCGAATACTGCGGCGGACGCGATCTGACGCTGCGGTATTTGCCGCTCCAAAGGCGCTGATTCGCAGAACAGTCACGCCTTGGCAAAGGGCGCAAAGCGACCCTCTTTGCGATGAATATTATTCTCGACGGTTCCCCCCTGCGGGGAAATTTCCAGTGGGCGCGCGGAAGGACTCCGGACCCCAAACAGACTTGCTTGCCGACGGCAAACAACATTCCTGATGGTCCCTCACGTGAGGGAATTATTTCACTGCCTCAGTGAGGCCTTGGCTACCACACTTGGCAGCTGAGTTTCGGCTTTCATTTCACCAACCAATCAACTATGCAAAAACCGCATTCCACATGCGGAGGGGATGCTTTTTGCCTCAAAAAAACACAGAAAGGACACCATGTCAACTCAAATCACACTCAACAGCGGAATCATCCTGCCGGACGCCCGGAAACCGGCCAACGATGCGATCCCCGAGAATATTCGGCAGCTGGTATCGCTGATGACCGCAGTTCTTGAAAGAATTTCTGAAAAACGACTGGATATATCCGGTCACAAGTGCTTATATACGAACCACAACGAAAGGAGAAGCGATCATGGAAGAATCCAGTATCATCCGCCAGTTGGCACAGCTCCGGACTTTGTCCAAGGCCAGCGCGATCCGCAAGCACGTGGAACTCTTCGGGTATGAACCGAGGCAGACCAGAAACCTCCCGGCGCTCCGGGTCCGTTTGGCGTTCCGCATCCAGGAACTCTATTACGGGGGAATCTCGGAGCAGACCCGGCAGAAAATGAAGCAGTTGGCCGACAAAGACCCGATGGCCAACCTCTGCCGCACCGGCAAAAAACCGCGGACGCCCGTGCTCGGAAAGCGCTACGTCCGGGAATGGGACGGCGTCCGTCACGAGGTCATCCTGCTGGAGGACGGCCGCGCCGAATACAAGGGCAGATATTTCCGGTCGCTGACGGCGGTGGTCGATCACATCACCGGCACACACATCAGCGGCTACGCATTTTTCAACATACCAAGGAGGAAGAACGATGGAGAATGAAGTCAAACAGGTCCGCTGCGCGATCTACACGCGTAAGAGCACGGATGAAAATCTTAATTCCGAATTCAATTCGCTGGACGCCCAGCGGGAGGCTTGCGAGAATTACATCCGAATCCAGGCGGAAAAGGGCTGGATCTGCCTGCCGGAACATTACGATGACGGCGGATTCAGCGGAGGGAATACCAACCGCCCCGCGCTGCAGAGGCTCCTGGCGGACATTGCGGACGGGAAAGTCGATCTCATCGTGATCTACAAACTGGACCGGTTGTCCCGGTCCCTGTACGATTTTGCCGGACTGCACAAGTTCTTCGAGGAACACAATGTGGGGTTCTGTTCCGTCACGCAGGAGATCAACACCAGCACTTCATCAGGCCGGATGTCCCTGAGTATTCTGATGGCCTTCTCGGAATTCGAACGGTCCATCGTGACCGAGAGAATCCGGGACAAGATGGATGCGACCCGGCGCAAGGGGGAATGGGTCGGCGGAACGGTCGCCTGCGGCTACAAGTTGGAAAACAAGAAGCTCGTCGTGGTCCCTGAAGGGCGGAGGTGGTCCGGCGGGTGTTCGACCGTTTCATCGAAATCCAGTCGCCGAAACAGATCGCCTACGAACTGAACCGCGACGGCATCCTGACCAATCAGGGGAATCCGTGGACGACCGGGCACATTTACCGGATGCTCAACAACTACACCTACATCGGCAAGATCGCCTACAAGAGCGACGTATTCGACGGCAAACAGGAGCGGATCATCACCGACGAGGTGTGGCAGCGGGCGCAGGAGATCCTGCAGTCCGACTCGCCGGTCAAGGATTACAAGGGCAAAATGGAGACTCTGGCCCCGCTGAAGGGCCTCCTTTACTGCGGTCACTGCGGATGCCGCATGGGGCCGACCTATGCAAAAAAGAATGACGACGTGATGTACACCTACTACCTTTGCACCAAGAACAGCAAACGGGGCGAGTCGCTTTGTCCGGTGAACCGGATCGGTGGCGGCGAGATCGAGGCGGCCGTGCTGATCCATCTCCGCAAGATCCTTCAAACGCCGACCATCGTCAATCAGCTGGCACTGAAGCTGAAGAGGCCCGGCAAGGAGGTGAACGAGCTGCTGTCCAGGCAGACGGAGTTGTGGGACGAGATGTTCCCGGCCGAGCGCAACCGTCTGATGCACCCGCTGCTAAAGAAGGTCACGCTCTACGAAGACCGCCTGGACTTGGATATCCGGACCGAGGGAATGCAGCAGCTTCTGGGGGAACTGGACTATGAAGACCATAATTGAACCGACCGAGGACGGCAATACCCGGATCAAGATTCCGATCGAATTCCGCTACGACAACGGGCGCAAGCGGATCTACTACCCGGAATTGCCCGACGAACAGCTGAAGATCAACGTGCCGCTGGCCACGGGCATCGCCCGCGCCTACCGCTGGCAGGAGCTCCTTGACAGCGGCGAATTCGATTCGCCGGAAGCCCTGGCGGAAGCGCTGAACGTGAACGTGTCCTACGTCCGGCGCTTTCTGAGGCTGACGCTGCTGGCTCCGCCCATCGTAGAGGCCATCTTCGAAGGGAGAGCGCCGTGGTCGCTTTCCCTGACGAAACTCGACACCAACCTGCCTTTCTCCTGGAAGGAACAGATGAAACTGTTCGGCATGGAGTAAAAGTCCGACTCCGGCAGAGCCGTGTGAAAACACCGCCTTGCCGGAGTTTTTTTGTTTCCTAGTTTCCAAATTTTTTAATGGGAACGACAAAAAAAAGCGGCGGAACATGTGAGTAGGAAATTCAAATGGAATCGTATATCTGTAAAAAATGATCTAATGTTTTATCTGGATGAGGACGCATCGAATAATCCAGAGACAACATCTCTTTTATTGAACGGAAAACAAGTCCTCCATGGCTGCCAGCATTTTTAACAAAACCTACATTATTTAATGTCACTGGCGATTTGATATCACCCTCAATAAGCGGGTTTCGACCAGTAAACATCTCGGCAAAAACCAAGCCAAGTTGAAACACGTCTGATTCTATGTGAAGCTTATCCCGACCATTGGCGAAATCAACCAACTCTGGAGTCCTATAAAAATAGGGCATCGCTACATAACCATCGATTTTTTCACCATTAGCAATGCTCTCATTCAGGCACTTTACATCATCGTCTGTTTGAGAGCAATCCTCAGATGATAAATCCTTCATCAACCCAAAATCTCCCAAAATAGCATTATGATTGTCTATAAAAATATTACCAGGTTTAATATCTCGATGAACGATATTTTTTTCTCGCAGAAAAGACAAGGCATTGAGAAGATTACACGAGATCAATATTTTTTCCTTGAAATCAATACTGTCACTAGCTATGCGTTGCTGCAATGTATTTGGCATATAGTTTGTAACAATAAACGGATAGGTTGTATTATTGCTTGTCAAAAAATATTCACCGGAGTCATGATGTCTTATTATAGAGGGATGAACAGTGTTTTTTAGAAAAGCAGCTTCCCTTCTGAAGCGTTCTATCCTAGTTTGAGATGACATATTATACAATATTTTTAAAACAAAAAGTAACCCTCGATATGATCCTGACGTACAAATTGTGAGATAAGATATTGCGTTACCTCCATGACCTAAACATTGTTTGACTTTATAAAAATTGCTCGTTGAAGATTGTATGGATTGCCCAACCCTAATAGCAGTTCTAATCATTTTTCTCTCCGATTTCATTTCGCCTTATTGAAAGGTTAATGAATAGTCCTTTATCTTTTCGAGTCATATGTATGATAGCATACTGTCCGTTATTTTTCAAACGCAGAAGGGAATTTTTTCGGGAATTTTGTATCTCTCTCTCGAATGGTATGGTTATTTGCGTTCTTCCAAAAAATGGGGTAGTTTGAGGGTGAATTGTCACGGCACCAGGTAGCGTGAGTGACAGAGAATTCAGAGAGAAAATCGCGGTTTTTAGCCGAAATACCGTCCCCGCGGGCCTCTCAGTCAAAAAGCACAAAAGCCGTAATTCCCTGATAATCAGGCAGAAAATACGGCTCTTTATCGGAACAATTTCCCGGCACTTGCCGTAGGAAATTGCAGTTTCTGGTGGAGGTGGCGGGAGTCGAACCCGCGTGTCGACACGGTACAGAAACGATCACTACATGCTTATTTTGTCATTGAAATTGCTTATCGTCCAGTCGGCTCCCCGGCAAACAAGAGAACCTTTCGGACTATCCCGTCTGAAATCTCGCCCGGACCCGGCAGGAAAAAGTCCGAAGCCAGCACCATAATTGACATCGCTTGCCGTCTATTGTGCCTCAACGGGGCGACGTGGCGGGAGATTAAGCCGCCAGAGCAAACTCTTCGTTCGCAGTTGTTGTTTCAACCGATGATTAACGAGGCCAACGGTCATCCTCGGCATGCAACCGATCCCACCCCGGGCCGGTCGAATCCGGAACACCCCCAGCAGTGCGATTTGCAAGTCCCCAATATAACGTGTTTTTGTCTTTTGTCAACCGTTAGTTTAGATTTTTTAGGGAAATTACCTTTTTTGCGGTTTGTCCCGTAGATCGGGTTTTTTGTGAATTATCCCGAAAGCCGCCATCCGATCGAGGCAAAAATGAAGCAAGACTCCTCATCGTTTTCCGCTGACGTTTTTTTCTTGCTTACTTCTTTTTTGGATTGCAAAAAAGAAGTAAGTGCCGTAAGTAGGCGGCGAGCCGCCGCACACGGCATAATTTCGTTTTTCTTGCCAAGCTTCTTTTTCCGTAAAAAAGAAGCGGGGGAAGTCAATCGCGGCGGAGGACTCCGGTGCAGTCGGTTTGCGCGATGTCGGTTTTCCACGCTTCCGGGTGTTCGTATTCGAGATAGAGGTCGGTGAAGGTAACGTTCCGCACTTGGTTCAGTTCGAAGACCCCGCGCGTTCCCTCGATCATGCAGAATTTGCGGGTGTTTTCCGGGATGTCGAGTGCGCCGTCCACTTTCAGGTCGATGTTCGTGAAGCGGATGCCGCTGATCTCTCCGACGCCGTTTCCCCGCAGCATCGAAGGATGCCGGACATGCCCGGTCACATTTTCGAAAACGATGTTGCGGATGGCTTTTGCGCACGGAGTTTTTGCGAATTTGTAGTCCAACCGCAGAAACGCGAACTGCTCGACGTCCACGTGGAAATTGCGGAACGCGAGATCGTGGATGTCCACTCCGGTGCTCTTTTCGGAGTATTTGGAGTTGATGTGGATCGCCATGTGGCTGTCGTAACAGCTTATGCCGTCGAACTGGCAGTTTTTTATCTCGCCGCTGCCGACTCCGACTCGGATGGCGTGGGCGTAGTGACTGCGAAAAATGCAGTTCGACACCGTGACCCATTCGCACGGCCGGGGATGCTTCAGTCTGGCGGAGCAGCCCCGGAGCGTGAACGCGTCGTCGCCGACGCTGATGTTGCAGTCGGAAACGACGACTCGACCGCAGCAGTCGAGGTCGATCCCGTCGTTTTCCGACACATATGGCGAGTTGCGGATGTTGACGCCGCGGATATAGGCGTCGGTGCAGCCGAGGAGATAACACGCCCATCCGGTGGTGTCTTGGATGTCGACGTCGCAGAGCCGGATGTTTCGACATTCGCAGAGGAACATCATCTGCGCCGGGCGCCACTCTTTGCACTTCCATTGGGGACCGCCCATGAAGGTGTGCACGATCGTGTGATCCCGGAGGATGTTGCGGGCGTTGCCGTCGATGCGGCCGCCGCGGATAAAGATATTCTCCTGCTCCAGCGCGATGATGAGGTGCTGACCGCTTTTGCCGCAGCAGCCGTTGTTCGTGTCCTGCGGACAGAAATCCTTGCAGTTGTAATCTGCGGGATCGGTGCTGGCGACGAGGATCGCGTCCGGCGCGAGTTCCAAGTCGCCGTTGCTGCGCAGGAAGATGCTTCCCGTGCGGTAGATCCCCCGGGGAAAGTAGACCGCCCCACCGGCGTCGATTGCTTTCTGGATGGCGGCGGTGTCGTTCGCGACACCGTCGCCGATCGCTCCGAAATCTCTGACGTTGTTCATCCTTCCCGTTCCCCGCACGGGGAGTGTTTTAACATCCCGCGAGTGCCTGATCGAAGTCCGCGATGATGTCGTCGATGTTCTCGATGCCGACCGAAACGCGGATCAGATCGGGCGAGACCCCCGCTGCGATTTGTTCCGCTTCGGAGAGCTGACGGTGCGTCATGCTCGCCGGGTGGAGCACGCCGGTCCGGACGTCGGCGACGTGGACGACGATCGCGGCAAGCTTCAGATGGTTCATCACCCACTCGCCTGCCTTCGCTCCGCCCTTGACGCCGAAAGTCAGCACGCCGGAGCAGCCCTTCAGGTACTTGTGCGCGGTGGCGTATTCCGGATCGTCCTTCAAGCCGGGGTAGCGTACCCAGCCGACCTTCGGATGTTTCTGCAGATGCTCCGCCAGAGCCTGCGCGTTGGCGGTGTGGCGTTCCATGCGCAGCGCCAGCGTTTCACAGCCGACCATGCTCAAAAACGCGTGCATCGGCATCATCGGGATGCCGTAGTCTCTTACCAGCTGCACCCGGAGTTTGACCGTGAAGGGCATGGCGGCGAAGTTCTTGGTGTAGATAAGCCCGTGGTAGCTCGTGTCCGGCTCGGTGAACCCCGGAAACTTGCCGCTCGCCGCCCAGTCGAAGTCGCCCTTTTCGACTACGATGCCGCCGACGCTCGTAGCGTGACCGTCGATGTACTTGGTGGTCGAGTGGGTCACGATGTCCGCGCCGAAGTCGAAGGGACGGCAGAGCACCGGCGTAGGAAAGGTGTTGTCGACGATGAGCGGGATGCCGTGAGCGTGCGCGGCGGCGGCAAAGACCTCGAAGTCAGGCACGATCAACGACGGATTGCCGAGCGACTCGACGAAGACCGCCTTGGTGTTGGGACGGATCGCGGCGTCAAGTTCTTCGCGCGTTGCCTTGGTCGAGACGAAGGAGAATTCGATTCCCGCCCTTTTGAGCGTGTTGGTGAAGAGCGAAACAGTCCCGCCGTAGAGCCCCGCCGAGGCGAGAATGTGATCCCCCGCGCTCGCGAGGTTCATCAGCGAAAAGGCGTTCGCCGCCTGTCCGGAGTTCACGGCAACTGCGGCGACGCCGCCTTCCAGCGCCGCAATCTTCTTTTCGAACGCATCCACCGTAGGATTGGCGAGCCGGGTGTAGAAAAAGCCTTCGCGCTTGAGGTCGAAGAGGTCGGCGACACTTTGCGCATCGTCATATTTGTAAGTCGTGCTCTGGGCGATGGGAACGACGCGCGGAGCGCCGTTGCCGGGTTCGTATCCCGCCTGAACGGCGAGCGTTTCCAGTTTCCAATTGCTGTTCATGGTTGTGATGCTCCTCCATCTTTTGGGTTTTTCTATAAAATAATCCTGAAACCGGACAAATACAACGCCCCGGCGGTTGCACACGGGGGGATTTTGGTGTAAATTATATATTTGGTTAGAGATTTAATGTTTTTATCATAGCACGAAAGTCGAGGAACATCATGGAATTGGTGAATAATGAGATCCGCAACGCAATGGGCAACAGCTCTTGGATACGGAGAATGTTCGAGGCTGGTTTGGAACTCAAAAAACAATACGGTGCGGATAAAGTCTACGATTTCAGCTTGGGCAATCCCGATCTTCCGCCGCCCCCGGAAGTCAAGCGCGCGCTCACGGAGATCGCCGGACACGCCGACGAACCGTTTTCCATAGGTTACATGCCGAACGCCGGATTCATGAATGTCCGCGAACTGGTAGCCAAGCGAGTTTCCGCCGAACAGGGGTGCGAGCTCGGAGGTCCCAATGTGATCATGACCTGCGGCGCGGCTGGCGGCTTGAACGTCTTCTTCCGCGCGGTGCTGGAGCCCGGCGACGAAGTGATCGTGCCGACCCCGTATTTTGTCGAGTACGATTTCTACGCCGGAAATTTCGGCGGCAAGTTGGTAAAAGCACCGTCTAAAGAGCTCACCTTCGAACTTGACATCGCTGCATTCGAACGGGCGTTTTCGCCGCGGACACGTGCGGTCATCATCAACTCGCCCAACAATCCGACCGGACGGATCTACACGCGCGGCGAACTCGAAGCGCTGGCGGAGCTGATCCGTGCGATGGAGAAAAAATACAACCGGGCGATCTACCTGATCAGTGACGAGCCATATCGCTTCCTGAACTTCGCCGGGAGCGAACTGCCGCCGGTGATGGGGCTTTTTCCGCATGCGGTGGTGATCGGTTCGTACAGCAAAAATCTGTCGCTCGCCGGCGAGCGCCTCGGATATATCGCCGTGGCGCCCGGAATTCCCGGTTCGGATCAGTTGATGGCGGCACTGATGATGTGCAACCGTATCCTCGGCTTCGTCAATGCTCCGGCGCTGGGTCAGAAGATCATCGCGGAGTGCCTCGACGCCGAAGTCGATCCCGGTATCTACCGGGATCGGCGTGATGCCATGGCGCGGGTGCTGGATGCTGCCGGGATCGAATATACGATGCCGCAGGGGGCGTTTTACTTCTTCCCAAAGTCGCCTACCGCCGACGAAAGCGTCTTCATCGACGCGCTGCTCAAACAGCGTGTATTGGCGGTGCCGGGGCGCGGATTCGGGCGTTCCGGATATTTCAGGGTGGCGTTTTGTGTGGATCGAAAAGTGATCGAAGGGGCAACGGAAGGATTCCGCGCGGCAGTCGCTGCGGTCGCCGGCAAATGATAACAAGGGATGCGCGGAGGCGCTTATGTGGCAGGATATCGGTAACTTTTGTGTCAAACATTGCAGCATTCTGATTTATCCGCCTGCGGCGATAATGATTTCCGCTGTGTTGACGTGGATATGTATTCGCGTGATGCCCCGACTGGGAATGTTGGATATACCACGCGGACGCCACGCCCATGCCAAGCCGACTCCACTGGGGGGCGGAATAGCTATAGTCATCTCCTTTCTGATAGTGAGTTTTGCATTTGCCGTCGAGCATCGGAGTCAGCCGGAACTGTTGACACTTATCGGCAAATTCACCATTCCTGCCGTCGTAATCGCGATTACCGGACTTCTGGACGACCGATACGAACTGTCTTCATGGGTCAAACTGATGGCGCAGATAGCGGTCGGAGTGATGATCTACTATCTGGACGGCGGTTTCTATTCAGTATTCGGTTTCAGCTTGCCGGTTTATGTAGGATTGCCATTGACCGTGTGCTGGGTGATCGGAGTCATCAACGCCTTCAATCTCATCGACGGTCTTGACGGGTTGGCCGCCGGGTTGGCATGTGTGTCATCAGTGATCCTTGCCATTTGGGGTATGCTGCTGAGCCGGGGCTCCGGATACCCTACGATAACGATGATCTTCTGTGGAGCCTGTCTCGGTTTTCTGTTCTTCAACTTCTCGCCTGCAAAAATATTCATGGGCGATACCGGAAGCATGTTTTTAGGACTGTTTTTCGCTTTTTTGTGCAGCAGATACACTTCGCGCGCGGTGACGGTCAGCGCTCTGCTGGTTCCGCTGTTGGCGATCGGAGTGCCGATTTTTGACGTTTTTCTTGCTATCTGGCGGCGGGTTGTCCGCCGCATTTCCAACCCGGGATCGGCGGGTATCATGAGCGGCGATCACGACCATCTGCATCACCGGGTCATGAAACGCACCGGCAGTCAGCGTATGACAGCGTTGCTTTTGTATACGTTGATGGCGGGTATCGGTGTCGCATCGCTGGGCGGGGTGCTGTTGAAAGGGATCTTTTCCGGTGCCATATATATTGTATTGCTGATCGGTATCTTTTTGGCGATCCGATTGGCGGATATCGAGATGTTGGACAGTTTCGGTTGCGTCGTCAAGGGGTTGCAGCGTCCGAGTCGGCGGCTGTTGCTGGTCATCGCGCATCCGCTTATCGACTATGTGATGATATCGCTCGCTTATGTGGTGGTTTATTATATTTTCTTCGATCAGGAACCGGAGTTTCCGGGAACCTACGGATATTTGCTTTTCTGTGTGCCGTTGATGTTGATTCTCTACGCTTCCGGAATTTACCGGACTTATTGGCTGCGCGCCGGGATCAATCGTTATTACAAATTGTGCAAGATCTTGTTTACAGGCGGTATTTTTGAATTTGCCCTTATTTACGGCATGAATAATTACTGCTCGTGTTTTTTCAATGTGCCATCTGCAGAGTATCTGTACGGAGGGTATGTATTATTCTTTCTGCTGGTGTTGGTATTGGTTGCGGGAGAACGCTTTTTCATGCGCTATCTGGAAAGTTTCGGACTGCGCTCGCTGTATATACGTGTCAAGGTCTCCGATATTTCCGACATTCCCCGTCTGGTGCTGGTGGGCGGAGGTGTCGCATGCCGGCTTTTTATTCAGAATCTCTATTGTCGAAACTATTTGCAGAAGCCGCTGAAGCTATGTGGGCTTGTCGATGACGATCCGGCACTTCGACATCTCAATGTTTACGGACTTCCGGTTCTTGGTGGAACGGACGATTTGGAGGAGCTTTACGAGAAATCGCCGTTCGATCTGTTGATCATCACCACCAGTGTATCTGAAGAGGCAAGATGGCGGATCGAGGATTTTGCCCGCAGGCATCCGGTGGAAATCGGCATTTTTCGCGTGGATACTCACATGTGTCTGCCGGATGATCTGCCTCAAGCGCTCGCAGGTTTGTCGGAGACACGAAGTACCGATTCCGTCAATGCATAAATTGCGAAGCAGGCACGGCAATCAGTCACTCTGTTCTTCGCGGTCTTTGATTGCCGTGTCAAGGTATCTCATGGCATCTCTCAGCACGTCGCCGGAAAATCCCCGCGCCACGAGAAAACGCAGGGCTTTGGCTTGGCGCTTGCTGTGATCTTTTTCCCGAAACAATGACGGCAATTTGGATTCGATCGCCCGATATGCCGCTTCTGTTTCCTGTTCCTTTGACATGTTCAGAGCCTCTGCTGCGAACTCGGCGGATACGCCGCGTTGACGCAACTTTTGGCGTATGGAAAGCGCTCCATGCCCGCGTTCAAGCCACATTTCCGCGCAATCTTCGGCGAACATCCGATCATCAAGATAATGGTGTCGTCTGCACTCTTCGACGGCAGCTGCAGCTTCTTCCTGAGGGTATCCCGCCCGAATCAAACGCTGATTTAGTTCACCGCTCGAATAAGCGCGTGCCGACAGCAGACGCAATGCCTTGTCCAATGCGGAAATCGGGCGGTGCGGCATCATATCAGACCAGCCCCAGAGTTTTTCGCACGATGTCTTCGCCCTTCATGAATCCGAGCGCGCCATGTGGAGCATCTGTTTCGCTGAAACGCATCACTTGATCGGGGACGAAATCAGGACCGCAAATCGCTACCGGAACCGGCGTGGTGGTATGTTTGCGCAACTTTATCGGCACAGGGTGATCCGGCAGTACGGCGAAATTGATGTCGGCTTCTCCGCGCAGCGCTTCCCGAACCGGAGCCACGATTTTGGCATCGAAATCCTCAATGGCGCGAAGTTTCAGTTTGAGATCGCCGATGTGCGAACACTCGTCGATCGCTTCGACGTGAAGATAGACCAGATCGAAATCTCGGATCGCTTTTACGGCGGCGGCGGCTTTCCCTGCGTAGTTGGTGTCGAGAAAACCGGTCGCTCCGGGAATTTCTATCACTTCCATGCCGGTACATTTGGCGATCCCCTTGATCACATCCACGGCGCTGATGATCGCGCCGCGCCGTCCGGCGTAGACATCACTGAATCTGGGCAGGGCAGGGCGGCGTCCGGGGCTCCACGGCCAGATGCGGTTGGCAGGTGTTTCCAAACCCGCGTTGAGTGGATGTACGGCGAGAAAATTGGCGATCCGTTCTTCCAGATCGATGAGAAAAGCGACCGTGGTAGCTGCCTCCGGGGAGTCGTCGGCGGGGGAAAGACGCAGTTCCGCCAACGGCAGCTCCTGCGACGAGTCCGGCTTGAAGTAATTGACGCGTTCGCAAAAGCGTTTGCCATGAAGCACCAGCAGATTACGATAACTCACTCCTGCATGGAAGCTGACTTCATCGCTGCCGAAGTGTTCCTGCAGCGCGGCGATCAGGGCGTTGCTGCGGTCGTCGGGAATGTGTCCGGCGGAGAAATCCTTGAGAATGCCGTCGGGCGAGACGTAGACCAGATTGCAGCGGAACGCCACGTCGTCCGGTCCGAGGATGATGTCCTGACTGACCGCTTCGATCGGACCGCGACCGGGATAACTTTGCTCCGGATGGAAACCCAACACCGACATGTTGGCGACGTCGGAGCTGGTCGGTAGACCTGCCGGCAAGGTCAGAAAAGTACCGTTGCTCCCCATTGAGGCTATGGCGTCCATCGCCGGGGTACGGGCATACTCCAAAGGGGTCAGGTTTCCGAGTTCCGGAAGCGGCGAATCCGCCATGCCGTCGGCGAGAAAGATGATTGATTTACGTTTCATGTCTTACTTGGGAATCTAAATAGCTCCATGTTGATCTATGTGTTGGCAAATCGGAGACAGTTACTCTTCCAACGCGGTCAGCGCCTGGTCCGGCGTTACACCGGTTATGCGGACTCGTTTGTCCCGTCCCGTGGCGCCGGAAACAAGCACGACCGCTGCAGTCGGGAGTTTCATTCTGCCCGCCAGGAATGCGCACAGCGCCGCATTGGCTTTGCCATCCACCGGCGGAGCCTGGATCGCCAGTTTCACAGCGTCGCCATACATGCCGCAGACCTTTGAACGCTTGGCGCCCGGCTGCAGATGCAACGCGATCACGGTGGCGTCGCCGTCGCGTTTAAATGCCGTCGGAAGCAGATTCGTCATGATCGGTGACGGGGGCGATAGTCTCCGCTGCTTCGACGTCACTGGTGCCTTCCGACGTCGGAGGCGGAGTCATCCCCAACAGCAAGTGGATTTCATCGACGGAGAGCGTTTCACGCTCGAGAAGCGCGTTGGCAAGTTTGTCCAGCTCCTCGCGGTGGGTGGACAGGCAGTCTCGAGCGGATTTCAACGCCTCTTCGATCAGGCGGCGCACTTCCAGATCGATTTCCCGCGCAGTCTCCGGCGCAAGCTGGTCGGGCGTCGGTCCGTCGATCCGCAGATGCGGGTGAATGCTGAAATCGCCGACTTTGATCGGACCGATCTTTTCGGACATGCCGTAGATGCAGACCATGTGCCGGGCGATGTCGGTGAGGTGGCGAATGTCTGCCGAAGCTCCGGTGGTGATGTCGCCGAACTTAAGTTCTTCTGCGGCGCGCCCGCCCATGGACATCGCCATTTCGGCTTCCAGCTCGCGCTTGCTCTTGGTGTAGACATCCTCCTTGGGCATGGTGAAGGTCGCACCCAGATACGCCTGCCCGCGCGGTATGATCGTCACCTTGTGGACCGGCGTGCAGAATTCGTTGTGCAGCGCGACCAGCGCATGACCGGCTTCGTGCCAAGCGGTCAGCTTACGTTCACGGTCGGTGATCTTGCGGCTGCGGCGTTCGGTGCCGTAGCTGACCTTGTCGCGAGCCTCCTCCAATTCGGATTGGGATACGGCTTCGCGATTGCGTCGCGCCGCGAGCAGAGCAGCTTCGTTGCACAGATTGGCGAGGTCGGCACCGCTGAACCCCGGAGTGGTGCGGGCGATCACGTCAAGATCCACCGAAGCGTCGGTTTTTATCTTTTTGATGTGGACGTCGAGTATTTTTCGGCGCCCGTTGATGTCGGGCAGATCCATCACCACCTGACGGTCGAAGCGTCCCGGACGCAGCAGCGCCGGGTCGAGAACGTCCGGACGGTTGGTCGCCGCCAGCACGATCACCCCGGTACGGCTTTCCAGACCGTCCATTTCGACCAGCATCGCATTGAGAGTCTGCTCGCGTTCGTCATGACCGCCGCCCCAACCGGAGAAACGGGAACGACCGACTGCGTCGATCTCGTCAATGAAGATCAGGCAAGGCGTGTGTTTGCGCGCCTGCTCGAACATGTCGCGGACCCGACTGGCGCCGACCCCGACGAACATCTCCACGAAATCCGAGCCGCTGATGGAGAAGAACGGCACTCCGGCTTCGCAGGCTACCGCCTTTGCCATCAATGTTTTTCCAGTTCCCGGTTCGCCAACCAGCAGACATCCCTTGGGGATACGTCCGCCGACCAGCTGGAAGCGGATCGGATCCTTGAGGTATTCTACCAGCTCGGATATCTCTTCCTTCGCCTCGTCGGCGCCGGCGATGTCGTCGAATTTCACATGCAGCTCGTCAGGGGGGATCATACGCGCTTTGCTTTTGCCGAAATCCAGCGCGTTGTGACCGGACATCCGCATCTGCCGCATGGATATGAAATAGATCAGCGCACCGAACAGCAGTACCGGAGCGATGCCCACCCAGAAGATGTGCCAGAATCCGGAACTGTCGGACTTCACTTCGACGCTGGTGTTGCGCAACAGCTCGGAGAGGCGCGGCGAGTATATGACTTTGGTACGGTAAGCGACCGGCTTGTCGGAATTTCCCGGCAGAAAATTTCCCTCCACGTCGAAGACGCGGTCCGTATCGCTGACCATTACCGCCGATTGGATTTTGCCGGGGATGGACAGCAGGTTTTCAAACTCGCTCTGCTTTAGAGTCTTTACCTCTTTGGGAGCATAGTTTTTGAAGAGCAGCAGCCCGCCTAGCACCAGCAACACCAGCAGCCACACCAGCGCCGCTTTGGAGTTGGGCGGCTGGGGGCGGTGGGATTTGTCCGGATTTTCCGCCGGAGGCGGTGTGGATTTTTTTTCGTTTTCGCTCATATCTGTTCCGTATTGAGTAATCTCAAAAGCAACATTTCATAACCGGCTTCGACGCCGATGTCAAGTCCATACCATAGCACACGGGCGGTGGATTTTCCACCGCCCGTGCGAAATAGTTAAGAGTTTTTTGACTGGCGTTCGGCTTCGAAAGAAATCGATGCCGCGGAATCGGATCAGATGTTGAGTATTTTTATCAAAACGAAGACCAAGCCGACTGCCACCATCAAACCAGCCGCGACGACCGCCGCGATCATGATCTTGCGCGAAAGCTCGCGTTTCTTTTCCTCCTGCTCGGCAAGGGGGTTCAAATTGGCGAGCGTGGGGGCGCTGCTGACCCCGCTGTCGAGCGACAGATCCAGCGTTACCGTGGGCTGGAAGGTGGTCACGCCATCGGATTCGTCATCACCGTCGAAAAGCACTTCCACCGCGCCGAAGAGGATCAAATCTGAGTTCTTGAGTTCCTGTTCCGTGATCGGCACATTGTTGACCTTGGTCCCGTTGGTGCTGTCGTTGTCGCGCAGGATGTAGACGGTCTTGCCGTCACGCTGGCTGCGGATGATGTCGGCGTGGTGACCGCTCAAGGTGGAATCCTTGATGCAGATGTCCATCGTTTCGCGCCGTCCGATGCTCATGGCGTCGCGGTTGATCTCGAAGGTCTTGCCGCGCAGCTTTTCGTACAACACTTTGAATTTTGGATTGCTCATGGCGGATGCCCCGTTATTTATACGATATTCTCCATCAAAATTCGGTATTCTCCGGCGTCGCATCGGCGCCGTCAAAAATATACGATTGAAATAAATATAGCATCGGTCAATGATTTTGCAAATGACAAACCGTTTTTTTTATCATTACCGACGCCTGCCGCCTGGGCGCGCGATCAGGCGCGGAAGACGATCCGACCTCCCGTGACGGTCAGGGCGATCCCCGTCGCCGGAGTGTCCGGCGCGTGGAAATCCGCCGCAGAATTTATGCTCTCGGGGTCGAAAAGCACCAGATCCGCGGCATATCCGGCGGTAACGGATCCCCGGTCGCTGAGTCCGAACACTCCCGCCGGCAGCGAAGTGGCGCGTCGCACCGCGTCGCCGATCGAACCGCTTGCATCCAGACGGCGACGGAGAAATTTGGCGATCGCTCCGAAAGCGCGCGGGTGCGTTGTGCCGCCGGTCGAGTCGGCGGGAAGGGCGTTGCCGTCGCTGCCCGGCATACAGTAATCCAAATCGAGTATCCGCGTCAGGTTGGATTCGCTCATCCCATGGAAAGCCCCGCAGGCGGAGGCGGAGTCGGCGGCGAGGATATCCACCACCGTTTCCGGCGGGTCGTCGCCCAGCTCCGGCAGCGTTTTGCCGCAAAGGCCGCAATAACGAGGTGCGGCACTGGCGGCGAGGCGCACTTGCTTCCAGTATTCAGGCTTGCGGCTCTTTCGCAACTCTTCCGTCAGTTGTCTCCTCGCGTCCGGAGACTGAAGACGACGCTGTATTTCCACGTCGTCCATATCGTCCCACGGCGGCGGAAGTATCACGCTCAGCTGGGTCATCGACTCGACGTAAGGATAGCGATCTACCGTTACGGAGATACCGCTGCGGCGGGCATCTTCGATCAGCCGGAGCGCGCCGTCCAGTTTGCTCCAGTTGTTCTTGCCGGCGGTTTTCAGGTGACTGATCTGCACTTTTTTCACTCCGGCGGCGCGGGCGCACTCCAAGGTTTCGGCGAGCGCCTCGAGCAGACCGTCTCCCTCGCTCCGCAGATGAGTGGCGTAGACCCCGTTATGTGCGGAAACGACTCGAAGCAGCCGGATCAGCTCATCTTGGTCCGCAAACTTGCCCGGCACATACAGCAGCCCGGTGGAAAGTCCTTTCGCACCGGCATCCAATGCTGCGGCAAGCAGACTTTCCATCTCGGCGATCTGCCTGGCGGAAAGTTGTTTCGTTTCGTATCCGGCGACTGCGGCGCGGAGCGTGTTGTGTCCGCACAGACAGGCGAGCCGCAGCGCCGGGCGCCGTTCGCGCAGCCGTTCGCGATAAGACGGATAGTCCGTCCAGTTCAGAATCTCGCCGTAATTGGCGTAGAGCTTTTCAAGATGTTCCCGGTTGAGTTCCGTCAGGGGGAATGCGGATAATCCGCAGTTTCCGGCGATTTCGGTGGTGATGCCCTGAGTGACTTTGCTGGTCGCCTCGGGATAAGCAAGCAGCGACAGATCGCTGTGTCCGTGCGCGTCGATGAATCCCGGAGCCAGCACCAGCCCGCGACCGTCGATCGTGTTGGCAGCGGAAAATCCGGTGAACTTGTCTCGGGACACCGCTGCGATGAACGCACCATCCGCAAGTACCGAGGCGCGGAACGGTTCTCTACCGCTGCCGTCGGCGACCCAAATGTTTTCGAAACGCAGCATGGACGGATCAACGCTCCGGTCGGTTAAGCAGCTTGTAGACGCGGAAAAACTCGCTCAGGCTCCATGCCTGCGCCGGACAGCCGCCGGGCAGGTGCGGAGCGTCGCCGTTCACCACTTCGGGCGGTTGAAACGGAACTCCGGAGTTGAAGTGCACCGACATCGACTCCAACAGCGACAATGCGCGGGACCGTACGGCTTCGCCTCCGGCAAGGTACAGTGCTTCGCAGTACGCCGGGAACGGCCAGCACCAGGCGGTGCCGTTGTGGTAGGCGACCTTGCGCGAGGTATCCTCCGGACCCTCGTAGCGACCGCGGTAGGGGTGTCCGGGATCGTTGAGCAACCGCCCGTTGAGTTCGATCGGCAGCTTGAATTTCACGTCGCGGTCGGCGAGGGTGCGTATGGCTCCGGGTACGAGCAGCTCGCCGCAGGCGTCGATGATGGAATCCCGCAGTCGGTGTGTGGTTACTGCTCCGAGTGTCACGGCGAAGAGCTGATTGGGGCGCAGATGATCGTCCGGGACCGCCTCTGCGGCAGGAATCCGGGAATCCGCGTGGAGGCAGTCGGAGCAGAATCCGAGGTTTTCGGGAAAGTAGAAGCGGGCGATCGACAACCGGACGCGTTCCGCTTCGCTTTCGCGCCCGAGGAACTTCAGCGCCGCGAACCACAGCGCCTGTATCTCGATCGGATATCCGGCGCGCGGAGTCCCCGCCGGATGGGCGGTGTCCATCCACGAGAAGTGCGCTGGACTGTAAACGAGCAGACTTTCGGGATCGGCGGCGATGCCGTTGGGCGTTCCGGCGAGGTAGTTGTCGACGATCGACTCCAAAACTTGCCGCAGCGTCCTGCCGCCGCAGGATATGTCAAGCACTCCGGGATCTCCTGTCGTTTCCACGCAGTCGCGGGCGGCGACGGCAAGGTAGAGCGGCGCATCCGATGTGTCGCGGTTGCCGGTGTCGCTGCCGTGGATCATGTTGGGAATGGTGCCGCGATCCTCGAAGCTGGCGAACTGGCGGATGATTTCGACGCACTGCCGGTGAAATCCGCACTTCACCAAACCGCGCAGGGCGATCAGCGTGTCGCGTCCCCAGTCGAGAAACCACGGATACCCGGCGATGACGGTGCGGTGTCCGTCGCGCTTGACGATATAGTGGCGCAGCGAGGCATCGATGAACTCTTCCGGGCGGCGGAGCATGGCGGGCGAAAATTCCGGGAAAACCACGGACGTCCGTTCCGGTGTCAGCGAGGCAGTCAGTGTCGCATTCTCCCCGCCGCACAAGGTGAATTCGAAGTATCCGGGGCTGTAGAGGTCGGTCTTGTCCTCAAGTCCGTAGCGGCGCTCGAAAGGCAGGTCGGTCATATAGCTCCACTCGTCCTGCCGCCGGAATGCGCCGCGCGAGACCGTGAATACCGCCGGAGTACCGTATGGCGCAAAGACGAAGCCGTTGCCGTCGGTGTGTATCGAGGATGGAAACAGCTTTTCCGGACCGGAATATGCCTTGGTGAGCTGGTGGTTGCTCCGCCACTCGAGGTCGGGACGCAGAATGATCTTGGCGGGGGTGGAGGCGTCCAGTTCTCCCGGCGTGTCCTTGTCGACCGGTCTGGAAAAGGTCAGTCGCACGGCGTTGTCGTCAGGGGAGAAGGAGAGGTCGAGCCGGATGGTCGCGCGACCGCCCTGTCCGGTGGGCAGTTGGAACACCCAGCGGGCGGTATTGTCCGGATTGCTGGTGAAGGATGTGGCGACATCGCGGTTGATGTCCTGCGAAAAATCATTGACGACCAGCCAGGCGCGACAGCGGTTGAAGACAACGGTGCGGTCGACTGGGTGGTCCGGGTTGAGATTGGCGGCGAGAAGCGCGTTGTACTTGCTGTAAATATCCCCCCATGCCGCCGTGACCAGCATGTAGCCGCCGGTGGAGTTGGTCCCGAACGCGGAAAGTCCGGGGCTGAGGGTCGGTCGCGAGAAGTCGGCTTTGCCCGCCTCGGGAAGCAGGACCAATTCACCCGCGAGGTGCTCCGCCCGGTCGTTTTTCGGGGAAAATACCGTAAGCTCCACTTTGAGGTGTCTGCCGTCGTGCAGTTCCGTCGGGAACGGCGGGAGGCAGGCGAAGAACCCGCGGTCGCCGCCGGAGAGCGATTTGACGGTGGCAAGACGTTTTTTGCCGTCCGAAACCGCGAAAATGAACGGCATCGTACCTTCGATCAGCAGAGTGTCGTGCGGAGGTATCATCACTTCTCTCCGGATGTCCGAAGGCACCAGCCAGCGGGTGATCGGAACGGGATAGATACCGGTGAGCTCGGATATGAATTCCTTGGGCGATTTTTTCAGCAGTTCCGGTTTCGCTTTTGCGGCGCGGGTGATCGGCAGATAGGCGGCGGCAAGTTTCAATGCCGTCTCGGCGAGGCGACGTCGCTCCCGGCGCGGCGGCTCGGCTGGCATGGCGTCGGGAATGCGATAGTCGTCAAAAGTGATGCACTTGGCTTCACCGGGGGCGAGCTTGCAGGAGAATACTTCGCCTTCAATGGTGAAGCGGCACGACGTCTCGGCGAGGAGATCGAAACCGGCTTCCGGCGTTTCCCCGCGATTCCAGTGGACGGTGTCGGGAGCGTCGGCATTGAGATTTATCAGCACCAGCAGCACCGAACCGTCATCTCCGATCCGCTTGGCGGCGATGACGTTGCCGGAGCCGTGCTGGATCAGACTGATTTGCGCCGAGATGTCGAACGCCGGGTGATCGGCGAGCAGCCGGTTGTATTTGGCGATGACGGCGTTGAGGTTGGGCGAACCACCGTAGTTCAAGGCTCCGTTGCCGTGGACGTCGATCTTTTCGGTCGCAAAAAACTCTGCGCCGTTGGCAAAGCCGAAAGCGCCGCCTTCGCTGAGGAGTGCCGACACCGCAAAGCGGTTGGCGGCATAGATTTTCCCTTTTTCGGCCAACCGGAGGTTGTCGTGAGTCTCGGCAAAATTGGCGAGGGTTCCGCAGTTGGAGCTCACTTCGCAGGCATACGGGTAATACCGCTCGATCTCGTCCCGCGTATAACACTGGAAAAGCTCGGAGTAAGCCCAGTCCAAATCGGTATCGCGGAGCAGCTGCTCCTGTACCTTCGGCGGACCGCCCAGTCCTTCCAGCAGAAAAACGGTGTCGGGGAATTCTTCGCGCACCTGCGATACGATGTGCTCCCACGCTAGAATGGGCAGCATGTAGCCGGCGTCGCAGCGAAAACCGTCCACTCCGTGACGACACCAGAAAAGAAAAACCTTCGCCATCAGTTCCCGCAATTCCGGCACTTGGTAGTCGAGCTGGCAGAGATCCGCCCAGATCACGCCCCACGCGCCGGGGCTTTCGAAGGTCCCGTCGGCACGGCGGCGGAAGTAGTCCGGGTGCTCCAGCTGCAGTTTGGATGCCCATCCGGTGTGGTTTACCGGCAGATCGAGAAAGATCCTGCCCGCGCGCCGATGCACCGCGTCGACGAGTTCTCCGAATTGTTCCATCGGGGTCGCCTTGGGGTCGAAATCGGCGAGCGCCGGGTCGACGCTGAAGTAGTCGGTCGCGGCGAAGGGACTGCCGTAACGCCCCATCCGTCCGTATTGGGCGGGAACGGGGTGGATCGGCAGTAATTGCAGGATGTTGCAGCCGAGTTCGCCGAAGATGTGGTCGAGGTGCCCGATCAGGTCGCGGAAGGTTCCGGACGGCGGGATCACGGTATAGTTTTTTTTGTCCAGATCGGCGATCCCGGCGGGCGGCGCGGCGGAGTGTGCTTTTTCGCATCCCCTGCCGTGTTGGCGCACGAAGGCGCAGTAGATGCCGTTTCCGGCGGCACATGCGGCGCTTCCGCATTTGATGCGGAAGTTTTCCCCGTCCGGCCAGAGTATCGGCGAGCCGTCTTCGGGGATGTAGCAGCACTTCGCCTCGAAGACCCCGGTTTCGATGAGCGGCAGCCGCAGCGAGAAGCTCCCGTTCTGGCGGCGGCGCATCGCGAGATCGCGCCAGTCCAATCCGGCGGCGGCGCGCCAGGTGCGGCTCTTTTTGAGCAGCTCGCTGCGATGTATCGCAGCACCGCCGAGGTTGGTGCGGAGCACCGCTCGTCCGGGCGGCAAATTTGCCGCTTCCGGCTCGAGGACGAATTCGACGATTTCGCCGACGGTGAAAATTTGCCGCTGCGGGGATATGGATTGACGCATAGCCGAAAAAATTATTGATACCGACAATTATTGTATTATGAAACAATATACATGCTTGGCGGGAATTTTTCCATCATGAGAGCGACAAAAAATCAACACCGCCGCTTTCGCGGGTTTGAAAATTACGGTCCGCCGGGTTATCTTTTAACGGCAATACATCTTGGAGGCGCGGCACAGTATGAGGAACACGGTCGAAAAATTGCGAAAGCTTTTCTCTCGGGGCGAAAAAATCCGTCTCCTCGGGATCATTGTCCTCATGACTGTGATGGCGGCGCTGGAGATCGTCGGTCTGGGGTTGCTGATGCCGCTGGTCGCGCTCTTCACCAAGCCGGTGCTGTTGGAGCAGAACCGTTATCTGCGTTTCATGAGCGACTGGTCGCTTTTCGCCGACCGGAATTGTTTCCTGATCTGCATCTGCGCGGCGGCGGTGGCGGTCTATCTGTTCAAGACGTTGCTGTCGCTGCTGGTCATCCGGCTGCAGAGCCGCTTCATCGCCCGCAAGCAGCGCGATCTTTGCGATGCTTTGTATCACAAGGTCATGAATTCGCCTTATGAATTTCATTTGGTGCATGGTTCCGGGGAGTTGGTCACCATGATGTCGCGTACGGTGGATCTGGGGACCGAGCTGCTGTTTCCGCTGATGTTGCTGCTGACCGATCTTGTCACGGTGGCGGCATTGAGTCTGGTGTTGGTGGTGCTGATGCCGGTGGTGACTTTCAGCTGTGTGGCCGTGCTGACGCTGCTCGGAGCGGCGGTGTACTTTCCGCTGCGGTCTTTGAATGCCCGGGTCGGACGGGAACAGTCGCAAGGTGAACTGGAAAGCCGCCGGCGGATGCTTTCCGGATTCTTCGGCGCGAAGGCCGCCAAAGCGATGCGGCGCGAGGAGTTCTTCACGTCGTCGTACTCGGCGGCATTGGACGCGTGGCTGCCGTTGCGCGCCAAGCTCTTCGAGCTGGGGCAGCTGCCGCGGCTGAGCATGGAACTGATCGCGATCGTTACGGCGCTGGGCGTCTTTGCGGCGATGGCGCTTGCCGGAGTCCCGGCAGGGACGCTGCTGTTGTCATTCAGCATGCTGCTCGCGGCGATGTCGCGGCTGCTGCCCGCGTTCAGCCGCATCCACTACAATCTGATTCGGGTGCTGCAGAACCGTTACGCCTTCGATTCGGTGATGGATTGGCTGACGATAGCGGAGGAGCCGACGGGGGAGGGGGCTTCGCCGCTGACCTTCAACGACCGCATCGAGTTCCGCAACGTGACCTTTGCCTATCCCGGGCGTTCCGAACTGTTGTTCCGCGATTTTTCGCTGACGATACCGGTGCGTGCCAGCGTGGCGTTCACCGGGGTCACGGGGGGCGGCAAGAGCACACTGGCGGATATCCTGCTCGGGTTGCTGACGCCCAGTCGCGGCGGGGTGTTCGTCGACGGACGGGACATCCGCGAAAATCTGGCGTCGTGGCGCAGCCGGGTGGGGTTCGTTCCCCAGCATATATATTTGCTGGACGACACGATCGGCGCCAACGTCGCCTTCGGCGCTCCCGGCGGTATCGATCCGGAGCGGGTTGCGGCGGCGCTGAAAATGGCGCAACTCGCCGATTTCGTCGCCGCGCTGCCCGACGGCGCGGACACGGTGATCGGCGAAAACGGGGTGCGGCTTTCGGGCGGTCAGCGTCAGCGCCTCGGCATCGCCCGGGCGCTGTACGGGAATCCGGAGCTTCTGGTTCTGGACGAGGCGACGAGCGCGCTCGACTACGACACCGAACAGGCGCTGGTATCGGCGCTCGACACTCTGCGCGGCAAACTTACCATCGTGACCATCGCCCACCGCCTGAGCACGGTCGAAAAGTGCGATTTCAGGGTTTGCGTCGGACCGAAGGAGGATCGATAGTGATCTTCATCAGCTCCGTTTCGAGGAGCTGACGGTATTTTTCGATGCCTGCGGCGTCGAGGTGGGGCGGTATGGGGATCGGATCGCCTATCACCAGCGTGATCTTGGCAAACGGTTTCGGTATCTGGAAGCCGTCCCAGCTGCGCATGCTCCAACAGCTCGAGTAGTTGATGGTCACCGGTGCGACCTCGGCGCCGGTGATGCTCGCCAGATGGATGGGGCCTGCCTTCATCTTGTAGCGCGGACCGCGCGGACCATCGGGGGTGAAGATGATGATGCTCTTGTCCTTGCGAAGCTTTTCGACCGCGGCGAGCTGGGCTGCCGCCCCGCGCTTGGAGGACGAGCCGCGCAGACTTTCGATGCCGAATTGTTTGATGAAATCCGCGACGTACTGCCCGTCGCGCGACGCACTCACCACCGCCTTGGCGCGGATGCGCAGCCGTTTCGGGAAGACCGCCGGGTAAAACATCAGCCGGTTGTGCCACGTGACGCAGATATAGAAATGGGGATCGCGCCCGCAGTAGTTTTTCGGGTCGATCAGCTCGAAGCGGTAGAATACATGGAAGATGAATTGCAGAAACCGCGCCGGCAGCCAGTAGATCCAGTCCGGGAGTTTTTTGATCTGGCGGAAACGATGTTTGAGGGACTCCATTATGCTTTCACTCCGAGTTTTTTGCAGAGTCCGCCGAGCACGCAGATCCCGCACTCCGGCTTGCGGGCGTGACAGACCTGCCGCCCGTGTTGGATCAACAGATGCGAAAAGTTGCACCACTTTTCCGGCTCGATCATCGCGCACGCCGCGCTTTCGATGCGCACGGGATCGTCGTCCGCGACCGCGCCGATGCGGTTCAGCAGGCGGTTGACGTGGGTGTCGACCGGGAACCCCGGCGTATTGAAGACGTTGCCGAGTAGTACATTGGCGCTTTTGCGCCCGATACCGGGCAGTTTTGTCAATTCTTCCATCGTTCGCGGTACTTCGCCGTGGAACTCCTCCACGATCATTTTGGCGGCATCGTGCAGATTGCGGCTTTTGTTGGCGAAGAGTCCGCAGGTGCGGATCATTTCCGCGATTTCGTCGATGGAGAGTTTCGCCATGCGTTCCGCGTCGGGGGCGACGGCGAAGAGCTTTTCCGTGACCTGATTGACCCGCTCGTCGCGACATTGCGCCGACAGCATCACCGCCGCCAGCAGCTGGAACGGCGATTCGTGACGCAGCGGGCACTGACAATCGCCGTAGACGGCATAAAGCCGGTCGTAGATATCATTCCATTTTTTTCTGGGAAACGCGCTCATTTCGCCTCTTCCGCGAGCGTCAGAAAGTTTTTGAGCAGCCGCAGTCCGGGGCGCTGACTCTTTTCCGGGTGGAACTGGGCGGCGAAACAGCGCCCTTTGCCCAGCGCTGCGGCGAAGGGGTGCCCGTAGACGCACTTGGCGATGCACTCGGGGGCGTCGGCGGAAACATAGTACGAGTGGACGAAGTAGAAAAACTCCTCGTTCGCCAGCCCTTCCGCGAGCGCCGCCGCGGGCGAGAACTCCACGGCGTTCCAGCCCATGTGCGGCACCTTCATGCCGTCGAGACGGAATTTCCTGACTTTTCCGGGGAAGATTCCCAGCCCGCGTACCCCCGGCGACTCCTCGCTGGATTCCAACAGCATCTGCATGCCGAGGCAGATGCCGAGGAAGGGTCTGCCGGAGGTGATGAAGCGCGGCAGCACCGCGTCGAAGCCCTTGGAACGTAATGCTTCCATTCCGTCGCCGAAGCTGCCGACCCCCGGCAGGATGCAGCTGGTGAAACGCTCCAGTTCGGCTGCCTGCTCCACCACGGTGCAGCTGACGCCCAGAAAATCCAGCGCCTTGGCGACCGAGCCGAGGTTGCCCATGTTGTAGTCGATAAGCGCGATGCTCACGGTTCGATTTTTCTCTGATTAAATCCGCCTACTGGCGGAGCATTTGGATTTTTGTTTAAAATAGCACGGGAACTCCGATTTCGCCATTGGCAATTACGCCGACGCCGTGTTATTTTATTCCGCGGATGATTTTTCAACCGGTGTCAAAACGAAAAGGAAACATCATGGAACATCTCAACGTGCCCCCGGCGGAACATGTAAAAGTCCTTGACGGTCAGGGCTGGGTCGGTCTGATCGACTGCCTGGGAACCGAAACCACCATCGTCAACGCGGCGCGCGTGTCGTTCGGCAAGCTCAAGAGCGAAATGGACGAGCGCGACGTGGTGCTGCTCAACTACCTGATCGAAAACCGCCACACCAGCCCGCTCGAGCACATCGTCTTTACCTTCAGCGTGCACTGTCCGCTCTTCGTGCGCGGTCAGTGGCACCGCCACCGGACGTGGAGCTACAACGAGATTTCCCGGCGCTACACCGAGATCGACATGGAGTTCTACACTCCCGCCAAGCTGCGCCGTCAGTCGACGAACAACCGTCAGGCATCCTACGAGGATCCGGAGTTCGACGACGCGGCGCTGCGCGAGGAGATCGCCGCACACAACCGGCGTTCGCTGGAACTTTACGAACATCTGCTCGCCTCCGGCGTCTGCCGCGAACAGGCGCGAGGGGTGCTGCCGCAGAACATGATGGTCACCTTCTGGGGAACGGTCGATCTGTCCAACTTGCTCCATTTCCTCGAACTGCGCGACAGCGACCATGCTCAGGTCGAGATCCGCGAGTATGCGAAGGCGATCAAAAAGCTCATCAAGCCGCGGATCCCGCATGTGGCGGCGTACTTCGCCAGCAAGGGTCAGGAATGGTAAGACTTGCCGTTTCGATGGGCGACCCCGCCGGGGTCGGTCCGGAGCTGTGCGCTCGGGCGGCGACGGCTCACGAATTCAAGGACGTCGAATTCCGCTTCTACGGCACGCAGGGCGTGCTCGACGAGGCGTTTCGGCGCTTCGGCGCCGGAGCTCCGCCGCCCGAAGCCGCGTTCGACAGCGGATTGACTTTCGCCGACGTCCCGGTCGGCAAGGCGGACGCGCGATGCGGCAAATCCGCTTACGACGCCCTCACCGCCGCGACGGAGGATGTCCGGTCGGGCGAGTGCGCCGCCCTCGTCACGGCGCCTATGAACAAGTATTCCGTAAACCTTGCCGGGATACCGTTCACGGGGCACACCGAAAGGATCGCGGAGCTGTGCGGGTGTTCCGACTTTGCGATGCTGCAGTCGACGGGAGGCTTGAGGGTGATCTTCGCCACGACGCACATCCCGATTTCGGAGGTGTCGAAACAGCTTACGAAAGAGCGGATCGTCCTCGTGTCGAAACTTCTTTATGAAGCGATAAAGGAAGAGGGGATAGCCGCGCCCCGACTCGCGGCGGCGGCACTGAACCCCCACGCGGGCGAAAACGGCTGCATGGGGCACGAGGAACGCGACACCGTGATCCCGGCGCTCGAGGAGCTGCGCGCGGCGGGCGTCGCCATCGACGGACCTTACCCGCCCGACGTGATGTTCATCGAACGCATCCGGAGCAAGTACGACGGTCTGGTGGCGATGTACCACGATCAGGGGCACATCCCGGTAAAGATGCTCGCCTTCGACAGCTGCGTCAATTCGACGCTGGGGATACCGATCATCCGCACCAGTCCCGACCACGGGACGGCATTCGACATCGCCTGGCAGGGCAGGGCGGATACGGGGAGTTTCTTCGCGGCGATCCGCCTCGCGCTCCGCCGTGCCGCGCACCGCGGGTAAAATCCCTTTTTACCGGTTGCCTTTGGCGCGGTTGTGGGTCTTGCAGAGCATCTGGCAGTTGTCGACGTCGGTGGCGCCGCCCTTGCTCCATGCGGCGACGTGGTCGGCATCCATCTCCTTCAACTCCCAGATCTTCGTGCGGTTCGCCTCGTGTCCGAGCGCGCAGAGCGGGCAGTTGGAGACGCCGTCTTCTTTTGCCGCTCTGGTCTGGAGGTTATAGACGTATTGTTTTACCGTGTCGTCGAATACGCGGATTTCCAATAACTTGCTGTCAACGCAGCCGCCGAGGACGTACTCGCATATTCCCCGTTTGTTTTTCACATAACTGTCGCAGTGCAGATGGTTGACTTCGTCGCCGACCTTGTGCGAATCGTAGGGATTGTGGTGGTAGGTCTCGAAGAGGCGTCCCCACTCCAAGCCGCACATTTCGGGGTAGGTGGTGTCGAAGACGCTGTCCGCCCAGTCGATGACGCCGTTGAAATACCCTTCCAGTTCGGAGATGTTGTCGTCGTGCCGATGTTTGCTCATATACTCGCCGACGGTCATGCCCCGCTTGTCGCTTATCCACTTCAGCGCCTCCGCCAGATAGTCCTGCCGGTTGACCGATCCCCTGATGTAGTGACTCCACTTTTGGGTGTTGGAGTTGCGCGAGTTGCTGAAGACCGCTTTGGCGAGTGTGATGAAAGGACCGCAGTAGACGGCGTTGTTGATCTCCTGCTGATTGAGCGGGATACCTGCAATGTTGATGGTGCGGAACCAGTCCTTGATTTCCGACTCCTCGCCTTCGCACTCGTAAATGAGCAGCTTGGTTGCGAGGATCTTTTCGCGTTTGTCCTTCGGCAGACCGGAAAAATACTGTTCCATGCCATTTTCATCCCTGATCGGGAGCTTATGCGTCAAAAAGCGCCCGATGCTGGTGATGCGCTGCTGCCCGTCCAGCACCTCGAAGCGTCTTTCGCCGTTTTCGGTCACAGTATTGAAATAGATCAAACCGAGCGGATAACCTTTCAGGATCGAATCGATGACCGCGACGTCCCGCTTGCCGTCGGCATAGATGTAGTTGCGCTGATACTCCGGCTGGATGGTCAGTCTGCCCGCCATACCGAACAGCCCCTTTTCCTCCAGTTCGTTGTAGACGAAGCCCTCGCAGATCTGCTCGATCGTGATGTCGGTGCGCAATGTGGTCTTCATTGTTCGGCTCCTTGTTTTTTGCGGATCAAAATTCTAAAATACGGACATTTACCTTTTATCGACAAATCCTTGTCATCCTCGCCTTTTCTAAACTTTATGATTTCGAACTGTTCCGGGCAGTATTTGTCGAAGAACGTGATCGGTACTCCCATTACACCGTCGTAATCCGAGGGGATGGCATCGGAGAAAGGAACCTCGATCGCATCGTAGTTGTCGTAGTGTTTGTACTCCTGCCAGCGCACCTCACTGTGGCGGCTGTATTTTATGTTTTCCGCCATGGTCATCAGCGCCAGCGGTTCGTGGCGGCGACCGTGATCGAGGTTGGTGAACCAGCGAACCCCTTTGACACGAATGAATTTGTTGCCGTTTTTGTCAATGCGCCACCCGACGGCTTCCACCGGATAGTATGACGGGATGCCGAATTCCCGGTCGCCGCTGTGGATGCTGGCGCCCAGCCATATTTTGTTGTCTTTCAGCAGAGGGAAAATCTCTTTATAGGTGATGGCGTTCTGATTGCCGATGATCAGGAATTTTTTATCCGCCTCGACTATCCAGGCGAGAAACTCGCGGAAAAGCGAAAACGGTGGATTGGTCACGATGATGTCGGCTTCGTCGCGGAGTTTTTTGACTTCGTCGCTGCGGAAATCGCCGTCGCCGTCGAGGTACTGCCACTCCAAATCTTCGATGTCGATCGTGCCGCTGGCGTTGGTGTCGTGATCGAGGATGAAGATCTTGCCGCGGGTCTTGCTTTTGTCGGCGTCGTAGTGCGGATTTTCGGTCTCGAAGAGCGTCGGCTCCCATTCTTTGATCTTTTTGCTTTCGACGGCGTAGCTGGTGCTGATGAGCTTCTTCAGCCCGAAAAACTCGAAGTTCTGCGCGAAAAACTTGGTGAAATTGCTCCACTCGGGGTCGTCGCAGGGGAGAAGTACGGTCTTGCCCCGAAAGACGTTGGGATCGTACTCCAAGTAGGCGTTTATCTCCGATTGAATGTCCGCGTACTGCGTGTAAAACTCGTCGTTTTTTGCGTTCTTGGCTTGGGAAAGGCTGTCGTTCGGCATAAAAAAGGCGCACCCCCGTTTTGCGCTCACAGGAGGCACGCCAATGCCTAAGCTCCACGCAAAGACAAGGGTACGCCACACGACGTACCTTGCCAAGCGGATGGAGCTTTTGCGAAATTTGGCGTTTTCCTGTGAGTCCATCGCTTGAAGATACTGCTATCTTCAAATATTAAATTTTAACTTCGGTCATCTTTCGATAAAGATCAACCCTCCTGGTTGTTGGAGCCAAGTTTCCCTAAATATAATCCCTCGCCGCGACGTTTGCAAACCGGCGGCGGAAACCATGTGCAAATCTTCCGCGGCGTAATGCATTCGCGGGGCTTGGTGCGCGGGGCAGGGGATGACGGCAAAAAAAAGTTCAGGGGAGAAGGACCGGACAACTTAGAGGAGTAATTATGAAGAGGAGAAATTTCGTATAGGAGCCCGGCTCTTTCCCCTGAACGGTACTTACTATAAAGAGCTTTTATTGAAATGTCAAATCGTTGTCGTCAAATATCCGCATAAAAAAACCGGCGGAGCCGTGAAAGCTCCGCCGGTAGAGGGCTGCTTGAGCAGTAATTCGGAGACGAATTACTTGCCTTCGGCGATCGCCGCCTGCGCCGCCGCCAAACGCGCGATCGGCACGCGGAACGGGCTGCAGGAAACGTAATTGAGACCCATCTTGTGGCAGAACGCCACGGACTTGCCTTCGCCGCCCTGTTCGCCGCAGATACCGACCTTGAGGTCCTTGCGGACGCTGCGACCGCCCTTGACCGCGATCTCGATCAACCGACCGACGCCGTCGGTGTCGATGGTCTGGAACGGATCGGCGTCGATGATCTTCTGGTCGAGGTACTCGGGCAGGAAGCCGCCGATGTCGTCGCGGCTGAAGCCGAAGGTCATCTGGGTCAGGTCGTTGGTGCCGAAGCTGAAGAACTCGGCTTCCTTCGCCATCTCGTCGGCGAGGATCGCCGCGCGCGGGATCTCGATCATGGTGCCGACCTTGTACTCGATCTTGGCGACCTTCTTCTTCTTGGCGACTTCGGCGGCGACGCGCTCGAGGATCGCCTTCTGGAATTTGATCTCACGCGGATCGCAGGTCACCGGGATCATGATCTCGGGCACGCTGCCGACTTCGAGCGCGGCTTCGAGGATCGCGCGCATCTGCATTTCGGAGACTTCCGGATAGGTGATGCCGAGGCGGACGCCGCGGTGACCCATCATCGGGTTGGTCTCGTGGAGACCTTCCGCGCGCTTGGCGATCTCGGAGACCTTGATCTTCAGCGCTTCGGCAAGCTCCTTGCGCTTTGCGGGCTCGCTCGGAACGAACTCGTGGAGCGGGGGATCGAGCAGACGGATCGTCACCGGCAGACCCTTCATGGCGGTGAGGGTCGCCTTGATGTCGTTCTTGACGTATTTCTCCAATTCCTTCAGCGCGGCGACGCGCTCTTCCTTGGTGTTGGAGAGGATCATCTTGCGCAGGCAGAAGAGCGGCTTTTCGCTGTTCTTGCCGTAGAACATGTGCTCGGTACGGAAGAGCCCGATGCCCTCGGCGCCGAACTTACGCGCGACTTCGGCGTCGGCGGCGGTGTCGGCGTTGGTGCGGACCTGAAGCTTGCGGTACTTGTCGACGAGCTTCATGAAGTTCTTGAGCTTCGGATTCTCGCTCGAATCCATCGTGGCGACCTTGCCGGCGTAGACGTAGCCGCGACTGCCGTTCAAGCTCAGATAGTCCTTGTCGGTATAGGTCTTGCCGCCGATCTTGAGGATGCCCTTGACCTCGTCAACGGCGATGGCGCCGGCGCCGACGATGCAGCACTTGCCCCAGCCGCGGCAGACCAGCGCCGCGTGGCTGGTCATACCGCCGCGCGCGGTCAGAATACCGGTCGCGGCGCGCATGCCTTCGACGTCCTCGGGGTTGGTCTCTTCACGGACCATGATGACCGCTTCGCCCTTCTTGGCGGCGGCGACTGCCTGATTGCTGTTGAAGACGATGCGGCCGACGGCTCCGCCGGGACCGGCGGGCAGACCCTTGGTGATGACGGTCTGCTTCTTCTCGGCCTTCGGGTCGAGGATCGGGTGCAGCAGTTCATCGAGCTGGGTGGGGGAAACGCGCATCACGGCTTCCTTCTCGCCGATGAGTTTTTCCTTGAGCATGTCCATCGCCATGTTCAGCGCGGCGGTGCCGGTGCGCTTGCCGACGCGGCACTGCAGCATGAAGAGCTTCTTTTCCTGAATGGTGAACTCGATGTCCAGCATGTCGTGGTAGTGCTTTTCCAGCGTCATGCGGATGCCGTAGAGCTGCTTGTAGATCGCGGGATAGAGCTCTTCCATCGACTTGAGGTGCTTGTTCTGCTCGTTGCAGGTCGCCTTGTTGAGCGGGTTCGGGGTGCGGGTGCCCGCGACCACGTCCTCGCCCTGCGCGTTGATCAGCCACTCGCCGTAGAACTTGTTGTCGCCGGTCGCGGGATCGCGGGTGAACGCCACGCCGGTGGCGCTGGTGTCGCCCATGTTACCGAAAACCATGCTCTGGACGTTGACTGCGGTGCCCCAGTCGTCCGGAATGCCCTCAATACGGCGGTAGGCGACGGCCTTCTTGCCGTTCCAGCTCTTGAGCACGGCGCCGATGCCGCCCCACAGCTGCGCCATCGAATCGTCGGGGAATTCACGACCGAGGGTCTTCTTGATCTGCTTCTTGAATTTGTCGCAGAGGAGTTTCAGGTCGGCGACCGTAAGCTCGGTGTCGGACTTGTAACCCTTCTTTTCCTTGAGCTCGTCCATCATCGCGTCGAGCTGGCGGCGGATCGCCTTGCCCTCGGCGGGCTCGATGCCCTCGGCCTTTTCCATGACGACGTCGCTGTACATCATGATCAGGCGGCGGTAGGCGTCATAGACGAAGCGCTCGTTCTTGGTCTTGGCGATCAACCCGGGGATGGTCTTGGTGGAAAGACCGACGTTCAAAACGGTCTCCATCATGCCGGGCATGGAACTGCGCGCGCCGGAACGGCACGAGACGAGCAGCGGGTTCTTCGCGTCGCCGAACTTCATGCCCATCGCCTTTTCGATGTGGGTCAAGGCGGATTTGACCTGCTTTTCGACGCCGGCGGGGAGCTGGTTGCCGTTCTTGAAATAATCGACGCAGCACTCGGTGGTCACGGTGAATCCGGGAGGGACCGGCAGTCCGATCTTCGCCATTTCCGCCAGATTCGCACCCTTGCCGCCGAGAAGGTTCTTCATTGCCCCCTCGCCCTCGGTCTTGTCCCCACCGAAGGTGTAGACATACTTCTTTTCAGCCATTCTTTTGCATCTCCTTTGCTTTTTGGCTTGCGCGCGACGGCATTCGCCGCGGCGCGGTCAAAACGATCAGGCGCTACTTGAACTTTTCGATCGTTCTGATGATTTTTCTTTTCGCCGGGTTGCGATCCAACCCGAAAAACACAAACGAACCCTGCACCTTCACAGGATACGGTATGCCGATAATGTAAAGCCGTTTTTCCTTGGCGATACGGGCGAGTCGCTTACGTTGCACCTCGGCGGTTACGTCGTACTTGTAGACCCCGATTTCGGAATCCGCTACCTTGACCGCGGCGGCGTCGGACGCGTTGAACGGGTCGGGACGCAGTTTGCGCACGGCCTCGACCTCGATACCGTCGCGGCGGAGATATTCGGCGAAATCCTCGGGGTGCAGATAGTTGTTCTCGACCGCGCATCCGGCGAGCAGCAGCAGAACCGGCGTCAAGATCAAAAATCGTTTTTCAATCACGGCAACTTCCCCCGTTGTCACGGTACAAAAAATCCGTGCGGCGAACCACACAAATTAATAATATATCACAATATGGTCACAATGCAAGCAGTTGTACCCGTTTTGACGTGATTTGCGCCCGGAAAACCGGTGCCTTTTTTACACGGCATCCGGATTGAGTTGTTCCCGGCAGAATGCCGCGCGGCAGACGTCGCGGTCGGCGGAATCCAGCTCGCGACCGGCGCGCTTCTGCAGGTGCGCAGGGGCGATCGCCAGAAACATCCGGTTCACCCGGGCGATGTCGAGCGATTTGAAGAGCCGCATATCCACCCCGAGGCGGACCCCGGAGAGGCACTTGAGCGCCTCTTCGCTGCTCAGCCGGTGACTGTGCCGCAGCACTCCGTAGGAGCGTCCGATCACATCGAGCATGCTGTGCTGGTCGCGCTCCATAAGCACCTTGCGGGTGTTGAGCTCGCGTTCCATGAACTGCGACACGACCGCGCCGAGGCGGTCGATGATCTGCTTTTCGCTTTCGCCGAGAGTGCTCTGGTTAGACACCTGATACATGTTGCCCAGATTGTCCGAGCCTTCGCCGAAGAGTCCGCGCACCGCGATGTTCAGCTTGTTTACCGCCGCCACCGCCGATGCGATCTGCCCCGTCAGCACCAGTCCCGGCAGATGCAGCATCACCGACGCCCGCATCCCGGTGCCGACGTCGGTGGGGCTGGCGGTTAGAAAACCGAGCTTTTCATCGAAGGCGTATTCGAAGGCGTGTCCGAGTTCGTCGTCGAGCGCCGAAGCCTCCTTCCACGCCTCGTCGAGCTGAAATCCGGGGCGCAGGCTCTGGATGCGCAGCGCGTCGCCCTCGTTGACCATCAGACTGCACAGCTCGTCGGGACGAACCAAGAGCAGCGTTCCCTGCGGGTGCGAGATGAATTCGCGGCTCGCAAGATAGCGTTCCAGCAGCACTTCGCGATCGAGTTTTTCCATCTGCTCCGTGTCGAAGACGAGCGCTTCGGAGCCGCCGAGCACGCCGAACTCCGGAGCCGCCGCCGCCACTTCTTCGCAGAACTCCCGCCGCCCCGCTTCGGACTCGCGCACCGGGAACATCCGCTGCGCGGGGTTGCGCGCCAGCCGGATACGGCTCGAAATGGCGATGTCGTCGCCTGTGTTTCCCTCACCGAGGATGCCGGAAGGGTTGCGGAACAGTTCTTCCACGCGGGCGGTCATTTCCGCTCCTTTTCCGCCGCTTCGGCGGCTTCGAGTTCGCGCTTCAGCGCGGCGATGCGGTCGCGGTCGACCGCGGCGGCTTCGTACTCCTCGCGTTTGATGAGATCGTTGAGTTCGCGCTGCAGCCGTTCCAGTTCGAGGCGCATCGCCACGGCTCCGTCCGGACCGCCGCCCGCGGGACGCTTGCCCAGATGCACCAGCCCGCGCTGGATGCGCGCGACCGCGCCTTCGACCAGCGGAGCGAAGGTCCGGTAACACTCGGGGCAACCCAGTTGTCCCTCGTGCTTGCGCAGATCCTCGGCGCTCCAGCCGCAGTGCGGGCAGACCGCCTGAGCGACTTCGTGCGGGACCTCGACTTCGGGAGTCTTCGCATCCGGTTTGAGTGCCTTGGTGAGCTTGCCGAGGTCGAAGAGCACCTCGGCGAGATTGAAACCGAACGAACCGAGTTCGCCCTGCTGCTCCTTCAGCCGGGCGCATTCGGCGCAAAGGTTTATCGACTCCGCCTTGCCGTTATGTATCTCTTTGATGATAATGGTGGCTTCGTTGCGTTTGCAGTTGTCGCACAGCATAATTAAGAAATCCTCCTCCTGATTTATTACTATACTATGCGCGAAACGTTTTTTCAAGCGACGCGGAAACGGTTCGGTGTGAAGGCGACGCTACATTTCCGCGAGCATGAGGACCATGAATACGGTGAGTTTCAGATCTTCGCCTTGAAAGTAAAGAACCTGCCGATCATCCGAGTAGCGGTATATGCGACCGTCGCGGATGTAGTAAAGCTGCCGGTCGTCGGAGTAACGGTAGATACGACCGTCCCGCATATAGTAAAGCTGACGATCATCGGAATAACGGTAGATTCTGTCGTCCCGCATGTAATAAATCTGCCGGTCGTCGGAATAGCGGTAGACCCTGTCGTCGCGCAGATAATAGACCTGCCGGTCGTCCGAGTAACGATAGATGCGGTCCTCACGGGTATAGTAAAGCTGTCGGTCGTCCGAGTAACGGTAATACCGCGCGTCGCCGCGGACGCTCCACGGTAACGCCACTGACATCGCCAGCACGAACCACATCACCGAATTTCGCATTATCTCCCCCTTTCCGGATTACCGTTCTTGTATACGACAGCCACGGGATCCCGGCGTCATGGCGTCTGCTTCTGTCGATTGGGGAACGCCGCCAGTCCGCGCCGGAAGACCGCCGCCGCGCCGTTGGCGCCGAGGCTGCCGAGCTTCTCCTTCCACTCCGGCGTATGCAGTTTTTCGGCAAATTCCAAGTGGTCGCAGGTCCCCGCCGCGCACATCGGCAGACGCGATTCGCGCGACACCGGCAGATACTCGGTCCAGTGAACCGGGACCTTGTGCCACTTGCCGTCGCCGCCCAGCTTGGAAACGTACTCGATGCGCTCTTCGCCGCGGAAGGCGTGCGCCGTGACCTTGAGTCTGCCCTTGCCGTCCGAACGCTCCGCGACTTCGGTCTTGAGAATGCAGCGGGTCGCCGCCTTGGCAGGACGGAAATACGCATCGCCGATCTCGTTGGCGAAGGATTCGTGCTCCAGAAACGCCGATTCGCCGTCCTCGATGACGTGCTGGTAGATGTCGAGGAAATTCCGGTGCTGCTGGTAGAGCGGAATGCAGAACAGCGGCGCGAACGAGAAGAAGAAACTGCGGAAGAAACTGTTGCTGTATTCGTTGAAATTGGCGCGCGCGGCGGCGAGGTCATAATTCTTGAAGATCCGCGGCGCTCCTGATATGTCGATCTGGTCGAGATGACCGGAGGTGATCGTGTTGATCATTCCTTTTTTGCGGAAATGGAAATCGTCGCCGTATCCCTGTTCCTTGTCGCGCAGCAATTTCAGCATCTCCTGCTGCGCCAGCGGCGTGAACAGCAGCCGGAACTGCTGCTCGTTGTCGCGGTCGAGGGCGCTGAAACAGGCGTCGAACTCGCGATTGTCCATGATGGTGAAAGTATTGCTCAAGTCGCGGCTCTTTTTTTCCAGTGCGTCGATAGCCGATTTGAGCTTGCGGCTGTTCAATATTCCTGTCCCCGCCTCGGCAAGCGAATTGGGCGCCCGCGAAAAGTTCAGCTCGGGAGCCGCCTCGTTGCCGTAGATCAACAGCTTGCAGTTCCCGTAGACCGGTATGGGTTTTTCCACCGAAGCGGTCAGCGTCTGGGTGCGCGTGACCCACCGGCTCTGCTGTTTGCCATTGGAATCGGTGTAGTACTCCTTTTCCTCCCAGCTGATTGTGAGCGACCCGGTGTAGGTCTTCGTCCCCCACCACTGGCGCAGCTCTTCGGCGATGATCCACGGATTGCCGTTGACGGCGCCGCTCTGACAGCTCACCACCGAACGGCTGTCGGAGGTCGCTTCCGCCCAGTGAAAGTGTTCCACCAGCTGTTTAAGCCGGGCTTCCGAAACGTAACGGTCGATCGCCATGATCGGCATGGTCTTCATCACGAGGGCGGAAACGGTGTCCCAACGGTAAAGCCTGTTGAGAGGCTCCATCATTTGCCACGCTTCGTCGGTGCGTGCCTGCAATTCGGCGCGGCGTTCGTCGACCAGCTTTTGGAAGAGTCTTACTTTACCGTTCAGCAGACCGAATATCAGCGCCAGCGCCAGCACCAGCGCTGCGCCGCCCGCGGCTCCGAGTTGCGGCGTGACGCCCAGATCGTCGCCGCCGCAGAGCGGGATCAGGTACATGATGCCCACCACGGCTCCGGCGATTGCGAGCAGTATCATCATCACGCGGAAAAACTTCCACCACCAGAGTTTGGAACTCAGCGACGCAACCAGTTTTTCCAGTTTGCGGATCACCGCCACCAAAGCGGCGTTGGCGGCTTCATCCACGCCGGAGCGTTTGAAAAGCTCATCAAACGCCTCGGAAGTGTTTTTCGCATGTTCCGCCTTGAGATGGTCGCGGTACATGTCGACCGGGGTCAGGATCTCTTCGTAGTCCATGATTGCGCACAGCTCCTTGCCGGATAAAAAACATCCGGGGCGGTCAGCCGTCCCGGACATCTGTGGGGTTCAAATCAAAAGAAGGTGCTCTTCGAGCCTTCGATGGTCGCAGCCGACACCGAGAAGGGGATCTTCGTCGTGAAGTGCTGGCGCGCGGCGACGATTTGCTTCACCGGCCAGTTGTAGATCTCGGTGTTCCAGATCAGCACCACCTGATTGTAAAGGTCGCGCGCCGCCGTGATTTCTCGCTGCAGATAACTGTTCTGCCGCATCGCCTCGGCGATCTGCGCGTGCGCCTTGAGTTCCGGGTAGGCTTCGATCTGCGGAAAGAGCCGCCCGAAGCCGCGGTTCAGAATCTCGGCGTTCTCGTTTAGGTTGCCCTCCGGCGAACCGCCGCCGCGGTACGCCGCCACCGCCGTCATCACATCCTTGTCGAGGTCTATGGACTGCTTTACCAAACCGGCGACGTTTTTCAGGATCTCGAAGCGCTGCTCCTGATAGTTACCTATCGTCGAAGCACTCGCCTGAATGCGCTGCAACAGCTGCATAAAGTAGTTTTTCGCCTGGATCTTCATGACGGAGTAGATGGCTCCGGGCAGAAACGCCGCCGCCCACAACACCACGAAGCACCAGTTTTCCCACTGCGGCTTCGCCAGAAACTGGATCACCGCCGCCACCGCGAAGCCGACGACCCACACCGCGATCTCGAAAAGGACCGAGCCCGCGCCGATCTCGACCGGCTGCTGCTTTTCGATCACCCGCACTTCGCGCCCCTGATCGTTCACCGGATCAGTGACTTCATCCAAAGGATTCGCCATGATACACTACCTCCCAAACGTTTGCTTCAAATGCCGAAAAATGCCTCGTAGATGTGACATGAAGCTATTATATCCTTCGGACAGCGATTTTTCAAGTTGAAAATCTTTTCGATATGATTTTTCCCGCTGCGGCGACATTCATGGCTCGCCACGATTCAATTGCGGTGATAATGCTTTGGACTCTTGGGCGGACGATTGTCATCGGGGCGCGCTTGCGGATCCAGTATCTTGAGCATGATCTGTTCGATGCGCTTTTCACGATCGCGGGTCAGCGCTTCAAGGCGGCGACGCGCCTCCTGATTTTTACGGTGGTCGTGCTTGCCGTCTTTGATCTTGGCGCGCAGGTCCTCCAGATAGCGGTCATAGTCGATGCCGATCTGTTTTTTCAGCGCGGCACGGTTCTCTTCGCTCGGATTGGTGCGGCAGGTCATGGCGAGTTTCCGGGTTTCCTCGCTGATCTTAGACCTCATGCCATCGGTAGGCTGGCGGTCGCGCTTGTTGCGATGCGTGGCGGCCGAGGCGGCTACGGAAATGAAGATGGCGGAGGCGAGTATTGCGAAGGTGAAGATGCGATGAATTTTCATTTTCGGTCAGAATCCTCATGATAATTGTCTGCGACATTACGAACACGATACCGGAAATCATACCTCCGGCATATCATATAACGCAGAAAGAATCGCATATATTTTCGTCGCGGGTTTGTCTTTTTTGCCGAAAAGCGTTATATTGAAGGTCAGGGGGCGGTGCCAAGTTGAGCCGTCGGCGTTTTTTCAGGTGTGTTTGTCAACATAGGGAAGGACTGGAAGATGGATCGACGCGATTTTTTGAAGAACGCACTCATACTGGCGGCATTGGCTCCCCTGACGAGGCTTGCCGCCAAGGCGGGCGCGGATGGCGACAAAAGTTCCGATTTGATCAAGGGCGGGCAGGTCACGCGCCGCCGCTATCGGGATAGCGGGCTCACGCTGCCGCTTCTGGGATTCGGGATGATGCGTCTGCCGCGGCTCAATCCGCACGGTCCGGAAATCGACCTCGCGGAGGTGGAAAAGATGTTCCGCACGGCACTCGAAGCCGGGGTGAACTATTTTGATACCGCGTACTTCTACCACAACGGGCTCAGCGAAAAATGCGCCGGGGAAGTGCTGACCAAGTTCCCGCGGGACAGCTATTATCTTGCCGACAAGATGCCGGTGCGATCGATCAAAAGCGAGGCGGATGTTGAACGCATCTGGAATGAGCAGCTCGCCAAATGCAAAGTCGATTATTTCGACTTCTATCTGCTGCATAATCTCAACCGCGACCGCTGGGAAGACGTCAAACGCTTCCATATCTACGAGTTCCTGAAGGCGCGGCAAAGCGAGGGTAAGATCCGCAAACTCGGTTTTTCGTTCCATGACGAGCCTGAGGTGCTGGAGACTATCGCTTCGGCGCATGACTGGGATTTTGCGCAAATCCAGCTCAACTACCTCGACTGGACGCTCTACCGTTCACGGGAGCAATACGAGATACTCACCAATCGCAACATTCCGGTCATCGTCATGGAACCGTTGCGCGGCGGTGCCTTGGCGAAGTTGAACGACGAAGCGACCGCGATCTTCAAAGCGGCAAATCCCGATGCGAGCGTCGCCAGCTGGGCGTTCCGCTATGCGGCGAGTCTGCCGAATGTGATCTGCGTGCTCTCCGGCATGACCAAAATGGAGCATCTGCAGGAGAACATCCGGACCTTTACCGACTTCAAGCCGCTCGACGACAAGGAGCACGCTGTCATCGAAACCGCGTTGGCGGCGTCCCGCAAAACCTCCGCGATCCCGTGCACGGCGTGTCGTTACTGTACTCCGTGTCCCGTCGGAGTGGACATCCCTCGCATATTCGGACTCTACAACCACAGCAAAATCACCGGCAACTTCATGCAGTTCCGCATGATCTACGACAAGATGTCGGAAGACGAGCGGGCGTCGGCGTGCATCGGCTGCGGAACCTGCCTCAAAAAGTGTCCGCAGAAGATCAACATCCCGACCGAGCTGAAAAAAATCGACGACGAGCTCAAAAAACGTCCGCAGCGTCGCCGCGCTTTGTCGCGGATGCAAACGGAAGACTATCCGGCGTAATGGCAATTACGCCGTAGTTGATCGTCGTAATGCACGATACGGTAATCAGCGCTTCAGCAGCGCCCGCATCGCCTCGAACTGCTCTTCGATAGACTGCACCAGTTTAAGCTGGTTGCGCGCACGGTCGAGGTTGTGACCGCGGCGGCGGACCTTGAAATAGGTGTCGCCGTTCAGATAGTCGGTCAAAAAGCGGCAGCCGATCTCCATGGTGATGAGCTTGCCTGCGAAGGGGAGCATCTCCTTTTCCGCCGAGGTCATGAATAAGCCAGCGGTTTTCAGAAATCCGCGGTGCAGCGCCTCGTACATCTCGAAGCTCATGCCGACTTTGTCGAGATCGGTCTCGTCCTCCGCGGCGGGATTGGAACCGCTGCGCACCATGTCGCCGAAGTCGTAGAGCGACAGCCCCGGCATCACGGTGTCAAGGTCGATCACGCACATCCCCTCGCCGGAAAGGTCGTCGATCAGGATGTTGTTGGACTTGGTGTCGTTATGGGTGATGCGCTCCGGGATGTCGCCGGATTTGTTGAGCTTGATGAGCGTGTCGGTCTCATCGCGCCGCGCCATCAGAAAGTCGATTTCGGGCTGGGCGTTTTTGACGCGGTCGCAGCGGTCCTCCTTGACCGCCGCCTCGAAGTCGGCGAAGCGCTTGGGCGTGTTGTGGAAGTCGGGAATGGTCTCGTGGAGCCGCTCGCCGGGAAGGTCCACCAGATGCAGCTGGAATTCACCGAAGGCTTCAGCCACCCGAAACGCCTGTTCCGGGGTCGCCAGCACCTCGTAGGCGCGGGCGTGCTCGACGAAGATGTACGCCCGCCAGTAATTGCCGCGGCGGTCGGTTACGAGCGAGCCGCCATCCGGCGTGTGCAGCAGCCGCAGCGTGCGTTTTTTGGTTTCGGCGTGAGCGGCGCGGATCTTGCTCAAAATGTGGTCGGTGACGCGGCAGACGTTTTCCATGACCTTGACGGGCTCCCGGAACACCTGATGGTTGATCCGCTGCAGAACATAGTGCAGACGGATGCCGCCCTGATCGTAGGTCAGCTGATAGGTGTCGTTGACGTTGCCGTTGCCGAAGGGGACAGCGACCAGAAAGTCTCCGTAGACCACAAACTTGGATATGATCTCACGCAGTTCTTCTTGCGTATATTCCATGATTACCGCGCCTCCGTTTGAGCCGGTTTGAAAAGTTGTTCCGGGTATTCGCCGCGTTCGGCGAGTTTTTTGAGTTCGGAGCAGACCCCGTTGCGGTCTTCGCGGTAGGTGATGCCGAACCAGCTGGCTTCGCTGCGGAGCATGTCGATTCGCGCCTTGCCGGCGTGTATAAGCGCGTCGACCGCGAAGGGCAGATAAAATTCGCTTTTGAGTTCTCCGCCGCGTTTTTCCAGAAAATCCAAGAAGAGCTCTTCCAGCTGACCGACGAACTCCGGCATGAAGCCCCAGTAGTTCATTGAGGTCGCCTCGTCGCCGGTCAGTATATGCTCCGCGCCGTCTAGCTCGCTGACGATCCGTCCGCCGTCGCGGCGGATCTTCGGATTTTCGACCACTTGAGTCAGCAAGCCGCCGCGGCTCGTGCAGATGCCGCGCGAGACCGCGCCGTGTTCGCTCAGGGTATTTCTCAACGTGTAGGCGCAGATGCAGCCGCGGATCAGTTTCGAGGCGGGCGGAGCGCTCAGGAAACGCGCCGCTTTGACGAAGCTGTCGGCGCCGTAGAAGTCGTCGGCGTTTAGGGCGATGAAAGGTTCGTCGAGCAGTTCCCGCGCGGCGTAGACGGCGTGTCCTGTTCCCCACGGCTTTTCTCTGCCTTCCGGACACTTGAAGCCGCCCGGCAGATCGTTTCTGTCCTGAAATGCGTACTCGACTTTGATGCAGTTGGAGTAGCGTTTGCCGACCCGTTCCCTGAATTCGGCTTCGAAATCCCGGCGGATCACGAATACCGCCCGGGTGAAGCCCGCGCGGATCGCGTCGAAGACCGAGTAATCCATCATCGTTTCGCCGTGCGGTCCCAGCTGATCCAGCTGTTTCAACCCGCCGTAACGGCTGCCCATTCCAGCCGCGAGAACCAGTAACGTGATACCCATTCCGCCAATCCTGTCTTTTGGTATGAAGCGGTACAGCGGGGCGCTCCCCCCGAGCCGCCGTTGAATCATCATGATTATATGTAATATACATCGTATTCAAGGGTAAATCAAGGAAATGCCGCGACGGCGCATTCGGATAAATCTTTCGTAGAAATGTGCATTGAATACTGCGGCGATACGGGATATATTGCGAAAAAGTGCATGAAACACTCAAAAAAAAGAGGTTTTTTATGAAGCGGGAAATTTTTTGTCATTGTCACTTGGTGACGCCGGGAGCGGAGATCGCCGACGCCGCGATCGAGATCGAAAACGGCATGATCGTCCGGGTGGGGCAGGGGACCCCGTCGTGGGCGCTCGGCGGGCGGGACGTCGCGGGGCGGCTGGTCCTGCCCGGGTTCATTGACGTACATTGTCACGGACGCAACAACGTGGATTTCAGCGACGGCGACGCCGAGGCGGTCGCGATCATCGCCGAAAACAAACTCGCCGAAGGCGTCACGACCGTATTGCCGACGACGCTGACGCTGCCCGAGACGAACCTCGCCGCCGCGTTGCGTGCCGTGGCGGCGTACGACGGACGCCGCGGCTGCCGCATCCCCGGCGTGCACCTCGAAGGACCGTTCATCAATCCCAAGTGCGTCGGCGCGCAGAATCCAGAGTTCGTGCGAAAACCCGATATCGCCGAAGTCGACCGGCTGAACGCCATATTCCCGGTCAAAAAAGTCACTTTCGCGATGGAAACGGAGGGGGGAAACGATCTTATCGTCGAACTGCTCCGGCGCGAGATCGTGCCGAGCTGCACCCACAGCGCGGCGACCGCGCGGGAGTTCGCTTCCGGATACGCGCTCGGCTTGAGGAATCTGTCGCACTTCTGCAATCAGATGACGCCGCTGCACCACCGCGACATCGGGCTGGTCGGCTCCGGGCTGTTGTACGGCGACTTGAACCTGGAATTGATCTGTGACAAGCTCCATATTTCGCCCGAGATGATAAAGCTGGTGTTCAAGGTCAAAGGGGCCGACCGCGTGATGCTGATAACCGACGCGATGCGCGCCGCCGGGATGCCGGAGGGCGAATACACGCTCGGCGGTCTGCCGGTCCACGTCGGCGCGGACGGCGCGGCGCGGCTCACTTCGAACGGCGCGCTGGCGGGCAGCACGCTCCTGATCAGCACCGCCTTGAAAAACGTCGTCGAAGTCACGGGCTTGCCGTTGACGGAAGCGGTCAAGAGCACGTCGCTCACCGCCGCGCGGTCGCTCGGCTGGACCAAGTTCGGTCGAATCGAGCCCGGATGCGTCGCCGACCTCGCGGTGCTGAATGACGATTATTCCGTCGCCATGACGGTCGTCGACGGCGAGATCCGCTACCGGCACGGCTGACATCCGGCGACATAAGGACTTGCAAATCTCGTCGACCGGCGGTATTGTATTACCGACAACCGTTAAAAAGGTGGATTTGCGCCATGTTGAAACGAATCTTTAGCTGGAACACGCCCGCCGAGGAAAATTTTTTCGCGCTGACGCTGTTTTTCGCCGGAACGTGGATCGCCGTCGCTATCTTCTTCGTGTTGCTGCTCCACGGGTACGTCGGCGGACGGGCGGCGTTGTTTTCGGTGTTGGGGTTGTCGCTCGCTTTTCTGCTGTATGCCGTGGCGCTCGGGTGTTTTTACACTCCGCAGGGGCTCAAGCATCTCGCGTACCGGTTGGCATTCGTACTGCTGGCGCTGCCGGTCGCGTTGTTCGCCCCGGCGTATTATTTCCCCCAGAGTCCTGCGGCGCTGATCCTGCTGTTGCTGCTCGTCTGCTGGGCGGGACCGCTCGTGTTTTCTCCCCGGAGCTGGCGTTGGGCGCTTCCCGCGGCGGCGGTGTGGAGTTTGGGGATCGCCGCCCTTTTTCTGCCGGTAATAAGCGTTTCCTCGGTACCGGATGCAATCTGGTTGTCCCGGTCGGGATATTTCGGCGTTTTCTGCTGCTTCGTCGGCTGGTTTCTGACCGGAGTGCGGTACGCGCGGCGCGACGGGGTGCCCATCCGCCGGGTCTTCGGCGGGCGGACCGCGCTTTTGTTGATCGTCTTCGCGGCGGTCTATATTTTCTTCATCGGGCTGTGGCTCCATTCGATGCGCGGGACCCGGCTGATGATCGACCGTCTGGAGCGGCACTTCGGTCGTCCGCTCACCGTGGCGGGATTGGCAGAACTGTGCCGCGGCGAACGCCGCACCGACGCGGAGTTCTGGGAAAAGTATCGGTTGCTTTCCGAGGCGTTGCGTGAAAAGCGTATCGATATTCGCGACATGCCGCCTGAAATTGAATTGCCGGAGCCCGAGTATGCCAGGTGGCGCGACGACTTCGAGCGTTCGGCGGAGTTGAAACAGCTCGAAGCGCTCGTCGATGCCGGTATTCCTGCGTACCCGTGGAAGTTCGAGCCGCGCAACGGTCTCGGAACCGAAATGCCGAGTTTGTTCGGTTTCCGCAATCTCGCCGGTTGCGAGGCATGGCGCGTCCGTCTGGCGCTGGAACGGCGCGATGCCGCGACTGCGTTGACCGCGTGGAATCGGATGGGGAAGATCGCCGATCTTTTGACGGAGTTTCCCTTGCTGGTCAGTTCGGTGTGCTGTCTCGCGGTCGAGAATTATCGTCTGAACGCCGCGGAGCGGCTGCTCTCCTCCGGAGTATTGACGGATGCTCAGCTGGAAACGATCTCCGCCGCAGCCGCCGCGATGGAACGCCGCCTGCCGGGATTCGAACGCAGATCCATCTACCTGGAGGCGGTGTCGTGGGCTGACTTGGTCGAATATTACAGCATGTTCGAAATACTGATGATTTGGGATGATCAACCCGAGTTGCGGTTTTCCGCCGCGCTTCTCGGCCCCGTGTGGGGATACTGGTCCCAGATAAACCGTCAGGCGGTACTGAAAAAGTTTTGCATCGACTCCTGGCGTCAGGACTCCAATAAAATTATCAGACTTGATAAAGAGATGATGATCCTGCCTGTGGTGTCGGGCAGTTATCGGTCGCTCGGCGACCGGTTTCTCGGGCTGGCCGCCCGCTGTGCCGCGATGCGGGCATTGGTCGGAGTCGAGCTGGAAAAACGCCGGACGGGCAAGTATCCGGCGGAACTCAAGGCACCGCCAGTCGATCCTTTTACCGGCAGACCGATGAAGTACCGCGTCGGCGTATTTCGGCGCGCGCGATGGGGCAAAGACGGAGTATACGGTGATCCCGTCATCCGCGAAGTTCAGGGTGTCGCCGTGTGGAGCGTCGGACCGAACGGACGGGATGACGGCGGATTGAGGATGCCACGCGGCGACGACCGTCCGGATGATTGCCGGGCGCTGCTCGTCTTCCCGCCTCAGGCGTCGTCGCCGCGTCCGTGATTTCCACCCTCACTGTCGATGAAAAAACGGGAGGGACGTGGCGGGGCGTCGCCGGGGCATCCCTCCCGCGGGTCGGGAGCATTCGCGGTCAGCGGGGCGTTATCGACACGATTCGCCACGAGCCTTTATCCGGCGCGAGCATGAAGCGGTAATCCCTGCCGCGCCCCTGACTGCGAACGTCCACCGCGGCGAACGTCCGCTGCTGCTGCCGGAGACCGGTGATCCCGGCGATCCGCGCCGGAGTGAAGTCGCGTTTTGCGAAGAGACTTTCCGCGTATTCGCTGTCGAAGATCATCCGATCCTTGCGTGCCATCAGCGAAAAAAGCGTCGCCATGTCGCCCTTGTCGATGGCGGCGAGCGCTTGTTCCGTTGTGCGGCGCGCCGCTTCCGGATCCGGCACGGCGATTTCGGTCAGGTGTTTTTCGGCGGCGAGCGGATCGGCTTTGCCCCGGAGCAGCAAAACGGCGGCTCCGGCGAGCAGAACGACTGTTACGACGATCTTTGCGATTCTCACTTCAACATTCCTTACAGCGCCTTGCCGACCGGCGAGATCGCGCCGATCAGATACTTCCCGTCGCGGTTTAGCAGCGTCAGCCAGTAATCGCGCTTGCGCGGCACGCTGTGCACTCTGACGATCAGATGCGGTACCGTGCTGCGTTCGAGTCTGCGTACTTCGTCGCCGATCACCGCGGGGGCGAAATCGTTTCCGGCGAGTATTCCGGAAACATATCGCCCTTCGAAGACCGTGCTGTCCTGATTCGCCATCATACCGAAAAGTTCGTCCATCCGGTTGGCGGCGATGTGCGCGAGCGCGGTTTCGGCGGTACGACGCGCCTCGTCCGGCAGCGGGACACGGACCGTGGTTTTGAACTCCGCCAGCGGATCGGGTGGGAACCACAGCCTGATCAGAACGCCGAGCGCCCCCAGCAGCAGCGTCAGCGCGCAGACCAGTTTCAACGCGGATCGTTTGTTCCATTCCATGTTCGGTCGATCCCGTGGTCAATCCATTCTTTCCTGTTCGGCGGTCAACCGATACGGGAGCTTATCCGCGCTCAGATAGCCGATGTCGTGCTCGATCTCGTAGGGATCGACGCCCAGTTCCGCCGGTTGTTCGCTGCTGACGTGACCATCCGCCCAACCGACGCTGGCACGGCCGTTGTGGCGGAAATGGGTGTTGCTGTATCCCATGTCCGAGTCTGAGCCGACCAGCTTGCCGCGCGGTACCAGCCGCAGCGAAAAGGCGTCGGCGGCGCCCCAGCTTTCCATGGTGTCGCTGAACATGATCTTCGATCCCGGAGAAACGATCTTGCCGACGTGCACCGGTTTGCAGATGCCGCCGCTCCAGCCGAAATTGGCGTTCAAGCCGTAACCGCCGCCGCGGCAGTAGCCGCTGTTGTTGGGATCGAGTGCCAGCTGCTGCTCGACCTGCGCTTTTACCGATGGACAGACCTTGACCGTGAAGTTGTCGCCGAGGTAACGGGTGATCATTCCCGCGGTCCGCAAATCGGTGCGCCGCTGATTGGCGGCGCGGTTACCCGTCCAGGTGCGCCCGTTGCAGCAACTGGAACCGTTGCTGCATGAACTCATGATGCCGCGGTTTTCTTCCGCATAGGTCAGCGCCGCGGCGGAGAGCTGCCTCACGTTATTGATACAGCTGCCGCTCTTGCCCCTTTCGCGTGCCGCGCCGAGCGCCGGCATCAGCATTCCGGAAAGGATGCCGATGATCGCGATCACGATCAGCAGTTCGATCAATGTGAATCTATTTACTGTTGACATTTTCATTTGTCGGATGCGGTCATCCGGAGCGGATATCCCAGGATGACCTGATGGCATGTTTACTTCTGCTGCGTCTCTGTCTTCTTACAACTGCCGCTCTTGCATTCTTTGCAACTTGCTTCGGTTTTCTGGCAAGCGCCGTTTTTGCACTTTTTGCAGCAACTTCCGTTCTTTTGGCACTTTACGCAGCAGCCTCCGTCATTTTTGCACTGCCCGCAGCATGCTTTGTCTCTTTTGCATGCTTCGCTCTTGCACTCCTTGCAACCGGTCTCGGCTTTCTTGCATTCGCCGCCCTTGCATTTTTCGCCGCATGCTTCGGCCTTCTTGCATGCTTCCCCCTTGCAGTGATGACCAGCCGCGGCTTTTTTGCATTCGCCGCCCTTGCACTGTCGCGCAACTTCCGGCATCTTGCCCGCCGTCGCTTCGGTCGATCCGCTTTCCGCCGCAACTGCTATCCCGATGCCGAGCGCCGTGACCGCCATCAACGTGTAGAACTTCTTCATTTTCTTCCTCCGATGTTGTTTTTTTGTTTTTTGATCGCACCCGCGATCACTTGCCAATTAGACCAAACTAACTATCTTGACCGCAAGCCGCCGATTCGTATCGTTGTCGGTTTTATTCCGCTACGGTGAGCCGAGACCGGATCTTGCGTCCGTGATTAATATACAGCCCGTGTTTTCATAAGTCAATTAGTCTTATCTAAATTCTTTAAAAATTTTTGTTCCTTGGGGCGGCGGAGCATTGAAAGCGGCAAAAAAAAAACCGCTTCGCGGTATGGCGGAGCGGCTGGCCGAGACCGGAGGCGGTTATTCCGCGATGTTGGCGGACCTCTGCTTTTTCATCTGTTCGAGCAGCTGACGCTGGGATTCGATGGCGATCTTCTGCTGCAGTTCCTGCATCAGACGCTTCCCCTTGGACGAGGACAGTGCGGCATGCAGCTTGGGGAAATTTTTCCTGGTGACCTGATCGGCCTCCGCCATGAGCTGCTGGAATTCGTAGATCGTCTTGACGGTCATGATCCGGTCGTTGAATCCCCGGATCTTCGGGGAGTTCTGGGCGGCGATCCAATCTTCCAGCAAACCGGGTTGGGCTTTCAAATAGGGCAGCAATTTGTTCTTCAGCCATTTGGCGGAGATCCGGCGAATCGCTGCCATCTGCGCGTCGTCCGGAGCCGGGGCGCCGATGAGCTCGCGCCCTTTGCGGAAACCGGCAGTCAGCGAGTCGATGTAATACTGCGATGCCGTGTCGATGCTTTCGGCGCTGACGGTTGGCGAAGGACCGGCAGAGTTCTCCGCGGCGTACGCCGAAACGCCGGTCAGCGACGCGATGACGCAGATCAAAGATATGCGCGATACCAGGTTCATTAATTTCATAAAAATTTCTCCTTCGGTTTCGGGACTTGGTCGCGATGATGCGAGCCGCTGCTTATTATAACCGTGCGCCGACGCTTTTTCAAGCTGCCGCGCGCTTGAAATCCGGTGCACCGGATTATATGTTATAAGAAAAAGCGGTTAGAACACATGAGAGGATAGGATCATGACCGAATTCGAACGGCAAGCCGACGACTTCATCAACCACGAGCAGCAGTTTCATCTGGGATTTCTGCCTACCGAACAGTCCAATCCGCTGACGCGGAGCATGGAAGCTGATTTCAAGGCGTCCAGTTCGGCGGGGGTGCGGACGCTTCAGCGCGCCGACCGCCCGGTTCTGGAGATGGCAAAGCGCGTATGGCGGAGCGCGGAGTATGCCAAACTCGTCGCCGACGGCATTTCGACGATCGAGAACGGCGGAAGAATCATCTTTTCCGGCTGCGGTGCGACCGGGCGGTTGAGCATCCTTCTGGAGTCGATGTGGCGTCAGGCGTGCGCCGGGCATCCCGATATGGCGTCGCGCGCCGACGCGGTCGAAAGCATAATGACGGGTGGCGACTACGCACTGGTGCGTTCGGTGGAGTTCTTCGAGGATTACGCGAGCTTCGGGCGGCGGCAGGTCGAGGAGGCGGCGATGACGGCGCGCGACATGTTGGTCGCCATCACCGAGGGGGGCGAGACTTCGTCGGTGCTCGGCACCGCGGCGGAGGCGCTCGACCGGGGCTGCCGGGTCTTTCTGCTCTTCAACAACCCGGCGGAGCTGCTTTGCAAACACTTGGAACGGTCGCGAAAGATCATCGAAGATTCTCGGGTGTGCGTGCTCGATCTCTACTGCGGACCGATGGCGCTCGCGGGGTCGACGCGGATGCAGGCGACCACCTCGGAGCAGTTGATCGCGGGGTCGGCGCTGGAAAAGATCTTTCACCACTTTTCGGGTGGCGGCGATGTTGATTACGCGGCCGGTTTCGAAAAGCTGTTGGACGAATTGGAGGCGAACGCCCCCGCCATCGCCGATTACATCGATTTCGAGGCGGCGGTCTATTCGGCGGGCGGGCACATCACTTACTTTGCCGACGCGTTCATGCTCGACATCTTCACCGATACGACCGAGCGGTCGCCGACCTTCATGCTGCCGCCTTTCAAGCGGAACGATGACCGCGTTTCCCCGGAGCCGTGGGCGTTTGTGAAAAATCCGCTCACGGATGCCGCCGGAGTGTGGGCACGCAACTTCCGCCGCGCGCCGCGCTGCCTCGGTTGGACGCCCGCCGACTACGAAAAAATGGGCGCGGCAAAGCGGATTCAAGACAATCCGCCGCACATCGCCCAGTCGGACTTCTTCGCGTTCGAGGTCGGCAACGCGCCGTGCCCCGGACGCTGGGCGACGGGGCGCGACGCGGCGGTGCTGGTCGGCTTCGATTCCGACCCCGCGTTGGAGGCGGCGTTCGCGCCGTTCGCCCGGCTTGCCGCGCAAAGCCGGCATTTCACGATCGGGCAGGGCGGTGACGTGAAACTGTCCTGTCGCGGCGGCGCGCTCGACGTGATGCGCCACATGGCGATCAAGCTGGTGCTCAATACCGTCTCGACCGGGACGATGGTCAAACTGGGGCGAGTCAGCGGCAACTGGATGAGCTGGGTCGACTGCACGAACAAAAAACTGCTTGACCGGGGCACCCGTCTGCTGGTGGAACTTGCCGGGTGCGACTACCGCACCGCGTGTACGGCGCTCTTCGCGGCGATGGCGGAGCAGCGCAACTTCCCGGCGGCGGCGGAAAAATGTTCTCCGGTCCAGCTGGCGCTGAAAAACCTGACCGCCCGCCGTTCATGAAACCGGTAACGAAACAACTTCAGCGTAACAGAGGACAACGATCATGAAAGCTGGATTTGCCGTTTGCGACATCACTCCGGAACTCGGTATCTATCTCACCGGTTACGGACACCCCGAGCGACTGGCGGATGGTGTCCACTCGCCGCTGCTGGCGAACGCGATGGTGCTCGCGGACGGAAACACCGAAGTCGCCGTGGTTTCCATCGACTGGTGCGGAATGCCGGATGAACTCGCCCTTGACATGCGCCGCGCCATCAGCGAAGCCGCAGACATCCCGACTGACAACATCATCGTGTGCTGCATCCACACCCATTCGGCGCCCAACACCTCGTCCCGGCGGACTTTGGGCAGAACGGACGTCGACCCCGAGCACCGCGGCGAGACGTACGCGCGGCGTTCGATCCCGACGATCGCCGAAACGGTGCTGCGAGCGAAACAGGGGATGCGCGAGGCGGTCGTCGGCGTCGGTCTTACGACCAGCCACGCCGGGGTGTCGCGGCGCGGGATGGATGAAAACGGCAAGGTCTCCCGCTTCATCGCCGATCCGCACCAGTGCTGCGACGACAATCTCACTGCGATCCGGTTCCTCGACCGGGAGACGCGGGAGGATCTCGGCATCGTCATCCACCTCGGCTGTCACAACACGTCGATGGGGTTGTCGCGGCTGATTTCGAGCGACTGGTGCGGTGTGATGCGCGAGCGGGTAAAGGACAGCTACCACACGACGGTGATGTTCGTCAACGGCGCCTTCGGCGACGTCGGTCCCAACACCAGCCGTCCGATAAAGGCGGAGGGAATTTTCGGATACTCCGCCGGAGCGGGCGACGGCGAACGTTCTGCATCGGAGGTCGGATTGCGCGCCGCCGCCGACGCGCTGCGCGCCCTTGCCGGACTTCGGGACTTTCAAGCCGATCTGCCGGTGCGGGCGCGGGCGCAGGAGATCCGTCTGCCGCAGGCGCTGCCCTTCGACGAAGCGACGGCGCGCGAACGGGTGCGGCGGTTCGAGGAGTCGGGCTCCGAGGCTATTCCCGAGATCGATTATCTCGTCGCCAAGCGGGTGCTCGAGCACTGGCAGCTGCCGCCCCAGCCGGAGCGGATCTTCCGTCAGACGGTGCTGGCATTCGGTCCGGTGGCGCTGGCGGCGTTTCCCTTCGAGGTGTTTTCGATCTTTTCGCTGCGGCTTCGCAAGTACGGTCCCTTCGCCTACAATCTTTTGTGCGGCAGCGCGAACGGCGGCAACGGCTATTTGCCCGACCGCGCGTCGATCGCGGCGGGCGGTTACGAGGTCACATGGCGCGAACGGGGGCGGGCGTATGTGCTCGAACCCGAGGCGGGGGATATTCTGGTGACGCAGACGCTGGCGTCGCTGCGCGAATTGGCGAAATCCTGACGTCGGGAGCGGAAATTGACGGAACACGGAAAAAACGATGGCGTTTTGACGGCGCGGTATATCGACATCAAGCGCTTCGCGGTCCACGACGGACCCGGCGTCCGGACGACGCTGTTCCTGAAAGGGTGCTCCTTGCGCTGCATCTGGTGCCACAACCCGGAAAGCCGCTTTCCGCAGCCGGAATTGGCGATCTATTACCGCAAATGTATGCGGTGCGGAGCGTGTGCGGAAATATGTTCGTGTCACCGCATCGCGGGATTGGAACACGAATTCGACCGCGCCGCCTGCCGGGCGTGCGGCAGATGTGCCGAGGCGTGCATGTCCGGAGCGCTGGAGCTCTTCGGAAAGTTCATAACCGTGGATGAAGCCGCCGACAAGCTGCTGGAGGACCGGATATTCTACTCCGACGGCGGCGGGATCACCATATCCGGCGGGGAACCCTTGCTGCAAAGCGGTTTCTGCGCCGCGCTCCTCGCGCGGATGCGGAATGAGGGAATCGGCTGTGCGGTCGATACCTCCGGCAACGTTCCGTGGCCCGCGTTCGAGCAGGTCCTGCCGTACACCGATTTGTTCCTTTACGATCTCAAGTGTGCCAACCCGGCAAAACACGAACGGTTGACCGGCAGCCGGAACGAACTGATACTGGAAAATTTGAAACGGCTTGACGGAACCGGCGGAAACATCGAAATCCGCATGATCATGGTACCGGGGTACAACACGGACGAAAGCGATCTGCGCGCGGCGGGGGAAATACTCGCGGCGCTCAAAAACGTCTCCGCAGTCCGTCTGCTTGCGTATCACTCGCTGGCCCGCTCCAAGTTCAAGGCGGTCGGTCACCCCGACACCATGCCGGAGGTCGAGTCGCCGGACGTCGAAATGCTGGAAAATTATGCTCGCATCTTGAGACGGTATTCCGACAATGTAGTCAATTCTCTCAAATAGGTGGGATCATGTTGTTCGGAACATACAAAGAGGATGAAGCGTATCTCTGGAAAAAATTTCAGGCGCCGGAGTTCGACCCCGCCACCGGTATGGATCAGGAGACCGCCGAAGTCGAAATCGCCGCCTTTGCGGATATGGAGGCGCCGGTGCCGATCATCAAGGCGCGGGCGTTCGAGTTCTTGGCGAAGAATTTGCAGATCGAGGTCGACCCGCACGATTTTTTCCCCGCCTTCGCCTGCTGGAAGCACGTTCCCCGACCGATGAGACAACTGCTCAAGCACCTGAATAAAAAAATTCCTCTGCAAAAACGGGAGCTGTGGGAGCGGTTGCGCCGATCCGGCACCTCCAACATCTGGATCGACTTCGATCACTCGGTGCCGGAGTGGGATGAGATCGTCAAACGCGGCTTCCCGGGTTTGCTCGCCAACGCCATGGCGTGGCGGAACAAACACCGCGCGGATGGTACGATGAATGCGAAAAAGGAAGCCTACTTCGAAGGTATAAGAATCACTTACGAAGCTATCCTCATGATGCTGGAACGCTTCATCGACCGCGCCAAAGCGCATCATGATGAGCGCTGCGATTTCGTCGCCGCCTCGCTGCAGCGCCTTCATGACGGACCGCCGCAGAACTTCTTCGACATGCTTCAGCTGATCTATCTCTACTTCATGTTCAGCGAACACATGGATCACATGCAGGTGCGCTCCCTCGGCAATCTGGATTGGATGCTGACCCCGTTTTATGACAGAGACTTGAAAAACGGCACCTTCACCGATGAAGAGATGCGGGAGATGTTCGACCACTTCTTCATGCAGTGGGGTTCGATCGACAACTATTGGGGGCAGCCCGTCTATCTGGGCGGTACGCAGGCGGACGGCTCCACGCAGATCAACCACATGACCCATTTCATCTTGGACGAGGCGGCGAAGCTCCGTCTGCCCACGCCGAAGATCCAGATCAAGATCGCGCGAAACACCCCCGACGGGTTCATCGACCGGGTCACTGCACTCATCCGCGACCAGCATCAGAGCATCGTGTTCGTCGGCGAGGAGGCGATCCGGTACGTCATGACCTCTCACGGCATGACCGAGGAGGATGCCCGCACCTGCCACATCCGCGGGTGTTACGAATTCGCCAGTCAGGGAAGGGTGCACTCCAATTCCACTCTGCCCGCGTACCTCAATCTGCTCAAGCCGTTCGAGCTCATCTTCAATGGCGGGATCGACCGACAGACGGGCGCGAAGGTCGGGGTGACCGTGCCGCCTTTGGAGATGCTGGCGACCTTCGACGACTTTTACCGTCTGTATCTCGACGAGCTGTTGTGGATCATCAATGCCACCATCGAGGTCGTGAATGAATTCGAGGCTCGGCTTGACGAATACAACCCGTCCAACGTTTTTTCCGCGACGATCCCGAACAGCTTGAAGACCGGTCGCGACGCCTTCCACGACGGATGCGACCGCAACTTTTCCGATCTGCTGACCACCGGCTTGGGCTCCGCAATCGACGCGCTCTCGGTGGTGGAGAATTTGGTCTACCGGAAGCGGGAGATCGCGCTCACGGAGCTCGCCGCCGCGCTGAACGCCGATTGGCGGGGATATGAGGCGCTGCACCGCAAAATACTGGCATTCAAGGAGCGATACGGCAACGGTATGGCGCATGTGGACCGCTTCGCAGCGATGTTGTCGCGGACGATCGGCAACCACGTCAACGGACGCCCCAACGCCCGCGGCGGCGAGTGGCACGCTTCCGGTCATTGTGCCAAGCAGTTCGTGGTCGAAGGCAAACAGACCGGCGCCACTCCCGATGGACGGATCGCGGGAGAGGAGATGTCCAAGAACCTTTCGCCTGCGATGGGCGCGGATACGAGCGGGGTCACCGCGCTCGTCAGGTCGGCGCTGACGGTGGATTCGGCTTCGTTCCCCGGAGATTTTCCGCTGGACGTGATGATGCACCCGAGTGCGGTCAAGGGAGCGGACGGGCTCGCCGCCTGGCGTAAATTGATCCGGGTTTACTTCGCCGGCAACGGAGTCGCCATCCATTTCAACATCTTCGACGCCGAAGAATTGAAAGACGCGCAGGCGCATCCCGAAAAATATCGCGGGCTGCAGGTGCGCGTCTGCGGCTGGAACGTGCGTTTTACCGAAATGGACAAGGCGGAGCAGGATATGTATATCCGCCGCGCCGAGAACATCTGAAGCTTTCGGCGCCGATGGTCTCAATGACAGTTGCTGATCTGTTGTTATACGAGCGGTACCTCGCGGAATATCCGGGGGAATCGCCCTTTGTATGCAAAGAACGCTTGATTTTTCACAATTCGTATTGTAAATTTAACCGGCGGCTGTAATGAAGCCGTCATTTTTTCCTCTGGCTGTCCCGGAGGAGAGCGACAACCCATATGCCGCGTGCAGCGGCGATATTTTAATGAAAGGAATATCTGCATCATGGAAAAGCTTGCTATCGACGGAGGAACCCCCGTATTCAGCGAAAAGCCCGTGCGTCCGCCATGGCCGCCGGTCAATCCCGCCACCGGCGACAAACTGCGCGAAGTCTACATGAGCCACAAGTGGTCGTTCTACAGCGAAAACGAGTTGCTTTTCAACGAGCGCTACGCTCAGTATACCGGCGCCAAGTATTCCGTGATGATGGCGAACGGCACCGTCACGCTGGAGTGCGCGCTGGTCGCCCTCGGTGTCGGTCCCGGAGATGAAGTGATCGTTCCGGCGCACACCTGGCTCGCCACCGGCGAAGCGGTCGTCTACGTCGGCGCCACCCCGGTCGTCGTCGACGTCGAGCCGACCACGCTCTGCATGGACCCGGCGGCATTTGAGGCCGCGATCACTCCGCGCACCAAGGCGGTGATTCCGGTTCACCTCTACGGTTCGATGGCGGATCTGGATAAGATCATCGCGATCGCCAAAAAACACGGACTCAAGGTCCTCGAAGACTGCGCCCACGCCCATGGCGGCGAATGGAAGGGGCGCGGCGTCGGCTCCTACGGTGACGCCGGCAGCTGGAGTTTCCAGCAGTCCAAGTTGCTGACCTCCGGCGAAGGCGGCGCGGTGACTACCAACGACGAAAATCTTTGGGATGTGGTCGGTCGGCTGTCGCATATCGGTTATCAGCGCGGCGCCAAGCAGGGAGAAAAAGGCACTCCGCCGCCGATGGGATTGATCTGCCACAACTACCGGGTGACCGAATTTCAGGCGATAATCCTGCTGGATCAGCTCGAGACGCTGCGCCAGGATACCGAACTGCGCGCGAAAAACGCCGATTACCTCCGCGAAAAACTTGACCAGATCCCCGGCGTCCGCGTGCAGGCGAAGGGGCGCTGCGCGACGCTGCAGAGCTACTATTGCTACGCGTTGTTCGTCGACGACGAAATGCTCAAGCCGGGCATCGACATCAATCAAGTTGCGGAAGCAATCAAGGCGGAAGGTCTGCCGGGATTGGGGCGCAGCTGGGGTGCCACGATGTACCGTCAGCGGCTGTGGTCGGTGCCCGAGAACATGTACCGGATCGCCAGCAACGAAGTCGCAGAAAAGATCGTCAGCAAGCAGATGCTGGTGTGCGGACTGAACTGGCTGATGGCGGGCAAAGCCGATCTCGATCGCTTTGCCGAGGCGGTCGCCAAGGTGATGAACGCCTATCGCCGTTAAGATTCGGTGTTTCTTTCAACCCTCCTTCCGGAGCGACTCCGGAGGGAGGTTTTTTATTGTGCAGGATCGGAAACGACCGCGAATGCTCAGCCGATTTGTCCGGGAAGATATTTGAATATCCGCTCGATGTCGCCCGCGCCCAGCACGGCGAGCAGCAGCGGCTTGCCGTCGGGGCAGGGGAGCGTGGCGGCGATTGCGGTTTCCTGCCAGCTTCCGGCAAAGTATTTTGCGTTGGGGAGTGCAGCGGCTAGAGCGGCGCCGTCGACACGACCGGATTCGCTCCAGGCGGCGAATACCGGCAGCACCAGTACGGAATCCGCTTTCGCCAGTTCCCGTTTGAAGCCGTCGAAAAAGTATTCCAGTCGCGCGTAACGGTGGGGTTGGATCAATACGCGCAGATGGCGCTCCGGGTATTTGTGGCGCAGTAATTGCACCGCCGCGGCGATCTCGCTCGGATGGTGGGCGTAATCTTCGACAATGATGAGTTCCGGAGACCGGTGCCTTTCGGTCATCCGGCGTCCGATCCCGGGAAAAGTTCGTGCCGCCGCTTCTGCCTGTTCGCGCGGAACCCCGAGATGTTCCACGGCGGCTACGGCGAGCCGGGCGTTGGCGGCTTGGAAACCGAAGTATCCCAGATATTCCTCTGCGGAATTTACCAGCCGTACAGCAGACGGATGCGCGGCAAAAATCCGGTCCGTATTGGTTCCGGAACAATAGATGAGCTGTCGGCAGTGGCTGCCGAATTCGGCGAAGTTGCGCATCAGCGCCTCCACGCCGCCGACGCTCCAGGCATGGTCCTCTTCGATATTGGGAACGACACCGAGTTCGGCTTTTATGAAGGTGTGGGTGCCGTCGGATTCGTCGACTTCGGTGACGAAAACATCCCGGTCGCGTCCGCCGGAAGAAAAGCTGCCGACTCCGTTCATTTCGGCACCGATCAGGAAGGCCGGAGACGATCCGCACGCGGTAAGAATATGCGCGATCATCGCGGTGGTCGAACTTTTGCCGTGTGCGCCGGAGATCGCGGTCACCCGGCGATATCCGGTCGCCAGCAGCGCCAGAAACTCCCCGCGGCGCATTTGCGGGATGTGGCGACGTAAAGCCGCCTGGCGTTCGGGGTTGTCCGCGGGGACCGCCGAGGAGTAGACCACCATTTCGGTATCGTCCGGCACATTGGCGGCGGCATGACCGATGACCGCCCGAATGCCGTGACGCTCCAATTCCGCGGTTTTGGTTCCGGCTTCACAGTCCGAACCGGATATGCGGCATCCGCGACTGTGTGCCAACAGTGCCAGCGGAGCCATGCCGGCGCCGCCGATGCCGACAAAGTGCAGTTTTACGGGGAAACGGGCGTCGGACACCGCGGCAATCATTTCTTCGACCTCTCCGCCAGAATCTTTTCCAATGTGTCGAACAATCGTTGTTCGCTTGTCCAGCGTCTCTTTGACACGCCGAGATAGTACTTTATCAGCTCTCTTCTCTCTTCCGGAAGCATGTCCAGATCGATGAAGAAATTTGCCATGTCCTCGGCGATCCGCCGCGTGGACATGATGGCGATGCGGCACTCGGCCACGTCGACCCAGCACAGCTTCAGACCGTCCGGATCGATACGGTAGAGCAAATTGGGCAGGGTGAAGCCGCGATGGCATATCCACGCGTCGTGAAGTTTTGCCAGCAACCGCAGATGCCCGTGGCAGAAATCCATCAACAGTTCTTTTTCTCCGAAATGCGCTCCGCCTTCGCGAAAATCCAAGCCGCTGCTGAATCCTTCGACGAAGCGGGTGAGCAGAAATGAATTTTTCAATACAAAGCAGCAGCGTGTTTCCCCTACCGCCAGCAGTTCCGGCAGCGGGAAACCCAAGCCGGCTAGTCTCCGGTAATTGAACGCTTCGGCGGCGGATAGCGACGGACGCAGCAGATACTGGTGAAAGTTGCGGATCTGAAAAAAACTCTTGTATACGGCGAAACCGCTTTCCAGAGCAACTTTCAGAACGAATTTATTGCGGGTCTGCCAGATCACCGACGAGGGACCGCCGTACTCGAATGCCCCGGTGGCGGCAAGCCGGTGAAATTCTGCGGCAAAATCCTTTTTTATCCATCGCCACGAGCAGTGCAGACGCATCCGCCACCAGGCAAAACCGGAGTTTATCCCAAAAAATTTCATCGGTTGTACTGAGTGGAGTGAAGATTCCGGTAGATGCCGTTCTCTCGCGCCAGCAGGTCGGCTTCCTTGCCGAACTCTACGATCCGACCGTTCTGCATCACGAGGATCATATCCGCGTTGTGAATGGTGCTCAACCGGTGGGCGATGGCGAAGACCGTGCGGTTGGTCATCACCCGGTTCAGCGCCTCCTGCACCAGTTTTTCCGTCACGGTGTCGAGGGCGCTGGTCGCCTCGTCGAGGATCAGTATCGGCGGATTGCGCAGTATCGCCCGGGCGATGGATACGCGCTGCTTCTCGCCGCCGGAAAGCTTGAACCCCTTTTCTCCGACTTCGGTCTGATAACCTTCCGGATGCGGACCGTTGACGATGAACTCGTGCGCATTGGCCAATTTCGCGGCGGCGATGATCTCGTCCATGGTGGCATCCGGTTTGCCGTAGGCGATATTGGCGGCGATGGTGTCGTTGAACATGATGGCGTCCTGATTCACCACCCCGATCATCTGCCGCAGCGAAGCTATGGTGTAGTCGCGAATATCCACTCCGTCGATGGTTATGGCTCCGGAATCTACGTCGTAAAAACGCGCCAGCAAATTGGCGATGGTGGATTTGCCGGATCCGGTCTCACCCACGACAGCAACCATGCTGCCGCGCGGAATATCGAAAGAAACATGATCGAGCACTACCCGCTCGTCATACGAAAAACAGACGTCGCGCACGGATATCCCCTGAGTGAACTTCTTGAGTTCTTTGGCATCGTTTTTTTCGGGCAGCGAGGTGTCGGTGTCGAGCAGCGCGAAGTAACGATCCGCCGCCGCCATCGACTGCTGCAGACTGGCGAAGACCTTGGATATGTCTTTGATCGGACGGTAAGCCATCATCGCCGGAGTCAACAATGCCGCGAGTTCGGTGACGGTGACGCCGTTTTTGTAGGAGTACAGCAGAAAAGCCATCGTCGCTATGACGGCGACCATCTCCATCATCGGCGCGACCAAGATGTGTATCCGCATCGCGCGAATCGCCTGTTTGTAGTATTTACGGTTCGCCGCATTGAAATGGGCGATCTCCCGTTCTTCCGCATGGTAGGCTTTCACAATGCGGATACCGGAAAACACCTCGTGCATCCGGGAAAACACATCGGCGATCCGCGCGAAACTGCGCTTGTAATATTTGCGGATGCTCCGGCTGACCAACTGGAGCGGAACGAGGATGATCAATAGTCCGCCGACCATCGACGCGACCAGCACCGAGCTGTCGAACTGTCGGCAGGCGACGATAATCGCCGCCAGACATCCCAGAACCTGCAGCGGAGCGTTGGTGAGATCTTCCACCGAGTGCGATACCGAATACTCCAGCGCCGAGGTGTCGTTGGTGCAGCGGCTGATGAGATGACCGACATCCATATCGCCGTAAAAGCGCAACGATTGTTCGGTGAGTTTGCGGAAGATCGCGCTGCGCATGTCGGCGACCACCCGGATGCCGACATAGCGGGTACAGTATCCATTGAGGTACATTCCCAAACAACGAAGAAACCACATCAGCACGAACGACAGCATGTAAACCGCGAAAAGCTGCCATGCCAATTTGCCGTCGGAGGATACGATCTCAAAACTTTTTCTGACCGGCCAGAAGAGATGGAAAGTCCGCCCCTCGATGGAGCATGGCAAATGAAATCTGGCGATGGCGTCCCGCGCCTGATCCAGCAGTTTGGTAAGCTTGGGGTCGCTGTCCGGCTCGACGGCAAACAGTGCCGCTGCCTCGCGTTCTTTTTCCGCCTCGGTTAGCGAGGGGTTCTGCGCCAGCGTCGTCAGCCGCCGGAGTTTTTCTGCCGGAATGGTCTGTCTGGGCTGATTGGCGCCGATATTACCGCCTGAATCCACCAGACCGACCAGTTGCGGTATCAGCAGCAGGGCGAAGAAAAGCGAGCCGCCGACGAGCATGCCGCAAAGTATGCCGAAGGTCAGCCGCTTCCAGTACGGCGCAGCGAATTTCAGCAGCCGCCAGTAGCTCTGCGCCCTGAAATTTCTGTCATTGTCATTGGTGCTCATCTGTGGTCTCCGTGGAAAGGCGGGGAACGGGCTTATTTGCTGAAGAATTCCGCGATGGAATCTACGACGAACTTCCGCTGCTCTGCAGTAGCTTCACCGTAGATCGGCAGCGCCATGATCTCCTGCGTGATCCGTTCACTGACCGGATAGTCGCCGATCTTTCCGCCGAGATTACTGAAACAGGGCTGAAGATGCAGCGACAGCGGATAGTACACCGCACAGCCGATCTCGCGCTCGGCGAGGAAAGCCTTGAGCGCATCGCGTTTGCCGTCGGCAATCCGGATGCAGAACTGGTTGTAGATATGTCGCACCGGGTAGGATGCCTCCTCAGGGAGCATGACCTTGTCGCCAAGACCGGCTGCGGCGAAGAGTTTGCGGTAATCGGCGGCGTTGCTGCGGCGCGCCTCGCTCCATGCGTCGAGGTGCTTGAGCTTGATCGACAATATCGCCGCCTGCAGCGCGTCGATACGGAAATTCCCGCCGACATATTCGTGGAAATAAGTTCCGCTCTGACCGTGGTTGCGGAAGATCTTGAGTTTTTTGACCCGTTCCGGATCGTTGCAGCTCACGGCGCCGCCGTCGCCGAAGCAACCGAGATTCTTGCTCGGGAAGAAGCTGAACGCTCCGTAAGTACCGATGGAACCGACGCGGCGTCCCTTGTATTCCGCCCCGATCGCCTGACAGGCGTCTTCGATCACCACGAGGTTGTGTTTTTCGGCGAGCGCCATTATGGGATCCATATCGGCCGCCTGTCCGAAGAGGTGGACCGGTATGATCGCTTTGGTGCGAGAAGTGATTTTACTCGCAACCGCTTCGGGATCGATGTCGAAGGTGACGGGGTCGATGTCGGCGAATACCGGCGTCGCGCCCACGCGGACGATCGCGCCGACAGTGGCGAAGAAGGTAAAGGGCGAGGTGATGACTTCGTCGCCGCGACCGATCCCCTCCGCCATCAGGGCGATGATCAAGGCGTCCGAGCCGCTGCTCACGCCGACCGCCCCAGCGGTACGACAATATTCCGCCATCTCCCGTTCGAAGGTCTCGACCTTGGGACCGAGAATGAAACGCTGGCTGTCGCATATCTCTTCGACAGCAGTCATGATTGCGTTTTTCAGCGGGGCGTATTGTTCACGAAGGTCCAAAAGCGGTACTTGCATTTTATCTGCTCCATTTCAGTGTAAGTTGAAATATCCAAAAAATGACATGCCTGTCCGGTTCTAATATAACCCCGTTTTGTCAGCTTTGCACCGCTTGGCGGAGAATAATCCGCAAAAAACATTATTTCCTTGTGCGCGCCCTCGGTCTTTGTCAAGACGGTGGATCGGTAAAATCGTTGCCGACCCATTGTTTTAACTTCGGAACCGCATATATTGTTGTTGACGTGAACGTCCGCAACCGTGCGCATGGAGGCATGATATGACTGCTACTGAAGCAACCGCCTACAACTACATCCGGCGCGGCGTCGCCAGAACGCGGGCCGAGTTGGCTCGGGTGATGTGCGTCAGCCGCCCCACCGCCTCGACCGTATCCGAATCGTTGATCGCGTCTGGATTGTTGCGTGACGGCGGCAAGTGCCAGACTTCGGGCGGTCGTTCGCCGACGCTGCTGATACCGTGTCCGGATGCCTTTTCCCTGATTGGAGCCGAAATGGGTGAAGCCGGCAGGCTGATCGGCGTCTGCGTCGACGCGCTCGGCGGTGTGATCGGAACGGCGAAATCGGATGTGGCGTTCGAGCACCCCGAAGAGGCGGCGGAGAAGCTTCTGCGGCTTTGGGAACAACTGGATCCCGATTTCGCCGCGCTCGGGATCGGTGTGGCGCTGCCGGAAGGCAGATTGCGTTCCGGAACAGAGCGGGAACGTCTGGTCAAGGCGCTGCGGCGCCATCTGCTCGGCAAATATATCCACATCTGCGGCAGGATGTCGTCCGCCGCGCTCTCCGAAGGATTCTGCGGCGGAGCCGACCCGTGTCGCGACTATATGCTGTTATCGTGGGGGGAGGGCGTTGAGGCGGTGGTATGTATCGGCGGCAGACCGTTTGCCGGAGCGCATCAGGAAGCGGGTAATTTGCGTCGTCTGCCGGTATCCGGATCAGGCGTTCTGTCGGACGTGTTGAATTCGTGGAGCCGCGCCGCGACAAGAGTCGATACGGCGGAGGTTGCCGAGGTCTGCGCCGCTGCGTTGCGCTGCGTACTGGCGATACTTGATCCGGGGGCGGTGGTGCTTTCGGGTCGCTTCTCGGGATACGGCGCCGAGTTTTTCACCGCGCTTAAACAGCGTTTGGGCGATTTCGACTGTCGAATCGTCCCTGCTCGGTACGGTGAATTCAGTGCTGCACGCGGAGCCGCGCTTCAAACGCATTTCAGCATCTGAAGCGTATACTCGCCGGAGCACGGGTGATTTTACCGTTTTTTTATGTTCCGGCAATTGTCATGAAAGGGTTTCGGCTGTATATTATCATAGTTGTTTCAGCAGACCTAAATGGGGGTGGTTTATGTATTACACCGGTTTTGCAGACGAAGCCGCAAACGATATCGCCGGTCAGATCCGCGCGACCAAGGCGCTGGGGTGGAACTGCATCGAATCACGGCGCGTCGACGGCGTCAATATCCACGATTTGCCGGAGGCGGATTTCGATCGGGTCTGCGAAGCCCTCGCAGCTGCAGAGGTCAAGATCAACTGCTTCGGCAGCGAAGTGGCGAATTGGCAGTGTGACCTCTTCAAAGAGGATGACTACTTCAAGAGCATCGAACAGCTGGCGCGCGCCATCCGTCGGATGAAGCGCCTCGGCTGCGATATGATCCGCGGGATGAGCTTCAAAGCCAAATGGGCGTTGCCCGCTTTCGATCCCGAGGTCGAAAAGCAGGTCTTCCGCAAAGTCCGGATGCTGGTCCGCATCTGCGAGGACGCCGGCGTCTACTATATGCACGAAAACTGCAACAACTACGGCGGGCAGTCGCCCAAGCATACGCTGAAGCTGCTGGAGGCAATCGATTCCCCCAACTTCAAGCTGGTCTTCGATACCGGCAACCCGGTGATGAACTACGACCGGCAGCATGGCGACGCGCTGGAACACATGCAGAACGCCTGGGATTTCTATTCGCAGGTACGCGACTTCATCGCCTACGTCCACATCAAGGACGGCGTCTGCACCCAGCCGAACCCTAACGGCTTTGGCAAGACGACCTACACCTTCCCCGGTGAAGGCGACGGCTGCGTCGTCAGGATCGTCGAGGATCTGATCGCCCGCGGCTATGACGGCGGTTTTTCCATGGAACCGCACCTGAAAAAGGTCTTCCACGCCGCGGAAGCGAAGAGCGACGAGGAACAGCGCTTCGACACTTACGTCGAATACGGACGGCGCTTCATGAAAATTGTCGACACGGCTGTCGCCAAACGCGACGCCGCCAAATAACAACCCATATACAATAATAACATAGGAGTTTCAAGTCATGAAAGAGCTGAATGCCGCCCCCGTCGGCAACCCCAAGCTGGTGGCTTGGGTCAATGAGTGGGCAAAGCTCTGCGAACCGGATGCCCTGTACTGGTGCAACGGCTCGCGGGAGGAATACGACCGGTTGTGCGAAGAGTCGGTCGCCAGCGGTCTCGCGACGCGCCTCAATCCGGCAAAGCGCCCGAACTGCCTGCTGTTCCGTTCCGATCCCTCCGATGTGGCGCGGGTCGAAAACCGCACCTTCATCGCGTCGGTCAAGAAGGAGGATGCCGGTCCGACCAACAACTGGATCGATCCGGTCGAACTCAAAAAGACCATGACCGAACTGTACCGTGGTTGCATGCACGGTCGCACCATGTATGTGATCCCGTTTTCGATGGGACCGGTCGGTTCCCCGATCGCCAAGATCGGCGTCGAGATCACCGACTCGGCATATGTCGTGCTGAACATGCACATCATGACCCGCGTCGGCACCAAGGTGCTCGAGGCGCTCGGCAACGGTGAATTCGTGCCGTGCATGCACTCGGTCGGCAAACCGCTTGCCCCCGGCGAATCCGATCACGGCATCTGGCCGTGTGCTCCGCTGGACAAGAAATACATCGCGCAGTTCCCCGAAACCCGCGAAATCTGGAGCTACGGTTCCGGTTACGGCGGGAACGCGCTGCTCGGCAAGAAGTGCCTGGCGCTTCGCATCGCGTCGGTGCAGGCGCGCGACGAGGGGTGGATGGCTGAGCACATGCTGATCCTGAAACTTACCAATCCGCAGGGCGAAGTCAAGTACGTTACCGGCGCCTTCCCGTCGGCTTGCGGCAAGACCAACCTCGCCATGCTGATCCCGACGCTCAAGGGCTGGAAGGTCGAGACCGTCGGCGACGACATCAGCTGGATGAAGTTCGACGAAGAGGGGCAACTCCGCGCTATCAACCCCGAAGCGGGTTTCTTCGGCGTCGCCCCCGGTACCAGCATGAAATCCAACCCGAACGCCATGCTGTCGTGCGCCAAGGATACGATCTTCACCAACGTCGCGTTGACCGAGGACGGCGACGTGTGGTGGGAGGGCATCGGTTATGACGCCCCTGGCAAACTGATCGACTGGAAGGGCAACGAGTGGGATCCCAAGACCGCGACCGAAAAGGCGGCGCATCCGAACGCCCGCTTTACGGCGCGTGCCTGCAACTGCCCGTGCATCGCCGACGAGTGGGAAGATCCGAAGGGCGTACCGATCAGTGCGTTCCTCTTCGGCGGTCGCCGTCCGAGCACGCTGCCGCTGGTCTACCAGTCCAAGAACTGGGAACACGGCGTCTTCATCGGCGCGACGGTCGGTTCCGAAGTCACTGCCGCAACGCTGGATGTCAAGGTCGGTACGGTTCGCCGCGACCCCTTCGCCATGCTGCCTTTCTGCGGTTACCACATGGGCGATTACTTCGGGCACTGGCTGGAGATCGGCCGCCGCGGCGCCGCTCAGGGCAAACTGCCCAAGATTTTCTGCGTGAACTGGTTCCGCAAGAGTGCGGAAGGCAAGTTCATGTGGCCCGGCTTCGGCGACAACAGCCGTGTGCTTGCGTGGATCTTCGCGCGCTGCTCCGGCAAGGGCGACTTCAAGGACACGGCGATCGGCATCATGCCGACCGAGTCCGCGATCGACCGCACCGGCATCGAAAACGAAGTCACCGAAGCCGACCTCGCGGAGCTTTTGAAGGTCGACGTCGCGGGGTGGAAGCGCGAACTTGAGATGATCAAGGAGCACTTCGCCAAATTCGGCGACCGCCTGCCGGAAGAGCTCAAAAAGCAGCTCGCCGGTCTGGAAGCCCGTCTGGGCTGACGTTCCGTAATATTGGTACCAAGACAGCTCCATCCGCTCCGAGCGGGTGGGGCTGTTGTTTTTGTCCCGTCCCCGGGGCAAAAAAACGGTTCTTCGTCGGTTTGTGCCACGTTTGAGTTTGGATTCAGGTAGATTCCAGCGACGAAGTATTGAATTCTTGGCGAAATGGGAGCGGGGGGCGTTTTCGCCGCCGTGCCCGAAAATCCCCTCGCGAGCCGAACGTCGGCTTCGAGATGATGGTCAGCGTCGCCGTTGGCGACTTCGCTTGCGGTTTGCTTTGCGTTTGCCGGAAATTCGATTTTGCGGGGTGCGGGCGAGTCCCGCATGCGATATGCCGATGTTTTTCACACATCGCAGCATGATGGCGAGCATGTTCGCCAAATCCGATGCCGAGAAGAAATTGGAGGATGCGGAATGAGCGCTTATGTCTGCACCAACAACCGGACGTACTCCTGCATCATCGAGCTTGCGATGAGGCAGGAGACCATCATCAACCCGAACTTGCTCGCTCAGCGGTTGTACCTCTTGAATGTCGAGAGCGTCAACCAGCGGTATCAGCTCAGGGACAGCAAGAGCGAGGAGAGCCGCAAGGAGTACAAGGAATACTTCGAACACTTGGCGAACATTCGCTTCGAGCCGCAGCCGGATTTGCACGATGCGCAGCGCATCCGGGCGGCGCATTGCTGGATGTACCAGTCCTGCGAGGGCGACTGCGATCAGGACCCGCTTTTCAAGGCGGTGCGGAAAATCACGCTTCACGCCGAGATCTGTGGGGCCCGGACACACACAGGGCGGGCGGAGTTTGTGGTGATCTCCGCCGCCAATTTTTTTATTTTGTGGCGTTATGGCAAATTTATGGTAATGGCGAGAGTGGACTTGAGCAATCGCCAGCGTCCGCTTCAAAACCTTGTTGAAACGAAAAATCCAAGCGGCTGTTTTGCAACCTCTTGGATTTTAGTGTTTTATAATGGAGCCAATGATCGGAATCGAACCGATGACCTATTCATTACGAGTGAATTGCTCTACCGACTGAGCTACATTGGCCTAACGTCGTGTCATAATATAGCAGAAT
>Ga0310786_10000226_pt1 | contig 96088 bp, 87 predicted proteins | sample AusTroGonzalo_MG_FD_203881 | JGI IMG/M metagenome (GOLD analysis project Ga0310786, IMG submission 203881) | Bovine rumen microbial communities from tropical cattle in Woodstock, Queensland, Australia - Gonzalo_03 (v2) (version 2) | ecosystem: Host-associated > Mammals > Digestive system >... | reverse complement strand
TTACAATCACCAGCGCATTCAAACTAAAACAAAACTGACTCCGCTTGAATTGCGAAGCCAGTTCGTTGCTTGATTCAATTATCCATAGGGCCTTTTTTGTGCTGTACGCACAAAGTGGAGCGGTTCAAAGGTGCGCCTTTTGTGTTTTAGTCATTGAGCATTTTTTCTATCTTAGCGGAGAGCTCATCCAGCCAGGTGCCTGCATAGAGTTCGATGGTACCCTTATCGCAGGCGGCAGCGAGTTTGGGGTCTATAGGCAGGTGAGCAACGGTATCTATACCGAACTCCTCAGCCAGCTCCTCGATATGGCTCTCGCCGAAGAGCTTATGCTGCCTGCCGCAGTCGGGACACTCAAAGTACGCCATATTCTCCACGATGCCGAGTACTGGGATATGCATCATCTCAGCCATTTTGGCAGCCTTGCCGACGATCATCTTAACAAGCTCCTGAGGTGAAGCTACGATGATAATACCGTCCACGGGGAGTGACTGGAAGACAGTCAGGGGCACATCGCCTGTTCCGGGGGGCATATCGACGAACATAAAGTCAACGTTCTCCCACATAACGTCTGTCCAGAACTGCTTTACAGCACCTGCGATAACGGGGCCTCTCCAGACAACGGGGTCATTCTCGTTCTCCAGCAGGAGATTTATGGACATTATCTTGGTGCCTTTTGCGCTGATCGCAGGGAAGAGGCCTTCCTCGGTGCCCTGAGCTTTCTCGTGGATGCCGAATGCGTTGGGTATGGACGGGCCTGTGATATCAGCGTCCAGTACAGCGGAGTTATAGCCGTTCCTGTTGGCGTTCACAGCCAGCAGAGAGGTCACAAGGCTCTTGCCGACGCCGCCCTTGCCGCTTACTATGCCTATCACTTTCCTGATACAGCTCATGGCGTTGGGTGCTTCTTTTTCGATACCGCTCTGACGCTCACCGCAGTTGGCGGAACAGCTCGAACAGTCATGTGTACATTCACTCATGGTAGTACCTCCTGATTATTATTCATACAAAGATATTTTACCACATTCCGACAGGGAATTTATTAATTTTTTCCTAATTTTATTCATAGTTGTACATTCAGGTACAACAAATGCCTCTGAGAGACTATAAGTGAAAGGGGTAATAACTATGCCGAACAATAAAAACTATCACAGTGATAACAACTCATTCATTGTCTATAAGGACTGGGCTGAACTGATATCTGCTCTTGACAGCGATGAGCAGAGAGGTCAGCTGATGACTGCTCTTTTCAGGTTTGCTGTTGACGGTACCGAGCCTGAATTCACAGGAGCTTTGAAGATAGTCTTTCTTGTGATGAAGCAGGCACTCGACCGTGACGGTGCCAAGTGGGAAGAAACTCTGATTGCCAGAGCGGAAAGCGGTAAGAAAGGCGGTGCTCCTGCAGGAAACAAAAACGCAAGCAGAAGCAAACAACCCGAACAATCAAAACAACCCGAACAACTCAAAACAACTCAAAACAACCTAAACAACCAAAACAACCAAAACAACCAAAACAACTTAAAACAAGCTAAACAAGCAAAACAACCTGTTAATGTAAGTGTAAGTGAGAGTGATAATGTAAGTGTAAGTGAGAGTGATATACAGGGGGATGAGACTTCAGCTTCGCAGGGTGAAGATACACTCACTGATGAAGCTTCTCCCTGCGGTGCGGACACACCCACACCCACACCCTCACAGCAGGAGAGAAAAGCCTTTGACAGCAACGGCATAATCGAGATGGATCAGAGGGAGTACCTGAACCTTGTGCGTGAGTTCGGCAAGGGAGAAGTAGACAGCATGATCTCGCGGATGAGCGATTACTGCCTTGCCAAGGGGGTAGACTACAAGAACTATGCGGCGGCTCTGAGGCGCTGGATACGGAGCGAGAGGGAGAAACCCCGTCCCGGGGGGAGTGACAGAAGCTATCAGCGTGATGACGGACAGTACGGTGAGATAATGGGGGCGATGTTATGAGCATACTTGACGGAGTTATCAGGAACGCAAGGGAAGCGAACAGCGAGAGAGCAGGGGATCACAGGGATGAAGAGGGATATCTCTGCTGTGGGGTCTGCGGCAGGCGCAGGGAGTTTGACGTTACGGTGATGGGTCAGACCGTGAGGGTGCCTGTTATCTGTGACTGTGACCGTGCCGAGGTGCAGAAGCTCGAAGAGGAGCGCAGGGCACAGCGCAGAGAAAGAAACAGAGAGCTTGCCTTTTCGGACAAGCCCTCTCGTCTGATAACTTTTGATAAAGATATGGGCCCTCAGTCGGGAGTGTCGGTAAAGCTCAGGCAGTACGCCCGATCCTTTACCCTTGAAAGCAAATGGCTGGTGCTTTTCGGGGGATGCGGCACAGGCAAGAGCTTTTACGCCAAGTGTATAGTCAACTCGGTGATAGATATGGGTCACACCGCAAAGTTTATCACCGTGCCCGAAGTGGAGCGCAGGCTCTGGAACTGCAAGAACGGTGAGCTGTACGACTGGCTCGACGGCTTTGACCTGCTGGTGATCGACGATCTCTTTGCCGAGCGTGACACCGACTATATGCGCGAGATTGTCTTCACTCTCACGGATATGCGAAGCCGAAGCGGCAAGCCTGTGATAATCACCACGAATATGGGTACAGAGGGCTTTCAGAAGCCCAAGGATCTGCCGAGGGAGAGAGTAGTCAGCAGACTGCGTGAGCACGCCCTCTTTGTACCCGTACTCGGAGCTGACAAGAGGATCAATACGAATAATACCGTCAGGTGATTATCTGCTTGTCCTGGCATTTGATCCTGCGGTAGCAGAGTGTGATGACCGTAAGCTCAATGACTATCAGAGCGGAGAACAGGATAGTGATACCGGGGCCTACACCTACCTTATTGATGAAGGCTTTGAAAGGCTTTTCCATATCCTGTGCGCAGAAGACTATCAGGAAGTAGAAGAGAAATCCGCCGATGCTGATGTATTTTGCTGGGAGGAAGTAAGCGAGGGTCATAAAGGTCATGAACAGGAACATCAGTCCCGACAGGAAACCTGCGTTGAACAGGAAGGATAACAGCACATATCTGAACATATTGTCCCTGTTCAGGTCAACCATGTCGGAGAGGAATGTGGTGAACCTGTAGGTGTAGAAGTCTGTCTCCAGGATCTTTGAGTAGAGAGCATCCAGCGAGAGTCCTGCAGCCACGCAGACAAGTATGAACAGTATCGAGTAGGTGAGTATCACTTTGACGGCGGTCTTCCTCGATATGCTGAACTGCATATGGATCTTGAAGATCCTGGGGAGGAAGGTGCATCCGAAGAAGACTGCTATGAAGAAGAAGGGTACCGAGCCTGCAAGCTCGAATCTTAAAGGTTCTTTACCGGGTTCGTACTTCAGGTATCCCACCAGCAGCGAGATACCGATTGCGATCAGTCCGATGCATATTGCTGTGATTATGTATCTCAGGGATCTTTTGAGCTCTTCTTGTTTTATATATGTCAGAAGATGTTTCAATTGTCTCACTCTCCTTATCTGAGTTTGTGTTCTACGGTCTCTGTGCTGATAAGCACAAAGTAGAAGATCGTCATTATCAGGGTAGCTGCTCCGCCTATTACGTATGCCAGCCAGATGGCTTCATACTCAAGGATAACAAATGAGATGGCGAAGATAGTACCTGCGATCACAAGGATCATAATTACCACCATGAGAACTGTATTCTTGAGCCTTGTGGTTATCAGCCAGAATGCAGCACCCGAGATCATTACGGGGAAGCCTATCATTATGTACTTCAGCAGTTCAAAGAAGCCTGTCTTGATCCCTTCGTACTTGGTTTTGAGTATCGCATAATCACCCGTTGCCTGGGATATGAAGTATTCTTTCATGACAATGCTGGTTGCCCATACCAGCAGAGAGAGGAGTACGGTGAATGCCAGAGCGTTCAGCAGATATGACCATCTGATCGACTTGCGTGAGATGCCCATCTGCATCGCAATGCCGAAAAGCTCCACTATCAGACCCACAGAGCCGCCGAACAGTCCTGCTATGAGCATTGTGGAGGGATCCGCCGAGCTGCGGCTTTCAAGGGAATGTATGGTTTCGGGGTCCTCATCCATAGCAGCTTCTATGCTGCCGTATTCTTTTATGAGTGTGTCAACTGTGCTTTTGTCATGGCTGAGATCCATGTGATTGAAAAACACGAGTATTATCGGGAAAATTATGCAAACCAATATCAGCGTGCCCGACTGTACGATCTGATATCTTAAAAGTTTTAAGAATTTCATTGTCTCATTCCTCCAAGCCCTGATTAGTTTGTCAGCTGGATGAACAGGCTCTGCAGGCTTGCGCTGCTTACTTCAAGTCCTGCGGGAACGTTCTCGGCCTTGCCCATTATGTATGCGGACTTGATGCCTCCGATGGTGTCCATACCGAGAACCTTCTTGCCTTCGATGAACTTGTCCACGAGAGCGACAGGTCCTGTAACTGTGAATGCGGTGCTGAGTATCTGCTCTGTCTCCTCATTGGCGATGAGCCTGCCGTTCTTGATGATGACAGCCTTCTCGATGAGGTTTGCACACTCGTCTATCAGGTGAGTGGAGATCACAAAAGTGTTGCCCGTTTCGCTGTAACGCTCGATCATCTCCTTGTAGAAGAGGTCTCTGTGATTGGGGTCAAGTCCCAGGACAGGCTCGTCAAAGAAGACGTAGTCTGCATTGCAGGAGAGAGCCATTACTATCTTCGAGATGCTCTTGTAACCCGTGGAGAAAGAGCCCAGCTTCTTGCCGGTGTCCAGTCCGAACTTCTCTGCAAGCTTAGCAGCGTAGTCCAGATCGGTATCGGGATAGAAGATCTTGCAGAGGTTCATTGCCTTGTTGAACTTCATGTTGGGAGGGAGGAGGTTGTTCTCGCTCATGGTGAAGATCTTCGAGAGTGCCTTGTCGTTCTCTCTTACGGGATCTCCGTCTACAAAGATCTCACCGCTTGTGGGGAATATCCTGTTGCAGATGAGGTTTATCAGCGTGGATTTGCCTGCGCCGTTTCTTCCCAGCAGACCGTAGATCTTGCCGTATTCAAAGCATACGCTCACATCGTCCAGCGCCATGTTCTTCTTGTTGTATGTCTTGGAAATGTTCCTTACTTCTATTCCTCTCATTTTCTTTCATCCTTTCAGTTGTCATTATTGATAAGGTCTATTACATCCTGTTTGCTAAGTCCGAGTTTTTCTGCTTCGTCAAGAAGCGTCCTGATGTATGTGTCAAAGAAATCGCTTTGACGCTGAGTTTTAAGTTTTTCTACCGCACCTTCCGATACAAACATACCGAGCCCTCTTTTCTTGTAGATGATGTTGCGGTCAACCAGCATATTGACACCTTTGAGCGCAGTCGCAGGGTTGACCTTGCAGGTCACCGAGATCTCCGTCGTGGACGGAATCTGATCGCCTTCCTTTATCGCTCCCGAGATTATGCTGTCACACAGCCAGTCGGCAAGCTGTATATAGATCGGCTTATCGCTCTCAAAATTGATGTCCATTCCTTCGCCTCCTTCCTGCCTTGCTCTCATCCAGACTTCAAAGTCCGTGAGAGCAGGGCGGTCATCTTGTCTTTTCTTCTTTCCTCTGTTCTTCACACAGCACCCCTCTTTCTTTTTATTTTTCCGAACTTGCCTGTTGCTTGGTTAGTTCGTTAAGGGGTTCATTACTTATGTAACTAAGTATAGACCTAAAAGACCTCTTTGTCAATGCTTTTTAGCTGTTACAGGTCTATTTTTGTATAATGGCACAAAGCTGAAGAAGGAAATTGTCAAAAGAGCGTACATTATGCACAATCATTGTGCATTGTGAGATGTGATGGGGTTTGTTACTGTGGTTCACCATGTATGCAAAAAGGAGCCGTGCGAACACGACTCCATTTTTAGAAAAGAGGTTTTTATGATACTGCTGAAAAAGCAGAAACAGCCTTGACTTGGTCTGCTTACTGCCCCCACACAGCTCCTGCTCCTGCCGATTCTGCCCAATCGAGGTATTGATCGTGAGTGAGGACATTACCGCAGGAGAAAGTCAGCTTGCGAAGCTCAAATCCGCCGCTGCACTGAAAGAGCATACCCGAACCGTTCTCTCTCATCCTGCTGACTGCATCTGTGCTGAGAGTGAATGTGACGGTGTGGGTCTCACCTGCTTGCCAGGTAGTCCATACTTCGGGGGAGAACTTGATGAAGCCGTCGGGTTTGACGAACAGCTCTGCCATCACAGATGAATCAGAGCGGCGATAAACGTCCTCGGAGATGTTGCCTTCAGCATCTTTCAGCAGCTGGAAGTCCTTATTGGCAAGTCCTGCGTGGGCAAGGTCTGCACCAACAGGGAAATCGCCCCTTATCATCTGAGGCTCTGCCCCTATCTTTTCCCAGCTGTCGGAATAGCAGGGTGCAAAAGCTATCTGATGCTCCTTGTCGGCAGCCGAAGCTGTTTCCTCTGTGAGTGCTATCTCAGCGATGACAGTTACCTCCGTGTTAGCAGGCAGCGTGATGCCCTCTATATAGTCATCGTGCATGGCGTTCTTCCAGTCCTCGGTGTCGGGGTCTGAAATTGTGATGACTGTCTCAGTGGCATCGGGATCGTACTTGACTTTCGGCTCCGCAGGCTTTTTGGTTGTGGTCGTTGTGACCTCAGCTGTTGTAGTCGTGGTGGTGCTTGCAGCTTCCGAGGTTTTTGTAGAACTATCTTCGCCTGATGAGCAGGATGTAAGTGCGGCTGCTATTGTCAGTGCTGCCATAGCAGCTGTAAATTTCTTATTCATATCATTGTCTCCTTTACGTATTGTAATGCCGATTTACTGCTGTATTATTCCGTTCTTACAGTCGAGGACGATAGTGAAAGGTCCGTCATTAACGAGGGAGACCTCCATATGCTCACCGAAGACACCGCGCTCGACCTTACCCTTGATAAGCTCGGCGAGTTTAGAGCAGAAGAGCTCATAGAGGCGCAGAGCCTCCTGAGGGGGAGCGGCGTTGATAAAAGCAGGGCGGTTGCCGTGGTGGCAGTCGGCGAGGAGCGTAAACTGTGAAATGCTGAGTATATCGCCGCCGACATCGTCAATAGCGAGGTTGGTCTTGCCGTTCTCGTCCTTGAAGATACGGAGCTTGGCGATCTTCTCGCAAAGGCGTATGCAGTCTGCATCGGTATCGCCCACAGCAGCCCCGAAGAGTATCATATAACCCTTGCCGATGCTGCCGACAGTCTTGCCCTCAACGGTGACGGAAGCGTTCAGCACGCTCTGTATAACAGCTCTCATCTCAGAACCCCCTTATAACGTAAGACTGTGTGAACTTTTCGCCCTTGCCGAGTTTTACTGCGTGAGGTTTGTTCTCGATATCGGGATAAGCATCGTCCTCATAGACGGGCACCGATGACCACGGCTCAAGGCAGACGAATGAAGCTTCGTCATTGCCTGTGGGTGACCACACCGAGATGCAGTCCACGCCTTCAAGCCAGGAGAGTTCAACTCCCTTGCTGCTTTTGTCGCTCCGTAATGTTACAGACCTTGACACAGGCTTGTCCTTCATTATCACATCATTGTCGAAGAGGGGGCGTGTGAGGTCAAGGCGGTCTGAGTTTTCAAGGATAGTTCTTGTTCCGTTCCAGACCTGTATTATCGTCTCGGGGGAGCTGTACTGCACATAGCAGTCATCAAAGCCGAGACCCTTTTCGAGAGGGCAGTTGAATGCAGGGTGTCCGCCCAGATAGAAGAAGATGTGGCCGCTGTCAGTGTTGGTGACGGTGACAGTCTCTTTCAGCGAGTCCTCAGAGATCAGCTCGTACTTAACCGAAAGCTCGAACCTGTAGGGGTAGACTTCCATAGTTTTCTCGGATGAGGTAAGTGTAAAGGTCATTGACCTGTCATCGTTGTGTGAGAGGGTGAACTCACTGTCACGGGCAAATCCGTGGTTAGAGGGCATCCTGTACTCTTTGCCCCCTGCACGGTAGGTCTTGTCCTTAGGCGAGCATATAAAGGGGAAGAGTATGGGTGCGTATCTCTTCCAGGCATCGCCGCACTGCCAGAGGTATTCGGTACCGCCTATCCTGAATGAGTGAAGCTCTGCACCGAAAGTGTCCGCCGTAACTGTAAGTGAGCCGTTCTTTATCGTAGTAAGCATATTTATCCTCCTGTCGTACTGCCGTGAAGAAAAGAAGCTGTTGATATCAACAGCCTCTTTATTTTTATTCTTCTTTTTTAGCTTTTTTCTTCTTGGGGGTCTCGGTCTTTTCCTCATCGGAATCGCTGCTTCCGTAGCCGTAACCGTAACCGTATCCGTATCCGTAGCTATACTTGCTGTAGCCGTACTTGCTGTATTTGCTGTACTTATAGCCCTTCTTATAGCTGCGCTTTGTAAGGGACTGCACTCTTGCGATGATAGCGCCGAGGAGGTGGCCGTCGGCAAACTTGATGGCGTTAACAGCGTCCTCGAAAGCGTCGTTGGGGGTCTCACCCTGACGTGCAACCAGCACAACGCCTGCGATAAAGGGCAGCATATTCAGTGTATCGGACACGATGTTGATGGGGGGAGTATCAATGATTATATAGTCATAGAACTCGGAGAGCTTCTCCAGCAGGATCTTCATGTTCTCGCTTCCCAGCATCTCTGAGGGGTTGGGGGGGATAGGTCCGCTGGTGATAACATCAAGACCTGTAGTCACCTGAGAGTTCAGCACCTCTCTGAAAGAGTCGATACCGCCCAGCAGTGTAGACAGGCCGAGGTTGTTTTTGAGGTTGAATGTTCTGTGAGCCACAGGCTTACGGAGGTCTCCGTCAATGAACAGGACCTTTGAGTCCGTCTGGGCAAAAGTAATTGCAAGGTTAGCAGCGACTGTGGATTTACCCTCTGAGGGGAGTGCCGAAGAAACAGCGAATATCTTGCTCTTGCGTGTGGAGAGAGCGAACATGACGTTGGTTCTCAGTGCCTTGAATGCTTCTGTAATGGCAAAAGGGAACTCCTGATCGAGCATTGTCATTCGCTTGGAGGATGTCCTCTCCTTGCTGCGTGAGAGCTTGGACTTAATACTCATATCTGTTGCCCTCCTTCTCATCAATATCAAGGTCGGGGATCTCGCCGAGTACGGGGATGCCGAACTTCTGCTTGATGTCCTCTGCGGAGTTGATGCAGTTGTCAAGCAGCTTTCTGATGATAACTATCGCAACAGCGATAACAGCGCCGAGAAGTGCGCCGATGATACCGTATTTTTTTACGTTGGGGCCGGATGCGCCTGTAGGTACTTTAGCAGTGCCGATGGACTCTACCGAACCTGCCTTCGTCACCTGGATCAGCAGCTCCTTTGCGTAGTCGGAAATGATGTTGCAGATGTCAGCCGAGAGCTGGGGGTCTTTGGTGACAGCAGTCAGCTTGATGACCTCGGTGTTGTTGATGGCAGCAGCCTTCACCTTGCTCCTGATCTGTGATGCAGGGATGTACTCCTTGCCGCTTTCGTTCTTCCTGATAGAGAAGAAACGCGACATCTGATCCGAATGATAGGTCTCCAGCAGCTTATCACTGACCTTCTCGTAAACCACGTCATCGTCAAGGATAACAATGTAGGTGGATGCAAGGCTCTTAGCAGCTGTAAGGTCCGACTGTGTTGCTGTCTGACCCTCGCGCTGCTCAGCTGTGTTCTTTACGTAGATGGATACCGATGAGGTGTACTCAACAGGCAGCCAGAACTTAGCATAGCAGAAAAAAGCTGCTCCGAAAAGTATAGTAAGCACAATGATGAATTTAATGCTTCCGAGCAGTAAAAACAGTATTTCTTTCAGGTCGATCTCCTGTTCCTGATTTTCCATTTGACAGATCCTTTCACTTATATTTTTAAACCCCGTTAATTACATAAAATCACATATTACTATTATATACTATATCAGACTGTTTGTCAACGATTTTTTTCTGTTTTTTTGCTCTCCTGTAAACAATGTTTTATCTTGCTTCCTGTACGGTCTTCCCCCGGTAAATCATACAGAAGGCAGGATAAACTATTGTTCAGAGGGAGAGGAGGCGTTCGGCGTTCTGATGGAATATCTTTTCTTTTTCGTCATCCGTGAGAGGGAGGCTGTCTATCTTTCTGAAAGTCTGTGCAGGATCTGTCCAGGGGCAGTCCGAGGCGAAGAGAACGCGGTCAGCGCCGTGTTTGCGGATCATACGGGTAAGCAGGTCATCGGGGCAGAAGAGGATGTAAGCGGTGTCGAGATAGACCTCGCCGCTGATGCCGCAGAGTGAATCAAGAGCCTCCTGCCAGTGCTCGTTGCCGCCCATATGGGCTAAAACGATCTTCAGCTTCGGGTGACGTGAGAGCATCTCAGCGGCTTTATCGGGCATACAGTAGATTCTGTCGGGGGAGAGGGGGTCAAGACCTGCGTGAACTACCACAGGGAGATCAAGCTGTTCCAGAGCATCCCAGAGGGGGTCAAGGCGCTTCTCGTTGATGAAGAATCCCTGATAGTCGGGGTGGAGCTTTACTCCGTGAAGCCCCAGAGCCTTTATTCGTCTCAGCTCGTCTTCCATGTCCCCGGCATCGGGGTGAACACTGCCGAACGAGATCAGACCGTCCCTGCCGTCAAGAGAGGCTGCCCAGTCATTGATGACAGTCTGTTGAGTGGGCTTGGTGGCTATGGGCAGGAGGACGGCTCTGTCAACACCTGCGGACCTCATAAGGCTGAGGGCGCCCTCTGCCGTGCCGTCTGTGAGAGCTTTTGTCCCGCAGGTGATCTCAAGCTGTCTGATCGCTCTCTCGGCTATCTTTTCGCTGAAAGCGTGTATGTGTGAATCTATCAGCATAATGCCTGAAACTCCTTTCTGATATACGTGCAGATACATTTGCAATTATACCATATCTTGTATGTTTTTGCAACTGATAAAAAAATACATAAAAAAGCAATAAATGTTCATAGTTTACTATTGAAAAAAATAGCGTTATGTGGTAAAATTATATAAAGTATTAAGTTGTACTGTTTTTAAAAATAATTCATTTAAGGGGCGATGTGTATGGCTGATAAAATGTCTGCTGCTGAGGCTATGACCAAAAGTATGAAGCGTCAGTCGAATAAAAAGAAAACTATCCTGATCGGGGTGCTGATACTGGTGACAGTAGCCATAGTGCTTGCTGTCATAACTGCTATGCAGACCATCAGGAACAGCAAGATAGAACAGGCAAAGGCTCTTGTTACGCAGATAGATATCAATACTACGTTCAAGCCGCAGGAGTTCTTTGAAGACGGCGACTGGGATAAGGACGGAATCCTTAACGGAAATGAGGGACCCGAAAAGACTAACGTCCAGAATGAGGATACCGACGGTGACGGCATCCGTGACGGTGACGAGAAGAAGATAGGCACCAATCCTACCGATCCCGATACCGATAAGGACGGTATGCTCGACGGCTATGAGCTCATGGCAGGTACCGATCCTCTGAACAAGGTCTCGGACGGCACTACCAATGACGCTGACCGCAAAGTGACCATAGTCCGTGAGTTCGGTGAGATAGAGGCTACAATCACGGGATGTCCCAACATTGCAGACCTCACTATCGAGCATCTCAACCTTCTCAGTATCAACTCAAACTCCAGTATCGTGACCGCTGCTTACGATATCTATACCGATTTCGAGTATGACGATCTCAGCGTGAAGTTCACGATCGACAGCGAGGATCTGAAAAAGTACAACACCAATATCAACGATCTTACGGTTCTCCGCTTCGACAGCGAAAGCAGGAACTACATAAAGGTCGAATCGACCAGAGACGCTGCTGCAGGTACCGTATCCGCAAAGCTTGATAAGCTCGGTGTGTATGTTGTGGGCGTAGAGCGTACAGCAAATGAGGAGCCTACCACAAGAATCGCTTTCCTCATTGATAACTCAGGCTCAATGTATGCGGAGTTCACCAGCAATGACGTTGAGTTCAAGCGTCTTGACTTTGCCGAGGAGCTTATGAATAAGCTGGAAGGCGACTATACTTTCATGATCTCCAAGTTTACTGCAACTTACAAAAAGCTCCAGTCCTTTACAACCGATAAGGCTGCCCTGAAAGCATCCCTTGACAGCATCCGCAACGGTAAGGAGAACTTCAACGGCACCCATAGCGAGACAGCTCTTTCCAACTGTATAAACGAGTTTACTCCCGATGCAAGCAAGAAGTACCGCGATATCATCGTCTTCCTTACGGACGGTGAGTCCGATGAGCAGGGAGGCAAGACCCTCGAAGATCTGGTCAAGCTGGCTGACAGCAAGAACATCACCCTGCTGACTGTAGGTCTCGGCAATGCCATCGACAGAACATGGCTCCAGCAGCTCGCTTCTCTTACGGGCGGTAAGTATTATTCCGCTTCCGAGGCAAATGCCCTCACCGATGTCTATAAGCAGATCCAGTCTTCTCTTGACTTTGATTTGGTAAGCTATAACAACAACGATGACAAGATCCAGGGCTATTCGCTCTACAACACAGGCTTCAAACCCGATGAGAACGGCTTTAACTTCCGTAACTTCCGTACAACATCCTGTGCGAGCGTTGACTTCGGTATGGCGGTCTTCGCAAGAGACTGGTACCTCGGAAAACTCACGCTTACACACGGCAAGGTCAACCCCGCAGAGGAAAGCCTTATAAGCCATCCTGCTGACGGCTATGACCTCAGAGGCACAAAGATCGAGGAAAGCTACAATAACCACAAGACCCTCAAGAACCTGAATATCACCGCTCTGACAGGAGATTTCTCCGATGCAAGGGATTATCTGGATTTCTCAACAGACGGCGACGTCCTCAAGGTGGAAGAGAAGAAGCTGGAAAAGGCTAAGAACGCAGGCTGGGATGTCAAGGAGTATCCCATGGAGTCCAGCAACCTTGAATGGAAGCGCGTTGAACTCCTCTCGCTGGATATAGCAAACTCATCCGACAAGATCGCAGAGGCTTACTCCAAGGAGGAAGCCGAACTGATGAAGACCCTCCTGACACTCAATGCTCTCCAGTGGATGGATCAGAAGTATGAGTTCAACCTTACAGGCGGTGACGAAGGCTTCGAGAGACTGAAGCAGCTCCTCGCTGAGGGTATTCCCGTGGTAACTACCATCGATGATATGCGTACCGTAAACGCTATCGGTCTTATCCAGGATTCCACCGAGCACAGAAGATACATCCTTCAGGTCTATGACAGCAACTATCCCGGAAAGACAAGGGAAGTCTACATCACACGTTCACCTATCGCATCCTGCTCTGTTGTTGACGGCAAGACCATTGTCGGCAGCACCGCATTCGAGTACACGATCGAGTACGAAGGCAAGCAGGTAGGTATCAGCTTCACCGATATCAAGATTTGAGCGGTATCCCCATAATAAACAGAACAGGCTCAGCAGAAATGCTAAGCCTGTTTTTTTGTGATATTCAACTGTTATCAGTAAAGCTTTTTGAACCACATCGAGGGTGCGAACAGCATCAGCATCGGGAGACATTCAAGTCTTCCGAGAAGCATATCAAAGCTGAGCACACACTTGCTGAGATCCGACATCGAATCGAAATTGCACATGGGTCCCACCTGACTGATACCGGGTCCTATGTTGTTCAGGCAGGTAGTCACGGAGGAGAAGTTCGTGGCAAAGTCAAAGTTGTTGATGGAGACGATCATCAGCGATACAAAGAAGATGGAGATATAGATGATGAGATAGCAGCTTACGTTGTGTACTGTCTCGATATCTATGGCTTTATCGTCCGACTTTACAACGTTGACGGCTTTTGGGTGCATGGCTTTGCGGAGATTACGCTTTGCGGTCTTGGCGAGGATTATCGCTCGCGAGACCTTGAATCCGCCGCCTGTCGAGCCTGCACAGGCACCGATGAACATCAGGCAGATCAGTATGGTCTTTGACAGAGCAGGCCAGGTGTCGAAATCCGCAGTGGCAAATCCCGTTGAGGTCATTATAGCGCCTACCTGGAAGGAAGCGTATCTGAAAGCCTTGCCGAAGCTGTTGAATACGCCGTACTGCATCGTGTTGATGATTATAACCGAGATCGCAGCGCCTATAATGCCGAGATATACTTTCAGCTCGGTGTTTTTATAGATGCCCACGAACTTGCGGAGTATGATGAAATAGTAGATGTTGAAGTTCACGCCGAACAGGATCATAAACACGGTAACTACACCCTCGATATATGCTGAGTTATAGAAACCTATCCCTGCGTTCTTGACGTTGAAACCGCCTGTTCCTGCGGTACCGAATGAGGTACACACGCTGTCATAGAGGGGCATACCGCCGACTCTCAGCAGGATTATAAGCAGTGCGGTAAGGGCACCGTAGATGATATACAGTATCATTGCCGAGGACTTGCCTTTAGGGGCGAGTTTCTCGACTGTAGGTCCGGGGCACTCGGCTCTCATAAGCTGAAGACCCGAAGATTTTTTATCTCTGGGAAGTATTGCCACGAAGAGCACCAGAACTCCCATACCGCCTACCCAGTGGGTAAGGCAGCGCCAGAACATCATACCTTTGGAGAGTGCTTCCACATCCGAGAGGATGGAAGAACCTGTGGTAGTGAATCCTGATATACTCTCGAAAAGCGCATTGACGAACTTCGGTATCTCTCCGCTGATATAGAAGGGCAGCGCACCGAAGGTCGAGAGAAATATCCAGCCGAGAGCAGCGACTGCAACGCCGTCACGGGCTGTCATGTTCTGATCCTTGCAACTTGTTAACCCGAGCATCACCACATTTATCAGAGCGGTTACACATATCACGAAGATAAATGTCTTAAATACGGAGAACTCATGGAAATACAGGGACACAAGAGCCGGCAGCAGCATTATCGCCGATTCTATCAGTCCTATTTTGGCAAGGGTATTGAAAACCAGTCTTTTATTCAAAAGATCTCACCTACTCAAGAATATCTCTTAGCTCCGAGAATCGGTGCTCCTTGGTGACGATTATCACCGAATCACCGGCCTCGATCTTATCCTGACCGTTGGGGATGATCGCCTGACGCTTACGTATGAGCGCACAGATCAGGATGTTCTTTTTGATCTTGAGATCCTTGAGGGGGATGCTTGTAAGATCGGGGATCTTCTCGGTGACATTGAACTCGATAGCCTCGACTCTGTTGCCGATGATATTATAAAGCGATTCTATGCGGCTTTCCTTGCTTGCGTTCTCCAGTGAGCGTACATAGCTGAGGATCATACCGTTTGCAAGCTGCTTGGGCGAGATTATGGTCTCTATTCCAAGCTTGCGTGCGATATCCGTATAAGTCTCGCGGTTGATCTTTGTGACGATCTTTGCCTTTGAATTTGTCTTTGCGAACAGCGACATGATGATGTTTTCCTCATCGAGAGAGGAGAGCGCCACAAAGCTGTCTGCATCTGCAAGACCTTCATCCATCAGGAGATCCTGATCTGTACCGTCACCGTGTATGATAGTGGCTTTCGGCAGAAGATCACAGAGCTGAGTGCAGCGGTCATAATTCTTCTCGATGAGCTTGACTCTCATGCCCACGGCTGAAAGCTGCTGTGCAAGGTAGAAGCCTATCTTGCCACCGCCTACGATCATTACCGTCTTGATCTTGCCTTTGAGTGAACCGTTCTGACGGAAGAACCGTTCAAGGTCGCCGTGTGAAGCGGCAATGTTTATTCTGTCTCCCGCACGGAGAACAAAATTACCTGTGGGGATGAAGATCTCCTGTTCACGCTGAACTGCACATATCAGGAATTGCAGGTTGAGCTTTTTGTAGATCTCGGCAAGGGACAGACCCACAAGGGGTGAATCCTCGGCGATGCAGTTCTCCACCACTTCAACTTTACCTTTACCAAATATTTCCACTTTTGCAGCCGCAGGGAATACCAGCACCCTTGCGATCTCTCCGGCGGCGGATAGTTCGGGGTTGATAGCCATGGCAAGTCCCAGATCGTTTTTGATGAGATCGATCTGATTGTAGTATTCGGGGTCACGGACACGGCATATGGAACGCTCTATCCCAAGTTTGCGTGCCACAAGACAGCAGAGCATATTCAGCTCATCGTGAGTTGTGGTGGCTATGAGCAGCTGCGATTTCTTTATGCCTGCCTCTATCTGCATCTCGGCGGTAGCGCCGTTGCCTTCGAGGCACATAAGGTCCTGAGTATTGAGCAGCCTTTTTATGGCAGCAGGGTTATTGTCGATGACTGTAACATCATGACCTTCCTGTACCAGCTGAGCCGAGAGTGTGCCGCCCAGCTTGCCTGCACCTATAATAACAAATCTCATGTCAGTTTCAGCTTTCTATGATCGGGATAATTTTATTCAGACCGATACATACTACTATTATATCACTAATGTTGCAGATTGTCAATGTCGGAAACGTATGTTCTTTTAATAGTGCGGCGTTTGGAATTATATATTCAAATTCTTAATAAATTTGAGCCTATGCGGTATAATAAACAAAGTATGTACTTTCGTTTTTATACTTGCAGTTAAAGCGATTAAGTACGAGTTCGGTATAAACCGAATGGGCTGATGCCGTGTCTTGTTTGTATGCACAGACATTATTCTGCAAATTACAGAAACTACAAAACCTAATATACTCTGTATATCTGACGTTTGATAACGGGCATTTCTTCGGTGCCCTCTATTTTTTTATCTCAGTTTTTTCGCAGAGTCAAAAAATCAAGAATAAGGATTGACTTAATCAATAATATGTTGTATAATATATATGAATATATTTGACAGTTCGGTCGTAAGTCGAACAAATTAAATAAAATCACAAAAGGGATGGTGTAAATGCAATCGATAAACGATATTACCTTTGAGCAAGCTATTGATTATTTCGGAAAATCTGTCAGTGCTGTTGTGATCGCTGATGAAGCCGCCAACACTTATCACTCGCTTGTCCGCAGAGGCGTTTTTGCTGACGTGCTTGATGATTCCGGTACATATGCAGACCTTGTGCAGAAGCTTTGGTTCCATCATAGCGATGACGGAAGAAAGGTAACTGATACATATAATGTGTTTATCCCGAATATGGGTAAGTTTACAGGTAAATACAGCAAACGCACAAAGATCCTTGTGAATGATATCCTGCATCTTGTCCAGATGTCTATTCTTCCGATGGAGGAAGATCGCTATATTTTCTTCCTTGATGAGCTTGATGAGCGTATCCACGAGGATGAATCTGAAACCGAAAACAAGGTAAGCTCAATTCAGAACAATATCTATGTTTTCACTATGGCTTTTGACCTTGTAAGTGATACGACAAGCAGCGTTTCTCTTACAGAGGTTTCTGATGAGCCGCTTTATTATCAGATAAGCTATTCTGAATGGCGCAAAACGATCGTCAATATGATCCCCAAGGATGATCAGGAGCTGTTTTGGAGCCGTTCGGATCCTGATTATCTGAAATCGCATTTCAAACCGGGTCACGTTGAATCATTTGACCTTCAGATGGTCAATCTTGATGGAATATATCAATGGGTAAAGCTCATCTTCAGCCGTATGGATACTACCAACGAGAATGACTTCCGTTTTGTTTATATGGTTCAGAATATCCATGAAACAACTATGAGGATGAAAGCCACGATCAAGCATTATGAAGAACTTGCTTCTACTGATCCGCTGACGGGCTTCTTCAATCACGGCCGTATCGAGACAGAACTCAGAAATGCAATTGAACAGTACCATAAGAACGGTACCTCGGCGGGTCTGATGATCCTTGATATTGACCACTTCAAGGAAGTAAATGACCGTTACGGTCATGCTGTGGGCGATACAACGCTTGTGCATTTGTCAGAGATCATAAAGGATACGCTCGGCAACAGAAATGCAGCTATCGGCCGCTGGGGCGGTGAAGAGTTTTCGATGATCATTTACGGCAAAAACAAAGCCGATCTGAAAGAAATCGCAGAGCTGCTCCGTAAGAATGTTGAAACATCGGCATTTGAAGAGGTCGGATCTATAACCTGCAGCATAGGTGTTACAGATCTTCATACGGATGATACGATCGAGTCATGGTTTGAGCGTGCTGACAGTGCCATGTACAAAGCTAAATCTGACGGCAGAAACTGTACCTGCCTGAAATAACAACATCAAAAAGCAGCAGAGCCTTTCCGCTGCTTTTTTTGTTCTGTGCTCCAACGCTTGCGCTTGACAAATACCGATATTTGTACTATTATATTATATGTACGTCTATAAAATAACACAGTCGGAGTGACATTATGTTTATTATAAATTTCTTTACCATACTGTTCGGTAAGATGCTTTCGGGCATACTTCACCTGCTCGGCAAGAATGCAGGAAATCTCCCGGGACTCGTGCTCTGGACGATCAACAAGAACTGCCTCAAAGCCTTCAAGATCGACTGCCCGATCATAGCTGTAACGGGTACCAACGGCAAGACTTCCGTGACCAATTTCATTGCCACAATGTTTAAGGATTCCGATAAGAACCTGAAGATCATCACCAACCCCGAGGGCAATAACCTCGATACGGGTATTACCTCGCTGCTGCTCAATCACTGCTCGCTGAGGGGTAAGGTCAAGGCTGATTATCTCATCCTCGAGACAGATGAATCCCACGTGCCTGTGGTGTATTCTAAGCTGAAACTCCAGACCCTTGTGGTGCTGAACTTCTTCCGCGATCAGCTTGACCGCAACGGCGAAGTCGAGACCCTGATCCTCAAGGTCAACAAGTTCTGCGAGACCTTCGAGGGCAATCTTATCCTTAACGGCGATGACCCCAACGTGGCTCGTCTCGGCCTTGCAAACCCGAATAATCCCAATGTCAAGTATTTCTCTGTCGAAAAGTATAAGTATGCTACCGATACTCTCCACGAGGCAGGTGAGGGAAGATTCTGTCCTCAGTGCGGTACGGCTTTGGAGTATGACTATTATCAGTATTCGCATATCGGACGTTTTGCCTGCCCCAAGTGCGGTTACGGAAAGATCAGCCCCTATGTGCGGTTCACCGATATAGACCTCACCAAGCCTTCGTTCACCGCAGACGGTGAGGAGTACAAGACCGCAGGCAGCACTATCTATTATATGTACAACCTCTGCGCCGTGTATTCGGTGGCTAAGCTCTACGGTATGGACAAGCAGCTCGTACACAAGACCTTCGAGACCTTTGAGGTCAATAACGGACGTATGGAGAAGTTTGAGTATAAGGGCTCTCAGCTGACCCTCAACCTTGCCAAGAACCCTGTGGGTGCGAATATGACCGTCCGTATGATAAACGAGTGCGAGGACGAGAAGGAGATGCTCTTTGTCCTTAATGACAACCTTGCCGACGGCCACGATGTTTCATGGATCTGGGATATAAATTTCAGTATATTCAATAACGTCACCCGTGTGGTAACAAGTGGCAGACGAGCATACGATATTGCGGTCAGGATCAAGTGCTCGGGATACGATGCGGATAAGATCGTGGTGCGTCCCGACCTTGACGATGCAGTAAAGGAGCTGTTCTCCACAACGGGCAGAAAGTTCGCTGTTGCGAATTATACGGCTGTTCAGCCCACAAGAACTGCTTTGAAGAAATTCATCGGAGAGGAGGACAGCAGCAATGGCAACGCTTAATATACTTCATATGTACCCCAATATGCTGGATCTCTACGGTGACAGCGGAAACATGGAGCTTCTCTCCTACCGCCTGAAAATGCGCGGTCACAGCGCAAAGATCACTCAGTATACCATTGGTGACGGCGCAAAGACCGATTTCTCAGCCTTTGACCTGATCTACCTGGGCGGCGGTGCGGACTTTGAGCAGCAGCTCCTTGCCGATGACCTGCTCTCCTGTAAGGATAAGATCTCCAAGGCTTATAAAGAGGGGGTCTTCATGATGATGATCTGCGGCGGCTATCAGCTCATGGGTCAGTATTACAAGGACTCCAACGGTAAGGAGATACCCGGCCTCGGTTTGTTTGATTACTATACCGTGGCTTCTACAGATAAGTCAAAGCGGTGCATCGGCAATATCGTCATCGAGACCGAGATAAACGGTGAGGCATATAAGGTCATCGGCTTTGAGAACCACGGCGGTATGACCGAGAATGTGAAGACCCCTTTCGGAAAGGTGATCTTCGGCAACGGAAATAAGTTCGGCTCCGAGACCGAAGGCTATGCAGAAAAGAACGTCATAGCCACATATCTCCACGGACCGCTGCTCTCAAAGAACCCTGTTCTCGCTGATCATATCCTCAGCTATTGCCTGTCAAGACAGCAGGGCAGCAAAGCAGAACTTGCCCCTCTCAATGATGAGCTTGAACAGAAATGCCGCGAGGTAATGTTTGAAAGACTGCTTTCGGAAAAGAAATAGAAAGATGCCCGACCCCACGTCTGTGAGATCGGGCATTTGTTATTTGATCGGGTCTTGCTAATGAGATACAGGTCAGATCTCGTTTTCGGGGATCGTTCTGTAGTATCTGGTGCTGTAATCGCCGTAGCCAGCTGCAAAGCGTGCGATAATGATAGCATCATCCGCTGTGACTTTGCCGTCATTGTTGATATCTGCGACCTTGCTGCTGTATCTGGTGCCGTAGTCGCCGTAGCCTGCTGCAAGCCGTGCAACGATGATAGCATCGTCAGCTGAGATCCTGCCGTCGCCGTTTATATCGCCGACCTGTCTTGTCTTGACTTCGGGTGTGATATGTGTCCTGCTGATCTCTTCACCGCACTCGGTGCAGTAAACCACAAGATCATATTCGCCTGTAGCAGGATCATCATTTTCGATCACTGCTTCAGCCTCGGTGTGGATGCCTGTTGCCGGCAAACCGTCGATATTCTTGGTCTGCTTGGTGAACTTATTGCTCGTGAATACGGCTGTGTACTCGGTATAGCCTGATTTCACACAGGTAGGAGCAACATCCTTTACTGCTGCATCAACAGTTTCGGTCACGGTGTTTGCAGGATCCATATAGCAGTATGCTGTAGCTGTCACCTTGGAGTTATCCGCGCTCCATACGTACTCCGGAGCATCGTAACCACCGTCGTCATTGGATATCGCCTTGAAGGTGAGAGCATTTGTCTGAGCGTATGTCTCTGCTGCGGAGCCTTCATAGCATCTTATCGTTGCTGTTCCGTCGCCGAGTATTGCTTCGATGGGATCGTCCGATACTTCATTATCCCAGTAGTATTTTTCGGAAACAGCAGCTTCTTCGTTGAGGATAACTATGTTTTCAAGGTCGCTGCATCCTCTGAATGCATCGGAAGCTATTGAGCTGATCCTTGCGGGGATAACTATGTTTGTGAGACCCGAATCTTTGAACACTTCCGTGCGTATCTGATCGAGCCTGTCGGGGATATTGAAGCTCTTGAGGGAAGTACAGCCTTCAAATGCGTTATCCCAGATCTCGTATACATCCTCGGACATTGTTACCTTGCTGAGCTGCTTGCAGTCAGCAAATGCACTTCCGCCTATCGACTGAACATTATCGGGGATAGCTATCTCTTCAAGACCTGTTCCCATAAATACTGCGTAATTGATGAATACAAGGCTTGTGGGGATATTTATGCTTTTCAGAGAAGGATTCATCGCAAATGCAAAGTTTCCGATCTCTTTAACACCGTCCGGCAGAGTGACTTCGGTAAGTGATCCGCAGCCGCAGAATGCACCTTCATCTATCTCGGTAACATTTTCGGGTACAGTCAGCGAAGTGATCGCTGTGTTGCTGAATGCGTACCCGCCGATAATTTCAAGACTGTCGGGAAGTACGATCTCTGCAAGATTTTTGTTGTCATAGAATGCGTTTGCGCCTATATCGGTTATTCCTTCGGGTATATTGACCTTTGTGAGACCGCGATCCATAAACACTTTATCGCCTATCCCGGTGATCTTATGACCCTCAAGCTCGGCAGGAACAAAGAGCTCGGTGTCTGTGCCGTTGTATTCCAGGATGGAAGCTGTGCCGTCTTCATAGACTTCAATAGTGTAATCGCCTGCGGTAACGATCTCATTATTGTTTGTAAACGCCAGATTGTAAGTGAAGATCACATGATCGAAGCCTTCATAACTCTCGGGGCTGAAGCCCTCGGAAGTATTGAGTACGATGTCGATATACTTGGACTGTGAAGGAGAGTGGTTGAAGACTGCATCAGTGATATCGGTCTCTATTACGATCTTGCCTTCGGCATCGGGTGTGGTGCGAAGAATAGTCTCTGTAAATGAGCCTTCGTCAACACTGCTTCTTACCAGCAGAGCAACATAGAGATCATCCGCATTCAGACCTTCAGGAATATGATCCACGCTGCCTGTTATCTTCAGGTGCTTTCTCGCTTTGAGCGACTTGTAGCTTCCTCTGAATATACTGATCCTCGGATATCCGTAGTTGTTGACTGTCTTGACCAGTCTGCCTTCTTCGGTTTCGGGTATTATGTTTTTCTTGAAGATCCTCGTTTCAAACTGAGCATCAAGCATCATGTCATCATCGAGTTTCTCAACTGCATCATCCTTGGCATGGATACGGTATCCGAACTCGCCGACCGTGGCATTTGCATTCTTTTTGAGCACGTTGTAGCCTATATCGCCCTCAACTATGGCATAGCCGTCTTCACCGAAAGGTACGGAGTACAGATCTGTCAGCACACCTGTATCCTTATCTATGCAGTAGATTGAAAGGATGAGGTCTGTGGGTTTGATGCCGTTATCGAGACTTGTAAGATATGCCTGAACAGCCCAGTACTGCTCGTTGTATACGCTTGAATAGTTCCAATCCGTAAAGAAGCTTGCACGTCCGTTATCGTATTCACCCAGAGCTTCGGTATTCTTCGTTACTGTCATGGAGAATGTGGAGACATCGTCTCTGAGCTCTGCGTCAATATCAGGGAACTCAAAGTCGGGATCGCCGGTATAGTCGCTGTTGCTGTATTCTGCACTCACCTGGATGGAAGCGAGATATTTGCGTATGTCGGTGAGATCGGTCTTGTTGTATGAGCTGTCTTTCAGTCCGAAGAGTACTCCGACTTGTGTGAAATCTTCATTCTCGCCAACGCCGAACAGTTCCTTTGAAACGTCTTCACTGATGCTGATCTGACCGTCCTCGTCGAAATCGAATCTCGTTCCTACGGTGATGTTATTCTTATCATCCACTGTATAGAAAGCAGCATAGAAGTCGCTTCGATCGAGATCTTCGCAGGTCCTGTGGATATATGCTGAGAGATAGATCTTCCTCAATGCTTCTATCTCAGACCAGTTTATGGGATGATTACTGAAGATATCTGAGTCAAAATCGTGCATCCATGCGATGGAGTTATCAGGTGTACGGTTTTCGGGGTAGAGGTTTTCATTTATCTGACAGAGACTCTTCTGACGGAAACCTATATCTATCCACGGAGCCCAACCCTCGAATGCTATACCGTTTTCCTCAGCGTAGGTCTGAGCGGTACTTTCAAATTCGCCTTGCAGCAGGAAGTTGGTATTTACCGTATCATCGTCATTGAAGCCGACAGAGTATTTGCCGAGGACACAGTCATTCTGATTAATCCGCAGCGATCTCAGTTTCGGATTGCCTTCAAATGCACGGTCTCCTATCTTTTCAAGGAATGCTCTTATCTCAACATTTCTGAGGTCCATATCCTTGAATGCTTCGTCGCCGATCTCGGTGACATTTGCGCCGTTAATATCAAACGGTATGTAAAGATCGGTAACGCCGAGATCCCTGTTCATGCCTGTGATACGCAGTGAACCTGATTCTTCATCTGCAACTTCATATTGGAACAGATCGGTAAAGTCAACGAGCTGAACGAATCTGTATCCTGCATTGTATTCGGGATCGTGTTCGGAAACTACCTCAGGTGTGATGCTGCTGTCGATAAGCGCCACATAAAGACCTTCAAAACTCTCATAGCCGTTGGGGTTGAGAGTCTCGGCATCTGCTGTAAAGATCAGTTCGTCTTCAATTGAATCAAGATTTCTGTCAAATTCGATCACTGTCGGATCGGCACCTTCGTCAGCACTTCTGGCTATGAGTGCATAGCGCACTTTGCCGAAATCAACCTCGAAGTCGGGATCGTCATTGGAATAGGTGAACATTGTGCTGAGCCTGGTTATCTGCAAACAAGCTTTTCCGAGAGCGTAAACATCATCCCAGCTGTCAGCACTGAATATCTTCTTCTCTGCAAAATAGCCTATGTCATCGTACTGATCGTACAAAAGGTCGATAGGCTCACCGGAGATCAGTTTTGCGACTGCACCGTCAAAATTGTCATTGAAATGCGGATTGTTGTCATCATCATTATGCTGATCATTCCTGCGTTCTCTTTCGGTCTCTGCCCTGAAATGTATCCTTGCATTTGCCGTTCCTTCTGCGGGAAGTTTGTTTTCCGATGATTTCTTGAACTGGAAATATACACGGAAATGAACGCCTTCTCCTGCACTTTCATCAGCATAGAAGTCTTCGGGAGCAAGAGGTACCCAGAGTTCAAGTTCGCCCTGATCGTTGAACTCAACAGGTTCTGACATACAGAACTGGCCCCATTCTTCGTTCATCGTTGCTATGTACGCAACGATATCCGAGCTGTCAAGTCCCTCGGTGAGCTCATCTATCCTTGCGGTGACATGGACAGCCCCGAAGCTGTAGAACTCACCCCAGTTATTAACGGGGAATTCATAGAATATATGTGAGGATACATCGTTATCCGAAGCTTCTATGTCAAGATACATATCTTCTTCACTGAGGAAGAACCAGCCCGCTTCCTGCTTATCGGTCTCGGCTCTGAAATGTATCCTTGCCAATGCGGAACCCTCTGCCGGAAGCTTGTTTAATGCCGAGTCTTTAAGTTCAAAATAAACACGCAGATGCAGCTGATCGCTTTCATCATCTCCGCTGTTAAAGACTTCCGGATCGAGGGGAATGTCGATATCGAGGGAACCGTCTTCTCTGAACTCCACGGGTTCTGACATACAGAAGTTACCATACTCGCTGTTCATTGTTGCGACAAAGCCTACTATGTCGGAATACTCAAGTCCTTCGTCAAGCTCGTCTATTCTTGCGTGGAGATGAATAACTCCGTTGCTGTAGAGATCATCCCAGTTTTCGATGGGGAATTCGTGGAATAACTGTACAGGCTCACCGTTTTCGGGGCGAGTCATCACGAAATCCATATCTTCTTCACCGAGGAAGAAGTTAGGCTGCTTGTCATGAAGGACTTCAAAGGATATACGTACATCTCTCGGGGTCTCTTCGGAAACGAGATCGTATTTATTCTCGTTCAGGCGGATACATAACCTGAAATGTAATTCATCTTCATATCCTTCTGACGGGAAGAATACATGATCGTCGGTATCGACATAGAAATCTACCATACCGTTCTCATCAAATATTACCTGCTCTGAACTGCAATAGTTCCCGTAGCCGGAATCCATCGTTGCGATATGTGCATACAGATCGGAGTAATCGAGATCGTTGTCAAGCTCCTCGATCCTGGCACGGACATGAACTCTGCGCATGGAATAGAACTGATCCCAGCTGTTTACAGGAAGTTCGTAGTCATATCCTATAGAGCCGTACTCTGGAGCTGTCAGGTGAATATCCATGATATCGCCTGTGAGCAATTCTTCTTCTGCTGGCGGATCAACATCTTCTATGCCTGAGCCTACAGTGAACACCTGAAAAGCAATATGGACGTTTACATTCTGACCCTGGGTATAATCATCCTCGGCTTCTGGATCAAGCTTGAACTGCAAGCCGAAGCTGTGGATGATCGGGTTATCATCGGGATAGGACGAGAAAGTTTCACGATCTATTTTTGCGTGGAATTCGAGTGATCCGTCTTCCTTGAAGTAAACATTGGATGAGTCTTTCCAGTTCCATTCAGTTTCATCCATGCCGCTCATAGCGAAAACTGTTGAGTAGATCTTGGTAACGTCAACGCCTTCGGGGATATCCTGAATGACAGCTCTGACGTATACTTCCTTCATCTCATCAACATTGTCCCAGTTATTGCAGTAGTTGAAAGGTTCGGTCTCTTCCATGCCGCCCCAGTCTTTAGGCTCGCTGAGTGACAGATCAAGCTCAGACTGCTTGAAGAGCGTGTAGCCTTCGGGAGTGTCTTTGTCGTCAATGCCGAACTCAAATTCATATGCGGATGCTCTTGCTATACCGCTGTTGAAGGTATCAGCAGGCAAATAAGCGGCTGTTCCGAAAAGCATAAGGAAAGCTGCCAATCCGCTCAGTATGCGTTTATACATCATAATATCCCTCCTGTTGGTATAAAATGGAAAACAATCTGTTATCGTATGTAAATGTTAAATAGCCTATACATATTATAACATAGTAAACAGAAAATGTCAACTACTGTTAATATATTTAGTAGATATAACAAAAGCAAAATACATACGTTTTTAAGTCACTACTTGAAAGGATCCGCCGAATATGGTATAATCAAAATAAGAAATTCTATGTTGGGAGAATGATCCAATGATATACGAAAAACAGGGATACGTTACGGGAAGTATGTGTGATGCATCGGTGAGGCTTTCGGTGATAGCTGCGTTTAATCTTATTGAGGACAGCGTCACCGAACTGATGGGCAGTATGAACATTGACGGTGTTACAGCTATGAAAAAATACGGTGCTATGTGGGTTTTCTCAAAGAACCTTATGAAATTTTACCGCAAGCCCGAATGGCTCGACAAATTCAACATCAGATGCTTTATCTCGGCTCACTCGGCTTTGAGACTGTTTGTTGATACCGAGATAACTTCCGAAACCGGGGAGATGCTCGTAGGCTCCCGTGTGGAGATATGCGCCATAGATCTTGAAGCCGCAAAACTCAGAAAGCCTCAGACTGTCGGTTTTACAGAGGACATGGAGCACGCAGATCAGGCAGGGGATTACACTTTTGACAGGTTCTCCAAAGAGCCTCTGACATTTACCGAGAGCGTTAAAGTCCGTTCAATGAATATCGACTACTGTTCTCACACCAATAATATTGAGTACGTGCGGTTCATACTGAACAGCTATCCCGTTGATGTCCTCAGTTCCGATAAGATCGCCTGCATCGAGATGCACTACCTCGGTCAGACTCACGAGGGTGATGTGCTGGACATCGAGTGCGTGAAAACGGGCGCATCCCACAGGTTCAACATCCGGTGCGAGGGCAAGCAGGTAATAGCTTCACGTATAGATATGAGATAACAGAAAAGAGCTGTTGCTTAGATGCAACAGCTCCTTTTTTTACAAGTGAAATATGGTCACTCAGCGCGAACATACGCACTTTCTGCTCGTCGCAAAAGAGAGAAGCGACAGCAAGAGGTCAGGCGAAGCTTTAGCTGAGCCGTCCCGGAGTTAAATCAAGACATAACTTTGACCATAACAGCCTTTTGTGCATGGAGACGGTTTTCGGCTTCGTCAAAGATCTCGTTTGCGTGAGCTTCGAAGACCTTCTCGGTGATCTCTTCCTCACGGTGAGCAGGCAGGCAGTGCTGGACCATAGCGCCCTCATTTGCGGCTGCCATTATCTCATCGTTGATCTGATAGCCTGCAAAAGCGATCTTGCGCTTTTCGGTCTCATGCTCCTCGCCCATGGAAGTCCATACGTCTGTAAACAGCACATCTGCGCCCTTTGCAGCTTCGATAGGCTTATCGGTCATAAAGAACTTGTCGCCGTACTGCTTGGTGAACTCGAGAACCTCGGGATCGGGGCGGTAGCCCTCGGGACAAGCGACAGAAACGCTCATGCCGACTTTAAGTCCTCCAACGATGAGAGAGTTAGCCATGTTGTTTCCGTCACCGATATAGCACATTTTAAGTCCGTCGAAGCGGCCCTTGTATTCACGGATGGTCATAAGGTCTGCAAGTACCTGGCAGGGGTGGCAGAAATCTGTCAGACCGTTGATTATCGGGATAGAGCCGTACTTAGCGAGATCCTCAACTTCCTTCTGCTCGAAGGTACGGATCATGATGCCGTCGATATAACGGCTGAGGACACGGGCAGTATCCTGAACCGGCTCGCCGCGTCCGATCTGGAGATCGCGGTTAGAGAGGAACAGTGCCTGACCGCCCAGCTGATACATACCGGTTTCAAAAGAAACTCGTGTACGTGTCGAGGACTTCTGGAAGATCATACCGAGGGTCTTGCCCTTCAGGATATGATGCTCGATGCCGTTCTTGTTCTCATATTTGAGCTGATCAGCAAGATTCAGGATGTCGATTATTTCCTCCTTGGAGAGGTCGAGAAGTTTCAGTAAGTGTTTCATTATAATTTCCTCCTTTTTTATGATCGCGTTACGCTTCTTCGTTGCTTTGGGTTCCTGCCGAAGACCGAATTCCGCGTCCGCGTTTTTTATTCTGGTTTATAGCCTGCGAAGAAAGTGCCTGTCTTTTGCTTTCTTTTACGCGAGTATCTTTTTCAGTATCTCCATACCCTTGTTGATCTCATCATCGGTGATGTTGAGAGGAGGAAGGAAGCGGAGCTTATCCTTGGCTGTGAGTATCAGCAGACCGTTCTCGGCGCACTTTGTGAGGATCTCAGCTGCTTTCTTGGTCTTGAGGCGGATGCCGATCATCAGACCGAGACCGTCAACACCGTCAACTTCATCGATCTCTGCAAGCTTGTCGCGGAAGAGCTGTGCCTTGCGGTTGATCTCAGCGATAAAAGCAGGATCAGTTACCCTGTTGAGGACTACCGTACCGCCGGCGCAGGCAAGAGGATTTCCGCCGAAGGTTGAACCGTGAGTGCTCTTGGTGAGGACGTCACAGCACTTCTCATCAGCGAGGCAGGCACCTATGGGCACGCCGCCTGCAAGACCTTTTGCAAGTGTGGTGATGTTGGGTTTAACTCCGAAGAGTTGAGAGGTGAGCAGAGCGCCTGTCCTGCCGATACCTGTCTGAACTTCGTCTGCGATGGTGAGGATGTCGTCCTTTGCACATTCCTCAAAAATCGCATTTACGAACTCCTGAGTGAGGGGGCAGACACCGCCCTCGCCCTGTACGAACTCGAACATCACAGCGCATACTTTGCCTTTGTTCTCCAAGAGCTTTGCCTTGAGATCGTTGATGTTGTTAGCCTCAACGTTTACGAATCCCGGAACGAAGGGGAAGAAGTAGTTGTGGAAAACATCCTGACCTGTGGCTGAGAGCGTTGCGATCGTCCTGCCGTGGAAGGAGTTCACGAGGGTGATGATGATATTGCGCTCGGCTTCCTTTCCGTATTTGTCAAAGCTGTATTTCCTTGCAAGTTTGATGGCGCACTCGTTGGCTTCGGCACCTGAGTTTCCGAAGAACACCTTGCTGTAACCTGTTGAAGTGCAGAGCTTGTCGGCAAAAATTGCCTGAACTTTTGTGTAGTAGTAATTTGATGTGTGCTGGATAGCGTGAGCCTGAGCGGAGATCGCGTCTGCCCACTCAGTGTCGCAGTAGCCGAGAGAGTTGGTGCCGATACCCGAACCGAAGTCGATGTACGCTTTTCCGTCTTCGGATGTAGCGTTCCTGCCCTCGCCTTTATCAAGCACGATATCGAGCCTGCCGTAGGTCGACATAACGTGCTCATTGAATTTTTCTATGGTCTTACTCATTTTTCGTACCTTCCTTGATTTGTTAGTTTACCTTTATTTCCTTGCTTTCGAGAAGAGCTTTGAAAGCCTTGTCATTGCCGCCCTCGAAGCCTTGTTTCTTTACAGTGAAATGGTCTTCGCCGCATTTGATCTGATATGCCACTCCTATGTTTCTGACAGAAGCTACCTCATCCCATCTGACGGTCTTCTCAACAAAGCCGCTGACGGTGAAGCCTTCATCACTGAACTCGTAATTGTAATCGAATGATTCACCCGTGCGTATAACCGAAGCTTTATCGGGATCCGACGGAGTTGAATCTGTAGCCTTGATATAAACTGCAAAGCATACTATAGTGATGATCGCTGCAAAAAGCAGAGCAGTCAGAGCGTGTTTCCACGGCAGGAAGACTATGCAGCACATTCCGCCGGAAACACATAGTATCAGTATGCCTACCATTGACTTTGAACGTTTTGTCTTTGCGCTTTGTGTGGCACCGAGTGAAAGGACTTTTTCAACAGTCGTGTGATTTATTATCTTAGCCATAAAGTCACCTCAGATAAACTGTGTGCCGACTCCTTCGTTTGTCAGCAGCTCGATCAGTATCGAATGGGGTATTCTTCCGTCTATGATACAGGTCTTCTTGACACCTCTTCTTACAGCTTCCACACAGCATTCGATCTTGGGGATCATGCCGCCCGAGATGATGCCTGTGCTCTTTAAGTAAGGCACCTCGCTTACCTGAACTGTGGGGATAAGCGTATCAGGGTCATCCTTGTTTTCGAGCAGACCCTTGATATCGGTCATAAGGATAAGGTTTTCGGCTCTGAGGCAGCTTGCGATGCGAGCGGCAGCGGTATCGGCATTGATATTGTAAGCCTGACCGTCAGCCGATGTAGCCACAGTAGCGATGATGGGGATATAGCCGTTGTTGAGAGCGTCGATTATGGGTTTGGTCGTAACTCTCTTGATATCGCCCACAAAGCCGAGGTCGATCTCGCCCTCTTTTTTCTCGGCAACTATCATCTCGCCGTCCATGCCGCAGAGACCGAGAGCTTTACCGCCGTGCAGCTGCATAGCGGAAACAAGTTCCTTGTTGACCCTACCGGTCAGCACCATTTTAACGATATCCATTGTCTCCTCATCGGTATATCTGAGGCCGCCGATGAACTTGCTTTCTTTGCCGACTTTTTTGAGCATGGCATTTATCTCGGGACCGCCGCCGTGAACGAGCACGACTTTGATACCTACCTCGGAAAGCAGCACGATATCTCTCATTACTGCTTCTTTGAGTTCATCGTTTGTCATTGCGTTTCCGCCGTACTTTATCACGACGATCTTATCGTGATACTTCTGAATATGGGGAAGCGCATCCGAAAGGATCTGACTGCGTATGCTGTTTGAAATGTCCATTTTACTTTACCTTCTTTTAAATTATATTAACCCGCTGTCTTCATTTACTATCAAAAGGGAAGTGAGTATCCTGTAACACTCAGAGGGGTTTTCGATACCTCTCATTCCCCATGATACATGATGCGAGTGATAGTGTCCGTTTGTTCTGGTACGGTGAATGATATCGGTGTACATGAGTATCGAGCCGTAGCCGTTCTTTATTCCCGATATCTGAGCCGATCTGATATGGCAGAAATCGTAGTTGGAGATCTGCATCGAATCATTCAGCACGAGAAATCTTCTGTCTGTAAGGCAGTAGTATTCATGCTTGTAGTGTCCCGAATAGACTATGAGTCCAATGCCGACACCGATAAAAATAACAGCCATAGCTATGGAAGCGAGCAGTGCGGATCCTTTCAGATCTTCGGTCAGAAATATTATCGGTATGAACATCATTGAGGTCATAATAGTCCAGATTATGCCAAAGAGCCTTGTGGATCCGGTTTCTTTTGGGTTCATCGGAGGTCCTTCCTTGTGGCTCTCTCCCTGCCACATTATCTGTTCTCCTGCCATCAGATAGGGTGTGAAATCGGGTGTCATATGGTTTCTCCTTCCTCGACAATATTATTGTTCTGCATTTTTCTGATACGTTTTGCGTTGTGTTTCATAAACTGCTCTCTGAACTTTTCATCTTCTTCGCGGCTGTAATCTTTGTCTTTGTACTCTCTGTTAGCAAGCTTTTCACGGAAGAAGTGAGGATCGTTTACGGGATCGCTGATGCATTTTTTCAGATGCTCCACAAATTCTTCGCAGTTCTTTACTCCGTTCAGACACCACAGGCTGTCGGAAGTATGCTTTGAATAAGTGCCGCCTTTCTTATCGGCGTGATAATCCTTTTTGGTACAGCCTGCTGTGAAGACCAGCACGGAGCCGTAGTCACCGTCCTGAACAGTTATCTCCGAATCCTTTGCGAACATCAGCTCGTGTGTTGTAACATAATTCTTGTCATCGATGATGATCAGTCTCTCGCCGGTAAGGCAGTAATACTCATGCTTGAACTTTCGTGCCGATCTGAAACTCATAAAAGCGATGAATATGAACACTGCCGCGAAACAAAGTGCGGAGATGAGGCTGCTGCCCTTGAAGTTGAAAGAAAATGCCGCAGCGATCATCAGTATTCCGCAGCAGGCAAATACGATGGTAAACACGTATTTGTTTCTGCGGCCTACAGAGTCAGCACTTTTTACATTTGTAGAACTCTCACCCTCCCAGAGGATATCCTCAGTGGTGTAGAGCATCCTGTTGAAATCAGGTCTCATAATGTCTCCTCTTTTTGTCTGTATGTTCACGAGCTGTATATCAGCTTCTGTAATCTCCGTTGATCTTTACATAATCATAGGTAAGGTCGCAGCCCCAGGCTGTTGCGGTGCCGTCGCCGTCGCCTATCTTTACAAGGATCTTTATCTCGTCTTTCAGAAGAACCTTCTTGGCTTCCTCCTCGGAGAACTCTACTCCTGCGCCGTTCTCGCAAACGTGGATGCTTCCTGCATCCGATGCGATGACAACATCAACGGCATTGATATCAAAATCTGCGTCAGCATAACCTACAGCGCAGAGGATGCGTCCCCAGTTGGCATCGGCGCCGAACATTGCACATTTGAACAGGGGAGAGCAGATAACGCTCTTTGCTACTGTGATAGCAGTGTCGAGATCTTTAGCGCCCGAAACGGTACACTCAAGGAGCTTTGTTGCGCCCTCGCCGTCCTTGGCAAGCATACGGGTAATGTTCATCATAACGATGTAAAGAGCCTGCTTGAAGATCTCAAAATCCTTGCCCTCTGAGGTGATCTCCTTATTGCCTGCAAGACCGTTAGCCATTACAGCAAGTGTATCATTGGTGGACTGGTCACCGTCTACCGAGAGGCAGTTGTAGGTGATCTTTACGTTCTCGTTGAGAGCCTTCTGTATCATCTCCGCAGAGATCGAGCAGTCGGTGGTAACGACGTTCAGCGTGGTTGCCATATTGGGATGTATCATTCCGCTTCCCTTGCCCATACCGCCGAGGTGACAGATCTTTCCGTCAAGCTCGAACTCAACTGCGACTTCTTTCTTTACAGTATCGGTTGTCATGATAGCGACTGCAGCCTCGAGGTTCTTATCGTAGCCGAGACCTGCGACCAGATCGTCTATCTTCTCCTGAACAGGCTCAATAGGGAATATCTGACCGATAACGCCTGTCTGTGCCACGAGGACTTCCTCGCGCTTGATATTAAGCCTTTCAGCGACCAGCTGGCACATCATATAGGCTTTCTCTTCGCCGTCAGCGTTACAGGTGTTGGCGTTCTTGGAGTTGAGGATGAATGCCTGAGCCTTACCGCCCGTAGCCTTTAAATTCTTCTGCGATACGGTAACGGGTGCGCCCTTTACCTTGTTCTGAGTGAACACTGCTGCGGAGTTACACATAACGTCCGATGTCACCAGGCAGAGATCGTTCTTTACGTTGGATATGGGACTTCCATTGCCGTCATTGGGCATTGAAGGTTTCTTGATTCCGCAGTACAGACCGTTAGCCTTGAAACCCTTGGATGCGCAAACACCGCCTTCTATATACTTGAATCCTTCAAACTGTTTCATTTTACATTACCTCTTTTTATTTATCAATTCCTGTGTATTTGTTCCTGTAATAAAGGTCTTCTCTTACGGTGAAGCCCATGTGTTCCCAGAAGCCGTTGCCGTTATCGTTATCCGTGAAAGCCACCAGAGCGACTTTGCGGATGCCCTCGGCTCTGAGAGCGTCCATTGCGTGAGCGACAAGTTCTTTGCCGACACCCTTGCCCTGATACTCTTTCATGACCGAAACGTGGTGGAAGAAACCTCTTCTTCCGTCATGACCTGCCATTATGCAGGCAACGATCTTTCCGTCATCGACTGCCACAAAGCTTGTGGAAGGGTTGCGTTTGAGGTACTTGTCAAGTCCCTCGTATGTATCATCTACTGTAACTGCGCCGTTGGTCTCCTGACCTGTGCTTTTCCATACCTCGTGAAGAGCATCGCAGTCGCTTGCTTTCATTATCCTGTATTTCATAGTTGTTTCTCCTTTTTTATATCTGTATATCTCTGCTCTTTATCCGAGCAGACCGTATTTCTCTTTAAGGCTGAGTATCCTCAGCACACTTTCGTCAAGTCTTGACATAGATATCTCTCCGCTCTCGACAGCTTTGAGCACTGCGTTGTAAGAACTGCTCAGTGAGTCGGGTATCAGCAGGATATCTGCTCCTGCTTTGAAAGACAATACCGCTGCCTGTTCGGGAGTGTAATAGTTTTTGACTGCGTTCATTGCAAGCGCATCGGTAACTATAACTCCTTTATATCCCAGTTCGTTTCTGAGTTTGCCTGTCATTATCTCATAGGACAGGGAAGCAGGGGTATTATCGCCTGTGACCTTTGGCAGCGTGATATGTGCCACCATGACCATATCGGCTTTGTCAAGATTTTCGGTAAAGGGTATCAGTTCGCACTGTTTAAGCTGTTCCCAGGTTTTATCTACTGTTGCGGCGGATGTATGAGTATCCTCGTTGGTGTCGCCATGTCCCGGAAAGTGCTTGATGCAGGTCAGGGCACCGCTATCGTGAAGACCGTCTGCAAATCTGCCGACAAACTTTGAAACTTTTCCGGGATCACTGCCGAATGAACGGTCACCGATAACGGTATTGTTCGGATTTGAGTTGACATCGGCAACAGGGGCGAAATCGGTATTGAAGCCGTATGTTCTCATATACGATCCGATCTTCCTGCCTGCGGCGTATGCTTGCTCCGGATCTCCTGTTTTACCGATAGCCTCGGCACTGGGCATCTTGCCCACTGGAAAGGCGCTCACATTGGCTATTCTTGCCACTCTGCCGCCTTCTTCATCGAGAGCCACCAGCATAGGAACCTTGCTTGCAGCCTGAACATTTTTTGTCAGTCGGGTAATCTGATCGGGTGTAACAACTTCTGATCCGTACACTGTGATACCGCCTATCGGAACTTTCTCAAATGCAGAAATGTAGGGGTTATCGGAACCGAGATCCCTGTCTGTCAGGCTCGGACTGGTGATAAACAGCTGACCTACCTTTTCTCTTAATGAAAGCTCGGCAAGGACTTCCTTTGCAGTTTTGCCTTTGACTTTTTCAACAGCTTTCTTTGCGGATGTAACGGTTGAAGCAGTCTTGGAAGGAGCGGTTGTTGTTTTTGCAGAAGTCTGCACTGTGGTTGAAACCGCAGTGGTGACTGAAGAAGTCGTTGAAGATGCTTCCTGAGTTGTTGTTTCGGAGGTCATTGTCAGGACTTCGGTCGCAGTCGGAACAGAAGTCTCGGCTTTGGTTGTGGTAGTTGTCACTGTAGTCCCGACAGGTTTGAGGCTTTCTTCCTGTCCGCATCCGCACAGCAGCACTGCAGCGATCATCGGAAGGATCTTTTTTCCCGGAGACATTCGTTTAAACAAGACCTGTTGTTTCGTCAAGACCGAGCATTATGTTCATATTCTGAACTGCTGCGCCCGATGCTCCCTTACCGAGGTTATCGAGTCTTGAGCAGAGAAGTATCTGCTCGTCATTGCCGAACACGAACACCTGGAGGTCATTGGTTCCTGTAAGGGTGTTAGCAGGGAGGAAACCGTCGGGGAGAGTTTCCTTGCCGCCGAGTTCCATCACCTTGACGAATCTCTGTCCCTCATAGTGAGAGGCAAGTATTTCGTGTATATCTGCGGCGGTGCATTTCTTAGCCATAGCTCTTGATACGAGGGGCACGGAAACCACCATACCTGCGTAGTAGTCATCAACAATCGGGTTGAAGAGGGGCTTATGCTTCAGACCGCAGACCTGCTGCATCTCGGGGAGATGCTTGTGAGAGAGAGTCAGAGCATACTGTCTCGGAGACTGCATCTCGAAGGTTTTGTCGGCGCCTTCGATAGCTGCGATCATTTTCTTTCCGCCGCCGCTGTAACCCGATACAGCGTGAGCAGTCACGGGATAATCCTCACCGAGGACGCCGGCCTGAACGAGAGGATATACAAGGCTGATGAAACCTGTTGCATAGCATCCGGGGTTAGCAACTCGCTTGGATTTTGCGATGTTTTCTCTGTGCTTAGCCGACAGCTCGGGGAAGCCGTAGTCCCATGCAGGATTGGTTCTGTGAGCGGTGGAAGCATCTATTATTCTTACATTGGGGTTCTCGGCGAGAGCCACAGCCTCGACAGCAGCGGCATCGGGCAGGCAGAGAAAAGTGATATCCGATGCATTTATGAGCTTTTTTCTCTCCTCGGGATCCTTGCGTTTGTCCTCATCAATAAGGAGAATGTCGAGATCGTCACGCTTTGCAAATCTCTCAAAGATCTGTAAGCCTGTGGTTCCTTCTTTTCCGTCTATATAAACTTTAATTGCCATGTTTTTTTCCTTCTTTTCAATCTTCGTCTTTTTTGAATACTATCTTAGGTAATGCGCTCCCGCCGCACTTGGGGCAGTATTTCTGCTTATCGAGCATTGTGTGCGTTGTCCACTCAAATCCGCAATTATCGCAGTGATGTATCCTGTCAACAGGCGGCGGACCGTAAACGCACTCTATCATTTCTTTCTGAGGACGGTACTTGCCCTTGCCGCGTTCCGTTCCGCAGAATCTGCAAAAAGCATCTTCTTCTCCAAGCCTTTCACCGCAGTTGCCGCAATGAGTCTTGCTTACATATCTGCCGAAGCCGAACAGCTTTTTCAAGGGTATACCTCCTTTACTTCATTATTTCAGTGACTCAAGTGCTTTCTTTGAATACTCTATCTGAGCCTTTACGCTTTCGGGAGCAGGACCGCCTGCTGCTTTTCTCTGCATTACGCAGGTATCGAGGCTGATAGCGTCATAAACGTCATTATCGAAAGTTTCACAGAGAGCTTTGTACTCCTCTATCGGGAGAGTTTCGAGGGTCAGGTTCTTCTCAATGCAGGTGTGAACGAGAGTACCTGTGATCTTGTATGCGTCTCTGAAAGGCAGACCCTTCTTGACTAAGTAGTCAGCACAGTCGGTAGCATTGATGAAGCCCTTTGCTGCTGCATTTCTCATGTTTTCGGGGATGACTCTCATTGTATCTATCATCGGGATGAAAGTGGTCAGGCAGAGCTTTGTGGTATCTATTGCATCAAAGATAGCTTCCTTGTCTTCCTGCATATCTTTATTGTATGCAAGGGAGAGACCTTTCATCATAGTCAGCAGGGTAGTGAGATCTCCGTAGACCCTTCCCGTTTTTCCTCTTATGAGTTCTGTTACATCGGGATTTTTCTTCTGAGGCATTATCGAGGAGCCTGTAGCGTAGGCATCGTCGAGTTCGATGAACTTGAACTCCCATGAGCACCAGAGCACGATCTCCTCGGAGAAACGGGAGAGGTGCATCATAAGAATCGAAAGTGCCGAAGCAAGTTCTATACAGAAGTCTCTGTCGGACACACCGTCGAGTGAGTTCTGTGTGATCTCTGCAAATCCGAGAAGGTCACATACTCTCTGTCTGTTGATAGGATAAGTGGTGGAAGCAAGAGCTCCGCTTCCGAGAGGCATGATATCTGTTCTCTTATATGCGTCACCAAGTCTGCCGAGGTCTCTCAGAAGCATCTGAACGTAGGCCATCAGGTGATGTGCAAAAGTGATGGGCTGTGCTCTCTGAAGGTGAGTATAACCGGGCATTACGGTAGTTAGGTTCTTTTCTGCAAGGCGCATCAGCGTCTCGGCTAGTTCTGCCACCTGAGCCTTGATAACGGGAATCTCATCTCTGAGGTACATTCTTATGTCGAGAGCGACCTGATCGTTTCTCGATCTTGCTGTATGGAGTCTCTTGCCTGCATCTCCGATACGTGCAGTGAGCTCCGCCTCGTTGAACATATGTATATCTTCGGCAGTAGGGTCAAATCTGAGCTTTCCCGATTCGATATCCGCAAGAATACCGTTAAGTCCTTCTATGATCTTTTCACTCTCGGACTTCTCGATTATACCGCACTCGCCCAGCATAGTGGCGTGTGCTATCGAGCCTCTGATATCCTGTTTATACATTCTTGCGTCAAAGGAAATAGACGAATTGAAATCGTTGACCCTTTCATCTGTTTCCTTTGTAAAGCGTCCTGCCCACATTTTGTTTGCCATAGTAATCACCCTTTAAAAATCGTCATTGTCATCATTATAATAAGAATTGCTCTGACCGTTATCGTACATCGTTTCCGCTGTTCCTGACAGCTCTTGTCTGAACTGGCTGAGCATACCCTCTCTCTTGACGAGGTTATGCAGTGAAGTCATCGCAAGAAGGAAAGATACTACCGAAGCAGTCACGATACCCGAAAAGAAAGCCTTTACCCTGTCATTCTGATTAAGGTCTTTGAGGAGTGCATCAGCATCTTCTTTAGTCATACCGTTATCTTCAAAGATCTTCTTTGCTTTGTCATCTGTCATATGATCCAGATTGGCATTTGCCTCATCGAGTATTTCAAATGCTTTGATATAAGCTGTACTGGTCGGCTTTGCGTAGAACAGCAACCCCGAGACTGTCAGAAGAAGTACTGTTCTCACTATGACGCTCAGCAGTGTTGCTTTATATCTCGTAAGTACACTCAGAACGGCACAGGCGCCAAAGAGGTACATCAACCAGTTGAACATCCTGAATACTGTTTTGAGTTCTTTGATAAATTCAAACGCACTGTTTCCCGAGCTTTGACGCGTAGCTTTCAGCGCGTATAATATCAGGAGGGAACAGGCAACAGTACACAGTGCAAAAGAAGCGAATATTGCTATTCTGAACACTAAATTGATAGGTTTGCTGTCTTTTATCACGTTTTTGCCCCTTCCTCAAAAAACAGCTATGGCAGAACCGACCTTTTACAGAGCCGTTCTGCCATATGAGTTTTTCCTGATGCAGATACGTATTATTCTGTAGTGCTCTTCTCGTGCTGTTCAAGCAGCTTGCAGACATCAATACCGTTGATCTTCAGACCGTCTATCTTGCAGTCTGTGATCTCGACATTTGAAAGGTCGCAGTGGATGAACTGAGAGTTTTTAAGATCGGGGTTCTTGAACTCCACATTATTCATGATAGAGCACCCGAATCTCGAACACGAAAGGTTAACACCCAGAAAGCGTGTGTTCACCATATACATATCAGTAAAAGTGCCGTTTGTAAGGCTGACGTTGTTGAACTTTGCGGTATCCATATTGACATCGTCAAAGTCAGCGTTCTTCAGATTGACATTATTGAATTTGGCTCCTGAGAAGTTAACGTCCTCAAAGCTCGAGTTAGGAAGGCTGTCATAAGTCAGCTCTACCTTTTTATCAATTGCCGGTTCAAAAATGCTGTTGTTTTCAGACATATCAAAACCCTCCTTTGCGGTTCGATATATTTTCGGTTACAGATCACTTTATTCGGATCACTTATTGTTTCTCTTCTGCTCGAGCTTAGCCCTTACCTTGATAGGCAGACCGAAGAGGTTGATAAATCCTGCGGAATCAGCCTGATTGTATACATTGTCCTCATCGAAGGTTGCAACTTCCTCATCGTAAAGGGTATAAGGAGAAGTAACGCCTGCGTTGATAACATTGCCCTTGTAGAGCTTGAGTTTTACATCGCCTGTTACAGTCTTCTGAGTCTCGGTAACGAAAGCGGAGAGTGCTTCTCTCAGGGGAGTGAACCACAGGCCGTTGTAAACGAGGTCAGCAAACTTGATGCCGAGGTAAGCCTTCATTCTCATTGTTTCCTTATCGAGAGTGATGGTTTCGAGAACTTCGTGTGCTTTGTAGAGGATTGTTCCGCCGGGGGTCTCATAAACGCCTCTGGACTTCATACCAACGAGTCTGTTCTCAACGAGGTCAGCAAGACCGATACCGTTCTCGCCGCCCAGCTTGTTGAGCTTAGCTACGAGATCCTTGCCGCCGAGCTTTTCGCCGTCAACAGCAGTGGGGATACCCTTCTCGAAGTGTATAGTCACATAGGTAGGCTTGTCGGGTGCCTGGATGGGAGATACGCCGAGTTCAAGGAAACCGGGCTTCTCATACTGAGGCTCGTTAGCGGGATCCTCAAGGTCGAGACCCTCATGAGAGAGGTGCCACAGGTTCTTATCCTTGGAGTAGTTGGTCTCGCGGTTGATCTTCAGGGGGATGTTGTGTGCCTCTGCGTAGTCGATCTCCTGATCGCGGCTCTTGATGTCCCAGATTCTCCAGGGAGCGATGATCTGCATATCGGGAGCGAATGCCTTGATAGCAAGCTCAAATCTTACTTGATCGTTGCCCTTACCGGTGCAGCCGTGGCAGATAGCGTCAGCGCCCTCTTTCAGAGCGATCTCAGCGATCCTCTTTGCAATGATAGGTCTTGCAAAGGATGTACCGAGAAGATATCTGTTCTCGTATACAGCGCCTGCCTGAACGGTAGGATAAACATAATCGGTGATGAATTCCTCCGTGAGGTCCTCGATATAGAGCTTGGAAGCGCCTGTCTTGATAGCTTTCTCCTCAAGTCCGTCGAGTTCTGTTCCCTGACCTACGTCACCTGAAACGGCGATAACTTCGCAGTTGTTGTAATTTTCCTTGAGCCAGGGGATGATGATAGAAGTATCAAGACCGCCCGAGTAAGCAAGTACGACCTTTTTGATTTCCTTAGCCATGATAAAAAGCCTCCTAAGAATTATTTGTGTGATATTATAATACCATTATACACACATTGAGCCGAATGTCAAGAGGTAAAACGCAAAAGTTTCAAATTTATACACAAATATCGTTTGAAAAATGTATATTCACTTTGAATATTCGTATATTTACGATGTGAAGCAAAAAATATACACTTGGGAACGTATATATGCACATACTCTGAGACGGAAGCGATCTGCTTAACGTGCGCTCATACTGTAAGTATACCACATCTTTACATCAAAATCAAGTCCGAAATCTCACAATACATACAATTTTCCGACAAATAATTGTTTTCTCCGTGATTGACAATTGCTTGGGTTTGAGGTATAATATATAAAACGATCTGAACATAGAAAGAGGAAAGCTATGAGGCTCCTTTTTATCGGTGACGTCGTGGGCTCCGCGGGAGTGACGTTTCTTGAAAAGAATATATACCGCATAAGAAAAGAATATGCAATTGATGTTACTGTCATCAACGGTGAGAACTCTGCCGCTGGTAACGGTATCACCCCCGATTCCTATTCTGCGCTTATCAGGCTCGGTGCCGATGTTGTTACCACCGGAAATCACTGTTTCCGCAGGAGGGAAGCCGTATCTCTTTATGAAGATAATGATATACTGCTTCGGCCTGCAAATTTCCCCGAGAGTGTTTCGGGCAGGGGATACACAGTCCTTGATCTTGGCAGGACGAGACTGGCTGTGGTCAATCTTATGGGCACTGTCTATATGGACAGCCTTGACAACCCCTTCACTGTCATAGACAGCATACTGCCCAAACTGGGCACTAAGAATATCATCGTTGATATCCATGCTGAGGCAACTGCCGAGAAAAAAGCCATAGGTTTCTGGCTTGACGGCAGGGTAACAGCTGTGCTGGGAACTCATACTCATGTACAGACCTCGGATGAGACTGTTTTGCCTAAAGGTACGGCGTATATCACCGATGTAGGAATGACAGGTCCCGAACTTTCTGTGCTCGGCGTTCAGACAGAGCTTGCTGTCGAGAAGCTGCGCACTCACTGTCCTGTTACATTCAAAGAAAGTACAAGCCCTTGTTTCCTGAACGGCGTTGTCGTTGATTTTGATGAGACAACAGGCAGGGCTCGCACTATAGAAAGACTTATAATCCGTTAACGACCCAATAATCTGACTTAGGAGGATCTACTATGGACATTCTTAAAGTATCAGCAAGATCGTCACCAAATTCCGTGGCCGGAGCTATCGCAGGAGTTATCAGGGATAAAGGCGAGGTTGAAGTGCAGGCTGTCGGTGCAGGAGCAGTAAATCAGGCTGTTAAGTCCGCTGCAATAGCAAGAGGTTATCTTGCAACTGCGGGTATAGATATGGTTGCTATCCCTGCATTTGCTTCGATCGTCATTGACGATGAAGAGCGCACAGGCATCAAGCTTATCTGCTGCGAAAGATAGTCAATTGTTCTGTAATGTAATAATACACGCCGTACATCAATTGAAGTGCGGCGCGTTTGTTTGTATAAAAAAGGCACCCGAAAAGGGTGCCTTGTATTATTATATCTTACTTGGAAAGTGCGCTCTTACGGAAGATGATATCCTCTCTCTTGGGTCCGTTGGAGACCATAGTGATGGGGAAACCGATCTGTTTTTCGATGAACTCGATGTACTTGCGGCAGTTTTCGGGGAGATCTTCATAGTTCTTGATGCCCTTGATGTCGCAGTTCCAACCGTCGAGAACTTCGAGAACGGGCTTGCACTTCTCCAGCTTCTGGGTGGTGGGGAAGTCTGTGATGACTTTTCCGTCAAGTTCATATCCTACGCATACAGGTATCTTTTCAAGGTAACCGAGTGCGTCAACAACAGTGAATGCCACATCGGTAGTACCCTGGATACGGCAGCCGTACTTGGAAGCCACACAGTCGAACCAGCCCATACGTCTCGGTCTGCCTGTGGTAGCGCCGTACTCGCCCTTATCGCCGCCGCGCTTTCTGAGTTCCTCAGCCTCATCGCCGAAGATCTCGGAAACGAATGCGCCTGCTCCTACAGCAGAGGAGTAAGCCTTGCATACGGTAACGATCTTCTGGATCTCATAGGGAGGGATACCTGCGCCAATAGCGCCGTATGCAGCCAGAGTAGAAGATGAGGTTACCATAGGATATATACCGTGATCGGGATCCTTCAAAGAGCCGAGCTGACCCTCAAGAAGTATGTTCTTGCCTTCCTTGAGAGCGTTCCACAGGTAAGCGGAAACGTCGCATACATAAGGCTCTACCATTTTCTTGTACTCCATAAGAGTGTTGAACAGCTCTGTCTCGTCGATGGCAGGCTTGTTGTACATATACTTGAGAAGGATGTTCTTCTGTTCGAGAACTCTGTGGATCTTTACCTTGAGAGCATCCTCATCGAACAGTTCCTGTACCTGGAAACCGATCTTGGCATACTTATCGGAATAGAAGGGAGCTATACCTGACTTGGTTGAACCGAAGCTTGCCTTGCCCAGTCTTTCTTCTTCGAATTTATCAAAATCAACGTGGTAAGGCATGATCATCTGAACTCTGTCAGAGATAAGGATCTTGGGCATGGGAACGCCCTGAGAAGTTACCTCTTTGAGTTCGTTAAAGAACTTGGGAATGTCAAATGCCACGCCGTTGCCGATGATGTTGGTAGTGTGATCGTAGAAAATGCCCGAGGGGAGCGTATGGAGTGCAAACCTTCCGTAGTGGTTGTGGATGGTGTGACCAGCGTTTGCGCCGCCCTGAAATCTTATTACGATATCACTTTCCTGCGCCATCATGTCGGTAAGTTTACCCTTACCCTCGTCGCCCCAGTTTGCGCCGACAATTGCTCTTACCATTAATGTTTCCTCCTTGCAGCTTTGCTGCTTACTGAAGTGTGCATCCGTATCCGTCTGATACGTGTCAGCACACCAAATAATATTATAACACATAGATATACATTTGTAAAGGGGTAAATATGCTTTTTTTCGGGCTTTTGAAGGCAATAAGTATGATATCTGTAAATATTTTGTGAACGCTCTTGACAGTTTTCTTTCGTATTGCTATAATGATTATACAGTATAAGTCAAATGCGTTGAAGGGAAGAAAAGCCTGTTTCTTCAGTTTCAGAGAGCCGCCGGTGGGTGTGAGGCGGTAAGGGAAGCAAGTCATAACTCGTCCCCGAGCAGATAAGGCGAAATCAAGTAGTCTTGTTCGGCAGCTCCCGTTACAGAGCGTCGCATTGTTGGATGCGGTCAAGGCGTATGCGGTGACGTATACGTGAATGAGAGTGGTATCACGGGTATAATGCTCGTCTCTTGGATAAGGGACGGGTTTTTTTGTTACCCATATCCGTCATAAAATTATGAGAAGGGAGAACGGTCATGGTAAAGAATGTTGCGATAGTAAGCCTTTCGAGCGGTATCTTAGGAGAGCAGTTCATCAAGTTTGAAAGCGATATAGGCATTAAACGACTAAGCGACCTTGGTCTGAAGGTTAAGTTCATGCCGAATGCACTCAAAGGTCTTGAGTACATCAAGGATCACCCCGAAAAGCGGGCCGAGGATCTGCTTGAAGCCTTCCGCGATCCCGAAGTTGACATGATCCTCTGCGCGATAGGCGGAGATGATACATACCGCCTGCTGCCGTATCTTTTTGATAATGACGAACTGAAGAATGCAGTATCGGATAAGTTATTCCTTGGGTTCTCGGATACTACAATAAATCATTTTGCACTTCACAAGGTGGGACTTAAAACCTTCTACGGTCAGTCTTTCCTGTCTGATATCTGTGAGCTCAGCAGCGAGATGCTTCCTTATACCAGAAAGTATTTTGAGGAGCTTGTGACCACAGGAAAGATAAGCAGGATCACGCCGAGTGATATCTGGTATGAGGAGAGAAAGCAGTTCTCACCCGATCAGATCGGAGTGCCGCATATATCTCACCCGAACAACGGCTTTGAACTTTTGCAGGGCGTACCGAAGTTCTCGGGTAAGATACTCGGGGGCTGTATAGATTCAATGTATGATATCTTCAACGGCGATCGCTATGCGGATATGCCTGCCATCTGTAAGAAATACAGCCTTTTCCCAAGTAGCGATGACTGGGAAGGACGCATTCTCCTGCTTGAATCCAGCGAAGAACAGCCGACTCCCGATATCTACCGCCGATCCCTTGAATATCTCAAAGAGGCAGGCGTGTTTGACAGGATATCGGGCATACTCGCAGGAAAACCTATGGATGATGTCTACGCCGAGGAGTACAAGAAGCTGCTGGTCGAGGTCATCGGCCGTCCCGATCTTTCCATCGTATTCAATGTGAATATCGGTCATGCTATGCCGAGGTGCATAATTCCCTTTGGCGCAGAAGCAGAAGTAGATTCCGAAAAGCAGATCATTTCTTTTAAGTATTAATGATCCGGTGAATAAAGTAATAAATGTATTTGTATAAGGAGTGTTTAGTTATGAAAAATGCAAGCAAGTATCAGAGAGGTTATTTCATGCCGCCGTATGAGTGCCTCAAATGGACCAAGAAAGAATATATCGACAAGGCACCTATCTGGTGCTCCGTTGACCTGAGAGACGGTAATCAGGCTCTTATCATCCCCATGAGCCTTGAAGAAAAGCTGGAGTTCTTTGCTAAGCTCGTTGAGATCGGTTTCAAGGAGATCGAGATCGGTTTTCCCGCAGCTTCCGAGACAGAGTATGAGTTCTGCCGCACACTGATCGAGAAGAACCTCATCCCCGATGATGTTACCATTCAGGTGCTCACACAGTCGAGAGAGCACATCATCAAGAAGACTTTTGAGGCTATAGACGGCGCTAAGCACGCGGTAGTACACCTCTACAACTCCACATCTCTTGCACAGCGCGAGCAGGTGTTCCGCAAGAGCAAGGAGGAGATCAAGGAGATAGCTGTATCGGGTGCAAAGCTCTGCAAGGAGTATCTCAAGACAGCCAGGGGCGGTATTACTTTTGAGTATTCCCCCGAGAGCTTCACCGGCACCGAGCCCGAGTACGCACTTGATGTAGTGAATGCTGTCCTCGATGTATGGCAGCCTACTCCCGAGAGCAAGGTCATTATCAATCTTCCTGTAACCGTTGAAATGAGCCTGCCCCACGTTTACGCTTCACAGATCGAGTATATGTGTGAGAATATGAAGTACCGTGAGAACGTAATCGTATCTCTCCATCCTCATAATGACCGCGGCTGTGGCGTTGCTGATTCCGAGCTTGGACTCCTTGCCGGCGCTGACCGTATCGAAGGCACCTGCTTCGGTAACGGTGAAAGAACAGGCAATGTGGATATCGTGACACTTGCTTTGAATATGTACACCCACGGTGTAGACCCCGAACTCGATTTCTCCGATATGCCTGCACTTGTCGAACTCTATGAAAGAGTAACAAGAATGAAAGTGTATGAGAGAAGCCCCTACGCAGGTCAGCTTGTGTTTGCAGCATTCTCGGGTTCGCATCAGGATGCTATCGCAAAGGGCATGAAGTGGCGCGAGGAGAAGGATCCCGACCACTGGACCTGTCCTTATCTTCCGCTTGACCCGAAGGATGTCGGCAGAGAGTATGACGGAGATGTTATCCGTATCAACTCGCAGTCGGGCAAGGGCGGCATAGGCTACCTTATGGAGAAGAAGTACGGCTACAATATGCCCAAGAAGATGCGCGAGAACTTCGGTTATGCCGTTAAGGGTATTTCAGACCATCTGCATAAAGAACTTCTGCCCGATGAGATCTACAAGATCTTCAAGGAGAACTATCTGAATATCGATGCTCCCGTGAAGGTTCCTGAGGCTCACTTTACTCAGGATGCTGACGGACGTATCTCCGCAAGCGTTACTGTCTCCAAAGACGGAAGCGAACCCAAGGTATTCACCGCACGCGGCAACGGACGTCTGAATGCAGTTGCAAACGCTCTTAAACAGGCTACAGGTGTTGATTTTACTCTTGAAAGCTACGATGAGCACGCTCTTGAGCGTCACTCTAACTCCGAGGCTGTATCTTATGTAGGTATTTCTGCTAACGGCAAGACCGTCTGGGGTGCAGGCAGACACACTGATATTATCGTGTCCTCTATCTATGCGCTGCTCTCGGCTATAAACCACATCCTTTCTTAATTAATAGTTAATAATTAATAATTATGGAGTCGCCTGCGGCGACGTTGATCTTAACGCTTACGTTAAGATCGCTCATCTCGGGCACCACAGAGCCATATTAAACTGAAAACGAGCTAAGTATAAAAAACTTAGCTCGTTTTGTTTTCTGCTGAATTGACGAAAACACCGCCAACAACTATTAATTATTAACTATTAACTATTAATTACTTAACGTAGACCTCAACTATCTCGCCGTAGTATGCAGTATGGAAGTCGTTGCTTGGATACTGTTGATTGATGATTTCCTTATCAATGAAGCAGTCAGCGTTCATATCCTGAGCAAACAGCTTGCGGCACACGAGGATGATCTTTGCCTGTTCAAAAGCCACGCAGCCTTCACCCTTGATGGGTACAAGTCCTGTTTCGGCAGCTTTGTCAACATCTCTGCCACTGTTGGCTCCGCAGTAGGCAAGTGCCTTACGGCTGTCCTCTGGGTAGAAGCTGAGGGTGAAAAACTCATTCCTGTCGATGAATTCCTTTGTATATCGCTGGGGGCGGATAGCTGTAATTGCGCAGGGCTTGTTCCACATTATACCCGCAAATCCCCATGATGCTGTCATGGTATTGTAGCTGTTTTCGCTGCCTGCGGTAACGAGCATCCACTCAGTACCTATTTTCTTGAAAACGTTGAATTCGGGTCCGAGTTCCTCTATACTGCTTTTCCTGAATCCTGCTTCGCTGAATGTCTTCATTGCGATTACCTCCTTGTATGAACTTTAACATTATATGCGGATTATATATCCGCTATTCTTTGATTTTTTCGGTGGGGATCGTAACTGTAACCGATGTTCCCTGACCGGCGGTGCTTCTGACTGAAAGCTCTGCACCGATACGATCAGCGGCTTTTTTGACAAGATAAAGTCCGATGCCCGTTGATCGATTCTCGATCCTTCCGTTTTGACCAGTGTATCCGCGCTCGAATATTCTGGGCAGATCCTCGGGAGCTATGCCGATTCCGGTATCGCTGACGGTTATGCTGCCGGTTGTTACCAAAATTGTAACGGAGCCTTGCTTGGTGTATTTCAATGCATTTGAAAGCAGCTGGCCGATGATGAAATCCATCCATTTGCTGTCGGTAACAGCTTTTTCATCGGTGCCGTCATAAACCAGCCTTATTCTTTTCCTGATGAATACAGGTGCGTACTTACGCACATTTGCACGTATAACAGGGTCAAGTTCAGTCTCTCTGACTACGAGATCCTTGCCGCCGTCACCGAGCCTGAAATAGCAAAGCACCATTTCAACATACTGTTCGATTCTGAAAAGCTCGGATGAAAGTTCCCTTGCTTCATTGGTATCCTGCCCTGCAAGCTCCATCCTCATTACAGAGATAGGTATCTTGATCTGGTGTACCCATGTTGTGAAATAGTCAAGCATTTCGGTGCGGCTGCTTTTGTAGTTCGCTTCCGCATCCGATATCATATCCCGCATCAGTTCTACGGTTTCAATGTATTTTCCTTCTATAGAGTCCGGATGTTCGGGCAGGGTTTCTATCATACAGCCGATCCTGTCACACAGGCGCGAGATTCTTTTGTACCTTAAAACATACCGGATAAATCTCACAGAGAATATCACAGCAATAGCAAACAGGATCACAATTGTTGCGTAGACTACGGCTTCTGTTTCGATGTAGTAAAGAGAGAACACGACCATATACACAACAACGGAGATCAAATAGCATATGAGTACGGAGATATTGTCCAAAATGAATCTGAAAAAAAGTTTCATATCTCTGACCTCAAAGCTCAATGGTGTAGCCGCTGCCCACACGGGTTTTGATATAATCGGTTATCCCGAGATCGGACAGCTTTTTCCTGAGTCTGTTTACATTGACGGTCAGGGTGTTTTCCTCGACATAGCAGTCCATCTGCCAGAGTTTTACCATAAGAGCATCACGGCTTACTATCTTGCCTTTGTTCTCCATAAGCGTCTGGATTATTTTGAACTCGTTCTTTGTGAGCTCGGTTTTCTGACCGTTATAGCTTACGGTGGTATCTCCGAGATCCAGCACGACCCCTTTATGAGTCAGTGTGGTCGAAGGTTCGTTCATATCATAGCATCGCCTGAGGATCGCCCCGAGTTTTGCTACCAGGACCGTAGGGTCAACGGGTTTGGCGACAAAGTCATCACCGCCCATGTTCATTGCCATAACGATGTTCATATTATCCGAAGCTGAGGAAAGGAACACGATAGGAACTTTTGATATCTTTCTGATCTCGGAACACCAGTAAAAACCGTTGTGAAAGGGAAGTGAGATATCCATAAGAACGAGATGGGGATCGAACTCTTTGAACTCGCTCATTATATCGTTAAGGTGTTCAGCGCATCTGACCTGATGGTCCCAGGCTGATATCGCAATGTGAAGAGCTTTGGCAAGAGCGGTGTCATCTTCAACAATAAGTATTTTATACATACTGCCGCTCCTTTCGCAAGCTGATAGATCTGTCAGTAGGATACTCCGTTCTTTGCGGTGCCCGATACGATATGTGTATCAACAAGCTGTTCGCAGACCTGATAAAGGATCGCATAATAAGCAGAAGGATTAAGGTGGATACCGTCTCCGCCGCTGTATTTGCTGTAAAGGTTGTTCCACTGATCTTTAAGATAAGGTGCTATATTGACGAATCCTGCATTGCCCTTGGCTTTGAGGTGGTCTCTCATTGCGGCATTGAACTTGTCAATATTTGCATTGTTGTTGAAGGTGCTGGAAGCTCCGATAGGAGTGATGGATGCCACAAACATCTTTACGTTGGGCAGGGCGGCCTGTACCTTGGCGATGAGATTATCATAGTTAGCACACCATTTTTCGGGAGTGGAGAGGTTTATATCGTTCATTCCCATGGAGAAAACTATATACTTGGGATTGAGCAATTTAAGTGCGGTTATTATATCGTATTTGCCGCCCTTGACCTCAAACTGGGGATTGAATCCGCTGACGCCGAAAATATTCCAGGCTGAGACTGATCCGTATGCACATACATTATCGGCAGGGAGTATCTTGTAAACTTTAAGCCCAGAACAGATACTGTCTCCCACGAATACGGTATCGCTGAGGAAAGCGTTATAAGCATCTGTCATATTATATATGCGCTGACCGTAAGAATCTACATGGTACTTGCTTGCAGGAACGGTATCGTAATACACGCCCGTATTTGTAGGCGCAGCTGTGGTTGCCTTTGAAGTAGTCGCTGTAGTGGTGGTAGTTGTAGTTGTGGTAGTAGTTGTAGTTGTGGTTGTTGTAGTTGTAGTAGTAGTTGAAGTGGTGGTTTCGGGAGTGGTCGTAGTTTCATCGGGGACGGATGAGACTTCGGTAGTAGTATTCGGCTTCTCCTCCGAGCTGTCCCGGTTATCAGCAGAACTCTGCTCACCTGTACTGCTGAGAGCAGGGGGATCAGCTGCTTCCTCTCCGTTGATCTTTTCACCGCAGCCTGTTGCCGAGAGAACGGCAGCTGCACATAATACTGTCAGGATTTTTCTTGCATTCATCATTGATATCGCCTCTTGATGTTTGTATTAAAGCCTGCGGAGAACTCCGCAGGCTTGTGGGAATTACCGATAGATAATGACCGGTGTGAGCATCGGAACATTTTCGTAAACGTATTTAGCATCTGCAACAGTCATATTTAAGCATCCGTGAGAACCGTTGTTCAGATATCTTGTACCGCCGAACCATGCCTGCCATGTTGCATCGTGGAAGCCGATACCAAAGGTGGAAATATTGTTCCAGTAGGCAACCTTTGTATTCCAGCTCTCGCCTTTAAGAGTAGCATTTCTTTCCTTGATCCAGAGCTTGTAGATGCCTTCCGGTGTCTCTCTCTCGGGAGTGGGAAGACCTGATACAATATCACACTCGTGCATGAGCTTTCCGTCCTTATAGAACCAGAAGTGCTGCTTGGAAAGGTCTACTTCACAGTATGTATCGCCGATATCGCTTTCTGCGGTACGCCACTCGGGCTTGCAGGTATAGGTGTAATTGGAATCGGGGTTCACATAATACTTGGGTTCAACTTTTACGCTTTCGCAGTCCTTGATAAGATCTATGATATAATCTCTCATCTTATCCTTATCAAGCCACCAGCCGTAATTGCCGCGTCCCTGAGGAACAACGATCTCGCCTCTTGTGGTAGATTTGAAATGTCTTGATTTGCCGTAGGTATCGTACTTGTCGGAAAGTCTTTCGACATAAGCCTCTACCATGCTCTCGTCAACATCAAAGCCCTGCTTTGCGGACTTTTCACCGTAGATGATCCAACTCTTGAACTCCGAGCCGTAAAGTGTCTCGGTAGTATATCCGAAATCAAAAGTGATCTCGATATCACTGATGTTTTCGAGATTTTTCAGTTCCTTCTGAAGATCAGCTGCTACGACCTTGGGAAGCTGATAGATATCTGCGCCGCTGAGGTCAACATTATATTCGCCCTTGTCGAGGAAACCGAATATGTATTCCATGAGAGTATCAAGGCAACTGTCATCTATCTTGTCGCCCTTGACTTCCTTTACGATCTCAAATCCCGATGTGGTGGATAAGATATAAGCGTTCTTTGGTTCCTGATTGCCGGACTTGTCTATGACCTCTTCCTTGACTTTTGCACGGAGCTTGTCCTTGTCATAAGTGAATTCTGTCTGGAAATCGTATTTGTTGTCCTTCTCGGTAAACCAGAAATAATAATTCTGATCATCCATGTAGTTTTTGAGAGCGGGCTTGATGTTATCGGTGTAGCCGATATCTTCCATCTTGATGGGAACGTCCTTGCCCGCAACTGTTTTCAGCGTAATGGTATCGGGGTTGGAGGTGGACTTCATCAGGGCGTTGTAGGCCTGAGCCTCTGTCATCTCGCTGACATCAACGCCGTTGATGACCGTGGTCTTGAAGAACTTGCCCTTGGAATTGCCAATGCCTTTGATGTAGATTATGATAAGTACTATCAGTATTATACCAATGATGATCGCGCCGGCGATGAGAGCGGCCTTGAAGCCGTTCATGGAGCTTGCTGCAGCAGCTTGTCTCCTGTAATTTCCGCCCTGAGGAGGTCTTCTTCTCCTGTTGGGGTTCTGTCTTTGTCTCGGACGGTCATTCCTCTCCATTGTAGCTCTTATTTCTCTTGCAAGGTCATCGTTGGAGTTTCCCATTCTGCGGACAGGTCTTCCGTTTCCGTTGGAAGGTCTGTTCCTGCTGCGGTCACTGCCGTCATAATCTCTTCGCATCGGCCTTTCAAGATCACCGTTGTCTCTGTGTCTTGTTTTGTCGCTCATCAGCGATTTCTCCTTTCCTGATCGTTGGATGCTGATCGCACCAATATTATCAATACAAAACAAATCCTATGTCATACATAGATATTATACTACAACTGTCCGAAAATTTCAACTATCATTTTTTCACAAACAACCGCATTACATTATTATATATATACGTTATTTTGACGGTTTCAAAGTTTAAACTGAGTTTATATTCGGGTAATATAATCTGTATTGCTGTAATATGCATTATGACACAGGAAGGGAGACATTTCAAGCATATGCTAAGTTTGAAGAACATTACCAAAGACTATGTCACGGGCGATGAGACAGTAAAAGCCCTTAAAGGCATAGACATCGAGTTCCGTGAGAACGAGTTCGTTTCGATCCTCGGTCCGTCGGGATGCGGTAAGACCACGATGCTGAATATCATCGGAGGACTTGACCGTTATACCGAGGGAGATCTTATCATAAACGGCCGTTCTACCAAGGAATTCAAGGACAGCGACTGGGACACCTACCGCAATCACTCGATAGGTTTTGTATTCCAGAGCTACAACCTGATACCTCACCAGACCGTGCTTTCCAATGTTGAGCTTGCTCTTACTCTTTCAGGCGTATCGAAGGCTGAAAGACGTGAAAGAGCAGTCAAAGTTCTGGAACAGGTAGGACTGAAGGATCAGATCCATAAGAAGCCGAATCAGATGTCAGGCGGTCAGATGCAGAGAGTCGCCATAGCACGAGCTCTTATCAATGACCCCGATATTCTGCTTGCCGATGAGCCTACAGGTGCTCTTGACTCGGGTACGAGTGTTCAGATCATGGAGATACTCAAGGAGATCTCAAAGGATAAGCTCATCATAATGGTAACTCATAACCCCGATCTTGCAGAGCAGTATTCCAGCCGTATTATCAAGCTCCTTGACGGTAAGATCACCGATGATTCCGATCCCTACTCCGCAAGCGTGGTCGAGCCAATCAAGGGCAAGGCCGAGAAGGATAAGGCAAAGGGCAAGAAGACCTCGATGTCCCTGTTCACAGCCCTCGCTCTTTCCATGAACAACCTTATGACCAAGAAGGCTCGTACCATACTCACAGCATTCGCCGGAAGTATCGGTATCATCGGTATAGCACTGATCCTTTCACTCTCAAACGGTGTTCAGAATTATATCGATCATGTTCAGGAAGATACTCTTTCAAGCTATCCTATACAGATAGACCATCAGACTTTTGATGTCACCGAACTGCTGACCAGTATGACCGGCGAATCCAAAAACGATGTAAGTTACAATGACGGAAAGATCCATACCAATTCAAGGATGTACAACATCGTCAATACAATGGTGAGTCAGGTGATAACAAATAATCTGAAGGATTTCAAGAAGTTCCTCGATGACGATGCCAACGGATTCAAGGATCTTACCACCAGTATAAAGTATACCTATCAGACTCCTCTGAATATTTACCGCGCCGATATGGACAACGGTCTTGTCAAGACCAACCCGTCTACTATTATTGATGAACTGTATGCAAGTATGGGAGTTTCGTATAATGTTTCCGGTGCTGCAAGTTCAATGATGAATATGGGCACACAGAACTACAATGTGTGGACAGAACTCATTGACAACGATGAGATGCTCAGTAAGCAGTTCGATGTGGTTTACGGAAGAATGCCCCAGAATTATAATGAAGTTGTGCTCATCCTTGATGATAACAACTGCATTCAGGACTATACTCTCTATACCCTCGGTCTCAGAGACCCGGAAGAAATTAAGCAGATGCTCAGAGACTCTCTTGCCGGCGTGAATGTTGAGAAGAACAAGGGAGAGGATACTGTCTTCTCTTATGAGGATTTCATTAATCTGAAATTCAAGCTCCTTGTCAATACCGATTACTTCGAGAAGCTTCCTGACGGCACATGGGCTGACAGATCTGATGACGATGCTTATGTTGCCACCAAGCTGGAAAACAGCGAACTCATCTCCATCGTAGGTATCATAAGACCCAATCCCGATGCTGTTACCACATCGTCAAGAGGCGGTACTATCGGATATAAGAGTGCTCTTATGGAACACCTTATCAATAAGGTAAATGACAGTGAGATAGTTAAGCAGCAGAAAGCAGACCCCACAGTTGATGTATATACCGGTATGCCCTTTGAACAGAAGGACATAGCCGAGAAGATGTACGATATGTATATCGCTTCTATAGAGGACCCCGAGCAGAAGGCTCAGGTACAGGCATTTGTGGATCAGCAGAAAGCCGAAGGAAAGAAACTTGAAGTCACCGAGGAAATGCTTGAAGCTTATGTTATGAGTCTCCCCGCTGATCAGCAGTCGACTGTAGGCGCTTATCTCAAGCAAATGAAGGAATCGGGTCTCACTCCCAATGATATCTTTACACGTTTCTCGAGTCAGATGAAGCTCGGCACCGATGCCAGCTATGATGATAACCTGCTGAAAATGGGTGTATCGGATCTTGCAGATCCTTTCCGTATCAATATCTACCCCAAGGACTTTGAGTCCAAAGAAGCTATCGCTGAAAAGATCGACAACTATAACAAGAGCGTTGCAGAAGGCGATAAGATCACATATACCGATTATATCGGTCTGCTGATGAGTTCGGTATCCACCATCATCAACGCTATCAGCTATATCCTTATCGCATTCGTTGCGATATCGCTGGTCGTTTCTTCCATCATGATCGGTATCATCACATATATCTCCGTTCTCGAAAGAACAAAGGAGATCGGCATCCTCCGAAGCATCGGCGCATCCAAGAGGGATATCTCCCGTGTATTCAACGCTGAGACTCTTATCGTAGGATTTGCCGCAGGTGCTATGGGTATCCTTGTTACGGTGCTGCTGAATATCCCGATCAATATCATAATCAAGTCTATCACTGATATAAGTGGACTTTCCAAGCTGCCGTGGCTCGGCGCAGGCGCTCTGATCCTCATATCAATGTTCCTGACCTTCATCGCGGGTCTGATACCCTCGAAGATCGCTGCAAAGAAGGATCCTGTTATCGCCCTCAGATCTGAATAAGACTTGCACAAAGCAAAGGCGCTCCCTGATGGGGGCGCTTTTTTTGGTCAGGGAAGGGAAGATGCTCAAAAATTGCGGTTTTTACCGATATTGCGGACATGGTCTTTAAATGTTACGAATTTGTAAAAAGTGGGAACTAAAGGCTGTAAGCTCTTGTAAAATAAAAGAAAAAATAGTATAATTACACTGTATGTTTATGGTCTCCCATAATGCGGAGTCCGATATTTTTTGATTGGAGGCTAAACTGTATGTCGCAGAACAACCTTACTCTTGCCGAGCTTCAGGCACTCTCGTCTGCTGATACAGCGGCAAGGAACCGACTGACATATCTGTTTGATGAAGGAAATTTTACTGAGCTTGATCCCTATGCCGTTTCCGGCTCACAGCTCTCGGGAGTAATAACCGCTTTCGGTTATGTAAACGGAGATCCCGTTTATGCTTTCTCTCAGGATGTTACCGTTAAGAACGGTGCGCTTGGAAAGGTTCAGGCTGATAAGATCGCAAAGGTATATGACCTCGCCGCTAAGACAGGCGTTCCTGTTGTAGGTATATATGACAGCTTCGGTGCTGATCTTGAGGATCCCTGCGCTGCTATGAATGCTTACGGTGAACTCCTTATGTGGAGCTCCAATCTTTCAGGTGTTGTTCCTCAGATCGCAGTAGTTGCAGGTGTGTGCTCTGGCGCAGCTGCTATGCTGGCAGTCAGCGCAGACCTCACCGTTATGACTAAGGATGCCGAGCTCTATGTGGCTCCCAACAGCGGTATCAAGAACTCCGCTGAGAACGCTGCAAAGAACGGTACTGCCGCTCTTGTATGTGATGATGACAAGTCTGCTGCAGAAGCTGCAAGAATGCTTATCGAAAAGCTTCCTCAGAATAACCTTTCGCCTGTTCCCATGTATGAGTTTGAGGCTCCTTCCGCAGCTTTCGGAAAGGACGCTGCTTCTCAGGCAGAGGCTGTTTGTGATGCAGGCAGTGTTACCGAGCTTTATGCTGATTACGGTAAGTCTGCTTATACCGCTCTCGGTACCCTCGGAGGTGCTACAGTCGGTGTGCTCGCTACCAATAAGAGTGCAGACAAGCTCACCGCTGATGACGCTTCCAAGCTTGCAAGATTTGTTCGTACCTGCGATGCTTTCGCAGTTCCTGTTATCACATTTGTTGATACCGAAGGCTTTGCTGCTGACGATGAGACCGAAGCGGCCGGCGCTGTAAAGAGCATGGCAAAACTTGCTCACGCTTATGCAGAAGCTACTACTATAAAGCTTGCCGTTGTTACAGGCAAGGCTTACGGTTCGGCTTACATAGCTCTTGCAGGCAAGGGCGCCAATGCAGATATGACATTCGGTACGGCTGATGCTGTGGTTTCTGCTCTTGAACCCAAGACTGCAGTTGAGTTCCTGTATCACGATGAACTTAAGGGTGCTTCCGATCTTACTGCCAAGAGAAATGAGCTTGCAGATAAGTTTGCAAGGGAAGAGGCTTCTGCAGCAGCTGCTGCTCAGAAGAGCTGTCTCGATGCAATAGTTGCTCCCGAGGGCGTGAGAACAGCTCTTATCGGCGCTGTTGAGATAATGGCAGGCAAGCGTATCTCGAGACTTCCCAAGAAGCACTCGAACATCCAGCTTTGATAAAGTAATCAAATATTTTAGATTGGTGGTATATAATTATGAAAAGATACAGCATTACAGTAAACGGCAAGGCTTACGACGTTGCAGTTGAGGAGCTCGCAGCAGATGCAGCTGCTCCCGTGGCAGCAGCTCCCGCACCTGCAGCAGCACCCAAGGCAGCAGCTCCTGCACCTGCAGCAGCACCCGTTGCTGACGGTACCAAGGTAACTGCTCCTATGCCCGGAACTATCCTCGACGTTAAGGTATCTGTCGGTGATACTGTTTCCGCAGGTCAGGCTCTCTTTGTACTTGAAGCTATGAAGATGGAGAATGACGTAAACTCTCCTGTTGCAGGTAAGGTGCTCAGCGTCAACACTACCAAGGGTACAGCTGTTGAAACAGGCACTGTCCTCGCCGTTATCGGCTGATCGAAAGGACGGTAACAAATGGGAAAGCTCAAGATCACCGAGACTGCATTGCGTGATGCTCATCAGTCTCTTATCGCAACAAGAATGTCTATCGACGATATGAAGCCTATCCTCTCCAAAATGGATGAGATCGGCTATTATTCCGCCGAAGTCTGGGGCGGCGCTACCTTCGATTCCTGCATCAGATTCCTGAATGAGGATCCTTGGGAAAGACTGCGTACTATCCGTAAGGCAATGCCTAATACCAAGCTCCAGATGCTTTTCAGAGGTCAGAATATGCTGGGCTACCGTCATTATGCTGATGACCTCGTTGAGTACTTCGTTCAGAAGTCCATCGCTAACGGTATCGACATAATCCGTATCTTCGACGCTCTTAACGATATCAGAAATCTCCAGACAGCTATCAAGGCTGCAAATAAGGAGAAAGGCCATGCTCAGGTAGCTATTTCCTATACCCTCGGTGAGGTATTCACTCACCAGTATTATATGGATTATGCTAAGCGTATAGAGGCAGCCGGTGCAGACTCCATCTGTATCAAGGATATGGCCGCTCTGCTTACTCCTTACGAGGCTGAGAGCCTTGTAAGAGATATCAAGAGTGCTGTCAAGATCCCTGTTGCTCTCCATACTCATTATACTTCGGGTCTTGCTTCTATGTGTATCATCAAGGCTGTTGAAGCCGGTGTTGACTCTGTTGATACTGCTATCTCGCCTCTCGCTCTCGGTACATCCCATGCTCCCACGGAGTCTATTGTGGCTACATTCCAGGGCACCGAGTATGACACAGGCATTGACCTTGTAAAGCTCAATGAGATCAGAGACTATTTCATGACTCTCCGCAAGAAGTATATAGATTCGGGTCTGCTTGATCCTTCTATGCTTGCAACAAATACAAACGCTCTGCTTTATCAGGTTCCGGGCGGTATGCTCTCGAACCTCCTGTCTCAGCTCAAACAGGCAGGAAAGGCAGATCAGCTTGAAGATGTTCTCCGTGAGGTTCCCAAGGTTCGTAAGGATTCGGGTTTCCCTCCGCTTGTAACTCCTACTTCGCAGATCGTAGGAACTCAGGCTGTTTTCAATGTAATTATGGGCGAGCGTTATAAGACCGTTACAAAAGAGTTCAAGGCTATGGTAAAGGGTGAGTACGGTAAGACTCCCGTTGAGATCGATCCTGAGTTCCAGAAGAAGATCCTCGGCGCAGAGGAACCTATAACTTGCCGTCCTGCGGATCTCCTCAAGCCCGAACTTGATGATATGCGTAAAGAGTGTGCTGAGTGGACAGAGCAGGAGGAGGATGTCCTCACCTATGCAATGTTCCCCAAGGTTGCACCTAAGTTCTTTGAGCAGAGAAGAAACAAGAAGTTCGGTATCGACCAGCATTCTGATGCAGCAAATAAAGTACATTCTATATGATAATACTACTGGAGAGCCTGTTTTATGCAGGCTCTTTGTGTTGTATGAACAATCCGATGGCGATCTTGCCTTTTCTTATTGTGCAAGTATCTGAAAACGATTAAAATTGTTATTTTCTATTGACAAATAATATTATACGCCGTATAATATAGTTACAGAAACAATATTGCACAAGAAAAAATGAATGCAAACTATTTAACAAAAGGAGGATAGCCATGGGATTTCCGATAAGCGCGGGTCTTCTCGATGCAATGGTATTGTCTGTTGTAAACGGCAGCGATACTTACGGATACGAGATCACTCAGCTCTTGAAAACTGCCGTAGATGTCTCGGAATCAACACTTTATCCCGTATTGAGAAGATTACAGAAAAGCGGGCTGCTTGAGACTTATGACAAAGAGTATATGGGCAGGAACAGACGTTACTACAAGATCACTACAGACGGATCAGAAGCCTTGTTCAACTACAGGGACGAATGGCAGGATTACAAGACAAAAGTAGACAGATTTTTAACGGAAGAGGGGACGATGGTATGACAAGACAGGAGTTTTTGGATCAGCTTGCAGCAAAGCTCGATAAGCTGCCTGCCGAAGAGCGTGATAACGCTTTGGATTACTACAATGAGATCTTTATGGACGCAGGAGAGGAAAACGAAGAGAAAACTGCGGCTGAGATCGGAAGTATTGATGACATTGCAAGACAGATCTATACGGAGAACGGTATTGATCCCGACGGAAGACCTAAGTTTCTTATGGAAGAGTATGTTGACAACAGTAATACCACAGGAGGAGCTGTTGAGGGCTCGATGCCTTATGTTTCGCCTTTCCAGGCAACACCCCGTCAGAGCAGCGGTATGGGTCTTCTGATCTTCATTCTGCTTTTCCCGATATGGTTCCCTATAGTAACTGTTGTTCTTACTTTGGCTTTTGTTATGGTCGTATTAATGTTTACTCTTCAGCTGGTTTTTGCAGTTGCAGGAGTTGCAGGTATTATCAGCGGTCTGGCAATTTTGTTCAGGATACCGCCTGTGGGTCTTGCTTATTTCGGAGGCGGACTTTTCCTCCTCGGATTGTTCGGACTTACTTTCAGATCTGCTTTCAGAGGAATAAAGAACGCAATGGTAGGAACATTTAACGGCGTTATCAACGCCTGCAGAAAGATCGTGTTGGGAGGTGCAGCATAATGGGACTTGACAGAGAAATGAGACCCAAGAAGTTTCCTGCTTCACTTATTATCATGCTGATTGGTCTTGCTGTGTGCGTTGTAGGTGTTATCTGGTGGGCTACTACCGATATCGGGAAATACCTCGATCTCAAGGACGTAAGCATAGTTCAGCCGATGAACGATATCAAGAACCTGAATATCTCGGTGGGCATCGCAGAGGTCGAGATCAAGACCGGCGGAGACAAGATCGTCATCGAAGGCACCTGCCTCCAGGACGGATTTTACCGCTTCGGAACACAGGGCGACACCTATTATATCGAGCCCTACAAGAATATCGAATTCTCCATATTCAGCATCAATAACACACCCTTCCTCATCCCCGAAAAATACCGTCCCAAGGTGACTGTCACCATCCCCGATGTGCTCTTTGACAAGATAGTTTTCGACCAGGGCGTAGGTTCTTCAGAGGTAGTGGGTCTCAAGACTAAGGAAATGGAGATCGACGTCGGCGTTGGAGAGGCTACATTCTCGGATATGTATATCGAGGACCGCTTTGATGTGGATGTGGGCGTAGGCAAGCTGAAATTCGCCGGCGATGTCAAGGGTGCCATGGATATTGATGTGGGCATCGGCGATGCGGATTTCTATTTCGACGGATACTATAACGACTATGACATCGACTGCGACAAGGGCATCGGCGACCTCGATATCGACAGAGGAAACACCTCCGTCGGCGGAGATGCCGGTATCCCCATAAAGATCGACCTCGGTATCGGAGATATGGACATCAGATTCAAGTAACAGACAGAGAAGGAGAACAGAACAATGAAAAGCAAGCTGCTGCCTTTGATGCTGCCGCTGCGCTCGCTGATATTCATTCTGATATTCACCGTGGGTGCGGCGGTAACGGGCAAGAAACTTGAGGATATAAGCACCTGGTGGTCGCCGGCGTGTACGCTCGTGAACCTGCTGACTATCCTGTTGGTGGTGCTCTATGCAAAGAAGAACGGCCAGTCATATCGGGAGCTGATGAATTTCAAAAAGGGTGCTGCTTCCGTGAAACATACCGTCATCGCGGTGGTAATAATCGCGGCAGTCGGTATGTCGGGAATGTATATGGCAGCATGATGCCCGAAGTCTCAGTGAAGATGTCGGCACCGATCAATGTGATCTTAGCGGCGGCGAACCTTCTGCTCCTGCCGCTGACAGTCTCCATTGCCGAGGACGGACTATATCTCGGCTGCGGAGTCAACGGAATAAAAAACAAATATGCATCGGTTATAGTGCCTACTTTTTTCTACGCCTTGCAGCATTGTTTTATTCCTATGCTTCCTGACGGGAAGTACATAGTCTACAGGTTCATATCGTTCCTGCCTGCGGCACTTCTGCTTTGCCTGTACTATAAGAAGACAAAGAACCCTATCCCCGTGATGATAGGTCACGCAATGCTTGATATGGGTACAGCAGTAACGATACTTATTACCTCGGCTTCACCCGATCTGTATGATAAGTGGTGCAGCATGGTATGATCAGAGCAAGATAAAAAATATATATGGGAGGAAAACATAATGAATGAAAAAAAGCTTTACAGAGTAAATGAAGGAAAGATGATCTGCGGCGTATGCCAGGGTATCGGAGAGTATTTTCAGGTAGATCCGAATGTAGTACGTATCGGCACAGTGATCCTTGGATGTATGGGATTAGGCGTTGTAGCTTATATCGTTGCAGCTATCATACTTCCCCAAAAATAAAAGATTAAATGGGCGCTCTCAGATGAGCGCCCCGTTTTTGTGTTCTGATATTACAAAAATGTCACACTGATCGGGCAATTTGTCACACAAATAGATTTTACAGTATCTTTGGATGTGCTATAATATGCTTGTAAGAATGAAGGAGGTCCATAGATATGGCAATTTTGGAAGTAAACTCTGTAGGTAAGATCTATACAACACGCTTTGGCGGTGAAAAGGTCAAGGCGCTTGAAAATGTAAGCTTTGAAGTCGAAGAAGGCGAATATGTCGCTATAATGGGAGAGTCGGGTTCCGGCAAAACAACACTGCTGAATATCCTTGCTGCACTTGATAAGCCCACAAGCGGCTCTGTCCTGCTTGACGGAAAGGATCTTACAAAGATCAAGGAAAAGGACATTGCGGCTTTCAGACGTGATAATCTCGGCTTTGTTTTTCAGGATTTTAATCTTCTGGATACTTTTTCAATAAAGGATAATATCTTTCTGCCGTTGGTACTTCTCGGAAAGAAGCACGATGAGATGCAGAAACTCATCAAGCCGATAGCGCAAAGACTCGGCATAAGCGATATACTCTCAAAGTTTCCCTATGAGGTATCGGGCGGACAGAAACAGAGAGCTGCTGTCGCAAGGGCACTTATAACTTCCCCTAAGCTCATCCTTGCCGATGAACCCACGGGTGCGCTGGATTCACGTTCCACAGACGGCCTGCTGCATATCTTTTCCGATATCAATTCTCTCGGCCAGACTATCCTTATGGTCACACATTCCATCAAGGCTGCAAGTCATGCCGGCAGGGTAATGTTTATCAAGGATGGTTCGGTATTCCATCAGATCTACAGGGGCAGCTGCAACAACGATGAGATGTATCAGAAGATATCGGATACACTCACTCTGCTCATGGCAGGCGGTGATAACAATGGGTAACGGTTATTACATTAGGCTGGCGGCAGACAATATCCGCAAGAACGCAAAGATTTATATCCCTTATATCATCACCTGCATACTCACAGGGGCAATGATATATATCATAAATTCTCTTTCCCTCAGCCCTGACTATGCTAATCTCAAGCGCGGTTCACGCTCACTGCCTGAGATAATGAAGTTCGGCAGCTATGTGACGATGATATTTGCTTTCATATTCCTGTTTTATACCAACAGTTTTATCATGAAGCGCCGCCGTAAGGAATTCGGTCTGCTGAATATACTCGGTATGGGAAAACGTCATATTGCAAAGCTGCTGTTTGTAGAGACATTTTATATCGCTCTGCTGACAATTGTGGTCGGACTAGGTTTAGGTATACTGTTTGACAAACTTGTATTTCTTGCACTCACCGGTCTGATCGGTGAAAGCGTGACATTCGGATTCAGGATCACCCCAATGGCATTGCTTATGACTGCTGTGTTTATGGGATTCTGTTTCTTCTGCATCTATCTCAATATGCTGAGACAGATACACCTCTCCAAACCTGTAGAGCTTCTTTCCGGCAGCCGATCAGGAGAGAAAGAGCCTAAGACAAAGATAATAATGGCTGTTCTCGGCGCTGCACTGATAGGTATGGGTTACTACATTTCAATTACGACAAAGCAGCCCCAGAGACACATTGATCTGTTTTTCATAGCGATTCTTGCTGTCATCATAGGAACATATTTCATCTTTATCGCAGGAAGTGTTGCTCTGCTCAAACTGCTTAAAAAGAACAAAAGATTCTATTATAAAGTTAATCATTTCAGTGCTGTTTCAGGACTTATCTACCGTATGAAACGAAACGCAGTCGGACTTGCAAGCGTATGTATTCTTTCAACCATGGTGCTTGTTATGGTCTCCACAACTACTTCAATGATCGTCGGAAAGAATGATTTGGTTTACAGATCTCATCCTGGTGATGTTATACTTTACACCAGAAACTATCACGATGCAGTCGCAGCAAGAGACCTTATAAGCAATAAAATGACGTTTAAGAAAGTTGAGATCAGTGCCGCAGCACATCTTGTCGCAAGCGGGGAACTCTCAAAGCCTGATGCGTACCATGAGCCGATCATGGCAGAGAGCAATAATAATGACGTGTATTTTGACTGTAATCTTATCTCTGAATACAACAGGTTTTACAATTATGATCTGACTCTTGATGAAGGCGAAGTAATGCTTCTCGGACCCGATAAGGCTACTGACCTTGATACTATTGATCTCTGCGGAAAGATATTCAAAGTCAAAAACGGCAAATACGAGACAGAAGACGACGCTCATTATTCAAACTACTATACTCTGATGTTTTCGGGTATGGATGATTTTCTAGCTGTTATGGATGCTTGGAAGGCTGCAATAAACGCAGAGCCCTCAATGACATTTTCGACTGTGTTCTATTATACGTCCGGCAGTCCGGAGGATCTTGATGAGCAGTTCGCTGATGCGTTTTTGGATATTTATGACCTTGACTCCAACTTTGATGACGGTGCTTACTACACATTCAAATCAAATGAACGTGACTCTGTTAGTGAAATGGTCGGCGGACTGTTCTTCTTGGGTATCTTCCTCGGTACACTGTTCATTATGGAGACCATCCTCATCATCTATTACAAACAGGTAACGGAGGGTTATGAAGATCAGAGAGGCTTTGAGATAATGCAGAATGTGGGTATGAGCCACTCCGAAGTCAAGAGAACCATCCGTTCACAGATACTGATCGTATTTTTCCTGCCTTTGATCTTTGCAGGTATGCACGTTCTGTTTGCACATCCTATGCTTGCAAGGCTGATGACTGAGCTTGATTTCGCTAACATGAAGCTCTTCAATGAGTGCGTTTTCGGAACATTCCTTGTATTTGCGTTGTTCTACAGCATCATCTACCTTATTACCGCAAGAGTTTACTATAAGATCGTCAGCAAGTAACGATCAAAACAAAAAGGCTTAGCATTATGCTAAGCCTTTTTGTATATTGATTATAAAATCACTGATCAGTGTTTTCTTTGTTTGAAAACAGATTTTGTTCGGCATTGGTTATATGTTTGGCAGTAAGTTCTTCAGCGAGTGCGCCGTTTCCTTCAACTATTGCATTAAGTATTGCTCTGTGTTCGGCAACTGTTTTTTCAGCACGGCCTTCTGTCTGAACGGAGATATCCCTTGCCTTTTTTATATAGTTATGGAAGTTGGATAGCATGAACCTAAGGGGTCTGCTCCTTGAAGCATCGTAAATGATCTTGTGGAAATCCGAATCCAGTTTCCAGATCTGTTCGGTGTCGTTCTTCATCAGATAGAATTCCTGAAGATCAACAATCTTTTCGAGTGCTTTCAGTTCTTCGGGGGTTATTTTCTCTGCACATAGCCTTGCTGCGAGACCTTCTATCCTGATGCGTATCTCATAGATATCTCTTGTGTCCTGCTGAGAAACGCCGACAACAACAGAACCTTTGTTGGGAATGTTTTTAACGAGGCCTTCAAGTTCGAGCTGCATAAGTGCTTCTCTCACAGGAGTACGGCTTACACCCAGTTCTTTGGAAAGTTTCAGCTCGTTGAGGCTGTCGCCGTCTTTATATTCGCCGTCAAGGATAGCATTCTCTATCGCGTTGAATACACGTATCCTCAGTGAGCTGTTATCGCTGTCCAGAAACACAGTAAATCACCTCCGTGCGAGTATGTCCTTGCCATACAGTTTTACAAGGGCTTCAAGCTCCTCGTCGCTTATGACGGTAACTCTGCCTTTATCGTATTCTGCATCGATCCATTCTTTCATTTTTGCGATGCAGGGATGCTTCTTGTCAACAGCTTTATCACCGCTGAGACGGTAATAGTTGTTGATCCAGCATGCAATACCTGCAAGACCCGAAGTTGCTGAAACTGCAACAAGCGGAGGTCTGCCGAGGAGGGAAGTCGTGTCGAAGATATTGTATATCTCCTCATCTTTCATCAGACCGTCAGCATGAATGCCCGCACGGGTAACATTGAAGCTTTTGCCGACAAACGGGGTCATCGGAGGGAGATCATAACTTGTCTCGTTTGCGATATAATCAGCTATCTCGGTGATGACACGGGTATCCATTCCGTTGAGGGTGCCCTTTAATGAAGCATACTCGAATACCATAGCTTCAAGGGGAACATTGCCTGTTCTTTCTCCTATGCCCAGAAGCGAGCAATTGACGGCGCCAGCTCCGTAGAGCCATGCTGTTGCAGCATTTACAACGCCCTTGTAGAAGTCATTGTGACCATGCCACTCGAGCATATCACTGGTGAAACCTGCATAGTGCTGTAAGCCGTAAATTATTCCGGAAACACTTCTCGGGAGGGCAACACCCGGGTAGGGAATACCGTAACCCATAGTGTCGCAGGCACGGATCTTTATAGGCACTCCGCTTTCTTCCGAGAGCTTTCTGAGTTCGATAGCAAAGGGAACTACAAAGCCGTAGTAGTCGGCACGGGTGATGTCCTCGAAGTGGCATCTCGGACGAAGCCCTGCATCAATACACTCTTTGACTATGCCAAGGTATTTATCGAGAGCTTTCTTTCTGTCAAGTCCCATTTTATTGAAGATATGGTGATCCGAGCAGGATACAAGCACGCCTGTCTCCTTGACGCCTATATTTCGCACAAGCTCAAAATCAGCTTTTGAAGCACGGATCCAGGTGGTTATCTCGGGGAACTGATAACCGAGATCCATACACCTTTCAAGTGCCTCACGGTCATTTTTTGAATATACAAAAAACTCGGTCTGACGGATCATTCCGTTGGGTCCGCCGAGACGGTTGAGCATCTTGAAGATCTCTACCATCTGATCTGCGGTATAGGGTGCCCTTGACTGCTGACCGTCACGGAAAGTAGTGTCGGTGATATAGATATTCTCAGGCATATTCATAGGAACGTGACGGTAGTTGTAGGCTATCTTGGGGACCTCGGTGTAGGGGAACATCTCTCTGAAAAGCTCGGGCTTTTCTACATTCTGAAGTGCGTATTCGTAGGTATCGAACTCCAGAAGATTTGTGCTTCCGCTTAGACTGATGTTGGGCATTGACTTGCTCATCGGTATCTCTCCCTTGTGAATATTTGTGTATCAGTATGATTGTATACAATTATACACCCATACGGACTTTTTGTCAAGAGCAAGTTTCCGATAAATGCAGAAATTTGCTGTAAAAACAAACAACCGAGGCATAAGCCCCGGCATTTGGTGATATAGTTCATTTGTATTCTTTGTCGTTGTAAATTACCGCCGATATATCATTTACATCGTCGATGACTTTGAATACGTAGGTGTAGCCTTTTCCGTCCGAATGCGTAGAATAGCCTTTTGTTTTGTCCATCTGTTCTTTTCTTCCGTCTTTATAGACAAGTTCAAATTTGCTGTATGCCTCAGGGATCTCGAACTCATCGTTGTCGCCTTCGATTACCATTGCACCGAGTTTGGTGAGTACGAGCTTGTTTTTATCGTTTGAAAGCTCTCTGATCTCAACATTTCGCTTTACATCAAGCTCAAGAGATATACCGTCAAATACAGATGCTTCATCCTTTAATTCTTCGTGTTCGCATAAACGCCATTCCTCCGGTACAACGTAAATCGTTCCGGGGTTATCGTTCCCGAAAAATTGTGTATAACTATATGCGATCGAGCCGTCAGAGTTTTCCTTAGAATATGCAAGTGGAAATATCTTTGTATCAGGGTCGGTGCGAAGCGTATTTTTGTTATATACCAACTCTTTGCTCGTGCTGTAGAGCATCGTTGGGAATACACCGTATTGATCGTTCTTATCTGAAATATATTCTTTTCCCTGTTCATCAAGAGCTTCAAGTGTAAATATAACCATTGCTTTATAGCCGTCACTCAGTACAGTGTCTGCTGTCACGCGAAGATGTGCGTTCTCGGATGATGTTGTTCCGATAACAAGCTCGCTATTGCTTTCGTTGACGATACCGAATTTTTCAGCTGATTCTTTATGGAAAAATGTCTTGTAAACCGCTGCTCCTGCCGTAACGGTCATAGCAAGCGCTGCTGCTATTGCTGCAATTGCTGCAACTGATCTTTTACTGATATTCTTTTTCATAGTTATCCGCTCCTTTCGTGCTGTTTTTTCTGCTATGATTTTTCCAGCCTTTCTGTTGTGCGGAAGCTCAATATCGTTTATCAGCCCGTCAAGCTCTGATACATCAAGCTCGCGCAGAGCATTTTCAAGCTCCTTTTCATATTTCATAGCAGTCCCTCCGTTTCATTTCTGAGTTTTTGAAGTGCGCGTTCAAGGCGTTTGCGTACAGCAGCCTCACTGATCCCGAGAATGCTTGCGATCTCTGTGTGCGGCATCGAATAGTAATAGCGCATTATAACTATCCTGCGGTTTGTATCGTCAAGAAGTTTTAATGCTTTGATAAGCGCCTCGCGGTCTATCAAATGTCCATATGGCTCGTCTTCTGCAGCATTGACCTCATCATCCAGCGGCAGTTCATTCCTGCGCGAGAGTTCCTTGCGCTTGTTCGCAGCGATGCTTTGTGCTAATACGCTTATATAGGCCTTTATGCTTCCGCGTTCAAGATCCACTCGGTCAATGTCGTTCCAGAAGCGAATGAACACATCGCTGACAGTCTCCTCGATATCCTCCGCCGTTGCTCCGATAAGTCTTCCTGTGACAATTCTCAAAACATAACCGTGATATATCTCGGCAGTCAAGCGAACTGCCTTCTGAATATTCTTTTTATAAAGCTCAAGCAGCTCGTTATCTGTCATTTGCGCACTTCCTTTTGAAACGTTTCATCTATATATACAACCGAAAAGAGGAGTTTGTGACATAGAATAAATAATTCAAGATAAAAAGGCGACCGTAAAAGGTCGCCTTTGATATTTGTCTGTCTTGTCAGTCACCGAAGGAAATGCCGATATCCCTTGCGGTTTTTACCATCTGATCGTCAGCGGGAACGAACTTAGTCTTGCCTGCAACGTCAACGAGCTTGTTTTCGGAGACGTTCTCGTTTATCATTGCAACAGCATAGCCGTATTTATCCTCAGCGATGAGCTGTGCTGCACGCACGCCAAACTTGGTAGCAAGAACTCGGTCGTAAGCCGAGGGACTTCCGCCTCTGAGCATATGACCCGGAACGCAGACTCTTGTCTCACATCCTGTAGCTGCTTCGATCTGCTTCGCTATACGTGTGGAGGCTGTGGTGATGCCTGCATCTGCGCGGCTCTTGGCACGCTCCTTCTTCTTCATCTTGGCTTCGTTGATATCATAAGCGCCCTCGGCAACAGCAAGGATAGAAAAGCCCTTACCGTTTTCAGCACGCTTTGCACAAGCAGCTGCGAGCTTGTCAATATCATAGGGTATCTCAGGAATGACAATTATATCTGCGCCGCCTGCAATGCCCGAATAAAGCGTGAGCCATCCTGCCTTGTTGCCCATGATCTCCACAACGAGAATACGGTTATGGGAAGTAGCGGTAGTGTGAAGTCGGTCGATTACATCAGTTGCGATATCAACAGCGGTATGGAAACCGAATGTTACTGAGGTGCCCCAGATATCATTATCGATTGTCTTGGGAAGTCCAATCACATTCAATCCTTCTTCAGAAAGAAGATTGGCAGTTTTATGCGTACCGTTTCCGCCAAGAGTCAGCAGGCAGTCGAGCTTCTGTTTCTTATAAGTCTGCTTCATTGCTTTGACCTTATCGAGGTTATCCTCTTCAACGACTTTCATCATTTTGAAAGGAGTTCTCTTTGTGCCGAAGATCGTACCGCCGCGTGTAAGAATACCCGAGAAATCGGACTGCTTCATTTCCATACAGAGGTTGTTCATAAGTCCGTAGTAGCCGTTTTGTATGCCTACGATCTCAACGTCATCACCGAAGCGTTCATAGCAAGCTTTTGCCACGCCTCTGATCGTAGCATTAAGTCCGGGGCAGTCGCCTCCGCTTGTGAGAATACCTATTCTTCTTTTCATTTTTATACCTCCCCCACCATAAAATTAATAGGTGGATCTTTCATATGTTTTTTCTCTCCGCAGGAGAGTATCAATTATGTTTCATCTTAATGATATGACCGGAGAACAATCAGTATTTATCGTCCTCGTCATCAAGCATTATCTTGAGATCCTTATTGCCGAGAAGTTTTGCTATCTCTTCTTCGTCATCATCGTCATCCTGAAGGAGTGCGAGAGGATCCAGTTTGGAATTGAGGACATTTTTGTTGCTGGGTGCAGATTCATCAAGTTCTTCTTCCTGATCCTGTTCTGCTTCATCTGTGTTGATAGTCAAGTCTTCGTTCTCATCAAAAGTATCAAAAGCATTGCTGAGTGAAGATTGGCCATAGCTGTGAGGATCGTTGTTGGAGAGCCTGAATTTCGCGATCATATTTTTGAGTATCAGCGACTGCTGAGAGAGCTCTTCGCTTGCGGAAGCGGCGCCTATTGCTGTAGCTGTATTGGTAGCAACAACAGCTGAGATCTGATCCACACCTGTATTGATCTGAACAATAGCCTCTGCCTGCTGAGATGATGCATCGGTGATATTCTTGACAAGCTTCTGGATAGTAACCGAGTCGTTAACTATCTCGCCAAGTGAACGTGCAGTCTGACCAGCCAGTTCTGAACCTCTGTTAACTGCTTTGGTCGAATTCTCGATAAGGGCTGCGGTCTGCTTTGCTGCTTCAGCGGAACGTGAAGCAAGGCGTCTTACTTCATCTGCTACAACGCCAAAGCCCTTGGAGCCTTCACGAGCTGCCTCAACTGCTGCATTGAGTGCGAGGATATTTGTCTGGAAGGAGATCTCGTCGATGACTTTGATGATATTGGCGATCTCAGCCGAGCTTGTGTGTATCTGCTCCATAGCTTCGAGCATATTGGTCATATCATCGTTGCAGGCGGAAATAGCCTTAGTGTTTTCAGTAACGATATTGTAAGCGTTCTCTGCGTCCTTGGAGTTTTGCTTGACCTGAGTGGACACTTCATTCAGTGTAGCAGAGAGTTCTTCAATTGCGCTTGCCTGCTGAGTGGAACCCTGTGAAAGTGCCTGAGCTGAATTGGATACCTGAACAGCACCGGAGTTTACCTGCTCGGCAGAGGTGTTGATGGAAGCAAACGTATGGCTGAGAGATTCAAGGATCTCATTGAATGTGAGTTTGATCTTTATGAAGTCGCCCTTGAAATCGCCCTCAACTCTGTGGGTCATATTACCTTGAGAGATCTGGGTAAGAGCAACTGTAATAAGATTGATATACTGTCTGAGTCTTACGATCGTATCGGCAAGTGAGCCTGAAAGTACACCGATCTCATCCTTTGCATAGGAAACTTCGATCCTGTCGGTCAGGTTGCCCTGAGCGAGTTCACGAATACGGTTGGTTGTTGAGATAATGGGCTTAGCCATTTTTTGTGCAAAGAAGATCGAAACAACGATGGTTATAATTATAAGTAAAAGACCTATAAACAGTATATTCCTGAGGGCATTGGCGCTTGTGCTCATAAAGTCTTCGGAAGGAGATATGACACACAGAGTTCCGTTAAAGTGAGAACATTTTGCGAAGCCTGCAATATACTTAGTGTTGTTGTATTCGTATTCGCCGGAACCGTTCTTTTCGGTAGTCGCGGTAATGATGAACTCCGAAAGAGATTTGTAGCTTGGATCGGATTTAGCGAGGGCAACAGGGTTTGCTCTGTTGATAGCGCGCTGTATCTCCTTGTGGAGAATAGTCTCACAGTCATTGTTGATTATAAATGCGTAGCCGTTTTCTCCGAATTTAATGTCCTCTATCACCTGATTGAGGATATTTGCCTTCATAGTAACACCTGCAACGATGTAGGTGCCGTCACTGAGCTGTGCCGGACAGAGTATTGAAAAGTAGATATCATTCTGTAACGGGATTATGTTACCGTAAACAACATCCTTCTGGCTGAGACAGAGTGCGACATCGTTGTCCTTTATAGCTACGGTACAAAGGCCTGGAGTTGCCGTAAGGATCTTGCCGTCATCGCCGTATATGGCATATGAATAATCATTGTCATCACCCGAGAATGACTCTCTCAGGTAATCCAGTCTGTCCTTATTGGAGAATGCCTCTGTGAACATAGAGTTGGCCGTATAGGCTTTGAACTCCTTGCTGTAGTTTTCCACAACAGTATCGAAGTTATCGGCTGACTGCTTAGCAAGAGGCTTGATAGTGGATGTAAGCGTCTGCTTGACGGATTTGTTTATATAAAGGATACAGAACAAGCTGTAGAGGGCTATGATAAGCAGTGATACAGTGATCATGGCTACCATTAGCTTGGATCGGATAGTTTTCATATACAAACCTCCTCGTTAATGAATAATCATCTGTTAAATAAAGTAAAAAATAAACAGTAATGATCGTATTTACATTTTTATTATATCAGATATGCACAAATATTTCAAGGGGTTGAACACAATTTATAATCATTTTTTTAATTTTTTTGTGACATATAATATATTACTTATGCGGTTAGTATAATCTACTGTAGAACAGGCGAAATATACGGTTTCGGAGGCGTATCAACAATGATAAAAAAACATATACGACTCATTTTTGCTATAGTCGCTGCTGTAGTTACAGCAATAATTGCCGTAAGGATAGCTGTTAAGAGAAATGGCTTAACACTGCAAGAGGTGATGTCAAACGGCGTATCTGCGCAAGTTGATGAAATGAAAGTGCCGATCTTGATGTATCACAATATTGTATCCGATCCAACGCTTGTGGGAAAATATGTTCTTTCTGCAAAGGATCTCGAGTCGGATATAGTATATTTAAAGTCCCATGGCTTTACAATAGTGTCATTAAAGATGTTATCTGAATTCTGCAATGCGGAAGGGAAAAATATTGTAAAGCCTGTAGTCTTAACATTTGATGACGGCTGCTACAGTATGTTGACTCAGGTGCTTCCAATACTGAAAAAGCATGGCGTTTGTGCTTCTGTATCTGTTGTCGGCAGGTATACTGAGGCTGCAAAGGAGGAGGCATATCCGTCCGAAGCCTATTCATACCTCGATTCGGATGATATAAACGAACTGCTTTCAAGCGGACTTATTGAACTGGTGGACCACAGTTACGATATGCATTCTCTCGACGGCAGAAGAGGCACACTTCAGCTTAGTACGGAAAGCTATGAGGATTATCGCAGGGCATTGCTTAATGATACTTTCGCAGCTCAGCGTTTTTTCAAGGATAATTGCGGCGTCACTCCAAAGGCTTATGCTTATCCTTTTGGTTTGAATTGTTCGGCAGGCAGAAACGTAATATCAATGTGCGGATTTGATGTTGTTCTCGGTGTGGAGGAAAAGATCAATGTTATCCGAAAGGGTGATCCTAAGTCGCTCTTTTTGCTTGGAAGGTTCAACCGTCCGTCGGGCATATCCACAGAGGAATTTATGATGCGAATAGAGCAATAGATCGTTAGTCTTGACTATTTTGAAAAAATGTAATATAATGTAGATTGATGTATATTTTCATAGATCCCGACAGGAGGTCAAAATGTCTAACGGATGTATAAGCAGATATTTGCTATGTTTGTTTGCTGTTCTGACTGTTGTGCTGTTTTCGGTGTCGGATAAAGCTTATGCCGATCAGGGCGCTGTTATTTCTGCACCCGATGATGTTAAATCGGGTGCAAGCTTTGATGTCACCCTTACATTTTCGGCTGATGAGAACATTGGCTGGTTCGAGACAAATATAGTATATGACAGTAAACTTCTTGAATATCAAAGTGGAAGTGCAAACGGCGGAGAAGGTAATCTGCACCTTCGTTCATTTACAGAATCCGATACAAAGATTGTTACCGAGAAACTGACTTTCAAGGCTTTGGGCACAGGTTCTCCCGAGATATCTCTGCTCAATTGCTCTGTTTTTTCTCCTGACGGTGTACCCCTTTTTACCCCGTCTGCTTCGTTCAAGGTCAATGTTCGGGAGAGCATTGACTCTCCGGCTGATACTGACAGCTCGGATGCTCAGAATGATACGGACAGTTCTTCACTGTCTGATGGTGACAGCCTGAAATGCACACTGAAGAGTTTGGGCGTTTCTTCGGGTGAATTGTCACCTGATTTCTCACCCGATATCTTTGATTATACGGTCAAGCTTGATAATGATGTGAAAAAGGTCGAGATACTTACAGAACTTGCCTCTAAGGGCGATTATATATGGTTTGAGTGTAGCTCGTGGTTTTCAAAGACTGAGGATCCCAAGCAGATAATTGTCAATATCTATGACGGTGATGTTAAACTGAAGATCACTGTTAAGGATAATGAGACTGAACCGACAGTTACCAATGTTTACCGTATCCTGTTTCAGACGGGTATAGGGGAGGATAGTTCACAGGAGGAAAGTTCCTCCGTTACTGACAGCGATCCTCAGACATCGGTCACTACTACAGTTACAACTGCTGCTCCCGGACGGACTTCAACGGTATCATCGCGTACTACTGCTGCTCCAAAAGAAAAATCGGGTATGTCAGAACTCAGGGACAAGCTTATGCCCTGGCTTCTCGTTATTCTTTTAGTGCTGATAATTGCGCTGATACTTGTCATCTACTGGATAAGAAGCCGTACAGACCGTAAAAGGCGTAAAATCAAAACTACAAGCAGAAAATAATCGGTTTATGGTTGACTAATACAACATTTTGTGTTATACTAATATGAGCACACTATATTTTAATTGATTGTGAGGATAATGATATGTGTGGAATAGTTGGATTTACCGGAAATAAGCAGGCAGCTCCCATACTTCTTGATGGGCTTGCAAAGCTTGAATACAGAGGTTATGACTCTGCTGGTATCGCTGTAAGAGACGGCGATAAGGATGTTGAAGTCGTTAAAGCCAAGGGTAAACTCAAAGTCCTTCAGGAGATGACTAACGGCGGTGCTGCCGTTAACGGTACCTGCGGTATCGGACATACACGCTGGGCTACTCACGGCGAACCTTCGCAGCTCAATGCTCACCCTCATGCAAGTGATGATGAGAACGTAGTTGCTGTACATAACGGTATCATCGAGAATTTCCAGGAGCTTAAAGAAAAACTGACCAAGAGCGGCTATTCTTTCAAGACTCAGACAGATACCGAGGTCGCTGTCAAGCTTGTTGATTACTATTTCAAGAAGTACAGCCTTGGCCCTGTAGATGCTATCTCCAGAGCTATGACACGTATTCGCGGCTCCTATGCGCTCTGTGTTCTCTTCAAGGATTATCCCGGAGAGATCTATGTTGCTCGTAAGGACAGCCCTATGATAATAGGTATAGCTGACGGTGAGACTTACGTTGCTTCCGATGTTCCTGCTATTCTCAAGTATACGAGAAGTGTTTATTATATCGGTAATATGGAAATTGCAAAGCTTGAAAAAGGCAATGCTACTTTCTATAATATCGACCGTGAGGAGATCACCCATGAGCTTACTCAGATCGAGTGGGATGCTGAGGCAGCCGAAAAGGGCGGCTATGAGCACTTCATGCTCAAGGAGATTCACGAGCAGCCCAAGGTCATCCGTGATACCATAAACTCTGTTGTAAAAGACGGCAATATCGTACTCGATGAGTTCGGTCTTACTGATGAAGAAGTCAATTCTCTCTCCCAGATCTACATCGTTGCTTGCGGTTCGGCTTATCATGTAGGTATGTGCATCCAGTATGTTATAGAAGAGCTTACCACTATCCCTGTAAGAGTTGAGCTTGCTTCCGAGTTCAGATACAGAAAGATGCCTCTCGCCAAGAACAGCCTTGCAATCATTATAAGCCAGTCAGGTGAAACTGCTGACAGCCGTGCTGCCCTCACTCTTGCCAAGGAAAACGGTATCAAGACACTTGGTATAGTTAATGTGATCGGCTCAAATATTGCAAGAGATGCAGATAATGTGTTCTATACTCTTGCCGGACCTGAGATCTCTGTTGCTACCACAAAGGCTTATAGCACACAGCTTATCGCAGGATATCTGCTTGCTATGCAGTTTGCAAAGGTAAGAGGGGAGATCAGTGAGGACAGATTCAACGAGCTTCTTACCGAGATCCAGACAATTCCCGAAAAGGTAGAGAAGATCCTTGAAGACAAGGAGCGTCTCCAGTGGTTTGCCGCCAAATTCGCCAATATCCGAGATGCTTTCTTTATTGGACGTGGTATCGACTACGCAGTCAGCCTTGAAGGTTCACTTAAAATGAAGGAGATCAGTTATATCCATTCTGAGGCTTATGCAGCAGGTGAACTTAAACACGGACCTATCTCACTTATTGAGGGTGGTACTCTTGTTATAAGCGTACTCACTCAGCAGGCTCTGTTTGAGAAGACTGTTTCCAATATGGTAGAGTGCAAGTCGAGAGGTGCATATATTATGGGCCTCACAACATACGGAAATTACAGCGTTGAGGATAATGCTGATTTCACAGCGTATATCCCTAAGACAGATCCGCTTTTTGCTGCCAGTCTTGCTGTTGTTCCTCTTCAGCTGCTCGGATATTACATCTCTGTTGCCAAGGGACTTGATGTTGACAAGCCGCGTAACCTTGCAAAGAGCGTTACAGTTGAATAATATTATAATTATAACGGGTCAGGTGTTATGCCTGACCCGTTTTTTGCGGTATGACTATGAGTTCTGTGTCCCATGCAGGGCAGTATCTCTGCCGCCTCATATATAGACTGCTGTTCGGGAGCATTTTATTTATCTGGAGAGGGATGTCTATCAAGTCATACGGACGGTGATAAATACTGATCCTCAGCTTTGGAGAGTATTTCTCTATAGTACGTCTGCTTCCAATGATAGCTTGTTTTTCCTCACCTTCCACATCATACTTGATATAGCTTGCTCTCTTACCTCCGAGGACACTGTCAAGTGAACGTACAGCTGTCGGTATACCATGCTGAGAAAGCATCTGCTGTCTGCCGGCACCCGATGAAAAGCAGTCTTCACGGTCAGCGTCTGAGACAGCGGCATTTATAAGCGTTATATTATCAAGCCCCGAGCAGTTCCTTTCGCATTTCTGGAAGTTTTTTCTGCTTGGTTCAAAAGCATAGATGTGGCTGTGTTTTCCTTTGGTGTGAGAAAGGAAGTCTCTTACGGTATCACCTGTATAGGCTCCCAGATCACAGTATACCTCGTCCTCTCCAAGTGACAGAATAGAGAAAGGTTCATCTTTATCCGAATATTCTTTCAGATAGTCTATATCGCCTGTTATCTTGAATTTCAGAATATTGATAAAAGTATTCTTTGATTTTTCATCCGAAAGCAGAGAGTATACTTTTTGGATATCTTCCTTGCGGGAGAGCAAACCGTTTTTGCCAAAGACATCATCGCCTGCTACAGGTGTGTCGGGGCAGACAAGAAGGTGTCGATCCGAGATGCTTTTGATCCTTTCCAAAACTTCGGGAATATCGGTGCCAAAAGCAAGAACTGCGGAAAAATCAGTGACAGAAGCTTCCAGGTCCGAGAGAGTCGTTAGTCTGAACCCATGAAACTCTCTGTCTCGTTTGAAATCATCACTGGTGAATATACCTGCACATTCTATACCGTATTTTGAAAATTCGGCAAGGACTTTTTCACACCCGTCTCCCATACCGTAGATATAAACGGGCAGTCCCTCGGTTCTGAGTTTATCGTACCAAGTTGGAAGTGACATTAATTCATTAATATCAAGCATACAGTTACCTCACAAAAACAGGGCGGCAATAAGCCGCCCTTATCTTGTCATACAGGATCGTCATACATACAGTCCTCGTGCCCTGAATGATCCATCAGATCCCCCGGATGTGCTCCGGGGGCAAGCCCTATAAGATCGCGGCCTCGGATATTGTATCTGTCACGGTTGATATCTATCTGTTTGTCGATCATAGCAAGAACTTCACGGGGTTTCTTGACAGACTTGATGACCTTTTCAGGGGTATCAACATCTTTGACGTTCATAATGATGGTTCCGCATTTGAACATTCTTTGGAACAGTCCGAGTTTCAGCTTCTTGTCTGTGACCTTGTAAAGGTCAAGCTCATCCTCAACAAGACTAAGGAAGCCTACGCGGGTTATGAACTTGTTCTCGGTAAGAAAATACCTTGTGAACGATATCGGAAGTCCGAAGATCGTTCTTTTTTTATCGGTCCAGATATAGTCAAAAGCCTGTTTCTTTGCCATATCCATAACCTCCTTTTTTACAAATTATAGTTTCTGTAAAATATTTTACCACTTTTTTTCTGATAAGTCAAGAGGTTTATTATCAAAGTCCTTTTGCTGATGAAAGCGAGATGCCGTTCTTGCCGAGCGCCTTTTCGTGATCGAGACCTACGAACTTGCCGCTTTCCTGCCAAAGAACTTCCTTTACGAACTTGTACTTCTCCTCATCCCAGTCGGTGAAGTTATCAAGGAGAAGTCCGCCTGTATCACCTGAATTGGCATTCAGACACCAGAATGTGTGGTTGAGGTGGTTATCCTTTATGAGCTTTCTCATATAGGTCATCCATTTGAGATTGGGATCTTTCATGAATCCGCCCCATTCACCGATAAGCAGGGGAGCGATGTTCTGCTCCTTGATGTAGAACCAGTTGTCTCTCCAGCAGTCTTTCATCAGTGATTCAAATGTGTAATTGCCCTTGAACCAAGGCTGCTCGTAAACTGTGGGGCCATAGTCATGAGGCGAGTAGACAAGTTTGTTTTGATACTTACCGAGGTTTACAGGATAATCCTTTACGCCTCTGAGGTTACCGCCCCACCAGTTGAACCAGTAGTCAGCATCGTTAGTGGAGCTGTAATCGCCCTTCTTCTTTGAATAGATCTCAGTACCTTCTACCATTATAAGGACATTAGGGTTCTTCGCAAGTACTTTGCCTGCGGCAACTTCTGCGATGTACTTCCAGTTGTTTGCATCCTTGGAATCATTCCAGATAGCTGCCTGTTTGCCCTCGTTGGGTTTTCCGTGAGGTTCGTTTTTAAGGTCATACGCAATGATGGTGTCATTGTTTTTATATCGGTCAGCCATATACTCAAGGGCTGCATAGTAATCATTGACACTGATCTTTGAAGTGTACCACAGGTTCACGTTATGACCCTGGGCATCGGTCTCTGCCGAATGAATATCGGGCATTACCTTGATGCCGTTATCTGCACACAGACGCAGGAAGTAATCGAAGATCTCCTGACTGTTCATTGCATTAAGAGTGGGATTGTAGGCATTGTTGTAGTTTGCCTTGGGGTACTCTCCCTTTTTCCACTGGAGAATAAGCTGTGCCGAGATCGGAACTCTAATCAGGTTAAATCCTCTGTCTGCTATAGCTTTTACGGTTGGTTCAAGCTGTGAATTCCACAAGCCGTCAAAGAGATTGGTACCTGTATTGTATCCGAACCAGTTAAGTCCGGTGAGCCATACCTGCTTGCCGTTCTTGTCATAGATCTTTGAGCCGTCGGTATGGAGCCAGTCATCTCCCTTGGTAGCATTTGCAGGGGCTGCGATCAGCTTCTTGACTTCGTCACTTGTCGGGGTTTTGTTCTGATTATTATTGTTGTTATTGTTATTATTGTTGTTGTTATTATTGTTGTTATTATTGTTATTATTGTTATTGTTGTTTTGCTGCTGCTGATTGTTCTCCTGAGCAACATTGCCCTTGACAAGCTTTACGGTGTTTCCGTTGAGTTTTGCAGACTTGATATTAAGTGCGGATGAGGTACCGATATTTGCTCCGAGGGAGATATTTCCTCCGGGCTGGATCTCGGAATTATAGCCGGCTGGTGTGATAGTGAGCTTATTGCCAGAGAACTTGTATGTACCGTTCCAGCCATCGCATTTGCTTATACCGTCGATCTCAAGTTCGAGTGTCCAGTTCTTTATTGCAGCCGAGGTGCCGTTTGTTACACCAACCTCCATACCTGTCATGACTGTGCCGCTGTCCTGCCATGTGTTGGAGCCGCTCCATGTAACAACAACTTCATTTGATGCTGCAGGGGTACTGCTCTGACTGCTGCTGTCTGATCCTGAATTTGAACTGTCGGAACTGCTTTCCGAGCTGTTGTCAGAACTTGCTTCAGAGCTGCTGTCGGAGCTGCTGTTATCCGATGAAGTTTCATCGCTGCTTGAACCATCTGAACTCTCGCCTGAATTATCGTTCTCAGATATGCCGGAGCTTGATGTTCCGCTGTCAGTGTTACTGCTGTCATCGTTCCCGGAAATGGATACGATCAGAGCTATCATTAGTGCAATAATCACGATACCCATAGCGGCAAAAGCAGCGATCAGCTTTTTCTTGCTGAATACGGGTGTATTGTTTCCGTCCATAACTAACCTCCAAAAACTTATTTGATACTGTTATCAGTTAGGTCTGCAAATGATCCAGACCTGTCCTGCATCAGTCGGGTCAAATTCACTGATACCAATCTTATTTGCGAGATTGCAGCCTACTGCCTTTGCAAAGCTCGAACTGCCTGCCATAATACGGTATCTTCTGTTTCCGAGTGACGCCAGACGGAACAGCGCGGCTTTTCCTTCATCCTTATCTTCTGTAGAAGAAAGGCGTTTATTGGCAGTAAGACCGTTCTCTGCAACAACGGAAACAGCGCCTATCTCATTGAGCTTGAATGAGAAGCTTTGCTTCTTATCCTTATCGGATTTGTCGAGGACAAGACTTTTGCCGTCAAGTGTAAGTATGAGACCGCTGCCTTCGTTCTTTATCATATATGAACGTTTCTCGGCAATATAGTTGCCTTTTTCGGAGTTGCAGTCTTTATAGAATTTAAGCAGAAGAGCCATTACGTTTTGCTGAGCTATGGGAAGCATACTTTCGGCAGCGCTCTCGAAGGCTTTTGGGTCAAGGGTTGATATGCTTTCCACATATCTTGCGGAACCCTTGATAAGTCTCAGAGCGGCTTCTGCGAAGCTGTCCTGCTCATATCCTTTCTGGATCCGTCTGTCAAACCTGTCTGCTGTATATTTATAGCAAATGTTATTGACGTTTTTTTCAAAAGCGTTATGTATGTTTCTTTTGCTGTTGAAGAACATTATATTCGATACGTGGACCGTGCAGCTCATATCTTCGATAAAGTGTGCTGCTCTTGCAAGCACGAACATAGCCTGTTCTGTTTTTCCGCTCTTGTACAGCGATAGAGCAGATGTGTAGTTTTCTTCAAGCATGGTCCTTGCGGATTTTGAGATCTTGCCGCGTCTGTTGCGGTAATAACCTGCTGTTGCAGGCAGGGGAGTACCTTTTCTGTTGCAAACAGAATAATAGTGCATACCGCCTCCCTTATCGGGGTCGCCTTTGCGATCGGGTCTTGTACAGCCTGCAAGTATCTGTTCTTTGTATGGCTTATAGAACTCTGCTTCCTTTACTCTGCCGTCTTTTTCAAGAAGAGCGAGTGCCTTGGTAGTTATATCCTCATGTGTTTTTGAGAACCACGCTTCGGCTTTCTGAGGGTGTAACATTTTGTATGCCATAACAGCGGCACAGGCAGCCATGATCTTTTTCATATGATAAATCATCCTTTGCGTTTAGAATTTTTGCTTTTCGTTTTTTTCTTTACCGAGTATCCGAAACTACCGAGTTTTTTGCCGAGTGCGAAGTAATCTCCGTGGGCATATGCCAGAAGCCCTGCTTTTTCAAGCGCAAGTCTGCCTTTGCTGTCGAGCAGTTCTTTAGCGGCATTAACTTTCAGGATATCGGCTATGAACATATCGTGAGTGCCAAACTGCATGATCTCTCTTACTCTGCATTCTATATTTACCGGTGACTGCACTATCAGCGGTGCGCTTAATTCCGAAGAGGGAGCAGCTTTCAGACCGGTAAGCGCGAACTTATCGGTATCCCTTCCGCTTTTGACTCCGCACAGATCTATCGCTTTTACGAGTTCCTCGGTTGGAAGATTGATAACGAACTCTCCGCTTTTTTTGATTATGTCATAGGAGAATCGTTCCGGTCTCAGAGAAATATATGTCACAGGTGGCTGAGTGCAGATTATCCCTGTCCATGCTACTGTCAGGACATTCGGCTGTTCAACAGTGCCGCAGCTTACAAGTACAGGCGGCAGAGGGGAAGTAATAACGCTTCCTTTCCAGACCTCTTTGGTATATTCGGTGAATGCCATCAGTCTTCTCTCCAATCGGTATCCGGCGTGCCGTAGACTTTCTCATATATGCGCTCATAATCTTTGTAAAGAGCCTGCACTGTGTTTTCCAGAAAATAGTAGTGTTTGATATAGGGTATCAGCAGACAAAGAAGTGCAGCAGCAAGGGGGATGAGTATGACTTTTTCGGTAACGGCTATCACAAGGAAACAGGCAACAGTCGAGAGAGCAAAAAGAACCATAACGATCAGATGTACAAGTCTCTCGTGCATAAAATAGCCTATATGGTCTCTGTGATAATCCAGAAGCCTGACAAAATCAGTGTTTTCATCTTCAAGGCAGGCAAGGATATACTTCCTGTAGGCAGTCAGATATTTTGTCATATATCAATAAACTCTCCGTTTTCAATTTCGAGGTTTTCAAGCACGGGATCCTTGAAGTGCTCTTTATCGGCTTCTTCTTTAAGCCTCTTTTCAAGATCTTTTGCTACTGTCTTTTTCATGATAGAATCTGACAGCTTGTAGTATTTCATGACACGCTTCGGAAAGCTCTTGTATTTCTCAGGGTGCTTGAGCTTTTTCTTTTTGCCGTCAAACAGTATAGAAAGGACAACTGCCGCTGTTGCAGCGGTCACGATCTTTTCGGGTTTGGAATTCACCTTGAATTTCATGCCCATATGCTTTACACTTCCTTTCAAAAGTACATATATTACATACATTATTTATTATACATCATTTCATAATATTTTTCAAGTGCTTATTGCATTTCTTGATACTTTTTATTATATCAATATAAAATATGCGTCAGAGGTCTGTGAAAGGCAAAAAACATATATGAGATCAAAAAATTACGATTGACAAAACTGAAAAAATATGATATATTATGATTAATATTCTTAACTATTAGATATAAATGGGGTGAGTTGGAATGGATGGGTTACTGTGCAGCGAGGGGTTCAGAAAGTTTTTCAGCAAAATAATTGACGGAGCACCGACGGTCAGTGAGTTTTTGGAAGTGCTTACTGAAGAGATGCCTCTTATCAGTCAGGAGCTGTCGCTTGGAAGAATAGATCTGGAAGTTGACAGAAGTCTTATGTCCGATGAGCAGGGCACCGAGGCAAAAGATCAGACAATATTCTCGTCAGGCAGTTATAATTATGATTGCAAGTTTGAACGCACGTTCACAACGGGCGATAACGGACTTATCCATATAACTGCTTTTCCCATCGGAGATCATGAATGGAGCGAAGAAGAAGACAGTGCCCTTGATTTCCTTTCAAATATTCTTTTTACCCTATGTACAAAAGTACGCTTGTTTCGCGAGATAAGGTCACTTGCGGTTTTTGATCAGATGACAGGTGTGTTCAACCGTGAGGGTCTGTTCTCTTACTGCGAGCAGCATCTGTTTGACGGCAGCCTCGGTGCATATACCGCTGTGTTCCTGAACATACGTAATTTCATGTATATCAATCAGAATATCGGCACCAGAAACGCTGATAAGATACTCAAAAAGTATGCATCTGTTCTTATGGAGCTTGCCGGTTCGGGAGCAGTGGCTCGCATTGGCGGTGACAATTTTATTATACTTCTCCTTGACACTGACGTAGAGAAATTCCTTGAAAACACCAAGACTATAAGCGTGTCCATGAGTGAGTTTGTCCACTTTGATATTCAGACAAAAGCAGGAGTGTACAAGATCGGTCCTATAGATACCTTTAACGATATAATTAATTCTGCTTCGATTGCTTACAACGTTGCAAAAAAATCACCCAATACAAGAGTCGTATATTTCACTTCGGAGATACTCAGGCAGTCAACTCTGGAGAAAGATATCACTGCAATGTTTCCTGAGGCATTGAAGAACCATGAGTTCAAAATCTATTTCCAGCCCAAGGTCAGAATGGATACCGGAAGGCTCTACGGTTGTGAAGCTCTTGTCCGTTGGATCAGTTCAGGTCATATGATCCCGCCGGATTCATTTGTACCTGTGCTTGAACGCGAAGGAGCTGTGTGTGATCTTGACTTCTATATGTTGAGTGAGACCTGTCGCTGTATCAGATACTGGCTGGATAATAACATCGCACCTGTGAAGGTGTCTGTCAATTTTTCAAAGCTTCACCTGAGAAACAGTCACCTTGCAGATGACATTCACGATGTGCTCAAAAGCTATGATGTCCCCACGAAGTATATCGAGATCGAGCTTACCGAGACTTCATGTCAGGATGACTACAGCGCGATGATTGAGTTCATAGCCGAGATGAGATCCCGCGGTTTCAGCGTTTCGATAGATGATTTCGGTACCGGTTATTCTTCGCTGAATATGCTTAAAGATATCCATGTTGATATGATAAAGCTTGATAAATCATTTGTCGATTCGATAATTGTTCAGGATGAGAGTGCCGAAAGCGCAAAGATTGTTATCAGAAATATAGTAAAGACTATACTCGAACTTGGTATGGAAGTCATTGCAGAGGGTGTTGAGAAGCTGAGTCAGGTCACATTTCTTGAAGAGATCGGCTGTGAGATAGCTCAGGGATACCGTTTTGGTAAACCTATGGAAGAAGGAAGATTTACCAACGAGCTTATCTCGGATATGGGATAAATAATTTCAATGAGACTGTTGTTTACAACAGTCTCATTTCTTTTGTGATAAACAGATGAGAGTTAGTAAAATCTTTTGTGTAATTTCTTGATTTGAGTATTCCGATGTGTTATTATTGTTTCAGAAAGATTGAGAGGTGCATTATATGGAACTGATATTTGAGTTCTTTTTCGACTGTCTGTTTTCGGGCGCCGTTGAGGGTTCAAGAAGCAAAAGAATTCCCAAGGGCATCAGGATATTCCTCGGATTATTTGTTGTATTATTCAGTATAGCGGTCATCGGTCTTATAGTTCTTTGCGGAGTGCTTTCTCTGAAAGATAATATTGCTCTTTCCATTTTTATGTTTGCCTTGGCTGGCTTTATGGCGTTTGTGGGTTTTCGGAGGGCTGCAAAGGCTCGCAAAGAAGCTATGCAGCATGAACAAGCATTACAAGCCGCTGCTGAGGAGAACGACATTTTGAACTAAAATCAGAGCCGCGCTGACGTAATTTGTTTACGGGCGCGGTTTTAATGTGATATTTCTCCGCCACTTGATTTATTTTTATCAATGTGATATAATATATATTAAAGTTCTATTCATTTTGCTGTATGAAGGGAGAAATCAATATGCAGAAACTTTTAAAGATACTCAGAAAGAATGCTCGTCTTTCAGCAGAGGAGATCGCAGTTATGGTCGGATCTACTGCTGCCGAGGTCGAGGCTCAGATAAAAGAGCTGGAAAGATCGGGAGTTATCCGTGGCTATTCGGCAGTTATTGATGATACTGCTTTTGATGATGACAGTGTGCTTGCGCTGATCGAGCTTAAAGTAACTCCGCAGTCTCAGAGCGGATTTGATGAGATCGCTGCGACTATCGCTTCATACGATCAGGTCGAATCCGTGAGACTTATGTCAGGCGGTTATGATATCCTTGTGTCTGTTACCGGCAAGAATATCAGGGATATCTCTCAGTTTGTCAACCAGCGTTTAGCCGCTATAGATGCTGTTCAGTCAACCACTACCCACTTTGTGCTGAAAAGCTATAAAGAGAACGGTATTATTAAATCAGATTCCGAAAAGGATGAGAGAGGAATGGTACTTTGATGGATTACGATAAGCTCCTCTCACGTGAGGTCGTATCTCTGAAACCGTCAGGCATACGACGATTTTTCGATATAGCTGCCGAGATGGACGATGTTATATCCCTCGGTGTCGGAGAACCTGATTTCAAGACACCCTGGGTAGTACGCAAAAAAGCTATCGATATTCTTGAAAAGGGCAGGACGAATTATACTGCAAATGCAGGCCTCGTTGAGCTTAGAAAAGCTATTTGCGAATATCTTGATAAATCTATACATACCAGGTACGATCCGAAGAAAGAAGTTGTTGTAACTGTCGGAGGATCAGAAGCTATAGATCTTGTCATCAGGGCACTTGTAAACCCCGGGGATGAAGTCCTTGTGGTTGAACCAGCTTTTGTATGCTATGAGCCGCTGGTCCGTGTTGCAGGAGGAGTTCCTGTAATAATCGAGACTAAAGAAGAGGATGAATTCAGGCTTACGGCAGAGGAACTCCGAGCAAAGATAACCGACAAGACAAAACTGTTGTTCCTTCCTTTCCCGAATAACCCTACAGGCGCCATAATGCGCAGAGAAGACCTTGAGGCTATTGCCGAGGTGCTCAGAGGTACTGACATTATCGTTGCTTCTGATGAGATCTATTCCGAGCTGACTTACTCTGGCAAGCATGTTTCAATCGCCGAGATAGAAGGTATGCGCGAGAGGACCGTAGTGATAAACGGTTTCTCAAAGAGCTATGCTATGACAGGCTGGAGACTCGGATTTGCCGCAGGTCCCGAACCTGTTATAAAGCAGATGCTGAAGCTTCATCAGTATCAGATAATGTGTGCTCCGTCTGTTAGCCAGTTTGCAGCTGTTGATGCATTGAGATATTGTGATGATGACGTTGCAGCTATGAGAGATGAATACAATATGCGCCGCAGACTTGTGGTCGATGGATTCAACAAGCTTGGGCTGGATTGCTTTACACCGCAGGGAGCGTTTTATGTCTTTCCCTGCATTAGATCAACAGGCATGACAAGCGAGGAGTTCTGTGAGAAGCTTGTTTACAGCAAAAAGGTTGCGGTAGTCCCGGGCAATGCTTTCGGGGAGTGCGGCGAAGGATTTGTACGTGTGTCATATGCCTATTCGATAGCGCACCTGAAGGAGGCGCTGCTCCGTATAGGCGAGTTTCTGGAGGAACTGAGAAATGGATAGCGTAAGAGTTAAAGCTTATGGCAAACTGAATCTTTATCTTGATATCGTCGGTAAGCGCGAGGACGGATACCATTTGCTCCGAACTGTGATGCAGAGTGTTTCATCTTGCGACACTTTGCTTTTCAGTATCGGTGAAGGCGAAGGAATCGAGATTGTCTGTGATTCTTTGAATTTTCCGAAAGATGATACTAATCTTATTGTGAAAGCTGTTAAGTCATTTCTTGATTTTACCGAAATGCCTCCGAGAGGGAAACTCACTGTAACTGTGGATAAGAAAATTCCCATGATGGCAGGTATGGCAGGCGGCAGTGCAGATTGTGCTGCGACAATTACTGCTCTTAATGAACTTTACGGCAATCCTCTGAGCAAGAAGCATATGCTTGAACTTGCTGCAAAACTCGGAGCTGATGTGCCGTTTACTCTGACAGGCGGAACTGTTCTTTGTGAGGGTATTGGCGAGCAGATGACTAAGCTTGCAGATCTCAAGGGACTGTACTTTGCTGTTGTCCAGCCTGATATAAAGATCTCGACTCCTGCAGCTTATAAGGCTTATGACAGCAAACCGCCTTTCAAGAAAAAGAGCTATCCCAGATTTGCAAAAGCTATGGAACTTAACGAACCTCAGCTTATAGCGGACGGTATGTTCAATGCTTTGGAGATAGCTGTTGCTGATCCGCATATAACCGAGATAAAAGAACGTTTCATCGCTTCGGGGGCACTCGGAGCGCAGATGACAGGAAGCGGATCTGCTGTATTTGGTGTGTTTGATGACTGGCGAAAGGCGGAATCCTGTATTGACAGACTGAAAATACAGGGATATCCTTATGCTGAGATGCTTGAACCCGTAAGTGCGGGTCTCGAAGTTACCAAGAATGCTAAATGATATATTCTACAGATAAAAAAGAGGGGTGACAGATTTGGCAAGACCATCAAAGTGCCGTATATGCGGTTACAGATTCAAAGGAAATGAGGATATCTGCCCTGATTGCTTTACCGCAAGAGATGACGATATCTCCTGCGAGCAGTTCTCCGGAGAGGATCATTCTCACGGACAGGGTTTTTCAACAACCCATGAAAGCGATATATATGATGAGTTCCATGAGTCAAGTTTTATAGATGAGCAGAAACGGGAAGAGTCCAATGATCCGATCCCGAATGCAACTTACGGAGGAAAGTTTGGAAATCCGCCTCCGACTTATGCTCAGCAGAGCTATCAGAATACTCAGCAGACATTTAACCGTACTCAGTCAAATACATTCCGTTACAATAACAACAACTTAAACGGTGCTGACCGTCTTGAACGTCTGAATGCAATTAAAAACGGAACATTCGTGCCGCAGAATCCCAATATGGCTTCAAGACAGGGGTTTAATACAAACGGTCAGTTCTATACGAGAAGTGCTCTTCAGCAGCGCAAAAAAAGCAATGGTATCGTTGCCGTTGTGGTGATAATTTTTATTATCTCATTCTGTATGCCTGTTATCATTGGAGTGATAGCCGCAACGAATGGCGTTGAATCCAATAAGAATAATAAACGACCTCTGGAAAGCTTTTCATACCAAATGTCAAAGCCAGACGTCTCTATTCCTGATTTCAGGTCTGTGAAATATACAGGTGACGGCTATACCCTTACTGCAAATAAGATATATCTTTTTAAGCCATTTGATCTTAATGAGGTAAAAAAACAATGGGGCGAAGATGCTCTCAGTGAATATACACCGTTTGATGAGAAATATAAAGATAAAGCACGTTTTATGAGCTTCGTTCTTTCTATTGAGACCGATAATAACGGTTATGAAGTGCTTTGGAACGATACAACGGTTGAAGCTTACAGCATTCTCAAAGGCTCTCTTGCATTATCTCAGCTGACCCTGATCGAGAATTCTGAGGATGATAAAAGATCTTTGTATTTCTATACCTCGGACGATATTACTGATTTTAAGATCCATGTTCCTGTGAAAAACAAGGCAACCGGCGAGGAGACCATCTGCAATCTCACCGTGTCATCGATACATATCATTAAATCAAATGAAAGCTACGGGACAGAAGAGCTTGATGCTCTTTTTGAAAACTCAGATCTGTCTGCCGATGCTTCAGCAGATAAAGAAAATGATAACTGAGAACAAGACGGCAATATGAATAAAATATCGGAAAACTATAAGCGCTGCACTCTTTGCCCAAGGGAGTGCGGCGTAGATCGTTATAAAGAAAAGGGTTTTTGCGGCGAGGGTGCCGAAGTACGCATTGCGCGTGCAGAATTACATCAATGGGAAGAACCTTGCCTTTCTCCCAACGGGCGTTCGGGAACAGTGTTTTTTTCGGGATGTAATCTTGGATGCTGCTTTTGTCAGAATTACGAGATATCTTCGGAGCATAAGGGATTCGGATTGACTGTTCCGCAGCTCGCCGAAACTTTTATGCGTCTTAAAGACATGGGCGCCGAGAATATAGATCTTGTTACACCCACACATTTTATACCGAGTATTATTGATGCACTTGATATCCTCGGTAATAAGCTTGCTCTTCCTGTGATCTACAACTGCGGCGGATATGAAAAAACAGAGACCCTGGATATGCTCAAAGGGTATGTCGATGTTTTTCTTCCCGATCTGAAATACATGAGTTCAGAATTGTCGGGAAAGCTCTCTCACGCAAAGGATTATTTTGACTGTACTTCCGCAAGTCTGAAAAAAATGCTTGAGATAGCAGGTGAACCGCGTTATGATGATAAAAGCAGACTGATCGGAGGTGTTATGGTTAGACATCTTGTCTTGCCAACCTGTCGACACGATTCTATTTCTCTGATGCAGTGGCTGGTTCAGAATTTTGAGCCTGACAGTATCCTTGTCAGCCTGATGAGCCAGTTTACTCCTGTATATAAGGCTTCGGATCATGGACTTGGACGTAGAACAACTACTTTTGAGTATAATTCGGTTATTAAAATAGTCGAAAACGCAGGATTTGACGGCTTCATTCAGGAGCGTTCATCAGCTGAAAATACGTATATACCTGAGTTCTTTAACGAATTGTATTATGATTTATCAAATACTTGAAAAAATATATAAATGGTAATATCTTACGATTGACTTTCTTCAAGTTATAGTGTATAATATATATATGATACGGATATATAGTGGTTTGCCGTATCAGGCTAATATATTATTAATTATAACGAAAGAAGGCGATGCCATTGTCAAAAGCCATCGGTTCGAGGTATTCTATCGAGAGCTCGAAAGAGGCACAGGAGTTTTATCACTACATCAGAGATCTTCTTGACAACGAAGTAGTATGTCAGATGAAGAACTTTAAGCATCATTACAGCACTACCTGCTATCAGCATTGTATAAATGTATCGTATTATAATTACCTTATCTGCCGTAAACTTGGCCTTGATGCCAAAAAAGCGGCGAGAGCGGGTATCCTGCATGACCTGTATCTCTATGACTGGAGAGACACGCCCAGAAAAAAAGGCGAGATGCCGCACGGTATGCGCCATCCAGGTATAGCTCTTGAAAATGCTAAGAATAATTTCACGATCTCTAAACGTGAAGAGGATATGATCGTTAAGCATATGTGGCCGCTGACATTGAAACTGCCGCGATATGCGGAAAGTTATGTGATCGTAGTTACAGATAAGTATGCCGCAGCTCTTGAGATCGGCGTTCACGTTAAGGGAAAACTGAAAGCACTCGGACATAAGGCTGTCAGCGGTGTGAAATATCTCGCATCGTAACAGAAAACAGAATATCTTTACGTGCCGATATCCGCGTAGACAGCGGGTATCGGTTTTGTTTTTCAGGATTTTTTAACGTAAATGATTATATTTTTAATTTATTCTATAATCCTATTGACAAATTAAGGCATATAGGTTAGAATATTAAAAGTTCGTGATAAGGTCGATCATGGATGAAAATATTTGAAAGGAGAGTTTCTAATGACCGTTTACATTATTGATCGTGTTAACAACAATAGTTCTGTTTCTGTTACTGATGTCAGAAAGCTCTCCGCTGCGCTGTCATACATTTGATATATGATGGCTATAGTGTTTGCGGTTTTTTGCCTCTGACCTTTCAGGTTGGAGGCTTTTATTATTTTAAATCGATCAATACATCTTAGTATCAAACTTTTTTGTAAAGGAGGGGATATCCCCATGAAATATTTTGACGTTCTCCCCAAGCCTGTGGAAGATGCTCTTGCAGAGAGGGGAGTCAAAGTCGATGCCTTGAAGTACTGCGTTAAAGCTGATCTTGACGGCGAAGGAAAGTATATTGATGTATATATTACCTTTACCGATGATACTTTATGTATCATATCGGGATATGAAAGCTTTGACAGACCTGACAACGGAAAGCGCAGAGCATCTGTAACAGGGTATGAAGTTACCGATTATAATGAGATCGCTATTGAAAAGATTAGTAATATGTACGTTGACAGGTATTCAAACTCGGCAAGACTGATGATTAAAAACACAGCAGAAGAAGATCTTCCAATGGCACGTTTTTCGTTGGGATATGCTGATAAATTTGAAAAGTTCTCCGACAGGGTGAACAAGACTGTTAAAAAAGAGGAGATAGACGATACTCTGCTGGATGCCGTAAAGACACATTGCCCTATCTGCGGTGAGCCTTTCCCTGATCCGAACCGCCCTGTCTGCCCGAGATGTGTTGACAGACGTTCTATCTTTATCAGACTGATGAAGCTATTCGGTGAGTTTAAATGGGCTGTTGCTGCCATTTTGTTTACTATTATCCTTTCTAACGTTCTTGTTGTCATCACGCCTATATTCGGTTCAAAGATGCTTTATGACGATGTTCTGAGCGAGGGAGGCAAATACTACGGCAAGCTTCTGATGATCGTTCTCATTATGATTGTTGTGAACATTTCTTCGATGATAATCCGTGTTATCTCAGGTATAATCACGTCAAGAATAACTCCGCAGGTCACTCACAGATTAAGGATCAAGATCTTTTCATCTATGCAGAAGCTTTCGCTTGACTTTTTTACCAACAAGCAGACGGGTTCTCTTATGTCAAGAGTTGACCGTGACAGTAATAATATCTTCTGGTTCTTTACAGATATCGTTCCCTATGGTATGACAAATGTAGTAAAGGTCATCGGAATTGCTGTTATTATGCTGTTCCTTTCACCGCTGCTTTCTCTCGGTATTATCCTGACTATAACTGCTATCGAGCTTATTCAGCACAGGTTTTACCGTTCTCAGAGAAAACTTTACCGCAAATATGATGTTGCGATGCGCTCTGCCAATTCGGTGCTTTCGGATGTAATGAACGGTCAGAGAGTAGTTAAGGCTTTCTCCAACGAACAGCGCGAGGTAAAGAGATATTCAAAGAAGAATGTTGATTCCTACAATATCAATATGCATATCAACAGCCGGATCGCCAATACGATACCTGTTATCTGGTCTGTTTACAGGATAATAAACAAACTTGCATTTTGTCTCGGAGCTATGCTTGTTATCAAGGGACATATACTTTTCGGCGCACTTTCTGCTTTGCTGTCGTATACTGATATGGCTTATGAGCCAATAAACTTCTTCACATGGATAGGCGATCGCTGGGCAAGATGTATGGACGCAGCTTCACGTATGTTCGAGATCATGGACGCAGTTCCTTCCGTCAAGGAGGCAGATGAACCTGTACATATAGAGAATATGCGAGGAGATATCGAACTCAAAAATGTTACCTTTGAATATGAAGCCGGAAGACCGATCATCAAGAATATCTCTATGAAGGTAAACGCAGGTCAGATGTTTGGTATCGTCGGAAAGACAGGCGCAGGCAAGTCCACTATAATCAACCTGATGGCGAGACTTTATGATGTTACGGGCGGTGAGATAACCATTGACGGTGTACCTATCAGAAAGATAGCTACAGCCGATCTGAGACGGAATATAGGTATAGTTTCTCAGGAGACATTCCTGTTTATGGGTTCAATTGCCGATAATATCCGTTACTCTAATCCAGAAGCATCAATGGAGGAGGTTATTGAGGCTGCAAAGAATGCCAATGCCCATGAGTTCATCACTAAACTGCCTGACGGCTATAATACCCGTGTCGGTGAAGGCGGTGTTTCTCTCTCGGGCGGTGAAAAGCAGCGTATCTCAATTGCCCGTGCTATAATCCAGCATCCGAATATCCTTATTCTCGATGAGGCGACTGCCTCAATGGATACCCGTACAGAGAGAAAGATACAGGCAGCTATAGATAAGCTCAAACAGGGCAGAACGATCATTTCTATAGCTCACAGACTTTCTACTCTTCGTGATGCAGACACCCTCTGCGTAATTGAAAGAGGCGAGCTCAAAGAGCAGGGCACTCACGACGAACTGATCAGACAAAAGGGCAAATATTTCGAGCTTTATAAGCTCCAGGCAGATGCTCTGAAATTCATAAATGACTAATAAGGAGATGATATAAATGGAGCCGAATATAACCGAAGAAGTCTATGAGGTCGATAAACTGGTTCTTCTTGACTGCGATAAACTCAAACTCACTATTGAGAAGAGCGGATTTCTTACCGCTGAATATAACGGCAAGACCTATCACCGAGTAGACCCGACAAGGCTTATCCCTTTCAGATCAAAGACTACATATATCAGCTTGTCATACGAGACAGAGGAAAAAGAGTTTCGTGAGATAGGAGTTATCAAAGATATGGCTCAGTTATCACCGGAACAGTATGAGCTTCTTGACAAATATCTTGAATACAAATACTATATGCCCGAGATCACCAAAGTTTACAGCATCAGAGATAATATGAGAGGTGCTATATTCGTTAAGGTAGATACAACATCGGGATCAAAGACAATATGTGTTCATGACTGGTATCAGAATTTCCGGATGCTCAGCGAGGATTACCTCTATGTAAACGATGCTGACGGAAACAAGTATTTCTGTAAGGACATTCATAAGCTCGATAAAAAGAGCCTTGCTGTTCTTGAGATGTTTACATAATATCCTGACAGCAGACCAATATCAACGTATTTACGGCCGTAAGGAGGTCGATATAAAATGAATCTGATAACCAAGCAGCCGCCCGAGGCACTGGAGGATATAAAGTATTCCTTGCCGTTCTCTTTTGCAAATGACGGAGAGAGCGTTGACGGTGTGTTCACCGTTGCGGGGGATACAATATACATCTTTGCTGACGGTAAGCTTGAAGAAAAATACAAGATAACAGATTTCAAGGAGTTTGAATGCCGACATCAGGTCGGTTCGTCTATGGCACAGGGAATACTACATAATGACGATGTTATTTGCTTTTGTGCCTTTACTCAGGAGCAGTTTCTCAGATATGCAGAAGTGGCTAAACTCCTTGAACACTTCATCCGTACAGGTGAAATGATAACCGATACGGGGGCAGATGAACCGAGCTGTCCGAAATGCGGTCTTCCTCTGAACGGGGCGCCGGAGTGCGTATTCTGTCAGAGCAAGAGCTCAATAATGCTGAGACTCATCAAACTGATCGGACCGTATAAAAAGTATTTTATCACAGCTTTGATATGTACTATACTCTGGCAGCTTATATGGGTGTTTACTCCGTATCTTGACAGACTTATTATTGATAAGTATGTATCACCCCGATATGAGGACTGGGGAGGTTTTATCACTATTGTGATAGCTATGGTCTCCATGCTGCTGCTGGCCGGTATATTTGAGTATTTCAATATGAAAAACTCATTTAAGACCTCGCTTGGTATAGGCAGGGATCTGAGACAGGAAGTTTTTACTAAATCTCAGGAACTTTCAATGGGTTCTATCTCAAAGAGAACTGCAGGTGAGCTCATTAACCGTGTATCGGGTGATGTTTCAAAACTGGAAGAGTTTATCACTGCCAACGGCAAGGATGCTATAGTCAAGATAATGCAGCTTTTTATAATCGGTACGCTTCTCTTTGTAATGGACTGGAAACTTGCTCTCCTGACTATACTGCCGATTCCTTTTGTATTAATGCTCGTTAAAAAGCTCTATGCAGTTATGTCTATTCGCTATACAAAAGTATGGAAGCACTCTACTCATCACAGTGAAACACTTCATGATATTCTCAACGGAATCAGAGTTGTAAAATCATACGGAAGTGAATCGCGCGAGATCGAGCGTTACGGTGAATGCTCGAAAAAATGGGCAAGGGCAGTATCAAGAGCTGAGATCATGTGGTATATGACCATACCGTTCTCAAGATTCGTGCTGACTATAGGCAATTTCCTTGTGCTGTACTTCGGCGGCTCGATGATTCTCGATCACGAGATGTCTCTCGGTCAGCTTATCCAGTTCACAACCTATGTTGCTATGCTTTATGAGCCTATAAACTGGATGATCGAACTTCCGAGGACTTTTGCAGATGCATCGGTTTCCGCAGGTAAGGTCTTTGAGATACTCGATGAACGTTCCGAGGTAAGTGACATACAGGATCCTGTTGATATCAATATTAAGGGTGATATTGAATTTGATGATGTTTATTTTGGCTATAAGGCATATATCCCTGTGCTGAAGGGTATTACTTGCAAGATCAACAAGGGAGAGATGATCGGAATAGTCGGGCATTCGGGTGTTGGTAAATCTACAATGATAAACCTGATCCTGCGCCTCTATGACTGTACTCAGGGTGAAATACGCATTGACGGCGTGCCGATAAAGAATATCTCCCAGCACAGTCTGCGTTCTCAGGTGGGCGTTGTGCTTCAGGAGACCTTCCTGTTTGACGGAAGTGTTCTTGATAATATTGCCTATGCTCGTCCTGATGCGCCCTTTGAAGAGATCGTTAAGGCTGCAAAAATCGCAAATGCACATGACTTTATAGTCAAGCTCCCTGACGGATATAACACGAGAGTTGGTAACAAGGGTTATCAGCTTTCGGGTGGTGAGAGACAGCGTATAGCTATTGCCCGTGCACTTCTGCACGATCCTAAGATCATTATCCTTGATGAAGCAACTGCTTCGCTTGATACTCAGACAGAAAAACAGATCCAGCAGGCACTCGCTAAGCTTACAGAAGGCAGGACTACCATAGCAATTGCGCACAGACTTTCGACTCTGTCAAATGCCGACAGGCTTATCGTTCTTGATAAGGGCAAGCTTGCCGAGTTCGGCACGCATAATGAACTTATGAAAAAAGGCGGAGTGTACTATAAGCTGGTTATGGCACAGCGTCAGACTACTAAGATGAAAAAAGCTAATACTCAACCTGTCGAGGCATGATCTTCAGCAAAGAACAAAGAGAATTCAAAGGAGAAATCTTAATGTCAAAAATAGTATTTATATCAGGTCCCTGCGGGTGCGGAAAGTCTACATTTTCTGATGCGCTCGCAAGGCACCTTGCATACTGCGATAACAAAACCGTTTATATAATCCACGGAGATGACTTTCATGCAGGCTTTATCGAGCCACCTCAAGAAAGAGGCGATTTCTTTGTGAATGGAGAAGCCTCCGATACAGTACTCTGGGAGGATATACTCAAGTTCAACTGGGGGTGTATCCTCGATACCGCTGACCGTGCATTATCTCGTGGAATGGATGTCATTATCGACTACATTATCGAAAAAGAGTTATCACGCATAATTGAACTCGCAAAGAAACATAACGCTGAATTCTTTTACATTGTATTGACAGCTTCCGCCGAAATTCTTGAGAGCCGCATCCGTTCAAGAGGTGATATAGATATGATCAATCGTTCTCTGTTCTTAAAAAAAGAGCTTGAAGCAATGCCTGAAAACCAGGGACATATCTATGATAACACAGGCAAGTCGATCAAAGAAATGGTCAATGATATCATTATTCAGGATTACAAATTTAATCTATAAGAATAAACCCTCGGCCGTAGTTTGAACCGCCCCACATTGTGCGTACAGCACAAAAAAGTCCCTATGGCAAATTAATTAAGCAACGAACTGGCTTCGCAATTCAAGCGGAGTCAGTTTTGTTTTGAGTTGGATACGCTGATGATTGTAGA
>Ga0310786_10000224_pt1 | contig 96206 bp, 58 predicted proteins | sample AusTroGonzalo_MG_FD_203881 | JGI IMG/M metagenome (GOLD analysis project Ga0310786, IMG submission 203881) | Bovine rumen microbial communities from tropical cattle in Woodstock, Queensland, Australia - Gonzalo_03 (v2) (version 2) | ecosystem: Host-associated > Mammals > Digestive system >... | reverse complement strand
GGCTTCTCCTCGGCGCGCCCGAGACGGCGAAGCAGCTCTGGACGATCTTTGCGTCCGCAAACCAGCTTCTCGCCGCGCTCACGCTTCTTTCTGCGACTCTTTGGTTCGTGAAGAACAAGAAGCCCGCGTGGATGACGGGAGTCCCGATGGTGTTCATGCTGTCGGTATCTTCCATCGCGCTCGGCATGCTCTGCTGGAAGAGCTTCTCGGGGGAAAAGCTCGATTTCGTGAAGGGCGGCGCGACGGGCTTCCTCCTGACGCTTGCTGTCATCCTCGTCGTCTTTGCCGTTCGCGCCGCCGCGAAACGCCGCGATTAACTGCCTTTGGCCGCGGACAATTATGGTATAATATCCGCCAATCATGACTGATGGCGTTGGAGTTGTAGAATTGAAGAAAATGAAGCTGAACCTGCCGGACGGCGGGCTCAAGCTTGCTTATGGCGGCGTTTTGAAGGAAATAGAGGTCGCATACGAAGAGTGCGGCGCGCCGCTCGGCGACTCCAATGCAATCTACATCTGCCACGCGCTCACCGGCGACGCGCATGTCGCGGGCATAAAGCCGGGCGAGGAAAAGCCAAGCGGCTGGTGGGAGGAGATGGTTGGCCCCGGCCGCGCGTTCGACACGAACAAGTACCACATAATCTGCTCGAACGTCCTCGGCGGTTGCACAGGAACGACGGGACCCATGTCGATCAACCCCGACACTGGGAAGCCCTACGGCTCTTCGTTCCCTCAATACACGTTTGACGACGCGGTAGACGTCTTCAGGATGTTCCTTAAGCAGCTCGGCGTGAAGAAGCTCGCCGCGCTCGTCGGCGGGAGCTATGGCGGCCTACAGGTCGTGAACTGGATGACGCGCTTCCCAGACGACATGGAGAAGGCGTGCCTTATAGCTACGAGCGCGAGCTTGAACACCCAGGCAATTGCGCTGAGCGTCATGAGCCGCAACTCCATCACCGATGATCCCAACTGGAAGGGCGGCGACTACTATCTCGAAGGCGACGGCAAGGGCCCGAAGGCGGGTCTTGCCGCAGCGCGCCAGCTTGCACATATAACGTATCTTTCGCGCGAGCTCTTGCAGCAGAAGTTCGGGAGAAAGCTTCAGGATAACTTCGTTAATGCTCCCGCAGAGGAACGCGCCGCGCGCGATCGCCTCTTCAAGACGTATTTCCAGATCGAGAGCTATCTCGACTACCAGGCGATGAAGTTCCTGCGCCGCTTTGACGCGAATTCCTACCTTCATATAACGCGCTCGATGGATCTCTCTGACCCCTGCGACCGCTACGGCTCGCTTGATGCCGCCTTTGCCCGCGTGAATTCGAAGGTGCTCGTCGTTTCCTACGAGAACGACATCCTCTTCCCGTGGTGGCAGTCGAAGGAGATCGTCGCGTCGCTTCTGCGAAACAAAAAGTCCGTGAGCTACTGCCACCTCGAGAGCGGTACCGGACATGACTCGTTCTTGACGGACATCGAGCATCTCTCAAAGGTCGTCGGCGGTTTTCTTTCCGAGCGTCCAGTCAAGGTGATGAAGTGGCAGGAGCGCCTGCACAGGAACGTTCTCGCAATGGTGAAGGAGGGTTCGCGCGTGGTCGACATCGGCTGCGGCGACGGCACTCTTCTCGACGTGCTCCGCGACAGGAAGGGCGTGAAGGGCGACGGCGTCGAAATCGACGTTGATCGCTACGAAGAGGCGATTGCAGACGGACACGACGTCTTCTGGGAGGATGTCGACGAAGGCCTTACGCTCGTTCCAGACGGATACTATGACACGGCAATCGTCTCCGATACGCTCCAGGAAGTGAGAAACCCTCGCGGGCTCTTGAGCGAAGCGCTCAGGATCGCGAACGAGGCGATAGTCTCGTTTCCGAACTTCGCCGCGTACAGAATTCGCCTTACGCTCGCGCTTACGGGGCGGCTCCCCGTCTCGAAGCAGCTTCCGTTCCAGTGGTACGACACGCCGAACATCCACTGCATTACCCTTAAGGACTTCAAGGCGCTTTGCGACAAGGAGGGGATCGAGATCCTCGAGGTCAAGGCCGAAAGCCGCCACCTCATCGGCAAGATCCTCATGTTGCTTGGCTTCAAGAACCTCGGCGCGTCGCGTATCGTGGCACGCATAAGAAGGAGGCGTCAATGACACTTCCGCAGAGAATAGCGCATATCGTCCAACACGGACTCGCGGCGCTGCATCCGTGCGTCTACGGCGACTTGACCGCGCGCGGAGCGGTCGGCGAGATAGCGGCCGATCTCCAGAAGGAGATTGCGCTTCTCTGCCCCGGGCGCGACGCGAAGGAGATCGTCGACGAATTTGTCGCGGCGCTTCCAGAAGTGCGCCGTCTCGTCGACACCGACGTCCAGGCCGCGTACGACGGCGACCCTGCTGCCACGAGCCGCATGGAAGTCGTAATGGCGTACCCCGGGCTCTACGCAGTGACGATTCACCGTCTCGCGCATGTCCTCTACAAGCTTAAAGTCCCGATCATTCCTCGCGTAATGAGCGAACTTGCCCATTCGAAGACGGGCATCGATATCCACCCTGGCGCTACGATAGGCGAGAGGTTCTTCATCGACCACGGGACGGGCGTCGTAATCGGCGAGACTACCGTGATAGGGCGCAACGTCCGTCTCTACCAAGGCGTCACGCTGGGCGGGCTTTCCTTCGAGAAGGACTCCAACGGCGCGCTCGTGAAGGGGCTGAAGCGCCATCCCAACATCGAAGACAACGTCGTGATTTACGCGAACGCGACGATCCTCGGCGGTGACACCACCATAGGCCACGACTCCGAAATAGGCGGCAACGTCTGGATCAAGGAGTCTGTCCCGCCGTATTCTCGCGTCTACAACAAACCGCCGGCGCCGGTTATAAAGAAAATCGTGTGATGCTTGCAAGTTCGCTCGTTCTCGCGCTTGTAGTCGGAACCTGGAACGGCGAGTGGTTCCCGTCCGGTCGCGCAGAACACAGGGCGAACGAGCAGGTGGAGCGCGCGGCGATTCGCGCCGCAGGCCAGATGCTCAGCGAGGGGATTTCCGCTGTCGATCCGTCGGGAAGCGACGACGTTGTCCTCTGCCTTAACGAAATACGCGACCTCGAAACGGCGCAGGCGCTATGTTCCGCGATAGGACGCACGAATCTCACCGTCGCCGTCGTCACAGCATACCGCAGACGCGACCGCTTTGACCAACAGCAGGATGTCATCATGACGACGCTTCCCGTCACAAAAGCCAACTGGAGCACATGGAAGATACACAAGGAGGCGATTCCGCCACGTGGATACGCACGTGCCGAGGTCGTAGTTTCGCCCGCTGTCACAGCCACGGTGTATGCGGTTCATCTCAAATCCAACTACGGCCAGACGTCTGAAGACATTGCGGCAACCAATCGGCTCAAGCGCGCCTTTGCAGTTGAGCAGCTTTTGGATCAGGAGAGGCCAAAACGTGGCAAATTTCGCTATCCGGTGGTAATTGCAGGCGATTTCAACGCGGATCGCTTTGCCAAGTCGTTCGACAAGGAGACCATCTTTCAGTCGCTTGAAAAGGCGGGGTTTGTCGATGCGTTTGATGGCGTATCACAGGAAGGGCGCCTGACGCATCCCGGGAAGGGTCGCTTTGCGGGCGGAACCCTTGACTACATCTATTTTCGCGGTTGCCGCGTCGAAAGCCCGCCAAAGGTGATTCCGGCGCTCAGGATATCCGACCACGACGCCGTCTTCGTCCGGCTGAGATTTTAACCTTTCCACTCCCTTGCCGAATGGCATGTTTTGGAGTATAATATTAATATGAAAATGAAACCAGTCGGAACTGTAGTCACGTTCTTTTCATTTGCACTTTTGGGGCTTTCGGCGGTTGCCGAATGCAAAATCACGGGCGAGGATGTCTGGCATGGCTACAAGCGCACGCTTCTGGACTTCGACGGCTACAACGCGTGGATCGTCGAGCCGAAGGTCGCGCCAGCGGAAGGGCGGCCCTGGACTTGGACGATGCAGTGGGCGGATGCCTTTGTCGACAGGACTGGCGTCCTCGACCTTCTCGCAAAAGGATGGCACCACGTCACCATCGACACATTTAAGCATAGGATGAACGACGAGGGTGTGCGCGTCAGCCGCAGCTTTCAGAAATATCTCGTGGAGCAGCGTTCTTTTGCGCCAAAGGCGTGTCTTGTCGGCATGAGCTGGGGAGGATTCTTCTCCATGCGCTATGCCGCGGCCCATCCGGATTGCGTTGCAAAAGTGTGGCTCGACGGCCCTCTGCTTACTTTTGACGGTTTCGATGTCGCGCGAATCGGCCCCTGGGCGAACGAGACGCCGCACGGCGGCAGCTGGGCGACAGACGAGCGGATGCCGATAAATCTTGCGGGGAAGATACTTGCGGCAAAGATTCCGATTCTCCTCTATTACGGCGGCCAGGACAAGACCGTTGCTCCGCAGAAAAACGCCGAGGCGCTTTGGGATTTCTACAAGAAGGCAGGAGAGGTCAACAAACTTCTCGGCGTGAAGCCGCGACCGTTCTTCGGTCACCATCCCCACGGCGACGATCCGGACAAGACTGCGCCAATTGTCAATTTCTTCGAGAAGAAGTAAGTCAGTCAAGGAAAGCAGATCAACGATTTAGCGATTTCGACAAAGGGAAATAGCAATGAAAGCAAGGGTAAAGCTCACAATGAAAAATATCGTCGCGCTGGCATCTGTCATGCTTGCGTGTTTTGTGTCTATCGCGGATGATGATCTTCCGTGGACAGTCAAGTACACCGTGAAAGGCTATGCCGGTACGGAGGAGCTCACAAACTTCCCCGTGCTCGTCCGGCTCTCCGCTGGTTCACCGGTCGGATTCAGTTACGACGACTGCGAGTCCGGCGGCGCGGATCTCACCTTCACGGACGACGGCGGCAACGTCATCCCGCGCGAAATCGACACGTGGAACAAGTCCGGCGAGTCGCTCGTCTGGGTCTGCGTCCCCGTCGTCACGAACGGCGCGTCCTTCACGATGCACTACGGCGATACAACCGTCGCGGCGCAGCCCGCCTGCCAGACGGATGGCTCCGTGTGGCGCGGCGCGAACTTCAAGGGCGTCTGGCACATGGATTCGGTGGATCCCGCCGATTCGTCGCCGAACGGGTTCAACGGCACACGCCAGAAGAACACCCTCTCCGTCGTGGACGGCGCGCTCGGAAAGGCCGTGAACTTCCCGCGCATGATTCCCACTAGCGATGGCAAGGGCTACCAAGACGGCATCTCCTGCAGCAACGTCCTCGCGAACTCCGAGCTCACCGGCGGCTTCACGGTCGAGGGCTGGTGCCGACCGACTCAATACGGCAACATGGGCGACGGCGCCGCCATGTTCGGCAAAAAGCAGTTGATCTCGATTCGTATCGCAAGCGACTCGCAAGTGACTGTGACGACGCCTGGCAAGTCCGACCACAAATTAACGAGTCTGGTCCTCCCCGCAGTGAACACCTGGTGGCACTGGGCCGTGACGTTCAAGATGAACACGAAGACCGACGGCTTGAAACTCTACGTAAACGGCCAATGCGTGAAGACTGCGGACGCCGGGGATATTGCCGACAAGACGGGCACAACGGAAATGTTCCTCGGCAACAACGAGTGGAACCAGGCGTTCAAGGGGGATCTGGACGAACTGCGTCTTTCCACGGGCCTCCGTTCGGCCAACTGGATCGCCGCAGATTGCGCGACCGTGACGAACTCCGCATTCCTCTCGGCCGGCCCGCGGCTCGGCGGCGGCGCGCCATTCCTTAGTTCCCCCGTGGTGACGACGACATACACGAACGCGCAGCTGTCCGTCCAGCTGGCCCTAGTCGGCGAAGGCGCTACGTCCGCCAGTGTCTCCTTCGCCTACGGCCCCGAAGGCGGCGCGCTTTCGGAGCCGGTTGATCTCGCTGTGGCCGCGACGGACGGGCAGGCGTTGTCCACGAACTTGACTGGCCTGACGGCCAACACGACCTACCGCTATGCCTTCACGGCGAAGAACGACCTGCCTGTTCCCCTGTCTCAGACGAAGGAAGGAACCTTCACGACACGCGCCTACTCCGCCCCGACGATCTCGCTGTCCGACCGTCAGGAAAGCACCGACAGTCAGACCGTCGGCGCCAGCGTCGTGGAACTCGGCGGCGGCTCGTCCTGCGACCTCTACTTCGCCTGGGGTCGGAACGACAGCTCCCCGCTTGCCTACACTCAGGTCGGCACTGACCTCGCCGCCGCCGCGACCTTCTCGCGGCTTCTCGAGGATCTTGACTTTGGCACTGTCTACGCCTACTCCTTCGCCGTCACGAACGACCTTGGATTAGGAACGGTCGAAACCGGCACCTTCACGGCCAGCGCCGGATGCCTGAACCCCGCCCATTTCGCCTACCGCGCGACGTTCACCGTGATCGGCTACACCGGCACGGAGATTCTCACGAACTTCCCCGTGCTCGTTCGCCTCACCAACAACTCGCCGCGCGCGTTCAAGTACGCCGACTGTGCGGCGGGCGGCGCCGACATCCGCTTTGCGGACGCGAAGGGGCGACTGATCCCGCACGAGGTTGAGACGTGGGACACGGCGGGCGAGTCGCTGATCTGGGTCGGCCTGCCGATCACGACGAACGACACGACCTTCACGATGTACTATCATTCGGACGCCCCGGGCGTCTCCTCGACGGACGATGTGTGGACGGACTATGTCGCCGTCATCCACGGCGGCGCCTCAATCACGAACGCCGTCGCGGGCGGTCCAGCCGCCGCGGCGGGCTCGACGAACATCACGGCGAGCGCGAGCGCGGGCAAGGTCGGTGGCGGCATTCACAAGGACGTCGCCAATTCAATCGGCCTCAACGTCACGACGCCTTCGTCGAAACTTTCCGACATTGGCAAGTTCTCCGTCTCTGCCTGGTTCAAGCGCGACGGCAACGGCGGCAAGAACAACGGCACTCACGTCCTCGGCGGGAGCCAAAGCAAATGGGGTGCTTCCGGCTTCGTGTGGCTTCAGGAACAGGGCAAATACATCGATGTCGCCGCGCCCGGCTCCCACCAATGGAACAGCGGTTCCGCTCTTCCGAATGGCGAGTGGGCCCACGCCGCGTTCACTTACGAGAGCGACGTCTCGCTCGTCGGTTACTACAACGGCGCATCGTACCAGACAAAGTCTTCCCCGGGCAATCTCGTCAACAACTCGTGGGTCTGGACCTTCGGCTCCTATGAGAACGCGGCGAGCGAGGACTCCTACAAGGGTGATATGGACGAACTGCGCATCTACAACGGTGTGGCGTCCGGCGACCGGATCAAGGCCGAATACGACTCCATGGCGAGCGGCGACTTCCTTACGGCCGGCCCGAGCACGGCCGGTCGCGCCAAGAGTGCGATGATTATTCTCTGGTAAAATCAGATAGGGCATTCGTGAAAAGCGTGAAACTCACCCTTGTTGCTGCGTTTGCGGCGGTGTTCGCCGCTAGCGCGGCGACAAACACGCTGACCATTATTCAGACGACGGACATCCACGCCGACCCAGACTTCGCCCGCCTGGCGACGCACATCGCGCGCGAGCGTGCGGCGAACGGCGACGTCCTGCTCGTCGACTGCGGCGACCTCACGCGCAACACCGGCAACTTTGCCGCCACTATCGACGGTGGCGCGGCCGAGGTCGCCACGCTCAACGCCCTGCGCTACGACGTCTGGGTGCCGGGTAACCACGAGTTCCGCGCCGGGCAGACCAACTTCCGCCGCGTCTTGGAGATGTTCCGCTCTGGCGACGTTCTCGCGGCGAATCTCTCCTTTCCTCAGGCCCCCGCCCCGCGCCGCAAAATCCTGCCATGGAAGCTCTACGAGAGGTCCGGGCTCCGCGTTGCCGTCATCGGGCTCGTTTCTCCAGACCACGAACGCTGGTACGGCGGCATCCTCTACCGGGGAATCGCGACGCAGTCTGCGGCGAAGGCGTTGGATGAAGTCCTTCCGGACGTTCGCAGGGCCAAGCCGGACATCGTCGTCGTTGCCGCCCACTTGAGCGGACGCTCCTCTTCCGGCGCCGACGACGCGGCACTTGCCAAGCTATCGGATTTCCTCGCAGCCCGCCCGGACGTAACTCTGCTCCTTGCCGGCCACACGCACCAGACGATTCCGCTGCAACGGCTTTCCGACAGTTGCTGGATGGTCCAGCCGCCCTATCAGGCAAAGGCCGCCGCCCGTGTCACGCTTTCCTTCGACACCGACCGCCGCTCGGTCGTCTCTGTGACGAACGTATTTCTCTATGCGCGCGACGCCGAGCCCTGGCCGAAGATGCCCCGAGAGTGGACGGCACGTTCCGAGCGGGCGAAGACCGCCGGCGACGAGGTCGTCGCCGTCCTCCCCGAAGGCGTGCGGCTTTGCCCTGCGAGCAAAGACCCCGCTGCCGAGAATCCGCTTCCTGGCTTCTGCGCCCAGGCGATGGCCGAGGCGACGCATGCGGACGCCGCCCTCGCCGAAGTAGGCCGGCGTGTCGCGCTGCCGACGGGCGTCGTGACACGTGTGCGGGTCTACCGCCTCGCGCCGCGCGAGGACTATCTTTCTGTCATCGTCGTCTCGCCGGACGACCTGCGCCGAATCGTCGACGAGCAGAAGGCGAAGGGCTGCCGCCTCGTTCCCCACGCCCTCGACTACGACAATCTTCCGGACCATCCAATACGCCTGGCACTCGGGGCCTACGCAGCAGACGGTTCCGACGGCGCATATCCGGTCCTGCGCGAAATCGCGAATGCCGCTTCCGCCGCGCGTGAGGACACTGAAATCTCCTTGCGCGGATGCGTCGAGCTTCTTCTCAGGCGGCTCTATCCGCCGCCCGCGGGACCTTGAATGGGATGAACCACGGAACATGAAAGACAAAAAGGAAGAAAAGACAATGAATGCAACGCACATGTCGGACAGGAGGGGATTCCTCAAGGGCGCGGCGTGGATGGGCGCGGCGGCGCTAGCCGCTGGATGCCGTCTCGACCGCCTTGGATTTGGCGAAGGCGGAGTCATGCAGGATTTCCGCTACACGAAGCTCGTCGGCCGCGACATCCGCGTCGGATTTGTTGGAATCGGCGGCCGCGGCAGGGGAGCGGTTCACCGAGTGTCGATGATCCCAGGCGTCAAGGTCGTCGCGCTCTGCGACCGCATGCGCGAGCGTGTCGATGAAAACCTGAAATGGCTCGCTGACAGGAAGTATCCCATCGTTCCCAAGTCCTATGTGGGCGACGAGGCGTTCAAGGACCTCTGCGACTTCGGCGAATGCGACATCATCTACTGCGCGACTCCGTGGCATCTGCACCAGCCCGTGGCATTGCGCGCGCTGTGCGGCGGGAAGCTTCCGCTCGTCGAGGTCACGAGCGCGTTGACGGTGGATGAATGCTGGGAACTTGTCGAGGCGAGTGAAAAGTTCCGCATTCCGTGCATGCAGCTCGAGAACTGCGTCTACGGCGAAATCGAGCTTCTCGAACTCAACCTGGCGCGGCTCGGGATGTTTGGCGAAATCGTCCACGCCGAGGGCGCCTACATCCACGACCTGCGCGGACTCGTCCCCTCGACTACGCACCATCCGTCGGAGGCGCATTGGCGCTACGGAGAGAACATGCGCCACAAGGGCAACCGCTATCCGACGCATGGCCTTGTGCCGATTTGCCAGACGATGGGCATTAACCGCGGCGACCGGTTCGACTATCTTGTCTCGCTTGAGAACGGCCCGCACAACGTCAACTACGAACGCATGAAGAAGGAGATCCTAAAGGACGACGATCCGCGCAAGTTCGATCCGCCGGCGGAGATGGGCGACATGAACACGACGCTCATCAAGACCGTCAACGGCAAGTCGATAATGGTTCAGCACGATGTGTCTTCGCCGCGGCCCTATTCGCGTATAAACTTGATTTCTGGCACGAAGGGCATAGTTCGCGACTATCCGTTCCAGTGCGCGTTCGAAGACAACTACTACGACCAAAAGGCTCATGCCTGGTTTGGAGAGGCTGCGGCGAACGAAATTCGCAGAAAGTACATGCATCCGCTCTGGCGCACCGCCTCCGATGTGGCGAAGAAAGTGGGCGGACATGGCGGCATGGATTTCATCATGGACCTCCGGTGGGCCTACTGCCTGCAGAACGGCTTTCCGCTCGACATGGACGTGTACGATCTTGCGGCGACGAGCTGCCTCTGCGAGCTCACGGAGAAATCGGTGCGCAACGGCTCGAAGCCGGTTCGTGTCCCCGATTTCACGCGCGGGAATTGGCGGAATGTCGCGCCGTGGGGCGTGGTGAACGTCGACCTCAAGAAGATGGGTCTTGACGCGAGCGGCGTCGCCAAGGACACTTCAGCGCTCAACGTGTAGGCGTCTGTATGGCGGAGCAAGTTGGCGGCATCCATGAAAATGAAAGGAAGCAGTGAAATGGTAAGATGGTATCGGTGGACGGTGGCGGTCTGCGCCGCGCTTTTCTCCGCAGCGGCTTTCGCCACGGACTATACCTGGACGGGCGGGGGAACTGACGACCACTGGTCAAATCCGGAGAACTGGGGCGAGACGGCCAACTACCCCGGCAGCGGCGACCGCGCAATCTTCCCGGCGGGCCAGCCGATCACCGTCACGATCTTGCAGAACGACACCGTCGGAACGATAGACCTTACGGCGTGCAGCCCTGCGGGCGACAGCGTCATCGACGTCACCTTCCGCGGTGCCGCCGCGACGGGCACCAACTGCGTCCTGTCGGTCTCGACGAAACTCGACATCTCCGGCCCCCTCGGCGTCGTCACGCTCGACAACGCCGCGCTCAAGTCCTCGTCGGACGAACTCAAGCTCGGGAAGGGCAAGTGCCTCCGCCTTGTGAACGGCGCGAACTTCTCTTCCAAAAAAATCACCATGCTGCTGGACTCCGCGTTTGACCTTTCCGGACAATCCGTGGCGACTGTCAATGGACTGACTTTGGACAGCCACAGTACGCGAATTTCGATTGACGACTCGACCCTCATTCTCAGCGCAGGCGCGATTGTGCAAACCGAAAGCTCCGGCGCGCGAATCCTCTTCTCGGGGGCGAGCCCGCTCCTCTACTGGAGCGCGAGTGCCGATGCGCTGAAGTTCAACAACAAGAATCTCTCGTATGAAATGGTCTTCTCCATCCCGGCCGGCGGGTTCGCGGCGCCGCCAATCCAGTGCGCATCCACAATGGCGCAGTCCCTCTTCAACAAGAACTCGAAGGCATCGACGCTCACCATCGGCATCGACCCCGCCAGCCCCATCTTTTCCACGGTGGCGTCGTATGACCAGCCGCTTGTCGCATGGAGCGGATCGAAGTCAATCGACACGTCGAACCTCGTATTCGCCGAGGTCGCGGAGGGCGGAACCTTCCTCCTCGGCACTTCGGCGACGGCCGGCTCCTACGGTTTCTTGACCGTCGCTTTATTCTCGGGCACCGCGAAGTCGATGGGCGTCCGTCTCGTCTCGCCGGCTCATGACGGCCGGCTTACCGTCTCCTCCGACGCCTCTCAGCCGCTTGACGGATACTCGCCCGCCCTTGGCGTGTCGTCCGCGGCCTCCGGCGCGTCCGTCACGGCGACGGCCCCGACGGATGTCGTCTCGAACGGCGTCCACTACGTCTGCACCGGCTACACGCTCACCCACTACGTCGCGGGCACGGCCGCCACGCCGGACGGCGATCCCGTCGAGGGCGTCGGCAACGCAGTCACCTTCACCGCCGGCGCCGGCGGCGCGTCGGTCGCGTGGCGCTACGCCGCCGATTACGCCGTCACGGCCACGACGCTCAACGACGCCGGCGGCTCTGTCTCCCTTTCGTCGCCGTATGTCACTGCGACCGCCCCCGTCACGCTGACGGCCTCGACCGCCACGGACGGCATGGAGTTCCAGTACTGGCGCGGCGACGTCCCCTACGCCAGCCGCTATGACAACCCGCTCGTCCTCTCCGGCGACAAGGCGCGGAACGTCGAGGCCTTCTTCGGCGCGACGGCCGCCCACGCCGCGACGCGCCTCTCCATTGCCCTTCCATCGAGTAGCATCCAATGGCACAGCACCTCGTCCTGGACGGGCGGCGTCATCCCCGGCACGAACGACACGGCCTATGTCTACGGCGATGGGTACCATTCGTCGAAGCGCTTCATCCGCGAACCAGTCTTCCTCGCCGTCAGGAATCTTGTTGTCTCGAACGCCAACGTCCAGGTCGCGACCGACAACAGCAGCTACTACAAATACAATCCGTCATTCGACCAGAACGGCTACCCATACGTGTCCCCCGCCGTGTCAGGCGACGACACGCGGACGGACACGGTCGGCATGGACGTCTTCGGCGATGTCATCCTCGAAGACAATGTGTTGCAAAGCCAGTCCGGTAGCGCCGTCATCGTCGGTGGCCAGTCACAGCAGTGCTTCTCGCAGGTGAACATCGGCGGCGATCTGCGCATCATGAACGGCGCCTTCCAGATTTCGTCCGGCTATCCCTTCGTCTTTGTGACCGACCCGAACAAGGCCGTCAATGGCCCCAATGGCGTCCTCGTCTTCCCCTACACGAACGAACTCTGGCGCGGGAGCAACTTCCTCAAGGTCGCGGGCGACACCGTTCTCGCGCCGACGTCGAGTTACGCGGAGAACTTCATCCAGGTCGTCAACGACTTCCGCACCGGCGCGGCCGTGTGGCTTGACCTCAACGACGTCAAAGTCGGTGAAGGCGCGGCGATTACGGCCTTCGCCGGCGGCTACGGGCTCTTCGACGCGAACGGCGTCGCCGGGTCGAACCGCAACTACTCCATGTGCCCCGGCGGCCATTTCACGTCGAGCAGCAACGTCTCCGGCGGCTCGCATGGCGGCCGCGGCGGCTCGGAAGCTGACATCTCCGGCAGCGGGACGCCGAGCTACACGGCGTACATGGATGCCTACGGCTTCGCGTTTGCGCCGCTTTTCCCTGGCGGCCACAACGCCGACTCGGGCGTCGGCGGGCGTGGCGGCGGGTCCATCCGCCTCGACTGCGACGCGCTTCTCCTCGACGGCGGCATTGTCGCGAATGGCAAGAACGGTTCCAACAGCAAGGGCGGCAGCGCCGGCGGCGCAATCTGGGTCGTCTGCGACTCCTTCACGCCGGGCGAGAACTGCAAGGTGACGGCCGAGGGCGGCTCCCAAAACAACCTGGCCGTCGCCGGCGGCGGCGGCGGGCGAATCCTCCTTTGCGAGGGGCTTTCCGCCGAGCAAGTTGGAACGCTCTACACGACGCACACCGCCCCCGCAGGAGTGACGTCCTCGCCTCTCGCGGACAAACTCGGCGCCCGCGCCTCCGTCGCAGCCCTCGCAACGGAGTCGACGCGCTCCAGCGGCGAGGACGGCACGGCGTGGTATCTCGTCAACACGGCCGGCATGAAGACGCTCACAATTGCTGGCGATCCCGAGAATGCCGGCACTGCGACGCCCGCCTACGGTCCGCAGGTCTATGACGACGGCGCCGTCGTCGCCATTGCCGCGCCGGACGATGCTTTCGTCGCGGACGACAACCGCTCGCGCCGCGTTTGCGCCGGCTTCACGCTGACGGACACCGAGACGGGTTCCGTCGTCTCCAATTCGGCCGCGACATCCGGCACCATTGTCATGGACGCCGACTACACGCTTACCTGGGATCTCACCACGCTCCAACACGCGATTGCCGTCTCCGCCACCGTTGGCGGCGCCATCGCGACGAATGCCATCGGCGACGCCTCGTCAATCTGGCAGGACGACGGCGAATCCCTCTCCTTCACGGCTGTCCCGGATAGTGGCTTTGTCTTCAAGGGCTGGTCTGGCGAAGTCGAGGCGTCGTGGATTACGAACGCCACACTCTCCTTCGCGGCCAATCGCCCGCGGTCGATTCGTGCGCTCTTCGAGCCGACCGCCGCGGGTTCCCGCACATGGACCGGCGGTGGCGACGGCTCGGACTGGCTCGACCCCGCCAACTGGTCTCCAGCAGGGATTCCGGGCGTTGCGGAAGCCGTCACGATTCCATCCGGCGCCGACGTCAAGGCCATTTTCTGCGCGCCGCTTGAAGTCGGCTCGCTGACGGTCGAATCCGGCGCCGCGCTCACGCTATCCAACGACCTCTTCGTCGCCACGACCTTCGACACCATCCCCGCGAATGCCACGGCGCTCGACAAGCTCCCGACGGCGCTCAAGGTGAACGGCAACCTCAATCTCGGCGGCTCGCTGACGATTGGCTTCCGCAACACCTACTCGCAGTTCGACCTTGACGTGGCCGGCGACTTCTCGCTCGGCACGAACGCCACCGCCACCCTCTACGCCGGATACGCCGCCGTGAGCGACGCCTCCGGCGCCGGATGGGCGGAAGGCGGCGGGCGCGTCCGCGTCGGGGGCGCGATGACCATCGCGGACGGCGCGAAGGTCATGCCCTTCTGCGACGCCATCTGGGGCGCGCCGGTCGTCTTCTCCGCCTCGTCCGTGACCATTGCCGAAGGGGGCGCCATCGACGCCTACGCGGCCGGCTGGGGCAAGACCTACATCGGCGGCGTCACCTATTCTGGCTCGCCCAATAGGGCAGACTGGAAGACGTCCAACTCCTATTGCGGCGGCACATACGCCGGCGTCGGCGGCGCCTCGAAGTCCACATTGGCCTCGCAGGTCACATACGGCAACCCATTCGCGCCCTATATGCCCGGCTCGCCCGGCATGTACAACCACACCTACTATGGCGGCGGCGCCATCCGCGTCCATGTGTCCGGCTCATTCTGCTGCGACGGCACGGTCTCGGCGGATGGATACGCCCCTGGGTCGGCCTCCGCCGGCGGTGGCTCCGGCGGGTCGGTCTGGATCACCTGCGGACGCTTCGATAGCGGAGCGAACGCCTCGATCACGGCGAAGGGCGGCAGCCGCGAAAGTGGCGACAGGGGCGCCGGCGGCGGCGGGCGCATCTGCATTGCCAAGGGGCTGACGTCCGCGCAGATTGAGCAGCTTTACATGACGGGCACCTGCAGCCGCTTCGCCAAAATGACGGCCATCGACCTCATGGACGGAAGCGCCGCGCGTCCTGCCAATGTTGGCGGCACAATTTCCGCCGCCGGCGGCACCAACCCCGACACGACAGGCGGCTACAACCACAACGGCACAGACGGAACGGCCATGATGCTAATTGGTCTCCAATCTGGCTTGCTGATCTTCGTCAGGTAAATTCGACATGAAATTCAATATACCATATTTTATTTTTGCGGCAACCGCCTTGTTCGTTGATGCTTCGGCGTGCGCAGCATTGCCGCTGCCGGTGTCGGTTTTGCCGCCGACATTCGAAATAGATGGGCGGACGGTGCGCGGCGAAGTTGCCGCGTGGGAAATAATCGGAAATGAGGTCGAACGCGCCGACGGCGTTGTCGAGCGCACGCAGTCCGGCGTGTTGCGCGACTTCCCGTCCGCACGGCTTACGCTTCGCACCCGCCAGCGCAGAGGTTCGCCTGTCGTCCGGTTCCGATATGAATTGGAGGCGATTACCACCGAAGGTTTTGCGCTTACGAAGTCGTCGGGGCGAGACAATCTTGTCTACGCATCCGTCCCGGTTGCCAAAGGCGCACTGGCGACGGAGGTCCGTCTGAGCGAATACGATCCTCTTTGCCATTGCCATCGCCTTGTTGAAACGCCAGTGGCAGACTCGTATTTTTCGGAGAGTCTTGCCTTTATGGGCCCAATAGTCGTCCTCGAGGCCGAGGGCCGCGCTTCGCTACTCGCCTACGAACATGGTTCGCAGTCGACGGATCGTTTCATCGAGTTCTCGTGTACTCCGGACCGTCGGCTTGAGCTGCGGGCGGTGAAGGGCAACTACTGGCGCGGACGCCGCGTTGTGCCGGGGCATCCCTACGAAACGATCTGGCTGCAGGCGGCGGAAGTGCAAGGCGGGATTGACGCGATGGCTGCCGCATACCGCTCCTTCCAGCTCAAAGGCGCGACTGACAATCCCGCCTCGCGTGCGCCGTGGATATTCTACAACACGTGGGCGAGCCAGGAACGCGACTACTTCTGGGGCGGGAGCCGCAAGTACCTCAACCTCATGAACGAGTCGCGCATCCTCGCTGACGTAGACCGCGCGGCGGAGATGGGTATCGACGTGTTCGTCGTCGACGCCGGCTGGTTCGAGAAGTCCGGCGACTGGCGCGTCAGCCGCGAACGCTTCCCCAACGGGCTTGAGCCGATAGTCGCGCGGTTGCGCGAGAAGGGGATGAGGCTCGGGCTTTGGTTCAGTCCGACCGAGGCCGCGGAGTCGAGCGAAATCCACGTGCGGCATCCGGAAGCCGTCATGTCGCGGAATGGTGTCGCAGCCGCCCCCCATTCCGTCTGGGAGACGGAGCTGAGCCGCTGCCACTGCCTCGTCAGCGCGTACTGGCAGTCGGTCGCGGACGAGCTCATCCGCTGCCACCGCGACTGGGGCGTTACGTATTTCAAGTGGGACGCTATCAATCAGTACGGGTGCGACTCGCCCGACCACTTCCACGGCGACACGTCCGTTCCGGCCGACGAACGCGCCGACTGCTACGCCTTTGAGCAGGTGCGGTACATGGCGCGGATCGTCGACCGCCTCTGCGCGGCATGTCCAGACGCGATCGTCGACTTTGACGTAACGGAAGGGAACCGGTGCGTAGGCCTCGCGTTCCTCGCCTCGGGTAAGTATTTCGCGGTGAACAATGGGCCTTACTTCCCCGACCTTGACCACCCCTACGATTGGACTGCCTCGAAGTACTGGAGCAATGTATTTGTCTATCCAGGCCCCGCGCGCGCCCGCGTTGCGCGCACTACGCTCGATTTCGACCGCTGGATTCCATCCGTCCTCTATCTCACGCACTATCTGCCAGATGCGCCGCGCACAAGCCAGAAGATCAACCTCGCGTCGCTTGTTCTTGGGCAGAACGGCATCTGGGGCGACCTTGCCGCTCTTTCGCCAGAGGACAGGTCGTGGTTCGGGGAGGCGCTTGCGGCCTACAGGCGCGTGCGCGATGCAGTGACATCCGCGTCGCCCGTGCGCACAGGTGTGCGCGGCGGCTCGCCGGAAATTCACGAGAAAATCTCGGCGGACGGCGCCGGTGCCCTCGCCGTGTTCGCGGCTGGCGGCGTGCACGACTATGTGACTGCGCATCGCGCTGGTCACGTTATCTGGAAGACAGACAATGTCTCCGTCGTGCCGACGGCTGATGGCCGCGCACGGGTGATGTGTCGCTTCAACGGCGCGGACGCCGCGCTTGTGTTTTTCGCGCCTGCGGAGCCGATTTTAAGATAACATTCCGTTATGCGTAGGGGTGTTGCCATGAGACGGCGTAATTGGTATACTTTGTCGTAGGAACTGAAGATGAAAGGAACCATTGAAATGGTAAGATGGTATCAATGGATGGTGGCGGTCTGCGCCACGCTTTTCTCCGCAGCGGCTTTCGCCGAATTGCCGGACAGGTTTGTCGAATACGTCGAATCGACGAACAAGACGACCTATGTCGATACGGGCATCGCTGGGTCGCCGGCCAATACGCGGATGTTTGTGCGGCTTGCCGTTACGGCGCAGACGACGACGCAGTCCGGAGTCTTCGGCGCCGCGACGGGCGATGGCGGCAACAACGCCTCGGAGAGTTTCTCCTATGCCAGCAAGAAGTTCCGCGCCGACTGGACCGGCAGTTCCACCGACACGGGCATCACCCCGGCCGTTGGCGACGTCTACGACATCGAGTGCCGCTATAGTTTCGCGTCCGTTGGTGATAAGACAGTCGTGCCAATCGCAGGTAACACAAACCACCAAAAGGGCGGCTCGAACGCGAACGCGCTCTACCTCTTCAACTACAACCGCTCCGGTGTGCCCTACTCGAACGGCGGCGTTTTGCAGCGCGTCTACTCCTGTCGCATCTGGGCGGACGGCACGACGCTTTCTGCGAATCTCGTTCCTTGCGAGAAGGACGGCGTGGCGGGTTTCTGGGACAGCGTGAGCGGAACAATCCTCTACCCGGCGAACTGCCCGCTCGTCGCATCGGCGTCGGACAATCCCGGCGTGAAGGTTGAGAATGGCTCGGTCTATGCGCTTCTCGCGCAGACGAACGACGACGCAAATGGCGCGCTCGCTGCGGCGGGTTCGACGTGGGTTGCAGTCGGTGCCGCCGCGACGATTTCACCCACGCCGGATGCCGGTCTCCAGCCGGAATACACGACGAACCACGAGGGCTTCAAGAGCCGTCGCACATACGCTGGCGCGTCGCTTGCCTTCGCGATGCCGGCCTGGCCGGTCGAGGTGGCTGTCGCGTACTCTGACGCAACTTGTCTGCCGCGCGTTCACGACCTCAACCCCTACATCGCGGCGGCATCGAGCGGCGATACGCTGCGCCTCGCCTCCGGGACCTACACGCTCTCAGAGCCGATCAATCTTACGAACGGCGTTTCGCTCGCCGGGCAGGGGAAGGATGAAACAATCCTCACGCCGGAACCCAACCTTGCGAACCGCCTCGTCTACATGACGACTGCCGCCTCGACGCTCAAGGACCTCGCCGTTCTCGGCTGCACCAACAACCTTGAAAGCGGGAACAGCGTCTACATGACCGCCGGAACGCTCGACGGCGTTCGCGTGGGGCAGGGCTTCAGCTACAAGAACAACAGCTGGAAGGGCGTCGGCATCTACATGGCGGGCGGAACGGTCACCAACTGCCTCGTCGACTCCAATGTCGTGATGAATTCGGGGAACGGCGCGCCGAATGGGATTGGCATCTACATAAACGGCGCGGCGCTCGTCGTGGACAGCGAGATAACCGGAAATGGGCGCGACAGCGGCGAAGTCAAGGGTTGCGGCGTCTATGTCAACGGCGCGGCAACCGTCCGCGACTGCCGTATAACTGGCAACTGGTCGCCCAACCCGGCGTTTGAAGGATGCGGCGGTTGCGGCTTCATGATGGATAACCAGAACGCCGTCATCGAACGTTGCGTCGTCGCCTCCAACGCCGTGTCAGGCGCAATCGTCAACAGCGGAACGGTCCGCAACTGTCTCATCTACGGCCACGCCTCGACAAAGGCCGGGTTCGAGTCGGGCGTGTATCTGAAGGGCGATAAAGCCAAGTTCTACAACAATACAGTCGCCGGCAATACCTCCGTGACGGCCTTCTCCGGATTGAGGATGACAAACGGCACGGCGGCGAACAACATCATCTATGGAAACGGCACGGGCGGCGACATTTCCGTCTCTGGCGGCACCTTCAGGACGAACATCGTCGGCGTGGCGGCCTACACCGGCGGCACGGCGAGCGACAATCTTGCGACAGACCCGTTTTTCACGGACGCGGAGAACGCCGACTACACGATCGGTTTCAACTCCCCGGCGGTCGATGCCGGCGTTGCGATTACCGGCGTCTCGACCGACATTGTCGGCACGGAACGTCCGAAAGGCGCGGCTTTCGACATCGGCGCATACGAATATGTGCCGGACGCTTCAACGCTTCAGGCGGCGGTAGTCGTCGCGCAGGGCGAATACGGCACTGCGGACACCGCCGGGGCGACCGCCCGTGCCGCCGGCGGTAGCGGTTCGTATGTCTACGCCTGGTATCTCGACGGCACCTTGCTCGAAGGCGAGACGGGCGCGGCGCTTTCGATTCCCGCTTCGGAAATCGGCACCGGCCACCATACGATCCGCCTCGTCGTGACCGACGCCGCAGACGAAACGCTTTCCGCCGAGCACACCTACGCGAATGCCTGGACGGTCAAGCCCACGACGGTCTATGTCTCGACGACGGGCTCCGACACCTATCCTTACGACACCGTGGAAAAGGCGGCCCGTTCCTTCGAGGATGCCGTAGACGCCCTCTATGTCTCGTCGACCGCCGAAAGCGAGGTCGTCGTTGGCGAAGGCACCTTCGACTGCGCGACGGCAATCTCCATGGCGACGCCGATTACGATACGGGGCGCGGGGCGCGAAGCGACTGCGCTGAACTTCTCTGGGCTCGCGTCAAGCTACCGCGCATTCGCGATAAGCCATGCCTCCGCCGTTTTGAAAGATTTGACCGTCACGGGATGCACCAATTCGCTCACGGGCGCGACCATCTACATGACGGCGAACGCCCGCGTGGAAAACGTGCGCTCGACGTGCAACGCCCTCTACACGACTGGAAGCGGAAACGGCATTTACGGCGTTGGACTCTACATGTCGGCCGGCACCGCGACGAACTGCGTCTTCGACTCCAACGCCCACTTGTCGAGCAGCGGCTCCGGCGACGGCGTCGGGCTCTACATCTCCGGCGGGCTGGCAGTCGATTGCGAGATCTACCGGAACGTCCGTCTGGATAATAACGGCAACAATCGCGGCGAGGCAAAGGGCGTCGGCGCATTTGTCAACAACACAGGGAAGCTCCTTCGCTGCAATATCCACGAAAACGGACTTAGGATAAAGACAGAGACTGACAGCAGCAACTACGGCATGGGGCTGTATCTCAACAACGCCTCGTCCGTCGCCGAAAACTGCGTTATTTGGTCGAATGGCGTCCAAGGCGTGTGGATTGGGGCTGGAACGCTCTGCAACAGCCTCGTCTGGGGGCATAAGACCTCGCACGAGAGCTATCCTTCAGGCGTGAGGCTGAACGGCTCCTCGGCGGGCCTCTACAACTGCACGATCGCGGGCAACACGGCGATGGCGGCGGCGAACGCCGACCTCCTGATGACGGCAGGGACGGCGAAGAACAACATTGCCGTCGCGGCGACGGTAAGTGGTGGCACAAGCGCGAACAACCTTTTCAATGTCAATCCGAACTTCAAGAACGCGTTGGCGGGCAACTTTAGGCTTTCGGCAGGTTCGCTAGCCATAGACGCGGGTGACAACGATGCCTGGAGTGGACTGGCCGCCTCGTGCGACCTTGACGGCAATGATCGCATCAAGCGTAAGGTCGTCGACATCGGTTGCTATGAATACAATGGTACTGGACTTTTGATTTTCGTGCGCTGATATCGGTAGAAGAGGGACAAGAAGGCCTGTTGAATGAAGACTTTTGTATGCGGACATAGGAATCCTGATGTCGACTCGGTCATGAGCGCGTATGCGCTTGCCGACCTGAGGCGGCGCACCGGGATGAGCGACGTCGAGGCGATATGCGCCGGGCGTCTGCCGCCGCGTGCAAAGTGGGTGTTCGAGCACTTCCATCTTAAAGGCGTTCGGCCGAAGCGCGACGTCTATGTGCGTGTTAGGGATCTCGTCGATACGTCTGTCCCGATGATCGAGGCTGACATGTCGCTTGTCGATGCGCTAAGAGAGCTCGAGAAGTCTGGCGAATCGTCGCTTCCGGTAAAGGACTCGGCTGGAAAATTCGTCGGGATGCTTTCGCCCGCGAAACTTCTCTCGCTTTTTATTGAAAAAGCCGATCTTTCGATTCCAGTAGGCAAGGCGCCGCTTCACCACTGCGCACAGGTGCTTTCCGAGAACGACCGCGTTCATGACATACGCGCCGCCGCCGTCCGCAATGCGCACAACCACTTCCCCGTGGTGGACGACAAGGGTGTTCTCGTCGGTACCGTCCTTAAGCGCGCGTTCGCGGAGCCGCCGCCCGCTCGCATGATACTCGTCGACCACAACGAGACGGAGCAGGGTATCCCAGGACTCGAGGAAATTCCCGTAGTGGAAGTGGTCGACCACCACAGGATTTCGTTTGCCGCGACGAAGGATCCGATCAAGTACACGGCAGACGTCGTGGGCTCGACTTGCACGCTCGTTGCGCGGATGTTCCGTGGCGCTGGCGAGCGGCCTACGAAGGAAGTTGCAGGAGTCCTCATCGCTGGCATCGTCTCCGATACGCTCCTTTTCCAGTCGCCGACTACGACCGACGACGACCGCGAGATGTGCGCATGGCTCGAGAAGCTCTGCGGTGAATCCGCCGCGTCGATAATGGAAGGGCTCATGTCCGTCGCCTCTCCGCTCACCTCGATGTCTGCCGACGAAGCGGTGGCCGCCGATGCGAAACTCTACACCGAGGGCGGCCGCAAGTTCGTCCTCGCGCAGATAGAGGAGTCGCATCTTGCCGTCTTCCACCGCCACATGGCGGAACTCGCCGCAGCTCTCGAAAGGGTGATGAAGGGCAATGGACTCGACTTCGCGGCGCTTATGGTGACCGATCCGGTGCGCGGCAATTCCGAGCTTCTCTTCAAGGGCGACGAGGCAGTTCGGCGTGCGCTTCCATATCGCCGTGCGGAGTCTGGCGTTCTCCTGATGCCCGGCGTCCTCTCGCGCAAGAAACAGCTTCTGCCTGAAGTGCTCGCGGCACTGGCATAATATGTGGAGGTTTATTTGCAAAACTTTTTGTTGAGCCGTGTAGAACATGTAGATCGTGTAGAATTTCTGCATGTTCTACACGTTCTACATGGTTAATTCGTTGAAAATAAGAAACTATAGGAGACAAAAATGAGATCATGCAAGGAAATGCGTCAAGATGCCTGGAACATACTGACTGGCTCGAAGTGGGGATGGAAGATACTTCTCAACGGCATAGTGTTGTATGCAATCCTGGTCGCCGTCTTGATCGGGCTCGAATTTATCTTCGAGTCAGTTGGAATCCAGACATGGTCGTCGTTTAGGGAGGCGCAGCTTGCGGCCAAGCGTTCTGGTGTTGATCTCACCATCGCTTCTGGACATGAAGCACTGCGAATGACATTCGCGAGCGGATTCTCGACGTTTGTCGAGTATCTCTTTCAGAGTATTGTCGTCTTCGGCCTCGTCACAACGCTTGTCAAGTGCATCAAGGACGATTCCAATGGCTGGTTCGCCAGTGCCTTCGGCGGTTTCAAGCGCCCGTTCGATCTTTTGTGGCTTACCGCCCTGATAATGATCAAGGTTGTCGTCTGGGCGCTCGCCTTCGCCTTTGCCGGCGGTTTTATTGGCGGCATTGTGTCGGCCGTCCTTCGGGCGTGTGGCATGGTGACTGAAAAACAGATGGGAGTGTTGATTGGATTGTTGTGCGGCATCCCCGCCTGCATCGCCGCCATCATCGTCAGTTTACGCTATGTGCTTACCTGGTATGTCAAAGTAGAGAACGTTGAGATTGGCGCAAATGCCTGCATAACGCGGAGCTGTGAATTGATGCGCGGTCGCAAGTGGAAGCTTTTCCTCTTTTGGCTGTCCTATATCGGGTGGTTCATTCTTGCAATCCTGCCTTTTGCCCTTACAGCAGGCGTTGTGGGCGCTTTGTCGGCGGCAAGCGCTGGTGCACAAGCGGACGCGATACCGGATGAGTGCTCCATCGTCATGATCGGCGCGTTTGTCGTGTCGATGTTGATTGGAATTTTTGTTGTTCTTTACGCCGCAATCGGCCAGGCCGTGTTCTACCGAGACGCGAAGGCCGAGACTTGCGATGTAAAGGCAGAGATTGAAGCGGGCGGAAGCGAAGCATGAGCGGTTGCGTCAATAGGCGGACGGTCGTCCTTGCGACGATGATGTTCCTCGAGTACATGGCCATGCCCGTGTGGTTTGTGCCAATGCTCCCCTATGTCAAGTCGCTGCAAGGCGGCGAGAACTGGACTCTCTGGTGCGGGCTTATAATGGGCATCGGCACTTTCGCGTCTCCTCTCGTCGGTATGTTCGCAGACCGTCGCCTCAACGCGGAGAGGGTTCTCGCGATTTGCTACTTTATGTCTGCGGCGTTGCTTTCTGGAGCTTTTTTCGTCACGTCGCCAGCGCTGCTTTTTGTCGTGCTTCTCGCGACGATGCTTTTCTACATGCCGACATGGGCGCTCACGGCGACTGTTGCAATGGCCCATGCGAGCAAGGATGCGTTTCCGCGCATCCGCGTCTTCGGAACGATTGGCTGGATTTGCTCGTGCGTGTTCTCGCTCGCGGCAGCGGCAGGGGGCTTTAAGGGATTTGACTCGTCGCCATGGATATTCGCTGGCGGCGCGGCAGTTACGGCTGCGGCAGGGCTTTTCACGTTCGCTCTCCCGAAAACGCCGCCGCAGGCAAAGGGAACGCCGATATCGGTCGGCGACGCGCTTGGGTTCGGCGCTCTCGTGCTGTTGCGCGACAAGTCGTTTCGCTCGTTCGCGATTTTGCTTCTCCTTGCCATGATTCCGTTTCAGTGGTACAACGTCTATTGTGCCGCGTACTTAAAGGAATCCGGTTACCAGTATCTCACCACAACGATGAACATCGGGCAGGCGGGGGAGATATTCTTTATGCTTCTCGTTCCGCTGATCTTCCGTCGCGTCGGCTACAGGCGTGCCCTTGTCCTCGCGCTCGTTGTCCTCGCGCTTCGCAACATCTTTTTCGCGGTTTCTTCCGCATACGGCTTTGCCGCGCTCGACTTCTGCGGAATCGTCGTGCACGGGCTTATCTTCGGGCTTCTCGTAGTCGGCGCACAGATGTTTGTCGACGAGGTTGCGCCGCCAGAGCTCCGCAACCAGGCGCAGGGGCTCGTGAACCTCATTCTCGCAGGCGTCGGCGTCTTCGCCTCGAACTTCCTCTTCGACGCGATTCTCAAGTCTTCTTCGCCTACTCCGTGGACGACTGCCTATATCGTCGCCATAGCTATCTCGCTCGTCACTGCGGTCTACGGACTTGCGTCCGCGAATCGGAAGTCATAACCACTTCGGCCTGTCTCCACAACCACGGTGGTGGCCCTATTTCCGCAGGTCGGCGCTGGGCGGGTGGCCGTAGAAGGCCTCATAGGCGTAGCCGAAGTATGTCGGGGAGGAGAATTTCAACATGGACGCGATTTCCTTCAAGCTGAACTTTTTCATGCCGATGAGCCGCTTTGCCTCGCGCATTTTTATGGAAGTCATATACTTGGACGCGCTCATTCCGAACGCCTTTTTGAACGCCTTTTGAACCGTCACCTGGGAGATGCCAGCTATCTTTGCGAGCTCTGGTACGGTGAAGTTCCTCTTCAGGTTGTCGTCGAGCATCAGGAGGAGCTTTGCCAACCACGGCGGATTGACGGGATAAACACAAGTCGACTCGCGCTCGACAACTCCAAGGGGCGGAACGCGGAATACCGGCCGCTTCCTCGGCTTTACTGGATGGTCGATGAGGTGCGCCATTATGCGCATTGCGGCATAGCCCAGTCCCTGCAGGTTTTCGTCCACGGTTGAGATCGTTATTTCAGACAGCGAGCAATCGAAAATGAAGTTTCCCGTCCCCATGATCGCGATGTCATTGGGAACATCTCTGCCGCTTTTCAGACAAACATTGACAAGGTCCCTCGCCATGGTGTCGGCGTGGCAGAAGACTGCCGTATGGCGAGGGAGCTGTTTGACCCATTTTTGTAGCTTCTTGTGATGCGATTTTTTCTCCGCCGTGGAGAGGACAGTCCCCGGACGAAGAAAAATGGAGCTATCATAGCCGCTTTTCTCAAGTGTCGCACTGAACCCATCGCTCAAGTATCCGTTAAAGCGACGACCGCTGCAGCCATAAATCCCAAAGTTGGTGAAACCGCGCCGCAACAGTCTCTCGGCCGCGAGCGCGCCCATTTTATATCCATCTGTATCGGCGGAGATTATTCGCTCGTCATCCTCATACTCGCCTGACAAGTCAATTATGGGCAGGCCGGTCGCCTTGAGCCGCTCGGTGAGGGCTCCGATGTGGATGCCAGCGAAGAGAAGCATTCCGTCGCAATTGGCGAAAGAAGTGTCGGCGTTGATTGACTGATATGGGATTTGGCGCACGATGAAATTGTTGTGCTCGTTGACATACTGTGCGATGCCCTGGAACAATATCACTTGTATGTAGGATCGCATCGACGAATCGGAGGTAATCACTACAATTGTCTTTCTCGACGATTTCGTTATTGTATTGGACATGGCGGACACGGCTTTTCAAGTTGTTCGGATTTTTCATTGCCATTCTATCATATCCCTGTTGGCAAAGGCAAGCGGGAGGTTTTGAAAATCTTGAGTCGAAATCTGAAAATCTTGAGTCGTTGTCATTGACTCCTCACTCGTCTCTTTGATATAATTATTACAAATTTGACTGTAAAAAAGGTCACAGGTGACATAGTGGGGATACAATTATGAAACAAATAGCACATATTCGTTTTTTGTTCGTTGCATTTTTCGCACTCGCGGCGGCGCAGTCCGCATGGGCGGCGGTCATTGATATGGGCGGCAATACCGCTTCGACCACGGATCTGGGTGCCTACCAATACAATAACGTCGCAATCAAGAACAATGAATTGCGGAACGGCACATTGAACGTCACTGGCAACCAAGCGTTTGACGATGACACGTTTACTTTCGGTTCGGGCCTTACAGTGAATCAGACGGCAAACCAGTGGGGTATCTCCGGCAGCAGAACAGTCAAGTTCATCAATGGTGCCGTTCTGAACTACACGTCAACTTCGGACATCTATTTCGGGCGGACTGCTGGTGGCCAATCGTATGACGGAACGACCCAATTTATCCTCGAAGGCGGCGTTGTCAACGCCTCGGCGTCGCTCTATTTCAGCCCCAAGGCAACCAGTGGCAACAATGGCAAGAACGTTGTCTTGAATTTTATCATGCTTAACGATTCCTCGCTGACTCTTCCGACAAACAAGGAGTTGCGGTTTGGCGAAGTATCGCGTGACAGCAGCTATACGCACGCGACGGTCAAGGTGACGGCTGCCGTCACGAATTCAACGATCACCGCCAAGCTGGTTCGCATCGGGCAAACCAATTCGTATATTTCCGATACGGCAAACAGCTTCAACAACATCACCTTCGGGACCGGCACGGTTCTGAACGTAGGCCAGGTGTATTCCTATGCTTATCCGGCGCCGACGGTCGTGTTCGATGGCGCGAAGATATGTTGGAACGCCGACGCGGGCGATAGTATCATCGGGCAGAACAATGGCGTAACGACGAGCATCTACACGATTGGGCCGAATGGCATAGTGATTGACAAGCAGAACGGCTTCAGTCGTACGGAAGTCTCCGGGCAAGCTTCTGCGCTCTCCGGAACGGGCGGCATAACGAAAACCGGCCCAGGCAACATCACATGGAACACCGGAAGGATTGGGGGAAGCGCCGCAGAACCGATGACGTTTACTGGTCCGCTCGTCATCTCGAACGGCACTTGGACTTCTACGCTTGGCTATGCTGCCTCCGCATTCCGTGCCGACGGCGGAACGCTCGTGCTTTCGGGCGCGCTCTCTGCCGCGAACGTCGCGCTCGCCGCAACAGAGGGCGGCACTCTGACGCTCACCGGTGCAACGATTACGGACGTCTCACCCGACATGACACTCGCGGGCGGCGGCACGACCGACTACTTTACGCGCGACGGCGCTGTCGGCACATATGCGCTCGATTCGCTGACACTTGGGGAAGGTGCGGTTCTCGACCTCGACGCGGACGCGACGACCGTTGACGTCATCAATGCGACGACGACGAGCATCACGGCGACATCCGCCAATCCTGCGACGGTCAACATTAACTTCACTGCAGCTCCGGCGGCTGGCGCGACCTTCACGTTCTTTGAGACGGACAGCGCGGACAAGTTTACCGTCGTTCCGAAACTTGGCAACATCACGCTTCTTCACGAGGAATCGGTTGTTGACGGACGTCTTGTAATGGCCATCGTCGCCGAGGACTACACATGGAAGGGCTCTCAGTCGAACTGGGGTGACGAGAACGCCTGGACAAAGGGCGGTGCGGATGCGACATGGGCGGACGGCAACAACGCCATCTTCGCGACGCCAAGCGCCACTGCCTCTCTCTCGGCGAATGCCACGGCGAACAAGGTTTCCTTCACGGCTGACGCAACCGTATCTGGCTCGGCGACGCTGACCGCCTTCAAAGTGAATGTCTATGATGGCGTTTCTGCTACGATTTCCGCGCCTACTGCTGGAACACTTGAAAAGATCGGCGCGGGAACGCTGACACTCGGCGCGAGCCGCACCGACCAGACGACGCTTTCCGAAGGAACGCTTGCGCTGACTGCGGGTAACGATGCAATCACTGTGGCGAACCTGACGCTCGGCACGGACGCAGCGAAGCCGATAGCGCTTGATTACGGCGGGAATACACTTTCCGCGAAATGGACAGACTACCTCACTCCCGGCATGGACATCACGCTCACGAACGGCACATTCTCCACTACGCAGAATCCCGGATGGACGGCGGCGACTTTCCCGAAGACTCTGACGATTGCGAAGGGCGCGACGATGACGACCTCCGAGCGATTCACTTGGAACGTCTCCGATACGGCAGGTGCCTATGTGACCAACTACGTCAACATTGCCGGCGGTTTGCTCGTGTCCACGAAGGACAACAACAACTGGATTGTACAGAACTCCCGGAGCGGCACGCTCAAGTTCGACGTCTCCGACGGCGGACTTCTCGAACTGAGCGGACAGACGTACATCCTTCCGTGCCGCGACAGCACGACCGAGAATGACACGCCAAGCGTCTTGATGACCTTCAACGACTCGACATTCCGCGTCAAGAACAAGCACCTATTCCTTGGATACGACAACGAGAGCGGTACGAGGAAGAATCCGCTTGAGCCGATTTTTGAACTTGCTATGACGAACTCTACGCTCAACGTCGGAACAGGAAGCATCAAACTTGGCCACAACGTCGTGCAGTCCAACCACGGCGGGCATTCCACGGCCGATTTCGAGAACTGCATCATCACGGCGAAACAGTTTACCGTCTATTACGATCGTCCTGCGAATGCGGCGAGGTTCAACAACTCGACCATAGTTCTCACGGCCGCCGGCGACTATTCGTTAGAGGCGCAGGCCGATTGGGACGTCCAGCCCGGCGAAGAATGGGCGGGTCGGACGCCGATTACCGTCGGTCCCGGCGGCCTTACACTCGATACGCAGAACAACACCGGCTGCGGGGTCACGGCCAATATCGCCGGCGGCCCGGTGACGAAGAAGGGCACAGGAACGCTCACGATTCGTATCAACCAGACGTCGACGTCCGCGCTCAACGTGAACGAGGGAACGGTCGCAATCGCCTCTGACGTGACACTTTCTCGCGCCATTTCCGTTGCGAGTGGCGCGACGCTCTCGTTGGCTTCGCTAAGTACGGAGACCCCTGTAGCAACAGCTTCTTCCTTCTCGTTTGCAAGCGGATCGACCCTTGCTCTTCCCGCGATAACGGCGAAGGGCAAATACAAACTCTTCACGCTCTCCAGCGGCACGTTCGCGTCTGATCCGCTCGCTAGCGCGACTATCTCCGGGCTGACCGTTCCCTACACGATTACGGCGGAGGGCGATACGGTCTACCTAAATATAGCGCATGACTACGCGGTAGTTGGCAATACAGGTGTTTCTTCGCTGGCGGTAACGGACGACACGGTTCTTTTCGGCGTCGGCGGCGCGAAACTCTCCGCGCTCGCCTTCGGCGCTACGGGCAAGCTGACCTTCGACCCGATCAAGACGCCGATCAAGGTCTCTGCGACACCGACCTTTGCGGAAGGTGCGAAGATTGCGCTTTCGTCCGACTACGCCGCGATGTCGTGCGGCAGGGTCGTGCTGATGACATATTCTGGCGAAGCGACGATTCCCGAAGGGCTGTTTGACTCTTCAAGCGTGAGCGGCACGGCGACGCTCTCGCAGGAAACTGCCCCCGACGGGACATCGAAGCAGCTCGTCCTCACCGTCGGCGATTATGCGAACGCTCCTGAAATCCGTATCCTGCCGATAGGAGACTCCATCACGCAGGGCGTGACTAAGGACAACCAAGGCGACTATCCGCAGTACCGTACGTCCATCGCGGCGCGTCTAGCTGCGAGCGGCTACAAGCCGGTAATGAAGGGCATTTGGCACTATGCGCAGAACGATGCGGCGGGGGTGCAGCAGCCCGATGAATGGCGCTGGCATTGCGGCATAAGCGGCGACTCGATCAAGACATCTCCCAATACGGCTACAAGCCAGCGTGGCGGCGTGCGCGACAATCTCCACCTGTACCTTGACATTGCGGGCAATACGGACGTCATCACGCTCCTGATCGGCACGAATGACATTGGTTCCGGCGGCGAAACGGCGGAGGAGACATACACGACTTGGACGAATCTCGTCTTTGAAATCTCCGCACAGAGGCCGAATGCGAAGATTGTCGCATCGACGCTCCTCGACCGCAACGGGGAAGAGACGGAAAACCACGCCAAGGTCGTCGCGTTCAATGCGTATCTGAGAGCGGATTACGAAGCGCACAACCTTCCGGCGAATCTTGTGCTGCTCGACCTCTATGGCGCAGTTCCGCTTGCGACGACAGGGAACTTTTTCTCCGACAAGCTCCACATGAACTGGAATGGGTGCGCGGCTGCGGCCGATGCGTTCGCCGGCAAGATAATGGAGGCGCTGCCGCTTCCCAGCTTTACCGGCACGGTTGACGCGACCGTCACCGATGAGGTGCAGGCCGCGCTTGGCGCTGCGGCGACAGTGCCGGCCGCCTATCGCGCCGGCATGACGCATGTCTTTACTCTCGATGCGGCAAACGCAGGCAATGTCTTCTTCGGTTCCGCTCCCTACACGACGACCAACAGCGTCGTCTCGGTGAACAGAGTCGTAACGAAAGTTGGCTACTACATGGAACTCGTTCGCGTCGGCACGAATCGCCGCCGTTACGTTTGGGTAGATTTTAACGTGGACGGGAAGACGTTGGAAGAGGTTGATTTCCCGTGGACGGGAAGCAAGTTCCAGACGATAGTCGACGATCTCCATGTCTATTCCAACGACAGTTCCATCCATAACATTGCGGCGGACGCGACCGGATACAAGGGAATCGTCGAAGCGACAAGCGCCAACTACAGTGCGACCGATGCCATTGCGGATGCGCCGAACGACATTCTTGGCAGCAGTGCCACTTTGGGTTGGAACGACACTTTGACTGACAGCGGCGCCGGCTACGGATGCTTCCAGGCGCACCGCATCTTCTCCCAGGAGGCGGGTGACACCCACTGGAACGATGCGCAAGTCCTCTTCGCGTGGAACAGGTGGGGCAAAAACTCCGGCACCGACGAAATCGGCATCGGCGATTACTCCTGCCATGCGTCTGGCGTTGGCAATACGATGGACTATACTTTCACGGCTGACAAGGGGACGGACGGTTTGCCCGACACCGTCGCCGCCGGCGCATACCAGGTTCGGCATCTCGAAATCTGGGCGGTGCCCGTCATTCCGGCGGAGTCGCAGCACGGCAAGTGGATCGGCGGCGCGGGATCCAACATGTCCACGCCGGCCAACTGGGAGGACAATATCGCGCCTGTTGCGGGCGATACGCTTGATTTCAGCGGCGTGACCTCGAGCATAACGATCAACTGCGGCGACATGGGCGAAACGAAGTTCGGCGCCGTGACGAATGGCACTGGCGTAATCACATTCATCGGTTCGTTCACGGCGACATCGTTCAGCGACACGTCGAAGATCGCGGTTGGGGCCAGCTCCACCGTGACGCTCGACGGCGATCTTTTGTTTGACGCCCAGCCTGGCACCGTGCTCGTCAACAAGGTGGATGCCGACGGCAACTTCGTTGTGACAGGCGTCATCACGGCCAACGACAAGAACATAGAGGTTGTGGGCCATTCCGGGGCGGGCACTCTCGTTGTGGGCGGGATCGTCATCAACGGAAGCGAGAAGTGGCTCTACACGACAAAGGACGGCACGAGCCAGAATTGGGCGATCGGGCCACAGGGCATTTCCGGAACGGGCGGCATCTGGTGCCGTTCCAACAAGAGCAACGATTGCTGGATCTATCCGAACACCAATGACTTCTCCATCAGCGTCTGGACGGTCGTTCGCGAATTGATCGACCACCATGAACTGAACACAACCGGATATGGTGACGGATTGCCGCACACGATTACGCTCGATGCCGGGTTCTCTGACAAGGGCGCGATATTCATCGCCGGAACTGGAAAGGTGGTCGTCAACCATATCACGCAGGCATTTGGCGGAAAATCCGCCTGCTCCAGCCCGGTGACGGTGCAGGACTCGGCGACGCTGGCGATCAACGCGGACAAGAAGCTGACGACGGGCACGATAACATTTGCGGCGGGGACGACGCTTGAAGTGCCGTCGACCGGCGTAGAGATGGGCGCAATCGCGTTCTCCGGCGAGGGAACGGTCACGCTCAAGGTGGCGGGCGATGCGACGCTTGCCGACGGCACTTACACGCTTGTCACGTCTTCATCCGCTTTGACCAATAATGTTCTGACGAAATTCTCGCTCGATGCCTCTCTGGTCAAGGGAAGCAGCGACGCATGGCTCGAAGTCAGTGGTAACGGCAAGAGTCTTGTCCTCAACATCGGCGACCGTTCGCAGGCTGCTGCCGGCACATGGGTTGGTGGATCGGGTGATTTCTCGACTGCTGCCAACTGGAAGAACGGGCAGGTGCCTGTTGCGGGCGATGCGCTCGACTTCAGCGGCGTCACGGCAAATATGACGATCACCTGCAGTGACTTGGGCGAAACGGCGTTTGGCGCCGTCAACCTTGGAACCACAAATAGGCAAATTACCATCAACGGTACGCTTCGTGTTGCGTCGATGACGGTTGCCGCAAACAACGCCAACTTCTCCGTTGCGGCCGGCTCGAAGCTGATCGTCGATGGCGATGTCACGCTTAATTCGTCAAGCAGCGTTGTTCTCTACATTGTCTATGAAAACTATGGCGAGGTGGAAATCGGCCGAAAGGTCATTGTCTCTGGAAAGGCGAAGGGCTATGCGTGCTACAAATGTTCTGACAGCGCGACGATAGCCGTAAAAGGAATCGAATGCACTTCCAGCGGGGATCACTTCAAATTCAACGCCAACGAGAAAAACTCGCCGACGGTGAAGTGGATTGTCGGCAAAGACGGCCTTGGTGGCTCCGGTTCCAAGAGCTACTGGATCGACCGTGGCGACGGAAACAGCAAGCACGGCACGGGTGCGGAGCTGAAGGCGGCGGAGAATTTTTCAATCAATAGGCCCCTCGGCGCACGGCAGATTCTGACGCTCGACACGGACGATGGCAAGGTTATAACCGTAAATGGCGAAATCTACCATCGGCCAGAGAGCGGAACAGTGAACACGCTTACGGTAAAGGGTTCTGGCACGGTGGCAATTTGCAATACCGTCGCCCGGCCGAGTGGCGAGAGTGCGTTCACTGGCGATGTTGTTATCACGAACACGGCGACGTTGGCGATCAATGCGGGTAAGACGGTCACGGCCGGCGCAATTACCGTCAATACTAATGCCACGCTTCAGGTCGCGCAGTCGGGCACGGTTGCGCTGGGCGGCGGACTGACGCTGAAGGAAGGTGCGACGCTCGGTTTCAACTACACCACCAAAGACGCCCCCGTGCTGAACCTGACGGACAAGACCGTGATGTTCGACGAGGGTGCGACCACGAATGTCATCGTCAAGATTTCGGCGGACGCGGGCAAGCGGGCCAAGGGCGGAGCGAACGTGCTGACCTCTGGCGGCAAGTTTGCAGGTGTGAATGTCTCGCTTGCCGATGGCAAGCCTGCTTGGGCGCTGGGTGTTTCGCTCAACGAGACGGGCGATATCGTCCTCGACGTCAAGCCGATGGGCACGGTATTCCTCGTCCGCTAATCAGACGGTACAACCGCTCCATAAGGCCTGTCTCTATATGGCAAGGACTTTAAGATGTGGCAAGGGCGAGGCAACCTTGCCACAAGGGCGATGCCAACGATGATTGTCGGTGCATGAATATATGCGATTTGCACTGACAGCGTTTGCGACCTTGATCGCAGTCTCCGCGGCGGCAGTGAATGTCGTCTTCGACGAGCGCTCGCCGAAGGAGAATTGCGAGTGGGTGGACAAATCGCATGTCCGCGAGCAGATGGTAGTCGTCGCCGCAAAGATCTGCAAGGTGCTCTACGGCGGCACAAAGAACGAGAACATCGGCGACAACTTCACCATCACGCTTTACCCCACGCCGGAAAAGAAGGGCAATCCGGGGTTTACGTCCGGCAGGCGCGTCACGTGGCGTGTGGGAACAAACCCCGACTATGACGCGTCCAACGGCATCGGGCTGCTCGCCCACGAGATGACGCACGCCCTGGACTTGAACGCCAGGCCCATGGCCAAGTCGCGCTTTGCCAAGTTCTTCGACGGCAAGTTCGTTGAGGCGACTGCTGTCTGGGTGACGGACTACAATGTCCAATACGGGTACAAGGGCTACATGAAGTGCACGAGCCCCGAAATTCTCCTCGACCGCCGCTACGAAGCGCTTCGCAACCACCGCTCCTGGGGTGGGTACAGGGCGGGAGCGGGCTTCTTCGACTTTGTCGAGCAGACCTACGGCAAGGGCACGGCGCTCAAGCTCATCTGGGAGCAGACGGCCACCGGCAAAAAGCCGTGGGAGCGTGTCTTGGGCAAGACGATGGAGCAGCTGGAGGCGGAGTGGCGTCAGATGGAGACGATATACGATCCGATATTCCAGTGGAACTACAACGGAACTGCCGCGGGCGCCGTTCGCAAGGACAAGAAGTTCTGCGGCCTCAAGACGATCTCCGCCGTGGATTCTCACGACAAGGCCGGTGCGTGGCTGGACGGCGCAACGGCGAGCAAGGTCGAGGGCGTTACTGACGGCTCGCTCACCATCGCGCTGCATGGCAGGTTTCCGAAAAAGGACAATGTGGCAATAGCTTCGCTCGGCGCGGCAAAGGAGGGGAACGGCAAGGCACTACTGCTTACTACGTCGTCAAAGCCAGGAGCTCTCGCCGCCCATGTCATCGCGACCGTTCCCGGCAAGGGCTGCCACATCGTCTCGACCACGCCCATCCCGTTCCCCGTTACCCGTTACCCATCCCCCGTTCCCCAATCCCTCATCCTCTCCGTGAAGGGCGGCGATGAGGCGTCGGTGATCGTGGACGGGAAACCAGTAGCGAAGATCGACATGAAGACGAAGTGCAACGGCTGCTCGTTCTCGCCCGTTTTCGCCGTAGGCGGAATGTCGGGCGGCTTCGGTGTCGCTGGATTTTCCGAACCGCGTGGAGCGGATGGCGTCCTGCTTGACGACGTGCGGGTGTTCACGCGGGCGTTCCGCGCGAAGGAGAGCGCTTCCTACGCCGCGACATTCGGCCCCGATTACCGTGGCGCTGTTCCAGTCGAAGGCACATGGATCGGGCCGCAGGGGAGCGGCGACCTGAACAAACCGGAAAACTGGAAGTGTTTTAATTCGTATGGCGAGAAGATCGTTGCTGTGCCAACAAAAGACACCGATGTCACTGTCTGGTGCAAGACCATTCCGTCCATTCCGCCGAAGTCGACGTTCGCGTGCAAGTCGTTCACTATCGACGGCTTGGTGGTTGTGGAAGATGCAAACGTCGACTTGAGGGGAGTTGGAACTGTCGATTTTACCGACAATACGCGCATCATCACGAAGGGCGGATATATGCTTGCCGTGTCGAAGTTGCGCGGAGACCGCGTACAGCTCGACGGGAAGCTCGCCGTGACGACGGCCATGAAGGTGTCTGGGAAGCTTGAATTGAAGGGCGGAAGCTCCTTGCGGCTTCCGGAAGATCCGGCGGCGGCATCTGTCGAAGAGCTTGCCCTTTCTGGTGATGGGAGCGTTTCGATTAGGCCCGGCGTCATGCCGCAGAAGGGCAAGCCGTGCAAAGTTATGCGCGTCGGCAAGTTTCCAGAAGATCTTTCGCGTCTTTCGCTGCACGGAATGGACGATCCGTCTGCGGTGGAGTTCAAGCCCTCTACGGACAAGAAATCGCTCGTCGTCTATCGGCGTAAATGACAATAGTTTAAGGCAAAACAGGAATGAAAATAGCATATACGATAATGGTGCTCGCGGCGGCGTTCGTCGCGCAAGCGGAGACGAAATTCAGCGCGGTCTCGCCTGACGGGCTCAACGAAGTGCGGCTTGAAGTCGGCGATAAGGGAATGTCGTATTCCGTGTGGAGGCGAGGGAAGGTGCTGGTGAAGCCGTCATCAGTTGCCTTGAATACGCAGGAGCACGGATGCCTTGACGGAAAGGGCATTGTGCCGTCTGCGACGAAGCGGAAGCTTGAAGGCGTCGTCATGACTCCAATCTACAAGAAGTCGCAGGTCGATCTTGCCGCGAACGAAACGCGCGTCGATTTCGGTGAGTGGGCGGTCGTTCTCGTTGCGCGCGACGACGGCGTTGCGTGGCGCTTCGAGACGAAGTTCGGAGGCGAGCTCACGGTCGTCAACGAAGACACCCAATACTTTATCCCCGAAGACGCGACACTTTGCTACTCGAGGGTGGGCGGCTTCCAGACCGGCTTCGAGCAGGTCGCTTCCTACGGCAAGCCCGGCGAAGTGCCGACTGGCCACCACGACATCGTTCTCGCGCCGATGACGGCCGTCGTGCCGGATGCTGGCGTCGTTGGAATGACCGAGTCGAACCTTCTCGACTATCCGGGGCTCAACTTCCGCCACACGAAAGACGAGGCGTTCCTGCGCGCGGCGTTCGCGTCCGAGCCCGATCCGGAGAAGGTCGAAGTCGGCAAGCGCATGACGAGCGTGAAGGGGCGTCTTCCGTACTTGGCGAAGACGACCGGTTCGCGCGTCTTCCCGTGGCGTGTCTATGTCCTTGCGGACAATCCGTCCGGTCTCGTCTCATCGGACGTGGTCTATGCGCTCGCCGAGCCGAGCCGCATAGCCGATACTTCGTGGATCAAGGTCGGTCTCGTCCAGTGGGATTGGTGGCATGGCTTCAATATCTCCGACGTTCCCGGGCTCAAGACCGGCTGCAACTTCGAGACCTACAAGGCGTACATAGACTTCGCGGCTGCGAACGGAATTCCCTACATCATCATGGACGAGGGCTGGTCTGAGCACCTGAACCTCGACAAGCCGCGCGCCGAGGCGAATCCCGAGGGCGTCATCAAGTACGGACAGGAGAAGGGCGTGGATGTCATCCTCTGGGCCGCGTGGGCGCCGCTCATGAAGGCGGAAGATCGCGCGCGCATCTTCGACCGCTACGCGGCGATGGGCGCGAAGGGCTTCAAGATCGACTTCATGCAGCGCGACGATCGGGTTCTTGAGAAGTTTCTCGAAGATACTGCGGCGGACGCGGCGGCGCGGAAGCTCGTCGTCATGTACCACGGCATCCACAAGCCGACTGGGCTTTGCCGCACCTTCCCGAACGTCATCAACTACGAAGGTGTCTACGGACTTGAACAGGGCCACGGACGCGGCGGCCAGCAGAAGATTCCGCCGAACGACTGTGCGATCCCCTACATGCGCGGCCTTGCGGGCATGATGGACTACACGCCTGGCGCGATGCACAACCGCGCCAACGCGGCGCCTGAGTTTCGTTCGGTGGACAAGGACGAACCGCGCGGCTGCTACGGTACGCGCTGCCACCAGCTCGCGCTTTTCCCGATCTTCGAGGGCCCGGTGCAGATGCTCTGCGACTCGCCCACGATGTACCGCAAGAACAAGGAGTGCACTGACTTCCTCGTGAAGATCCCGACCGTGTGGGACGAAACCGTCGGCGTCGTCGGCGAGATCGGCAAGTTCTCGTCTATCGCGCGCCGCAAGGGAAGCGACTGGTGGCTTGGTGCGATCACCGATTGGGAGAAGCGCGAACTTGAGCTTCCGACGAAGTTCCTCGGCGAAGGCGAGTGGAAGGTCGAGGCGTTCGCGGACGCTGACGATGCCGATGTCAACGCTGAGCACTATGTTCGCCGCGAGTTTACCGTGAAGGCGGGAGATCCCATCAAGGTGTGCCTCGCTCCCGGCGGCGGATTTGCCGCGAGGTTTACGCCGGCGTCCAAGGCGAGTGCGTCCATTTGCGAGGGCGTCGAGTCGATGAAGGTGATGACCTACAACATCCGCTATTCGGCGGGCGACAGGAATTCTGCCGACAACAACTGGGAGGCGCGGCGTGACGATCTTGGCAATCTCGTCGAGTCGGCGGATCCTGATGTCGCCGGTTTCCAGGAAGTCCTGCCCGACCAGCGCAAGTGGATGGAGGCGCGGTTCCCGGGATATGCCTTCGTTGGCGACGGCCGCAACGCCGACCGCGTCAACGGCGAGGCGTCGCCTATCGCGTTCAGGAAAGACCGCTTCGAGCCAGTGAAGAGCGGCACGTTCTGGCTCTCCGAAACGCCCGACGAGCCGGGTTCGAAGAGCTGGAAGGCGGCGCTTCCGCGGATCTGCTCATACGCGGTTCTCAAGGACAGGGCGAACGGCAAGACGCTTGCGTTTGCCAACACCCACACCGACCACGCGAGCGAAGAGGCGCGGGAGAAGGGGATGCTGCTTGTGATTGAGCGGATGAAGGAGTTTTCCGGCGATGCGCCAGTCGTGTTTGTAGGCGACCACAACTGCCTTGAGTACGAAAAGCCCGCGAAAGCGGTCGCGAAGCTGCTGAAGGACGCGCTATACATTTCGGAGACGCCGCCCGAAGGGTCATGGCGCACGTTCAACTACTGGAGCTACAAGGAGAAGGAGCAGACGATTGCAGAGGCGCTTGCGAAACCGGTTCGCGAGCGTAGCATACCTGGCGGCAAGTCCGATTCAAAGCGCATCGACTACATCTACGTGTCGCCGGGCACGAGGGTTCTTGGCTACCGCACAATCGCGGCCACCCGCCCCGGCAAGAATCTCTATCCGTCCGACCATTTCCCGTCGGTCGCGGAAGTTGTCCTCGGCGCGACGCCGGCGACGCCCTACGAGGTCCAGTCGCCGGGTTCGGCGAAACTCGTGTTCGACACGTCGAACGCACCGGACCTGAGGAAGTGGACCGAGGAGAAGTTTGCGCCTGCGATGTGCGAATGGGTCGTGAAACTCACGGACATCATGTCGTCCGACGGCTGGGAGCCGCCGAAGGACATTCTCTTCAAGTTCGACGTGGAGCCGTTGCAGTGGGACACAAACGCGCCGGCGTGGGCTTCTACGACTGAAGGGCGGGTCAGTCTTCGTGTTGACTGGTTCAGGAAGAACTTGAACGGCGAGGCGTTGGGCGCGACGATTCACGAACTCACCCACATCATGCAGGCCTATTGGACGAAGGGGCACAACAAGGATAACTGCCCCAAATGGGCGAGTGAGGGCTATGCGGACTACATCAGGTGGATACTTTTCGAGCCAGAGGCCGATGGTTGCGGCTACGTGCGCAAGAACATCAAGAAATACCACTACAACGACTCCTACCGCGTCACCGCGCATTTCTTTGGCTTCGTCGAGAGCCGTTACCCAGGGACGATGAAGAAGCTCAACTCCGCGCTCCGTGACCATACTTTCGACAACGGCAAGTTCTGGCAAGCCGCGACCGGCAAGTCGGTTGAGGATCTTGAGGCCGACTGGAAGGCCGCGATTTGGTATAATATACGCCAATGAAGAAATTTTGCATTTTCGTGGCGTCGGGGTTCGGGATAGGGCTCTTCGCTCCGTTTGCGCCTGGAACATTTGGCTCGATTCCGGGAGTGGCGCTCGCATACGCCGTCTCAGCGCTTCCGCTTTGGCTTCAGATGCCAGTTTGCCTCGGCTTTACACTCCTTGCGATTCCTTTCTGCGAAGTTGCAGAGAAGGCGTTTGGGATAAAGGACGACGGGCGCATCGTTGCAGACGAGTGGATGCTCTATCCGATCGCCTTCGTCGGAATCCCGATCCTCGAACTGCCGTGGTGGACGATGATTGTCTTCTTCTGCATCGTCCGCGCCGTCGACATCATTAAGCCGTGGCCGTGCCGTGGGCTCCAGTCGATTCCCGGGGGGCGCGGCATCGTCGTCGACGATTTCGTTGCGAACCTCTATTCGCTTGCAATCAACTGGATTGTCTACATTCTCTTCTTCGCCAAGCTATGCACCGCGAATTGATCGGCGAAGCGCCAGGGGCGCACATAATCCGCGTAACGGATCCTTGCAAGCCACTTGAAATCGACCTCTCGCGTCCGCTTGAAATTGAAGTTGGTTGCGGCAAGGGGCAGTTTCTGACGCGCCGTGCCGCGGAGAATCCCGACTGCGACTTCCTCGGCATCGAGCGCATGCTCGAGCGCGTGCGGCTTTTCGACGGCAAGTGCCGCAGGGCGAATCTCGCCAACGCAAAGGTGCTGCGACTCGAGGCGCTTTACACGTTCCACTATCTCCTGCCCGCGCACCATGCGCGCACGGTCTACGTGTTCTTCCCAGATCCGTGGCCGAAGAAGAAGCACCATTCGCACCGGCTTTTCGGGCCGCTCTTCCGCGCCGCTCTCTGGAAGCGCCTTGAAGTTGGCGGAAAACTTGAGTTCGCGACAGACCACAAGGAGTATTTCGACGAGGTGTGCGAGGGCTTTTCCACTGACGCTCGCTACGAGCGCGTCGATCCTATGCCGCGCCCGAAGGAAGTGTGGACTGAGTTCGAGACGATGTTCCGCGAGCAGGGTCTCCCGATTTATTCTGCCGCGTGGAAGTCGCTTCCCGGCGACGACGCACCGCTCGCCCCGCTGACAATTCCTCCTGAAGCCGAACCCCGCGAAGGAATCATCCGTCGAACCTGACATATCTGACACTCTGCTACTCTGCGCCTCTGCGTCTCTGCGTTAAAAATTTTATCTTAAAAGGAAACATCAACAATTTCCAATGAATGCTGAAATACTAAACCGCATGGTGACGGAGGTCGGGGCGAACGCTCGCCAGATCTCCGCAGTCGAAAAGCTTCTTGCCGAAGGGAACACGATACCGTTTATTGCGCGCTACCGGAAGGAAGCCCACGGAAATCTCGATGAAGTCGCGATAGGAAAGATCAAGGACCGGCTCGAATACTACACCGAGCTCGAGGCCCGCAAGGAGACTGTTCTCAAGTCTATCGACGAGCAGGGCAAGCTCACTGACGAGCTTCGCGCCGCAATCGCAGGGTGCTTTGTTAAGTCCCGCCTCGAGGACATCTACCAGCCCTACAAACCGAAGCGCCGCACTCGCGCGCAGGTCGCTAAGGAGAAGGGATACGAACCGCTTGCTGACGCAATCTGGGAAGGGCGCTCGCTCGAGTGGAACGGCGGCGAGCCGACTGACGAGGACTTGCAGTTCGCGCGCGACATAATCGCGGAACGAATCGCCGACAATGCTGACGTGCGCGGTTTCGTGCGCAACGAATTCGCCCGCCGTTCGCGCGTCAAGAGCGAAGTCGCAAGCCCCGCGCCGAAAGAGCCGACGAAGTACGAGCAGTACTATGACTTCGAGGAGCCGATCGCGACGATTCCCTCGCACCGCTATCTCGCGATTCGTCGTGGGCAGAAGGAGGGTGTGCTTTGGGTCAAGCTCGTCCTTGACGAAGACCCTGTCGTCGAGCATATTGTCGAAATCGTGTCGGCGGTTTGCGGAGCGCGGCACAACGATACATGTGACGAACAGCTTGAACTCGCCGCGCGTGACGCCTACAGGCGGCTTCTCGCACCGTCGTGCGAAATCGACGTGACGGTGGACAAGAAAGCCGAGGCAGACCGTGCGGCCGTCGAGGTGTTTGCAGAAAACCTGCGCCATCTTCTCCTTGCCTCGCCACTTGGTGAAAAGGCAGTCCTCGCAATCGACCCTGGCATCCGCACCGGCTGCAAGGTTGCGATGCTTGATTCGACTGGCAAGTACCTCGGCAAGACAGTGATATTCCCGCAGCAGAATCCCCTTGAGGCGGCGAAGGCCGTTGCGATGATTGTCGCGAAATACCACGTTGAGGCCGTCGCCGTCGGCAACGGAACGGCAGGGCGCGAGACGGAGTCGTTCGTGCGCGACACGCTGAAGAAACTTCACGCGCAGCACCCAGAGATCCCGACGCCTATCGTCGTCTCTGTAAGCGAGGCGGGCGCGTCAGTATACTCCGCGAGCGAAATCGCCCGCAAGGAATTCCCCGACCTAGACCTCACCGTGCGCGGCGCGATCTCTATCGGCCGCCGCCTGCAAGACCCTCTCGCTGAACTCGTGAAGGTCGACCCGAAGGCAATTGGCGTAGGCCAGTACCAACACGACGTCTCGCAGCCGATGCTTGGCGCAAAGCTCGACGAAGTCGTAGTTTCCTGCGTGAACGGCGTCGGCGTCGAGCTCAACACAGCTTCCGCGCCGCTCTTGGAGCGCGTCTCCGGAATCACGCCGACGCTTGCGAAGAGCATCGTCGAATGGCGCAACGAAAACGGCAAGTTCTCCTCTCGCAATGACCTCAAGAAAGTGAAGGGGCTTGGTGACAAGGCGTTTGAGCAGTGCGCGGGCTTCTTGAGAATCCGCGGCGCGGCGAATCCGCTTGACTCGTCTGCTGTGCACCCCGAGCGCTACGCGCTTGTCGGAAAGATGGCAGAGGACGCCGGGCTTTCGGTCCGCGAGCTCGTCGGCAATTCCACCGCGGCTAAGAAGATAGACGTCCGTCGCTACATCACGAACGACGTTGGCGAGCCGACATTGAAGGACATTGTGGCGGAACTCGTGAAGCCGGGGCGCGATCCTCGCGCGACCTTCGAGCCGCCGAAGTTCCGCGATGACGTCACCAAGATCGAGGACGTGAAGGAAGGGATGAAGCTCGAGGGCGTCGTCACGAACGTCACTGCGTTCGGCGCGTTCGTAGACATTGGCGTCCACCAGGACGGGCTTATCCACCTCTCCGAGCTCTCGGATAATTTCGTCTCTGATCCTGCGTCCGTCGTAAAGGCGGGTGATCGTCTTCAGGTCACCGTGATCGGCGTCGACCGCGCGAGAGGGCGCATTTCCCTTTCCGCGAAATCGAAGCCGACGATAGGCGGCGCGGCGGTGCCTGGCGCACCGCGTGCTAAGCGTGAACCGCGCACGACTTTCGGACCTTCTTCGGGTTCTGGCGGCTTCTCCTGCAATCCATTCGCGAACCTCTGACGCGGCGGATGGAACGCGCGATGTGGCGAACAGCGGCAAATCGTGGTATAATGATGGCATGAAAAAATCGAATGCACTATTTTCTGCGGCCATTTCAGTGCGCGCCATTGTATTTCTTGGAGTCTTGTCCACCGCTTTCGGGCTTTTTGCGACGGTGCTGGAGAAACAGGATCCACGCATTCGCACATTCGTTACGCCAACGCGGGTGGTCTGGACTTCGGGCGACACAGTTTACGGCAATAGGTCGATTGTTAAAAACGCCGAGTGGCTACTGGCGCCGCGCTACGGCCAGATTCCTGAGGAACGATGGAGGGGCGTCTGCGGCTGCGCGATGGAGAACAATGGCGAGAATGCCTCGGTGATTCTTGATTTCGGGCGCGAATTGCATGGAGGCCTGCAGATCGGGAGCATGTGCCCGCGCGGTATGAAGATGCGCGTCCGGTTCGGCGAGAGCGTAGGCGAGGTGATGGCGGATATCGGGACGAAGTCAGCCAGTAACGACCATGCGATACGCGATGGCGTTCACGACATACCGTTTATGGGCGTTGTCGAAATCGGCAACACTGGCTTTCGGTTTGTGCGGCTCGATCTCGTTACCGCGGGGAAAGTCAATCTCGAGTGCGTGCGCGCCATTTCGCTTATGAGGCAGATGCCTCGCCTCGGCGAGTTCAAGTGTTCGGACGAGCGCCTGAACAGCGTGTGGGATACGGCTGTGCGCACCGTTCATCTCTGCTGTCAGGACTTTCTCTGGGACGGCATCAAGCGCGACCGGCTCGTCTGGCTCGGCGACATGCATCCAGAAGCGCGCGCGATACTCGCCGTTTTTGGCCCCGCGGAAGTCCTCTCCGATTCCATCGACTACGCGATTGCCACTACTCCGACCGACGGCTGGATGAACGCGATGCCGAACTACACGCTTTGGTTCCTTCGCGTTGTGCGCGAATGGTATCGCTACACCGGCGACACCGCATGGGTGCGCGCGCGAGGCGAATACTTAAAAGCGACAGTCGAGCATGTGCTGGAGAACGTTCGCGGAGAGACGGCCGCCTATGGCGACGGTTCTGGCGCCAAAGTGTTTCTCGACTGGCCAACTCAGCACAACAAGCCCGCAGTCCACGCCGGAACGCGCGGACTTCTCGCGCTCACGCTTGATGACGCGGCGGAGCTGATGGACGTGGTAGGCGACTCTGCGCTTGCCGCTAAATGCCGCGACGAGGCCGCGAAGGTGCGCACGGAAAGACCCGATCCAGCTGGGGCGAAGTCCGCAGCCGCGCTTCTTGCGCTCGGCGGTCTTTCGGACGCGAAGGAAATGTTCCGCGACGTCATAGGGAAGAATGGCAACGACGGAGTTTCCACGTTCTACGGCTATTACATGCTGGAGGCGATGAGCGCGGCCGGAGAGAATCAGCGCGCTATTGACACCGTGCGCGACTACTGGGGCGGCATGCTCGACATGGGCGCTACAAGCTTCTGGGAGGACTTTAGTCTTTCGTGGACAAACAACGCCACTCGTCTCGATGAAATGCCGGTCCAGGGCAAGAAGGACATCCACGGCGATTTCGGCGAGTTCTGTTATCCCGGCTATCGCCATTCCTTCTGCCATGGATGGAGTGCTGGGCCTGCGGCGTGGTGCATTGCGCATATCCTTGGATTGGAGGCACTTGACGCCGGTGGAAAAACCGTTCGCGTCCGGCCGTTCCTTGGAGACCTCGATTGGGCAGAAGGTGCGCTACCGACGGTGCATGGCATAGTGCGCGTTCGCCACGAGAAACGTCTTGACGGATCTATCGACACCAAGATCGAAGCCCCCCAGGGCGTTACGATAGTTAGGTAGCTGCCTAAAAGCTCTTCAAGACAATTGGAGCGACTTTGTCGCAGTAGCCGCATTGCGCGCATTCTCCGTCGCAGGTCGATGTGCGCTCGAACCAATCAGGCGGGAATGCCGCATTGTCGATGAACTGCGGGAAGAACGCGGGCGAGAACCCTGGCTCGAAAAGGTCGAGAAGATTGCCCTCGAACTCGCCGCGTTCGTATGCGGAGATCACCATGCCGGGATTCGCGTGTTGCCGAGTCGCAAGCTTCACGACATCTACAAGGCCTTCGTATTGGCGAATATCCTCGGGACGTATCCATGTCGACTTCATGATCTCCGGAAAGTTTTTCTTTTCCCGATAAAGCGTCCAGCAGAGATGCGGATTCCACCCCTTGACGTTCGCCGTCTTCATCGCCTCGTCGGAATGCGCAATGAGATTGTCGTGATAGGTCTGCCACGGACAATGCCTAAGGCAGCCCGAGTTGGCGAGAATGCATAGCTTCTTTCCGTTTTCCCTGCACCACCCTGAAAACCGTTCCACCGTCTTTAGGTTGCGCTGGACATCGCGTCCGAGGTAGTAGGAATCGAAAAGCGGCGCGAGATACGCGAACGCCCGCAAAGTCGTAAGCCGCATATTCACTGACGCACGAACTTCTATTTCCGGCGCAATCGCCTGGAGCGTTCGCGCCACGAATGGCGACGCAGTGGTGCAGATTTCCGGGCGGCATCCCCAGGAATCGAGCGCCTCCAAGATTGACGCGATGCGCTTTTCGAGTGCGACGCTCATCGCCTCCGCGCCGTAGCAGTTGGCGTTCAACAGAAGATCGAGCTTAACGCCGGCGTCGCGCAGTCGCAGAAGGTCGCGCTTCAACGCCGCCGCGAGTTCGTCGGGGTCGTTCTCCTCCTCGAAACCGAGCTTCGGTCGTCCAGAAGGTTCTCCGACCCACGGGAAGTACACCTCCTTCACTGAAGGGTGGCGCAAGGCGACTTCCGCGAACGGCGCTCCGTCCGCGAAATGCTGGTATCCTGCGGCAAGTGCAATCATTGGCAGTCGTCCGTCAGTCGTTAAGCGGGCTAAAGGGATCTTCGTCCGATTCGACATTGCCCGCAAGATCCTCTATGCGCCCGATGTATTCCTTGGCAATGTCCGGCGGAATCTCGTAGGGCTTCGTGTGGTCGATTTTCCATTGCATCCAGCCGGGCTTGCGGAAGGGGTTGCGGAATGTCTTTGTCAGCTTGTTGCGCTGCTCGAGATGGATCATGCAGGCGCGGATGCATCCGCATGCGCCTTCAACGGCTCTGCCGTATCCGTATTGCCGAGGGAACTCGCCGTCGAACGGTGAAAGCGAGCGATCCATGCCGCCATGGATTCCCTCTTCGCAGGCGAGTTCATCAAGTTTTCCCCATTCGACTTCGTGCCCCGCAAGCGTAACCTTGACCGATTCGGTCATGGATATGGCATGTCCCGCGCAGTTCTTGACGCAGAGCTTGCAGCGGTCGCAGATGTGCCCCTCGTAGATGGGGTCGTATTCGTCGAACTCCGCATCGGTGAAAAGCATTGCGAAGCGGACACGCGGTCCAAATTCCGGCGTGAGGAACATCTTCGACCAGCCGAACTCGCCAAGTCCTGCCAAGTATGCGGCGACGCGGAAATGGACGAGGACATCTGGCGCGGGGCGACCTTCAGCCACGTGACGGCTAAGTCCTGCGCGGAACTTGCCTGTCACGGGATTCACCGCATCGCCGCCGTTCGCGTTCTGTAACGGAAAAACCTCGTAGCCTCGCTCCTCTAAATAGCGGTTCAGTTTCCATAGCACCATTGGCCCGTGCACCTGGTTGATAGATGCGTAGCCCATGCCGGGATAGTCGAGAAAGCGCGTGCCTTCCTCAATGCCGCGGAGAAGTCCGCGCGGAATGCGAAAGCCGAGCACGACCATCGACTTCGCGCCAGGAAAAATGTAGCGCGGATCGTTTTGCTTGGGTGCTCCCTCCCAGCGGCTCATGGGAGCGATGCCTACGCAGTCCGCGCCCACGCGCTTCGCGAGCTCCTTTATCTCCGCTGAGGTGACATCTTTGAATCCTTCAGTCATTCCCGTTCCCCGTTCCCCGTTCCCCATTCCCCGTTCCCCGTTCCCCGTTCATCAGGCGACTCCTCCGCTCGAAGAATTGTCCTGCACGAGTCCCGCGGCGGCCTTCGTGCCGTAGTTGGACTTGATGTTGTAGTTCGTGTAGGCGTCATGCGACTCGATGTTGCCTTCGTACTCCTTGAGGATTTCTGGCGGAATTTCGTAGGGCTTCGAGTGGTCGATCTCCCACTGTTTCCAGCCAGGCTTGCGGAAGAGCTCGCGGAAGCCGTGTGTGAGCTTGCGTCGTTCTTCGAGGTGTACCATGCACGCTCGGATGCAGCCGCAGCTTCCCTCGTGCGCGAGGCCGTAGCCGTATTTGCGCGGATAGTTGCCATCAAACGGTGAAAGCTCGCGGTTGAGTCCACCCTCGCGGAATGCCTTGGAGCAGGCCATTTCGTCGCGCTTCGCCCATTCGACATCGACGCCGCAGATGTTCTTCTTGACGGTCTCGGTAGGCGAGATGCACTTGCCGTGGCAGTTCTTGACGCACTCCATGCAGCGGTCGCAGATCTTTCCGGTGTAGATTGGGTCGGGATCGAGTTCGGCATCTGTAAGCATGATGGCGAAACGCTGCCGTGGGCCAAACTCCGGGGTGAGGAACGCGCGCGAGTAGCCAAACTCCCCGAGCCCTGCGAGAAACGCAGCCATTCGGAAATCGACGGCGACATCGGGCGCCGGGAGCCCGGGACGGACGGGGCGGCTCCAGCCCTTGCGGAAGTTTCCGGTAAGTGGATTGACGGCCTCGCCACCGCCGACGTTAGCCATGGGCACCGCCTCATAGCCGTGGTCTTCCATGTAGCGGTTCATCTCCCACAGGACCATCGGCCCGTATATGGAGTTGAGCGCGGCATAGCCCATCGTAGCGTAGTTGAGGTAATGCGTGCCTTCCTCGACACCGCGGAGAGATCCGCGCGGAATGCGAAATCCGAAGACGATCATCGACTTCGCGTCAGGGAATATGTAGCGCGGATCGTGCTGTTTGTCGGTGACGCCTTCCCAGCGGGACATTGGCGCGATGCCAACGATGTCGGCGCCGCATTCGAGCGCTTTTGCCTTGACTTCTGCGGATGATAGTTCTTTTTCGTAGGACATGGCTAGTTGTTAGGGGTCAGGGGTTAGGGGTCAGGAGTCAGTGTTTAGTGGCTAGTGGGGGTCGGGAGTTGCTAAGTTGTTTCATCACGGGAATGAGCAGAAGCCCGGAAACTGCGGCGACAGCCGCGAGAACCGCTGCCCGAAGCGTCTTGCCGTATATCAGGCACCCGATCGCGAACATGAGCGCGTAGATCGCCGCGCTCGTGATGGACATCGCCAGCATTCCCCAGGCGATGTCGTGCCCACCGGCGTGGATTCTGTTTTGGAACTCTGCCCGCTTCGCGGCGTCTGTCTGCGGCGTGAGGAAAGTGACGGCTACCCAGGCCGTGGTCGTTATGGTCATGACGATCAGCAACCGATGCCATGAGGCGAGGGCGGGGCCTCCGAGATGCGGATAGACGAGTTGCAAGAAGATCGCCACGAGGAACGAGACTGCCATCGCCGTTATTTCGCTCCAGGCGTTTATGCGCATCCAGAACCATCTGAGAAGATAGATAAGCCCCGTTCCTGCGCCTACTTGGAGAACGAGGTTGAACACTGCGCCCGCCGAGACGAGGAAGGGCGATATAACTGCAGTGGCAACCATAAGGATGACTGCGGTGACGCGCCCTACGACGATCAGCTCGCGCTCGCCTGCCTCGGGGCGCACGAATCGCTTCCAGAAATCGTTCGCAATGTAGTTGGAACCCATCGAAAGATGCGCGGCAACCGTGGAGAAGAGGGCGCCCATCATCGAAGCCGCGACAACGCCGAGCCAGCCGTTCGGCACGAATGTCAGCATTGCAGGATAAGCGAGATCGCCTTTCACAAGCGCGGGGTTCACGTTAGGGAATGCCTTCTGCAGCGACGCGAGGTCAGGGAAGACGATAAGCGACGCGAAGGCCGTCAGATACCAGGGCCACGGACGGATCGCATAGTTGACGACCTGGTAGAGGATCGACCCACCCACGCAGTGTCCCTCGCTCTTCGCAGAAAGCATGCGCTGGACAATATATCCACCTCCGCCGGGTTCAGATCCCGGATACCACACGTTCCACCACTGTATCGCTATGGGAATTACGAACACAGCGACGAAGAGCTCCGAGTTAGAGGGGTCCGGGAAGAAGGATAGATGGCTTTGCACAGCGGGGTGCGACATCATTGCCGAAAATCCACCGACGGCGGGATGGTTGATCGCGTAGTGCATGCCAACGAACGCGCCAAGCATGATTACTACGAAGAGGAAGAAGTCGGTGTAGATCGCACCGCGGAAGCCGCCGAGCGCCGAATAGACGATTGAGGCGACGGCTGTGACTGCAATGACCGTCCACTGCCCTACTCCGAACAGCGTCTGCCCGATCTTAATCGCGGCGAGCATGACGAGCCCTGTCGTTATGATGTTGAAGACCAATCCTAAGTATATCGAACGGAAGCCGCGCAGAAACGCGGCGGCCTTGCCGGAGTACCTAAGTTCGTAGAACTCGATGTCGCTTTTCGCACCGGAGCGCACCCATAGGCGTGAATAGACGAACACGGTGAGCATTCCAGTAAGGAGAAATGCCCACCATTTCCAGTTTTCGCCGAGAGATGAATTGCGGATGAACTCGGTGAACATGTTGGCGGAGTTGGTCGAGGTCGATGCCGCGCACATCGAAACGCCAATAAGCCACCATGGCATTGAGCGCCCGGAGAGAAAGAAGTCTTTCGCGTCTTTTCCAGCGCGGCGAGAGCACACGGCCGCGATGCCAAAGAGCACCACGAAGAAGGCGGCTATCGCGATATAGTCAAGCCAGTTCATTTCTCGTGATTATTTGACGACCACAAGCAGATATTCGGCGAAAGCGGGTAGCGTGCCGTCCGCAGGGAGCTGTCGGACGGACGCATCAGCTTCAAAGGGCGCTTCGACTGTCGCGTTCCGACCGGACGGCAGGATGATCCGCGCACCACGGATCGGATGGGCGGGATCGTAATTTACGAGATGCACCGCGAGAGCGCCAGACGCCATGCGGCGGTATTCTGCGAAGACATGCGGCGGCAGTCCTTCGAAACGCACGGGAGGTGTCCAGCCAGTCGACAGCAAATCGGCTATCAACGCCTTGCCGCCGTCCTCGGGCGGAGGGACAACATAGCTCCAGTCGAGTTTTGCGCCGGCGATACGGTCACCAGACGAGCGCAGAACGACGTTGTGGAGTCCCTTGAGCCGCGGCAGGAATTCGTTCACGCGCCGCTGGGCGTTCCAATCGTCGTAGCGCCCCGAGTTGCCGGTCACGACGAGTCTTCCGCCTTTCTTCGCCCATCCGACAAGCGCGTCTATCTGCACGCTGGAGAGAGTGACGAGTTCAGGAACTACGATTACCTCGGTTCCATCGGGAACGGAGAAGGGGTCGTCAGGATACGAGACGAGATAGCCGTACGGCACACGGTTGCGCAGGAAAATCTCCTCTGCCGCCACGACGCCCTGGTGGGTTGGTTCGGAAAAGAGAATCTCGCGTTCGGGATAGAAGATTCGCACGGGATGGAGCGTAGGGGCTGCGAGCGCATCGCGGTGAGAGGTAGCGAAGGCATTGAAGCGGGCGTGTTGCTTCTTGCGCCGCTCAAAGACCTCGCTGTTCAAAAATCCCGGTTCAGGAGAGGGCGCCATGACCGTGCGGTCGATTGGAATGCCACCATAGACGATGTCCTCGATGAGCGGCATAAGAAACTTCGCTTCGCGTTCCGGGACCACGTTAGAATCGGTGTCGCACAGGGCCACAATGCGCTGACTCCTGTCCTGGGCGAACTTTAGGTCGCGCACGCGGTTGGCGATGGAACCGTCCGCGCGGAGCGACGGGAAGTTCTCGTTCTGCATGATTATAAAGTCGAACGCCTTGCAGAGTTCGGACATGTTCTGCGAGCGTGCGGTGAAGCGGGCGCGGCTCCTGTACGGCGACGGGTTGCCGGAGACGATGGCGTCGGGCTTCACGCTCTTGATGTGTGCGCGGAAGCGCTGAAGAACGCCATTCATGCGTCCGCAACGCCAGAGGGCCCACGCCTGAAGCACGGGGTCCTTTATGTCCGCATGGTGGAGACGCGACATCTCGAGCCGCGGCAACAGCATTCCCGAGAGGTCATCGAATCCGAAGCGCTCCTCGGGATTTTCGATCTTCGCGAGGTAGGCGCGGAAATCCTTGAGGCACCTCTCGCAGTAGCACGGGTAGTCGAAAACGTTGTCGAACATGATGCCGTCAAAGCCGCCGTCCGTGAGCGCGATAGTGCACATCCGTTTGATGTATTCCTCCCACTCGCGGCACGAGAGGCACGGCATCCAGCGGAAATACTGTCCGTTGTAGCCGCCGAAGAGGTTCTTGCGTCCGAGGTAGTCGATCGCGGCCCAGTTTTCGATGTCTGGAATCTCGCGTCGCATGATTTCGGGGTAGAGCGTGCCGAACTGCATGTAGGCGAGCGTCTTTATGCCGTGGGCGTGGCAGTTCTTTACGAACTTCTGGACATTCGGAAAGTCTTTCTTCTCGACTTCCCAGCCCATCCCCTTGTAGAAGCGGGAATGGATGAAGTTGAGCCCCAGTTCCTCCATCTTGGCAGGAGCATTCTCGTCGAACCAGTCGAGCCAGTCGCGCACCCACTGCGCGTTGCCGTCGATGCTGCCTGTGCAGCGGGCTCCGACGCGCCGGTACATCGTGTATGGCTCATGTGCACCGAACGTCCAGCGAGTGCATATTGGATCTATCTCCGGACTTTGCGAAACGAGCGCAGACGCGAAAAGCAGAGCAATCATGATACGTTCTCCATTGTTGTAAACATCGCCATTGTCATTGCCCAATAGTATAGCACATTTCCTTTATAATGGACAACCACATTGACTTTGGACGCGCGATATGGTATCTTATTCAACATACCGAGGGTAACTTCGGTCACAACCCTGAAAAGGGGAAAGGGGCAAATATGAATCTGCTGTCACTGAGCAAGTGTTCATGGGCAATGAGTGGAGTTTTTGCCGCGTGTCTAACTTTCGCGGCGCATGGTTCCACAAACGTTTTCAATGATGCCGTGTTCTGGTTCCGCGGCGGCAAGGACATCAACGGCGACGGCTATATGCAGCAGGGCGAGTTCTTCGACGACCTTCATGCCAACGACACCAATCACCCCAACCACAAGGCTATCATGGTAAATTACTTGGTTGATTCGAAATCAAAAGCGTTTAGGTCCAACGCCTCGTTCGTGCCTGAAAATGTTGTGTTCCCAGCTCTTGGTAAGTCAGTCACGAATAATATTAATGTGCTGCGCTTATCCAATAAAGCCGTCAAAGATCCCCAAACCGAGAAATATAATTTTTGGCCGGAATGGGTAAACCCACGTAGCATTTTTGTTAACAACAACATCGAGAGAGAATATACTATCGTAAGCAGAATGAGGTTGGACAATGACATTGTTCGTACGCAATGCGTTTTCAAGATAGGTCACAATGCCACTGCGAAACAGGGCTTCAAACTTGGATTTTCTGAACTTCAAACATCGACTAACGCTAAGTACATAACCGGGCAGTGTACACCTGCCGAAAATGGCAACGATGAGTCATTCCAATTCACTAGCATTCAGATCCCCACTAATACTTGGTTTGACATGGCCGTAGTAGTTGGCAATGGCAAATTGCGCGTAGGCATCGCCCTCCCAGAATCCTTGTCAATCCACGGGGACAATCCCACTATTGCTTTTGACGAGAAGCCGATGTGGACTGCTAATTCGTTGCCCGATGGTGATTATTACAGGTTGTTTTGCTATAATGGGCAAGACACCTACCAATTACAAGAAGATGCCGACATGACCTGTTTCGTCGGCAGCGTTCAGCAGTTGGCGATATGGGGGAGGGCGCTTAGCGACCAGGAGGTGATGGCTGCTTTCGGCATGCCGCGTCCGGCAATCTTTCGGACGGGGTTCGACAATGGCACGTCGAACGAATTTGGCGGCACGCGTTCCAGTTCGACGCAGACAATCGACGGCCTTGGCTCTTGGCAGAACATTGCCAACACGATGAAGTCCGGCGACACATGGACGGTCAACTTTAATGCCTTGCGCGACGAAGCCAATCTTCCGCAGATATTCTCCATTAAATCGCTTCCGGGTTCGGCTGCGGCGCAAATTGAAGTTGAGTTAAACGAAACGCCACTCGGAGAAGGTCGCGTGGCGGCGGACTCGCGCGCATTTTGGCCGGTGGCGACAAATATTGTCCGCGAGGGTGAGAATGAGCTTGTTATCACGCGCAAGGATGGCAGGGCCCGAGATTTTCTCATCGATGCAATGGAACTTGGCGGCTCTCTTGGGGTGGGAACAATAACGGGAAGTAGCACGGATGATGGGAGGGTCGATCCGAGATGCATTGAAACTGGAGTCCCGTCTGCGGCGGATCCGAATATGCAGCATTGGCCCCAGGAACTCATGCCATATAGCGGCATCACAAATCTCCATCTCCGAGTGTGGGTGGATCCGGACGTGGTTGATAAGGCATCGTTTGTTTTCCGGACAGCCGCACAGGCCGCCAGTAGAAGTTCGACACAAACCGCAACTGGTTCTGAATATTTCTCGATTTACGTCAATGGAGACTACAAGACTAAACTCACTGCTACCACTAAGTGGCGTACATATGACCCTACATTCAATCCAGGAGACTTACGTGGCGGATGGAACGACTTTGAATTCATTACCCCTTTACCATACCAAGGATGCCATTGGCACTTTGGCTACTTCCGATTTGAGACGGTCTTGTCAAGCCCGTTCGGTTTCTCAACGCTGCCTGGCATGAAAGTTATTATCAGGTAGGGCATTATGTTCCGTCTTATAGCCGCAGTTTTCGCGCTGGCCGCGTCCTGCGGCACTGCCATCGCGGGGATTTCCCTCGAAGAGGAAATCCCTGTCTTCAGGCAAGCCCTTGACGCATGGCGCATCAAGGGCGATCTACGCGGCGAGTGGACCGACTCGGGGCTTGTGGTGAACGCCTCCGAACGCTCCGGCTTCACCATGGAGTACGACCGTTATCCTGGCATGAAGCCGTTTCGCGGCGCGGATGAAATCGTCCTTGAAATGAAGTCGAATTCGCAAGGCAAGACGACTGCGGAATTGGCGATTTCAGAGTTCCCATCCAAGAAGGGCGCGGAGCCAATGAAGTTCTCTGCGCCCGCTTCCGCCTTCGCCAAGGCTACGGCGGATAAATCCGACGAGACAAGGTTCAAGACGGAGCTTGATCCTAATAAATACTACCAAATCGCTACGCTTTCCGTCCGGCGCGAGCAGGATGACGACACCCCATGGAAGGCAACTTTCTCGTCATTGCGCGGCGTATTCAAGACGACAAAAGCAGAAGCGCTGCACGTCGATGCAGAGACGGGAAATCCGCTCCACATCGTTCGGGAAGGGCAAGGCGAAAGTCCTGTACTCGCAATACACAACGCCGCACAGGAAAGAATCACCGCGCATGGAACGCTGAAGGTGGAAGGGTTCAGCGGCGAAATATTCAATCTACCGGTGGACATCGCGATCGACGCTGGGCAGTCCATCAAGATTCCTGTGCCAGTAGATACCGCAAAAGGCGTATGGAAAATACGCGGCGAACTTGCCGCGGACGACGGCAGTGTCGCGTCCGTCGATACGCGCTTCGCCATCATGGACTTTCACGGCGTCACCCCGAAACAGCCGCGCGGAACTTTCCGGCTTGGCGTCCATTGGCACTTCCCGCGGTTCACCGACGGAGACCGCAACCTCGCCGCGTCGGCCATGGTCGCCTGCGGCGCGAAGCTCACGCGCGCGGACGTCGCGAACATGGCGAGCATCCAGCCCACAGGTCCAAACAGCTGGGAGTTCGAGCGCACGGACGAGTTTTTGAATGAGCTCGAGAACAACGGTATCGCACTTGACGCGATAATCTTCAAGGTGCCGCGGTGGGCGATGACTCCGCCTCCCGACACGAACACCGTATGGAGTGCGCGAGCCGTGCGGCCGCCCGTCGCCGGAACTTTCGGCGCGTTCTGCGAACGTCTCGCCGCGCGGTACGGTACGCGAATCGACTATTACGAGATCGGCAACGAGTGGGATCTCCGCTTCGGCGGCACATACGACGAAGCCGTGGCCGTACAGCGCGAGGCATACGTCGGGCTGAAGAAGGGCTGTCCCGGCGCATGCGTGATACCGAACGGCTGGGCCGCTGCGGGGGACGTCCCGAGCATGGATGGAAAAGGGCGCACTTGGATACATGAACATTTCCTGAAATACGCCAAGGACTTTTTCGACGTCGATACGATCCATAGCCACGGTGCCTTTCCACGATACATGAACTCCATTTCGCGGAAGCTTTTTCCGCTACGCGAACGCACTGGAGTGGCCGACAAGCCATGGTTCTCAAACGAGTCCGCACTTACGAGTGCGAAGGGTGAACGCGACGCCGCCATTGCCGTGTGGAAGAAGATCCTTTGGGCTTGGGCGCATGGAAGCGTCGATTACATCTGGTACAACTTGCGCGCGACAGGATGGGATCCAAAGAATCCTGAGCATGGCTATGGACTCATCACGGCGGACTTCTTCCCGCGCGAATCCTACGTCGCCTTTTCCGCGTTGTCGTCCACGGTCGGCGGCGGCGAATTCCGTCGTGCGATTCTCGACACCGATTCTCGCTTCGTATTCGAGTTTCGGAAAGGAAAGGACTTGGTTCTTGCGGCATGGGACGAATCTACTTCGACCGATATCAAGGTTCCAGTGGAGACTGATGCCAAACGCGCCTATCGAGTCGATCTCATGGGCAACAGGACTGCCCTACCCCTGGAGAATGGGCGAACGCTGCTGACGATTGCGACCGTGCCTTCTGCGCTCGTGTTGGAAGGTGCCACATTCGCTTCTGCCGGTGACGGCGCCTTTAGCGCAAATAGCGAGCGAGACGAAGTGCGTGCAATTGTAATTCCGCCAAGCACCCCTGGGCGCGCGCCGGACTTCGTTCTTGAAAAGCCACAGCAGGTGCACGACTTCTTCGAGGCGAATCCAGCAGAGAGGGAGCGGCTCTGGCAAGGCACGAAGGACAATTCGGCGAAAGTCTGGCTGACCCAGGACGAGCGTGGACTTAGCATCCGCATCGAGGTGGAAGACGACAAGCACTGCGAGCCGCCTGCGAACGCAGCGAGGAACGAAGGTGACTGCGTCGAAGTTACCATTGCAGATCAGAACTGCAACGGGCAGCGGCGATTCTGTTTTACGAGCACGGAACGCATCGGCACGCTTACGCGTTACGACGCGCTTGTTCCGTACGACGCCGATTCGGGATTTACGGCGAAAACCCTTGAAGAGGGGGTGCGCTTCAACCTGATTGTCAACGACAGCGATAGCGACAGGCGAGAAGCCGCAATCGGCGTCGCCACGGAATCGTTCCTTTCGGGAAGCACTGCGGCCATTCCCATTATACGCTTTGCAAAATCCAGCGTCCGCCTCGATATCGACTTCGACGCCGAACGCGGGGCGATAAAGCCGCTCCACGGCGTGAACAACGCGCCTGTCCGCGTGAACGCAAAGCAGGGCAAGCAGGACGAATTCAAGGCCGCTGGCATACCTTTCGTGCGCACCCACGACACCGCATACTCCTTTGGCGGTACGCACTATGTCGACATCCCGAACGTGTTCCCCGACTTCGACGCGGACGAGACGAACCCCGCGAATTACGACTTCGCCTATACCGACGCATACCTGAAGCCAATTGTCGCGGCAGGGTGCAAGCTCTTCTATCGTCTTGGCGTCACGATCGAGAACAACTGGAGGGTCAAGGCGTACAACATATTTCCACCGAAGGACTACGCCAAGTGGGCACGGATATGTGAACATGTCGTGCGCCACTACAACGAAGGGTGGGCGGACGGCTTTCACTGGAACATCGAATACTGGGAGATATGGAACGAGCCGGAGAATCCGGCGATGTGGCAAGGGACGAAGGAGCAGTTCTTCGATTTGTACCGCGTGGCGGCTAACCATCTCAAGGCGACGTTCCCGCAGATAAAGATTGGCGGCTACGCTGGATGCGGATTCTACACGGTTGACGACGCCAAAAGACGAGAAGAGAGTGCGTTCTACAGGAGCTTCGTGGAGTGGTTTGAGGATTTCTGCCGCTACGTTAACGCGCCTAAAACGAAAGCGCCGCTGGATTTCTTCTCGTGGCATCTCTATGTTTCGCAGGATTGGCCAGTTGATCGGATTGCGACCCATGCGGCGTATGTGCGCAAGACGCTTGACGCGGCAGGACTGAAGGAGACGGAAAACATCTTCAACGAATGGAACATTTTCCGAAGCGACAGGAAAGACCAGTTTGATGCGTGCAAGACCCATGTCGGCGCGGCAAACGTGGCGGCTGCGTTCTGCTTGATGCAGAATACGTCCATTGACAAGGCGATGTACTACGACGCGTGTCCTACGCGCGTTTATTGCGGATTGTTCACCTTCCCGGGCCATCGCACCACGCCGTGCTACGAGGCATTCCGCGCATGGAACGAGCTCGCGAAGCTCGGTACGGCGGCCGAAGTGAAGTGCGGCGCCAAGGGGCTTTATGCCGCTGCGGCGAAGAACGGAGAACGGCGCGCCTTCCTTGTGGCCAATGTCGGAAACGAGGAAATGTCGATAACGCCCACTGCTGGCGGAGCTGTGTTCAGGATATACCGTGTCGACGCAGAGCATAATAAACTTTCGGACTGCGGCGAATGGCGCACCGGAGCACTTAGCATTCCCGCAAACGGATTCGTGCTTGCCCTCTCCGGATTCTCGCTTGGAGATGCACCGGCAGTAGACCGTGCACCGTCTTCGCCGGCTAACGGACTTGACGGCGCGCCGCGATCGCGCGGCACGGGGCGATAGCTGCGTGCCGTAAGGTCGCAAGGGTACGCGTGCGCCCGTGCCATATTTTGGTATAATACACGCATAAGGAAAAGTTCAAATGCAGACAGTAACAGATGTATTTCACGCTGCGGCAGGAAAGTCCAGCTTCATACGCAAGATGTTCGAGAAGGGCATCGAACTGAAACAGCAGTTCGGAGAGGACGCCGTATGCGATTTCTCGCTTGGCAACCCGGACGTGCCGCCGCCAGAGGCCGCGCGTGCCGTCCTGCACAAGCTTGCAGACGACGCGATACAGCCGCTGGGACTCGGCTACTGCCCGAACGCTGGCATCCCCGCAGTGCGCGACGCAATCGCGAAACATCTCTCGAAGCAACAAGGGATCGAGCTGAAGGGCGCCGACGTGGTGATGACTGTCGGCGCGGCAAGTGCGCTTGTGTGCTTCTTCAGGGCGACAATCGACGAAGGTGACGAAGTCGTTGTACCAAGCCCGTATTTTGTGGAATACGGCAACTACTGCGGACACTTCGGCGGCGTTCTAAAGCCCGTTCCATCGCATGAGGATTTCTCGCTTGACGTTCCCGCGATTGCTGCAGCCGTGACGCCGAAGACGCGCGCCATCCTCGTCAACTCGCCCAATAACCCGACTGGCGCCATCTATTCGAAAGACGAGCTTAAGGCGCTTGTCGACGTAGTGGAGCGCGTCAACTCCGAACGCGCCAAGAAGGGCGAGCGTCCTCTTTTCCTTCTTTCCGACGAGCCCTACCGTGCGTTCGCCTACGACGGTGCGGAAGTTCCCGCTATATTGCCGCTGTCGAAGTTCGCGCTTGTCCTGGGAAGCTTCTCAAAGACGCTCTCGATGGCTGGCGAACGAATCGGTTACATTGCCGTCAATCCAGCGCTTTCTGCCGCGGACAACGGCGCGATGATGACGACGCTCACGCTTGTAAACCGCACGCTTGGCTACGTCAACGCGCCAGTAATCGGCCAGCGTCTCGCGGCGGCGATATGCGACACGACTGTCGATCTCGACATCTACAAGCGCCGCCATGACCTGATGGCGAAGGTGCTTGCCGACGCCGGAATCGAGTTCACGATGCCTCGCGGTGCATTCTACTTCTTCCCGAAGGCCCCCGGAGGCGACGATTCTAAGTTCGTCGACGCGCTTCTCGAGGAAAAGATACTCGCCGTTCCTGGCTCCGGCTTTGGTCGCGCAGGCTACATCCGTCTTAGCTGCGCGGTCGACGAAAAGATCATCGCCCGCTCTGCCGAGGGCTTCAAACGCGCAACTGAAAGGTGCCTGAAATGATTCTTCCAGTTCTTGCCTCCATCGTCGTTGCGACAAATTCCGTGACACTCACCGCTGTCTCGACCGACTGCGGTCTCGACGCGCAGATCGAGTTCTTTCTCGCCGGTCCTGACTCTGACCACGACTACGAGTCTATGTTCCTCACGGAAGACAGCGTGAAGGACATCGCTGCGGCGTTTGAGAAAGCAGGGATGCCGCTTGGCAAGCCGGCGTCGGCAAAGGCCTGCAAATTCTGGCCGATAGGCACGAAGATAAAGATGGAGCCAGATTTGTGGTCGCTTGTCCGTGATATGCGCGACGAGCGAAAGCAACCGATCGTGTGGACGGGCGGCACGAGGGAACCAGACGGCGCGCCAGTAGCCGCGACAAATATGCCGCTCGCCGTTTTCGCGCTCTACAACCTGCCGCAGTCGCTCATGCAGTTCGACGACGCTCTCGACCAGAGTGCGACATACGGGCGGTTCCAGCCAAAAGTCAAGATACCGAAGGGCGAGAAGCGCACGTTCAAGTTCACGTGGACAGGCGAGACGAACGGCGGCAAGCACGAGATGACGCCAGACTTCCCACCGGAGATGTCGGTCGGCGACGCAATCAAGCTTGCCAGTGCGCTGGCAGAGCTCGACTCGCCCGAGACGAAAGTAAACGGCTTCAAGGAAGGGCAGTTCTTCTACCGCGCGTTCCTCCCGCGCGAAAGCTGGCGCGACCGCAAGGAGCGCCTGACGCAGCCGTTCGAAGTCCGTTTCGCCGACGGAAAACCCTCGCTTACGGTCGTCAAGGAGGACTGGAGCGACGAGAATTCGACCGATCCAAAGCTCATCGAGACGAACCCGACGTTCGAGTCTATAGCGAAGGAGGACAGGGTAGACACATGCTTTATCTATGCGTCGCGTTCGATGAAGCTTGCTGACGTCTATGCCGTCTGCAAGCTGCTCCCAAAGTCCGTGGCAAACTGGTACGTGTTCGGCGAATAGGGATGGAAGGGCGCGAGACAGAACCGCTCGCCGCAAGGATGCGGCCCGCGACGCTTGAAGATGTCGTTGGGCAGGACCACATACTCGGCGAGGGCAAGCTCCTTCGCCGCGTGATAGAGGCCGACCGTCTCACAAACATTATCCTCTACGGGCCGCCAGGATGCGGCAAGACAACGCTCGCAGAAGTAGTCGCCAAGACTACAAAGCGCAATTTCGTGCGACTCTCCGGCGTTCTCTCTGGCGTTGCCGACATACGCAAGATATGCGAAAGGGCGCGTGACGAGCTTGGCGGAAGGGGAACGATACTCTTCATCGACGAGATTCACCGCTTCAACAAGTCGCAGCAAGATGTTCTTCTGCCGTATGTAGAGGACGGAACGGTTGTCTTGATCGGTGCTACCACGCACAATCCAAACTTCTTCATCAACACGCCACTTACCTCGCGGTCGCTCGTCTTCGAGCTTCATGCGCTTGAGCCCGCAGCGATCGCACGGCTCCTTGAAAGGGCGCTCGCCGACAAAGAGAAGGGGTATGGCGCGACGCCTTCCAAGCTCGATGACGACGCACGCGACTTTCTTGCCGAGATATGTGACGGCGATGCTAGGCACGCGCTTACGGCGCTCGAAATCGCGATGCGCTCTACGCCGAAGGGCGATGCGGGTGTCGTCCACCTGACTCTTGAAGTCATCCAGGAATGCGTCCAGCGGCGCCAAGTCCGCTACGACAAAAAGGAAGACGGACACTATGACACCATCTCCGCGTTTATCAAGTCGATTCGCGGGAGCGATCCTGATGCCGCCGTATACTGGCTTGGCAAGATGCTGACCGCTGGCGAGGATCCGCGCTTTATAGCGCGGCGGCTCGTCATCTCTGCAAGCGAGGACATCGGCAACGCCGACCCGCGCGGACTATCTGTCGCGGTCGCTGCGATGCAGGCGTGCGAGTTCGTTGGCATGCCCGAATGTGCAATCAATCTTTCACAGGCTACGACTTACCTTGCGACGGCACCAAAGTCGAACGCGAGTTGCATGGCGATCTCCGAGGCAATGGCCGATGTCGAAGCGGGCGCGGTGCAGCCTGTTCCAGAGCATCTCAAGAACAAGCACGTCAAAGCAGTTGGGAGCGCAGAGGTAACGGAATACAAGTATCCGCACAACTTTGCCAACCATTATGTTAAGCAGGCGTATCTAACGGTGCCTAAGAAGTATTATAGGCCGACGGAGGAAGGGTATGAGGCGACAATTTCAAAGCGTCTAGCGTCGCTTGAGCGTAGTTGACATAACACGCATTATCCGACAAAAGGGAAGAATAAAACACGGAATCGTTTAAAAATGGTATAATCTGCTCATGAACGAAAATCACAACGAAAATACTAACGCCGTCAGCATCTATGGTCAGGAAGGCCTTGACGACTTTCCTGTTCTCAAGGCGTTCCAGCAGTACATTGACGCCGAACAGAGCAAAGCTCGCAAGCGCATGGTGCTGCTGTGCGTGTTTTTTGGCTTCCTCATGACGGTTATGATCGTCGTATTCCTCTTCATGCTGCGCGACGCAAGTGCGAAGAACCAGACGCTCAACGACAAGCTTGTGGAGTATGTCATGAAGGAGCGTGACAGGCAACCGGTTGTCGTACAGCCGCCTGCGCCTGCACAACAAAACAACGCCGCCAACGATGCTGCGATAAAGGCCATGACGGACACTCTTGCCGCGCTCCAGAAGCAAATGGCAGACCAGCAGACAAAGATGCTCGAGCAGCAGGCGAAGTTCGAAGAGAGCCGCGCCAAGATGGCCGAGGAGCAGATAAAAGCCGCTACCGCGGCCGCAGCAAAGGCCCAGGAAGCCGCAGCCGCCCAGAAGGCCGCGGGGCCGTCAAAGGAGCAGCTCGCCATTCAGAAGCAGATTGACGAGGATACTGCAAAGCTTGTAAAGGCCAGAGCCCTTCTTAAGGCCGAAAAAGAAAAGATTGAGGCAGAGAAGGAAAAACTGCGCCGCGAAGAAGTCGAGCGCCAGCGTCGTCGGCTCTATCCCGAATACTATGAGAAGAAGGCCACTGAGGAGAAAGGCGCGGCAGACAAGAAGCAAGAACCGAAGAACACGCCTGTAAGATATTTCGACGCCTACGATGACGATCTTGACGACGACGAGCTCGATGAAATCACCGCTCCAGCCGCCACACCAAAGCCCAAGAGCAAGCCGGCCGCCAAGCCGGCGACCGCTCCAAAATCGCCTGCAGCCACGCCTAAGAAACCTGCGCCCCCTTCTCAAGCATCTACAAAGCCGCAGACGAAACCTGCGGCACCAAAGCCCACGGCTCCTGTCGAGGCGAAGTCGGCTGCGAGCGACCGTTACGTCGTTCCAGTCGAGATCAACGGCGCCGATTCCGACTGGCTTATTCCAACAACCTGACCGCTTTTTAGCGGTTGGTGGCGTATAGCGGGCCGAAGTTCGCGCAGGCGCGGTAGTCTGCGCCAGTCGGATCGTCGCTCGCGCCGAAGAGCCCCCAGCAATGCGGCTGGAAGACCTTCTCATCCGGAACGTTGTGCATGGCGACCGGAATGCGGAGCATCGAGGCGAGAGTGATGAGATCAGCGCCGATGTGCCCGTAGGCGATTGCACCGTGGTTCGCGGCCCAGGCGTTCATCACCGAGTAGACGTCCTTGAAGAAGCCCTTCCCCGTGAGACGAGGCGTGAACCACGTGCAAGGCCATTCGGGATTCGTGCGCTCCATAAGCGTCTTCTGCTGCTTCGGATCGAGAGTGACGGAATAGCCCTCGGCAATCTGGAGAACAGGTCCCTGGCCCTTCACGATCGAGATGCGAATCATCGTGAGCGGCATGCCCTTGGGCGTAAGGAACGAGGACGAAAAGCCGCCGCCGCGGAAGTATTCGACGCCCGCGGGAACCCACTTCGTCGCCTTCAAGGTGGCGTCGATGTCCTTCTGTGTTACATCCCACCAGTTCTTGAAGACCGACTTCCCCTTCTCCTTCATCTCGCCCGCAGCGTCAAGGCAACAGGAGCCGGAGTTGAGAAGATGGATGATGCCCGCCTTGGCGTCCTTAGGGAGGCCCTTCCCTGTCGCGCGCTTCACCGCCGCGTCAGACCAGTAGGTGCGAACGTCGGCGAACATCGACGCCTTGTTGGTGAGGAGCCACATGAGAAGCATGCAGATGCCGTTGAGGGAGTCGTTCTCCGTCGCGAGGATCTGCGGCATCTTCTTGCCGTTCCAGTCGAACGAAGTGTTGCACATGACCTCGGCGACGTCGCCGTTCGGCCAGTGGTCGGTCCACTGGCGCTGGCCCTGGAAGCCGCCAGCGATTGCGTTGCGCCCAACGGCCTCTTCGCCAAAGCCCATTTCTTTGAGTTTGGGATTGCCGGCCATCATGTCGCGGACGATGATCGCCATCTTTGCAATGAACTCCCAGTCCTTGTCCTTCTCGGCGCGCGACTTCTGGATCTTCGCGGGATTGTAGTCCTTCCCTTCCTTGAGGTTCTTCTTCATCCACGCAAGGCATTTCTTGTACTCTTCCTTGTCGTAGATACCCTCCTCGATGCGGCGAAGAATCTCGCACTCGTCCATGTTCTCGGGCGCAAGGCCGAGGTAGTCCTGCATGAAGTTGACGTCTACGAAGGAGCCCGCGATGCCCATCGCTGAAGTTCCGATCGAGAGATAGCTCTTGCCCTTCATCATCGCGACGGCGAGACCTGCCTTTGCAAAGCGAAGGATCTTCTCTGCGACGTCGGCGGGAATCTTCGTCGTCTCATCGCGGTTCTGCACCTCGCGCCCGTAGATGCCGTAGGCGGGCATTCCGCGCTGCGCGTAGCCCGCGAGCATGCACGCGAGATAGACGGCGCCGGGACGCTCTGTTCCGTTGAAGCCCCAGACGGCCTTCGGGATCGTCGGGTCAATATCCATCGTCTCGGTGCCGTAGCACCAGCAGGGCGTGACGGACAAGGAGACGCCAACGTTGTTTGCCGCGAACTTGTTAGCGCACTGCGCCGCCTCGAACCTGCCGCCGATCGTCGTGTCGGCGATAACACATTCGACAGGCGTGCCGTCGGGATACTTGAGGTTGTCGGAGATCAGCTTTGCGGCGGCTTTCGCCATCGCCATCGTCTGGTCTTCGAGCGACTCCCTGACGCCGCGCCTGCGGCCGTCGATGATCGGGCGAATGCCCACCTTGGGGAACGGATTGTTCGTAAATACTGTCTGGTTCATAGGTGTTAAGAAAGTTGAAAGGTTGAAAAGTTGAAAGGTTGGAAAGGTCGTGGTTGAATTGTCAATTGGTCGTAACTGTGGGGAAGCCCTTTGCGCCTTTCGGGATGGTTATGACATAGACCGTGTCGCCCTTCTTCGTCTTCGCGGTCTCGCTACCGTCGGCGTTCTTGACAAGGCCGCAGCCGCGCGTACCGTAGATTGCATCGCCGTTCGCGCGCATCCACTCGCCGACCTTGGCCATGACCTCTACCGCGCGCGCCGGGAGCCGTCCGGAGCCGTCTGGTCCAATATTCATGAGGAGGTTCGAATCCTTCGCCGCGCAGCGGCAGATCATTGCGCAAACCTCTTCGGGCGTACGGAACTTGCGCTCGTTGATGCGATACCCCCAGACGTTGTGCTGGATGACGTCGCACTGCTCCACGGGCCTGTCGTGTACAAGGGGCTGGTCCTTCGAGAAGCCCGCGTCGGAGTTGTCGCCGGGAAGATCGCGCTCAAAGAGCTGGATGTCCTCCTTCTCGCGAATCGGCTGGTGGTTATTGCTCGCGACGAGCGTCTTCTTTGAGTGGATGAAGTCGTAGATGTCGTCGAGCTCCCAGTCGAGGTCGCGTTTCCAGACGCCTTTCTCGCATCTGGCGTGGTCCCATTCGCCGTCGAACCAGATATTGCCGGGATGGTAGTTGTCGATGAGTTCGCCGATCTGGGCGATCATGAACTTCTTGTACGAGGCATAGTCGCCCTTCTGGTTGCCCAGAACTTTCCTGGAAGCGCTGCCCGCCGGATAGTCCTTGCGGCGCCAATCCATTTGCGAGTAGTAGAAGTTGATTTGGAGACCCTCTTCGTCGCAGGCCTTCGAAAGCTCGCCGAGGATGTCGCGCTTGAACGGCGTCTCGGCGATGTTGAACCCGTCGTCGACCTTCGTGGGCCAAAGCGAGAAACCGTCATGGTGCCGCGAGGTAATCGTCACGTACTTCGCGCCGGCGTCCTTGAAGACGCGCACCCACTCCTTCGCGTCGAACTTGGATGGAAAGAAGCCGTCCTTTATGCGTCCGTAGGTCTCGGAGTCCATGCCGATCTGATGCTGGAACCACTCACCCTGGGCGTAGTTGGCGTAGATGCCCCAGTGGATGAATATGCCGAAGCGCTGCGCGGCAAACTTGTCGCGGGCCTCGAGGTTCCACTTCTCCGGCGCATAGTCGGCGTAAAGCGCAGCTGTGGCGAAGAGAGTGACAGAGGCGAGAACGGCGTTTTTGACCATGATAGCTCCTTGTATATTGTTTACATAAGGAATTCTACCATACAACGAATGCCCACAACTGTTTTTTTGTACAGAAAAAAACTGCGTTTTTGTTCAAGAGGGTTATCCGTGTCGCAATCTAATGCTTTATGGATGCGTAGCAATGTCTGTGCAGTCGTCCTTGATGATGGCGGGGCGGGGGTCTTCACCGTCGACGCGGATCTTCACGTTCTCGAAGCTCACGCCGTCCGCATGGCGGAGGTAGAAGCCGTGCGCGGGAAGCGGAGTTCCGAAGCAGCGGTTCTCGGGATACGACTTCTCGGCCTCCGGAACCGGTTTGCGCCAGTCGTCGCCGGTAATCCCGCCCTTCAGCGTCAAATCGACATTGCGCAGCACGATGCCGCCGCCGATTCGCCTCTCCGGGACGCCCGTGATCGAGCTCGCGATCCAGCTGCAGGAACTGCCGACGACGTTCTCGATGAGTACGTTGCGCATGTTCCAGTCGTTTCCGCCCTCACCCTTTCGCGCGCCGACGCGGAGGAATATCGGCGTCTGCACGCCGCTTTTCATCTCGATGCCGCGCACGACGACGTTCTCCACCCTTCCGCCGTCCACCGCCTCGAGCGCGATGCCGCCGATGCCGCTGATCTTGTCGGTCACGCCCCACACCCCTCGCCGGAACCACTGGAGGTCCTCGAGCGGCGCGACGCGGCAGCGCTCTAAGACGCAGTCGTGGACGTACCAGTTGCGGAACGTCCCAGCCGAGGCCGTGCCGAGCTTGACGAAGTTGCAGTTGGACGCAAGGCGGCAGTTACGCACCTCCACGTTCTCCGAGACGAACGCCGGGTTGTGTATCTTTCCGCAGATGGCGTCGTCCTCGACATCGATGTCGCAGTCCTCGATAAGGACGTTTTTCGCCTCGATGTCAAATCCGTCGTTGTTGTAGTTGGCGTGTCCGTCCAGCTTCACACCGCGCGCGACGATTCCGTCGCACTGGTGGAAGTAGCACGTCCACGAAGCGGAGTTCTCGAGCGTTACCCCCTCCACGCGGAAACCCCTGACGTTCTCGAGTGCAATCAGCTTCCAGCGCCCAGACCTGTTGTTCACGTATGGCGTCGCCGCCTGCCCGCAGCCGTCGACGCTTCCCCTGCCGACAATCGCGATGTTAGAGACGTCCTTTCCGACTAGAAGCGCGGTGCCGAGATTGCTCTCGTCTTTGACGCCCTTCGCCATTTGCAGGAGCGCGTTCGTCTCGCCATAGAGCCGCGCGCCTTCCGCAAGATCGAGCGTGACGTTGTCCCTGAACATGAGGCAGGCGATCGGATAATCCCCTCTCGCGACATGCACCGTTCCGCCACCCGCCGCCGAAACGCGGTCTATCGCCGCCTGCAGCTCGATCGTTCCGGCGGGAGCGCGTACAGTTGAAAATGAAGGCTGTACACACAGAGCGTCCACACCGACCAGCGCAAAGGCCATCAGCAACACGTGCTTCATAAAAACCTCGCTATCTTTCTTATCGCACAACTGCCTCGTTCGTCATCTGACAACGATTGTCGTTCCGTAGGTCAAATACAGCCCGTCTTCCTTTTGGGCAAGAGAACCCGCCCTCTCCGCCGACAGTTTGAATCGCACGGCGGCGGGCTTCTGCGTCCAGCTGAGGAGCTTCTTATTCTCTCCAGAGACTTTGCGTCCGCCGAACTGTACCGTCACGGTCGCGTTCTCGTAGAACGAAAGGTTCGTACCGTCAAGGGTCCCCGTCTGGGTCGAGAGGTCGAGTGTGGGCGTCGTATGACCCGACGCGCCAAGTGTCACGGCCGGCATAGCATTCGTGCTCGGGCGGTAGGTCTCATACACGACGGCCGAAGCCGTTGCCGGGTCGCCAACCCCCTTCCAGGTCGCGTCGGGCGAGAACATGAGCGATTTTACGTTCGTGAGGTAATTTCCTGCGTTCGAATCGAGAGATCCCGCAACCTCGACATCGACCGCGCCGAAATCGACATTCGCCCCGTAGACCTCGACGGTATTGCTGACGATCAGTCTGCCGGCATCCTGCGGGACAAGATTGATCCAGTAGATTTTCGCGGGGCCCGCGAGCGTCAGCGTATGGCCGTTGAACGTAAGATTGTGCGTACCGTTACGGTCATAGCTGAGCGCCCAGACGTTGGTACCTCCAATGGTCGCATCGTTCGCAAGCTCGATATGGCGAAGATAGCCGCTTTCTCCTGAGCTGGCGGGGTTGCTGACTTCAGCGTTGTTTATGAGAGCGCCGCTGCCGTCCGGACCGTCGCCCGCGATGACGTAGTCGTATTTCCAGGAACGGCGGCCGCGGATATCGACCTGCGCGCCAGACAAGACCTCGACTTTGGAATACTCCGCGCCAAAGAGATAGCCTTCAAGATTCGACTTGGACGCTGGGCCTTCCTTTACGACGAACGAGACCGTCCCGTTGCCGCCGAAGGTCTGCGCACGGCGCATCATGAGACTGCCAAGCCCCGTCTTCCACACCTGGAGATTGACTCCGCCGGCGATATTGACATGTTCGACAGTCCGCGCTTCCGATGCGGGAACATTGATTTCCAGCACGCCACCCGCAACCGTAGATGTCAGCGTTGTCGTAGCAGAGGTCGCCTCCATCAACGCGCCGGAAAGCGTCAGGTGAAAGCCGTTGAGATCGACCGTCGCGCCATCCTCGATGCGGAAATCGAACCCCCTGAGATCCATGTTGGACGACAGCTGCTTCAGCGTCCACAGCACGCCGGAGGAAGTAAAGACGGTATTCGTGAGCGCCTCAAACTCTTCCTGCGTCTCAAAGAGAACCTTGATGTCTTTCGTCGGTTCACTCAGACCGCAGGACGCAGTCACATCGACCATGTCGTTGTCGTAGATGTGCCAGCTCCAGGAATTGTCGTTCCCTTTGACCAGTTTGGCGAAAGAAGGCACCGAGGCATCGACCGCGAGCGTCACCGTTCCGTCGACGTTATTAATCGCTTTGAGGCCGAAGGACGTTTCAGTGCCATCGGCGTCAAGGATGAACGATGAACGACAGCGGACGGTAAACTCGGACGGATCAAGATTAGTCCCGTTCGGAAAGGTAATGAGCGGAAGATTGTCCGTGCCGAAGTCCGTCGCACCGGACGAATAAAACACGAGTTTATCCTTGAGCGCAGGCGGAATCGTCGTCGATGAGCAGACAAGCCCCTTCCCCGCCGGAAGAACGGCATAGTCGATTTCAACGAGTACCGTACTCTGCGGGAGACTTTCAACGAAGCCGCCGAACGTATTCGTGCAGTAGAGATAGAATTGTGCGCCATCCGTGCTCGCCGTCGAAGAAACGATCTTGCCATTGAAGTCTTCAAACGACCCGCTCAGATAGCAGCGCGCCGTGTTCGTCGCCTTGCCCGATGCCGCAAGGTCTATCTTCGTGGTCGCGTCGCCAACCACAGCAGACTGAAGGTCTATGTCGCGCCAGTCTGCAGCCGAACCACTCGTCGTAAAAGAAAGCCGGTATGTCGAGCCCGAATTGATCGTGGTGGGCGCAGACATGTTAAACCGCGTCTTGTCCGTGCCTTGGATCAGTGCACCGTAGCCGTCTATTATCAACGAAGGAATGGTAATTGTACGCGTGCCCGTGCTTGAACTCTTGAGCGTGATGTCCCCCATGCTGTTTTCCGATGTGCCGGAGAGAGTCAGCGTCTTGCCGGCGAACGTGACATTGCCGTTTGCCGTCCGCAGCGAACGTCCAGCAGGAACGACATAGTCATTGGCCGAACTGACGGCATGACCGTTTTCGGCCGACGTCGCGTCCGCCGCGCCCGCCCAGCCGATTGATAAACTGTATGTGCCATTCCAGCTGATTTTTCCAGAAGCATCATTTCCGATCTTGTACCAGGTATTGGCTTGGGACGCTCCAGCTGTCAGGGCTATCGCCACCGCAAGCATCAGTCGTTTTGTTTTCATCGCGCTATTCTCCTATGTTTGTTTAAATCACTTGTCCAGTTTCCAGAGCGGCCACTGCCAGTTCTGCTCCGGCGTCTTCGAGTTGAGCTTCCAGCTCTTGCCCTCGGTCGCCCAGCTGGCCTGGCCGGACATAAGGCCCTTCTTGTTTGCACCGAAGCCGTTGAGCAACTTGACGGGAATCGACACATCGAGCCGGCGCGAGCCATCCTTCTCATCGCACGACCAGACTATTCCCTCGGTCGGCGCATCTGCCGCGAGATTGAGGACGTCCTTCGGGAATGTCGGATTCCCGAGCGTGAGCGTGAACGCCCCGTCCTTCAGCACGGCCTTGAGCTCGTAGTCGAAGTAGGCCCAGTCCCCTATCTGCGGCTGGCGTTCCGGACGCGTCGAGAAGTACAGGAACAGCTTTCCCTTTCCTCCGACCGCGCAGACCGCCGGCAAGTCTACGCGGAAGCGCAACGCCTCCGCATCATGCCAGGCGGACACGGACGGTCTCTCCCCTGCCGGTCCGTACGAAAGCGAAACTGGATTCGGATCGCGCCCGACGGTGAACTTCGGCTCGTTGCCGTCTATGCGGTTGTTCCACCTCGTCTCGCTGAGCTCGCCCGATTTGTCGACAAGGCGCAAGAGCGAGGCGGGTACGGACCCCTTGCCCACGAGATACATTACGTCCGCGCTGGCGCGGATCGTCACCGCTCCGCCCTTCGCATCCACTTTGCGCGCGTCGCCCATCATCCCGAACACCGCGTCCGGAACGACCGGAACCGTCACGTCGCGACCGGCTCCAACGCTCTCGTCCTGCGTCCACACGGCGAGCACCCAGCTCTTCGCGCGGCGGAATAGCATCGAGCCGACACCCGTCTCCGCGCCGGGAATCACAAGATCGCCGACGAATTCGCTTCCGTCGATCATCCGCGCGCATGCCGCGTGCGCGACCACGACGGGCTTCGGCTCTCCGCATAGGCGGAAGAGCCCGAACCAGTGCTCGCGCTCGGACGGATCCTGCTCGCGGTCCGCCATCCAGTGCGGAATCAACGTCTTGCATCCCTCGGCGTAGAGCATCAGCGACTCGCGCGTCGTGCGCTGCGCCTGCTGGCGCTCGCTGCACGAGTGTCCGCGCTTGTCCTTCGGGGCCGTGGGCCATCCGTATTCCGTCACGTAGACGTCGAGCTTGCGGCCCGCCAGCTTCTCGCAGTACTCGCGGCGATTGCGTATCCACGCGCGGATGCGTACCTCGGGCGCGGGTGTGAAGCTGTACGGATGGATGTACATCGCGTCCATTCCCTCGAACCCGCCCGCTTTCGCGAATTCCGTTCCCCACGAAAGACGCCCTGGATCCGCCCCGATCGAGCAGCTCGGACGGATTTTCCTGAGAACAGGCACCGACATCCTGCACCACTCGGCGAACTCCTTCGCCGTCATGTAGTCCCAGACCTCGTTGCCCATCTCGAAGACGTTCTGGTCCTTCGGAAGCTTCGACACCCCCTCGGCGAGCCACCTCTGGTACGGATCCTTCACCGGCACGCTGCAGCGCTGCCAGCCGCGCTTGTTCTTTGTCTCCTTGAACTTCTCCATCGGACCATACCGGTTTTCGTCGTATGCGGACTCCGGAATGCCTTCGATTTTCATCACGCAATTCATCCGGTGATCGTTCACGATTTGCAAAGTCGAGAGCATTCCAGGTTCGTTTTCCTTGGGACCGCGTCCGTTGAACGAATGGCGCGTCCACTGCAACCCCATCTTCTCGCAGGCCGTCACGCACTCATCGAGCTCCCACGTCCACGGTCTGCGCCACCATACGCCCGGATCGCTCAGCATGAAGACCTTGAGTCCGAAGCGGCGTCCCTCCGAGCGGAACTCCTCGGCCGACCGGTCCGCAAACGACACGACGCCAAAGCTCGTCACCTTGCCGCCGTTGTCTATCGCATAATACCCGGGGGCAAGTTTCCCGAGCATCAGCCGTCCCCCTTCGCGGTCGTATGTCGCGGGCACGACATTGCCGTAGTAGTCCGTGACGACAAAACCCTTCTCGGTATCCTTCCCCGGCTTGACGGCGAACGACACTTCCCCGCCGGACGGAAAGAGGTTCATCGGCTTGACGTGTTCGATCGCGCCGTTGGAGTATCCGCCGCCGCACACGGCAAGCGACGCTGACAAAGCCACCGCAGCCAGACAGGTCTTCATGCCGTGAACTCCATTATCAATCGATTCCGCTTTCATGAGTTCTTCCCTCTACCCTTTGCCGTTCTTGTGCCATCAGTATAGCAGAGAGCCAGCAAAAAGGTCAATGCGATAAGGACTGTTTCGCGCAAGTTAAAAAGACTAATTCACGCAACAGCTCAGCCGATGTGCGCCTTGCGCCAGCGGAGCGGCGTGACGCCGAACTTCTTCTTGAAGGCGGTGCGGAACGCTGCGCGAGAGCGCCAGCCGAGCCGCTCGGCGAGCGAGTCGACGGGGATGGATCTGTCGCGCAGCATATCCGTCGCACGATCCATGAGGACAATGCCTATCTCATCGCATATCGTGTGGCCGGTGTTGCGCAGAAAACGCATCTCGGCCGAACGGCGCGAGCATTTCATTATCTTCGCGACGTCGTTGACGTCGAGTCCTCCCTCGGCTCTGCGGCGTATCCCCTCGAGCGCCATCGCGACCATCGAGTCGGCGATACCGGATCCGCGCGTCGAATGGCGTCGCACCACGGCGAGCGGCGGAACGGTCTCGCTGCGGAACCTCTGCTGCGGAGAGTGGATGAGCTCGTCGAGAAGGCGCGCTGCGAGAAACCCTCCCTGTTCAAAGTCGATGCGTATGCTCGTGAGGGACGGCTCGACGCGCTCGCAGATGTCGACGTTGTCGTCCACTCCGATTACCGCCATCTCCTCGGGGAGGGAGATCCTTGCATCCGCAGCGGCGATAAGCACCTCCTCAGCCACCGGATCGTGCGCGGCGAATACGCCGCACGGCTTGGGAAGGTTTTTGAGAAACGCCGACAGCTCCCTGCGGCGGCGCGCGGGCGGAACCCTGTTCTCCGGATCGAACCGCGCGCATGGAAGGCCCATCGAAGCGAGTTCCGCGGAGAAGGCCTCGGCGCGGAAGTCAGACCAGTACCGTCCGCCCTGTATGCCGACGAACGCGAACGACTGAAGGTCGAGGTCGGCGAGTTCGGACGCCGCGAGACGTCCCGTCGCAGCATCGTCGGTGTTGACGAAGAAGCCCTTCCCGTCCCAGCTCGTCTTGTCCTCGCAGAGGAACACCGTGGGATATCTGCGAACGTCGACCGTCTTAAGCTCCGGAAACGAATGTCCGCACTCCGCGATGATTCCGATGGGTTTTGCAAGCGCAACGGCCTTGCGCAACGGGACTGCGGTCCTGTCTCGTTCGATTATCTGCACACGCCATCCGCGCGGAGCGGCGAAGCGGTACACACCGGCGAGCCGGTCACGGCAGCTCAGGCGCGTCGAGGACGTGAGGAAGAGTATGTCCTTCATTTCGTACGTCTCCCTATCTGAAGGCACATGATGGTCCAGAACGCGCCGACGGCGCCGGAAAGCTGGACCTGCAGCGGCAGCGGAAACGCGAAGACGGCGAAGTTCACCGGAATCCATACCGCCCAGTTTGCGAGGAGGTTCGGAAGGTACGCCGACGTCGCGAAGTCGTCGGGCCATTCCTCCCGCGAGCGCCTGAAGGAGAAATCGCGGGACAGCCAGAAGAAGAACATCGCGTTCGCAGGCGCGATCAGCAGCGCGGTCCACACGAACTGGTTGGCGAACGTCTTTTCGGCAAGCGTCAGGAAATCCCTTCCGTCGCCGAACACGAACGAAAGCCCCCTGTAGAAGAAATCCACCCCGATCCCGACGAATGCGCTCCACAGTCCCTGCGCGGCTATCGTCGCCCACAGGAGGCGCGGACGCAGCGACGGAATGGCGACCTGGAAAACGCCTGGCAGAATCCCGTAGAAGAACATGCGGTTCGCCGCAGCCGCGATCCAACCGCTCTCCTTCTGCCATCTCAGCACCGGCTCAAGCGCGGCGGCGAAGACAGGCACCGTGTAGTAGGCGACGGCAAGCGCCACCGCAACCACCCACAGCACGAACATCGGCACGACCGTCGCGCGGAGCGAGGCAGTGACGATTCCGAAGACATGCCTGAAGTCGACCATGGTCAAATTATAGCAAATCTGACAAAGTCCCGCTTCAGCGTCGCATTTAGGACAGCTGCTGAGGCGGCAGTGGCAATGGTTTTCTCAACACAGTCACCGATGTGTTATGGTATAATCTCGCCATGAAACGATCTGCCGCCAGCAATAAAGTTCGCAAGGTTCTTCTGTCGCCAAAGCTAGAAGGCAAGGCCGGTCGCGAACACCTCGCCGGAATCCTCAGCTTTCTCGACGCCGGGCATGTCTGGGATGTCCAGATCGTCCGCTCCGCCTCCGAGCTGAACGCCGAGACGGTAAGAAAGGCGCTCGCTGACGGCACGGAGGGCTTTCTTTTGAGCGTTGCGGCGGAAGGCCGCCAGAAAGCGGCGCTCGACCTGATTGCCAAGTCGCATCGACCGGTGGTCGTGCTTGACGACCACGGCCCAGGACGTCGCGCGTCCAACTTCGCCTATGTCCGATTCGACACTCCTGCCATTGTCGCAGCGGCGCTCGATCATTTCGAGCGCATCATGCCTGGCGCGGGCGTAGCGTTCGTTCCCGACCCGTCGCGCGAGCCCTGGTCGGTCTCGCGCGAAAACGCCTTTCTTTCGATAGTCGCCAAGCGTCGCCTTCAAGGTTCGGTCTTCGGCGGCCGCACGCGCAGGCAGCTTGCGTCGTGGCTTGCCGCCCTTCCATCGCCTACGGGTGTGCTCGCAGCGAACGACCTGACGGCGCTTCTCGTTGCCGAGACATGTGCGGAACGCGGCATTGTAGTTCCAGACCGGCTCTCGGTCCTCGGCATCGACAACGACGAACTCCTATGCGGACATACACGTCCGCCAATAGCGACGGTAGAGCCAAACTTCGCGGGGGCTGGTTTTCTCGCCGCTGCTACGCTTCAGCAGATGATGGACGGACGCAGGACACGTCGTGAAATCGTCGTTGCCGAAAGCGTAAGCCGTCTTGTCGTGCGCGACTCGGCGCGTCCATGCGCTGGCAAGCCGCTTCTTTTCCGCCGGGCGACCGACCTCATACGGTCTGACGCGGTACGGCTCGACGTCGTCACTCTCGCGCACGAGCTCGGCGTGTCGCATACGCGGCTTGCAGAGGCATTCCGCCGACAGGGGAAGACGGTTGCGGGGGAGATAAAGGCTGCGCGCTATGCAAAGGTTCTCGAATTGCTGCGCGACCCGCATCAGGCGATCGGTCCGATCGCAAACCTCTGCGGGTGGCGTTCGGAGACGCATCTCATGCACGACTTCAAGAGGCGCATGGGTATGACCATGCGTGCATGGCGCAGACGCCACCCGCACGGCGACGAATAGTCCGGTCCTTGCCGTTATTCCTCTGGAACCGCGTCGAACTGCATGTCCGGGAAGATTGCCTTCGCGCGATTCAGGTAGTCTGGAAGCTCCTTGACGGCGTTCTTCGCAATCTGCTCGGCGCGCGCTGGCGCGGTTGGATCGTCGCCGCAGATGATCTGCATGGTGAGCGCCGCACCCATCATGGCGTCGGCCCACGGCTGGAGACTGAGTCGTTTGCCGTCGGCGAGCTTGCAGACGTTCTTGCCCTTCTCGATGAACTTTACGATGAGCTCGTTTAGGTTGCCGTGGAACTGCTGGTAGAACTTGACCCACGTCATCTTCATCGACGTCTTGCCGTCCGGCTTTGTCAAGGTGATTTCCTTCTCGGAGATGTTCGCGATGGTAAACCGCGCAAGCTTCGACTTCGCAAACTTGTAGCCCTTGCAGTTTGCTATGAACACCTCCTGGACGGTTGCCATCATCTTCACTTTCTGGATGAAGACCTCGGCGTACACCTGGCTTTCGGAATACTTGAAGTCGTCCTTTACCGCCGTCAGCTGTCGTGTCGCGCCCTTCCAGTCAAGCTGGCGGAAGACGCCTGCGGTCACGAGAGACTCGAACTTTTCCTTGATCTTCTCGTTGTCCGCGGCTATAGTCTCCTGCTTCTTCCTATTGGCCTCTTCCTGGATCTTTATCGTATTTTCATGTTCTTCGATCTGCTTCAGGCGACGCTCCATCTCCTTCGTGGCCACGAGAATCCGATCGGCCGTCTGCTTCACGGCATTCGAGCCCTTGGACTTGATGAAGGACACGCCTTTCTGGATGGCCGTGACGTCGTCGGACGCCTTGATCTGGTCGAATTCGTCCTTCGCAGCCTGGCTGAAGGACGCCAGCTGCTGCATCGCCGCCTCGTCCTCGCCCTCGACCTTGAAGCCGTCGATCTTTTCAAGTAGCCCGTTGATCTTGTGTCGTATGCGGATCGACGCGGCCTGGCATCCATAAGCCCGGTCCCAGATGGTCTTCGTGTCGCGTATGGCAACGGCAAGAATCTCCCTCAGCTGGATTTCAAAAGCCGCCTTGACGCCTTCGACGGTATTAAGGTCGGTGGAAACGGGCGCAGGTGTAGCCGTAGCCGGCGTGGCCGCCGCCGGAGCATTGGCAGCGGCCTCGGCGGCTTTCTTCTGCGCCTCGGCCTCCTGTGCCATCTTCTCCTTCTGCTCCTTCTCCCATGCCTCTTTCGCCTTCATGTACGCTTCGTGCTCGGGAGACGCCGGATCCGCCTCGTCGTCGTTCGGCGGACGGAACTTGGGGATGTTGGAGACAGCCGAGGAAACCGCGACGGCGAGGTTTGACGCCATGCCCTGCATCGCGCCAGCCATTGCCTCCGCAAGCGGCGCAACGGCGGCGGCGAGCGCATTGGTGTCTCCCTCCGGTGCCTTCTCGACGATGTTCGTCAGCGCGATTGCGGCAAGGAGCTCTGCGGAGGGCCCCGGCTTCAGCTGGGCGAGAAGCGAGGCGTCGAACTTGCCGGAAAGCTCCTGCATCAGCTTGTCGGTCGGCTCTTGGCAGGTCTTGAGGGCCTTTGCCGCAAGGTCGTCGCAATGCTCGGCAAACTGCTCGGCGTTTTTCTTCACGTCCGCAATGGCGGTTCTCGCCTTGCTGATGTTGCTCGCGATCTGCTCCTGCTTCGCCTTTTCCCTCGCATTGCGGTCGGCGATGACGTACCAGACGAGAAGTCCGGCTACGAGTCCAATTGCGGCAATCGTCAAGCCGATTACGCCAAGCACCTTGCCGGCGACTCCGCCTTCCTCCGGCTCCGGGGGCGGCGCAGGACGGGAACTCTTCTGCTCGCCGCCGCCCTCTTCGCCCTCTCCCGGCGTCCTGACCTTGAAGCGCTTCCTGCCCTTCATCACGATCTTGCGTCCGCCAGTCGACGTGCCGGCAGGTTGTTCGGCCGTGCCCGCAGGCGAGGCAGTCAAGCCCGTCGCCATCACTCGGCCGAATTCCTGGAGAAGCGCCTCGAACGACGGGAACCTGTCTGCCGGATTGAGTGCGAGCATCTTGAGGACGAGCGCGTCGATCTGCGGAGAGATGTCGGGGCGTATCGCGCTCGGCGGCACGGGTGCGCCCTCGAAGCGCTTCCTGACCACGGCGGCAGCGTCGTCGCCCTCGAAAGGCGCGACGCCGGTAAGCGCGTGGTAGATCGTCCCGCCGAGGGAGAACATGTCGGCGCGGTAGTCGACCGGCTCTTTCTTGACCTTCTCGGGGGCGATGTAGTAGGGAGTGCCCCAGATCTCGTCCGTGTCCTTCTGCATCGCCGCGAGGCCGAAGTCGACTAGCTTCGCGTTGCCGTTCGCGTCGAGGAGGACGTTCTCGGGCTTGACGTCGCCGTGGACGAGCCCTTGGTCGGCGGCGCAGCGCAGGGCCTGTGCCACCTGCTCGCAGATCTTCATCACGCGAGGGATGTCTATCGACGCGCCCGAGTTCTTCATCAGCTGGTCGAGCGAACCGCCGGCGACGAGCTCCATCGCGATGTACGGCATGCCGTCGGCAATGCCGTAGCTGTAGATCTGCGCGATGTTCGGGTGGATGAGACGTGCCGCAGCCTGGGCCTCGCGCTTGAACTTCTCGACGAACTCCGCGTCGGCGCCGTATTCCTTGAGCATCACCTTGACGGCAACGGGGCGGTCGAGCATCTTGTCGCGCCCCATGTATACGCCGCCCATGCCGCCGCGCCCGAGCTCGCGCTCGAGAAGAAAGTTGCCCGTCTCGCCGAATACGCCAGGCGTGGGAATAAGCTGTTCTTCGCTCATCGTATGATCCTCCATCCGTTGAATGGCCAGAAAACAACGCTGCCGAGGCCGCGCAGCTTGGAGCCGGGAACCGGCCCCCAGTAGCGGCTGTCGTAGCTGTTGTTGAAATTGTCGCCGCAGGCGAAGTACTCGTCTTCGCCCATCGTAACCGTCTTGGGAAGGTCTTCGCGGACATGCCCGAACCGGTCGGTCGGCGGATGCTCAAGCTCGTAGGTCTCGCCAGGCGTCGCCTTCATCCGCTTTATGTAGTGGGTCCCCTGCGGAAGACTCTCGATGCCCGTCGTAGAGAAGATCATCACGTCTCCGTCGCGTGGTTTCCGGAAATTCCATATCCAGCGGTTCACGAAGATAAAGTCGCCGGTGATGATGGCGCCCTTCCAGATTGTCTCGCCCTCGCGTATGTGGCGCCCGGCGAGCGGAATGCCTGCGTCTGTCGGCAGCTTGAACGCCTTCGTGCTCGTGCCGACGCAAACGTTCGCAAAGCCGTCGTTTCTCTGCTGGACGCGAATCGTTCCCGACGCGGGCGCCTTGTAGTCGACGACGCGTTCGCCGGTCCACAGCCACTTGAGGATCGACAGCGGAAAGACGTCCCAGGTGCCCTTCTCGACGTTTGCGACGGTGTGGTAGCCCCACAGCGTCTCCTGCATGGAGCCAGTCGGAATGTTGAACGGTTCGTAGAAGTATGCGCGAAAGGCCATCGCGACGGAAATCGCGACGACGAGCGTGTCAAGCCACTCGCGGCCGTAGTCCTGCCAGGTCTTGGCGTGCCTTTCTGACGCCGTCGGCCCGTCCGGAACCCGAAACCCCTCTGTAATTTCGCTCATGTCCTGTAGTTAGGAGCTTCCTTGGTGATCGTAATGTCGTGCGGACGCGCCTCGCGCTGGCCTGCCGCCGTAACGCGGTAGAACTTGCCGCGCTCCTGAAGTTCCGCGATCGTCTTGGTGCCGCAGTAGCCGAGCGACGCCTTGAGCCCGCCGCAGAACTGCGTCATGATCGACTTCACGCGGCCGGAGTAGGGAACCATTCCCTCGATGCCCTGCGGCACGAGATCGTCCTCCGCCTCGTTGTCCTGGAAGTAGCGCGCACGAGATCCCTTGCCGTTCTTGAGCGCGGCCATAGAGCCCATGCCGCGGTAGACGACATACTGGCGTCCGTTTGAATAGATCTTCTCGCCCGGGCTCTCCTCGGTGCCTGCGAGGACGGAGCCGAGCATCACCGAGTCCGCGCCAGCGGCAAGCGCCTTCGGAACGTCGCCAGAGAGCTTGATGCCGCCGTCGGCAATAACGGCGACTCCCGTGCCGCGAAGCGCCTTTGCCGCGCTGTAGACGGCGGTGAGCTGCGGGATGCCGACGCCGCAGACGACGCGCGTAGTGCAGATCGAACCGGGGCCGATGCCGACCTTGACGGCATGAGCGCCGCACTTCGCGAGCGCCTTTGCGGCCTCGCCCGTAGCGATGTTGCCGGCGATGACGTCGACCTTCGGGAAGTGCTTTACGATGTACTTCGTCATCTCCATTATGCCCTTGGAGTGGCCGTGCGCGGAATCGACTACAACGCAGTCGACGCCAGCGTCCGCGAGCTTCTCCATGCGCGTAAGGTCGCCCTTCCCGCCGGAAACCGAAGCCGATACCCTGAGACGGAACTTGTCGTCGCAGTTGTAGGCCGCGTTCGGGTTCTCGATGATGCGAGCGACGTCCGTGAAGCTGTAGAGCCCAACGACGCGGCCGTCCTTGTCGACGAGGGGGAGCTTGCCGACTTTCGCAGCGCGCATCAGGTCATATGCCTTCTTGAGCGAAGTGCCGGGCTTTGAGGTGATCGGCGCGGGCTGCATGACGTCCTTGAGCTTCTTCGCCTCCATAGGCGCGAAGCGCATGTCGGACGAGGTGATCATCCCGACGAGGCGGTCGTTCGAGTCGAGTACGGGGAAGCCGTTGAACTTGAGCCCCATGCGCTTCTTCTCCGAGCGGAGGAAGGAGATGTCGTCGTTGGCGTGGAAGCAGATCGGCTTCGCTATCATGCCGTTCAGGTAGTTCTTCACCTTCGCGACTTCCTTCGCCTGGTCGTCTTCCTCGAGATTCTTGTGGATGACGCCGATGCCGCCCGCAATCGCCATCGCAATCGCCATGGGCGCCTCGGTCACCGTGTCCATTGCGGCCGAGATGAATGGAATCTTCATCGTCGTGCGGCTCGTAAGCTTTGTCACGAGCGACGCGTCGTCTGGAAGGAAGTCGGCATATTGCGTGACAAGCGTCACGTCATCGTAAGTAAGACCCTCGTACGGGAAGGTCTTCATGAAATCGTCAAGATACTTGTTCATATTCACCTCACACGGGCGCAAGCGTCCTTTTTACGGACATTATACTCTTTTCCGCGCGACTCCGCAATGGTGAAGTCTGCTATAATTGGTGCCGTGTAACAGCGAGAACGACTACTTTGCGACGCGGCGGGCGCTCTCGAGGGTGTTCCAGAGAAGCATCGTTATCGTCATGGGGCCGACACCGCCCGGAACGGGCGTGATGGCGCCTGCGACCTTGGAGCAGCTCTCGAAATCTGCGTCGCCAACGAGACGGAACCCCTTCGGCTTCGTGGGATCGGGAATCCTGTTCACGCCCACGTCGATCACGACGGCGCCTTCTTTGAGCATGTCGCCGGTAAGCGTGTTTGGCCGCCCTGCCGCGACGACGACGATGTCTGCGTCGCGGGTGAAGTGCCCGACGTCAGGCGTTCCCGTGTGGCAGAGGGTTACGGTCGCATTCGTCTCCTTGCGTGCAAGAAGCGCGGCGACGGGCTTGCCGACGATGTTGCTTCGTCCGATCACGACGGCGTGCTTGCCACGAATGTCCATTCCCGAGAACTCTATCAGCTTGACTATGCCGTGGGGCGTGCAAGGGAGGAAACATTCTTCGCCGATCATCATCTTGCCGACGTTGATTGGCGTAAAGCCGTCGACGTCCTTCTCGGGCGCAATCGCGTCGATGACCGCCTTGTCGCGTATGTGCTTCGGAACGGGCAGCTGCACGAGGATGCCGTGTATCTCGGGGTCACAATTGAGCTTCTTCACGAGCGCGACAAGCTCGTCCTCGGTCGTCTCGGCGGGAAGCCGAATCTCGCGCGAGAGCATCCCCGCCTCGGCGCATGCCTTTCCCTTCGCGGTAACGTAGCTCACGCTCGCGGGATTGTCGCCGACGAGTATGACGGCGAGTCCGGGCGTCACGCCCTTCTCCGCCTTCAGCGCGGCGACTCCGGCCGCGATTTCGGCGCGCAGGCCGCGCGCAAGTTCCTTTCCGTCTATCCGCATCGTCATTGCATGTCCTTCCTGTCGCCGACGGGATCTTCCTCCCATTCAACGTAGCGGACGTCCTTGTCCTTCAAGTACGCCTTTGCCTTGACCGAACGCGACATCCCCATAGATTCGCATTCGATCGTGATTTCGAAGATCGTTGTGTCGTCCGGCTTGAAGAGAAGATAGTTGTTCGCCTCGGTGCCGATCTGCGCATTGTTGCCGCCGTAGTCCAAGACGCGCTGCTGGAGATCGGCGAAGTCCTTGTACTGCCACCACTCAAGCGACTCGTCGACGTCGTAGTCCGGCTCCTCGCTCATCGCGCCGAGAATCGCGTCGATGTTCTCCGTGCTCTTCTCGAGATCCTCCTCGTCTTCCTCGTCGAAAATGCCGGGCACGGTCATGAGTTCGTCGCGCGTGCAGTCGTTGATGTAGACCTTGGCACTCCCGAGCGTGTTGAACATGTCGGCTATGCCGCGGACGTGTATCTGGTCCTTCGGGTCGTCTTCGGGGTTCAGCGTGCCGCCTGTCAGCACGACGGGGAAGTCGCGGAACCCGCGGATGTAGGAGAGCTCCTTTATGTCGGGAATTGCGCCGTTGCGCGGATAGCGCTTGAATTCGTCGTCGACCTTGTTGTCCTCGTATTCCTCCTCGTACCAGTTGGATTCGGCCCCGCAGTCCTCGTCGTCCATGGAAGTCGCATTGTCGTCGGCGTCGACCCAGTCCGCGAAGCTCGCAATGAGGAGATTGATCAGCTTGAACTTGCTGCGCGAATGGTGCTGCGAGTCGTAGGCCTCGACTTCGTAGTCCTCGGGGATCCCATGGCTCTTGAAGATCATCTCCCACCTGAGCCGCCAGTTCTGGTCGCCGTTCGGCGTAAGTTCGTTGATGTTGAGCCCGCGCGTAATCCTGATGTCGACCTTGACCGTCCCGGAATCGGGATTTTCCTCGTCGACGAGAATCGGGCCTATCACGCATGGACGGCCGTCCTTAAGCGCGCGTTTCTCCTTGTACCAGCGGTCGTCCTCGAAGAGAGTGTCGGTGTCTTCGTCCTCCGCCCATTCCGAGGCGTTTGCGTAGTCGGCTATTACGACTTCTGCAAGTATCCGCCCAGCATCGACAAGGCGGTTGACGCGGTTGCGCTCGCGCACGTAGACGTTTATGCCCGTCTGTTGGCGAGCTTCGTACGCAAAGGACAAGACCATGATCGACAGGACGGCGATCACCCACAGGGCCATCAACAGTGCGCTAGCACGTCTCATGGCATGCCTCCCCCCGGAGGCGGAGGGCCGCCTCCAGGACGCATTCCATCGCCACCAGGCCTGAAGCCCCCGCCTCCGGCGGAACCGCCGCCTGGTTGACTTCCACCACCAGGTTGTCCTCCGCCGCCAGGTTGTCCTCCACTGCCGGGACGAGTGCCGCCTGAGCCGCCGCTCGTGCGTCCAGACCCGCCCGATGCGCCGCGCCTCGAGCCGCCGCTTTCGCGCGCGGCCTTCTCTGACGGAGGTGCAGCGCCGTCCTTGCCCTGCTCGTAGAGAGGTATGCGGACTATCCGCATGATCGGGGCCGTGTTCGAGCGATAGGCGCGGCCCTCGGGATCTGCGAGATAGAACGTCAGCTCGACCTTGTAGGGCACCGCGTTCGACGTGTCCCACTTGTCCTCGAAAAGCGATTCATCGTGCTCGGCTTCGACCTTTTCATCCGATGGGAGGACACGGCAGTTGAAGCCGACGATCCCGTCCGCTATCAGCACCGGCTGGTACATCTCGTCGTTGGCGAAGGAGAAGTCTATGTCGTCGCGGTTGTCCTTGGGCCTGAGCGTGACGTCGGGGCAGTGGCGGGCGTAGAGCCCGGTCACCTCAATCGGCTCCATGTAGTCGTGGTTGCCCTCCTCGAGCACCATGAGCTGTACGCGGTGCACGGTGTCGGCTGCGGCACTCTTCGAGCCGACTATCGCGGAGCCGCGTTTCGACCACTCTATGACGTCCGAGCGGTCTGGGTCCTCTCCGTCTCCATTGTTCGTGAGATAGAAGCCGTAGTCGTAGCTCTGCTCGCCGCCATGGGGATAGTAGAGGCTCCTCAGGCCTGAGACGACCTGGTTGAGCGCGAAGTCGGTGCGCTGCATCTTGTCGAGGTAGTCGGTTGAAATCTGCCATCCGTGCGTCACCGAATTGAACGTCATCATCGTAAGAACTGTGATGACGCCGAGAAGGACGACGGCGAGAAGGAGCTCGACAAGGGTAAAGGCGCGCCTCATTCCTTCTTCCTCCAGAACGTCACGTAGCTCTCCTCATCGGTCTCTCCGCGCCTTGAGTTGCCCCAGCGAACTATAATGCGCACGGTGTATAGGTTGCCGAGCCGCTTTATGTCCTCTTCCTTGTCCTTGCGGTTGAGGGCGACGCGCTCCCACGTGTAGTTGTGGAACTTCTCCTCCTGCTCGCGCGTCATCTTCGGGCCGTGCGAGCCGGCGACTATGTCCCAGAGTTCGCTCGCCTTCGTCTCCTTGACGTCGAGATCCTGGTCCGGGTCCTGGACGTCGGCGAGCGGATACGCCATTTCGCCGAGGTCCATGACCTCCTGCGCCGTCTCAAGCGAAGACGAGGAAAGCATCATCTTCTGGCTTTGCGACATCGACACGAGTATCGCCGCAAGCCCCGTGCCGAGGATTATCGCGGCAAGAAGGACTTCAAGCAACGTGAATCCACTGCGCATGGCGTCAATCCTCATCCGACACCACCTTTGCCGCGCCAAAATGGTCGACTTTTATGCAGAGCCCCTTGTCCGGCGTGGAGCCGTCGAGATACACCCAGACGCGGTGCGGATCGCACCTGCCGTTCGCCTCCCAGACTATTCGCACGGGCTCCTGCGTTTCCTGGCTTGGCGACGATGCGGAGGACGTGGAAGAGGTCTCTTCCTCCGGCTTCTTCTTCTCCTGCTGCTTCTGCTCCTTGTACTTGCCGAGGAGATAGTCTACGTTCGAGAAGACCGATATCTTGTTGGCGCTCTTCTCCTCCTGCTCCGCGAACTCGACGAGCTCGTCGCCTACCGCGACCTTGATGCGAACGCCGCGCACGACTTCCGTCGATATAGGCGAGAAAAGTATGTCCTCCACCGTCTGCCCGCTGTCTTCGGAAAGAAGCGGCTCACCCTCCTCCGTCGCGCCCTTGGCATTGCGCTTGACAGGCGTCCCGTCGCGGTGGACCGGCTCCCCAGAAAGGGTCTCGACGACGTCGTTAGGATTCTGCGAAGCGGTGAACTTCGCACCCTCGACCTCTATCTGCGCGCAGACCTCGTCGTCGATAGTCGTCGTGGAGTACGTAACGATGGCCGGCTGCATCATCACAAGCGCCCTGGAGCGCGCGTTGCGTATCGCCGCCATAACGTTGCGCGTCGCGCCCTTGATCCGCGCCGTGCTCTGGCCGGCGCGGATGCTCACGACGCTGACCGTGACCATCGTCGCCATAATGGCGACGATTACGAGAAGCTCGATCAGGGTAAAGGCCCTGCGCGCCATAGGCCGTTCACGCCAGGCCGTCAGTTGCCGGACTTGGACGAGCCCTTCTTGTCGCTGCGGATGTCGTCTTCGGTGCCGAATTCGCCGTCGGCACCGGCCGAGATCACTACATAGCGCTTGCCCTTGATCTCGTATTTGAGCTCGTTGCCCCACGGATCTTCCAACGCGCCCTCGCCGCCTTCGAGGATGGGCGGATCGTCATCCGAGCCCTCGACAAGCTGGTTGAGGGACGTAGGCATCTTCTTCTTCCCGATGTAATACGAGGTGACTGCCTCGGAAACGCTCTGCACAGTCGCACGGGCCGCCGTCTCGTTCGTCTTGTCGATGTTCGCCTTCACGTTCTGAATGGCTATCGTGCCGAGAATGCCGATGATTGCGACAACGACCAGAAGCTCCACGAGCGTGAAGCCGGCGCGCATCGCCGAAACTGCAATTGTCTCTTCTTTTTTCATGTTTCCTCCTGTTGATGGATATTATACCACTTATTGACTATCTGCGACAACCGTCATTTTCCGACAGAGGATAGAAACGCCGTGGCGTCGGCCATCGCGCGGTCTGTGAGCGCCATAAGGCACCAGCGCTGCATCGAGCTTACGGACGTCTTATCGGAACCGGCGGGGCTGAACAGCGGGATCGGGCCCCAGACAAGGGCGGAATAGCGCTCGGAATAGTCGTAGTGCATGAGAAGCTTGCCTGTGGCGACTTCGTACACCTTCAGCTTTGCAGTCCACGTATTGACGCCATAGTCCGCCGTAAGGAGGGAGAAGATGGTCCAGGCGGCCTCGGCTGCGCGCTCTCCGTCGCTCACGAAAGGCCCGTCGAACTTCACCTCGACGCGGTATTCCGGCTTGTCGGTCTTCGTATTGAATCCGTTGAGCTCGAGGATTTCCGTTGCGCGGTCGATGAAGGCCGACGTCGCCCTTGTCTGGGGGACATACGTCTCGGTCATCACGGTCGAAGGCCCCCAGTAGCCGTGGTGGCGACGGTAGCCGTAGTGGTAGCGGTAGGCCGTTTCGTAACCATAGACGACTTCGTACGTCGTGATAGCCGCCTCGAAGCCCGAAAGCTGCACCTTGATGTCGGCGTTGCCGGCGGCGGCCATTTCGACTGCGGGATAGTCGCTCTCGAATATGGTGAAGCAGCCCGCAAACGCGAGCATTGACAATGTCATTATGGTCTTTTTCATCTTTTCCTTAGCTCCCCTGCTCGTTTGAGCACTTGTTCGGACATCTCCTTCTTGCCAAGGCGTCGAAGGCACATGCCGTAGTTTAACACAGCCGACGCATCCGTCGGGTTTATGACAACCATTGTCTCGTAGCATTTCGCCGCCGCAGCGACGTTGCCGACGCTGAGAAGCGTCGTGGCGTTGCGCGAGAGGCGGTCGAGGCGGTCAAGCAGCATTGGGTCGCGCGGATTCCTGAGCATGGCGCGCGCCCACACTTCGGTGGCTTCGTCCGCCTTGCCCTCGACTGCAATAAGATCGCCCTCTATCACAAGTCGGCGCACGACCTGCATAGAACGTATCTCGGCGAGAGTCGCCTTGTAGATGTCCTCGTCAACGTCGCCACGTGTCACCCAGTCGAGCGACGGGATGTCCTTCGTCACGAAAAACTCCGGACGCACGGTGACAGAAAGGTTCGTCGTCACAAAGGCCCCTGCAATGTCTGTGAAATCGCCGACATAGCTTGCAAACACGTCGGAGAGCGCAGTCGCCTTGGCCTCGGCAAGAACCTCGAACGCCACTTCGCGCGAAAAGACGTCCATCATCGCGTCGAGCTTTATCTTTCGCGGCATGCGGCGGCCGACGAAAACCCATTCCTCCGCGCTCGGCATCCAAAGATGCGCTGACTCGCACGGGAACGACTCGACGGCCGCCTTGAAGTCCGCGGTGCTCATGTCCTTGACTGCAAGGCGCCACGCCAGGATACCAGTCTCCCCTGTTCGCTCAAGGGCGACTGACAGTTTCTTAGAATCCGCCCTGCCGGCAAGAAAGACGATGTCGAACTTCGCTTCCGCCGCCGCCTCTTCGTTTGAGACGCAGATGACGCCAAACGACGAGAGGAACGGCCTGAACGTCTCGGCCTTGACGTCTGCGAGCAGCACTCGCGTAGCAGTGGGCTTCTCGATGGCGGCAATGCAGGCGGTAGTGATCTTGACGGGGCGAAACGTGCTTTCTTCCGGCTCGGCTGCCGGCTTCTTGGCATCGTCGCCACCTTCCCAGCAGCCCGCTATGGCGAGAAGAAGCGCGACGCAGGCAATGGCGCGGCGTATCGTCTCGACGCACTTCGGGACGACGCCTTTGCGACGCTTGACTGCCGCCGCCGCACGTGCGCCAAGCCCGCCGTCGTCGGCGAAAGAGCTTTTCACGAATTCGCCAAGCTCGCTTTCGTCCTTCACCTGTCGTATCGCGTCGGCCGCGAGAAGATCGCTCATCACGGGGCGGAAGTTCTCGGTGTAGGGACCGACGGCCGTCGGCTTGCCGCAGAGACACGGCTCTATCATATTCTGGCTTCCGTGGGCGCAGAGGGACTTCCCGACGAACACGACGTCGGCGATTCCGTAGAGCCCCATCAGCTCACCCGTCGTATCTGCGAGATAGACAGAAGTTTGCGCCTCACCCCTGCTAGGGCATCCGCTTCGCGGACAGCCTTCGGCTGGGGGATACGCGTTAAAAATTTCTCTTGATTGAAAAACTTCCACGCGCCTGCTTCTGCGGATGCAGTCGTATCCCGCCGCCTTTATGTTCGCCTCGACGGCGTCGGCCTTCTCGAAGTGACGCGGTGCGATGACGAGCTTGACTTGCGACACGTCGCCCTGCGACTTGGCAATGTCGGAATAGATGCGTAGAAGCGCCTCGTCCTCGCCAGGCCAAGTCGAGCCGCCGAGAAGAATCCTGCCGGGGCCGATCCATTCCCTGAGTTCCCGCTCCTTCGCCTCGTTCCTGTGGGCGACGTCGAACTTGAAGCTTCCAGTCACCTCGACGATTCTTTCAGGAGCGCCGGCGGCGACAAGGCGTGTCGCGTCGAGATCGGACTGCGCGAAGATGCGGGCGAACGACGCGAGGACGTCGCCGAAGAACCAGCGGGCGGCCCTGTAGCGCGGCGCGCTGCGGTCGCTTACTCGTGCGTTGACGAGAAAGACAGGTATGCGGTAGCGTCGCGCCGTCCAGATGAAGTTGGGCCAGATCTCGCTCTCGGTGAGGACTACCGCACGTGGGCGGACGGTCTTAAGCGCGCTCTTGACGAAATTCGGGAAGTCGAGCGGATTGTAAATGAGGACGTCTCGCTCGGAGATTTCCTTCTCGGCCATCTTCCAGCCGGTGGAACTCGTCGTTGAAAAGGCGAACTTGACGCCTGGCTCGACCTTTCGCCACTCGCGCATCAGCTGGCCCGCAACCTGGACCTCGCCGACGGAAACGGCGTGAATCCAGACGAAACCGCCTTCACGGAACTTGCGCAGCACCTCGTCTGGATAGAGAGCGAACCTGTCGCCCATTCGCGCGGCATATCCGCCGCGCCTCAGCATGCGGACGAGAAAGCCAGGCAGTAGAAACGGATAGACGACGGCGAACAGCAGGTTATAGACAACCTTCTTCAGCATCGCGCCTTTCGCCGTCTCATATCTTGGTATTTGCCGGAATGCTTTCCTTGACGCCGGTGCCGCAGCTTATTACGGAGCCGGTGCCGATCGTGATCCACGACATCGTCGAGGCGTTGGCAAAGAAGGAAACGTTGTCCTCGACCTTTACGCCAGAGGCGACGACAGTGCCGGGACCCATGTTTACGAAGTCACCGAGACGTGCGTCGTGGCCAACAACGGCGTTTGCGCCTACGATTACGAAGCGACCGAGCTCCGCGCCGACCTGCACGACTGCGCCGGCGGCGATGAACGCGCCTTCGAGGAAGTCGGTCGTCGGGGAAATCTGCGCCTTCGGGTCGATGATCGCCGGGAAGTCATGTCCAGAGAGGCGCTTTGCTATGTCTGCGCGCTTCGAGTTCTTGCCGACTGCGATGAAGACGGACGCCCCGGGATAGTCGCGCGACGCCTCCTCAATAGTCCCGAGGATCGGGAATCCCTCGAAGTTGTCGCCCTTCTTCCACTTGGTGTCGTCGTCGGCGTAGCCGATGATGTTCCACTGTGGCTGCTGTGAAAGCGCGTTGATGCGCTCGACAGTCCAGATTGCCTCGCGGCCGAAGCCGCCCGCTCCTACGATGAAAAGGTCTCTCATGGGAATTCTCCTTGCTGTGCGTAGATTATACCATAATTTGCTATAATAGTGCCGTGAAAAGAGTCATTGAATCTCTTGCGGTGATTGTCGCGGCCCCATTATGGGTCCCGCTCGCCGCGATTGTCGCGCTCGCAATCATGCTTGCAGACGGGCGTCCGGTCCTGTTTCGCCAGGAGCGAGCGGGCAAAGGCGGGCGCATCTTCACCATGCTCAAGTTCCGCACGATGCGCGCAGGCGAGGGTACGGACGCCGAACGGCTGACGCGGCTCGGGCGGTTCTTGCGCGCGACCTCCTTGGACGAACTGCCGCAGCTCTTGCACGTCCTCTCGGGGAAAATGTCGCTCGTCGGACCGCGTCCGCTCCCTGCAAGATATCTCCCGCGCTATTCGCCCGAGCAGGCGCGCCGCCACGAAGTCAGGCCCGGCATCACCGGCTGGGCGCAGGTCAACGGCCGCAACGCCCTTTCATGGGATGAGAAGTTCCGCTTGGATGTCTGGTATGTCGACAACCGCTCTCTCTTCCTCGACCTCAAGATCCTCTTCCTCACCGTATTCAAGACGGCGAGCCGAGATGGCATCAACCATCCCGGCTCAGACACAATGGAAGAATTCCTTGGTTAGGAGCCTTCGGCCACCGCCAACTTCGCTCAGCGTTGCGGCGGCTGGGGGCGCGGAGGAATCGCGAGACCAGGCTGCATCTTCTCGAAGCAAAGCTCGCGCCATTCCACCGGCGGCTTCTGCGCCTGCTCTTCCTCGGCGTTCTCTCCTTCTGGCTTCTCGCCTTCTGGCGCAACGGCCGCCGGTGGAAACGCTATGTCAAGCCGCACATCGTAGATCTCGCTTGAAGCCATCGCTCCCATGACGACGTAGCCGGACGGAATCTCTTCGCTCACGGGCTCGCCCTCAAACGCAACGCCCGTCGCAACGGCGAGCGCCGCGGACTTCTCCTTCCAGAACTCGACCTTGTTCGTCACCGAAGCCGCGTCGCAGGTGCCGACGCGGATGTACGCCTTGCGCCCGTCCTCGGACTCGAATTCACGCGCGCCATCAAGAAGCGCAAGTCCCTTCTCCGTGCGGATCTTCTCGACAGCCGCGTGGTTCGCCTCGAGCACCTTCGCCTTTTCGGCCTTCCATGCGACCAGCGCCTTGCGGTACTTGTATTCGGCAAGCCGCTCGGCCTGCGCTTCGACGGGTTCCCACTGACCGCAGCCAGGGCGGCACTTGTCGTTGATGTCGAGCATGCAAGACCAAGTTCCGTCCGGCTTCTGCCCGACGAGGCACATTACGCGCAACCGCAGATACTCGGCGATCCAGCACTTGTCGAAGTCGTGGAACCTCTTCGGCGAGAACTTCTCGGCGATAATCTTGCGAGTCTCCGCGAGCGCCGCGAGAGCGCCGGCTTCGTCTGGATAGTAGGACGAGAAGTAAGTCTCGCTCGTCTCCCACACGTTCTTGTCCTCGTTCCAGTGGGAGATGAAGCCGTTTACGCCCTTGCGCCCGAAGTTCTCGGACTCTTTCTTCCACATGGCGAACCAGGGCTCGTCGGTGTCCTTGACATAGCCCTCCGGCACCTTCTCGAGAGGCTCGCTCGGCACTATGACGCCTGCGGCTTCGATAATCGCCGCTTCGTCCGGGCTCATTGGATATTCCTCGCACACGCTCAGGACGCGTGCGGGAACCCAGTTCGTTACTGTCGGGCCAGTCGTAAAGAACATGTTGTCGTCATCGGCAAGATCTGCGCCCTTGTAGCCGAAACATTCGGCTTCGTTCTTGGCGCATCCCGCGACAAGCGCCGCAACGGCGGCGGCCATCATCAGTTTATTCATTGTCTTTCCTCCTTGGTTAAAGAACCTTCCTGAGCCGCTCGACCGCCTCGAGGACGTTCGCGCGCGAGTTGAACGACGAAATCCTTATGTATCCCTCTCCGGCGCGTCCGAAGCCCGCGCCCGGGGTAGTGACGACGTTTGCCTTCTTGAGGAGCTTGTCGAAGAACTCCCAGCTGTCGCCCTTCACGTTGACCCAGAGATACGGAGAGTTGCCGCCTCCCGTCACCTCGTATCCGAGAGACAGAAGCGCCTCCTTCATGAGCCGCCCGTTCTCAAGGTAGAAGTCAATCGTCGCCTTCGTCTGCGCCTGGCCCTCGGGCGAGTAGATCGCCTCCGCGCCGCGCTGGGTGATGTAGCTTGCCCCGTTGAACTTCGTGGTCTGGCGGCGCGTCCACATTGGCCTCAGCTCGACAGGCGAGCCGTCCTTCGCATACGCGACAAGGCCCTTCGGCACGACAGTGTAGCCGCACCTGATGCCGGTGAAGCCAGCAGTCTTAGAGTAGCTGCGGAACTCTATCGCGCAGCTGCGCGCACCATCGCACTCGTAGATGGAATGGGGAATTCCGGGCGTCCTTATGAACGCCTCGTAGGCGGCGTCAAAGAGAATGAGCGACTTGTTCGCGTTCGCCCAGTCGACCCATTTCTGGAGCTGTTCTTTCGTGGCGACCGCGCCAGTCGGGTTGTTCGGATAGCAGAGATATACGATGTCCGCGCCCTCGGCCGATTCAGGGCCAGGCACGAAGCCGTTGGAGGCGTCGCACGTGAGGTACGTGAGCCCCGCATACCGTCCGCCGTCGTTCGCGCCTGTGCGTCCGGCCATCACGTTGGTGTCGACGTAGACGGGATAGACGGGGTCGCCGACCGCAATCTTGACGTCCTGGCCGAAGAGCTCCTGTATGTTGCCGCAGTCGCACTTCGCGCCGTCGGAAATGAATATCTCATCGGCCGCGATATCGATGCCGTGGTCTTGGAAGTCGCACTTTGCGGCCTTCTCGCGGAGGAATGCATAGCCCTGCTCAGGACCGTATCCGTGAAAGTTCTCGCGCGTCGCCTCGTCGTCGACGGCCTTGTGCATCGCCTGGACGACTGCGTCGCAAAGCGGCTCGGTCACGTCGCCTATGCCGAGGCGAATGACTTTTGCGTCGGGGTTCGCAGACTGGTGGGCGGTTACGCGATGGGCAATTTCCGTGAAGAGATAGCTTGCCTGGATTCTTGAGTAGTTTTCGTTGACGTGGAGCATGGTGGTAAAGTTGTGAGTTGAGAGTTGTGAGTTAAGAGTTGTGTGATGATCCCGAACGGTGGCTGCGCTTCTTGATCCGCGGCAGGAAGCCGTCGATTGTAGCGAGCGACACAAGAAAGAGCGCCAGCACGGCCGGGGACCTGAGGATGCAGTCGCCAAAGGCATGTATCATCGTGGCGACGGCGGCCATTATTATGCAGAACACTGGGGCCGGTATCACGAATATCTGTATCGGCTGCGGGGGCTGCTCCTTGGGAGGCGTGAATCGATAGGCGTTGATGAGCTCCTTCCACACCTTGCCGATCGGCCATACCGTCATCAGGATCACGGCCAGTAAAAGCCCGAACCCCACGACACCGTGCTCGGCCAGGAACTGCAGGTAGTCGTTGTGTACGTTTGCGCCGCCGACCATCTGTATCTGGCGAAGCTCCTTGTCCGTCATGTTCTGGAGGCAGAAATGCCTGTAGCCCCATCCTCCTACGCCGAAAAGAGGGTGCTTCTTCCATATCTCGGTCGCGACGCGGACATGGTATTGGGCCTTTCCCGTCACGCGATCGAGGACTTCGAGCGTGTCGATCGTGTCGACCTCCCGCTGCAGATCACTCGGCATGAACGTGACGGCGCAGAGGGAGATGAGCGTCAGCACGACGGCGCTGAACACCGTCGCCTTTACGCGCTGGGCCTTCTTCATCTTCGAGAAGAGGCACATGAAGGTGTGGAGGAAGAACAAGACAGCAAGCGCGGTAACGAGCATCACCGAAGCGCGCGAGAGCGTGTCCAGCGCGCAGAAGAAGAAGATTGTCGCCGGGATGAGATAGTAGTGCTTGTTCCAGAAGGAGATCGTCTTCTTTGCACCTTGCGAATGGCGGTGCACGTGATGGTGATGACCTGTTTCCGCGGCTTGTCCGCCGCCTTGTGCGACATCGACCTTGGCTTTTTCGGCAGCGGCCTTTTCACTGGCATGGGCAATGGCCGCGTTCATCTCCGACTCCTTCTTCCGCATGTCGTCGAGATGCCAGCGCCACAGGCCGAAGGCGATTGCGAAGAGCGTTGTAAAGTAGTCGCCGGCCATGTTGGGGTAGCCGAAGGTGGAGAAGAAATAAACCTGCGGGAAGCCGTCCCCGTCCCACAGCGGTCCTGGGGCGTGAGTGACCTGCTGGACGGCGCCAAGGACGCCGAGGGCGAGGCCGTTCCAGACTACGAGTTCAAGAAGCGCGCGCTTGCCGCGCTTAAGCATCGCATGCTTAACGGCAATGACCGCGATGAGCGATGGCACAAACCACAAGACTACGTTCAGGTGCTGCGAGCGGTTGACGCAGAACGGGAAGAAAGGAATCGTCGGGTTTGGATCGGCGCCCGCCGCTATCGCCGGATAGTCGCATACAGGACATAGCCCTACGTTCAGGAACGGAACAAGTAAAAGCACAATGAGCCCAAGCGCCGTCCAGACGAACGGGTCCTTTTTGAGCTCAGACCACACTCTCGCCCGCGCCTCGAATGACGTCTCGCCGTCATGCTGCTGCGGAAAGCATATCATGGCCTCCACGAGAATTGCCGTAAGCCACGGCATGACCGTAACGAGATACTCGGCGCGAGTGCCGCCGAAAAGCCACACGAACGCGGCCAGCACCGCGAACACCGCGAGAACCACGACGTTATCGTAGAGATAGCGCATATTCAATCACCTTTCCTGCGGCGTCTTCCTCAGACACCTTGCAGACCTGTTTTCCCTTGACATACATCAGAAACTCACCGTCGCCGCCACAGAGCGCGACATCGGCGTCCTTCGCCTCGCCGGGGCCATTCACGGCGCAGCCCATTACGGCTACACGCGGCAGCTTCACCCCATCCTTCGCAAGCGTCTCAAGCGCAATCTCGACCTGCGAGGCGACGTGCATCAAGTCGACTTTTGTGCGACCGCACGTCGGGCACGACGTTATCGCTGGGCCCGGCTCCCTAAGGCCAAGTGCGCGAAGGATCTCCATTCCGACCCTGACTTCCTTCTCTGGCTTCGCGGTGAGCGAAACCCTTATCGTGTCGCCGATTCCCTCTGAGAGCAAGATGCCAAGCGCGACCGAATTCCTGACAGCGCCGGGGATGAGCGTTCCCGCCTCGGTGACGCCGACATGAAGCGGGCAGTCTGTCCTTTCCGCGAGAAGCCGGTAGGTCGCAAGCGTCTCGAGGACGTTCGACGCCTTGGCGGAAATGACAACATCGCGGAAACCCTCGTCTTCAAGCAGTTTCAAGTGTACGAGCGCCGAGCGCACAAGCGCCTCGGGAACATCGATCTTCCCAGTATTGAGTTCTTCGCGCAAGCCCTTCTCAAGAGAACCGAGGTTAACGCCGATGCGGATCGGGACCTTTTTCTCCTTTGCCGCACGGGCGACTGCCTGAACCCTGTCGCGCGAACCGATGTTGCCGGGATTGAGGCGAAGCGCGTCCGTTCCCGCTTCAATTGCGGCAAGCGCGCATAGGTAGTCGAAGTGGATGTCGGCGACGAGCGGAATCGGAGAGGACTTCTTTACTTCGCCAAGGACTTTCGCCGCCTCGACGTCGGGAACAGTCAGGCGAAAGACATCGCAGCCAAGCGCCGCGCACGAGCGAACCTGCTCGACGAGCGCCGCCGCATCATGGGGGCCTGCGTTCGCCATGGTCTGGACGCTCACCGGCGCTCCACCGCCGATGGTGAGCGAGCCGACCTTAATTGCTCGCGTTGTCTGTCTCATTCGTGACTGTCGTAACAGTATTAGTCCCTGCTGCCTCCGCGGTATCCGGCTTGTAGGTGTGAATGCGCCAGCTGCGCTGCGCGTCGCGGAAGATGAGAATCGCCATTGCGCTGAGAAGAAGGACCATAAACGTCATGGAGAGCGTGGTGACAATCTTTTCGGGAACGCGCCTGCGGAAGATAAGAGCGAGAAGCGCGAACATGATCAACCCGCCGTCGAGAACCGGTATCGGCAGAAGATTCAGTACCGCGAGGTTGACGTTTAGGAACCTGAGAAAACCGACGCCATCCCAAAAATCGCGGCGCACGGACTTGTATATCCCCTCAACAATCATCTGCGGCCCGCCAAGCGCCTTTGCCGTGTTCTTCATTTCCTTTGGCGTCACAAGCCCCTTGAGGACGCGGAAGATCGCCCCAGCGTCCCACGCAAGCTGCTTGATCGGGCTCCTGTGGGGCATCCAGCTCGCAGCCATGTTCTCCTTTGGCAAGCTAATCGCCTGGATGAAGTACGCGCCGCTAACGGGGTCCTGTTCGGGCGTTACCTTGACGGTGCGCTCCACGCCGTCCTTGTCGCGCAACAGGACGTCCGTCTCGCACGCGCCGACGATCTGGAACTCGACTTGCATCTCTGTCCAGTTTGAGACCGATTTTCCGGCGACCGAAAGCACAGTGTCGCCTTTGCGAATGCCCGCCTTCTCCGCAGGGCCGCCCTCTATGGTCGAGGCGATCTCGGCCGGAAGCTCGCCAAAACGGACAGATGGTATCGCGGAAAGAAGAAACGCGAGGAAGACGGCGAGGACAATGTTCATGACAGGGCCGGCGACAGCGACGGCGATCTCCTTCCACGGAGAAATCGGCGTCTTCACTGTTTCCGGCTCTTTGCTTTCGGCTCCCCCTTCAATCGCCTTCGTGCCTTCGGGATCGACATCGGGAATGGATACATAGCCGCCAAGCGGAATCCAGCTGACGCGATATTCGACCCCGCGCCAAGTCTTCTTCCAGATCGCAGGGCCGAACCCAATCGAGAAACGTTCGACCCTGAGACCCAACTTGAGTGCGACGATAAAGTGCCCGAACTCATGAATCGCAATTGCAAGAGAAAAGAAAACAATGCAAATCGCGATATAGCCGATTGTAATTAAAATCTCCATTTTCTTTCTTTTTCTATGCCCTTTTCCGCTTGTAGTGAATTACGGACCTGCCTGCCGTTTACGGTACTACTTACGTGAGTAAGATATTATACCAAATACTGGCCCGAAAATGGGCAAGTATCGCATTTTACGCTCCACGCCTGTTCGCCCCGCCTTTTCCGTTGCGTTCGTCTCTCAGTTCTTACAATCGCGACAACTTGGATATCGTGAGCCCGGTCAACGTTACATCACCCTGTTGCTCAAGCGAGAGTTCGAAAAATACCGATCCGCCCTTTTCAAGTTTCGCCGTATCCAAGGTGAAGTCGACAAGTCCATCGCCGCCGCCGACTGACACGGACTCGTTGCGAGTGCCGTCAGGGAGCAACGCCCAGCACTTGAACCCACCCGCCATTGCGTTTTTGATCGACAGATGAACCCGGCCGGTCTTCAGCACAACAGGCGGTCCACCCCATGTCAAGATGCCGCCCATGTCGTGGTCGTAGAACGTCATGCCGCTATTCTGCGCGTCCGTCGCATACACCACCACGAGCCGCTGCGACTCCGCAATCGGTTTGCCATCCACCGCCACCACGCAGAGCGCTCCGTCCGTCGTCATCTCCCGCACGTAGACTTCAGCGAGACGGTCGTAGACTGTTCCAGCTTTCGCAAAGATCCCCTGCACCGTGGGCGTGTCGATCGCGCCAAACTCCTCTTTCGCATCCATGTAAAGCTGTTTCGTGCAGGATTCCCATCTCTTATTTGCCGGGTCGGTGCGGTTCTTCGCATCCACCCAGCCGTTTTCCCTGCAACGC
>Ga0310786_10000223_pt1 | contig 96704 bp, 80 predicted proteins | sample AusTroGonzalo_MG_FD_203881 | JGI IMG/M metagenome (GOLD analysis project Ga0310786, IMG submission 203881) | Bovine rumen microbial communities from tropical cattle in Woodstock, Queensland, Australia - Gonzalo_03 (v2) (version 2) | ecosystem: Host-associated > Mammals > Digestive system >... | reverse complement strand
TCGGTCGCAATGGTTTTCTTGAGGTCGGTCTTGTCGAAGTCATACTCGAAATGGACAATGTAGAGCGGATCAATGCAGTTCGCCGCGACGCGGCTCTTCACCTCGCCCCAAGGCACGACCCCCTCGCCCGCCGCGACCATGTCCTTCGCCATCATGCCGGGCGTCTTCGCGTCCATCTTGTAGCGGAAGTCCTTGAGGTCGATGGACGCAATCCACGGAGAGACGAGGTCGAAGCCGCGCCGCCACGATTCGTAGGTCTCTAAATACGCATGCATCGGGTCGTACTCAATTCCGATCCAGCGAGGATCGAGGTCGCGCAGACATTCGTATATATCCCAGACAACGCCGCCGAATATCGCAGGCCCCCACGAAGAGTGGTTCTGGTACGCCGCCTTGACACCTGTTTTTTCGCCAAGCCGCGCAAGCGATGCGAAAGAACGCTTGAAGCGTTCCATCGACTGCGCGAATGTTTCTGTCTTCTCGTCGTAGAAATAGTAGCCTACGCGCATCTGGCAAATGCCGCAGTCTGCCGCGACCTTGGCGATCTTCACCGACTCAGGATCGTCCCCGTCGACGATGCCAGTGCAGATCGACTCGCACTTAAGCCCAAAGCTCTCGGCAACCTTTACAAGGCGCGGCAGTTCCGTCGCGGCGTTCTCCGGAGTGGCGTGGCCGCCTTTGCGAACGGTCCACTGGATACCATCAGCCCCCGCCGCCGCCATCAAGTCGCAAAGCGCCTCAGCCGTTTGCGTCACCGGCGGCTGGAACATCTTGGAGAAGACGTGGAAGCGCGGTGGCCGCCGGCAGGACGGCATCGACGATGACGCCCTGCCATTCGCGCAACCCGCGAACGTCCCCGCCGCAGCAGCCACCAAGAACTCTCTTCTATTCATATCCAAACTCGCAAATTCTACTGTTTCACCCCAGAGTATATCCATCACGATATTTGTAGTGCAGCAAATCGTTTGCCTCGTCGCAATTCACAAAGCGTTCGGCATCGGCGTCCCATTCAAGGCGGCGACCGAGTTTGTACGCAATGTTCGCGAGATGCGCGAACGAGGTCGAGCGGTGGCCTTCCTCCAGTGTGCAGAGGACCTGCGGATTGCGGTCGATGCAGCGATCCACGAAGTCGCTGATCACGTTCTTAGTCGCCGACTCCGCCGAGCCGTCGTCAAGAAGCGCCTCCTGGAACACGTACTTCTTCGGCTCGAAGGTGTTGCCGGGGTTGTTGAACTCCTTGCCCTTCGACGGGAGTATGTTCCACCCCTGCTGATCGGCGAATACCGTCGCATCGCCGGACGCAAGCTCCAGCTCGCCCTGCTTGATCGGGTTTGACCTGCCGCCCTCGAACACGTTGAACTCCATCGCCTTGCCGCTCGCGAACTCGAAGATGCAGAACATCGTGTCGGGAATAGTCGCGTCAGAGCGGTCGCCCGTGTAGTACTTGCCGCCGACTGCCGTTATGGCGGACGGCGCGCACTCGTCCATCATCCAGCGCATCGCATCGAGATAGTGGACGCCCCAGTTGCCGACCTGGCTGGAGAAGTCAATCTGCCAGCGGAAGTAGTACGGCGCAATAGTGTACTTGTAAGGACGATAGGCGCGAGGCCCGAGCCACGCGTTCCAGTCCATGCCCCGCGGAGGCTCGCACGGCGGGCACCTGCCTATTCCGTTCGGGCAGATGTTCGAGACTCGCGCAGCGCGGCCCGTGCGGAACGTACCGTACTTGCCGGTCGCGATTTCCCTCTTCAACTCCTGATACGCATCGTTTCCGCGTCGGTTCAAGCCGACCGCGACAATCTGCCGCGAATTCTTCTGGGCGTTCACCATCGCACGACCTTCTGCAATCGTCGCCGTGAGCGGCTTCTCGCAGTAAACGTCCTTCCCCGCCTTGACGGCGTCGATTGTCTGGATTGCATGCCAGTGGTCAGGCGTCGCGATGCAAACCGCATCGACGTTCGGATCGGCAAGAAGTGCCTTGTAGTCGGTGTATAACTTGCAGGTTCCTGCCTTTATCTTCGCGGCAAGCTCGACCTCCTGCTTCTTGAGCGAACCGTCCTTGTTGCGGAAGTTCGGCAGCCTCCCCTTGAGCCCCCATTCGAGGAACTTCGGGTCGAACGCAGAGTCGTCGCGCCTGAGGTAAGGCTCATAGATGTCGGCGAGCGCCGTCACCTCGACAAGCGGGTTCTTCATGAAGATGTGCAGTAGCTGGGTGCCGCGGTTGCCCACGCCGATGAAACCCATGCGCACGCGGCTCTTAGAGCCCTGCGCCCCGAGGATGTTCGGCACGGCCATCGCGCCCGCCGCCATCGCACTTGCCTTTATGAACTCTCTTCTTTCCATTTTCATTTTCCTTTCTTTAAGCCTCTATTATTTTAACGCAGAGTCGCAAAGTCGCAGGGTGCGCAGAGTTCTAAGAATCTAAACTTCTCTGCGTCTCCGCGCCTCTGCGTTAAAAAACCTACACCCTTTCGTACATCTTCTCGTAGCGCGGCATCGGCTCGAGGATGCCGCCGGACTTCGCGTAGTAGTCGGCGTCGCACTCGAAGACGCCCTTCTCCGTGCGCGTCCAGTGCGCGTCCGGGTAGGCGAGGTCCTTGCGCATCGTCTCCCAGTTGCGGAAGTTCATGTGGCCGTTCGTCTCGACGAGCCCGAGGTCGCCGATCCCAGGGAAGGCTGGGAGACGCGCGGCGACCGCCTTGTTCCACTCGACCATCGCGGGGCAGACGGTAAGGTCCGCGCAGAAGCACGGGATGTCCTTCTCGTATGCTGCCTCAGCGATCTTCATGGACATAGACATCGTCTTCGCGATAGGCTTAAGCGCCATCGCCCTGTAGCCCATCTTTATGCGCTCCAGGGCGTCCTTCACCGTGTGCGCAGACTCGTCGGCCGCGAGGCGGAGCGGTATGTCGTTCACGTCGATGTCGGCATATTCGTCGAACGGCTCCTCGACTATCGCCACTTGGTCGTATGCGCCGATCTTCTTCAGGTGGTCGATGAACCTCAAAAACGTCTCCTTCTTCTCGTAGCGTCCGTTCGCGTCGAAGTAGTAGGGGAGCTTCCCGGTCTTCGTGTAGGGCGTGCGGCAGTCCTTCAGGACTGCGTGTATCTCGGCGACGCGCGCCATGTCCTTCGCAAGCATCTCCTCCTGCGTCCCCGGCTGGCCGATCTTGATCTTCATGAAGAAGTAGCCGGAATCTACCGCCTCCTTGATCTCCGCGACGGGAACCTTGTAGGAGAAAAGCGGGATCGATGCGCACTTCGCGTGATGCGCGGCAAGCGCGGGGCGGTACGCATCCGGTATCATCTCGTCGAACGACTTAAGTCTGTTCTCCTTCGCGAAAAGCACCCACACCGCGTTGTCGACCGCGACAAGCGCGTTTAGCGCATATGTCGCGCGAAGGTCGGGATTAGCCGAGACCTTCTTGCCGTATTCCCACACCTGCGGCCAAAGCCAGTCATTGAGCTCGACGGGAGAGGTGAAGGTCTTGCCGACGAGAAGTTTGAGGGCATACTGCGTCATGGAGAACATGATCGCGTTGCCGCCCGCCTCAGAGTTCGCGGCGAACACCTTCGCATCAGACCAGAGGCAGCTCTGCGTGCCAAGTCCAATGCCGTGCTTGCCCGACGTCGATGCGACATACGCCGAGACGATCCACTCCTCGGTCAAGTAGCCGCCCTTGAAGCCAAACGGCCTCACCATCGGCTCGCGCTCGAATCCGCACGAAGTCTTGGCTATCGTTATCGGCTTCGCCGGAGCCTTAAGAACCGCGTCGGCAAAGACGCCTTTCGGCAGGGCGACGGACGCAAGCCCTGCCGCCACGAAACTTCTCCTGTTCATTTTCATGTTTAATATTATATGCAATTCATCGTATCTACAAAGGAAATATTATGTATCGTTTTAGGAAAGAATATGATATACTGCGCACCATGAAAAGAAAGATCAGGACATTCGAGGTTCTTGTCGCGCTGGAAAGATCGCTCATTTCCAGAATGAGAAAATTGTGCGGAATATACAGGGCGGCCACGGAGCGCGGAAATATCTCGCTGAAGATCATGGACGACGGTCGTGAACTCACGCGCAAATATGTCGACGATGCAGTTAAGGACGGCGTGAGCGCGTTTGTGGTCGGAGCGCTCGGAGTCGAAGACGCCATTGACCACATCTGCGAACTTTCCCTGCCGCTGGTAACGATATCACTGCCATGCAACCACAGGCGAAACGCATGCTCCGTGCATACCGACAACAAGGCAATCGCCAAGGAGGCGGCAAGGATCCTTTCCGGCAACCGACGCTTCGCATCTTACGCCTACTATCCCGCCAACGAAGACCCGGAATGGTCAGAGGTGCGCGGACGGCATTTTCTTGACATCGCGGCCCGCATGGTCGGTTGCAACGCGGTCAGGCTTTCGCACGCCACGCTAGTCGAGACGCTTTCCGCCCTGCCGCGCCCTATAGGGCTTTTCGCCGCGAACGACAGCTACGCCGTGGAACTGATCGGCGCGTGCCGCAAGGCCGGCATTTCAATTCCTTCCGACGCATCCGTCGTCGGAGTGGACAACGAAGAGTTTTTGTGCGAGAACGCAACGCCATCGCTGACATCGATATACCCAGATTTCGAAAACGAGGGCTACACGGCCATAGCCATGGTCGCCGACATGCTTGCCGGAAAGACGGTTCCCGCCAGGTTCGTGTGCGGACTTAAGCAGTCCGTCATAAGAAAGTCGGCCATGGGCGAACTCTACGCCGAAAGCATCGTAAACCGCGCGATGTCCCTTATCAACGCAAAGGCGACGTCGGGGCTTACGGTGTCCGATGTCTGCACAAGTCTTAGGATGTCCCGGCGGCTCCTTGATATGCGCTTCAAGGAGGTTAAGGGCATTTCGCCAAGGGACGCCATCATCAACCGCAGACTTGACGCACTGCGCAAGCTCCTAAGGTCTTCCGACGACGCGATTGCTACCGCATGCCGGAAATGCGGCTTCGGTAGCGAAAACCATCCGAAGAAACTGTTCCGCCAGCGTTTCGGGACGACCATGCGCGACTACCGTTCCTCATTCTCAAACTTGGCGGGGACAGACCCCGCCGCTGTGGTGAGAGACCCCGCCGTCGCTTCTTAGCGGCGTCAAAACTCTGATCGGGCGTTACCGGGCGAGAAGAAACTTGGGGACAGGCCCCGCCGCTTTGGGGAGAGACCCCGCCGTCGCTTCATTTTTCGCGGGCTGTTTCGCGTTTTCTGCAACTTATCCCATTTCAAGCCTCTTTGCGATGGCGCAAGTCATGCCACGAGACAGGGGACGCACGAGAGAGTCTTCTCAGTGACTGGCCGCCCTGTTTTTGCGGTAGATTGCCGATGCCTGGCGAATGATTTCAAGAAGCATCGACTGGTCTCGCCCCTTCGCATATGGGAGGCCGCGCGACGCCCAGTATATCGCGGAAAGCTGCGGATCGGTCCAGTCGTCGAAACCAGTCGCCTTCTCGATCTGGAGCATGTGGGGGACGTCCATCCCAAGAGCGCCCCAGTCTCCGCTCTCCTTGACCGCCTTCACCTCCTCCGCCCAGAGCCGCCTGTAGACAGGGGCTGCCGCGTCAATGTCCGCGCCGAGCTTGATCTCGAACATCCAGGCAAGTTCGCGGTGAAGCTCCGGAGAATGAGGATTTAGGGCGAGGCCCCTGTCGCGCAGAAGCGCAATCCCGGCCTTCACCCAGCGCCAGCGGTCCTCCGACGTCTGCATCATCACGGACACGTTGTAGGCAAGGTTCCACGCGGCGTAGCTCCAAACCTCAGGCGTATGCGGATCCATCGCGGCAAGCGCCGACGCAAGCTGCGCGAGCTCCACGTAGCGCCCTTCGTCCTGAAGCCTGTCGGCCCTGAACCATATGATCTCCGCGACGATGGACCTCAAGCCGCCAAAAGTCGCAAGGAGTCCCGTGCCTGGGGCGGAGGACTCTCCGGCGGCCTTGAGCGCCGCCTGCGCACAGAAGAAAACGGCAAGCAGCAGCGCCGCCGCAACGAGGTATGCCTTCCTTTTCATGACACGCACCCCAGAAGGTCCTTGAGCGCGGCAATCTGCTTTGGCGTCCCTATCGCCGAAAGAGTGTCGCCTGCGCGAAACTCCCACTCGGGGCCTATGTTGCCGAACGACGCGCCGCCCCGCTCCACCGACACGACCGACGCCCCCGTCTTTGCACGAATGTTGAGAGTGACTACGCTCAGGCCGATGGCCGGGGAGTTCACGCCTATCGTGAAGCGGCGCAGCGACCCCTCTGGCAGCGTTATCGTCATCATCTTGGCCATGCCCTCCCTGCGCTCCTCGGCGGTCAACGCCTCCTCGAGACGGGTCGTCGCCCGCCTGCCAGCCTTCACGAAAAGGCGCCAGCCGGCTATGCCGACAATCGCTATTACGGCGGAGGACACCCCCGGCGCCCATCCATTACGCGGGGCTATTGCGACGCTGACCATGGTCCACTCTATGAAGAAAAGGGAAACGACGACGCCTACCGAGAAGAAGCGCACTATCTGGCGCATATGCGGCCTCCAGCCCGCATCGCCGTCGCCCGCCAGCAGTACGGACACGGCACCGCCAAGGGAACGGGACGAGGAAAGCACGAGAGGCAGAAGCGACACGCAAAAGACATTCGCCGCGAAGAAGAAGATCACTTCGTCGTTTTTCTCCAAGAAGTCGGAAAGCCTGGAGAAGTCGACCTGGTGAAGCATCGAAAAGACGACCGACACGGAAAGCATCAATACCGCATACACTCCAAGATGCATCGCCGCCGACCGGAACTCGGCAAAGCTCTTGGACCCCTTCGAAGACCTTATCTTGCGGAGCCATGCGTCGTAGGCCGAGAGATACGACTTGAACTTCTCCGGCATCGCGCGCTCGACTGCGTCGCCTACGCCGTCCGACATGCGCACAAGCCAAGGGTTGGCGAGCGTGGTGAGAAGCGACGAGCCGACCGCTATCGTGAACATCCGCCCGTCGTCGCCGCCCGGCATTCCGGCATACATTATCGCGACCATGAAGGAGAACTCGCCTGTCTGCGCAAGGGCAAGGGCGCTTTGGACGGAAGGCTTCACGGCAACCCCCGAGGCAAGCGAGGCGACAAAGACGTTGAACGACTTGCCGACCACTATTATCGCGGACACAAGCAGTATCTCCGGCATGCACCTCCATATCGCGACGGGATCCGCCAACAGGCCTATCGACACGAAGAAGACGGCCGAGAACATCGCCTTCAAGGGGTTCGTGAGCCGTGCGAGGCGCTCCCTCACGTCGCTCGACCCGCCTATGACTCCGACCAGAAACGCCCCAAGCGCAAGGGAGAAGTCGAACTTGTAGGCAAAGTACGAGACGAAGAAGCAACAGCCGAGGAGCGTCAGGATCAGGGCCTCGTCGTCGTGCTTGCCGGCCACAGAGGCGAGGAAGCGCGGAACGAGTATGAAGCCGAACACGAGAACCGTGAGGAAGAAGACGCCAAGCCAGAAGATGGAAAACGCGAACGCTCCCACCGACACCGCGCCGTTGGCGACGAAGCCTGTGGCGACGGCTATCGCGCCGACGCAGATTACGTCTTCGCACACCGAAGTTCCAAGGACCTGCCTTGCGAAGGGACGCGCGCTCCAGCCCATTTCGTCTATCACCTTCGCGAGCAAGGTAGTCGCCGAGTCGCATATCGCGACTCCGAGGAAGACAGACTGCGCCGGAGACCACCCGAACACCATCGTCCCCACTGTGTAGCCAAGCCATATCATGACGGCAGTGTCGATGACGGCGGCCGGAACCGCGACAAACCGGATCTTCTTCATTTCGCGCGGCGAGAAGGAGAGACCCATGCCGAACATCAGGAACACTATCCCAAGCTGGCCGATCGTGCGCGTGGAGCCTATGTCGGCAAGGAGGCTCCCTCCCCACGTGTGCTCGCCCATGACGATGCCGACGAGGATGTAGCCTATGACCTTCGGCCAGCCGAACCGCGAAAAGAGAGCCGCCACAAGGCCTGCGACGGCCATGAGCATCGCGAGATCCTGGAAGAAGGCCCCTTCGCTCATCCCATGGCAGCGAATATGGCCTTCTTCAGGCCGTCGTAGTCGTCATATGCGGGTATGTCGGGGTTTGCGGCGATTATCGAGGGGGTGGACCGGAAGAGGAACCCCGCCTTCGAAGCCTTTATCATCCCGAGGTCGTTGTTGCTGTCGCCTGCGCAGATCGTCTCGAATCCGCATGCCTGCAGGGCCTTCACCGTCGTCAGCTTGGTCTGCGGGCAGCGCAGGCGGTAGCCGACCACCCTTCCCCTGTCGTCGCTTTCAAGCGAGTTGCAGAAAAGGGTCGGCCAGCCCAGCTTGCGCATGAGCGGCTTTCCGAACTGCTCGAAGGTGTCGGAGAGGATGAGCACCTGCGTGCGTTCGCGCAGGGCCTCAAGAAAGTCGAGCGCCCCCTCGTAAGGCTCTATCGACGAGGCCGCCTCCATTATCTCGTTGACGCCGAAGCCGTGGCGGTCCAGGAGGTCGATGCGGTAGTTCATGAGCTTGTCGTAGTCGGGCTCGTCGCGCGTCGTGCGGCAGAACTCCGGCACCCCCGTCCTATTTGCGAACTCGATCCATATCTCCGGCACGAGCACGCCTTCCAGATCCAGACAGACTATATGCATTGCGTTAGCTTATTTGTTGTTAAGAGTTAAAGACGATTCCGGCTACGCCGGAGACTTGAAGGAATCCTTCAGGGCGCACGTCCTGTTGAAGACGAGCCCTCCGTCGCAGACGAAATACCCTGTGCGCTCGAACTGGAAGCGCTCTCCGGCGGCAACGTCGGCAAGCGTCGGCTCGACAAACCCTGTGGCGACCTTGAGGGAGTCGGGGTTGAGGTACTTGAGGAATCCGTCGCTTCCGTCCTTGAGCGGGTCCTTCTCGGTGAAGAGGCGGTCGTAGAGACGGAACTGCGCCTCAAGGCCGGTCGCGCAATCGACCCAGTGTATGGTGCCTTTTACCTTGCGGCCGTCGGGAGCGTTCCCGCCCCAGGAGCCCTCGTCCCACGTGCCGTGTATCTCGCTAACGCGCCCGTCGGCGTCCTTCGTGAAGCCTGTGCACATGAATATGCACGCGCCACGCAGCCGCACTTCGCGCCCAGGCGACATGCGGAAGAACTTCTTCTCAGGCTCCTCCATGAAGTCGGAGCGGTCGATCCATATTTCGCGGCCGAACGGAATCTTTCTCGAACCGGCCGACTCGTCCATCGGGTTGTTGGGCAGCTCCACGAGGCGCTGCTCTCCGCCCTGCGGCCAGTTGTCGATCACGACCTTCACCGGGTCGAGAACCGCCATGCGGCGAAGCGCAGTCCTGTTGAGCTCTTCGCGGACGCACCATTCGAGAAGAGCGGGGTCGCTTTCGGACTCAACCTTGGAAACGCCTATCCTGTCGCAGAACTCCCGTATCGCCCCGGGGGTGTAGCCGCGCCTCCGCATCCCGCAGACAGTTGGCATGCGAGGGTCGTCCCACCCGTCGACAACCTTCTCCTCGACCATCTGAAGGAGAAGCCGCTTGGACATGACGATGTGAGTGAGGTTGAGCCTTGCGAACTCGCGCTGCTGCGGGCGTATCTTCACGCCGTTGCGAACCCGAAGGAGACCCTGCTCGTCCATCCTGTCGACGACCCAGTCGTAGAGGGGCCTGTGGACTTCGAACTCGAGAGTGCACATGGAGTGCGTGACGCCTTCGAGGGCGTCTTCTATCGGATGGGCGAAGTCGTACATCGGATACACGCACCACTTGTCGCCGAGATGGTAGTGGGCGACATGGCGTATGCGGTAGATGACGGGGTCGCGGAAATGGATGTTGGGCGATGCCATGTCGATCTTGGCCCTGAGGCACCATTCGCCGTCTGCGTACTTGCCGTCGCGCATCGCGTGGAATATCTCAAGGTTGCGCTCCGGGCTCGTGTCGCGCGAGGGCGACGGGGTTCCAGGCCGCTCCGGAACGCCGCGATACGTCTTCCACTCGTCCTGCGAGAGGTTGCAGCAGTAGGCCTGGCCCCTCCTTATGAGCTCCTCCGCGATCGAGAACATCGCATCGAACATGTTGGAGGCGTTGTAGAAGCCAGGCTCGCCCGAGTCGCCTTCGCCAGACCACTTAAAGCCAAGCCACTTGATGTCGCGCTTGATGTTCTCGGCGTATTCGTCGGATTCCTTCGCGGGATTCGTGTCGTCGAGCCTCAGGTGGCACTCGCCGCCAAAGAGCTCAGCCATCCCGAAGTCCACGCACACGGCCTTCGCGTGCCCGATGTGTATGTAGCCGTTTGGCTCCGGCGGGAAGCGCGTCACGACCTTGCCGCCGGTCTTGCCCTCGGCGACGTCCTTCTCTATCCACTGCCTGAGAAAATGCCTTGAAGTGTCTGATTCGCTGTCGCTCATAAAGAAAAGTCCCGTTGCATTGGGCGCGCCGTCAACGCACGCCGCCGTTGGCCTTTGCAAGGCGCTTTAGCTTCGCCGCGCAACCAAGCCGTTCCACGGCGCTCATGCGGTCGATGTAAAGCACTCCGTCAAGATGGTCGATTTCGTGCTGCAGCGCACGGGCAAGCAGACCTCTTGCCGTGATCGTCTGCGTCATGTTCGAGTCGTCGAGATACGTGCAGACGACCTGCGCCGCGCGAGTGACAGAGCCGCCGATCTTGGGGAAGCTGAGGCACCCCTCCTTGTCGTGGCACGACCCCTCCCTTGCGACGATCTGCGGATTCCACATCCTCAGCGGCATCGGTATTGGCGCATTGAACACCGCGGCGTCGCCGTCCTCGCAGTCTTCCGGGATGTCGATGACGCACATGCGCTCAAGCCTCCCGACCTGCTGCGCGGCAAGGCCGACCCCTCCGGAGCTTCGCATCGTATCGAGCATTTCGTCGGCAAGGCGGCGCATGGCGTCGTCAACCGCCGCGACTGGCTGCGACTTCTCGCGGAGAACCTTTTCCCCGTATTTATACACCCGTAGAGCCAAAGCCGCCCGCTCCCCTGTCGGTTTCGCCAATCGAATCCGTCTCTGCGACTTCGACCTCGACCGTGGACGCCACAACAAGCTGGGCAATCCTGTCGCCTTTGCGGATTTCAAACGGCTCTTCGCCGAGATTTGCGAGAATCACGCATATCTCGCCGCGATACCCCGAATCCACCGTGCCCGGCGAATTCAAGACCATCACGCCCTTCTTGAGCGCAAGCCCGGACCTGGAGCGCACCTGTATTTCGGCGCGCGGCGGCAGCTCCGCCGCGATTCCGGTGTGGACGAGGGCGCGCCCCCCGGGAGGTATGACAACGTCCTCTATAGACCTTGCGTCCATCCCGGCGTCGCCGGGGTGCGCATAGGAAGGCAACTGTGCCTCGGGATGCAGTCTCTTGAAGAGAACCTTCATCAATCCCCGGTATCGACCTTTTCGACAGACGAAATCTCGCCAGGCTCGAATCCAAGCCTTTCGAGGTTCCACTTCATCCACGCTTCCGGAATCTGCCGCGCCGCAAGAGTCGCCAGGTCGTCGCGGACCTGGGAACGGAGGACCACCGCCTTCGCAGCGTCGCCCTCCTGCCTGTCTTCGCACACTACGAGGACGGCCTTTCCAGGCGCGGTCTGCGTGAATTCCGAGACTTCCCCCTTCTTAAGGCCCATGACTGCCCTTGCAACGGACATCTGGTCCGGGAAGGAGCCGGGCTTGAGGTCGGAAACGGAGAACGTTATGTTGGTGGAGACGTTCTTGGACGCAAGGACGGCGGCCGCGCCCTTCTTCGCGACAGCCTCGACCTCCGCCTTGAAGGCGTCGGCCTTTGCGTCGCGGAGCGCACGGGGACGAACGACATCCTTCGCCTCGTCGAATGTCGGCACATGCGCCGGAGAGACTTCCGCCTTTTCGATCAGCCAGACCGCGTTTTCGGAGGAGACCACCGCGTACCTGAGGTCTTCGCTATCCATGTCGAGCTCCGCGACAGCCTCGTTGAAGCCCTGCGCGCCCTTGCAGATCTGCGAAGCCGGCTGCATGAAGCCGGGCTTGTAGTCGCCGTCGATGGTGAACCAGTCGCTCGTCGATACCTTCAGCCCCTCGGCCTTCGCGATTTCGTCAAGCCTCGAAGAGCCCTTCGCCGCCTTGACGGCATAGGCCTGGGTGTTGAGGTTGGTCTCGATGCAGGAGACGAGCGCGATGCGGCGAAGGTCCTTCTCGATCTCGTCGCGCACTTCCTCGAACTTCTTCACGGTCTCGACGCCGTTCGTGTCGGTGGAGGTGTACTTGTCGATGGTCACGTCGTAGCGGTCGCGCATTTCGTCTTCGGTGACGGTCATGGCCGCGAGCTTCTTCTTGTCGGTAGCGTCGAACTTCACGAAGCGGATTTTGAAGCGCTCCGGAAGCTCCAGCGTCTTGGCGTTGGCGTCGTACCACTTCTTGAGGCCGGCGTCGTCGAGCTTGACTGCGTCTGCGGCCTTCTTGTCCTGAGAGAACGACGCGACCTTAACGGTGAAGTTGTCCGTCATGTCGGCAACGGCCTGGTCGAGCTCCATAGGCGAGCTCCAGACGGCCGCCCCGAGGACGCCCTGCTGCATGCGCATGATCGTCAGGCGGCGGCGCAGGCTCGCCTCAAAGCGCTCCGGCGTCATGGAGTTTTCCCTGAGGAGCCTCTCGTAGAGGGCAAACGAAAACGCGCCGTTCACCTGGAACGACGGTTCGCGGCGGATCATGGCCATGACCTCAGCGGAAGTCGCCTCTATCCCGGCGTTCTTGGCAACCTTGATGGCAGCGTAGTTTTCCCATGCACGGCGGTTGATTTCGCTCTGGTCGGTCTTCCAGTCGCGCTGGCGGCCGAGGCCGCGGATCTCCTCCGCTATTGCGGAATACTCCTTGGCATCGACCGTTTCCCCTCCAAGGGTCCCGGCACCGGCGGCGGAGGGCTCGTCGCCGCCTCTTATGTCGTCGAGCAGGAAGTCGAAGGCGAAGAACGCGGAAATGGCCACTGCGAACGCGCCCCAGATGAATTTATTGCGGATCAGCTTGTTGAATTGAAGGATTACCATGGAAACGAATCTCGGTTTGTTGTTGTGTTGTTCTTTGCGTTAGACATTTATTTAGATGTCGGTGTCGGACTCGGTCTTTGAATCGCCCGACGCCCCTGAAGAGGACTCGGCGCCCGACTCCTCGGTGTCTTCCGCCGCAGCCTCCTCCGTCGCGTCCGCCGCGCGTTTCGCGAGCTCGTCCGCATCGCCCTTCTCCTTGACGACAAGTTCGCCGGAGTTGATCTCGGCGCGACCTTCGCAGAAAGTCCTCTCGCTCTGGAGCGTGCCGGCCGCGTCGAACGCCATCGTATGGACGGACATCTTCTCGCCGATCGCCGGAACTGCGCGGCTTATCTGAACGCGCGTTTCGGGGGTAAGGTGCCAGTCGAGCGTCTGAGCGCTGACAACCTCCTTGCGCTCGCCGGAGTCGCCGATCTCCATCGTGCTGCCGAGACCCTGGTCAAGGCGCACGACATAGTCGCCGCTCACGCCGTAGATGATCGTCTCGAGGTTGTCGCGCGAGCAGCGTATCCTGAACTCGTTCGCGGCCCTCATCTTCGACATCGAGAAATGGCGGCCCTCGACCTCGAGAGTTCCGGTCACGCAGCGCACAACCGCCTCAAAGCCGTCGCCGACGTCGGAATAGACGTACTTGGAGTCGCCAGCCGGGTTCTTGACGGTAAAGCCCGGCGCAGTCACGAAGAACGCGCCTTCCGGGAAATTGTCCGGCAGCGAGACGAGGATCGTCCCCGAGACCAGCGAAATCGTGCGCGCCCTTACGCCAAGCGGCTGCTTGCGCGATTCGAACGACGAGCCGTTTTCTATCGCCACGGTGCAGTTCTTGCCGAAGGCAACCACAAGGCGGCCGAACTCGCCAGCCTTGAAGACGGAGCCAAGCGGATAGAAGCGGCCGTCTTCGACGGATGTCCATTCCGAGGCGCCAGGCTTCAGGACCTGAGCATCTCCAGAGAGCTCCCGACAGAACGGAAGCGTGGTAAACAGCTCGGAGATAGGCACGGCTGGCGCCTTTGCAGCCTCATTCGTCTCGGCAGCCGCCTCTGCGGCCGGTTCCGAACCGTCTGCGGCGGTCTCCGCATCGGCGAACGAACAGCACGCCGCCATGGAGGCCGCAAATGCAAGCAGGCACCTGTTTTTCATACTATATGCGCTCCTTCGGATGGCTTTATGAGCGAGCAGACCGGCTCGTCGCCGAACTTCGCCTTGTACTCTTTCGAAATCCTCGCGGCAATCGCGTCTGCGGCGGACGGATCTACAAGAAGGCAGCAGCTGCCGCCGAATCCGCCGCCGGAAAGCCTGGCGCCGAAAACCCCGGGCGTCGCCTTCGCGGCATCGACTATCGCATCAAGCTCTTCGCAGGAGTTCTCGAACCAGTTGCGGCTGGATTCGTGCGAATCGTACATAAGCGCTCCGAAGCCCTCAAGGTCACCCTTCTCAAGAAGCTGAGAGCCCAGGAGAACGCGCTCGTCCTCGCCAATCGGGTGGACGGCCCTCTTCGCGGCCGTCTCGCTGAGACCGCCGCGGTATAGCACCCATTCTGCCATGGTGACGTCCCTAAGGTGCGTGACCTTCTTCCTGAGGACTCCCGCAAAATGCTTGGCCGCGTCTTCGCAAGCCTGGCGGCGCGAGGCATAGGCGCCATCGACGAGGGCGTGCTTCGCGTTGGACTTGACCATCATGAACGCGACCTTGTCGCCAAGCGGCACGGACTCGAACGAGCAGGTGCGGAAGTCGCTCTTCACGAGCGAGCCCGCCTTGCCGTAGAGCGACGAGGCCTGGTCGAGAAGCCCGCAGGGGCAGCCCGCGAACGTATGCTCCGCCTTCTGGCCGATCTTCGCAAGCGACGTCTTGTCCTTCTCGATGCCGTAGATCTTCGCAAGGGCGAGGACCGTCGCCATCTCAAGCGCGGCAGAAGACGAAAGCCCTGCGCCAAGGGGGATGTTGCCGCCGAACACGGCCTTGAAGCCCTTGCCTGCGGCGGCCGGCTTTCCGTCGAAGAGCCAGTTGAAGGTCCCAAGCGGGTAGTTGGCCCATGTGGCGCCGGATTCCACCTTCTTGACGGATCCGATGTCGGTTTCACACGTCTCGCCGCCCATGTCGAGGGCCACGAGAGTCACCTTGCCGTCGTCGGACGGCGAAACCGCAAAGAACGTGCCCTTGTCGATCGCCGCAGAGAGCACGAATCCCTCGTTGTAGTCGGTGTGGTTGCCGAGGACCTCTATGCGGCCCGGCGCGTAGGCGACGACCGCAGGAGAAGCGCCGAACTTTTCGGCGAAAGCGGAAACAACCTTGTCGTAAACGTCTTGGTTAAGCATTGGATTGAGCCTTCTTGGATGGAATTGAAAGGACGTGGGCATAGACGAGCACATAGGCAAAGAGCGCTATGGTGACCCAGTAGCTGTTGAGGATGCCGATCTTGTCGGCGACAAGCCCCTGCACCGGCAGGAGGACGCCGCCGAACACCATCGCCATGAAAATGCCGGAGCCCATCGGGACATACTTCCCAAGCCCCTCGGCCGCAAGGTTGAAGATCGCGCCCCACATGACAGACGTGCATATGCCGCAGGCGACCGCGAAGCACATCGAGAGGGGAACGGTCTTGCCGAACACGCTCACCATCTTCACGGGCGCGTACATCGCGGCGAGCATGAGCGCGATGCCTGCGACGGCGCAGAACGTGACCATCACCTTGGAGCTCACCTTGCCGCCGATGACTCCGCCGAGGATGCGCCCGCACATCATGAGGAACCAGTATACCGCGACGACCGAGCCCGCGACGACGGCGCCTACGTAGCCCGGGGTCCCCTCCTGAGTCATGTAGAGGTTAGCCATGTTCGGGATGCCGCACTCGATCACGATGTAGAAGAAGATCGCGAGCGCGCCGAAGGTGAAGTGGCGGAACTTGAGGGTCTCCACGATGTCGCGCACGACCGACGTCGAGCCGTTCATGCGGGCTTCGCGCTCTGCCGCAGTCTCCATGTGGGGCTCGGGTATCTTAGAGAGGGCGACGATCACGATTGCAAGCGCGAAGATGCCCATCGCTATGAGAAGCGCAGGCGCGGCGTCCGCGACCTTCGCCTTTGCGACCTCGCCGCCGATCAGGTAGCCGAGGAGAATCGGCGCGATCGTGCCGCCGATGGAGTTGAGCGACGAGCCGAACTGGACGAGCTGGTTGCCCTTCTTGCCTTCGCCGCCGAGAGTGTTGAGCATGGGATTGACGACGAGGTTCAGAAGGCACATCGAAAAGCCCGCGATGAACGCGCCGGTCACGTAGACGCCAAAGCTCTCCACGTAGCCAGAGAGCCACTGCACGCCTACGCCCGTGAAACCGACGGCGCACGCGAGAATCGACGTGAACTTGTAGCCCTTGCGCTTCAGGATGAGGCCGCCCGGGATCCCCATGAAGAGATACGCGAAGAAGTTCGCGCAGGACCCAAGCTGGCTCGCGGCGTTCGAAGCGCCGAACTGGTTCTTGACTATTACGCCCATCGAGCCTGCGAAATTAGTCACGAAGGCTATCATGAAAAAGAGCGCAAACATCGTAGCCATCGCCGCGACGTTGCCGCTTCTTGCATCGCTTGTCTGCATTGTCGTCTCCTTGAGTTAAGGTTACTTTGTGGAATTATACCTAAAAACGCCGTTTCAGTCAAACAGGTCTTATAGCACTTCGCACGCCGGAAGGTCCCCAACAAGCGGTTTTGCGTAGGAAATAAAGGCCTTTGTAACGTCATGGCCGTTTGCGGCTATGAACTGAGGAGGAACGGAGCGGGTGTATTTCGCGGCATCGCGGACGGGCGCCGGCACGAACGACACCTTGTAGCCCTTTCCCTTGGCACGGCGAATCGCTATCGTCCCCATGGTCGGGAGAGACGCCCCCTGCGCAGCCGCGACGGCCGCCTTTACGGCAGCCTTTCCAGCCGCAAAAGCCTCGGCCTGGTCAATTTTTGAAGCGACGCCGGGGAAGGACCTCTGGAGGTAGCCGAAAGTGTCGGCCCTGACGCGCTTTATGGCTGCCTTGGACTTGAGGAGCTTGGCAAGGGAGTCGCCCAGGGCTCCGGTGCCGGACATCTGGACGTTTCCATGGGAGTCCCTCTCGCCGTCAGAGAGCTTTGCGCCCACGGGGACGCCGTCCCGCCCGCGAATCCCCTCGGAAACGGCCACTACGCACCTTCCGAACTTCTTCATTGCGGCCTTCACGTCGGAGACGAACTTCTTTTCGGAGAAAGGAACCTCCGGCAAGTAGATGAGATGCGGGCCGTCGTCGGGGCGGACGCGCGCAAGTGCGGAAGCGGCCGTGAGGAAGCCGGCGTCGCGGCCCATGATGACGTCGATCTTCACGCCTCCGAGCGCGCGGTTGTCGAGGTCGTCGCCCTTGAGGGCGCTTGCGACAAACCTCGCCGCAGAGCCGAAGCCAGGCGTATGGTCGCAGGAGCGAAGGTCGTTGTCGATGGTCTTGGGGATGTGGTAGACGACAAGAGGATAACCCTCCTTCGCGGCCTCCTCAGCCACTATGCGCGCGGCATCGGCGGAATCGTTGCCGCCTATGTAGAGGAAGTATCCTACGCTGCGGCGGCGAAACGCCTCGAAGATTGCGCGGCAGTCGGCCGCGTCCGGCTTCCTGCGGCAGCTCCCGAGCGCGGACGAAGGCGTTTCGGCGATTGCAAGGAGCTTCTTCTCAGATGGCTTGCGCATGTCTATGTAGTCGTCGCCGAGGATGCCGAGGATGCCGTGCCTCGCTCCGAGGATGCGCCCGACCGCAGGCGACTTCCTCGCCTCGAGGACGGCCCCCACCAAAGACTCGTTGATAACCATCGAAGGACCGCCCGACTGGGCGATCACCATATTCATCTTCTTCGCTTTTTCCATTGCCTTAGTCCTTATGAAACAGCCTTCTTCTCCGGCGGGGGAACGGCACGATACCGCTCAAGCGCCTTTTCGTAAGCCGGCGAGCCGAAGAACCCGCACGCCTTGAACTCCGGGCAAAACCCCCTGTAAACGCATTCGGGAACGCAGCACTCGGCAAGCTCCGGCTCGCTCTTCGCCACCTCGTCGACGACGAGCTTCCACGCCGCCCGCGTCTCCGGGCTCGCCTGGCCGCAGAGCCGCCGCCTTGAAATGAACATCAACGCCTGGGCGTTTGCGAAGCACTCGTGCATGACGGGCGCGTCCTGCCGGGCGCCGGTCCTGTCTTCGCCGGTGCGGTCGGTGCGCTGCGTCGAGACGAAATGCTCGATGCCGTACTTGTGGCGGACGATGTGGACCGACACCCAGTAGGGAAGGTCGAGCCACTTCCAGTTGAAGCACAGCTTCCTGATCGGCGAATGCTCGGCGAGAAGGATGCGCTTTTTCCACCTTGGGCTTGGCTCGCCCTCCCCTTCGCCAAGCCGGATTGTCGTACGGGCCGCATCGGCGACTTCGCGCCACGTGCCCTTTGTCTTCATGAAAGCGATTGTTGTCTCCATGTGCGGGATTATACCTAAAAACGGCAACCGAAGTCAACGTCATTCACGAAGCGGATATACGCAAGACGCTACTGGAACACGATCAATGCTACCAAGAACGCCCCGACTGCGCCCAACGCAATCAGCGTCCAGCGGAGAAGAGCCTGCCGCCTGCGAATCATCGTCTTCTTGTCCAGGAAGCTGCGCACGTCGTCATCCGGCATTGCAAGGGGATCGACCGACGACTTCGAGGCGCCGTCGAGGCCCTCCAGCAATGTCTTCATGCCGACGGACGGAGACGGCGGCGCCACGTACTCGGTCGGCAGCGCCTCCCTCTTGACGTTTCCGAAGCCGAGCTTGCCCAGCTCGTCCAGGACGGCGCTGAACGTGTCGATTCGCCGCATCCTGTCCTTGACGGTCATTCGCCTTATCAGCACGGCCAACCCAGGAGAGACGCCAGGCACGACGTCCCTTACGTCGGGGACCTGCTCTTCGGAGAGTATCTGCGTTATGACAACGGCGGGATTGCTGTCGGAATACGGGCACTTCCCGGTGAGCATCTCGAAAAAGACGATTCCAAGCGAATATATGTCCGCGCGTGCGTCGACGTCGGCGGAGCACTGCGCCTGCTCGGGGGAGATGTAGGACGGCGTCCCAAAGACGCTGTCTGCGCTTGTCTCCAGGGTGTCGCCGACATTCTGCGCCTTTGCGATGCCAAGATCGACAAGCTTGACGCGCCCGTCCGGCTGGACAAGTATGTTCTCGGGCTTGATGTCGCGATGGACAACCTTGAACGCCTGCGCCGCTTCGAGGGCCGACGCGACCTGCGAGACGATGTCTGCGGCCCGTTCCGCGGGAATCCGGCCCTCCAACGCGATCATGTCGCGCAACGACACCCCTGGCACGTAATCCATCACCAGATAATAGATGCCCTTGTACTCGTCGTACCCGCAGTCGTGCACGGACACGAGGTTTGGATGGCGAATGCGGGAGGCGAGGCGGGCTTCGCGCAGGAACCGCTTTATGTAGGCCTCGTCAACTTCCTCGTCGTCCGACTGCGAGCTGGAAATGAGCACCTTTAGGGCGAAAAGGGAATCAAGTATCTCATGGTGCACAAGATAGACTGCGCCGCCGGCTCCTGCGCCAATCAGCTTCTTGACGACATAGCCGTGGAAGACCTCCCCTGGCTGGAAAATCGTTTCCAAGCAGTCGTTCATCGCACACCTCCGATTTCGGAAACCATATTGCCAGCGACGAGATGCATGACGCCTTTGGTCAGGCGCGCCATTCGAGTGAAAGATCGACAGACCCCGCGCTGTGCGTGAGGCAGCCAAGCGAAATCGCCGTAACTCCCGTTGCCGCGACCTTCTTCGCCCTTTCGAGGGTGATGCCGCCGGAAGCCTCGGTCTTGGAAATGCCCGCGCACATCTTCACGCATTTTCGCATGTCGGCGCAAGACATGTTGTCGAGCATTATCCACTCGGGGGCGGCCCTCAAAGCGCTTTCGCACTCGCGCAGGCTTTCGACCTCCACCTCGACGTCAAGCTTGGGAAACGCGCGACGCGCGGCCTCGACCGCCTTGTCAAGCGCATCGGGATCCCCGCCGCGCCACAGCCTGCGGTGGTTGTCCTTTATAAGCACCCTGTCGTACATACCCATGCGGTGGTTGGAGCCGCCGCCGCACAAGACCGCATACTTCTCGAAGACCCTGAGGCCCGGCGTCGTCTTCCTCGTGTCGAGGATCAAGGTCCCGTAGCGGGATACTGCATCGACAAACTTCCTGGCTAGCGTCGCCGTCGCGCACATGCGCTGCATGAAGTTTAGGGCCGTCCTTTCCGCGGCGAGAATGGAACGGGCCTTGCCGCGAAAGACGAGGATGGGCTCATGAGGATTCGCGAAAGAGCCGTCCGGCTTCAGGATGGACACCTTGACCGAGGGATCGACCTCCCTGAAGACGGCTTTCGCGACAGTCGCGCCAGACACGACGCAGCCACTGCCCTTCGCGTATATCTCGCCGTCAGCCACGGCCTTTGGGTCAACGAGCGCGAGCGAGGTCGCGTCGCACCACGGCTCACGCACCGACTTCTCGGCGCTGGCGAGGTCCTCGTCCAGCGCAAGGCGGACCGCCGCGCGGGCGCGCGGCGACTTCATCACGTCTTTCAACTCGCCCTGCATCACTTCAGGCCGGCATCAGGTATTCCCAATGCTGCCAGAGCATATAGGCGAGTATTCCCGACACCGCCAGCGCAAGGAGCCCGGCGATGACCGCCGCGGTAGTCGCCTTGCTCGTCTGCGGCTTGGCCGAAGCATCGTTTAGGTCAAGCTTGAAACGGTCTGCTATTGTGGCGCCCGAACCCTGCACGATAGTGGCGGCCTGGGTGTCAACATCATCTCCAGACGGAGCCTTCATTGGCTTTTTTATTGTCATGTTGACAATTATATCACTTAATGCCGTGAAAAATCAACCGGAAATTTCGGCGTCGCGGCGAAGCGCCTTCTTCTTCAGGGCCTCGCGCTTGTCGTGCAGGGCCTTTCCACGGCAGACGCCGAGATCGAGCTTTATCCGGCCGTGCTTGAGGAAGACCTTTAGCGGCACGAGCGTAAGCCCCTTCGCCTCGCTCTTCATCTTGAGCGACGCCACTTCCTTCGCGTGCACGAGCAGCTTGCGGTTGCGCTTCGGGTCGTGGTTGAACCTGTTGCCGAACTCGTACCCGGAAATGTCCGCCCCGACGAGCCAGAGCTCGCCGCCGAGGACGGCGGCGTAGCTGCCGGAGAGGGAAATCCCCCCGCGGCGCGCCGACTTCACCTCAGTCCCGGAAAGAACCATGCCGCACTCGATCGTGTCGAGTACGGCATAGTCGTGGCGAGCCTTTCGGTTCTCGGCCAGCGTAGGATTGAACTTTCTGTCTCCGGCCACCCCTTAATCGGCATAAAGCGAATTGACGTTGGAGAACTTCGCGTTCCACTTCGTCTTCGCTTCCTCCGCCTTGGCTATGGCGTCGAAGTCGACCTCGGCGATCAGCTTGCCCTCCGCGATTTCCTGAAGTGCTATGTCGCACTTGTCGGTATCGAGGGTCGCCGGCCTGATGAGGGGCTTCGCTCCGTTCACGAGCTCGCGCTCGCGCTTCGAGACGAGATTCACAAGAACAGGCACGGAGGGAATCCTCTCGTGGGCCTTCTTGAGCAATTCGGTGTTCATTAGAGCGCTCCCTTCTCAGTTGCCGGATTCCTGCTGGCGGGCGTCGAGCTCCGCCATCGCGGCCTTGCGCGAAAGCTTGATGCGCCCGCGCTCGTCGACATCGAGGCACTTGACCTTTATGATGTCGCCGACCTTGCAGACGCCTTCCATGGACTTGAGGAACTTGTCGGAGAACTCGGAGATGTGGCAGAGGCCGTCCATCCCCGGAAGAATCTCGACGAACGCGCCGAAGTCCTTGATGCCGGTCACCTTGCCCTCGTAGATCCTGCCGGGCTCAGCGACCGCGGTCACGGCCCCTACCTCGCGCTTGGCGGACTCCATCGACTCCTTCGAGGTCGCGAATATAGAGACCTTGCCGTCGTCGTCGATGTCGATCTGGGCGCCCGTCTTCTCGACGATTGCGCGGATGTTCGAGCCGCCGGGCCCGATGAGCGCGCCGATCTTGTCGACGGGGATCTGCATCTCCTCGATCCGTGGCGCATACTTGTTGAGCTCTGCGCGCGGGGCGGGGATCACGGTCTCCATGAAGTCGATGATCTTGAGCCTCGCGTCGTGCGCGGCCTTGACGGCGCCCTCGACGAGGTCCCACGTGAGGCCGCGGAGCTTGAGGTCGACCTGGAAGCCGGTGATGCCCTTGCGGGTTCCGCCGACCTTGAAGTCCATGTCGCCGCAGTGGTCCTCGGCGCCGAGGATGTCGGTGACGAGCACCTTCTGGCTCTGGTCTTCATTTGTGAAAAGGCCGATCGAGATGCCGGCGACAGTGCGCTTCAGGGGAACGCCCGCGTCCATGAGGGCGAGGCACCCGTTGCAGATCGACGCCATCGAAGACGAGCCGTTGGAGCCCATGATCTCGGAGACCACGCGTATCGAATACGGGAAATCGTCCGGAAGGACCTCTGCGATAGAGCGCTCCGCAAGGGCGCCGTGGCCGATTTCGCGGCGGCCGGTGGAGCCGAGGCGCCCGACCTCGCCCGTGCAGTAGGGCGGGAAGTTGTAGTGGAGCATGAAGCGCTTGGACGCGTCGCCTCCGGTGACGGAGTCGAGGTCCTGCGCGTCCTTCTTCGTGCCGAGCGTCACCGACGCGAACGACTGCGTCTCGCCGCGCGAGAAGATCGCCGAGCCGTGCAGCCTGGGGAGAACCCCGACCTGCGCCGAAAGCGGACGAATCTCGTGCTGGGCGCGCCCGTCGATGCGCTTGCCGTGAACGAGGACGTTCTTGCGGACGGTCTCGATCTCGAGGGCGTCGAAGAGATGGACGAAGCCGACTGCGTCGACCTCGGGCCACTTCTCGGCGACCTTCTTGAGGAGGTCCTCCTTGATAGCGGAGACCTTGCCCTGGCGCTCGAGCTTGCCCTTGATGAGGAGCGCCGCGGCGAGGGCCTCGCCCCCCTCCTTGCGCATGAAGTCCATCTTGTCGGCAGGCTGCGGGACGTCCTTGATTTCCTTGTCTGGCTTGCCGAGGGCGCGGCGCATCTCAATCTGGAGGTCGATGATCTTCTCGACTTCCTCATGGGCGCGCTTGAGCGCGGCGATGAAGTCCTCGTCGGTGATTTCGGAGGCGGAGCCTTCCATCATCAGGAACTTGCCGCGGATGCCGGCGTAGAGGAGGTCGATGTCGCTCTTGGCCTTCTGCTCGTGGGTGGGGTTGATCACCCACTCGCCGTCGATGCGGCCGATGCGCACGCATCCGATCGGGCCCATGAACGGGATCTCGGATATGTGGAGCGCGGCGGACGATGCGTTGACGGCGAGGAAGTCGGCCTCGCGCGTCCCATCCGACTGGATGAGCGTGGAATTGACCTGTACGTCGTTGTAGTATCCGTCGGGGAAGAGCGGACGGATCGGGCGGTCGCACATGCGCGCCGTCAGGATCTCCTTGGAGGTCGGACGCGCCTCCCTCTTGAAGAAGCCGCCGGGGAACTTGCCGGCCGCGTAGAACTTCTCGCGGTATTCGCACTGGAGCGGGAAGAAGTCGATGCCCTCCCTCGGAGTGTCGGTGTTAGTGACCGCCGTGAAGACGGTCGTGTCACCGTACGATACGGTGACCGCCCCCGCCGCCTGCTGCGCCAGGAGCCCAGTCTCGATGACGAGGGGCACCCCCGCAATCTCGACCTGGAATTTCTTTGTGCCTTCCATTGTCTTTCTTTTTCCTTAGACTTTTCTTCTGCAGTGTCAGCGCCTGATGCCGAGCTTCTTGATGAGGTCGGCGTACTTCGCGGCGTCGGTGCGCTTGAGATAGTCCAGCAGCTTGCGGCGGTTCTGCACCTTGCGGAGAAGCCCATAGCGGCTGGAGTGGTCCTTCTTGTTCGCCTTCAGATGCTCGGTAAGCGCGGCGATTTCCTTCGTGAGGATCGCGATCTGAACTTCGCTGGAGCCTGTGTCGCGGTCGTGGCGCTGGTATTCGTTGGCGATGGCGGACTTGTCGATTTTCATTGAGTCTTGTCTTTCGTATTGTTGGTTCCGCAAGCCGGGAGGTCGATCCTAATGCGGGAAAATCTCTCACTCGAGAGTCCCCGCAGCAGGGATAACTTCCTGAGACAGCCGCAGATTGGCGCGTATTTTACCAAAAACGCCGCGATATTGCAACAACACCGCATGAAATTCCAGATCAAGGGACAGAATTCTCTTGGCGCGTCTGCCGGGACGGGTTTTTGTCTCACGCAGAGACGCAGAGGCGCAGAGATCATTGGCCGTGAGAATCCTCGGGGTCTGTCCCCAACGTTCTACGGATAACTATGATGGTTGCTTTCGCTATTGGGAGATTGGGAGTCTCGGAGTTAAGGAGGAGCGTTTTTTACCAATTGCCACATCCTCAAAAACTCCAAAACTCCCCGCAGCGAAAGCAAGTACTTTGGGGGGGGAGACACCCCGTTGTCGCTTCATTTTTCACGGCATATCTCGCATTTTCTGCAAGTTATCGCTTCTCAAGCCGTTTTGCACTGGCGGGAGCCTTGCCGCGCACATGAGGACGAGTCCTCATTCTGTTTTTAGACAGGATTTACAGGATTGACAGGATTTTTGACCTTTGTGGCTAAAATCCTCGGGGTCTGTCCCCAACGTTCTAAAGCATGCGAGCGGCGAACTCTGCGAAGCCGGGGACTTCCACCATCTCCGCAGCGCCGACGTCAATCGACGCGGCGTACGACGGATCAACAGGAAGGCGGAGCGTCTCGGGTATCGAAAACCGCTTGGCGAGCTCGTCGGCCTTGGACTCGCCGAACACGTTCAGGCGCTTTCCGCAGTGCGGGCATTCGATGTAGCTCATGTTCTCGACAAGCCCGATGACTTTCTTCTTCATCATCTCCGCCATCTTCACGGACTTCGCGACTATCATCTCCACAAGATCCTGCGGAGTCGTGACGACGACCACGCCGTCCACGGGGAGCGACTGGAAGACCGTTAGCGGCACATCACCCGTCCCCGGCGGCATATCGACGAACATGACGTCAAGCTCGCCCCAGTGTACGTCGGTCCAGAACTGCTTTACCGCGCCGGCGATGACAGGGCCGCGCCACACCACGGGGTCGGACGGATTTTCGACAAGCATGTTGAGCGAGATTACGCGAATGCCGCCAGTGGAGACGGAAGGCTCGATTCCGTCTTCGCCCTGGTAGCAGCCACCCTCTATCCCAAAGCCCTTCGGAATCGACGGCCCGGTGATGTCGGCGTCGAGTATGCCGACCTTGAGCCCCCTGCGCGACGCCTCTACGGCAAGCATGGTCGTGACGAAGCTCTTGCCGACCCCGCCCTTTCCGCTTGCGACGGCAATCACCTTGCCGACCTTCGACGCCGCGTTGAGCTTCGCCGAAAAGTCGAAGTTTTCCTTTCTCTCCCCGCAGGACTTCCCGCAGGTCTTGCAATCATGCGTACATTCCTCTGACATAGTGAAAGAAAGTATATCATATTTTCCGGTTCAGAGGATGCATTGCCTATGCTACAGCCTACTGGGGCGGACAAACTCGCTGAACTGCTTGCCGTTACGCGAGCCGGAGTAGAACTTGACCCAGTCGACCTGCATGGCGACAGGCAAAGTCGATTCGTCAACAGGGCCGACCCAGCTTCCGCCAAGCTGCATGTCGATCATAAGGTAGAAAGGCTCCGTCCACGGATAGCGCGCCGGATCGTCGCCCTTCCTCGCATACGAATGCGTTCGCTTTCCGTTGACCCTCCAGACAATCTCCTCCGGCGTCCACTCAAGGCCAAAGACATTCCAGCCATCCGGCCTAATGGCGCCCTTGCCAGATTTCGGCGGATCGTCAGGATGGCCCTGCGTCCACCCTGAATGCACCGTATGATAGACGAAGTCGTCGAAGTTCAGCCTCTCGATTATGTCGATCTCGCCGCACTGCGGCCATCCGGCAGACGGCCTTTCGGGCATCAGCCAAATTGCAGGCCATGCGCCCTTCTGCGCTTTCAGCTTGCAACGGACCTCAACCTTGCCGTACTTCATCGCAAAAAGGCCCTTCGTCATCACGCCGCCGGTCAACACGCGCCTTGGGTCTTCGCCGAGGTCGTTGTTCTTTACGCCATAGACCGTGAGGATTCCGCCTTTGACGGAAACGAGATCGGCCCGTCCAGACATGTTCTTGTTCCAGTCCGACGTGCCGCTTTCAATGCGCGTCCAAAGTTCCTTGTTGAGCGCGTCGCCCTTGAAATCCTCTGTGTACTTGAGCTTCCACGAAACCGCGCCCTCGGCGGCGCCAAAGGCTTCGCACGCCGAAATGGCGCATGCCGCCGCAGCTACGGCAACGGCGACATGCCATTTCCTAAGAGCGCTCAAGCCCACGAGGCTCTCACCCTTGCGACGTCGCGAAGCGATACGCGTTCTGGAACATCCTCATCCACGGGCCGTTCTCGCGGAACGAGCCGTCGTTGTAGGAGAGCTGGCACGCGCGGAAGCCGCGCTCGGGGTGCGGCATCATGATCGTGGCGCGCCCGTCCTCGGTCGTGAACGCCGTCTGCCCGCCGATGGAGCCGTTCGGGTTGTAGGGATAGCGGACCGTGGCCTCGCCCCTGTTGTCCACGAAATGCGCCGCGCAGATAGAAGGCGCGAAGCCCTCAGTCCACACGCGCCCTTCGCCGTGGGCAACCGCAATCGGAAGCCTGGAGCCGGCCATGCCCTTGAAGAAGATCGAAGGCGACTCCTCTATCTCGACCGTCGCAAGACGAGCCTCGAACTGCTCGGAGATGTTCTTCACGAACCTCGGCCACTTCTCCGCGCCGGGGATGATGTCCTTGAGCTGCGAGAGCATCTGGCAGCCGTTGCACACTCCGAGCGAGAACGTGTCGGGACGAGCGAAGAACGCCGCGAACATCTCGCGCAGGCGGTCGTTGAAGAGAATCGACCTCGCCCACCCAGAGCCCGCGCCCAGGACGTCGCCGTAGCTGAAGCCGCCGCAGGCGACAAGGCCGTTGAAGTCTGCGAGGTTGACGCGTCCTGCGATGAGGTCCGACATGTGTACGTCCGTGCACTCGAAGCCGGCGAGAGCGAACGCCGCCGCCATCTCGATGTGGCCGTTTACACCCTGCTCGCGGAGAATGGCCATGCGGGGCGTGGCGAAGTTCCTAATCGGAGATTGAGATTCGTCGGGGTCGAACGTAAGTTTGTAGTTAAGCCCGGGATCGTTCGCGTCGAGGGCGTTGTCGTACTCCTCCTTCGCGCAGACGGGGTTGTCCCTGAGCGCCTGCATGCGATAAGTCGTTTCGCTCCAGCAGCGGCGCAGGTACGTGAGGTCGGTCTTGAGCGCGAGCCTGTGCCCGACATATACGGAGAACTCTCGCGAGCTGTGCGTCGCGGCGCCAATGACCATCGCATCGACCTTCGCCGCCGCGAAAATCCCCATCACCTTCTTGAGGTTGGTCTTGCCGTATGGCTTCTTGAGAGAATCCGTCACCTGCAAGACCGCGCCCGGCTGCTCGTTGAAAAGCTGCTCCAACGCATCACCGTCGGGGAGCTTCGCAATGATGCCGCGTCCGCCAGTGATCGCCATTTCCGCGAGCGTCACCGCAATTCCGCCGTCGGAGCGGTCGTGGTAGGCGCGGGCGAGGCGGCCCTTCACTATCTTCTGCATCGCGTTGAAGAACTTCTTCAGCTTCGCGGCGTCAGCGTCGGCGTGGGTGTTTCCAAGCTGGCCATAGACCTGGGCGAGGGCAGTCGCGCCAAGAGGCGCCTCGCCCTTCTTGCCGAGGTTCACATAGACGAGATACGAAACTTCGTCGTTGCCGTCCGGCTTGAGGTCTGGCGTAAGCGTGAGGCGAACGTCCTTCACGGGCGCAAAGGAACTCACGACGAGAGAGAGCGGAGCGACCTGCTTCTTCTGCTCGCCCCTGGAATCGGTCCAGGTCGTGTGCATCGAGCAGCTGTCCTTGCCGACGGGAATCGAGACTCCGAGCTTCGGGCAGAACTTGAGGCCGAGCTCCTTGACGGTGTCGTAGAGAATTGCGTCTTCGCCGGGGTCGCCGCACGGCGCCATCCAGTTCGCCGAGAGGCGAATCTGCGAAATGTCGCCGACATCCGCCGCCGCGAGGTTCATGATCGCCTCGGAAACGGCGAGCCGCCCCGACGCAGGGCCGTCGAGAAGCGCGACAGGCGTGCGCTCTCCGGTCGCCATCGCCTGGCCGTTGAAAGTCTTGTAGCCCATCGTCGTGACGGCGCAGTCGGCCGCAGGCAGCTGGTATGGGCCGACCATCTGGTCGCGCGCGACGCGGCCCGTCACCGTGCGGTCGGTGATCGTGACGAGGAACGTCTTGTCAGCGACTGCCGGAAGGTGCAGGACGCGCGTCAGGGCGTCGAGCGGCGTCACTCCCTCGAAGCACGACGGCGCATGCTTCCTCGTGACGCGCTTGACCTTGCGCACCATCCGCGGCGGCTTGCCGAGAAGGACCTTGATGTCCATGTCGATGGGCTTGTCCGCGAAGTGGCTGTCGGTGAGGACGAGCCTCCCGTCGCCCGTCGCCTCGCCGATGAACGCGACGGGGCAGCGCTCGCGGCGGCAAAGCGCCTCGAAGAAGTCCTTCGCCTCCGGCTTCAGCGCGAGAACGTAGCGCTCCTGCGCCTCGCAGCACCAGATTTCCATCGGGTTCATGGAAATCTCCTCGTTGTGGACTTCCCTAAGCTCGAACCTGCCGCCCGTGGCCTCGACGAGCTCGGGGCAGCCGTTGGAGAGCCCGCCCGCGCCGATGTCGTGGACCGAAAGGATCGGGTTGGCCTTTCCAAGATACGCGCATGCGTCAAGGACGCCCTGGCAGCGGCGCTGCATTTCCGCATTGCCGCGCTGCACGCTGTTGAAGTCAAGCTCCTCGGAGTTGGTGCCGGTCATCATCGAAGACGCCGCGCCTCCTCCAAGCCCGATCCTCATCGCAGGGCCGCCGATCTGGACTATGAGAGCGCCTACGTTCACGTCCTTCTTCTGTACGAGCCCGTGGCGGATGACGCCCATGCCGCCTGCGAGCATAATCGGCTTGTGGTAGCCCCTGAGCTCTCCCGCGATCTCCCCCTCGTAGGTGCGGAAGAACCCGCAGAGCTGCGGACGCCCGAATTCGTTGCCGAACGCCGCGCCGCCGATGGGGCCGTCGACCATTATCTGGAGGGGAGTTGCAAGGCGCGTAGGGAAGTCGGCGAACGTGCGCTCCCACGGCTGCTGGTAGCCGGGGATGCGGAGGTTGGAGACCATGAAGCCGCTAAGCCCCGCGACGGAGCGAGAGCCCTGGCCAGTCGCGGCCTCGTCACGGATCTCTCCGCCCACGCCTGTCGCCGCGCCGGGAAACGGAGAGATGGCCGTCGGGTGGTTGTGCGTCTCGACCTTCATGAGCTGGTCGATTCGGTCTTTGCGGAAAGAGTAGGCGTTGTTCGACGGGTCTATCGAGAAGACATCAGTCGGGAAGCCCTCCACCACGGCTGAGTTGTCCTTGTACGCCGAGAGAGTGCCGCGAGGGCGCTTCGCATGGGTGTTCTTGATCATCTCGAAGAGAGACTTCGGCTGCTTCTTCCCGTTGATCACGAACTGCGCGCCGAAGATCTTGTGGCGGCAATGCTCGGAGTTCACCTGGCCGAACATCGTAAGCTCGGTGTCGGTCGGGTTGCGCTTGGCCTTGGCAAACGACTTTGCGAGGTATTTCATCTCCTCTTCGCTTATCGCAAGCCCCATCTCACGGTTCGCCTCGCGTATGGCCTCGACGCCCTTCGTCAGAACGTCATACACGCGGCCGGGCTTAGGCTCGCCCTCGGCGAATATGTCGGCGACGTCGCGGTAGACGCCCTCCGTCATTCTGTCGTGCAGAGCCGAGAGAGCAGTGACGGGAAGGCGCGGCTCGACCATGAAGCGAATGCCGCGCTCGACGCGCTTGATCGTCTTCAGCCCGCAGTTGCGGAATATGTCGGTCGCCTTCGAGCTCCACGGGGATATCGTCCCCTTCCTCGGGAAGACGAAGAAGCATCCGTCGCCCGCAGAGGTGCGGTGGATCTCGGGACCGGCGGAGAACGATGCGCCAAGCAGCGACGCCGCGCGCTCCAGCTCGACCATGTCGGGCATAGCGCCCTCGACATCGATGGCGTAAACCCACTTGGCCTCTATCCTGACGCGACCGGCGCCGGCGGAAAGTTTCGAGACCACGTCCCTCAGCGCGTCCATCCTGAACGGCGAATATGCATCTGAACCTGAAAGCAGTATCATCTTGAGAATCCTCCTTGAAGAGATTAATTAAAACTTTATGCGAGATCCATCCTTTGCAAGCTTGCCGCGCATGCGGCTTTTCGCCTTGCCGGAAAGGACGAGGTCGGCGAGCGGGTCCTCCACGTATTCCTGCACGACACGCCTGAGGGGACGTGCGCCAAGGGAGCTGTCGCTGCCCTTCTCCACGAGGAAGTCAATCGCCTTCTTGTCCAGCGAAATCGATATGTGCGACGCCGCAAGCCGCTCGGAGAGCTTCTTCAATTCAAGTTTCAGAATCTCTCCCATGTCGGCCTTGTCCAGCTTGCGGAAGACGACCGTCTCGTCGAACCTGTTGAGAAGCTCCGGCCTGAACGTGCGCTTCGCCTCCGAAAGAAGCTTCTCCTTGAGCATGTCGAAGCTCGTCTCGGCGGTGTCCTTGGCAAATCCGAGCGAATGGCCCTCGCGCGCGAAGTCGAAGCCGAGGTTCGCGGTGCAGATGACGATGGTGTTGCGAAAATCCACGACCCGCCCCTGCCCGTCGGTAAGCCTGCCTTCGTCAAGGATCTGCAGGAGCATGTTGATGACGTCCGAATCGGCCTTCTCGAACTCGTCGAAGAGGACCACTGAATACGGGCGCCTGCGCACCTTCTCTGTAAGCTGCCCGCCCTCTTCGTAGCCGACGTATCCAGGCGGCGCGCCGACAAGGCGGGAGGAAGAATACTTCTCCTGAAACTCCGACATGTCTATCGAGACAAGGGCCTTCTCGTCGCCATAGACTCTCTCGGCGAGCATCTTCGCAAGGTAGGTCTTGCCGACTCCCGTCGGGCCGAGGAAGAGGAACGACCCTATCGGCCGCTTTGGATCCGCCATCAGCGCACGGCTCCTGCGCAATGCCCGCGCAATCGCCGCGACGGCCGGCGCCTGGCCTATGACGACCTCGCCAAGCGCCTTCTCCATCCCGAGAAGGCGCTCTGCGGTGCTCGTGGTCATCTTCTCTACGGGAACGCCGCTCATGCTCGACACCGTCTCGGCGACATCGGCGTCGCTTATTTCGATGAGCGACTCGGAGTGGGTTTCCTTCCACGCCTTGAGTGCCTTCTGGAATTCGGCGCTCGCATTGCGCAGCTCCTCGCGGCACTTGGCCGCAGAGTCGAAATCGCCTTTCGCGACGACAGCGTCCTTCCGCGCCCTCAGGTCGTCGATGCGCTCCTGCATCTTCGAAAGGCTCTTTGGCCTCGCGCTCGCCCCGGCCCTCAGTCGCGCGCCTGTCTCGTCGAGGGCGTCAATCGCCTTGTCGGGGAGCTGCCTCGCCGGAAGGTATCGCGCGGTAAGCTCCGCCGAGGCCCTTATCGCCGCGTCGGAGTAGGCGACGGTGTGGAACTCAGAATACTTCGGGGCAAGCCCGTTCAATATCTCCACGGTGTCGGCGACAGTAGGCTCCTCTACCTGCACAGGCTGAAAACGGCGCTCAAGGGCCGCGTCCTTCTCGATTGACTTGCGGTATTCCTTGAGAGTTGTCGCGCCGATGCACTGGAGCTCGCCGCGCGCAAGGGCGGGCTTAAGTATGTTCGCCGCGTCCATCGCGCCTTCCGCGCCGCCCGCGCCGACCATGGTGTGGATTTCGTCGAGGAAGAGGATGATGTTCCCCGCCCTGCACGTCTCGTCGATAACCTTCTTGAGCCGCTCCTCGAACTGGCCGCGATACTGAGTGCCGGCGACGAGACGCGCCATGTCGAGTGCGACAACTCGCTTGGACTGCATTTTCTCGGGAACCTCGCCGCGGTGTATGGCCTGCGCAAGTCCCTCCACGACGGCAGTCTTTCCAACTCCCGCCTCGCCAACCAAAACGGCGTTGTTCTTGGAGCGCCGCGAAAGGATCTGGACTATGCGCTTTAGCTCTTTCGCGCGTCCTATCACGGGATCGAGCTTTCCGTGCCTCGCCATGTCGGTAAGGTCGCGCCCGAAGGCGTTGATTGTAGGCGTCTTCTGAGCCTTCCCGTTGGCCCCCTTCTGCGCGGAATGGCCGCCCTCTGCCTCTTCTTCGGCTGATTCTTCGCCGCCATCCGCTTCCTTGTTTCCCGAGCCCTGAGTGCCTGCCGCGACGAATTTCTCCACGGTGACGCCTGCGTTGAAAAGCATCTGCGCCGCCACGTTCTCGCCCTCCTTCATCATCGCAAGGACGAGGTGGGACGTCGAGACGGCGTTGCCGCTGCCAGCTTCCATTTCCGCCATCTCAAGCACCTTGCGAGTGCGCATGGAAAGCGGCAGCTGGCCGCGCTGCATCACGCCACCCTGCTCGGACTGGACCATCTGCCGGAGGGACTCCGCCATTTCTTCAAGGGAAAGGCCAAGGGCAGCGAATCGCGCGGACGCGCCGCACTTGGGCATCGCGAGGATCGAAAGCAGAATGTGCTCCGCGCCTATGTGGTCGTGGCCGAGCTGCCTCGCGCAGCTGCCCGCCGCGTTCATCGCGTCAATTGCGTTTTTAGAGAACATCATTGAGCATCACCTCTTCAAAGCGCCTGTTCACTTCGTCCGCCCGCTCCGCATCGACCCTGTCGCGCTCCTCCTGGGTAAGGCGCTCGGAGGCACCGGAAACGTCAAGGCCGGAAATCATTCCCTCGATCTCTTCAAGCGTTATTCCGTCGAGCGCGTTCTCAAGCGCGGCAATCCTCATCGGCGAAAGGAGGTCAAAGAGCTCGCCCTGCGAGAGAAGGCGGCAGTTCTTCAGGATGGCGAGGCTCCGGCAGAAGGAATCGCCGAGAACGCGCGGCATCTCGTTGCGCAGACGCGCCCGGGCATTGCCCTCCTCGCGGACGAGATCCTCCACGACCCTCTTTGCGCGTTCGGACGAGCCGCTGTACATTACCTTGTAGGCGTGGCCGGCGTCGTGGATGCCGTCCGACTCCACTCCAGCGAGTTCCATGCCAAGGGCGTGCAGGGCCCTCTTCGACGCCTCAAGCTCGCCTATGAGGTGCATTCCCTCGAGATGTATGCAGTCCCTCATGCGGAACGTGCGGTCGACGCCAGCTGTGGAATATGCCCGCCGCCCGGTCTTCTCGGCCTTCGACTTCTTCCTCTCAGCGCGGCACTTCTCGATTCCGTTCACCATGTCGGTGAACGCCTCGACGATTGCGCCGAGAATAGGCGGCGGCTCGTCGCCTTCCGACGAAGACGAAATCTCCGTAACGCTCATCGACACGCCCGGAGGCAGGCCGCTTACCTTCCGGGTGCGCTGACTTTTTGACTGGCGCCGCTGCTTTTCCTTCTTTGCGCACGATTCGCAGACGTAGAGCTCGTCTTCCTCTCCGTCCTTTTCACGCGTAATCGCGCACGCCGCATCGGCCATATGGCACAACTCACACTTCATAGAAAGTGTATTATACCATATTTACGCACGGTAATTGCCCCGGAATGGAAAACATGATATAATGTCCGTGTAAAAATAATCTGTCAAGATTCAGGGTTTTGATTTCCTGTACATGTAGAGACCGCAAATGCGGAGAAAGGTAAAAGTGCAATATGAACAAAATGAAAATGATGCTCGCTCTCGGCGCCGTCTGTGCCGCAGGAGTTCTAACAGCAGCGCCCGGCCCAGGCGTCCACAATAACGGCGGGCACCCCTCGCACAGCGCGAAGCCAGCCCCTAAGGTCCAGGCCCCTAAAGCCGTCGCCAAGCCCGCCAAGCTCGGAAAGCCGGCGAAACTCGGCGGTGCGGTGCGTCATGATCTCCCAGGGCCAGCGCACAAACCCGTCCACCACATCAAGCATCCGGCGGGCGCCCGCCACTGGGCCCGTCCTACGGTGGTTCCTCCGCGTCGCCACGGCGCCCTGCGCGCCTGGGAATGGGTCGCGGCCACATGGAGCATGACCGTGAACGGCGTCTATTACTACGGCGACGGCTACTACTATGACGGCTACAACTACTACTACAACGGTGCGTACTACACGACCCCGCCGGTCGTGATAGCGACAACGCCCGTCGTTACAACCGCGCCTGTCGTTACGACTACGCCCGTGGTAACGACTACGCCCGTAGTGACGACCACGCCAGTAGTGACGACCACGCCAGTAGTAACGACTACGCCCGTGGTGACGACCACGCCCGTAGTAACGCCCGCGCCTGTCGTTGTCAAGCCGGCGCCTGTCGTCGTGACGCCCCCGCCCCCGCCGCCGCCGCGCCGCAGGGGCCTTCTCGAGTGGCTGTTCGGCGACTGATCCAAAATCGGATTTCTCCGACATTCCGGACAAGCTTCACATCAAGGTCAAGGTGCAGAACCGCGTTCTCGCACCTTGACCTTTAGCTTATGAAGCCAATTGTGCAAAAACGCCGGCATCGCGCGTTCGCAGAAGCACTTTGCCATGCCTCTTATCGTGGATAGAAGGCGCGGCACTTTGGTTCGCTTCATATAGGCTGTGTCCACATGGAATATCAGCGGCCTATATTTTTCCACGTTCTGCACGACATACTCAGGCAGTTGCGATCCTTCAACCGGAACTCCATAGCAGCGCATATCCCAGAAAGGCCCCCTCCCCTGCGCAATGAGCCTTTCCAATGCGGCAATATCCAAGTTGCCGTCACCTGGATTGTATTCCTGATGCGCAAAAGAACGGACTTTCTCTGCAAGCCTGCGCACATCGCCAAGGCTGGTGAAATGCCAGCCGCCGTCCTTTATGATTGTAGTCGCCCCTCTGGATTTTGGCAACCACCTACACCTGATTTTGGAAGCCGTGGTCCCCTCGTTCACCCATTCGGGAAGCAAATCGTTTTTTATTGTATCGATGCCGTCAAAGACATGGCAGAAGTCGCGATACGAAACCATCCTCGTACCGTGCCAGTATCGCTGCAACACATTCCTGTAGTTTAGATAGTATGCGTAGTAGCGCTGGTCAAACACCTTGATGCCGGGAGTTCCGGCGTATTCAGCGATCTTCTCAGTGCGAGGTATTTCGTCAAGGTCGGAAATCAATATCGTGTCGTCGTCTTTTGCGTTTTTCAGGCCTTCGGCAATTGCGTTGCGCTGGTAGTTCTCGCGCCCCCAGTCCGTCTTGCATATCTCCGGAAACTTTTCTATGCAGACATAGATGATTCGGTCCTTGAACTCGGCGAACCTCGCCTCGTTCTCCTTGAAGTAAAGAGGCTTCGGATTCCCGGCATGCGTTTCGCCGGCTTCCACGAGAACGAACTTGTCGACGGCGTCTTTCAAGACGTTCAACCTGATTTCCAGAAGATCAAGCTCATTGAAAAAGCTAAAGCAGTCGTAGATCATCATTACCCCGTCTTTATTTTGAAACTGACGAATCACATTCCCAATACACCGGCCATCGTGCCCCTGAAGTACGCCCAAGCTATGTCTATTCGGCGGTTCTTTAACGCTACAATCCCGTAGTAAACGGCAGAAAGCGGAGCAAACACCGCCATGACGGACAACGTCTGACGCAAATTAAAATGCCTGCACGCAAACCGCAGCCTGTTTCGCGCAAAGCAATATGTCCTGTATGGCTTCTCGATGCCTAGTTGCCTCAGCGCAGGGACGCACCCCGGCTCGAGAAAACCAAGATGACTCGTCCGCGCACGGGCTGCAATCCACGCAGAGCGCCCTGACTCGACGATCTTCCATCCGAAGTCTGATTCTTCAAATATCTGCACAAAGCTCTCCTCGAATCCGCATACGGAATCGAAAACGTCGCGCGGCACCATGAATGCGTTCGGGCTGTACGTCGTAGGCCAGTCGACCGGCACATCTGAAAGCTTGTCCACAGGGACGTTCGGATGGACGTCCTTGGGCTGCGACGTCCATCTGTTGAAATCGCTGCCAAGCGTCCAGATCAGATTTCTGAGAGACTCCCTCTTGTGTACGGAAAGCGGCGCGACAAGCCCAGCGTCAGGATGCCTCCCGAAGCACTCCAGCAACTCCGACAAGGCATGTGGCTCCAGAATGTTGTCGTCGTCAAGGAAAAACAGATACTTGCCACAGGCGACCTTTGCACCCTTGTTGCAAGAAACAGCCTGGAACGAGTTCTTGTCGTTACGAAGGTACTTTACACGCGCGTCCTTGCCGAACTGCTCAGACACCATCTTGCCCGTTTCGTCAGAGGAGCAGTCGTCCACCACAATGACTTCGAGGATGACGTCATCCTGCTCCAGAACGCTGGCAATGCAATCGCATACCATCTTCGCCCGGTTGAACGTCGGAATCACTACGGATATTTGAGGATCTTCCATAACAGCCCCATCAAGAAATTTGCGAGGTTGCGGAATTGAACGGGTTTACGATTTTGACGTTGGCAAAGTCCATATCTGCGACGTTTCGCGTTACAATTACAAGATTGTGAACAAGTGCCGTTGCGACGATCTGCGCATCAAGCGGCGGCTTGGTGCGGCCAATGGCATCGGCTTCTGCCATTATTTCGCCCCATTTCTTCGCTACGGCAAGATCGAAAGGAATAATGCTGTCGCCGAATTGCCCGAGGATTTCGTTCTCGAGCCAAGATATCAGCAAGTCCCGTTTGGGATCGCCATGCCCCAGCCTGCGTATGCCGCGCTCAATCTCGGCAATCGTAATCGATGAAACGAAGAAATCATTGTTGGCAAGGTGCCGTTTCATCCAGGAGACAACCGACGTTGCGGGCCTCTTTCTGCGAAGTTCGCTTAATACGCAAGTATCGACAAGATAGCGCATTATCATTCCTCTGCCGCAAAATCTATGGACGTTGCGCGGCCATTCCCTTTTCCGCGAGGCTCAATTAACGCGCCAAGATCAACGTCTACTGGACATTTCATGAACGCCTCGACAATGTTCTTCTTGCGCTTTGGCTGAATCTTGTCACGGTAGAGATCGTATGAAATAACCACGACAAGCGGCTTTCCATGTCGCGTGACAAGTTGAGGCTCCCCGCTCCAAGCAATGTTCGCCACGGACGAGAACTTGTTTTTTGCATCCTGTAATGCCCATGTCATCTTCGCCTCCAAACTCTGTCTAGTCTGTCTAGACGAGGATATTGTATCATAATCTGTCCGAAACAGCAACCCCCGCGTGATGGTCAAAATCGAACAACGCCGATTTTAGTAATATGCAGAGCCTTGCAAGCCCTTACAACGCAGGGGATTGGAGGGTGTCCAAGCATACTCCATGAGCCATTCGTCGGTGCCTTCTCTTAACCAGGCAAAATGCCTCATTTGCAAAATAACGTCTTCAGCACCATGTGAAAGACTCAATAGCATCTAAATCTTTATCGGATTTCTTACAACCTTGCAATAGACGCTAAACAGCAAAGGCTTGAGCGAGCGTGGAATCAGTCGCGCTCCAGCCCTCCTGATCCACCCACGAAACCAAAATCGAAGCCTTGCGAGACGAGTGCGCTTTAGCATGGCATCGTCCACTGGAAGAATCAGACTCGAATAGCGTTTGGCATTCTCAAGAATATAGGCCGGGAATCTGGAGTCCAACGGAATCGGGAAGAACCTATATCCACATCCGGTTATATCTTCTCCAGACGCAACGGACTTTTTCACGAATTCAACATTGTCTGTTTTTGAATTGACGTATTCTACATGGGCAATAGACCTTGCCTTGTGCAAAATTGCGTCCTCCCCTCCAAGATAAGAGAAATGCCACCCTGCATTCCGTATAGAAGACTGACCGTTTAAATAGCGAATGCGTGTGAACGATGGCGGATGGTTCACAGATTCGTCAACATATTCTATTACTGGCATGCCATCGTATGTTGCCGAGTCGCAATATGTTTTATATCGCAGTGCCCTCGTTCCAGGCCAAAGCGGCCGGACATAGTTGAGATAGTTTAAATAGAAATTGAAGAAGCGCTGCTCGAACCGAACAATCCCAGAACGCCTCATCGCAGCATTTATGGCTTCTGGCGAAGGAATCTCGTCCAAATCCGAAATCAATATCAAGTCGTCGGGGCTCGCCTCCACAAGGCCGCGCGACAACGCATTGCGTTGCCAGTTCTCCCGCATCCAACTTGCCTGACGAAGCGTATAGCCCGCTGGCGGCTCAGGGAAATCATCAACTACTATGTGAATTATCCGATCGGAAAACTCCGCGAACCTCGCCTTGTTTTCAGCGTAGTACAGAGGCTTCGGATGCCCAGTATGTGTAACAGTCGCTTCTGCCAACACGAACTTGTCAACGACGTCCTTGAGAATATTCAGCCGCATCTCAAGCAAGTCAAGTTCATTGTAGAAGCTAAAGCAGTCGTATATCATGATGAGGAACATTATACCATATCCTACGCGAAATATGGTAAAATACACACAAGGAAAATATCGCCGCACGCAAAATGGCCAAAGAAAGGAATATGTATGCGACTGCAAGACCTTGCCCATCAAATGTTAACCAAGTTAATCAAAACACGTGCCTATACGGCATTTGCTACAATTGCCAATGGCGACTTGGAATACAGAATCTTTAGGATGAATCAATTTAACATATCAACCGCCCATATGCACGATAAGGCATTCACGCCATACAAGGGCAAATACAGCGGAAAAGAAATCGCCGTAATTGCATGCGGACCATCCCTAAACGACTACAAGCCAATTCCCGGCGTTGTCAACATCGGGGTGAATCGCGCCTTTAGGGACGAACGGATTTGTTTCGACTACATGTTCTTCTTAGACGCAGCACCCTGGAAAAGAGAAGAAATCAAGGCACTAAATGCATACCGCAAGGATGCATGTAAAAAATTTTACGGCATCCTAATCGAGAATCTCGGCAACGATTTCCCCTCTGCAAACGTCTCTGAATCAGATGTTATCGAAGCCGGAGCCATCCGCTATCGCGTAAACAATGCCAATTTCATAAAGGGGATGGAGCCGGTTTTCCCTTTGGACATCTCGTCACAACCACTAGCCGCATTCGAATCTGTGATTTTCTCCGCCCTTCAATTTGCGTTGTGGACAAACCCAAGCAAAATCTACCTCGTCGGGTGCGATTGCACACAAAGTGGCCACTTTTACGAAAATAGACGAAGCAGCTCAATAAGCACAAAACTGACATTTGGCTATGAATGCCTAAAACGCTTTGCTACGACCTATTACCCAGACACCGAAATCGTTTCAGTCAATCCAGTTGGTCTTAAAGGCCTATTCCGAGATGTGTATCAGAAATAAGGCTTACTCCATCCCGCAAGACAAGCCAGCGACACTCCATCGATTGAGCATACAGCCATTTTCTTAAGCTTAGAAATCGCCGTGATTAGCAACAATATTGTCTGTGCCTATGCCGTGCATTATGTCAGATGATATTTCGCTTTCGCTTGCAAACGTTTTACACACACGTTCTATTACTTCTGATTCAAATTTTTGATAAATCACAACAACGGCACCATCATCTATGAAAATCAAGTCGCCAGGCGAGATCCTCACTCCGCCAATGCGAATTGGTTTATGCATATAATCAAGGGTAGCCCGCCTTCTCACATCCTGAGGATTGTATCCTCTTGAATAAACTGGGAAATCAAGTAGCGCCGTATCCCGCTCGTCTCGTGTTACACCATCAATAATTGCAGCCACAGCGCCAGACCTAATAGCCAATCGCGCATTAAGGCCACCAAAATATGCGTTCTCTGAAACATCATTTTGGACGCAGATAACACTGTTTCGCGTCATTCCTTCATATGATTTCAACGCACCATATATACCTCGGAAATCTTCGCCGTCATTTAATCTGCGCAACTTAAGAGTAGTCGCCCTGCCAATAACCTTTCTCCTCCGGCCACTACTATTAGAGACCCAGCCAGGCAAAACGCACCCACACTCTTCGCCGCATTCGATCCTCATGTCATCCAGGACATCAGATATTGCAGCAGATTCCATCATGTGCTTAAGCATCTCAAGCCTAATGTTCTCTTCTTCACGACGCCCATATGCAACCAGTTCTGCAAAACTCAGGTCTTCTGGCGTATTGACGTCCACAAGCTCTTCTGCGCTTCCATACACCAGAAATGGCTTGTCTCCATATCGCCTGTTTGTGGCAATTGCGCTTTCTTTCTTCTGAATATAGAGCCCCATCGACTCTGTTACTGTATCGGGCAAGTCCTTGCTATTGGGAATATGATTAATGTCATATGAAGGCTTGCCATCCTTCCACAAATAGCACTTCTCTTTGCGCATAAGAATTGCCGAGTCATAATCATCAGACTCACGCAACTTGCGAATAGCCGAATCTATTGTTTCTGGACGAATGAATGGTGACGTACAAAGCAACTGGACATAGATGTCGCCATCTGGAAATGAGCGAACTTCATTCATAAACATCTGGTGCCCATCAGTTTTGTTAGTTGCCAACGCCACATCGCGTTTCATAAAAGTTATTGGGAGGAAATCACACATCTTGAACATTTCCTCTGACTCCGTATCCAAAAACACCCGATCAACTTCTTTGCACTTCAACAACGTTTTCAGCGCCCTTATAAACAAACGATCCCCATCTAGGAAACGCATATTCTTGTTAGCTACTCGTTCAGACGAACCTTTTGCAGGAACAAACGCATACACATTAAGCTTCTTCATCGTATGTTACCCTATGATTTTCATTACACCGTTGCATCTTCTCTCACGAGAAACGCATTCATGGAATGCACATGCATAATATTTGGTATTATATCATATTTAATATCCCTCAATCAAAAGGGAGTGCCGTTTTGAGCTGTGCCGCGATTCGTCAATTTGGAATTGTAGGCCGTCGAAGTGGAGGGGCATGGTTTTAAAGATGTGCTATCGAAACCGAAAGAGAGAAAGAACGCAGAGAGAAGAACGGCCCCATAGGGGGGGCACGCAAAATTGCACTATTTCCAAAATCTGAAACACGCTGAATAGGCCATTGTGGCTGTCTCCTTTCGCGAGAAGGAAGGAGACTGTAATGGATGAAGGGAACGGGATGTCTGGGGAATGGGCTGCGCATTGTGCCTCAGCCAAACCTATGACGTCAAAGTCGGAGCAGCAGTACCGTACGATAGGGACAGGCGTCGAGAGAAAATACGCGTTATGATCCGTTCAAGGCCAGGGTACCAATACAGAATGAGAGGGTCGCTTCCGAGACAAGGCTTCCCCTTCGTCTCGACACGGCACAATCACTTCAATGTTGGCAACATTGGCGCTCAGCATGGATAGGCCACTTATCGCCCAGAGAAGAGGCCGAAACTCCCAGCCCCACATCAGGCAAGGGTTGTGGCAACATGTCATACTTCGCACAGATCAATCTCGCTTCATTGTGCAACATTTCAACAGATGCACCCCTGGCCTTGAGACCTGCTATGGCATTTTCAAATGACGTCTGATTCCGTGAAAGAATTATGCCTTTATGAGGCCATGCATACGTATTGGGCTTTGAATACAAGAATTCACAAACAGACCAAATACGCTTTACCCAAACTGGATTTGACAACTTGGCCGCCAAAAGGTCTCTGACTTTTTCCATAAACTCAGGTTGTTCTTTTACGCTTTCCGGACTACGCTGCCAGACACGAATTCCGCATTCGACTAGTGGATAATAGAATATATTTTCGATTGCCCCTATCCCTGCTTCGGAAATTGGATCTATAAACACAACGTCATATCCAGAGAATATCTTCTTATTGGAAAACACAAAATCGTTCCCTGTCTGGACTTCACATGACCTACGCATGTTTTCATTATAAGATACCACTGGCTTTAGTAAATAGACAAGGAAAGACAATGCAAAAACACAATGCTTAACAGACCTGCAGCTAAACGATGTAAGCATATAAACAAACAAGGCCATTGACGGAATATAGAAAACCCATGAATAATAATATGTATAACGCCCTGCAACAACCATTAAGGCCGGCAACAGCAAGATTGTCGCTGTCACAAGGGCCTCTCGTTTGGGCGGGGGCCGCAGTAAGCACATTGCAACGACTGCCATTAAAAGCAATACCAATGCGTTAAGGTCTATTAAGTAAGCTGACAGAATTCTACCAAGGAAAGAAACCTCCTCTGTATTAATCAAGTTTGAATTAAACTGGATGTATGTGTAAATGAACTCAAGAAATGTACCTCGCCATATGTAATAGCAGAACACAACCATCAAGGCTGCCGCAAATCCCATGCCCGTATATAGAACTTTCTTGAAAAACACTGCCTTTCTTTTGTACGTAAAGAAAAACACCGGCATCATCATAATCATAAGAGGAATGGTATATACACCAGAGGCCATTAACAAGAATGCGAAGCCGAAGACCTGACATCTAGAAGGCGATTCCTCTTTATCGTGGCCTGGCAAAAGTGCATATACAAGCAACAATGTAAACAACATTACCAACACGTCAATTCGGCCCATCTGCATAATGTAAGACAGATTCCACCCGCCCCAGAACAAAAAACACATCGTAATGGTTTCAATTAGTCCTAAATGGACATCAATCTTAGATAAGATGCACAAAAGGACAGCATACACCACCACCCCAAGGACTACATTCATGCTGCAAACCGTAAAATGTGAAACTCCAAATATATTTAGCCATCCGTATAATAAATAAAAGTGAAGTGGATGATATGTGTAAAACCACATATTCGAACCATATTCTCCGTGCACAACACAATTAATCGCAGTGTCTGCGGTACCAATTTCATCGCACCAAGGATACGATGTAAAATTAAGCATTGCAATACTAAAGCCACAAAGCAACGTTGAGAATGCAAGCCCAATTGCAAAATTGCGAAGTGAGGTTTCGCTTAGCGCAAACCATATCGTCTGCCAAAAGCTCTTTGCCGCGGCCTTGAGAAGTTTCCACTTCTTTATGCTAACCTCACCAGTCGTCCTGTCGTGCTGGGGAACGGGAATTTCCAGGCATCGTAGCCTATGCCGGGCTGCAAGGCCGCTCAAAATGACATTCGGCGCGAACGTAGTAAGCGGTATCTGCCTATAGAAATCGCGGAATGCGGAAACGCGCATGAGCCGATAGGGCGTGTTGACGTCCCAGATGCTCTTCCCGTAGAAAAGCCGAACGCAGATTCGCGATACAAGGCTGATGATTTTCCTCGGCCAAGCCTGACGCCTGCCATCCCGCGTACCCACAAGGAAGTCGTACTCATCTCGCTTCGACCATAGCTCGCCAAATTTCTCCGGCCCCATTTCGTCGTCGGAATCGACTTGAAATATCCAGTCAAATCCATCAGTAGCTGCGTCGCGATAACCGGTAAGGATAGTGTTTCCATGTCCGCCGTTGGGCTTGTCCCTGACATTCACCCTGTCAAGGGATTCTGCAACTTCGCGCATGGCAGATAGCGAGTCGTCACGGGATCCGTCATTGTATGGGCGGATCTCATAGTCCAAACCGATGCTCTTGAGCATCGAATCCCATTTGCGGAGAACAGGGCCTATAGCCTCCTGTTCGTTGTAAACGGGCATCACAACACACAATCTGTCTTTGGGCGTGTTCATCACAGCATATAATACACTATTATCCCGCCCTCTGCAAGGTTTACAATCGCAGAAATGCGGACGCAGCCTTAAGTCCCGCAGCGACAGATTGGTCCATGTCGTAGTAGCGGTATTCGCCAAGCCGCCCGCCGACAAGGAGGCCTTGAACTTTTTTCGCCTCGGTCATGTAAAGCGCAAGCCTCTCGCGAGATTCCGGCGTGTCAACTGGATAGTATGGCTCGTCACCCAGCTTCCATGTCTTGGGGAATTCGCGGCAGATAACAGTAGATGGGGTTTCCATCACTGCCCTGTTCTCGGGGTGGTAGTGCTTGAACTCGTGTATGCGGGTAAAAGGGACGTCTGCGTCTGTGTAATTCACGACGCTTGTTCCCTGAAAGTCACGCACGGGGATGCGCTCTCGTTCAAAACGAAGCGACCGCCAGGGCAATGGCCCGAATTTGTAGCCGAAAAGCACATCTATAGGACCTGAGTACAGCACCGGCAGATTGGCCATCTCACTTGCCGCCTTCGTCTTTCGCCAGTCCAGCCAATCCACATTGCACTCCACGGTGATGCCAGGATGGTCGAGCATTCGGTCAAACAACGAGTTGTAACCAGACAATGGAATGCCTTGTCGGTAGTCAGAGAAGTAGTTGGTGTCATAGCTGGCGCGCACCGGCAACCGCCTTATTATGTCGGCTGAAAGATTTCGTGGATCAGTGCCCCACTGCTTGCGCGTGTACTCGCGTATAAATGCATCGTACAAGGGTCGTCCAATCAGGGAAATCGCTTGCGTCTCAAAGTTTTCCTCGCCCGAGACGACGCCCTTCGCCGCCTCGGCCGCAATAAACCCCGGCAACTCTTCTGGCGTAAGATCAAGGCCGTAAAACTGATTGACTAGCGCAAGCCCAAGAGGCAGAAAGTAGGTCTTGCCGGAGTGCCTGGCCAAAACCTTGTGCTGGTATCCATTGAATTCCACGAACCTACGCACAAAGGACCACACATCATCGTTATGCGTGTGAAAAATGTGCGAGCCATACACATGCACTTCGATGCCTGTCTCCTGATCGGCCTCGCATCTGACATTGCCGCCAACGGCATGTCGTTTCTCTAGCACAAGCACCTGCCGCCCTGCTTCAGCGAGAACACGTGCGACCGTGCACCCCCAGATGCCGGCCCCCGCCACTATCACGTCAACCATGAGACGCAGAACTCCTTGAATTGCCGACTACCGCAATGTCAGACATCGATAAACGACGATGCTCGACGATGCACCAGACGACAAAGGAACACAACAGCAAGGCTGAACTGATTGAAGTCAAATGTGAGACAAGGCTTGAAACGAACCCTGCAAAACCTGGCCAATTAAGCCTTTCGCCTATTGTCGGCAACAGCGTGGTGCAATAGTTGATGGTTTCGAGGCATGAACAAAAAACAACGGCCATCATGACGCCTAGAATCACGCGCTCGCGCTTACTGCCGGAAAGGATAAGGCGACTGGCGAGTGCCATCTGCATGACAAAGAAAATGCACCTGTCATACGGCCTCATGTACGTCCATAGAGACGCGCAAAGCACCGCAGGCGAAACGCGGACAACCCAGTCTGGAGACTTGCGTACAAGATAGCTTAGCGCAAAGCAGAGAAGAACGCCACCTGCAAAACTTATCGACTGAATGGCCTCAATCGTCCACCCACGCCCGACAAGCCATTGGCACACGGCCTCGGGAATGAGTCTGGCGCTCTCATGTATAGAATACCCCGCCCCTGATTTGATTTGAGGGACTTCCAATATGAGGTCTATCATGGGCTTTCCAATCAAATGAGACGCAATCCATGTCGCGACGAGGCAGATCGCCCCCGCCGTAACGACGACCTTCCACCGCCTGCCAATCAATAACGGAATCGCCAGGAGGAATCCGTCTTGCGGCTTGGCCACGACAATGGCCCAGCACACGCCGGCAAGCACGTCCCGGCCCTTCTCAAGGCAAAACAGCATGCCCGCCAAAGCCGCCAACACCATCAATATGTAATTCCCAGTCTGGAAATTGATGACGAAAGAGGTGCCAACCGAAAGCGCCGCAGCCGCCATAAACAACCCGCATCCCGGCGAAAGCCTGTTTCCGCGATAAAACGCAAAGGCGATTATTGCGAAAAGAAACGACAGCAGACACACGCACCACACCTGCCATTTGCGCCAGAGAGGGAAGTCAATCGACAACGGCAATGAATAGGCGTAAGTCCACGGAGCATTGCCGTCTATGATCTTGTTGCGCGTTGCCGTCTTTAAATCCTCACGGCCAAGCGGATAGTACTCTTCGCTGTCTATTTTCCCCTTTAGTACGTCAAATGGATCGATGCCTTCGACGACAAGTTGCATCTGATTTACGTAAATGCCAAGATCCATGCCTGGTCCATTCTTGTAGAAATACGGCACAAGACCTATCGCGGCCAGAAGGACCGACGCAAACCAGATTCCGACAAACCATTTTCCCTTTTTTGCCATACCGCCTGTTAACCCTTAGTTCACCCCTGTGTTCAAGACATGCACGCCGCGGTAGCGGTTGCCGTTGAGGTTGAGCGCCATCAAGACTCCGCCGTTCACGCCGCCAATCAGGTAGTCGCAACATGAAAGAGTATAAATATCGAGGAGATAGAGAAAGTTGTTTTCGCGCTGTGTTAAATCTGGAGGAATCTGGCTTGGAAGGTTCACGCCAAATTTGAATTGAGCGAATCGCGGCTTCTCATAATACTTGGCTTTGGGATATCGCGCAAGTAAATATTCAAGGGCCTCTTGTTCTTCCGTCACTACAAAAAGTCGCTCGCCCTGCCCAATGTCAAAACCCCATTTACGCATAGACTTTTCAGCCTCTTTAGCAAACGCATCATATTCCGGAACGGCCGCATGTCCAACGGGCCTCCAAGAGCCCTTCACCCTGTAATCCGTCCCTCTGAAGTATATGCCAACATAGCTAGCGGCGCCATCAGGGAACAGTTTTCCATATCTCGAGTCTATTACACTACAGCTCTGCCTGTTCAGCTTTGCCCGTTGACTTATCTCGTGTCGAAGAGCTATTTCATTGCGATTGTAACGTTTATGAATGGCCCCCAAGTTAACTGCATAAACAACATTTGCAAATGTATGTATGTCTTTCGGGTCATACTGTGAAACTGCCGTGAAATAAGAATACCAATTGCCTCGTCCTGTTTCTGGATCGCCTGCCTGGGGATCTGGAAGGTGTTCAACAACGGGGATCCAGCCTTTCCTTTCGGCGCGCAGCATATATCCCAAGACTCGATCATACCAGCCGGCAAGACCTACATAATAAGGCAAATCACGGATTACGTAGAACGTCTTGTCGGGATGAAGCGACCCAGGGTGGGTAACCTTCTCGGGATTACGAAAAAGGATCCAAGCGTTGGCAAAAGCGTTAATCCACGTGTACCACGGCTCCTGGATGGTGCCGATGAAATGGAACAGCTTAGTGTTGAGCCATGCCTTTAGTTTCATTTTTTGCGTATGATACACTATTCCTCTTTTAGATGCAAACTGACTGGCGTATTACACATGATAGTTCCGCCAAATGTTGACGCGGTAGAGCCAGCGGCAGACAATCTCGAACAGACGCTGCGGCAGAAACTTGTGCAGATAATACTGCAAAACGTAGTCGCGCGACATGGGCCTTGTCTGCTCGGCGAATTCGGGGAGCCCCGCATCTGCCGCCGCCTTGCGGTAGGCCTCGCGCATGGGATGGCGTGAGCTTGTGTACCACGGGCGGCCGAGGGTGTGCCCAAGAAAATGGAAAATGCGCGGATCGCGATGCGCCTCGTCGTAATCCGACTTCGAGAACATCAGGCACTCCCTGCCACCGACAACGCGCGCCACGCCCTCATACGAAAAAAGGAAGAAATGCGAAATGAAATTCCACTTCGGAGGCAGAAGAGCTATTTCGCCGCGAAACGCCCGAGAGAAAATGTCCTGGTCGCCAAGCGGGTTTGGCCCTCCCGGATTTTTCAATTCGTCGAGAAACCTCTCCGTGCACCGATGCCTGCGCCATGCATCAATGTCGATCAGCATTACTCCTGAATTGAAATATGGACTTGGTTTCGGGAGGTTGATTACCCTGCGATAGGAACATGGCACGCAGTCAACGCCAATGGCAAACGGCATGCCGTTCAGATCGATCGCAAAGAGCTCCTCCAGCGAGCCATTTACCAGCGTATCGCCGTCTATGTATAGAACCCTATCTTCATCTTGCAGCACCTGCGGTATGAATATCCTTGCGTATGCCGCATACGACGTATAGCCGTTATAGCCTTTAGTCTTGAGTTCCTCGACGGCAGGGCTCACGTCCCGATAGATAAACTCGCCGCCCGCCTTTTCAACGCGCGAGCGGACTATTTCCTGCGCGTCTTCCTCGAGGTTGTAGCCAAGAAGGACTATCCTCGCCCCGGGATTGTGCCGAAGCGCAGACACCGCGCTGATCGCCGTCAGCGCAGCATAGTTTTTATCGCTTGCATATACAATAGTCATAACCCGGCGGCTTTGCGTATGATACACTATTCTCACTCCAGACGCAATGGCTGGCGGGTGCGCTGCCGCGACAGGGTCAGAACACGATGGTGACGTTCGGCAGGGCCTTCCTTATGCGAGCCATCTCGGCGTCGGGAAGGCTGAGCTCTCCGAGCTGAAGCGACTGCAGCGAACCCCAGGCCGAGAGATCCGGCGGAAGCGCCGTTATCCTCGTGCGGTTGAAGGAAAGGTTCTTAAGCCCCTTCTTCTCCACGAGCCACGAGGGAATCTCCTTGATTGGGTTCCCGGAAAGCTCTATGTCCGTGAGGGACGGGAGGTCTTTCAGCGTGTCGGGAACAGAATCGAAGCGATTGTCGCGAAGGTATATCCTCCGCAGCGAGGTGAGCGCTCTCAAGTCAGGAAGCTTCGTGAGCCTGTTGCCGTTGAGCCTAAGCCACTTGAGCCCGACGAACCTTTCCACGCCATCCACGCTTTCAAGCTGGTTGCGGTCGAGGTTCAGGTAGTCGATCCTCTCGCCAGCCGCAAACGCGGCGTCGCCCCAATCGACGCTCTTAAGGGCCTTGTCGCCGAGATAGACGCGGCACTCGGCCGGAACCGACTTGTACGCCGGCTCCGGCTCGTCAAAGCAACCGCCCACCGCCGCACACAACGCGACGAGGAGTGTAAAATTGAAAATTGAAAATGCAGAATGATCTTCTTGTTTAGTTTTCATGCTTGTTTCCCATTCCACAACTTGAATCTTCAATTCTACATTCTACACTATCAGACCGCCGCGGCGGTGATTATGCCGGCGAAGTCAGCAGCCTTCAAAGCCGCGCCGCCGATGAGTCCGCCGTCGATGTCCTTCTTCGCAAGCAGTTCCGCCGCGTTGGAGGGCTTCATCGACCCGCCGTACTGGATGCGGACCGTCTCTGCGGTCTCCGCCCCTACGAGCCCCGCGAGCGTCGCGCGGATGAGTGCGTGGACTTCCTGCGCCTGGTCGGGCGTCGCGGTCTTTCCGGTGCCAATCGCCCAGACGGGCTCATAGGCGATGACGAGCTTCGCGCAGTCGGCTGCCGTGACGTCCTTGAGCCCGACTTTCATCTGGCGCTCGATGACTTCGTTGAGCTTTCCGGCCTCGCGCTCCTCGAGGGTCTCGCCGATGCAGACGATGGCGGTGAGCCCGGCGGCAATCGCAGCGCGCGCGCGCTTGTTGACGGTCTCGTCAGTCTCCCCGAAATACTGGCGGCGCTCGCTGTGGCCGACGATGACGTATTTCGCACCGGCGTCGAGCAGCATGCCCGTGGAGATCTCGCCCGTGAACGCCCCGTGGTCTTCCCAGTGGCAGTTCTCGGAACCGATCTCAACCTGCGTTCCGGCGGCCGCGGCCACGGCTGCAGGCACGTCGATGGCGGGCGTGCAGCAGACGATATCGACCTTGCCCGCGAATTCCTTCGTGGCCTCTGCGACGGCGGCGACAAGCGCGGCTGTCTCGGAGGGCTTCACGTTCATTTTCCAGTTTCCGGCGATGATTTTCTTTCTGTTCATTTTGTTTTTGCTCCTTTGAATTTTCTGTGCTTGACTCCTGCGGCCTTGAACATCGCCTTCACCGTGTCGAGGAACGCATAGTCGCCCCCATAGACGACCTCCTTGATTCCGGCGTTGATGATGAGCTTCGCGCAGGTGAGACATGGCGAAATCGTGACGTAGATGGTGGAACCGTCGATCGGCAGTCCGTAGCAGGCCGCCTGGCAGATCGCGTTCTGCTCGGCGTGCGTGCACAGGCACTCGTCGAGGTGCGTGCCCGACTTGACCTTGCCACTGCATCTCGGGCAGCCGCCCTCGAAGCAGTTCTTCACGCCCATCGGCGTTCCGTTGTATCCGGCGGAAAGGATGTGGTTGTTCTTCTCGACAACAGCACCGACGGAGCGGCGAAGGCAGTTCGACCGCTTGGCGACCACCTTCGCGATGTCCATGAAGTATTCGTCCCAGCTGGGACGCGGATCTATCTTCCTCTTTGCCATTCAGCCGAAGTTCCCGTATGCGCGGAGCTTCGCGTAGCGCCTCTCAAGGAGGTCGGCCACGGGAACGCCCGCGAGCTCCCTAATGGCCTTCACGACGGCCTTCTTCACGTTCGCGGCGGCAAGCGCGTGGTTCTTCTGCGCACCGCCCGCCGGCTCCTTCACGATCTCGTCTATCGCCCCGAGCTTCTTGAGGTCGGGAGCCGTGATCTTGAGGGCCTCCGCCGCCTCGGGCGCCTTGGAGCCGTCGCGCCAGAGAATGCCCGCGCATCCCTCGGGGGATATCACGGAATAGACGGCGTTCTCCATCATGAGAATCTTGTCGCCGACGGCAATCGCAAGCGCGCCGCCTGAGCCGCCCTCTCCCGTCACTACGACCACCACAGGCGTCGCAAGGCGCGAGAAGAACTCAAGGCTCTTCGCAATCGCCTCTGCCTGCCCGCGCTCCTCGGCTTCGCGCCCGGGGTACGCGCCGGGGGTATCGACAAACGTGACGACCGGAAGGTGGAACTTCTCCGCCAGCTTCGCAAGGCGCATCGCCTTGCGGTAGCCGTCGGGGTTGGCCATTCCGAAATTGGCCTCCATGTTCTCCTCGACGGTAGAGCCCTTGTTGTGGCCAAGCAGCATCACCCTCTCGCCGTCTATCGTCGCAAATCCGCCGACAAGCCCCCTGTCGTCGTTCACGAGCCTGTCGCCGTGCAGCTCCACGAAATCGGAAAACGCAAGGGAGATGAAATCCTTGAGATGCGGGCGACCGGGGTCGCGCGCAAGCCTCACGCAGTCCATCGCAGTCTTCTTCTTTGCCATTTAGATCTCCTCCTCGAAAAGCCTTTAGCCGAAAAATGCCGCGTCAGAAACCGCAATACCAGAGGATCTTGGCGAGAAACGCCTTGAGCTCTCCGCGCTCCACGATCCTGTCGATGAAGCCGTGCTTCTCAAGGTACTCTGCCGACTGGAAGTCCGGCGGAAGCTTCTGGTGGATTGTGTTCTCTATTACGCGGCGCCCCGCAAAGCCGATGAGGGCGCGAGGCTCGGTGATGTTGATGTCGCCAAGCATCGCGTAGGACGCGGAGACGCCTCCGGTCGTGGGATCCGTGAGGACGGAAAGATAAGGGAGCCCCGCCTCCTTGAGCCTCGCTATCGCGGCGGAAGTCTTCGCCATCTGCATGAGCGAGAGGATGCCCTCGTGCATGCGCGCTCCGCCAGACGCGGAGAAAATGACGAGAGGCCGCCTTTCGGCTATCGCCTGCTCGCAGGCGCGCGCTATCCGCTCGCCCGTTCCCGTTCCAAGCGATCCGCCCATGAACGCGAAGTCCATCACGCCAAGCATCGCCTTGTGGCCGCCGATCTCGCAGGTGCCGACTACGATGGATTCGGTTTCCCCGGATTTCGCAATTGCAGCCTCGACCTTTGCCTTGTAGGGCCCCGTCGCGTCGTGGAACTTGAGGTGGTCGGAATACGAAACCCCACGGAACACCTCGGCGAAAGTCCCCTTGTCGGCAATCTCCGCTATGCGCTCGCGCACTGGCAGCCGCCCGTGGTAGTTGCACTTCGGGCAAATTGCCCCGGCCTTTTTCCAGGCCGCCTTCGAGAAGTGGCTCTTGCACTTCGGGCAGACCGCCCAAATGGCCTTGGCGGGCGGGATGCTCGGCTTCTCGGACTTTTGCTGAAACCACGCCATGACAGATTCCTCCAGGTCAGAACGGCATGTAGACTATGCCGTAGATGCTGGCCGGCTTTCCGCCGACCGCCTTGAGAGAGTGCTTTACGACAGCGTTGTAGTAGGCCGTGTCGCCGGGCTCAAGCACGAACGAGTCGTTGCCGTAGACGAGCTCCACCTGGCCTGCGAGGCAGATTATGAGCTCCTCCCCCTCGTGGGAAGAGGAATCGTCAACTCCGTCCGCGGCGAACTCTATGCGGAACGGGTCCATGTGGCGGTCGGGCTTGCCGAGGGCGAGCGAATGGCTCGAGTACCCGAGCGTGTTCACGCCCTCCTTCGCGACCTTCACGGAGTCGAGGTCGGCGGCGCGCGTTATGATGGGATCGGGCTTGAACTGGTCGTCCATGAACGTCCCGAGGCGCTGGCCAAGGGCGCGCGAAATCTTCGTAAGCACTCCAAGCGCGGGGATGACCTCGCCCTTCTCGATGGAGTTGATCACCTTCTCGTCGATTCCACTCTTCTGGGAAAGGTCGTAAACGCTCATGTCGAGGTTTTCCCGATAGCTGCGTATGCGCTTCCCGACGCTGCTTTCCTTTATCATGGTCTGTTCCTTCCTAAAGATTTACTCCAAGGTCCTCACGCCTCAGCAGGCATGGGGGCGAGGGTCTCGAACTCCTCCACGTCCCCGGCGTAGCCAGACATAACTTCCTCCAGTCCGGCGCGCACGCGCGGGAACTGCCTGCTGAGCCAGTGCCAGAGAGCCGCCTTCTTTGCGGGCAGGCGCTCCTCGGCCTTCACGAAAAGCGCCGCGACGACGAGCGCGATTCCGGCATCCACGAGCCTGCGCGAAGAGAGGTCGTGGTAGGACTTCGAGTCCTCGCGGCCCTTCGTGAAGGCGACGGCGTCGTCAAGCCTCTTAAGGAGGTCGGCCATGCGCGGATGAGCTGAAGCCCACCCCTCGCCGAGGATGTCTTCTACGACCTGCGCGACAAGCCCGCCGGAGACCCCGGCCGTAGCCGCCACGACCTGCAGCTGCGAAGTGCCCTCGTAGATCGTCGCTATGCGGCTGTCGCGGAGGTAGCGCTCGACGGGGTAGTCCTTCATGTAGCCGGAGCCGCCGAGCACGGATATCGCGGACATCGCGTTGCGCATCGACATCTCCGAACCGTAGTACTTCGCCATGGGCGTAAGCATCTTGTTGAACGCGGCGTATTTCTTCATCCTCGTGCGCACTGCTGCCGCGTCGGGAGAGCCCTTCAAGGTCTCGAACTTCCGCTCGAGGCCGGCTTCCAGGTCGACGCACTTCGCCGAGTAGTAGGTGAGAAGGCGCGAAGCCTGGAGCTCAACGCTCATCGTCGAAAGGATCTCGCGCAGCGCAGGGAACGTGTCGATCGTGACGCCGAACTGCCTGCGGCTCGCGGCGTAGTCGCGCGCGGCGCGGTAGGCCGCCTCGCCGATGCCAGTGCCCTGCGCGGCGATTCCCATGCGCGCCCCGTTCATGAGCGCCATCACGTAGGTGATGAGGCCGCGCTTTCTAAGGCCGATCAGCTTCGCGGGAGCGTCGGTGAACACCATCTCGCAAGTAGGCGATCCGTGGATGCCGAGCTTGTTCTCGAGGCGGCGCACCTTGACCCACGGCCCCTTCTCGACCAAGAGGCAGCTAAGGCCGCGCCCGTCGGTGAACTCGGGCTCCGTGCGGGCGAGCACGATGAGGACCTCGCCGCAGCCGTTGGTGATGAAGCGCTTTACGCCGTTCACGAACCAGTTGCCGTTCTCGTCCTGCCGAGCGGTAGTCTTTACGCTCTGGAGGTCGGAGCCAGCGTCAGGCTCGGTGAGGACCATTGCGCCAGTCCACTCGCCAGAGACGAGCTTCGGGACGTATTTCTTCTTAAGTTCCTCGTCGCCGAAGGAGTTTATCGTCTCGGCGATGCCCTGAAGGCCGAAGAGGTTCATGAGAGAGGCGTCGCCACGGCTTACGATGTCGTTGCAGGCGGTGAGCACCGTGCAGGGCATGTTGAGGCCGCCGAGGTAGTAGGGAATGGTGACGCCCATGAGGCCGGTCTTTCCGAAAAGCTCTATCGCAAGCTTCATCCCCGGCGCGCGCGTCACGGAGCCGTCTTCGTTGAGCGTGTTCCCGACCTGGTCGGTCTCCTCGGCGAGAGGGGCAATGCGGTTCGCCATCACGTCGCCGCAAAGGTCGATCGCACGCTTGTAGTTGTCGATTGCGTCCGCCGCGTCTTTCGGCGCGAAGTCGTATTCCTTCGCAAAGCGGAAGCCTTCCTCGCGCAGCTCCGCGACCTCCGTGAGGTCGAGGACGTCGATTACGTCTGCAATGTCCTTGTTGTCCCTGTAGAAGTTAGCCATTGTCCTGCCCCTTGTTCTTTATGGCCTTTATCATCGCCGGAATTACTGCATTGAGGTCGCCGACGATGCCGTAGTGGGCGACCTGGAAAATGGGCGCGTCGCGGTCCGTGTTGATCGCGATGATCTTCGCGGAGTCCTTCATGCCCGCGAGATGCTGCACCGCGCCAGAGACGCCGCAGCTTATCATGAGGGCCGGGCGCACGGTGACGCCGGTCTGGCCGATCTGGCGCTCGTGCTCGCAGTAGCCGAGGTCGACGGCTGCGCGGCTGCCGCCGAAGGCGCCGCCAAGCGCCGCCGCGAGGTCGCGTATAAGCTTGAAGTTCTCCTTCGAGCCCACGCCTGCGCCGCCTACGACGATGATGCGCGAGCCCTTGAGGTTTACGGACGAAACGCGGCGGACGATTTCCACGACCTCGGTAGGGATCTCCACCCCTTCGAGGTGCGCGGAATGGCGGACAACCGTTCCCCGTTCCCCGTTTCCCGTTCCCCGTTCCCCGTTTCCCGTTCCCCTCTCCAAAGGCTTCATGACGCCTTCGCGCACAGTCGCCATCTGCGGCCAGTTGCGGGCGTTCACGATTGTCGCGATGATGTTGCCGCCGAACGCTGGGCGTATCTGGTGAAGGACGTTCTCGAACTTCTCGCCCGTCTTCTTGTCTTCGTAGTCGCCGATCTGGAGGTCGGTGCAGTCGGCCGTAAGCCCGCACCTAAGCGCGGATGCGACCGCAGGCGCGAGGTCGCGCCCCATGTGCGTCGCCCCGAAGATGACGATCTGAGGGTTCTCCTCCTTGACGAGCTCGACCATCGCATGGCGATACGCCTTGTTGCGGAAGACCTTGAGCTCAGGGTCGTCGATAAGATGGACAGTGTCGGCACCGCCGGCGAAAAGCTCGGCCGCAAGCCCCTCCACTCCGGAGCCCATCAGCACCGCGCCGACCTTTACGCCGAGGCGGCCCGCAAGCTCGCGCGCCTTCCCCAGCAGCTCGAACGGAACCTCGGAGAGCTTGCCGTCCTCCTGCTCCGCAAAGACCCAGACTTCGCCTTGTGTGTTCTTCATGTCGCTTACCCTATCGTATGGTCCTTGATCAGCTCGCCGACGAGGCCGGAAACGCCCTCGTCAGTCGCCGGAATCTCCTTGAACTCTCCGCCCGCAAGGACGACCGACTGAATCTTGTTGACGCTTGTCGGGGAACCGGCAAAGCCGCAGCGCTCGGCCTCGCAGCCGATGTCGTCGCAGGAAAGAGTTTCCGGTTCAGCGTTCTTGTGCTTCATCACGAGGCGCATCTGATATGGGCGCAGCTCTCCGAACTTCTCGGTCACGGTAAAGAGCGCCGGAAGCTTGGCGCGGCAGGTCTCCACGCCCGTCCCGATGTCGCGCGTAGCCACGGCGACGGAGCCGTCGAGCTCGAGCTTTTCAAGATAGGTCACAACCGCGCAGTCGAGCTTTTCGCCGATCTGCGGGCCCACCTGGGCCGTGTCGCCGTCGATTGCCTGGCGGCCGCAGAAAACGAGGTCCGGGGAAAACTTCTTCACCGCCTGCGAGAGGATGTAGCTCGTGGCAAGCGTGTCGGAGCCTGCGGCCTTGCGGTCGGTCACCAGCACGGCGCGGTCTGCGCCGCACATAAGCGCCTCACGCAGGATCGCCGCCGCCGCAGGAAGCCCCATCGTGATCACCGTTACGGTTCCGCCGTAGGTTTCCTTTACCTGCAACGCCGCCTCAAGGGCGCATTTGTCCTCCGGGTTGAACACCGCAGGAAGCGCGGCGCGGTTGATCGTGCCGTCCGCCTTCATGGCGTCGCCCGTCACCTTGTTCGTATCAGGAACCTGCTTTATGCAGACAACACAGTTGTAGCCATTCATAAGTTTGATTATTATACCAAAAACGGTTAGACTTTTTCAGCTTTCGGCGCCCTCCACCACTTTCGGCAGAAGAAACTCGTCGCCTGTGCGCCTTGGCGCGTTGGCGAGGGCCTCCTCCACGTCCATGGAGGGCCTTACGACGTCCTCGCGGAATGCGTTCACGAGCGGACGCCCGTGCATCATCGGCTCAACGCCGTCAACGTTCACCGACGATATCTTCTCGACATATCCGACGATGCTCTCGAGCTGCGGCTGAAAGACGGCCTTTTCCTCGTCGGAAAGCTCTATCCTCGCAAGATCGGCCACGTAGGCTACGTCGATCTTCATATTCCGCCCCTCCGCCTCACTTTGCCCAGCATGGCGACATGAAGTTGCCTGCCGCGCTGAACATCTGGCGAGGCTTGTCGCCGTCTTCGAGCGTGTCGATCACGAATATCGCGCGGTCGCGGTTCGCGGCGAGATGGCGGGCATCCTTCGACCAGGAAGGATGCTCCCAGTTCGCGGGCTCGGTGACAAGCTTCGCCGTCGCGTCGCCCTCTGCGGGATTCATGACGGCCACCTGCGCGCCTCCGCGCTTTGTGATGTAGGCGATGCGCCCGTCCACGCCCCAGTCGGGATCGAAGTTCTCGCGCCCACGAGACGTAAGGCGGCGCTTCGCCTTGGTGGCGACGTCTATAACGTAGATCTGCGGATGGCGCGACTCGTTCGAGACGTAGGCGATCTTCCGTCCGTCGGGGCTCCACACCGGCTGGCCTTCGCTTGCAAGCGGGGTGTTGGTAAGCCTCACGAAGCGCTCGCCCTCGATGACGTAGAGTTCCGGATTGCCCTGGAAGGAAAGAATCGCCGCGATCCTCCTGCCGTCAGGCGAAACGGCAAGCCCGGCCGGGGTCCCCTTGAGCGACCACTTCATGCGGCGCTGCGACGAGGCGATGTCCATCTCCCACACCTGGGGAGCTCCGTTGCGGTCGCTTATATAGACGATGCCGTTTTCTGCATGCCAGCGGGGGAAGATGGTCATCTTCGCATCGCTTGTAAGCTGGCGTATGTCGTACCCGTCGGGATACGAAACGCACAACTCGCTCGGCACGCTCATTCCCTTCGCCGCCTGCTTGCCGCGGTTGAGGAAGAGGATTCGGTCGCACGCGAAGCCCTTCTGCTTTCCGTTGGAATAGGCCTCAACCATCGCATCCGAAAGCCTGCGCGCGGCCATCCTCGCGGACTTTGCGTCGGCAAAGCGCTCGTTGCAGGCAATGCTCTTGCCGCCGCCTTCCGCGTGTATGGTGCCAGGGACGCCCGAGACCCTTATGGACCCTCGCTGCTCGACCTTGAAAAGCCCCGAGAGCTCGAGGTTCTTCGAAAGGCTTCTCGCAAACGCGGCATCGCCGACCGATATCTGCACCGAGTACTTCTGCGCACCGGCGCCGGTTATGTCAACGTACTGCTCGGCAGACGCCGAGACGGAGGCAGCGGCCGCAAAGGCGATGACGACCAGCTTTGTCAGTTTTTCTTTCATGTTGTGTAGTCAGCATTGATGTGAACGTATTCAGTTGAAAAGTCGCACGTGTATATCGAGGAGAAATAGGGACCCAAATGCAGATCGACGACGACCTCGAACGAGTCCTTCTTCATGACAGACGCAAGGCGGTCCAGCTGGGCGGAATCGGCTACCTTGCCGCGGCGAAACGCCCATACGCCGTCATAGAAGACCTCCGCCTTCATGTCCTCGACATCCGCGCCGGAGTATCCGACAGCCGCCAGCACCCTTCCCCAGTTGGGATCGCGGCCAAACCAGCTCGTCTTCGCAAGAGGCGACTTCGCAACGGCCCTCGCGGCCCTCGCGGCGTCCTTCTCGCTCTTCGCCCCCTTCACCGTGACGGTGACGAACTTCGTAGCGCCCTCTCCGTCGGTCGCCATCTGCCGGGCGAGCGACACGCATACGGACTCAAGCGCCGCGAGGAAAACCCTGAAGTCGTTTCCGCCATGCGAGATTTTCGCGTTTCCGGCGAGTCCCGAGGCCATGAGGAAGACCGAGTCGTTTGTCGATTCGTCGCCATCCACCACGAGCCTGTTGAAGCTCTTGCCTATCGCAACGAGAAGAGCGCGGCGCAGCATGCGCGGCGAAATCGCGGCATCGGTCGTTATGAAGCCGAGCATCGTCGCCATGTTTGGCTCGATCATCCCGGAGCCCTTCGACATCCCGCCAACGGTGACTTTCTTCCCGCCGATCACGCATGTCGCACACGCCTGCTTTGGCCGGGTGTCGGTAGTCATGACGGCCTTCTCCGCGGCGAGTGAATGGTCGGGCGACGAGCCGAGGCCCTTCGCGGCGCTCTTCATCCCGGAAAGCAACCTGTCAACCGGCAACCGGCGGCCTATGACGCCAGTCGAGGCGACAAGGACGCTCCCCTTCTCAAGCCCAAGCTCGCGCTCGGTCGCGCGCGCAGAGCGCCCCGCGTCCTTGAGCCCTGCAGTTCCCGTGCATGCGTTGGCGCAACCGGAGTTTGCGAGAATCGCCCTGACTCCAGACGAGCAGCCTGCGGGGCCGAGGACGGCCCTATCGTAGAGAACAGGCGCCGCTGCGACCTTGTTCGTCGTGAAAACGGCGGCGGTGGCGCAAGGGACGTCGGCCACGACAAGCGCAACGTCGTTGCGACCCTTGTACTTTATCTCCGCCGCGACGCCCGCCGCGCGAAATCCCTTGGCGGACGCGACTCCGCCTTCCACTACCGCTATGCCGCCATTGCGCTGGCGCCGCCCTGCGGCGATTCGTTTAGCGTTCATCCGGCTCCACGTCGGGCCGTTTGCCCCTGTACCACCAGTACATGATCGGCGTCGCGATGAACACCGAGCTGAACGTGCCGGCGACGATGCCAATGAGCATTATGAAGGCGAAGTCGAATATCGACCCGTCGCCAAAGGCGAACAGTGCGAGAATCGCGAAGAGCGTCGTCACGGAGGTGATCACCGTGCGCGAGAGGCACGAGTTGACCGCAACGTTGCAGAGGTCGTAGAACGACAGCCTCTTGTCGCGGCGCAGCATCTCGCGGACGCGGTCGAAGACGACCACCGTGTCGTTGACGGAGTAGCCGATGATGGTGAGGACGGCTGTAATCACGATCAGCGATATCTGGCGGCCGCAGAGCGAGAAGAGCACTATCGAGAATAGCGCGTCGTGGGCAAGCGCGACAAGCGCGCCGAGGCCGAAGCCGAAGCGGAAGCGGAAGCCGACGTAGACGAGGATCGCGACAAGCGAGAAGAGGACGGCGTAGGTTCCGCTCTTCTTGAGGTCGGCGCCGACGATGGAGCCAACCTCGTCAACGCTCGCGGTCTTGAAGGCGGCCTTCGGGAAGCTCTTCTGGAGAAGGCCCGTCACATACGCGCCGACGTCGCGCCCTTCCAAGGCGCGGCCCTTGTCGGTCTCGGCCGTCTCGCCGGTCTTGAGGAGGAGCGTGGTGGAGCCGACGCCTTCCTGGTACTGTATGACGGCCGCATTGTCGAAGTCGTTGATCGCCGCGCGGATGTCGGCGACGGAGGGCTTCTCGTTTTCGTCGAGGTTGTAGACGATGGAAGTTCCGCCGGTGAGGTCAACCGAGAGGACCGATGCGGGATTCGCCAGGAACCTGATGGCGAATATCACGGCAGCCACGGCGATGAAGGAGAACGACCCCGCCACCGTGAACTTCGTAAGCTTCATGAAGTCGAACTTCGGGTTCTTGAAGATGCTGAGCATCTTGAACGGCTTCGCGCGGTCAGGATTGACGCAGTGGTCGAAGATGAGGCGCGTCACGACGACAGCGGTGAACATGGAGATCACGACGCCCGCGGTGAGGGTGATCGCAAATCCGCGCACGGGGCCGGTTCCGACCACGAAGAGGATGATGCCGGTGATGATGGTCGTGAGGTTGGAGTCGAGAATCGCCGTGAAGGCGCGGCCGTAGCCGTTCTTGATGGCATCGCCCGCGAACTTGCCCGCGATGAACTCCTCGCGGATGCGCTCGAATATGAGCACGTTCGCGTCAACGGCCATGCCGAGCGAGAGGACGAGGCCCGCGATGCCGGGCATCGTGAGAACGGGGAGCTGCATCGAGCCGCCGCCGCCCATCGAAGGATCGTGCGCAAAGACGCCGAGGATGTTGGCGCAGATGACGAGCGCCGCCGGGAGAAGCGCGATGTCGAGGAAGAGCGCGATGTCCGCCACGAGGCCGGAGCGCCAGTAGTATATGAGCATGAAGAGCGCGACGAGCGAGAACCCTATCGAAGCCGCCCACTTCGCGGCGGCAATCGCGTCTTCGCCCACCGTTGGGGCGACGGTCGTCTCGGCGAGGATCTTCATCGGCGCGGGCAGCGCACCGGCGTTGAGCTCGTTGGCGAGCTTCTGGGCCTCGGGGCCGGTGAAGCGGCCCGTTATCTGGCCGGAGGAGCCGATTTCGCTCTGGATCACCGGAGCGGAAATGAGGGAGTCGTCGAGGATGATGGCGAGCTGGCGGCCGCGGTCGGTCGGGTTCTTCGGGCCATGCGCCTTGAAGTTCCTCGTGAGGGTGGAGAACTTGCGCCCGCCCTCCGCGTTGAGCCTGAAGCCGATGGAGAGCTGGCCGGAGGTCGGGTCTCGCTCGACGGCGGCGGAGACGAGGTCCTCGCCGGTGACGCGGGGCTCGGTGGTGCGCGCGACGAAGTTCGGCAGGTAGATGCCGTTGCCTTCGTCCTCAAGCATGAAAATGTAGCGGGCGTCGGGAACCTCGAAGGCGGCGAGACGCGCGGCATAGCCGGGACGGCTCGAAATCTTGTCCCAGTTCTCCACGCGGGCGTAGCCGTTGCCGCTCTTGCGGTAGCCCTCGGGGGCGACGTCGCGGGAAAGGAGCTTTGCGACGAGCTGGTCGTTCTTCGGATGAGTAAGGCGGAATTCAAGGAACGCCGCGGACTGGAGGTTGGCCTTGGCGGCCTTGCGGACATTCTCGTCTGCTCCGGGAAGCTGCACAAGGAGGCGATGGTCCTTGAGGCTCTGGATCACGGGCTCGTTCGTGCCCATGGCGTCGACGCGCCGCCTGATGACTTCGACGATGCGGTTGTCGCTGCCCTCAAGGGTCTTCTCGATTTCGCGGGCGACGGCGCCGGGCGTGTTCGTAATCGCAGGGTTGGCCGCGATTATCGACTCCGCCAGCTTGTCGGTGTCAACGCCGAGCGTGAAAGACGACCCGCCCTTCAAATCAAGGCCAAAACGGAATTTCTCGGCCGGCGGATTGCAGACGTATATGGATACGACGGCAACAAGGGCCAGAATCATCCACTTCCAGATATTGTTTCTTACGACATTGTCACTTGCCATGATGGTATCATCCTCTTTTGTGAAACGTTAGTTGGGAATTATATCAAAATATGGCCCCAAAAATCAAGTCATAGCGGCTATTTCTTCGCTACGCTCTGGCCTTCGCGGGAGTCCTTGACAACCCATCCGGCGGCGGCGATTTCGTCGCGAAGCCTGTCGCTCTCGGCCCAGTTCTTCGCCTTCCTTGCCTCGGCGCGCAAGTCGAGGAGAGCCTGGATCTCCGGCGGGACCTCGGCCTTCTCGGCCTTGCCGAAGAAGATCACGCCAAGGACTTCGTCCATCCTGCGGAAGACGCCGAGGACCGGCCCGCCGCCGTGCGCGTTCGTGTCGCGCACAAGTCCGAAGAGAGCCGCCATCGCCCTCGGGATGTTCAAGTCGTCGTTCACCGCGGCGGTGAAGTCGTCGAGGTGCTTTTTCGCCCAGTCCGGCGCCTCGCCCTCCGTCGCCTTGCCAACGCACTCGTCTATTCTCGCGAGGGACTTGCGAGCGTCCTCGAGGGCGCTGAACGCGAAGTTGAGGCCCTGCCTGTAGTGGGCGTTGATTAGGACGTAGCGGATCTCGCGCCCGGACCAGCCCTTCTCGATCAAGTCGCGCAGGGTGAAGAAGTTGCCGGCGCTCTTCGACATCTTCTCCCCGTTTACGCGCAGATGCGCGCAGTGCATCCACGTCTTCACGAAAGGCTTGCCCGTCGCGGCCTCGGCCTGGGCGATCTCGTTCTCGTGGTGCGGAAAGAGGTTGTCGATCCCGCCTGTGTGGAGGTCGAACGTCTCGCCGAGATACTTCATCGACATCGCGGAGCACTCGATGTGCCAGCCAGGCCGGCCGCGGCCCCACGGGGAATCCCAGCCGACCGGGCCGTCAGACTCCTCCCACGCCTTCCAGAGCGCGAAGTCGCCGACGTTCTCCTTGTCGTATTCGTCCGCCGCGCACCTAAGGCCCGTGCGCTGGTTGTCGAAGTCGATGTGGGCGAGCTTTCCGTAGCCCGGGAACTCCCTGACCTTGAAGTAGATGGAGCCGTCCTCGCTCTGGTAGGCAACGCCCTTCTCCATCAGCTTCTGGACGAGCGCGATCATCTCAGGAATGTGGTCCGTAGCCGCAGGATACACCTCCGCAGGCTGTATGTTCAGCTTCTTGAGGTCTGCGAAGAACGCGTCCTTGTAGGTCTTCGTGTAGTCGGTTAGCGCCACTCCCGCGGCATTGGCGCCCTTGATCGTCTTGTCGTCGACGTCGGTGAGGTTCATGACCTGCCGCACCTTCATCCCGTTGAACTGGATGACGCGCCTCAGGATGTCCTCGAACGCATACGCGCGGAAGTTTCCGATGTGCGCGAAGTTATAGACCGTAGGCCCGCAGGTGTAGAGCCTGATTTCCCCTCCTTCGAGCGGCGTCAGCGTCTCGGTGCGCCGCGTGAGGCTGTTGAAGACGTCCATCTTAGCGGCTCTCCTTTGCTGCAAGCCCGAGCGACGAAAGAGTCGCCTTCATCCTTTCGAGGTTCGCGTCCGTCGTGGCGCAGAGCGGAAGGCGGAAGACCCGCTCCGCAAGCCCCATGAGCCACAGCGCCTCCTTCACCATCACGGGATTCACGTCGATGAAGAGGTCGTGGAAAAGCGGATAGAACTTCGCGTGCATTTCGCGGGCGCGGGCGAAGTCGCCCGAAAGCGCCGCGCGGACCATGTCGCCCATTTCCTTCGGGATCACGTTGGAGGCGACAGAAATTACGCCCTCCGCGCCGACGGAGACCATCGGCAGCGCGAGCGAGTCGTCGCCTGAAAGCACAGTGAAGTCCGGCAAGACGTTCTTTATCGCCGAGACGCGCTCGACGGAACCCGCCGCCTCCTTTATGGCGACGATGTTCGGATGGGCGGCAAGGCGCACGACCACGTCAAGCGGTATCTCGCGGCCCGTCCGGCCTGGCACGTTGTATAGAATGACGGGAAGGCCGAGGTCGGCGACCGTCATGAAGTGGCGGTAGAGCCCCTCTGCGTTCGGCTTGTTGTAGTATGGAGTCACCTGCAGCGACGCGTCGGCCCCGCCGCAGGCTATCGCCGCCTTGGTGAGCTCCACGGCCTCGGAGGTCGAGTTTGCGCCAGTCCCTGCGATTATCTTGACGCGGCCCGCCGCAAACTCGATGGTCTTTTCGATGACCTCGTTGTGCTCCAAGTGCGAGAGAGTCGGCGACTCTCCCGACGTGCCGACGGAGCAGATGCCCTCCACCCCTGCCTCGGCCTGTCTTTCAACGAGCGCCTTGAGGGCGCCGTAGTCAACGGCTCCGTCGGCCGAGAACGGCGTCACGAGAGCTGTGATTGTTCCTGATAGCTTCATATTCGTTACCCCTGGGCTATTTGCAGAATCCCTTGCGCGACAGGAAGTCCCAGACCTTGTCGAGCCAGTTCGCGCTTCCTGTGCCGTCGGCGGCCTTGAACTGGAAGCAGTGGCCGCGCCCGGCGAGCGTATGGAGGTCGCTCTGCACGCCCATTGCGCGCAGGCGCTCCCACACCTTCACGGAATTCATCGCGGCCCATACGTCGGCGTCGCCGTGCACGAAGCACATCGGAGGCGTGTTTATGTCGAAGAGGAACTCCGGCACGGGGACTGCGGAATCTTCGTTCCCTCCCATTGCGTTGGGCTTGTTGTCGCCGTCTGTCAGGGAGTAGGCCGGGTATATCGGGCAGGCCCACTGCACCTTGCAGGAAAGGGAGTCGATCGCATCAACGGCGCGATACGACGAATACGTCGAGCTCAGGGCCGTCATGAGCGTGAGGTGGCCTCCTGCCGAAAAGCCCATCGCGCCTATCCTGTCGAAGTCGAGCCCGCGCGCAGGGGCTTCGCTCCTTACCTTGCGAATGGCGCGCTGCGCGTCCTGCCAGGCCGTCAAGTGCTTGGGCAGGTTCTTCGGACGCGGGCAGCGGTATTCGACCACGACGACCGTCATGCCCTTGGCGTTGAAATACTCAGCGACGGGCAGCGCCTCGCCCTTGACGTTGCAGTGGGTATACCCTCCGCCGGGGAAGACGACCTGTATCGCCTTTGTGGAACGGTTCTTTGGCATGAACCATGTAAGCGTCGGCGCATTCGTCTGCGAGTGCTGGGCGTTTGGCGTCTTGCCGTCCGGCCAGAGATTCTCGCAGATGCGCTCGGCGGTGTATGCGCCGGTGAACACTCGGCGTTCCGTCTCGGCGCCGAGCTTTCCGTCGAAGTTCAGCTGGTGAAGGAACTCCTCCGCCGCGTCGAGGCCAAAGGCGCCGTGCGCCCTGTCGGCGTAGATATGAAGCTCTGCGGGAACCTTGTGCTTGCGCATCTCGCGGTAGCACTGTGTCGATCCGTTCGGCGTATAGATGTCGGCTCCACCGTGGTGGAACGAAATCGGGCAAGTCTTCTCGTCGAACTTGAAGCACGGGTTCGGCTTGAGCGCCATGTTGAGAGTGCCGTCTTCGGGACGGGCGATCCCGGATGCAGCCGTCGCCGTGTTGTAGGCGGGCGCGTTGGCTATGCAGAAGTTGATGTGGCAGGGAATGTCGTCGAGGTCGTCAACCTTCGCGTAGGCCGGCGTCATGGAACTCGTCGCCAGGAGGCAGACGAGATGGCCGCCCGCCGACATGCCGATTACGCCGATACGCTCCGGGTCGAAGCCGCGCTTCTCCGCCTGCGAGCGCACGAGCCTCACGGCGCGCTGTCCGTCCTCCCACGCCGACTGGTAGATGGGGAGCCCGTTGGGGCGCGGCGTGCGATAGACGAAATTCACCGTCTGGTAGCCAAGCTCGGTGAACCTGTCGCGCCATTTCTTCACGAGCCCGACGTCGCAGCAGCAGTTGTAGGACCCGCCGGAGACGAGGATGATGCACGCGCCATTGGGGTTCGCTGGCTTCTCGGACCAGTCGATGTAAGGCATGCGGTGCGCATCCGGGTTGAAATCAGGAGCCCTCGAGACGTCCGTCATCGCGCCAATCTGGTGGGGCTGACGGTCCGGCATCGCGTCGAGCGAAGGCCATACGGCCTGCACCTCGGCAAACGCGGCGAAAGCGGCTGCCGCGAAAAACGCCGCCACTGCCGCTCTACGCCATTGCATTTTCGGTGAATTCATCTTTCTACTCCCTTTCATTTCGTTATGCAGCCCCGTCATCGTGAGGCGAGGGCAATCTTTATTATCGTCTCCGCGTTGTCGGCGTCTGGCGACTTCGCAATGGCCTCCGCGACCATCTTCGCGCTCTTCTCGTCGTTGAAGCCGAGGGAACGCAGGGCCGATATCGCATCCGCCGCGACCGCACTCTTCGGCGACGCCACGCCGGCGGCGCCGAACGCGAGCGCATCGACCTTGTCGCGGAGCTCGACGCAGATCTTTTCCGCAGTCTTCTTGCCTACGCCCTTGATCGCTGCGATGCGCCTTGCGTCGCCTGACGCTATGGACATGGCAAGCTCTCCGGCAGACGCGCCTGAGAGTATTGCGACCGCCGTCTTCGGCCCCACCCCCGACACTCCGGTAAGCCTTCCAAAAAGCTCCCTCTCGGGCTCGGTGGCAAATCCGAAAAGAGTCTCGTCGTCCTCGCGGACGACATGCACGGCAAGTAGCTTCGCCTCCGCCCCCTCGCGCGGCAGCCTCTCGTAAGTGGAAATGGGGATGAGGAACTCGTAGCCCACCCCGGCCGCCTCAATGACGGCCTTGGTGGGCGACTTCTCGGCCAGCAAGCCTCTGACGTAGGCAATCATGCAAAGAGCCTTGCCATCTTCTCCAGCTGCGCAGCCTTTTCCCTGTTCTCCGCAAGCTTGCGCCGCGCCTCCGCGACGACGGCCTCTGGAGCGTGGGCGACGAAGTTGTCGTTCGCAAGCTTCGCCTCGGCGGACTTTATGAACCCGGATATCTTCGCAAGCTCCCCCGAGATGCGCTTCGACTCCGCGGCCTTGTCTATGAGCCCCTCCAACGAGAGATAGACAGTTCCGAACCGCGTGATCTTGGACGGCATCGCGAGATCCGCACCGGCTGGCGCGAAATCGACGGACTCGGCCCTCATCGCCTTCTTGAGCGATTCCACCTCTGCGCGCGCGCCAGGCTCGTCAGTGGCCACGGTGACCTTCACGAACGCGGATGGCGGGATCCTGTATTCTGCGCGGAGGGCGCGCACGGCGGTTATGGCCTCGCGCTTCGCGTTGACGAATTCGTAGTTCTCCTGAGTCGCGCCCCACGCCGCCTTCTCGGCGTCGGAGTAGCCCTTCGGGAACTCCTGCAGCATTATCGTCTCGTCCGCTCCGAGGAAGCCGAGCTGGTGCGCGACTTCCTCCGTGACGAACGGCATGTAGGGATGGAGAAGGCGCAGGGCCTTCCAGATGACGTCGCGCAGGATCGCGAGAGACGCGGCCTTGTTCGGCGAGTCCTTCACGTACTCTACGTAGCCGTCGCAGATCTGGGTCCAGAAGAAGTCATAGACAGCAAGCGCGCCGTCCTGAATGCGGTAGGACTCGAGGATGGAGTTCACCTTTGCGCAGGCGGCGTCGGCCGCGTAGAGCATGTGGCGGTCGTCGGCGGAAAGGTTGGAAAGTTTGGAAAGGACGGGGACGCCGGTGTCCCCGAACCCCTCCTGCGGAAGAGCCTGTTCTTGAAGCTCGAGGAATTTCGCCGCGTTCCAGATCTTCGTCGTGAAGTTGCGGCCGATCTCGAACTTCTCCTTGTTCACCTTCGTGTCGCACTCGAGCGAAGTTATGAGCGCAATCGAGAAGCGGAGCGCATCGGCCGAATACTGGTCGATGAGCTCAAGGGGATCGAGGGAGTTGCCCTTCGACTTCGACATCTTCGAACCGTCCGCCGCGCGGACGATGCCGTGGATGACGATGTTCTTGAACGGCGGCTTGCCCATGAAGTGGATACCGGCCATCATCATGCGGGCCACCCAGAAGAATATGATGTCCTGCGCCGTCACGAGGTCGCTCGTCGGATAGTAGTAGTCGAGGTCCTTCGTCTTCTCCGGCCAGCCCAGGGTCGAGAACGGCCAAAGCCATGAGGAGAACCACGTGTCGAGGACGTCTGGATCCTGCTCGAGGTCGGCGAGCGTGAGCGCGGAGTTGCCCGTCGCCTTCTTCGCCTTCTCAAGAGCAGCCTCTGCCGTCTCAGCGACGAAAACCAACTCTTCACTGATTCCAGCGTTCACGCGCAGCGTGTACGCTGGAATCCTGTGCCCCCACCAGAGCTGGCGGCTTATGCACCAGTCCTGGATGTTCTCCATCCAGTTGAAGTAGATCTTCGACCAGCGCTCCGGGACGAACTTCACCTCGCCCGACTTGACGGCCGCTATCGCGGGCTCCGCGAGGGGCTTCATCTTCACGAACCACTGCTTCGACAGGCGCGACTCGACCGTCTCGTGGCAGCGGTAGCAGTGTCCGACCTGGTTGTCGATGTCCTCCACGTGGTCGAGATAACCGCCCTCCTCGAGATCGGCGACTATCGCCTTGCGGCACTCCCAGCGGTCCATGCCGCAGTATTTCGCGCCGGCGAGCTCGTTCATGTGGGCGTCGTCGGTCATTATGTTGATCTCGGCGAGGTTGTGCCTCTTGCCGACGAGGAAGTCGTTGGGGTCGTGCGCCGGAGTAATCTTCACGATGCCCGTTCCGAACTCGCGATCGACGTAGTCGTCGCTTATGACGGGTATCTCGCGCCCGGTAAGCGGCAGCACTACGGTCTTCCCGACGAGGTGCGCGTAGCGGTCGTCCTTCGGGTTCACGGCAACCGCCGTGTCGCCGGGAAGCGTCTCAGGACGCGTCGTCGCGACCATCACGTAGTCTTTGTAGGGCTCGCCCGCCGCGCCCTTCGCGCTGCCGACGACAGGATACTTCACATACCAGAAGTGGCCGTGGTTGGGCTCGTGCTCCACTTCGTCGTTCGCAAGCGCGGTCCCGCAGCGCGGGCACCAGTTCACGATGTAGTTGCCCTTGTAGACGAGGCCCTCTTCGTAGAGACGGCAGAAGACCCTCGCAACGGCCTTCGAGCAGCCCTCGTCGAAGGTGAAGCGCTCGCGACTCCAGTCCGTGGAGTTGCCGAGCTTGCGCTGCTGGTGGACGATCGTCCCGCCGTACTGGCGCTTCCAGTCCCAGACTCTCTCAAGGAACTTCTCGCGCCCGAGGTCCTGCCGACGCAGGCCTTCCTTTTTCAGGGCCTTCTCGACGACGTTCTGCGTGGCGATTCCGGCGTGGTCAGTGCCGGGAAGCCAGAGGGTGTTCCGCCCCTGCATGCGCCTCCACCTGACGAGAATGTCCTGAATCGTCTGGTTGAGCGCATGGCCCATGTGGAGAATGCCCGTTACGTTCGGCGGCGGGATTACGACCGAATACGGCTCGCGGCCGTCCGGTTCCTGCCTGAAGAACCCGTTTTTCTCCCAGAATCCGTACCACTTGGCCTCTGCGGCCTTGGCGTCATACTGCTTGTCCATCGCTGTGTATCTCTTGCCTCTCCAGCCCACATCGGGCTTTAAGGGCGTATTATACCAAAAAACCGGCTTCCCGTAAGCAATCTTACTTGTGGATCCTCTCGTTTGCGGCGGCGACCTTCGCCTTGAGGCCCTCCTTGAACTCGCGGAACTTACCCCTAAGCGCCGCGTCGGAGCCGCCGAGGATCTGCACCGCGAGAAGCGCGGCGTTTACGGGGCCTGCGCTTCCGCAGGCGACGGTGGCGACAGGCACGCCGGAAGGCATCTGCACCGTCGCGTAGAGGGCGTCGAGCCCGTTCAGGGCGCCTCCCGGCATTGGGATCCCGATGACCGGCAGAACCGTTGCCGCCGCGAGTACGCCGCCGAGGTGCGCCGCGCCGCCCGCTGCCGCGATTATGACCTTGAGCCCGCGTTCTTCGGCCGTCTTGGAATAATCTATCGCTACCTCCGGGGTGCGGTGCGCCGATATGACGCGGGTCTCGTATTGGACACCGAAGCCGTCGAGCGTCTCGCACGCCTTCTGCACGAGGGGCCAGTCGGAATCAGACCCCATCACTATCCCTACCAATGGCTTGTCCATCTTTTGATTTCTCCTTTCAACGAAGCTTCATGTCTATGGCGCGCTCCGCCTCCCAATCCGCCGCGAGCTGCGGATCGGCGGCGGCGCCTTCGAGCGGCAGGCGGAAGAAGCTCTCGTACGCGCTCTTCCCGTTGAGGCCCTTGAGCGAAAAGGCGACTTCCCTCGCGCCTGCCGGAACTCGGCCTACGATTTCCACTGAGCCGCCCTTGTAGAGGTTCTTCAGGAGCCTCGGATATGCCTCTGCGCGGCAATCGGACGAAAACACGACCCTAAGATCGGAAAGAACCGGATCCCTGAATTTCTCGCAAAGGCCTTCGATGCCGGAGCCAGCCTTCCAGCTCCATCCGTCGAAGATGAAGCTCTCGCCCCTGTTGCCGCGCGTCAGCGCGTCGATGAGCTCGCGGTTCGCGGAAGACTTGACGCCATACATATAGACTGACACAAGCCCGTCGTTGAGCGCCGTGAACCTTGAGAGAATCTCGGACGTCGCGCTTACGCCCTCGTTGGCTTCGCCGTCTGTAACGACAAGGGCGATGAGGGGGCGCGACGGATCGCGCGGAAGCGTGAGAACAGACGCCACCGTTGCGAATACGTCTGTGCGGCCGAATGGCGCGACGTTGTCGAGCCAGCGATCGGCGTCGTCAAGCGACGAGACCTTACACTCCCTCCACGCCCGGAACGCATACGAGAACCGGTCGCGGAATGCTACGAGATTGAACCTGTCGCCTGTGTTGGAAGACGACCTCAGGAGCTTCTTGGCGGCCTTCCTGATGGAGTTCATCCGCTCCTTGCCTATCGAGCCGGATGCATCGAGGAGGACGACGAGGTCCTTTGGCACGGCCTTGAGCCCCGCGCCTGGCGCAACCGTGACGCGGAAGTAGGTGAACCCTCCGTAGGAAGCCTTGGCAAGGCTCATGTCGACGACCCCCGAGAGCTCCTTCGCCGCAGACACGTCAACAAGGGACCGCACCGCCTTCTTTTCCGCTTCGACGATTTTCTCGCTTACCTCGTCCATGACCTCGGCGACTGGCGTGAAGGCAGGCGCGTCGTGGGAAGTCTCCGCAATCTTGCTGCTCTCGTCTCCCCGCGCCTCTGCAGAAGGCAGCGCGCTTTCGAGCTTCGGAACCTCGAAAGACGGCACAACCGGCAATCCGATGTCGATGGCGGGCTTCAAAGACGCCTTGGCGGGCGCAGGCGGCAGCGCGGCGACGTCCGCCACAGGCGCCTCTGCAGGCCTCGGCATCGACGGCCCCGCCGGGAACGAAAGCACCTCCGGAATATCCTCCGCCACAACCGGCGGCCTGACGTCAGGCTCCGGAGCCTTGACCTTGTCGTGATCCAGCACTGGCAGGCTGGAATCCACCGCAGGCGCAGAGGTCTCGTATTCAGAGGCCTCCGGCGCACCCTTCTCGGCCTTGACGTCCTCGACCATCTCGAAATTCACCGCCTCCGGGGCTGGAACCGCCTCAGTCACCCTCATCGGCCCCTTTCGAACGGCGCGGACAGACGACGGAGCTACGCTCACCATGACAAGCGGTTTCGCGTAGATCATGATGCCAAAGTGCGCCATGGCCGAAACCAGCAGCGCGAAGATCACAAGGTCGCCCTGGATGCCTCTCATTTTCCCTCCAGGATTTTTTTAGCGGCAGAAGCCGCGGCAGAATTTTCGAAAAGGACCGTCACGTATGTGGCATAGCCCCTGGCAGACTCCGTGTCGCCTCTAAGGAGCGAAGCCTCCGCAAGGCCGAGATATGCACGCGCACGCGCCTCCCTGTCGCCGTCGTTGAGGTCAACTGCCTTTTTCAGCACCTTCTCGGCCTCGGCGGGATTCCCGTCCTTGACAAGATGGAGCCCGAGCTTGAGCGCGGCCGACGCCGCCGCGTCCGTGACGCACGGCTCGGCCAGGCACTTTGCGTAGGCATCGGCGGCGGCAGACAGGTTCCCGTCGGCCTCTTCGGCGGAGCCGAGAAGCGCATAGCCGAACTGGCGCCACTGCGGAGAGCTTCCCGCCGCAAGCGCCCTCGCGCATATCTTCGAGTCCTCGCCGGAAAGGAGCTTCCCGACGGCAAGGGTCTTCGCTGCGCTCATCCGGGCAACCGCCCCGTTGCGCACGAGGTCTGAATACGCGGCAACAGCCTCGTTCGTGCGACCGGCCGCAAGGTCGATGTCGGCGACTACGAGTCTCGCCTCGCGCCGTTCGTCTATCGCGAGAGTGCCGTCGAGCGCCTCCTTGAGATACGTCTCGGCCTCGGCTGGATGCCCGGCCCTGAACGCGGCAATCCCGCGCCAGTAGAGCGCAGAAGTCCTGCGCCTTGCGCCAAGGGCCTCGGATGCGAGCGCCTCCGCAAGCGAAAGCTCGGCCGCCGCCCACCGCTCCCTGCGCAAAAGCGACATCGCCCTGCGGTACATCGCGTCTGCGGCAAGGCGGCTCTTGGGCGACTCCACTGCGATTGCCGCGTATTCGGCCTCGGCTCCCTCTCCGTCGCCTGCGTTCTCAAGCGCCCACGCGACAAGCATCCTGTCGGCAGAAGCGCCTGAGAGCGAGTGGCACTTCTTGGCAGCCAGGAGAATCGCCTTGGGGTCTTTCGAGTGCGACGCCTCCTCGAAGTCCATGCGGGCAAGCTGAAGCTCCATTGCATCGCGGTTCTTTCCGTCAGGAAACGAATCCAGGTAAAGCCGCGAGAGGCGCCTCGCCTCGTCCTTCATGTCAAGGCGCAGGCTCGCAGACGCCTTCACATAGAGGAACGTCTCGTCGGTCTCGTCGCCGGAAATCGCGATTGCCGCCGCGTACTTCCCGTTCATGAGCTCGCTTAGCGCGGTCATGCGGGCCACCTCCTGCGCACGCGAGTCGGACGGGTGCGCCTTCGCGTATTTCCTCAGGAGGGCGGAGCTCTCGCCGTAGTTTCCCTCGCGGTAGCTGTGGACGGCGGCGAGGTAAAGCGCGTCCTTCGCGACATCCGCGTTCTTCCCGTAGACGAGGTCCATCAGCTCCCCTACGCCCTTCCTGCGCTCCGCCGCGTCGACTGCGGCAAGCAGCTTCGTCGCGTGCGCAATCTTCGCGTAAGGAGCGAACCGCCCTGCCGGATCAGTCTTGAACGAACGCTCGTAGAGCGCCGCGTCGCCAGTGGCCTCGGCCATGCGGTAAAGCGCCTGCGCCCTCACGGAGCGGTCAACGTCGTCGCGGTCGATGAGCCGCAGCTCGTCGAGCCGCCGCGATTCCGGGGCGGCCATTGCGGCGAGCAGCCTCACCCTGTCGGCGTGGGCATTCGTCGGGAAGGCCTTGAGAAACGCCTCGCCCTCCTTGCGCGTAGCCTCCCTGTCGCCGACGGCGTTGGCGCACGCCACGATGCGATAGCCGAGCTCCGCGGCGTCGATCTCGCGCGACCCCCGCAGCGCAAGGTATTCGGCGCGCGCCGCGGCGGCTTCGCCACGGTTGAAAAGGCGGTCCGCCATGGCCAGCCTGTCGGCATCGGCCACGGCGAGCGAAGCGGCCAGCGCTGCCGCCGCAAGAATCATTTTCCGCCGCCTCCCTCGGTCGCAAGAGAGAAGTTCCAGACGTTGCCCGCGCGGCAGGCGTCTATTACCTTGACGAGGCTTTCGTAGCGCGAATCCTTGTCGGCGCGTATGATCACCTGCTGGCCAGGATAGAACTTCGATATCCTCCCGAGCCGCGACTCAAGGTCTTCGAGAGACATAACGGTTCCGTTTACCTTGACAAAGCCTTCCTTGTCGAGGTTGACCACAATCTCGCCTGGCAGTCTGCCAGGCTCGTCCGCCGTCTTCGCCGACGGCAGCGATATGGCGATTTCGTTCTCCCACTGGGAGAAGACGCTGACCGTGACGAAGAAGCAGAGAAGCAGGAATATGACGTCGAGCATGGACGTCAGCGCCAGCGTCGGCGCCCGCGAACTCCTTTCAGGACTGAAGTTCATGCCCTGGCCCCCGCAAGGACCTCCTCTACCGCCTCCTCGAGCTCGGCGACGCGCTTCGCGGCACGGCGGCGGAAGAACGCATAGGCCAGGAGGCACGGTATCGCGACGGCAAGGCCGAAGATCGTAGTCACAATCGCCTGCGAAACGCCCTGCGCGAGCACGACAGGCTTCGCGCCTGCGGAGACGTCGGCCGCAATGCCGCCAAACGCCTTGAACATGCCGAGGACCGTCCCGAGAAGGCCCACGAGCGGCGCGATGGCCGCTATGTCGGCGAGCCAGTCTGCGGAGGCGTAGAGCCGGGCAGCTATGCGCCTGCCTTCCGCCTCGCGGTTCTTCGCCGCGGCGATGCGCTTTAGGGCGGACGGCATGAATACCCAGCCCGCCTGCGCGACCCAGAGATACAATATCAGCGCAAGGGCGAATACGGAGAGGGCCGAGAGAGCCCACATAAGGGGGCCGCCGTAGTTCCAGGCCTGGCCAAACGTTATTTCGTTCATGTTTCAGTAACCTTTCCTATTGCTTTCGTTATTTCGTCAACTGTTGAAAGACCCTCCGACCTCTCGGCAAACGGGCACGAGCCGCCGCGCCCGCCACGATGGGCTATCTGGCGGACGAGCTCGACTGCGCCCGTCCCTATGCCGCGCGCCCTGAGAAACGCCTCCGCGTCGCGGCTCATGACGAGGGCGAAGACCTTCGCCGCGTTCGCCTTCGCGTAGAGCGCCGCCGCCGGGAGCCCGACTACCCTGTCCATTACTGTCGCGCCGGCAAGTTCGCGCGAATGGCTGCCGCATGCTTCGAGCGCCGGCGCGAAGCCATGCCCGGAGAGCTGGAGGAATATGACTCCGTCCTTTGCCGCGACAACAGACTTCCCGTTTTCGACGAGAGTGCGCATCTCGGCGACAAGGTCGCCCTCTCCGATGGGTTTTACGATGCGCTGCGTGCTAAAGCCCTCGACGACTATCGCAGGCTCCGGACGCGCCGGGCAGACGTGCTCGCACGCTCCGCAGCCTATGCACGCATTTTCATCCACGACGGGGAAGCCGCCAACGAGATGTATGGCCTTCACGGGGCACTTGCGAACGCATGCGGAGCACTCCGCTTCCTCCGTCGCCCGAATGCAAAGCGACTTCTTCCACACTGCAAGCCCGATGCGGACAGTCCTTTTCTCGCCCGGCGCGACGCCGAGTATCGCCGCCGTGGGGCAGACATCAGAGCACTTCGTGCAACCCGAAAGGCAGTAGCCTCGCCTAAAGTCCATTTCCGGACGGCCAAGCGAAAGAAGCGACGCCGACGGTCTCAGGCACTCGCCAGGGCATTTTGCCGCGCAAAGCCCGCAACCTACGCAGAGATACGAGAACCTCTTCGCGTCTATCGCCCCAGGAGGCAGCGGACGAGGCACGCCAGAAGGGATCCCAGGAAGCGAAACCTCGGCAAACCCGCCGTCTGCGATCTTGTCGGCGGCGGCAAGCAAGGCGACGCCCTTGAGCGTATCGCGCCGCGTAACGCCGTCAGCGTTCCCGGCGGCGGGAGGGTCTTTCTCTTCAGGCTTTGGAAAGCACTTGCGGCAGTTTGCGCAGCCCCTGCCGATCTTGTCGCCGCGCCACGCATACCGCGCGACGGCGTCGAAGACAGTCCCAAGAGGACAGACCCAGTTGCACCATATCCGACCGTTCCCGAACGCCGCAAGGACGAGAATCGCGGCAAAGAAGACGATGCCGGGGACAAAGAGGACGAGAACTCGCCCGAATATCCCCCACGGATGCAGGAGATAGCCCGCCGGAAGCGCGAGATACAGCGCGAGGAACGCCAGGTTCACGCATCTCTGCGCCTTGCCGCGCGGCAGACGCGAACACACGCGGCGAACGCGCTTCCTCGGGCGAAGGACGAGCCCCACAAGCGACTGCGAAAGCCCGAGGGGGCACACGTAGCGGCAGAACACGCGCCCAAAGAGAAAAGTCACGGGAATCCACGCGATCCAAGTCGCCCAGACTACGGCAAGCCACTTCATTTCGCGGCCTCCAGCTTAAAGTCGTCTATCCACGCGTCGATATGGGCGAGTTCAGCCGGAATGTCTATCGACTGAGGGCAATGCGGAACGCACCGACCGCAACCGGTGCAGTGGTCCGCCCTGCGAAGCTCCTCCGGTATCATGCTCTTGTACAACTTGATCGCCTCCGCGGCGGAAGGAGCAGTCTTCTCGGAAAGCATCCTGTTCCTGAACGTCAGGATCGCCGGTATGTCGAGTCCGTAGGGGCACGGCATGCAGTAGTTGCAGGAATTGCACGGGATGGTGTTCAGGTTGAGAAACGCGATAGCCGCGCGCTCAAGAGCCTCCATCTCCGGGGCGGAGCATTTTCTTAGCGGCGAGAAAGTAGCGATGTTCTCCTTGATGTGCTCGTCGAAAGTCATCCCGGAGAGTATCGTCATGACGTTGTCGAAGCTCCCGCAGAAGCGGAGAGCCCACTGCGCAAGAGTCGCATCGTGGTCAAGGGGCTTGAGCTCGTTCGCAAGCGCCCAGTTGTAGCGTGCAAGGCGCCCTCCAAGGAGCGGCTCCATTACGACAACGGGGATGCCGAGCTCCGTCAGCTTGCCGTAGAGGTACTTCGCGTCCAAGTTGCGGTCGTTCACTTCCTTCGCGTGGAGCCAATCGACGTAGTTCATCTGGATCTGGCAGAAGTCCCATTTGTACTTGGAGTGGTTGGCGATGCACCACTCGAAGGCCTTCGGGTCGCCATGGAAGGAGAAGCCGAGATTGCGGATGGTCCGCTTCTCGCGAAGCTCGCAGCACCATTCAAGCGCGCCGTTCGAGATATACCTCTTTTCAAACGTCGAAAAGCCGCCGTTGCCGATGGAGTGCAGGAGGTAGTTGTCTATGTAGTCGGTCCGCAGGTTGCGCAGGGAAGAGGCGAACATCTTCCTGCACGCCTCGATGGAATGCTGAGACGGCGAGAAGTTGGAAAGCTTCGTCGCTATTACATACGACTCCCGGGGGAATCCGCTCGCGGCCAGGGCGTTGCCGAGGACGCGCTCCGACTCGCCGCGGCAGTATGCGGGGGATGTGTCGAAGTAGTTCACCCCGTTCTGAAGCATGTAGACGACCTGGCGGTCAACCATCTTCTGGTCTATCGCGGCGTTAGAGGCGCCCTTCGCCCAGCCGTTGGCATGGCCGCCGTCAACGGTAGGAAGCCGCATCGCTCCATAGCCAAGAAGCGAGACCTTCTTCCCATCGCTGGACATTCTAACTGTCATAGGCGGTCGTTTTGCCAAGTCGTCGCGCAACTTACTTTAGACGGGGCCTACGCCTTGCCGACGGAACCGAAGAGCTTCAGCTTCTCGGCGACCACGGCCTTTATCGCGGCGACCTTCGCCTTGCGGGTGTCGAGGTAGTCCCACGTGACGATCTTTTCGCGGTTGTGCGCGTCGCACTGCTCGTACATCGCGCGCATCCCGGCGCAGACCATGTCGGTGTGGATGTTCATCTTCGCGACGCCGCGTGCGATCGCGTTCTTGAAGTCGTCTGCCGAAAGGCCCGAGCCTCCGTGCATTACAAGCGGGCACTTCACGGCCGCATTCAGCTCCGCGATGCGGTCGAGCTGGATGCAGGGCTTGGACTTGTAGACGCCGTGCGCGTTGCCGACGGCCACCGCGAGAGCGTCGACGCCCGTCTTCGTCTGGAAGTCGACTGCCTCTTCGACGGTCGTGTACATGCCGTTCTTGTCGTCGCCGTCCTGGGCGCTGCCGACATGGCCGATCTCGCCCTCGATGGTCGCGCCGAAGGCATGGGCGATTTTCGTCACCTCCGCCGTCTCCGCGACGTTCGCCTCGTAGTCCTTGGCGGAAGCGTCGTACATGACGGACGAGAAGCCCTCCTTAAGGGCCTCCATGGTCTTCTCGAACGTAAGCCCGTGGTCGTAGTGGACGACGACCGGCACACTTGCGCGCTTCGCGGCCGCGACGAGCGCCGGAGCGATGAGCGGGAGGTCGCCGTAGGGCAGGAGAACCTCCGCCGTGCCGATGATAATCGGGCTTCTAAGCTCCTCCGCCGCGGAAATCGCGGCTTCGAGCATGTCTGTGTCATGTGTATTGAAAAGCCCAACGGCGTAGTGCTCCGCCTTTGCGGGCTTGAGAACCTGATCGAGATTTACCAGCATTTGTTAGCGTCCTTCATCTTGTTTCACCGGCTTTCCATTCGCAACGCGGCGGATTCGCCATGAAAATATTTTGAACATTATATCCAATCACCTGTCAAATTGTCAATATGAGACGTGTCTTTCGTGCATTATCCGCATGTCCTCGTCGCGGGCGTCGAACAGCGTGAGAGTGAACGCCTCGCCGCCCGGCGGCACGTCGATGACGGAATGGACGCCGCCATATACCGCCTCGAGGAAGAGCTCTCGCACGCCGCAGCGTTGAAGTCGCCGCCGTCGAGGAGCATCGTCGTTCCGTCCAGGAATATGAGGAACATCGACTCGCTCGCGCCAGTGTAGATGAAGTGTATCTGGAAGTGCCCCATCTTCCAGCCGCCGAACTGCGCGCCCGGGCGAAAGCCCGACGCCATGCACCCTACCGCCGCGGCCATCGCGGAATTCAGAAACGCTCTTCGTTCAATTTTCATGTTCAACCAATCAAATAACTATTGCTAAAAACTTCGCAACTTGTCAAAATACCGCGGAAGAAGGAATGCGCACCACTGAGGAATCGTCAAGACATTGTTCATGAAGCCGACATTGCCATGCACGAATTTGATGCCCCATCGAATATCCTTGTAGTTTGGACTTGAAATCAGCGTCTTCAGACTCTTTGCCTGGTTGTTGCCAGCCTTGACCTCTATTGGAACAAGGTCGTTTCCGCAACGGACGAAGAAATCCATCTCCAATGTAGAACCTTCTTTCTTGTAGTAGGCCAATTCCACATCTTCCTTCGCGAGCGCTTCGGCGACAATGTTTTCAAACAAGCCGCCATTCCATGTGCCGAGGTCGCGTCTTTGCCGAACATCATCCTGCGCCTCCTTGTCCAGCATGGCAACAAGCAGACCGGAATCGGCAAGATACAGCTTGTAGAAATCAGGCTGGCGGTGACCCGCAATCGGAAGTTCGGGGAAGTCAAGCCGCTGGCACACGTTGACGACTCCGGCGTCCTTCAGCCACTCGACGCAACCCCAGTAGTCCTTTGCCTTGGCACCATGTTCAACGGTCTTCCACTGGAACTTCTTGTTTTCCTTCGCAAGCTGCGCAGGTATCGCGTTGAACACTGCAAGAATCCGCACAGGATCAAGGCCCTCGCAGTATTTTCGAATGTCCGCGCGATAGTCCCTTAAAATCCGCTGCTGGATGCGCAAGACCCCCTCAAATGTGCCTTTCAGGAAATAGTTCTCAACAACGGCCGGCATGCCGCCAAGTGCGCAATAGTCCATGAACAGCCGATCTATCGAATTCTTTACGGCATCTGAAAATGGGACATGTCTCACGAGCGGTTCAACCAGCGCCGCAATCTGATCTTTCGAATAGCCGCGCGCACACAGGAACTCCTCGAAGTCCAGCGAACGCATCTCTACCGATTCCTGAAACCCGACGCTAATGCTCTCGATGCGTCTGTAATGAACTCCAAGCAGACTTCCGCTGGCAATTACGTCAAAGCGCCCATCTTGCGCAAAGAACTTGAACGACGTGGAAATCTCCGGAAACTCCTGAATCTCGTCGAAGAAGACAAGTGTCTCGTTGTCGACAAATCGAAACGACGGCTCCACACTGGATATGTTGCGAATGACACTAGCCACCGAATACCCGTCGCGGACAATCACCTTAAACTCTGGACGCTCTACAAAATTTATCTCAACTACGCTTTTGTAACGTCCCTCCGCAAAGTGACGTACACATTCCGTCTTTCCTACCTGCCGCGCTCCTTTGATAATCAACGGCAATCTATCGTCGCGCGATTTCCACTCGGCAAGATAGGCATCAAATTTTCTCTTAAGATAAATCTCGGGTTTTTTATTCGACATGCCGCAATTATATCATATTATATCGCAATAAGTCAATGGCGCATGATATTTTTATGAGGGACTTTATAGCAAAAACCAACCTTTTATGAGGGTCTTTCTTGCAACACAACCACTTTTTATGAGCGAGTCACGCCCCCTTTAAGATGCTGTCCCCGAACGGTCGCAGGGTCTGTCCCCAAACAACCCTTTGCGATATATTGCAAAATCGTATCGTTTTCCTACCAAAATCAACACCGTCGCAAGGGTGTCTCCCCACGGGCTACAATCGGACCCATTCCTGCTAAGGATGCGCAAATGGGCGTTTTACAAGGCATTCTGAGGGTCTGCCCCCGAATGGTCGAACCACTTTTTATGAGCGAGTTATAACAAAACGCTCATTGAAGATCCAGGGTCTTATCCCCTCTAGGTTCCATGCCGGCGGGGACAGTCCCTCCCATACTTTATACCATCAAAACCGGGGACAGACCCCTTAGATTCACGTCCTTTTTCCCTCCACCACGCTCTTGACTGTCATGTTCTCGTCGCGGGCATCGAGCAGCGTGAGAGTGAACGCCTCGCCGCCCGGCGGCACGTCGATGACGGAATGGACGCCGCCATATACCGCCTCGAGAAAGAGCTCCCGCACGCCGCAGCGTTGAAGTCGCCGCAGTCGAGGAGCATCGTCGTTCCGTCCGGGAATATGGGGAACATCGACTCGCTCGCGCCAGTGTAGATGAAGTGGATCTGGAAGTGGCCCTTCCTCCAGCCGCCGAACTGCGCGCCCGGGCGAAAGCCCGACGCCATGCACCCTACCGCCGCGGCCATCGCGGAATTCAGAAACGCTCTTCGTTCAATTTTCATGTTCAACCAATGTACCTTTCACTCAGTTGTCCCTGGCACGAAGCCATTCCCCGAAAATGCGGTCATAGACCACATAGCCGTTTTCCGTGCGATAGACAAGATCGTTGTGCAAAAGCACTTTAAGTGCGGAACGAACGGACGAGGTCGCGGAAAGACGATGCTTCTGCAAGAACTCACCGGACAGCAACCCGTTTGCCTCGCCTTCTGCGGCAATGGCCGACAGCAAGCGCTGGGAAGATTCATTCTGCGAAAAATAAAGATCGCGAAACACAAGAGACCTGTCCGCCACAAGCTCTGCCACCACGTCATCTATCTGTGCAACGGAGACAAGACCTTCTCCGCGCTGCCAGATTCTGTTAAGCACGGACTGAACATACCATGTTATGCCGTCGAACCGCTTGTAGAGGGAGTTGAACGCATCAACAGCAAACGGCTGCCCTGCCGCTGAAAAATGGCCATGCGCAAACTCGGCGTATGTCTCACGGCCAATTACGTCAAGAGACATTATGTCCGTAGATTGGTAGAATGGGTGCTTTGCCGACAAAAACATCTCTCCCATCAGGTGATGCCGGGATCCTGCGAATATGAACCGCACCCACGGCACATCCTGCACATGGCTTCGAAGCATCGCCTCGGTTCCGGTTTCCGGGAACTCAAGTATCTGCTGGAACTCGTCAATGGCAATGACAGCGCGGCGATCACGCCTTTTCAGATATTCAAACGTCTCGCCGATTGTTTCCGCCGCATGTTGCGGAACGACGTCAAACGAAAACTTTGGCATGCCGTCCTCCTGTGGGGTGACCGTTGGACGGCAACTCTTGAAAAAGCGTGCAATCATCGACATCGCCTTCTCGGCGGGCGTGTCTATGGCACCAACAACTGCGGTAGCAAATGCCCGTGCGAATTCGGCAAGGTTCTTGAGCGCGAATATGTCAAGATAGACACCGACATATTCCTTTCGCATAAGTCTGTTGACATGGTGAAGCAGACCTGTCTTGCCGTATCTGCGCGGAGCAATCAGCGTAACATTCCTGTCATTCTCGATTGCTGCAATGAGTTTAGCGGTCTCCCGCTCTCTATCACAGAAGTACTCTGGGCCATTATATCCAACGATGACAAATGGATTGTTTTGTTTCATGCACGAATTATATCAAAATATCGCGTAACACTCAATTAGCTATTGCGAAAAATTCGCAACGAACTTTTCGCAACGACACTTGCACCATACCAATCGGACCCATTCCTGCTAAGGATGCGAAAATGGGCGTTTTACAAGGCATTCTGAGGGTCTGTCCCCAAATGGTCCAAATGGGCGTTTTACAAGGCATTCTGAGGGTCTGTCCCCAAACGGTCGCAGGGTCTGTCCCCGACCGGTCTTTACGATATCTTGCAGAATCGTATCGTTTTCCTACCAAAATCAACACCGTCGCAGGGGTGTCTCCCCATGGGCTACCGCACGGTCATTGACCGCCATTTAGGGATATCCCTCCTCAATCTTACATGGCATTCCGAGGGCCTGTCCCCACCCAGATCTTTGAGGTTTCAGCACAGCAAGGCTTGATTGCCCGCCAAACATCAGTGCGAATGGGATTGCCCTTGCCGCCAAAGCAGTTGCGCGGATATACCGCAATGCGGTAGGGCACACCTTTCGGAAGTTTCCGTACGGAAAACACCGCCTGAACAGCTTTGCATTCGTGCGAAAAGCCGCAGTTGTATGTTGGCGATACAACACGGCTTACGAGTCGGCCCTCTCCGTTCGCAGGCTCCACCCAGATCTCATAGTCATACGCACGCACCCCATCCCTAACCGCAGACGGAAAATCCAGCACCATCTGCACCGACTTCATGCCCCTGCGATTCTCACCCACCACCGTTCTGGACAAAACTCTTGCATCATCCCTGAAACGAGGAACCGGCGTGGCGGCGGCGTGGGCGGAGGGAGCATACGGCTTGCGAAGCGCAACCGGCAAAGGGACAATCCACGGCGCATCAAGTTCGCACCCGTGCGTGAAATCACGCTTTTCGAAAACGATGCGGTTGTCGTACACGGACATGACCATGCCTTGCTTCACTCTTTGGCAGAATCTGTCTTGGAGCGGCGGCATCTCCTCGACATACCCCTTCGGAGCCTTTAGCTGACGTGCATTCTCATATCCAAACGGCAGCTCGCTCCAAGACAGCGACGCCGCACCGACAGCCGTAAAGCCACCCTGCCAGATCTGATGCCCATCTGTGATGGAAAGATGGGTATGCCCCCCTATCACAACAGCGTTTGGCTCGCCGTCGAATGCCTTTCGAGCCACACCCCCGTCTCCTGAGCACCCCGCGACAATCGTGTTGTCCGGGTTGACATGCTGAAAAAAGAAGAACGGCTTGTTGCGGTCGAGCTCTTCGCCATGCAGCTTCATCCATTCTGCGATTTCCCCACGATGATCCCAGTGTGTCGTGACGAAATCGTAGCCTTTTACGCGTGTGTGCACGACCGGCTTGAATGGTTCGCCAAAGAATCGTTCCCATTGCCCGGCCATATCGTTGTCAACCAGAAGGTCGTCTTCGGCATAGCCCTGCGCATACATTTCCTCCTTCTGATCCCAGTATTTAATACCTTCAAAATCATGGTTCCCGGTCGTAAAGAGCTTCACTACCCTGCGACCGTCAGGCGCACAATCACCAGGAAACACCTTTTCCCATGCATCGGCGGCATATCGCCATGCCGAGACAAGACCCCAGTCGCCGATATCGCCGACGTGCATCACCGCATCGACACCGCAATCCCGAAAATGCCGAAGCGCATTCTCAAAATGACGAGCGCTGGCTTCGTCCTGAATATGCGTGTCGCTGACAATGCCGACCTTCAGGTTCGGTCGAACGTCTTCCGAACCCTCAACAATATATGCGCCCGTCATTGCGGCAGTTCCGAGAATAAATTCTTTTCTGCTAAGCATGACGCCTCCAATCATCCTGGAAACCATTCCTCAATATATCGTTATGATCGTCCCCGGCCTTGGTACATCCAAGATCCCGGGGCCGAAGCATGCAAGAACCGCCGCGCCCCACTTTTTACCGAATTGAAATGATAACGCCGGAATGCTCTGGCTGTCGGACATTCAGACGCCCTGTTCCGCCCAGGCAGGAGAGCGTGTGCGCCGCGTCAAGCCCAGCATCGGGACCTCCATACACACCTGGTTCCAGATAGGCTCCGCCGACAACGGCTTTCTTGGCCTTCAGCAACACTCCGTCCGCAATCGTAACCGTGGCCGAGTCTGAAACCGAGAAGAGGAACCGCCCAGGATTTACCGCTGCCGTATCGACGAGGAGTATTCCCTGATTACGGGCACGCAGTTCCGATAGATTCGGCCATGACGTGTTGGCCCCAAGGCGCATTGTTCCGCGCGCGACCGACAGGAAGCCCTTCGTCGTCGACGTCACGTTCGTAAAATACGTATGGCCATCCCCAACCTGCCAACGTCCCGAAAGAGTACTCTGTCGAGAATCGAGTTCATACGACACATTACCTTCGAGTTGAATGTTGGCAACCTTGCTTTGGTCGCCTTTCCAGTTATAAAAACCAAAGCGATAGTAAGTTCCCTTGATCGTAAGCGTCGCAGGAGTAGCGCTTGTAAGTATCATTGGGGTGGTTTCCGTTTGGGGATCCTTGACAATGTCACATACCATCTGGCTGAACCCGTTTAAGTCGATTGTCCCTCCTTTTGCATCGCTAAAAGCTGAACATCCGAAGCCAAGCGCACCTTGGTTGTTGTCCGGGAATTGAACCGAACTGATGAAACGCAACACACTATCATAGGTGGCAATTCGCGCAAACGGACAATCCGCTTCGAAAACCGAATCCTCCTTTTTAATTGGCGCTCCGAATTCCAGTTCGGCGTTACTGTCAACCAATATGCCACCCCTGATGTACTGCGAAGTCGTACGGATGCTGCAAGGCGTGTCGCCAATGATTCTCGCCTTCCCCCTGATTTGAGCATAGTGTACACCTTCATGATGGAACCCACCAGAAAATGTCACAAAGCCAGAGTCTGGATTGCCGGACGGCCCTATTATGACCGCCGCGCCATAGACATGAAACGGGCCAGAGTTCGTGACAAAATCCTTCGCGCAATAGTAGGTTTGACGCACACTGGTTGTTTTGGGTGTCATATTGCCAAAGACATGAAACTCGTTACCAAAATTGCCGCTCGCCATGATTTCGAGTTTGGTTGACTCTGTGGCGACAGCATAGTTGGTAACGACGTTCACCGTGCCGAGAGCCTTCGCGTTGTTGACGACAACATGACTGTTGGTAAACAGAAACGGGCCTGCAAAACCCGAATTGTCACCATCAAGATTCAACGTCTGCTGTCCGTTGTCAACGACGAAACGCCCCAGCCCCGTCACCGGAGCCGAAAGCGTTTGCTGGGAAACATTCGTGATAGCAAGCACCGAATCGTCTGCCGACAGACTTATCCCGCCAAGTGAATTTGCCAGGACAAAATCGGCCGAAGTCGCAAGCGTTGCGGTCTTGCCACTTGGAATGACCGCAGTATCACCGGCAGCCGGCGCTATGTTGCCTTCCCAATTCGCATTGTCGGTCCAGTCTCCTGCGCCGCCGCCACTCCACGTGATCGGGGCCGCAAATGTCTGCTGTACCCAGATCACACATATTATCATTGTCATGATCATTTTCATTGTTTCTCTCCTTTTTCGGTTTTTGTCAGTCTGTACACATGGACACCAATCGGCTTGAAATCGTCCTCAAGCACATCGCCTGCAACTGCAATGCGCCTGCGTTCGAATACCTCTTCAGCACAGGTAAAGCCCTTCACCGCAAAACGCACCTTTATACGCTCATTCGCGGAGTTGGCCGCGATCAGAAGCGGATTCTCGCCCGTCTTCAGCAGCAGCGAAACGGACGGCTGGCCGAGCGCGTCCACTGCTGGGCCTTCAATCACAGTAACGGCCGGCTGCTCCGCCGCGTCGCGCAAAAGCAGGTCGGCCTGTATGGATGCCACCTCGCGGAACACACGGCGGGTGGCAGACCAGCGCTCCAGCGTCGACACGGCGCCCTCGTTTTTCGTTTCGCTACGCGCACCATAAAGATAAAGCATCAGTCCGCGCGCCTTGTGCGCGAGCGCCGCAAAGCACTGTGCGCGCAGTTCACGCTCGTTCGGGAAGTACTTGCTGCTGCTCCAGCCCTTAAAGAACTGCACGATCGGCCAAATTCCCTTGACGGGCGAGCCGTTCTCCTTAAGCGCTGCGTCCACCGCGCGCATCTGGGCCACGAATTTCGCGATCTCGTCGCCTTTGGGCTCAGGAGTGAACCCATACGGATATATCTCCGGCAGAAAGATGTCGGTGGTATGCACGTACGGAGCGTAGCGGTTGATTCTCTCCATCAGCGCCCCGTCGGCCTGCAGCGTCAGCCTGTCCGGGTCGAGCGTACGGCAGACCCGGCTCCGGTCGGCGACTTCGCCGGGGCTCGCGTACGACGCCGTGTCGTCGGCCACGTACCATGCAATGACGGAGGGGTGGCTGCGATGCGACTGCAGAAAGCCCTTCGCGTAGATGTCCACGCCGTACGAATTGCCGCCGGGCATGATGAAAGTCTTCATGCCAGTGCGATCGGCAAGGGCGAGGAACTCCTCGAGGACGGAGAAGTCCGTGCTGTTGAGCGCAAGGTTGAAACCGGCATCCTTTAAGTCGGCGAACGCCTTTTCGAGGCTAAAGCCGTTGAACTTGCATTTGCGGACGCCGTAGATGCCTATCGGGAAAAACGGCTCGCCGTCCACAAGGAGAACGCCGTCGTCGCGCAGCGAAGAATTCGTGACAGAGCCCCCAGACGCCACAGTCGGCACAATCTTGAACACAGACACAGCGAGAAAGTCGTCGCGCCCGAAGTCGGGCCTGTCAGCGCCGAGGCTCGCCTCCGCAAAGGCAGCCTTCGACGGCACGTCAATCGAAGCAAACGAATACTGCCAGCGGCTCGCGGATACGGAGATGCCAAACCCGGTGTCGTCCTCCAGCCCGTATCCCGAATCGTCCTTGATCCGTACGCCGTCCTTGCCATACCAGCGGATGGCCGTCTTGTATTTGCCCTTGTAGCCATGGGGTGCGATCATACCTTCCACGCTGCCGCACGCGCGAACGATGACCGTGAAACGCTCGCCGGGCTTGACGGCAAACCTTCCGCCGCGCAGTTCCCACGCGGTGCCGACCGTAGCGTTTGTACCGGAGTGGCGAACCACGAACGCCGTCTCGCCCTTGAACTCTTCCACGGACAGCGCGGCAATGTTGCAGTGATTCAAGACCTCCCAGCCTTTTAGTCCGTTCTTAAACGAACCTTCCCATTCCGCCGCAGACGCAGTTGCGAGAGCAAGACCTGTCGCCACCGCAAGCATCTCGATTTTTGCTTTCATGTCACTTTCCTTTCTTAGTTCTCCATTCGGAACTTCTGCAAAGACGCGCGCGGATCTCCGCGAGCTGGCGGAGCTTCCATTCGAGATTCTCGCGGTCGGCAAGGTAGCCCATCGTCGGCTCCCAGCCAAGAGCAGAGTCGAATTCCACGACGGGGATGGTTTCGCGGACGTTTCTCTCCTCGTCGTCTATGATCGAAAGCATCGTCTTTTCATCCTTCGCCAGCCCCGCGCGGTAGAAGCGCTTTACGTTGGCGAGCGTCCGCACCGCCGCAAGGTGGAACTTGCCGACGCCGAGAATCCGCCGCGCAACATCGCGTCTGTCCGCCGGAACGAGCGGCATCGCCGCCTCGAGACGCAGCACCCCCTTCTCCAGCGACGCTATCTCGCGTTCGCACGTGTCGATCTCCCCGTCAAGCACCTCTTTGGGACGCGAGAACGTCGGTTTCACGAACTTCCAGCCCGTCCCCTTCGAGGTTCCGTCATTCTCCAGATTCGGATGCAGCGGGGGCGGCAGCCGCTCGTCCGGCATGACCAGCGGATATACCGGACCGACACGCAATGGCCCCCAGAAGTCGTCGCTGTCCGCCGAATGCCAGGCGAACGCATCGTCCCAGTCCTTCCAGACGGCAAGCGCCGCAGGCGCGGCGGCGCGTCCGAAGTCGCGCACGGCTATGGATTCAAGGCGAGCATCGACGTCCGCATCTGTCGCCTCGGCGGTGAACGCCACTTTGGCAAGTTCGGAAATGAAGTTCGGCTGGAAGCCGTAGTGGTGGCTTTCCATAAGCGCCTTCACGCCCCACGTCCCCTGCGCCGCCTTCAATGCGTCGAACCGCGCCTTCCAGCGCCCAGGCGTCGGAACATACGGCGCGACGCCGCAGTCCCACGTGCGTCCGCCGGTGTTGCACATAGTCATCACCGGGATGCCGCGGCGGACGGCGACGTCGGCCTCGCTGCGGAACACGGCGCTCGGACCCGTCGCGGAGATGGAGTAGTCGGAGACGAAGAAATCCGCGTTCCCGCGCCGCACCGGAGGATCGCCGCGTACCCACGTGACAAGCAGCGTCAAGTCGGTCGGTATCTTCTCGAGAAGCGGCAGACGAAGCTCCGCCGGCTTCTTGAACCAGTTGTACGTCCAGAACACGACTTCGAAGTCCTTGTTGTGCTCTCGCGTGACGGACTTCACGAGATCGAGCCATTCCGCCCAGTCGCTCACCGGCCAGAAGCCGTTTAGCTTGGGGAAACGCTCCCATCCCTCCTGCCACCAGAAGCCCTCCATTCCGGGGTCTCGCGACGGGAAGGCGCACGACTCGCCCACGCAGATGAGACCCTTGAGTCCCGGCGCGTTCTTCACGATGGAGCCGTACGTCTCAGAATAACACTCGCGCGCGCCTGGGTCGAGCGGGTGCATCTTTCCGGCCTTTTCATGGAAACTCGCGTACGCCCACACGTCTATGCCGCGCTCCGCAGCGCGCGCGACAAGCGCATTCATGTCGATCTTCCCGTTGCGCGTGACGTCCGGCGGGTCTTCGATGAAGACGAGTATCGCGTCCATCCCCGAATGGGCGATCTGGTCGAGGTATTCGTCAGGAAACGTCTCGACCTCGTAGCCGGAATGCGTCATGCGCGGCGAGAAGAGGCGCGTGTAGGTGCGAACGCCACGCTTTACGGCAGGTCGCCCCCTCGCGTTCATCTCGTCCTCAAGACGTATACAGCCCTGGTACGCCTCGCGCGGCGTCGCGCCGGTTATGCGAATCTTATTCTCGCCGACATCGATCTTTGCCTGCAACTCTTTCAGCGACTTGTCCACAGATATCTCAATTAGACCCTCAGCAATTTTACATTCTCCATTCTCAATTCTCCACTTCCGCAAATACTCCCCCAAGTCACGCGCGGCATGTACAAGAACAGGATCTTTCGAGATCGGCATGATGCGCCATGCGAAGCCGACGGCGGTTTCGTCCGCCGCGACTGGCGCGGCATCTGCCGCTACCTGCCGCGCCGGATGCACGTCGAGCAGCCTCGCCCGAAAGGCGAAGTTCGTCTCGCCATGCGCAGCTGCCGCGCACGCCGTAGCGAATAGGCATATGAGAATGCCGTGCGAAAATATCTTTTTCGCTGTCACGGAAAGAGAGTATAGCAAAAATCCCACCCGGGAGTCTATCAGAAAATGTTAAAAATGTTATCAGAGTTTACCGTGAACAGGCATGCCGCCAAGAACTCGTGGCACGAAGATGGCGAGACGACTAGAAAAGAATGTCCCTTATGTCAACCACCGCGTTGAAATAGCCCTGCGCCTCGACAATGGGCGACAGATGCCCGCTGTACACAAGCGCAGTCTTGACGGACTTTCCGCGAGGAACGCGCACTCGCTTTACCTTCTCGGCCATTTCTTCTATGACTTCGCGACCTATTTCCGCCTGTCGTTTTATCTCCACGAAGTAAACGCTGAGCGCCGTCTGCAGCATCAAATCGACCTGCACCCCCTCCCCACCCGAACGACTGGTTTTGCGAAACGGCGCGGCGGAAACGACTAGTGAACGCTCAAGCCCAAGCGGCGAAAGCAACTCGCGGAAATTGTTTACCACGAGGTTCTCGAACGCCAACCCCTCTATCGCATTCCATCCGCCTAACTGCCCAAGTGAAGTAAAGGCAAAGGCTCCGCTGGCCACCATGTCGGCAAACGGCTCTATGTAGCGAAGGTAGAACCGGACATAGTTGTCTTTAATCCTGTACCTGACCGCATTTGACGATTTGCCCGTCTGCGGATTGACGCCTGGCTCGGCAACAATGAAACCAGCTTCGACCAACTCCTCAAGTGCGGACGATAGATGCCCATTCTTCTTCTTTCCAATGGCCTCGAATATCTCTGAAACGTTTTTCGGAGCCCCAACCAGCACGCGCAGAATATCCGCCCTTACACCAGGCTCTCCAGTGATGACATCGCGAAACATGTCCTCAAAGTCTTCCGCAAGAACGCTTTTGGGAAGATACGCGAGGCGACGTATGTTCTCGTCGGCCGACAGTGCTGGATCTATCTCCTCAAGATACCTGGGAACGCCCCCTGTGACAGAAAGCACATCAAGAATTTCGCTCGCATTCTCCCTTGTCGCAGACTTGCCCCAGAACTTGACACAGTCCGAAAGCGGTAGCTCCGGAACCGTAAAATCATACGACCGCCGACCCGCGAACGCTCCGTTGTCGATGATGTTCTCCTTTATCCACATCGAAACGCTGCCGCACAAAACGAAAACAAGCTTCGAATGCTTTTTGAACAAATCGTCCCACGCCGTCTTCAGAACCTCTGGAAATGTCTTGTCGTAATATGCCATCCACGATATCTCGTCCAGAAGAACAACGGTTCGCTTCCCGACAGGAATCTCCCGGTCAAGACGAGCAAACGCCGATAGCCAATCATCCGGACGCGACTTGTCACATCCCGTCTGCCGCGAAAGCGACATTGCAAAATACGCCAGTTCGTCATTGTTGGAAAGTCCTGCCTTTGGTCGCAATCCCTCAATCTTGATAAAAACCGCCCCGCTACGCCGAGCAAATTCTTCTATGAGCGTAGATTTGCCAATACGACGCCTACCACGACATGTGACAAGTGATGGTATACGCTTCGCCCATAGTGCTTTCAATGCCCCCATCAAGTCTTCTCTACCATAGAAATCTCGCATTTTCTTCCTCCTTACACAAATAATTATAGCATTTTGTTTACGGACAGTCAATGATACATGGGCACGATTGTGGATTTTTTGACTAATCGTGCCCGATAATGCAAGTAAAATCTGGGCACGATTGTGGATTTTTCGATCAATCGTGCCCGCTTGCAAACACGTCGAGCTTTACGCCCCATTCGCGGCGGAACTGGTCTTGACCAAAGACCTTTTCCTTGCCGTTGGTAGCGACCTTGACCTTTAGGAAATTGTGGCCCTTCTTCACGTTGATGCCGAACCAGAACGGCGCAACCATGCGGCCTTCGACGATTGGCCCGTTGGAATAGACCTCACGCCCATCGAAAAACGCCTGAACGCAGCGGCTTGCGCCAAGCGCACATGTCACCTTGCCGGCGCGGTCGCTCCAGAAGCGAATTAGCACATATGCGAACTTGCCCCTGTTTGCAAGATACTGAGCCTCCAAGTCGCTCCAAAGATCTGGCGAACGCTGAATGGGAACGCCCTTGTCGCAAAACTCCTCGTCCGTCCAGCCCTCCGGCTCGGCGACTTGTTCGGAAAGCGGCTTCTTTGGATCGTAGTCGTAGCACTCGGGGCTCGCGTACGTCCTTACGACTGGCAGCGGAGTGCGCTTCACCGTGTCGGGAAAGGCGGTAATGCGCGTAATCGTCGTCGCGTACGGGACGAAGTCGAGGGTCACCTTGCGGCCAGTCGGATGGGTGTAGAGCTGAACTTGCGGAGTAAAGCGCCCTTCCGCAAGCCCCTGCCATTCGCGTATCTCGCGCATCGGCACCTTTACGACGAAGTTCGGATGCCCGAAGGGATACTTTGACGGAATGAATTTTGCACTCAACTCAACCTTCGCGATTTCGTCGAGGTCGAAGGCGAAGTTAAAGGGAGCGGGATCCTCAAAGCTGAGATCGGAAAAACGCTCGCCCGGCTTTTCCTCGACCATGCGCGTCTCCACGGGATACGCAAGCGTCAGCGCCCCTCGCCGTAGCCAGTGCCAATGCCTGTCGCTCTCAAGCGTCACTTTCTGTCCAAACACGACTTCCAGCGTGTCGCCATCTTTCCACGGACCAGCAATTTCCGCCATCGTAGAGCGCGTTGTCCTTAACGCAGCGCCGTTTCGAGAGACGGAAACGGATTCCGCCCACGATGGAACGCGGAAGAGGAACGGAGTCTCTAGCGTGCCGTCGCAATGGAACTTGTAAACGAGCCTGTCGCCGAATGGATAGTCCGTATCGCACGTAATCGAGAATTTCCGCCCGCCGTTCTCAAACGAAAAGACGCTCGGGCCATGCAGCATCGAGACAGGTGCGCCGCCTGACTTGCGCCGCATCCACATCCGCTCCGCAAAAAGCGGCATCGCGCGGTTGATGTTGCCGCTGCAGCACTGCGCGAAATGACAGGCGCGGAAGCGGTTCCAGTCAGGCTCGCCGTAGAAGAAATGCCCGCCGTGCGAGAACGGCGTCGCAACTGCCTGATTTGGGAGCGAGATGTACTGGTGACGGGTAAAGTCCTTCGTCGTCGCACCGGGGAGAGCGTTGTACGCAATCCGCTCCATGTGGTCCGCCGCCTCGCAGTCGCCGAAAATCTCCACGAAATATCCAAGCGAACACATCATGTCAGCAGAGACGCAAGTCTCGCTCCCCTCCCACGGATCTCGGCCAGAAAGATACTCGCAGCAGCTGACCTGTCCGTTCGAAGTCTCGTTCGCGGCGAACACGTCGCGCATCGCCTTGAGCGCAAGCGCCTTCCACTCGTCCTTCCCTGTCGCCTTGTAAAGAAGCGCCGGGATCTTCAGCATTTCCGCAAAGGTGACTCCGTGTGAATGCACTCGGCTCGTGCGCGAGAACTTCTCGAAGTATTCATGTCTGCAAAACCATTTTTCCGCCGCGTCGACATACGACTTGTCGCCCGTCCACTCCGCGACCTTGAGCATTCCCTCTATGTTCAAGACATCGCGGTCGTCGATGTTCTGCGGCGCGTTTTGCTTCGACGCGTAGTGGCGGATGAACGCCTTCTTTACCCTCTCGTCGCCAGTCTCGTCGCAATACGCAAGCGCGGCGCGGAAGAAAACGACGATGGGCCATTGGCTGGGCGACTTGGAATAGACACTGAAAAGATCTCCGTCCTCAGCCTGGTTCGCAAGGCAGAAATCGAGATTGCGGCGGAACTCATCCTTCAACTGCGGCGCATCGACGAGTTGGGAAAGCCGCACCATGCCGTCGAGCATGTAGGCCGCCTGCTCGTATGGCCACCATATCTCGTCTCGCGGCGCGGCAATCTTCCTACTGTACGGCAAGTCTTCCTCGAAATAGACGTTGGAGATGGAGCCCGCCCACATGCAGCCGTCGAAAGGATAGCCGATCTCGGAATGGTGGCCCGTCGTTCCTGAGACTTGACGGTTTAGGAACTCGGCCATGAAGCTGCGCGGCGCAATCGCGCCGATACTGCACTTCTCGAATCCCTGCTGGCCGAAAGCCGCCAAGGAAAACGCCGCACATACCACCACAAGGAAGCTCGAAATCACGCGCCTTCTACATGAAAATGTCCTATTCGTCATTGCGGAAGGTAGTATAGCACAAACCATTCCCGCCAGTCCATCACAAAGTGTTACGAATGTTATCAGCAAGACTCAAGCTAGTTGTACCGCCTGAGAACGATGTTGGCCACAAAGTGGAGGAGGTGTCAGGAGGAAAACATGCTCTCCTGTTTCTCCTGTTCTTTGTGGCTAAACAGAAAATGATTCGATGGGTGATTTCTGCGCAGTAGGCAAGGAGTCTCCGGGGACGAAGACTGGCTTGGGCAGAGGCAGAACTCGCCGCCGTCCTTCGATCTTCGCCAACGCCGCGTCTGCAATTGCCGCGCCGTTTGCCTGCGGGTCTATCACAACCTGCGCGAGCGAAACGGGGAAGACAGGCGCAAAGCCCTTGTTCGCCATGGTCAAGACCTTGACATCCTGCGGCACCCGTATCTGAAGCTCGACTAGCGCCATCAGTCCTCCGAACGCAACGAAATCGTCTGTAAAGAGTATGAGATCTGGAATGTTCTTCCTGTCTGAAAGCCTTTCTCGAAGCGAGGAAAGCGCCTTGCGCTTGATGTCCTCAAGATATCCAAATCCCTCCTTGGGCTTCACCTTCAGGATCTCGACATCGGCACCATGCCGCCTGAGGACATCAGCCACAAAAGGCATCTCCGCATATTCCGCCAGGAGAACCTTTCGTATTCCGATCGGCCTTGCCTTCTTGGCGATCTCGATCATGTCGCGGATGTTGAAGAATCGGATGGAGTCGAGCCCCGCAGTCTCCTGTACATCGACATACGCAAGCGTCGGGACGTCGTACCTGGCGAGGCGCTTCGACGTCGGCCCGTCTGGATAGACGGCGATTACGAAATCCACCGGCTCCTTCATCATGGCGTCGAGCTGAGAAAAGTCCGGCTTGCCGTTTCGCTGCCGGTCAATCGTCACGGGGATGAAGGAGTAGCCTGCCGCTATGATCGCCTTGCGGATCGCCCCGACGAGAATGGAAACGTAGTAGGAGCCCTCGTATGCCGCGCACATGACGCCCAGGACCCGCCCCTTCCAAACCTTCTCGCCACGGGCCATGACCTCGCAGCCTATGCGCGGACGCGAACGGACGACGCTCTCGTCGATCAGTATCTTCATCGCGTCTCGAGGTGCGCGTATGGAGACGCCGAGCTCCCTTACCATCTCCGCAAAAGAGGGAAGTCTCTCGCCTGGCTTGTAGTAGCCGCTCCTTATCGCCATACGAAAGCCGTTTGCCAGCTGCTCGGGAATGTTGACGCGGTTGTTGCGGTCTATCTTGAATGGTATCGGTTTCATGAATCACGCTCCTTCGCACACGGAACCGCGCTACGCCTTCCAATCTGCAGGCACATAAGAGTCCAGAACGAACTGGCCAGCCCGGCAAGCTGTATCTGCAACGGCAGGGGAAATGCAAAGACTGCGCAGAGGACCGGTATCCATACAATCCAGTTAGCAAGGAGATTCGGGAGAAACACCTCCCGCGCATAGTTGGCCGGCCATTCCGCCCGCGTACGCCTGAACGAAAAGTCACGCCCGACCCAGAAGCAGAACGCGGCATTTGCCGGCGCGACCAGGAAGACAGTCCAGACGAACTGGTCGAACGCCGTCTTGAGGACGAGCGTCCAGAAATCCCTTCCGTCGCCAATCCACTGGCTGAGAAACGCATACATCCCGTTGTTCACGACTCCCCACGTCCCGCACCAGGCAGCCATGGCGACCGTCGTCGCAAGCGGATGCCGAGGCCGCAAAGACCTGACGGAGTACATGAACATGCCAGGTATCACGCCGCAGAACACGGCAAGGCTCAAGAACGCGGCAACTACGCCTTCTTCGCGCTGCCAATTGGCCAGCGGCTCAAGGAGCCCTGCAAAGCCTGGCACAGCATAATAGCCTATCGCAGAAGCCACCGCCGCACACCACAAGACGACCATCGGAACGGCATTCGCCTTAGCCGATTCAAAGCCTATTCGCAGCGGCGTCGGTTTCACAAGTCGGCGGCGAGGCTTTGCAGCTCCGCCATCGTGCGCATGCCTTCCGTCGCGCCGGGAGCGGACAGCGCGCCGAGCGCGGCTGTTGCGCCGTACTGGAGGACATCCCGCTCGGGGAGGCCCTTGTATATCGCGACAAGCGCACCGGCGCAGTAAGCGTCGCCCGCGCCGGTCTTGCCCTTGATGAAGCCCTCGGGAAGCTTGTGGGACTTTACCTCCGTCCACGTGCCGTCCTTCAAGAGGGAAACGCCCTTCTCCGGCATGTGGATGACCACGCGCTTCGAAACGCCCAACTCAATGAGCTTCTCCGCGATCTCGCGCAATGGACGCCCTCCCTCGCCGCAGCCAAACGCTATGCGCTCGGCCTCCACCTCGTTTACGATGAGGTGATCGACGAACGGCAGCACTTCGCGGACGAGGCCGTAGCGGTCGGAGTTTTCGCTTACGAGGTCGATCGCCGTCTCGGCGCCTCGGCGCTTGAGCTCCTTCAGTATGCGAAGCCCGTCCCCGGCGTCGATCTTCGCGAGAAGAAGGAAGTAGCCGAGGAGGACTATGTCGCCCTCGTTTACGAGATCGAACGGGAAGTCGTCGTACCCCCAGTCGGCGCTCGCGCCGGGGAACGTAAAAAACGTACGCTCGCCCGTCGCGACGCTCATGACGAGGGTAAACGACGTCTCCCCCTTCTTGACCACGACACCCGAAACGTCAAGGCCGGCAGCCTCAAGGCGAGAGACGGCGAACTTGCCCAGCTCGTCGTCCCCGACCGCACCGAACGCGGACACGGGAATCTCGGGGTCGAGAATGTGGATGTCGCAGCCGGTATTGGGAACGAGCCCCCCGGTCGTCCGCGAGAGAGTGCGTATCTGCACAAGCTCCCCGGCATTGGGATATGCGTCGATCCCGTGGATCCTGTCGACGAGGATCGACCCGGCTGCGACTATCTTGCGCATCGTCTTAGTTCGCCTCCGCGATGAGCGGGCCGGCGAGCTCCTTCAGGAAGAAGAGGCGACCGGGGATGGTGGGGATCCAGGACGACGTGATCCAGCGCGTCGGGCCGTAGCGGAGCGTCATCCACAGCGACATTCCCTGCCACTGCATTCCGCGGCCGAAGATGCCGTCGGCGCCGCCGATTGCGTAGTCGGCCTTGAACATGAGGCCGGGGCCCATCGTGTTGGCGCGGCACGGGACGAGCGTCGTGCGGCTCTTGAAGGAGGTCTGCGCGTTCTGCTCGATCGTGAGCGGGTGGAGCTGCACGCCGATGCGGTAGGGCTGCTCGAGCCATTCCTTGTCGGTCTTGAACTCGGCGCCGATCGTCGGCTCCCAGAACGCGATGTGGCACATGCGGCCGATGCCGTAGACGAGCACGAGCTTCGCGCCCTCGGCCTTCAGCGCCGCGATCTTCTTCGGATAGGTCGGAAGGTTCTTCTTCGTCGCGAAGTTGCGGTGGTCCGGAGGGACGGTGAGCTTGCCGAGCGGATTGTAGAACGCCTGCTCCATCGCGTACTGGAACGACGCGTCGCCGACGAGCGTGTTGCCCTTTCCGTCGGCCCACTCGTCCATGTTGAAGCACCAGACGTGCTCGCAGGAGACGTTCCACTCCTTGAGGAAGTAGACCGCCCACTTGTACATGCCCATCGGGCCGACAGGCAGGATGAAGGCGATCTTCTTTCCGGCCTCCTTCGCCTTCTTGATCTCAATGGCGATCTCGTGCCCCATCTTGACCTCGAATTCCACGAGATCGTTGCACTGCACCGGCTCGAACGCCTTGTTCCAGAACTTCTGCCTCTTGCAGACGTCCTCCGGCTTGTTGGCGCAGCACTTGTCGATTTTCTTCATGTCCCAGCCC